>Ga0164243_10000007_pt1 | contig 604657 bp, 561 predicted proteins | sample OricompcompostOP_FD_108781 | JGI IMG/M metagenome (GOLD analysis project Ga0164243, IMG submission 108781) | Organic Plus compost microbial communities from Emeryville, California, USA - Original compost - Organic plus compost (OP) | ecosystem: Engineered > Solid waste > Mixed feedstock >... | reverse complement strand
TTTTGCAAAATACGCATAACCTAATACCTCCTTTTATACGAAAACCTTGCCTGTATAGATTTACAGCTTATCACAAACACAAAAAAAATCCCTGAACCTTTAAAAAGATACAGGGACTATACTCTTTAAAATTGACTTGCTCAGTCCTCTCCAAGCTCTTTCAGCTGCTTTTGGGCTGAAGATTTCTGGGGAGCGCCTTCTTCCACAAGCTTTTTGAATAGCTGAACAGCTTTCTTTTTCTGCCCGCTGTTCTTGTAGCAGAGGGCTGAATAGTATACAGCATCATAATGCTTGGGATCAGCGGCATTCCGCTGCGCAGGCTTAAGGTATAATAAGGCACTGCCATATTGTTTCTGTTTGTACAGCTCCACCCCCATTTCGTAATCGCTCATTTTATTGTCCTGCCTGGCGGTTTGTTTTTTATCTGTCGCACTCTCTTCTTTATCCGCCACGCTTTTTGCCGCCTCCTCAGTCTTTTCATTCCTGGCAGCCGCCGGAGCAGCAGCTTTTAAAGTCTCTGCCACACCTGCACCAGAAACTGCATCCGCCATACGGGCGGAATTAGCCGCCGGCCGGGCTCCTTCATCCTTAACGGCAATCTTCGATTCCGTAGCCAGGGCTTTCAGCGCAACCGTGTCTCTGGCAGAGATCGTCTTTTTGGGCTTCACCGCACCCGTATCCGGTACCGGCGCGGTATTTTTTAGCGCAGCAGGCGGCTGAGAGCCGGCCGCCGCCGTGGTATTCCCGCTCGTTTCAGCGGGCTGAACGCCTGTCGCCTGTAAGCTGCGGTTCTCAGCGATATAGCCTTCCGGCTTATGATCGTCATTGCTTTCCGGGCGGAGATACCATAAAGCGGCTATCACAATAAAAAGGCCTGCGGCAATTCCCAAAGGTTTCCACCACTTCCCTGAAGCCGGTGGCCTTGTTCCGGTCTCACGCATAGTACCGGCTGCACCTTTTTCAGGCATGTTACTCTTAGCAGGTACGACAGCATCCTGCTGGGTTCTGGGGCTGACTGTTTTTACCACCTTATCAAGAACCGCTTCCACCCTGCTTTCCCTGGGCGCCAGTGGCGGCAGTACCGGCAATCTGGCAATGTTTCCCAGTACTTTTTGCGCGTCCTGTTCCTGTTCAAGGCCATCCAGGGCATCGCTACAGAAAGGGCATTCGCTCAGATGCAGCTCAACGGCCCGCACTTCTTCCGGATAAAGAGAGCGGGAGAGATAGCCGCTTAGCTGCCCTTTGCTGAGGCAGGCGCTGCTATCCAGTATCTGTAATATTTTGCTGTCCAAACTCATGTGTTCTGCTGGTTATTCCATTTTTGCTTCAGGCATATCCGCAAGTTGCGCCGTCCGTTCTGGATATTGCTTTTAACCTGTTTGTCATTGAAGCCCGTTAAAACTGCGGTTTCGCTATAGCTTTTCTGCCTCAGGTAAAAATGGTCGATGCATAGCTTCTGTTCTTCATTAAGTCGCCTGAGGCAGTCCTCCAGTATCAGTAATAATTCCTCTTCTTTTATTTTATGATGAAGATTTTCTTCAAATTCCACAATTTCCCATTCCCATTCCGCAACCGTTTTTTGCGAAGGGTTCTTTTTACGCAGCTCCATAAGACAGTGATTTCGCACTACCTGGTAGAACCAGGGTTTAAATTTACGGACCTGGTGCTGTGAGCAGTCGGTCCAGAGCTTAACAAAAATTACCTGGACCGCGTCTTCTGAGGCGGCGGTATCGCGCAGGTATTTAAGACAAACGCCCAGGGTGAGGTGAGCGTATCGTTTATATAAAGTCGCAAAAGCGTCCTGGTCCTGCCGGTTGGCCATCCGCAACAGCAGGTCTTCGTCAGATAGGTTTTTATAAGCAGTTTGCACCAAAATAGTGTGGTTCTTATATTAGTGAATCATCCAGGAAAGATATAGCATATCCAAACTGTAAAAATACCGTAATCCAATTATCATACCAATTTTGTTTGGAATTGGTAAAATACAAATAAGGACTTAGTTTTGTTACATAAACACTGGCAATCACAGCGTTTACAACTTGTAAGACGATTTTTAACCCAAGTCGCCCGGAGCATTTAAAAAATAATCTGGGGTTAAAATATTAAAGGTAACTTAGCAACCAGTTTACACATAACTGTATGGAATTAGAAATTAAAACGCTTGGAAAATTTAAATATGTTGAAGAAGGGACCGGCGAGCCGCTTATTTTATTGCATGGTCTTTTTGGCGCGTTAAGCAATTTCAGGGATCTGTTTGATCATTTCAAGTCTTCTCACCAGGTAATTATACCTATGCTGCCTTTGTTTGACCTGGGTCTTGAAACGGGTGTGGGGGCATTGGCAAAATATGTGCAGAAATTTATTGAGGCCAGGGGATTCGAGAAAGTACACCTTCTGGGTAATTCACTGGGGGGGCATGTCGGCCTGTTATATACGCTCACACACCAGGATAAGGTAAAGACGCTGACCCTGACAGGCAGCTCGGGGCTTTTTGAAAATGGCATGGGAGAAACTTACCCGAAAAGGGGTGATTATGAGTTCATCCGCAAAAAAACCGAGCTTACTTTTTATGATCCGGCAGTTGCAACAAAAGAGCTGGTGGATGAAGTCTATTCCATAGTCAACAACAGGCTGAAAGCCATAAAGATCATAGCGCTTGCCAAATCAGCCATCAGGAATAACCTTGGCGATGAACTACAGGAAATCAAAGTGCCTACCTGCCTTATCTGGGGACGCAATGATACTATTACACCGCCGATGGTAGCTGAGGAATTTAAGAAGCTGCTGCCCAATTCCGAGCTTCACTGGATTGACAAATGCGGCCACGCCCCGATGATGGAAGTTCCTAAGGAGTTTAACAATATACTTTCAGCCTTCCTTTCAAAACACAACAGCTGAGGAAACTGGTACCCGCTTCGTTTTGTGGTTTGGCATTGTTTTTGTATTTGCAATATTAAACCATACTTTTATCGGAAGGTCTTAATCATAATTGCCGGGTAATAAGAAGAGGCAATAACGTTTTCAACCAATCAAGATACCAGCAATGTTTGCCAAGCAATTAATATCAGCCCAAATTCCGACCCTGAATCTGCAGGATACAGGTGATGCTGTGCTACAGTTAATGAGCGAGGTACATTTGGAGCAGCTTGTCCTTATCCAGGACGATTCTTATAAATGCCTGATACAGGAGCAGGATATACTGAACCTCGAAAGGCCGGAACTTCCCTTATCGGAAAATATCAGCCTGCTCAACTTCAGACCGGCTGTATTTGAAAATGCGCATCCCCATGAGGCAGCAAGGCTTGCCGTACAGCAAAGCCTCAACATAGTACCGGTAATTGATAAAGATGAAAAATATCATGGAGCCATATCTCTGGAAAATCTCCTGGAATACATATCTGAACATTGTGGTCTTTTAGAACCCGGTGGAATTATTACGCTGGAGGTCAAACCTAACGACTACAGTCTTTCTGAAATAGCAAGAATCTGCGAAAGCAATGATATCAGCATCCTTCAAAGCGGCGTTTACACCAATAAGGATACAGGCATGCTGGATATTACGCTAAAAATTAATCGTGTCGAGTTCAGCGCGCTTATTGCCTCCTTTGAACGCTATGAGTATAAAGTAAAAGAAATGTTCGGAGAGGCGCCTGCCTTCGAAAACCTGCTGAACCGGTATAACCTGCTTATGAATTACATCAATATGTAAGCTATCTCAAAATTTCCGCGTTTATTCCCTGTCCCATCCCCTGAGGGCTATTTTCTGCCCGGCAATATAGCATATAAAGGTGAGTGGTATTGCTGCCACCACGTCGACCGTATAATGCACATGCTGCACCAATACGAGCGATCCGACCAGGATTGTTGAAATAAGCGCCAGCATCTTATCCCGTTTATGGCTAAGGCAAAGGAAAGCCAGGAACTGGCATGAGGTATGTCCCGAAAAAAACAGATCCTTGGTGATAAAAGTCCCTTTCCCGTAAAACATGTTGGAGAGCGGATCAACCAACGGGATCAAGCCTGAAGGCGGATTAAGCGGAATAAGCGTAATGGTCATGAGCCTCATCATATACAAAACCACGAAGCCATATATGGCACCAATAAACATCATCGGCCTTTTAAGGCAACGCAGAAAAAGCAACAAGGTAACACCCCATATGCAGACAAATATAATAAGCGATACATCTTTCGGCTGGAGCACATCAAGCAGGGGGTCTGCGATATAAGCCCCTTCGCGCGCCTCGATCTTCTTAAAAAAGAACGGCAGGTAAGAGAATGTAGCCAGCAACATAAGGATACCGGTAATAAACCTGGTTTTAAATCCCTTTAACTGCCATGCCTGCTGCCAGCTATCAGATACCAATGTCTTTTCTTCTGCAACTGTTATCATCACGGCTGCAAAAATGCCATAACAATTTGATAATAGAAAATTATTTTTCTTAAGCCCTGGTTACGGGGTTTTACCTGCAATAACTTTCTGAAAGTATTTACAGGCAGGCTGAAGGCCGCATTCGGGGCATTTGGGATTACGTGCCACACAAACATATCGTCCATGCAGTATCAGCCAATGGTGTGCTTTATGAATAAGCTCAGGGGGGAAATTCTGGATAAGCTGCTTCTCTGCCTGCAACGGATTCCGGGCATTTATGGTCAGCCCGATCCTTGCAGAAACCCTGAAAACGTGCGTATCAACTGCCATATTGGGTTGCTGATCAATTACCGAGGTAATAACATTGGCCGTTTTCCTGCCCACGCCCGGCAGCTCTATCAGCTCAGATACCGTCAGGGGCACTGCGCCATTATATTTTTCCTGCAACATCTTCGCCATCCCTATAAGGTGCTTTGTCTTATTATTAGGATAGCTTATGCTTTTTATCAAAGGGAACAGGTCCTCAAAAGACGCCTGCGACAGCGCCGCAGCATCCGGGTATTTTCTGAAAATTGCCGGGGTCGTCATATTAACCCTTTTATCCGTACATTGAGCGGAGAGAATTACGGCCACAAGCAGCTGAAAAGGATTATCGTACAATAATTCCGTTTCAGCATCGGGAATATGCTGCTCAAAATAACCGATCACATATTCATAGCGTTGTTTCTTTGTCATATATGCTGCAGCCAATAAAAAAGCTATAAGCTGAAAGATACCTTTGCAGCTTATAGCCCCGAATTTATTACTTTTTACTTAACCAGTGTTCCTACATTTTTGCCGCTGACAACATCCAGCAGGTTACCTGCCCTATTCATGTCAAATACAATAATAGGCAGGTTATTTTCCTGGCAAAGCGTGAATGCAGTCATATCCATTACTTTCAGCCCTTTGGAAATAACCTCGCCGAAAGAGATAGTCTCGTAACGTGTCGCTGTTGCATCCTTTTCGGGATCTGCCGTATAAATACCGTCTACCCTGGTACCTTTCATAATAACGTCGGCATTGATCTCAATAGCCCGTAAAGACCCGGCAGTATCAGTAGTAAAGTAAGGATTCCCCGTACCGGCGCCAAAAATGACCACCCGGCCTTTTTCGAGGTGACGTATGGCCCGGCGCCTGATATAAGGTTCGGCCACCTGCTCCATCTCTATGGCACTCTGCAGCCTTGTCTTTACACCTATTTTCTCCAGGGAAGCCTGCAATGCCATGCCGTTGATCACGGTTGCAAGCATGCCCATATAATCTCCCTGCGCTCTTTCAATACCGGTTTCTGCCTCGTTCATTCCCCTGTAAATGTTGCCGCCACCGATTACAATCGCCACCTGTACCCCGATATCCGTGACAGACTTTATATCCTGGGCATAATGGGCCAGCATTTGAGGGTCAATACCGTAATTACGGTCGCCCATCAGGGATTCACCTGACAGCTTTAATAAAATGCGATTATACTTTGGCAGCATTGAAGTGATTTTGAATGAAATAACTGAATTGGACCGCAAAGAAAAATAATCTTTTTGACTTTCTCATCACAGGTATGCTTTTATAACAAAAGCATAGGTCACCGTTACAAATACTGTTCCCCCTTGTTACGTTTGACTTCAGCCACATAATCCTTTATCTCCTGCTCCTTATTGCGTTCGCAAATAAGCAGGACATCATTGGTATCAACAACGATAAATTGCCCCAGGCCCTGCAAGACCACCAGTTTATTTTCAGGCGCTTTCACCATACATTCGGAGGCATCGATGACCATAACATTGTTGCCATATACTGCATTTCCCAGGTAGTCCTTTTCAGAGTGCTCATAAGCTGACTCCCAGGTACCCAGATCGCTCCAGCCGAAAAATGACGGGATCACGTATACATTATCGGCTTTTTCCATAATGCCGATATCAATGGAAATATTGGTGCAATGCATATATAGGTTATCTATCGCCTTCTCCTCCTTTGGTGTGTTGTACACGCTGGCAGCCTGCAGGAAAACTTCATTAATCTCCGGGAGGAATTTCCCTAATGCATCAATAAATACGCCTGCATTCCAAACGAAAATTCCCGAATTCCATAAAAAATCCCCCGATTTCAGAAATGTCCTTGCCAGTTCCAGGTTAGGCTTTTCCGTAAAGGTTTTTACCTTATTAGCCTTTTCATCCTGGGCGCCTGCCTCAAATTGTATATAACCGTATCCGGTATCCGGTCGCGTAGGTTTAATGCCTAAAGTAACCAAAGCATTGTTCCTTGCAACAAAATCCAGGGCTGTAAAAACTGTTCTTTCAAAAGCACGCTCATCCATTATCAGGTGATCAGCCGGGCTGATGACTATGTTCGCCTTCGGGTTAAGGCTGTATATTTTATGGGTAATGTATGCCGCAGCCGGAGCCGTATTCTTTCTTGATGGCTCGCTTACAATATTACCGGGAGCAATTTCCGGCAACTGCTCTTTTACCAGGGCTGTATACGAATGATGTGTAATGATATAAATGTTCTCTTTAGGACAGATATCTTTGAACCTGTTGAATGTCCATTGCAGAAGACTGCGCCCGGTACCTAACAGGTCAAGAAACTGCTTGGGTTTTTTTTGCCTGCTCTCCGGCCAGAAACGGCTACCTATGCCACCGGCAATTATGGCTACATAGTTGTTATGAATACTCATGCTGTAAAAGTAAAAAGTAAAACCGAGATTTAACGGTTTATAACCCTGGCAATTTATCTTGGGCGTTATTATATAATCGGACAGAAGTAATTTCTTTATTCCGCATTTGAAGATGCTCCTGATTTTAGCTTAATTTTGCGACGCAAATAACAGAACTCTATGGCGCTTAAAAGATTGTCCGAATTAGGTACCGGCAATACCGGGACTATTGAGCAGTTTGATGATAATGATGCTAAAATAAAACTGATGGAGATGGGATGCATTCCGGGCGAATTGATAGTGGTAGAAGCAATTGCCCCGATGGGCGATCCTATGGCGATCCAGATTGCGGGCTATAGTCTAAGTCTCCGGAAAACGGAAGCTTCCCACATTTGGGTCAGGCTATCCACACCTCTTTCTGCCTGATCCCTGGTATTATCTATTTCCGCAAAACCGTAACTCATGAATATAGGCCTTTATTTTGGCAGCTTTAACCCCATTCATACCGGTCACCTTATTATTGCCAGTCATATAATAGAGCATTCTGATCTGGATAAGATATGGTTTGTGCTCTCTCCACACAACCCGCTTAAGGAGTCGCACTCGCTGCTAAACGAATACGACAGACTGCACCTGGTAGAGCTGGCCATAAAAGATAATCCCAAGTTCAGGGCGAGCAATGTTGAGTTTCACCTTCCTAAGCCATCTTATACCATAGACACGCTTACCTACCTGCATGAAAAATTCCCGCTGGAGAAATTCACGGTTATAATGGGAAGCGACAGCTTTCAAAACCTGCCGCGCTGGAAAAACTATACGCAGATACTAAACAATTATTCGGTTATTGTTTATCAGAGACCGGGATTTCTTGTTGACAGTGCCGTCAATCCATATCAGAACGTTACTTTACTCACTGCCCCGTTGCTGGAAATCTCCTCAACTTATCTCCGGGAACAAATTAAAGCGCAGAAGTCAATCAGGTATCTTGTGCCGGATAGCGTTTTAGCGTATATAAAAGAGAACAAATACTACCTGGCATAAAAAGACCTGCAGTAACGCAGGTCTTTTTATTAAGAGAAGATATTTGCTAGAGGTAAGGGCGTACAAAGAAGAAATAAATCGCCCATAAAATAATAAGGCCGATAACAGTAACCAGCAATGTGATTGCCTTCCGCTGGCTCTGGTTAATTACCTTCATCTTGTGTATCTCACTCGCATTGTTTATTATATTCTCGATCCGGGAAAATGCGCTCTCCCCCTTGACCACATAATCAAAGGCGCCATAACGCATCGTATCTACCGCAACATCAATCTTGTCCTGGCCTGAGAGCATGATCACCTGGGTTTCGGGATATTTATCTTTAATGGTCTTCAACACTTCAACACCATTATGGGCATCAGTATTATGCGCGTTCAGGTGATAATCCAGAACTATTATCTCCGGCTTAAGATGCATTTGGTGCAAAGCATCCTCCCCGTTGTCAAAAATTTTGATCTCATAGAGATACCGTTCGTTCAGATAGTCCTTAAGCATTTCATTCTGTATCGGCTCATCGTCGATGAGGAACATATAACGTTTATCGGTAGTTGCCATGTTTGATCCGTATTTTTTGCGAAAGATATAAAAGGAATTTTATTTATGCAATGATTTCAGCATTTAATTCAGAAAAGGCCTTTTCGCAAACCGCTTCCAGGTGCTGCACCAGGCCAGGAAGCTTAACCTGGTGAGCAGGCTCTCCGGCGCTTTTTTCTATCAGGAATATATGGCTGAGCTCTTCTTTAATGCCCATATAGGAAAGCTGCGGCTTCATGCTATGGGCAGCAACTTTCACTGCTTCATAATTCTTGTCCGCCAACCCGTTTTTTATATTTGATAACAGCTTGGGCGCATTTTCCAGGAACATCTGGATATACTTGTTCTTTTTATCAGGCTTACCGCCGGTAAACTGTAAAAGGAATTGCATGTCTGTTATTTTTTCAGGCAGCAATGTTACATTATTTTCATTGGTATTGAGCGCTGCCTCGGTTAAAGAATCTTTACCTCCTTTTATAACCGATGCCATTTTTTCCAGCAGCTCATCCACCTGGAACGGCTTGGAAATATAGGCATTCATTCCTTCAGCAAAATATTGCTGCACATCATCCTGCAGCACGTTCGCGGTCATAGCTATGATGCGGGTCCTTCTTTTCCTTCCTTCCATATTATTGCGTATATAACGGGTAGCAGCCAGCCCATCCATCACCGGCATCTGGATGTCCATAAGTATCAGGTCATAATCATTAAGCTGTAGTTTTTCTACCGCGATGGCGCCGTTTTCCGCAATATCAATCTTTATATCCGGCAACACGTCCCGCAAAGTGTCTTCAGCAACAAGCCTGTTGAATTCATTATCTTCTGCCAAAAGAATATGAAGACCTGAGAGCACTTCTTTTATTTCTTCCGTCATATCCTGCTTACTTTCGGCTACTTCCTGCGTAGCGGCTATTTCAAAGGGAATATTTACCGAGAAAACAGTGCCGGCCCCCAGCTCACTTTCAACTGAAATTTTACCCTGCATCAGATCGACAAGCTGTTTTGAAATAGTAAGCCCCAACCCAGTGCCGCCATATTTCCGTGCCGTGTCAGTACCCGCCTGCGTAAAGCTGTCAAAAATGCGTTGTACATATTCTTCAGATATACCAATACCGGTATCGCTTACCTTGAATATTATTCCAACACTCTTTTCATTCAGATACTCAGCAGTAGCTGTAAGCTTTACATGCCCACGCTCCGTAAACTTAATAGCATTACCGATAAGATTGATCAGTATCTGGTTAAGCCGTGTAGGATCGCCCATCAGCCTGTCCGGAATTCTTTCATCCACCGCCACCGAAAACTCCAGCTTCTGCTCTTCCGCCTTTATTCCCATAATTTCACGGATGCTGTCTGTAAGCTCCCGGATTGAAAAATCTGTCTTTTCAATGATCACCTTACCCGCCTCAATTTTGGATAAATCCAGGATATCATTGATGATCACCAGCAGGCTGTCGGCCGATTTCCGGATAGCATTAAGATAAGTCAATTGCTCCTGCTTGGGGTTTTTCTCCAGCAAAAGCCGGGTAATTCCCACAATGGCGTTCATAGGCGTTCTTATCTCATGACTCATATTCGCCATAAACTGCTGCTTCAGCCTTGCGGTACGCTCTGCCACCTCCTTTTCTTTCTTTGCTACTTCTATCTGGTTCTTTACCTGGAGATTCCTGAGTTTATTTAGCGTTGCCTGCTGGAATATTTCTTCCTTCAGCTTCTCATAAGCCTTCAGATGGTGGAAGGCTTTCGGGATGTCGCCCATAGTATCGTACAGGTCAGACAATGCTTCATGGATGCTCAGCAAATCCTGCCTGCGCAGGTATTCCTGCGCAAGATTGTATGCATGAATCAGGTAGTCAAGCGCCTTACGGAAAATATGCTGGTCCATGTACAGCCTTCCCATATAAAAGCTGGCTATGATTTCGGTTTCCGGATTATTTACATCTTTAGCCTGCTCCAGGGCAAGCGTAAGGTATTTCTTTGCATTTTCGTAATCATGCATTTTATAATACACCTTGCCTATACCGCTGTCGGCAAGTACCCTGCCGGTCGTTTCTTCCTCTGTAAAATTCCGGATATGCTCAAAATAGCCCAATGCTTCCTCAAAAGTCTCTTTTTTGAAATAAATATTCCCCAGGGTAGTGTATATGGATATAAGCCGTCCAGGATCGTCGTACTTTTCAAATATGGGCAGGCATTTTAAAGCGTACTCCAGGGCCGTATCATAGTCGGCAAGGTCGTAATAAAGGTTGGAAATATTGGTCAGATTAATGGTCAGGTTCAGCTCATTGCCCATAGCCTCATTTATTTCGAGGGAACTCTCAAAATACCTCAACGCCGTAGCTATGTCACCAAGCTCCCGGTATATCCGTCCGAAATTATTGTAAACCTTAGCCTCAAGCTCCTTATTTTTTGTTTCTTCTGCGATTGCCAGAGCAGCCGTAAGCTCATCCAGTCCATCCTCATATTCTCCGATGAGCCAGTAACAGGCGCCTTTGTGATTGAGCCCGTTACCGATACCGGCCGGGTAATGAATTGCTTCCGACCGGTCAATTATTTCCTCTGCCATTGCCAGCCCTCTTTCCGGATCATCATTTCGTACTTCGAGCGTCATACTGATCAGCAGGTCAATTTTCTCTTTTTCGTCAACTACAGTTTCATACTGTTCTTTTAATTGCAGATAGCGCTGTGATTCCATTTACTTCAGTAGTTAAATAGGCAATGTATCGCCTAATATACAAAGATTTAATGAAAATCCCGGCCTGCTTTCCCCAACCCGCTTCTTCTGCAGGCAGGCAAAATCGCATTACACAAATAAATTAATTATTATAAATTTGAATAATAAATTACCAAATCCATTAAACATGAAAAAAATTATACCCCTGATCCTCATCCTCTGCCGCACGCTGTTTTCGCATGCGGAGACATCTGTTGTAAAAGGGAAAATAGTGGAGGAGCAAACAGGCAATGTGCTGCCGGGCGTTACCATTATATTTCCACGGTTAAAAACAATGACAATAACAGACAGCGGCGGAGTATTTTACATACCGCATATTCCATACGGAAAGCATGAAATGGTTATCAGCGACAGCAGATTAAAAGAGCGTATAAAAATAATGGTGACTGATACACTTACGGAACTGGGTATCCTGGCTGTCAGGATACCCGGGGAAGCAGTGACACCAGCCGAAGGCCCCGCGCAGGTCTTATTACAAGAAGCAGAACAAAACGAGCATAGCAGCGGCGCACAGATTTCCGGTATCCTTAATGCATCACGGGACATTTATTTATCAGCCGCTGCTTTTAACCTGGGCCCCCTTCGCTACCAGGTGAGGGGCTATAAGCGCGATCAGCAGGAAGTATATATGAACGGGCTATTATTAAATGACGCTGAAACCGGCATGGCCTTCTGGAACCACTGGGGCGGGTTGAACGATGTGTTCCGGAACCAGGATATAACCTTCGCCCTGTCTCCTGCCGATGCCGGTATAGGTGGCATGGCTGGCACCACCTCAATCGATGCATCAGCTGTTAATCAGCGCAAACAGCTCAGGACTACTTATTCTATCAGTAACAGAAGCTACAGGAACCGGTTAATGCTCACCTATAGCACCGGATTGCTGCCAGCCGGCTGGGCTTTTTCTTTTTCCGGTTCCAGAAGATGGTCAGGAGAAGGTTATATTCCGGGGACCTTTCTTAACAGCTATTCCTGGTTTGCTTCCATCAGCAAAAAGCTTGGTTCCACGCATTACCTGCATCTTATAACCTTCGGTTCACCCACTGTAAAGGGCAAGGCGATGCCTGCTACCCGGGAGGCAGCGGAGCTTGCCGGCAACAACTATTATAATCCAAACTGGGGCTGGCAGGACGGGAGTAAAAGGAATGCCCGGATAAATGAATACTTTCAGCCTGCAGTAATAATTAGCTACGAATACAGACCTGATGCCGCTACCTTTTTTACAGTTTCAGCGATGTACCAGCAGGGGTATAATAGCAATTCGGCCCTGGACTGGTACAATGCCCAGGACCCGAGACCTGATTATTATCGCAAATTACCCGGCTATTATTTGCAACACCCTGTCGCTCCGGACACCGTTACCGCCTACCTTGTATCCCAGCAATTCCAGGAAGATCCGGACAAAATGCAGATTGACTGGGAACGCATCTACGAGGCAAACCGGCTCAATACCGGTTCCATGAATACAGCTGCGGGAAGCAGGTCCTTATATGTAATCGGGGAAGACAGGGACGATAGCAGGAAATTTTCCGCAGCTGTGAATTTCCATAAAGCGATGGGCAATCACTTTACTTTTTATCTGGGTGAATTCTTGACTACACAATATACGAACAGCTACCGGCGGCTTCAGGATCTGCTGGGCGGCGACTTCTATGTAAATCTTAACCAGTTTGCGGAACGTACCTATCCTGGTAATATACTTTTTAACCAGAACGATCTTAACAACCCTAACGGCATCATTAAGACCGGCGACAAGTATAACTATAATTACAATGCGCAGTTTATTAAATTGTATGCCTGGAGCCAGGTCCATGGCTCCTTTAAGAAAATTGACGCATTTGCAGCGGGTCGGGCGGGACTGGATATTTTCCGGAGAGAAGGGATTTTCAGAAATGGTCTGTTCCCCCAGAGATCAGCGGGAAAATCAGCATCCAATAACTTTTACAGTTACACAGTCAAAGCAGGGATCACGTTTAAAATAAACGGCAGAAATTACCTTTTCTTTAATGGCTTGCTCTCCGCATCCCCACCTTCTTTTGACAATACTTATATTTCTCCGCGTACCCGCAATGACGTCATACAGGACCCGGTCACAAGGAAAATATACAGCATGGAAGGCGGTTACTTATTGCGTACACCAGGCATAAACGGACGCCTGACAGGATATAGCACAGAGATCAGGGATATCACAGAGATCAGGCGGTTTTATCATGAAGACTACCGCACATTTGTCAACTACGTAATGACACATCTCGATATCCGGCACCTGGGAGCTGAACTTGCATTAAAACTGAAGCTGTCCGCAACACTCAGCACGACATTAATTGCTTCCTGGAAACAGGCTTTTTACAGTAACCGGCCGGATATCAGCATTTACAAAGACAATGATACCAGCAGCAGGGCGGCGACGAGCATAGCTTACATCAAAAATTTCCATATTGCCGCCGGTCCGCAATCCGCTTACGTGATAAGCCTTAACTATAATGCGCCCAAGTTCTGGTATGCAAACATCTCCTGGAACTATACGGACAGGAATTATATTGACATTAACCCTTCCAGGCGTACTGCGGATGCCATGGATCTTCTAACTCCCGACACTGACGAGTGGAATACAATACTGGTCCAGGAACGGTTACCACGGGCATTTACGATAGATATTTTTGCAGGCAAATCATTCCTGTTAAGCAAGGTAATGAAATGGCTTCCTTACGGTACTTACCTTTATATGAATCTTGGAGTTAACAATATTCTCAATAACCGGAATATAATAACCGGAGGGTTCGAACAGCTAAGATACGATTATACAAGCCGTAATCCTGAAAGATTCCCGTCAAAGTATTTTTACGCCCAGGGCGTCAATTACTTCCTGAACCTGAGCCTTAAACTCTGACAAAAGGCAATAATCATATATATAATTAATCACATTTCCGCTCAAGCTATCTTTTTAAAAAAAAGATGACATTTTTTCTTTGCGGGGACGTTAAAAATATTGGTTTGTGTATTTTTGCCGTTCCGTATAAAAAAGAAAAATGGTAGACGTATTAATTGGTTTGCAATGGGGTGACGAAGGTAAAGGTAAGATCGTAGATTACCTGGCATCGCACTATGATGTAATTGCCCGCTTCCAGGGAGGTCCCAATGCCGGGCATACACTTTATGTGAATGGGCAAAAGATCGTATTGCGCACAATCCCTTCGGGCGTATTCAATGAAAAAACCCTTAACCTGATCGGCAATGGGGTTGTGATAGATCCTGTAACGCTGAAGGAAGAAATCGAAGGACTGAAGAAACAGGACATTCTTCTGGACCATAACCTGTTCATAGCGCACAAAGCCCACCTTATACTGCCAACGCACCGCGCCTTGGATGCCGCTTCCGAACAGGCAAAAGGCAAAGAGAAAATAGGTTCTACCCTTAAAGGGATCGGCCCTGCCTATATGGATAAAACAGGACGTAACGGACTGCGTGTGGGCGATATATTAGCCAGCGACTGGCAACAGCGTTATGAAAGATTAAGGCAAAAGCATATAGACATGCTGCGTCTTTATGATTTTGAGATAGAGTGGCAATCATGGGAAGCTGACTTCTTTGCCGCCGTGGATTACCTTCGCGGCCTGAATATTGTAAATGGAGAGTACTGGATCAATCACCAGCTTGCTACAGGTAAGAAAGTGCTGGCAGAAGGCGCTCAGGGAAGCATGCTTGATGTTGATTACGGCACCTATCCCTTTGTCACTTCTTCCAACACGATTTCGGCCGGTGTATGCACCGGGCTTGGCGTTGCCCCCTCTAAAATAGGCGAGGTATACGGCATTACCAAAGCTTATTGTACACGGGTAGGCGGCGGACCATTCCCGACAGAGCTGCATGATGAAACCGGGGAAAAGCTAAGAGCCGCCGGGCATGAATTCGGTGCGGTAACGAAACGTCCGCGCCGTTGCGGCTGGATCGATCTGGTAGCCCTGCGCTATTCTGTTATGCTAAGTGGTGTAACACGCCTGATCATCACCAAGGCTGATGTGCTTGATGGCTTCGAAGAGATCAAAGCCGCTACAGCTTATAAGATCAAAGGTGAAGAAACACAGGAATTCCCTTTCGATATATGCGACGCTACAGCTGATCCCGTCTATAAATCCTTTGCGGGATGGGAGACCAGCATCAGCGAATGTAAACAAGCCAAAGACCTGCCGGCTTCTTTTAAAGAGTATTGTCTTTTCGTAGAAGAATATCTTCAGACCAAGATACAGTTCATCTCGAATGGTACTGGAAGAGACCAGTTGCTTTCATTATTTTAAACCAATATAACAAGCCCGGGAACGCTAAATATACGTAAAACCGGGCAGTAAATTTTTTTTGAAAAAAATTTTGCCAATTCGGAAAACTATTAAAATTTTACACCGCTAATTACATTTTTTCAATTACAGTATGTGCGCTATGAAATCACAGTCAGATAAAAAGACTACTACTACAAAAGCAGCACCAGCCAAGAAAGGCGAAACTGCGAAAGAGTCAGCAAAAGCCAAGAAGAGCGCTGATCTCGAGGAAGATGATGAGGAATTATTCGATGATGAAGAAACCACATCCGGTAAAAAAACAGCAGCAAAGAAAACAGCAGCCGCCAAATCAGCTCCTAAAAAAACAAAAGAGGAGGATGATGACGATGATGATGACGATGACCTGGGTGATGATTTTGATGATGATGATGATTTCAACAATGATGATGAATTCGGAGATGCTGACCCGGATTTCGAGGAATTCGATATTCCTAAATCAAAAAAAGGAACAGGGGGCGGTAAAAAGAAAGGCGGCGATGATGATGATTTCGGCGATGATTTCAGTGATCTGGGGCTATTCAACGATGGCGGCGATTATGACGACGATGATGATGATTTTTAATTAAAGTATTAATGACATCTTTACCCTACAGGATTCATTTCAGCTTTTCGCAAAATGACCTACCTGTAATAAAAGCGAAAATGCTGAACTGGCTGGAGCCGTTCAGCATTTTCGTTTATCTGGATAACAATAGCTATAACCACTCGCCAAACAGGTTTGAAGCTATCGCGGCCACAGGCATACAAACATCCGGGCATTTCCCTGCTCCCGAACAACTGAAGAATAGCTGGTATTTCGGACATTTTGCCTATGATTATAAAAACGAGATTGAACCAGGGCTTCAAAGCAGGCACCCTAATCTTGGAGGCTTCAGCGATGCTGCCTTTTTCAAAGCGCAAACAGTAGCTTATATACCTTACGGCAGCAGCGAGCTTGTTATAGAATCTGCAGACAACGATATCCATGAGGTGCTGGAAAATATTCTGAATGCAGAGGGCATTGCCCCGGCCGGCGTATCCAATATCAACTGGCAGTCCAGGATCGGTCAAGATGAGTATATTGATCTTGTAGAGAGGATCCGGCAGCATATTATCGCGGGAGATTGCTATGAACTTAATTTTTGTATAGAAAGCTATGCAGAAGACGTATCCCTGGATCCCACAGCCCTGTTTAAAAAGCTGAACAGTTCAAACCCTTCACCTTTTGCCGCTTATTACAGGCAAGGGAGCGCCTACCTGATCTCCACCAGCCCGGAGCGGTTCCTCTGGAAAGATAAGGATACCTTATTATCGCAGCCCATAAAGGGTACGGCAAGAAGAGGGGAAAGCAGGCATGAAGACGAACAGTTAAAAGCTGCATTAAAGGCGGACGAAAAAGAACGTGCGGAAAATGTAATGATTGTCGATCTTGTCAGGAATGACCTGGCAAAAAGTTGTGAACCAGGGAGCATATCCGTACCGGAACTGTTCGGGGTTTATACTTTCCCGAAGGTACACCAGCTGATCTCAACAGTCAAAGGCACGTTAAAGCAAAACGCTTCTATCGGAACTGCGATACAGCATGCATTTCCCATGGGTAGCATGACAGGCGCTCCCAAGATAATGGTTATGCAGCTGATCGAACAGTATGAGCGCGGCAGAAGAGGTATTTATTCCGGTGCAGTCGGGTATATAACACCTGGTGGCGATTTTGATTTTAATGTCGTTATAAGAAGCCTTGTTTATAATGCACAGTCAGGTTACCTGTCTTACCATGCGGGTGGTGCTATCACCTATGATTCCGTACCGGAGAAAGAGTGGGAGGAAATCATCCTGAAAGCCACAGCCATGAAGGATGCGCTAAAATAAAAAAGCGCGGAAAAAATGTCCGCGCTTTTCTTAAGAAATACTATAGGACTATACTACCGTCAGTAAAGCGTAGGTATAAGAAAAACGTGCGCTTTCCGGAACCATTATAAAGACTCTCTCTCCTTTTTTCAGCTTCCCCTCGTTCATCAGTTCTTCCAGCATAAAATAAGCTGATGCGGAACCCACATTTCCGAGACGGGAAAGATTGGTGTACCAGACATCCAATGGAAGATCAATGCCACGGCTGACAAGCTCGTTATGGATTTTCATGCGGAAAAATTCAGAAGACAGGTGCGGCAGGAACCAGTTTACCGACCTTGTATCGAAATTGTGTTTCTTAATAACATCCTCCAGGAAATCCACACCACGCGGAACAATGTTATCTCCAAGCAATCTCGTGTCCTGCTTAATGGAGAATACGCTTTCGCTCATCCACTCTTCCGGTGTCATGTCATTATATCCTTTTAAAGCACTTCCTTCTTTTACCCCTCCCGAATACATACAGGTTTCCAATCTTCCTGCATAAGAAGCTATATCGATCCACTCTATCTTCAGGGAAACCCCATCCTGGTTAGGTTTGTCCTGGAATACAGCCGCGCCGGCACCATCGCTGAGCATCCATCTCAGGAAGTCTTTTTCAAATGCTATAAATCCGTTTTCCTCTATCTCCTGCACTTTATCAATTTCAGGCTGAAAGCGATCTGCCGTAAGAAATTTGGAAAACCGTTCCGAACCCGTGGCCACAGCATGCGCCACATCTCCGGCCGCAACGGCGAGATAAGCATATTTAAATGCCTGCATACCGGTATTGCAGGAGCCGGAAAATGAAAAAAGTTCCACGGGATGCATCCCTAATTCGCCATGAACCATCGAAGCATGGGAAGGTAATGTCTGGTCCGGAGAAGAAGTTCCGCATGCAAGCAGCTGTATATCTTCGGCAGTCAGCTCTTTATCAAAAAGCTGCTTTATGGCCTGGGCTGTCAGCTCTGCATTGGTATAAGTATGCTTGCCTTCCCGGAATGCATAATGGCGGGATTTGATGCCATTGTTCCGCAGAATCAGTGGCCGTACCTTAGAGGGCTTTCCCCCTACCATGCCAAGCACGGACTCCATTTCATCATTGCTGACCGGGTCATAGGGTAAAAATTTAGACAATCTGGTAATAAAAACATCCTGCATATGAATAAAAAATAATTTCCGCTATTAGATATACATATCAAAAATAAACGAAAATGCGGGTAAAAAGTTGATATTAGAATTACTTTATCACATTAAAAAATAAGCATTTAAATGCCTGTTTGCGGCAAAAGACCCAAAAACAATGCCCTTCTTATTTTTACGTAATTTTGTACCCGATGGATGAAGGGCGTAATCATATCGTGCTGTTTGACGGTGTTTGCAACCTGTGCAATGCTGTTGTCAAGTTTATTATCAGGCATGATAAAAAAGCGGTGTTCTCCTTTGCCTCATTGCAGTCTGAGGAAGGGCAGCTGCTCCTAAAGCAAAACGACCTGTCTCCTGATAGCTTTGATTCTTTTATCTATGTAGAAAACGGTAAAATCCGCCAAAAGTCTGCCGCAGCGCTTTACCTGGCAAAAAGGCTCGACGGGTTATGGCCTCTTTTATATGCCGGTATAATAATCCCCCGGCCTCTTCGTGATTTTATATACAAAAAGATCGCCGACAACCGCTACAGGCTGATGGGCCGAAGCGAAACCTGTATGATACCCACTCCTGAGCTAAAGCAACGTTTTTTATAACCTAATTTGCAGGTATGGCTTCTTTGTAACTATTCTTGCGGTATCCTCTCAGAAGCAGCCATGTTTCTGCAGCCAGAAGCAGCAATCCCAGGATAACGGCTATCTTCCACAGTGGAAATGGCGCATTTGCCTGCCTCCAGCCAGCCTGGTTTACAGAATGTTCATCAAGCCAGTTTACTTTTACCGGAGCAAACAGATCCGCTACCTGTTTTCTGCCGGCGAACTCTAGCCTGGATTCCATGTTATTATTATTTAAGGCGATCAATACCGTATCGGCCAGGGCCTCATGCTGCAGATGATAAAATCCTGCATGTATGGCGGTGCTGCCCGCAAATATCTCGGACCCGCTGCCGGCAGGTCTTTGGGGCGGAATAGCGTCAAAACCAGCGGCAGCCATATGCCAAACCTTCCTGGAATCATCTCCCCCAGCGGGCATCCATAAGGGCCGGTTGTCACCGACAGTCCCAGCATATACGCTATTCCCTCCGGCCTGGACAGCCATTTTGTATAATACCGGGGCAAAAAAATAGCTCACTGCAAAATTGGAAGAACGGTCATCCAGCGGAGCGGCGCATATATATAATTTTCCCGGCCCCGGCGTATATTCTGCAAGAAAAGGTTTGCCATCCCTGAAAGACATCAACGATTGCTGGTTGGCAGTAAGACCGGCGTTTATCGGGTAGCGTTTGGTTACCAAAGGCAGCTGTACATTCTCCGGAATTTTCTCAAACAAATCCTGTAACAGAGGATGTGCCTGCTGAAGCGACATTACCTGTTGTGCTGATGTATCGGTTTCTGCAAGGGAGATATCCCCCCATTTTTTAAGTGACTGGTTCAGTTGTGAGATATTTCCGCCTGTTCCCGGAAACAGCAGAACGTTCTGTCCATTGTCCAGCCTTTCCTTTACAGTCAGCTCCAGGGCCGGCGTGATGATGTTTATATTCTGTAAAATGACCAGGCTCTGCTTCTTCCACTCGGCTTTATTAATAGCCGTACTATTCTGCTGCTGTATTTTAAACCCTTCATAAGTGCGGAAAGCAGCCTGCAGGTATGGATTTACAGTTCCGTCCCCGACAACAAGCACAGAAAGTTCCGGAGAGGTTCTTGCCGCAATACGGAAAGTATCGTCAAAACTTAACGGGTGATCCTGCAGGCTGATGGAAACCGGCTGCCACCCTGTAGCGCTCAGCTGTAACGCCAGCGTATCAAGCATCATGCTGTCATTGTCAAATACAACAGAGCTGACAGCCCGCACCTGCTCTCCTACCGATACCTTTAGGTTAGCAATATTCTCTTTTGGATCCCCGCTTCTTTTCACCTTTATGACAAGCTCGCCGGGCTGCCGGGTATCAAGATTCGGGGAAAGAAAATAGGCAGTATCAATGTATATATTACCGGCTTCTTTTTCCTGCATAGGGTAAAAGTATACCGTACCCTGCCCGTTATAGCGTATCTTCTCCTTACCAATAAATGCTTTGTCCTGCATGTCAGAAAACAGGTACACATTCCATTGCTCTTCCTGCTCGTTACCTTTGGCAGCCGTAACAGCCCCCATCACTTTGTTCAGCGTAGCAGGCTTTGCTACCGGCCGGATCCCGGCCAGTACCTTCAGGGCCTCGTCCCGCATCATTGGCCGGGTTGCCGATATCTTGTCATTAGTAAGCACGAGAAAACGGCTGCCTGGATCTCCCTTTTGTATCAGGTCTCTTGCTTTATTTACGGCCTTCTGCAACAGACTCTGCTGCCCTGCTCCGAGCGTCATACTGTAGGAGTTATCGATATATACAACCGTAATACCCGCTTTAGTTCCTTTACTATCCGACTTAAAGAAAGGTTGCGCAAATGCGAGAACAAGCATGGCAAGAAATAGCATCCTCACGATCATCAGGGTCTTATTCTGGATCCTGGCCTGGCGTTTGGTGGACAGCTGTATATCCCTTAAAAATCGGGTATCCGGAAAATCAACGCGTTTATATTTGCGAAGGTTGAAGAGGTGGATTACCAGCGGTATTATTAAAGCCAGCCCGGAGATAAGAAATAAAGGAAACAAAAAGCCCATACAGCGAAAATAATAAAATTAATCTACCATATTTTAAATCCGGCCATGCCGTACAGTAAACAATTTATCTGCCTATTACCTTTTATCCCCATCCATATTTATTACCTTTGCGCTTCAGATAAAACGGATTTTTCACATTATGACGGCTGATAAAAAAGTTTACGACAGTATAATAGAAACGATCGGGAATACTCCGCTGATCAGGCTGAAAAAGACTGTGGCAGATCTGCCCTGCAGGGTATATGCCAAAGTAGAGTTCTTTAATCCCGGCAATAGTATCAAAGACCGTATGGCAGTAAAGATGCTGGAAGTAGCGGAAGCCGAAGGAAAAATAAAGCCCGGCGGCACCATAATCGAAGGCACTTCGGGAAACACGGGAATGGGCCTGGCCCTGGCCGCGATCCAAAAGGGATACCGTTGTATTTTTACCACGACAGACAAGCAATCCAAGGAGAAAGTCGACATCTTAAAAGCATTGGGCGCCGAAGTGATCGTATGTCCTACCAATGTGGAGCCTGAAGACCCCAAATCTTACTATTCCGTATCAAAGCGACTGGCAACAGAAGTTCCCAACAGCTGGTATGTAAACCAATACGACAATCTTGCAAACAGGCTGGCACATTACGAACAGACAGGCCCTGAAATATGGGAGCAGACAGAAGGAAAGATAACGCACCTGGTGGTAGCCACGGGTACAGGCGGCACCATTACCGGTACCGGGAAATACCTGAAAGAGAAAAATCCGGATATCCAGGTATGGGCCATTGACAGTTATGGTTCCCTGCTCACCAAGTGGTTCAATACCGGTGAAATAGATATGAAAGAGGTACACCCTTATATTACAGAAGGTATTGGGGAAGACTTTGTTCCTGAAAATTATGACCGCAATGTAATTGACCACTTTGAAAAAGTAACCGATAAGGATGGCGCCGTAATGGCAAGACGCATTGCCAAGGAAGAAGGCATATTTGTTGGCTATTCCGCAGGTTCAGCGCTATCCGGGTTAAAGCAGCTGAAAAACAAGCTGAAAAAAGACGACCTGGTGGTGGTTATATTCCATGATCATGGAAGCCGTTACGTAGGCAAGGTTTACAATGATGAATGGATGCTTGACAGGGGCTTTCTTGAAGTGAATACTGTCCAGGACCTTATCGGCGGCCTTGGCAGAAGACGACTGGTAACGATTGATGAAACAGAGACGGTACACAAAGCTATGGAGCTGATGCAGCAATATGATATAGAGCAGATACCGGTCATTAAAGGTGATGAGATATACGGCTCCGTATCACAGCATGGCCTGTTCAAAAAGCTGATGCAGGATATCAACGTAAAGGATCAGCAGATACACAGCGTACGTGAAGAAGCGATACCTGTCGTTGCTATGGATACCCCGCTGGAGAGACTGACAGGGTATATCAATAAGGATAACGGCGCCGTACTGGTAAAAGATGACAGCGGAGACTATCATATCATTACAAAATATGACATCCTGAACGCCTTATCCAAAGGCTGAGACAAGAAATGAATACATTAATACAAAAAGAAAAAGTCCCTTAACCGGGGCTTTTTTGTATTAATGCACGACATTTGCAACGAGGCAAATGCTAAAACAACATTCGTACAGTTGTGGTATGCAAAAGCTACGACGCATATTTTGTATCTTAGCAGCATGAACATCTTACAGCGGAACATCAATTATCCTCGGTTAATTGTTTTCAATATTTTTTTCCTGTCCCTGATTTATCTGCAACTGTCCGTACCCGGCCCTCACAATAAAGGACTGATATCATTATGCCTGCTTTTTCTTATAGTGTATAATTATTTCCAGTGTTTTCATAAGAAAGTGATGCGCATTCATGGACGAACCCTTTATGTTTATTCTTTCCCCCGAAAATACAAGATCCATATAGACAGTATCCGTTCCGTTGACCTTAACCATCGTCTTATCAATCGACTGCTGGATATCAATACGGTTCGCATTCATTTTATCAACGGCGGAAGCAGAAAGATCTATGTTCCCGAATTCGACAGGGATAAGGCGGAACAATTTATTAAGGAAAATATCATTTACCAATAGTTCAGATGGGCTCCTCCCTGCAATAATGCTGTAAAAAATATAGGTTATTTATGAAAGACTATAAGAAGTATTTTATTATCAACGCTACTCCGGAAGAAATTTATACCGCGCTTACCAATCCCTTTACAATAGAATTATGGTCGGGTGAGGAAGCCGTCATGAGTACAGAACCTGGAAGCGAATTCTCCCTGTTTGATGGCAGCATTGAAGGTAAAAATATCGAGTTTGAAGAAAACAAAAAGATCGTGCAACAGTGGTACTTCGGAGAAGAAGAGCAAGCACCGTCGATAGTGATGATCAAGCTGCATGTCCACACCGAAGGGACTTCGGTTGAATTACGGCATACCAATATCCCGGATGAGGCGTATGAGGACATAACAGAAGGCTGGAACGACGTATATTTTGCTGCGCTTGCGGAGTTCTTTGACGAGGATGAATAAAAATAAATAAGCCGCCTGTAACAGACGGCTCTTTACCATTAATTGAATCCCGCTTACAGCGGAATATTCGTGTGCTTTTTCTTCGGCATGGAAGCTACTTTATTTTCCAGCATCTTAAAGCCCTTTATCAGCTTTTCACGTGTAGTATCCGGCAGTATCACCTCATCGATAAAGCCACGGGCGGCGGCGCCATAAGGGTTCGCGAACTTTTCCGTATACTCCAGCTCTTTTTCTTTCAGCTTGGCCTCGGGATCGGCGGCTTCCGCTATCTCCTTCTTGAAGATAATTTCGGCAGCACCTTTCGCCCCCATTACTGCAATTTCGGCTGTAGGCCAGGCGTAGTTAAGATCAGCGCCAATATGCTTGGAGTTCATTACATCATAGGCGCCACCATAAGCCTTGCGGGTAATTACCGTAATTTTTGGTACCGTTGCTTCGCTTAGTGCAAACAGCAGTTTTGCTCCGTTGGTAATAATACCATTCCATTCCTGATCGGTCCCGGGCAGGAATCCGGGTACATCCACCAGTACCAGCAGCGGTATATTAAACGCATCGCAAAAGCGTACAAAACGAGCGCTTTTTTTCGAAGCGTTAATATCCAGCACACCGGCCATACTTGCGGGCTGATTGGCAACAATTCCGATACTTCTCCCTGCAATCCTTGCAAAACCGACTACGATATTTTCAGCATAGTCCTTATGCACCTCAAGGAAGCTTTCCGCATCCGCTATTTCCTCTATAACTTCTTTAATATCATAAGGCTGATTGGGATTTGAAGGAATGATATCATTCAGCTTTACCCTTAGCTCATTACCTTTTTCATATGGATATACGGGAGCATCTTCTTCACAATTCTGCGGTATATAGCTTAGCAATTGCTTCAGGTGATTAATACATTCAACCTCGTTGGCGCAGGCAAAATGTGTGACGCCCGATTTTTGCGCATGAGTCTGCGCTCCGCCCAGCTCTTCGCTGGTTACATTTTCATGCGTTACCGTTTTTACCACATTCGGGCCCGTGACAAACATATAGGAGGTATGCTCCACCATCAGGATAAAATCTGTAATGGCAGGCGAATATACCGCTCCTCCGGCGCAGGGTCCCATAATGGCAGAAAGCTGAGGGATTACTCCGCTTGCCTGTACATTCCTGTAAAATATATCTGCATAACCTCCCAGAGATACCACACCCTCCTGGATACGGGCTCCGCCACTGTCATTTAACCCTATAACAGGAGCGCCATTCTGCATTGCGAGGTCCATAATCTTGCAGATTTTCTCCGCATGGGTTTCAGAAAGGCTGCCGCCAAATACCGTGAAGTCCTGTGAAAAAACATATACCAGGCGGCCGTTAACCGTTCCGTAGCCTGTAACCACACCATCGCCCAGGTACTGCTCTTTCTCCATGCCAAAATCGCGGCTACGGTGCGTTACCAGCATCCCGATCTCTTCAAAAGAGCCTTCATCCAGTAAAAGCTGGATACGCTCTCTTGCCGAAAGCTTCCCTTTGGCATGTTGGCTGTCAATCCTTTTTTGTCCACCGCCAAGATGCGCCAGATCTATCTTTTCTTTCAGTATATTTATTTTATCCATCGATTGATTTATTATAAAACGTGGCAAGTTACAAAATGAGACCCATATAGTCCGGGAGAAAGATAAGGCCCGCATTTTAGAAGATACCGGCTACACTTGCCTGTTTTCCGGCTAAAGCAGCTGTTTTGCAGACAGATTTAAATATCGTATTTTCCTATTACCAGCTGTATTTTTATCCAAACTTAATTTTATCCGGCAAAAAAAATACACGACTTTTGCAGCCAAAATATATTTCAGCCGGCACATACAGACTGCCCATCTTAGCAACACAATACATCTGATTTTAGCATTATGGAAAACCTGGAAACACTGCTCGAACAAACAGAAAGGTTACTTGAAAACGGCGATGACCAGGCGCTGTTCGAGTTTATAGAGGACCTGAATATCTCTGAAGTCAAGGATCTGATAGACGAGCTGCCGGAACATGGTGCCAGATTTATTTCGTTGCTGCCTATAGGCCGTTCCGTTCATGTTTTCCGCATACTTGATTTCCCGGTTCAGGAGCGTATCATCAAAAGGCTTTCCGGGCAAAAGATTTCAGAGCTTATTAACGAGCTGCCACCTGATGACCGTACCTCATTCTTCAGTGAATTACACGGCGATGTTGTTAAGAAGCTGATCATCCTGCTTCCGGCCGAGGATCGCAAGGAAGCGCTGGCCCTGCTCGGCTATAAAGAAGACAGCGTAGGCCGGCTTATGACTCCCGATTATGTGGCGGTAAAGAAAGACTGGAATGTAGCCAGGGTGCTGGAGCATATACGCAGGTACGGTATTAATTCAGAAACGATCGACGTGATCTATGTGATCGATGAGGAAGGCGTATTGCTGGACGATCTCAGGATACGTAAGGTCCTGCTTGCTGCCCCGGATACCATGATCAGCGATATGACCGATGACCGGCTGATCGCCCTTAATGCCAATGATCCCCAGGAGAAGGCCATCGAGATATTCAGGCTGAATAACCGGGTGGCGCTGCCGGTAACCGACGATCAGAATATCCTGCTGGGTATAGTTACGGTAGATGATATCCTTTGGGTAGCAAAGGAAGAATATACGGAAGACATTCAAAAGATTGGGGGTACCGAGGCCCTGGACGAGCCCTATCTCGATACATCCATTTACAACCTGGTAAAAAAACGTGTGGGCTGGCTGGCCATCCTGATGATAGGAGAGATGCTGACCGCTACGGCTATGGGTTTTTTTGAAGACCAGATACAAAAAGCCACTGTCCTGGCGTTGTTTGTGCCGCTGATCATCTCCTGTGGCGGGAACAGCGGCTCACAGGCCTCAACGCTTATTATCCAGTCTATGGCTTTGGGAGAGCTTACCGTTGCTGATTGGTGGCGTGTTATGAGAAGAGAAATCATTTCAGGATTCCTGCTGGGATTATGCCTGGGTATAGTGGGGTTTCTCCGGATATTTGTCTGGCACCTGATATTGCCCAATATTTATGGTGAATACTGGCTGATGATAGCTGCTACGATCAGCGTTTCTTTAATATTCGTCGTCCTGTGGGGATCATTGAGCGGCTCAATGCTGCCTATCTTACTGAAAAGGCTGGGTGCCGACCCCGCGACCTCCTCAGCGCCATTCGTGGCCACTCTTGTCGACGTCACCGGCTTAGTGATCTACTTCAGCTTCGCTGTCCTGTTCCTGCGTGGTATCCTTTTATAATTAAATTTGTGCAGTGCCCGCCGGGCGCTGCACAACAATAATTACCTCACCATTCCCCGGAGGAACCATTCGATATATTTCATATCCTTTACAGGCTCTACGATCAGCATAAAGTTCTTGCCTACCTGCTTGAGCCGCGCATTATTGGTTTGTGTCTGGATATACGTCATGATATGATTAAACGTATCGCTTTCAAAGTAAGGGGAGTCAGGGTTATTAATAAAATACAGGCGCATCTGTCCATTCTTTAGTATCAGCTTCTCAAAGCCAAGTTCCTTAGCCATTTTACGGCAGCGTATGGTCGTAAATAATTCTTCGACCTGTTCCGGCACAGGGCCAAAGCGGTCAATGAGTTCCTCCCTGAATATTTCCAGCTCGCCTTCCTCTTCAATATTATCCAGCTGGGTGTACAGTGATAATCTCTCTGTGATACTTTGCACGTAAGCGTCAGGAATCAGTATTTCCAGGTCGGTATCAATAGTACAATCGCTTACATAATCCCTTTTCCGCTCCATTTCCTCTGCGAACACATCTTTAAAATCAGTGCTTTTAAGTTCCCGCATCGCCTCATCCAGGATCTTCTGGTACATTTCAAATCCTATTTCGGTAATAAAGCCGCTCTGCTCGCCGCCAAGGAGGTTACCCGCACCGCGAATATCCAGGTCCCGCATCGCGATCTGGAAACCGCTTCCCAGCTCATTGAACTGTTCCAGCGTCTGCAGCCTTCTGCGACTATCATCAGGCAGCGTAATCAGCGACGGAGCAACCAGGTAACAGAATGCCTTTTTATTATTACGTCCTACTCTGCCACGCAGCTGGTGCAGGTCGCTCAGCCCGAACTGATGGGCATTGTTAATAATAATGGTATTGGCATTGGAAATATCGACGCCGCTTTCAACAATATTGGTACAGCACAGCACATCGTATTTGTAATCGATAAAATCAAATAGTGCTTTTTCAAGCTTACTGCCTTCCATCTGCCCATGTGCAACTGCGATCTCCAGGTCGGGACAAAGCTCCTTCAGCTTTTCAGCCATAGCCGGCAGGCTCTGTACCCTGTTGTGAATAAAGTATACCTGGCCGCCGCGTTCCGTCTCAAAGTAAATAGCATCCCTTATAATATTCTCATCAAAGCCGATCAATTCTGTATGTACCGGCTGACGGTTAGGCGGCGGTGTATTGATAATGCTCAGATCACGGGCGCTCATCAGGGAAAACTGAAGCGTACGCGGGATTGGTGTTGCGGTTAACGTAAGCGTATCCACGTTGGTCTTTCGCTCCCTTAATTTTTCTTTGGCGCCCACACCGAATTTTTGCTCCTCATCAACGATCAGTAATCCAAGGTCCTTAAACTTAACATCCTTTCCCAGCAAAGCGTGTGTCCCGATAAGGATATCTACCTTCCCTTCCTCTACACGTTTGAGGGTTTCCTTCTTCTCCCTGGCCGACTTAAACCTGTTGATATAATCAACAGTGCACGGAAAATCCTTGAGCCGGTCTTTAAAAGTCTGGTAATGCTGAAATGCCAGTATGGTTGTAGGAACCAGTACGGCGGCCTGCTTGCTGTCGCCAACGGTTTTGAATGCAGCTCTTATGGCCACTTCGGTTTTACCAAATCCCACATCGCCGCAGACAAGCCTGTCCATTGGCGATGCGGCTTCCATATCCCTCTTTACATCTGCGGTAGCTTTACTCTGATCGGGTGTATCCTCATAAAAGAAAGAGGCTTCCAGCTCTGTCTGGAGATAGCTATCCGGAGAATGCTGGAAGCCTGTTGAAGCCTTACGCTTGGCATATAAGCGTATAAGGTCCGCAGCAATATCCTTTACCTGTTTCTTCGTTTTGTTCTTAAGCTTCTCCCAGGCATCGCTGCCGAGCTTGTTTACCCTGGGAGCGGTTCCTTCCTTCCCGGAATACTTGCTGATCTTATGCAGGGAATTGATATTGACATACAATACGTCATTATCTCGGTAAATGATACGAACTGCTTCCTGCATATTGCCGTTTACCTCTATCTTCTGTAACCCGCTGTAAACGCCCACGCCATGATCAATGTGTGTTACATAATCGCCGGGCTGCAGCTCCTTCAGTGCTTTTAGCGTAATAGCCTTCCCTTTGCTGTAAGCCTGTTTTATCCTGTATTTATGATAGCGCTGGAATATCTGGTGATCGGTATAGACAGCTACCTTATGCTCATGATCAATAAATCCCTGGCTGATGGAAACCGGTACCGGTATGAAATTTACCTGTGCATCCAGGTCTTCGAAAATGCTCCGCAACCGCTCAAGCTGTCGGGCATTCTCCGCAAAAATATAGGGCTCCGTTCCTACGGCAACACGCTTTTTCAGATCGGCTATCAGCAATTCGAAATTGCGGTTAAAAGCCGGCTGATTATCCGTGGAAAAATCCAGGGAAACATGACCGGGAGCTACGCTCCTGTTACCATCCAACTGAGGGGCTGTAGCAGTCCACTCAATTATATGCCGTTTTGAAAGCTTATCCCGCCATTCATCTATATGCTCAAAATCATGAACGGTAAGCTGCCTGATAACCTGGTCCTCATGCTCGACTGCCGGCATACTCCCCCCCGGCAATTTCTCGGAAAGCTCCATTTCCATCCTGGAAAGCTTACCTAAAACCAATTCCAGGTCCTTAAACCAGAATACCGTGTTTTCAGGAAGATAATCCAGCAGGGATATTTTTTCTTCTGCTTCAAATTTCGTTTCTATATTCGGAAGGATCGAAACCTGTAATAATTTCCTTTCTGAAAGCTGGGTTTCAGGGTTAAAGATACGGATGCTGTCAACCTCGTTGCCAAACAGCTCGATACGGTAAGGATGCTCATTACCGAAAGAGTAAATATCAAGGATTCCGCCCCGTATAGCAAACTGCCCCGGCTCATAAACAAAATCCTCCCTTTTGAATCCTATGTTTATAAAACTTTTTATCAGTTGGTCCACGTCAAGCGTCTGGCTTGTCTTGATATGGATCATATTACCATTAAGGCTTGAAGCATTAACGACCTTTTCAAACAACGCATCCGGATAGGTTACCAGTACACCTCCCGATCGTTCTCCTCCCCTGGCAGAGAACTTGGACAAGGCTTCTGTACGCAGCATTATATGGCTGCTGTTAAGATCTGTGTAGTAGCCCGGCCGCTTAAAGGAATCAGGATAATAGCAGATATCCAGGGCATTGGTAAGACTTTCCAGGTCATTCTGAAAATAGGCAGCTTCCTCCCGGTCGTTCAATACAAATACATGGTTAACTCCCTGCTGTGCAGAAGAGCTGGTTTGTTGCCATATAGTTGCCGCAATAAAGCCAATGGATGAGCCACGTAGGTTGTGCAGTGTCGCACGTATCTTGGGATCAGGCAAAGAAATACCTGCCGCCAGCTGTTTCAGGCGGGTATCATTCTGATACAATCCCAGCAAAGTCTGCAGGTTCATGAGCGGTTACAAAGATAATAAATATCGTGCGGACGTCCTGTTAAGATTGGGTATCCAGTAAAAAGCCTCCTGTATTACAGGAGGCCTTATATCAAATAATTCCGGGTTTACAGATAATATTTGTATGAATCTTCTTTTTGTAATTTGTCCTGGCCAAAATGGACTTTACCTGTAGCTACGTCGTACATAGCGGCTACAATCTTAATAGTCCCTTTGTCGTAAAGAGATTTGATAATTTCACTCTGCTTCAGCATTTCATCGATCGAATGATGAACATTCAGCGCGGCTACTTTGTTTACGAAATCGCTGTTGCTGCTGGTGCGGTTATCCGCTATTGTCTTTTCCGCTTCTACCGCCGGATCTATTTTTGCCAGCAAAGTCCCTATATTACCAAGACGAACGCCATCGCAGGCACCTTTTATCGCTCCGCAATTGGTATGTCCCATAACCACTATCAGCCGGGATCCTACTACTTCTACGGCATACTCCAGGGATCCCAGTACATTTTCGGAGATAACATTCCCGGCAATCCGGATACTGAATATATCACCTATTCCCTGGTCAAATATAAGCTCGACCGAAGCCCTTGAATCCATACAGCTGAGAATAGCTGCAAAAGGTTTCTGACCATCTTTTGTTTCCAGCACCTGTTGCAACAGGTTACGGTTTATACCTACATTATTGATAAAACGATCATTACCCGCTTTTAAAAGTTCTAATCCTTTATCTGCCGTTATAATTTCAGCTTGCGCTATAGTTTCCATTTATTATTTTTTTGATGATGAATAATAACTGAGATGATTTTATAATTCATCTTCCAGTTGTTTCAATAGTTTTTTATGTCCGCCTGAGGTTTTTGCCTCTGGCTCTTCGCCGGGCAGATGATCCTTCACATGCTCAATATCCAGCGGCGATGGGATTTTATAGGTATTTTTAAAACCGACCAGGGACATTTTGATATGCTTATCAGGAGCTTTGGTTCGCTGGAATTCCTTGATCACTTCAAGTACATCAAAGTCGATATACTCAGTATTGCTGGCATCCAATATGATGATGCTGTTTTCGGGTAGCTTATCCAATGTCATTTTTATGCTGCCTTTGTTAAGGAAAGAGACTTCCTGTGCCAGGTCCAGCTTGATCACCTCGCTACCCGAATATTTGCTGCGATGGTAATAATAAGGGATACGCATATTATTCCTGAGCAGGAATATCACGCTGATGATCATTCCGATACCAACTCCCTTCAGTAGCCCAAGCATTGGTAAAGCAACCGCTATGGCCGTTACAACGAAAGGTATAAACTGCGGCATACCCGCATGCCACATGTGCTTGAATACGGCCGGCCGGCACAAGCGGTACCCTGTATAAACGAGAATCGCTGCAAGCGCCGCCTTAGGAATCATATTCAGTATAAACGGAATTGTGGCTACGCAAACAAGCAGCAAAACGCCATGCGTGATCGCAGACAATTTAGTACGGGCACCGGCATTGATGTTGGCCGAAGATCTGACAATTACGGAAGTGATCGGTAATCCGCCTACAAGACCGCTTAACATATTGCCAATTCCCTGCGCACGCAGCTCTGCGTTACCGGAAGTGTATCTTTTATAAGGGTCCAGCTTATCGGTCGCTTCAATACATAACAATGTCTCGATAGATGCCACTGCGGCGATCACTACCCCTGTTTGCCATACATGAGGGTTGGTAAAGCCTTTCCAGTCCGGCATCCGGAACTGCCCGAAAAATTCACCGGCATTCTGGGGCACATGAAGCTGTACCAGGTAGGCATCCTGCAATGCCAGTGCAGAGCCTGATGCTATAAATAGCCCGTTGATAAGCGTACCAATTACCACTACCAGTAACCCTGCCGGTATCAGCTGGAATTTTTTCATTCCTTTCAATGACCATAATGCCAGTATCGATATACCTACGACTGCGATTATTATTGCCCCGGGTTCTACATGATCCAGCAGGTGCGTAATATTTCCCATGCCAATACCATCTTCCCCATCTTCTATTCCCGCAGAAGGACGATCCTTTATATAGCCGAATGCATCAGGGAGCTGTTTAAAAATAATGGTAAGACCGATACCGGCAAGCATACCTTCAATGACGCTGGTAGGAAAATAGTTGGCAATGGTACCGGCACGTAAGAATCCGAGTATAAGCTGCATAGCGCCTGCGATCATTACGGCACACAGGAATATCTCGAAAGCGCCAAGCTGCTCCAATGCGCCGATGACTATTGCCACAAGCCCGGCCGCCGGACCGCTAACGCTCAGGTGCGATTTGCTTAAGCTGCCGATTACAATACCGCCGATCACTCCGGCGACGATTCCTGAAAATAAGGGGGCATTGGATGCCTGGGCAATACCAAGACAAAGTGGGAGGGCTATTAAAAAGACAATAAGCCCTGATACCAAATCATTTTTCGCATACGCAAAAAGAGATTTTGATTGCGACATAAAAATGTTTCATTTATGGGGTGAACACTACAATACCTATCGGTAAACGCTCAATATCGTATACAGATAAATATCAACCCGGAAATCCCCGGATTACTGCATTTAGAACATGGGTACCTGCTAAATACAAAGCAGGTTAACGCTGAAAGAGGAGATCAGCAGTTTGGAGGCTGTAGTGCCACATCCAGGTGCAGGCATTTTATCAATGCCTCATCTATAGGAAAGGTAGGGAAAGAAATACGGTTTGCCATTTCTCTTCCGGCATGATCAGCATAATGATGGTACCACAATTTCTTATGAACCTCGTCGTTAGAGGAAGATTTCTGGTTATCGCAGGTGTTATGCACTTCTTCCGTCATCTGCCCGCTCCACAATAGTTTGCCTATCTCCTTGATCGGTATGATCTGGAAGGAGAATATGGTCAGGAACATTATGGACAGCAGCTGCTTCATGTAGTACCGCAAAGATAAATGTTCAGGCTTATAATAGTACTAAGAATCGGTTAAGTATTTTTGATTAACGTATCAGTAAATTTTAAAAGAGGTATTTATCCTTTACAGCGGATTATTGTTGTTACGCTTCAGGCACAAAAAAACCGCATACTTTCGTATGCGGTTAATAATAAAAAGCTCAAAACCATCATGCGCCGGCAGGAGCGTTCAGAACGGCGTTCATACTGCGAACTGCCTCAGCAGATTTGTTAAATAGCGCCTGCTCCTCCTCATTCAGCTTGCATTCGACAATTTTCTCCCAGCCGTTACGGCCAATTACTACGGGGACACCCAGGCAAATATCGCTTTGTCCGTATTCACCTTCCAGGTAAACGCAGGAGGTGATTACCTTTTTCTCATCACGGAGAATCGCTTCCACAACAGCGGCTCCGGCAGCACCGGGAGCATACCACGCAGAAGTTCCGATCAGCTTGGTAAGCGTAGCTCCGCCAACCATTGTATCATTTACAATTTGTTTCTGCTCCTCTTCATTAAGGAAATCTGTAACAGGAATGCTGTTAAGGGTAGCGAAGCGTATAAGCGGGATCATTGTCGTATCCCCATGACCGCCAATAACGATCGCGTTAAGATCAGACGGGCTGCAATTCAGCTTCTGGCTGATCTGGTATTTAAAGCGGGCGCTGTCAAGGGCGCCACCCATACCAATAATGCGGTTTTTAGGCACACCTGTGCTCTTCAATGCGAGGTATGTCATTGTATCCATCGGGTTGGAAATTACAACTATAATGGCTTCAGGAGAATATTGCAATATATTTTTTGTAACGTCCTCAACTATACGGGCATTGGTGCCGATCAGCTCTTCCCTTGTCATACCGGGTTTGCGGGGCAGGCCTGATGTTATGACAACAACATCCGAACCGGCAGTTTTGGAATAATCTGCAGTAGTGCCGGTTATCTTGGTATCAAAACCAAGTAACGCCGCAGTTTGCATCATATCCTGCGCTTTTCCTTCAGCGAAGCCTTCTTTTATATCCAGTAATACTAATTCACGGGCAAGCTCTTTACGGGCAATATTATCGGCACAGGTAGCACCTACTGCACCGGCTCCAACTACTGTTACTTTCATTTTTGCTGATCTTTTATATGTTTTGAATTAAAAATTTCCGAGGGGCAAATTTACTATTGATATCTGATAATATACAATGAATACCATTATTTTTTAAAGACATGCGGCCAGCATTAACGTATTATACATAACAACAGGCGACACCAGATGGTGTCGCCTGTTGTTATATTCAATATTTGAGTATTATGCCGTAACCGGCTGACGACCGGTAATTCTTCCTGTTTTCATCAATCCGTCATAATGACGCATCAGCAGGTGACTTTCAATCTGCTGAAGAGTATCCAGAATTACACCTACCCCTATCAGCATAGAGGTACCGCCAAAGAATGTCGAGAATCCGCTGGTAATGCCACAAAGAGCTGCAATACCAGGCAATATACCTGCTACTGCCAGGAATACCGCTCCGGGCAAAGTGATACGATCCATGATAGCGCCGATATAGTCAGCTGTGGGCTGCCCGGGTTTAATGCCGGGGATAAAGCTGTTATTCCGTTTCAGGTTATCCGCCATCTCTGTAGGATTAAAGATCAATGCTGTGTAGAAATAGGTAAATGCAATCACCAGCACTGCATAAATAACATTATACCATAAAGAGGTATGATCAGATAAAGAACGCATGAAGGAATTTGGCTGGCTTTCATCTCCAGCTGCAAAACCCGCTATCATCTGAGGGATAAACATCAATGCCTGGGCAAAGATGATAGGCATAACACCTGCCGAATTAACCTTCAGGGGAATAAAGTTGCGGGCGCCCCCTATTTCTTTTGCCGCATTGGTACCTACTATACGACGCGCATAGTTCAGCGGTATGCGGCGAACACCCTGGGTTAACAGTACCAGGCCTACTATAACGGCTATAAAGATCGCAATTTCAATAATGAAGAACAACAGCTTATCTGTTTGTTGCTTTTCGGTCCATTCCTGTAATACAGCGTGGGGAAAACGGGCCAGGATACCAACCATGATAATTATGGAGGTACCGTTGCCGATACCTTTATCTGTAATCTTTTCCCCGAGCCACATAACAAACAATGTACCAGCAGTAAGTATGATCACTGTTGTGACATAGAACATAATACCATTATCTACAATTGCCGTACCATGTTGTTGTCTTAAAAACGTAATATAGGCAACCGCCTGGAATATAGTTACAAGAACAGTAAGGTAACGCGTATACTGGTTAATTTTATTACGGCCGCTTTCCTCTTTCTGAAGCTTGGCAAACTGCGGAATAATAATACCGGCAAGCTGCATGAAAATTGAGGCAGAGATATAAGGCATTACTCCAAGCGCGAATATGGACGCGTTATTAAACGCACCGCCTGCAAACATATTAATGAGGCCTAAAAGACCACTCTGATCCTGATTATTACCCAGAGCCAAAGGATTAATACCTGGCAATACGATAAAGGTACCTATACGATAAACCAATATTAACCCCAGCGTAAACAAGATACGCTTACGAAGCTCTTCTATGCTCCAGATATTCTTAAGTGTTTCTATTATTTTCTTCACAGGAACTGATATATTTTGAAATCGGATTGCGAATAAACGACAAAAGACGCATTTTACCAAAACTTTAGAAAAATTGTTCGTTACTAAAGTATAGAAGTTATTGATGCAATAACCTTTGGAAAAAAGCGTCTTTGTTTACAGGTAAATATTTAAAAATATCCTCCATAAACCGGCTGGCTTATGAAGGATAATTACTTATACTAATTCAACTGTTCCACCGGCAGCTTCAATAGCACTTTTCGCTTTTTCGCTGATGGCATTAACTTTAAAGGTAACAGCACTTTTCAGCTCTCCTGTACCTAAGATCTTAACGGCATCTGTACGGTTGATCAGGCCATTGATATACAGGTTCTCCAGTGAAAATTCCTTCAATTCGTACTTTTCTACCAGGTGATCTACCTGTCCGAGGTTGAATACCTTAAACTCAACACGGTTATTATTCTTAAATCCGCGTTTAGGCATACGGCGCTGGATAGGCATTTGTCCGCCCTCGTGACCTTTTTTGGATTGATAACCGGTACGGCTTTGCTGACCTTTATTACCTTTTCCCGCAGTTACCCCGTAACCGCTACCCTCTCCGCGACCAACGCGTTTTGTATGGTGTGTTGCCCCTTTTGCAGGCTTTAGATTGTGCAGTTGCATAATTATTGTTTTTGAACTTACGCGGGTATTCCTCCCGCTCGCATTTTAATTAATAAGATATTATTTTACTTCTTCAACTTTTACAAGGTGAGCCACTTTTGTGATCATTCCCTGGATTTGCGGACTTACTTCCACCTCAACCGAAGAGTTAAGCTTGCGCAGACCTAAAGCTTTAAGAGTACGCTTTTGACGTTCAGGGCGGTCAATTCCGCTTTTTACCTGAGTGATTTTAAGCTTTGACATTGTTATTTAATTGATACCCGGATTATGTTCCGGGCCGTTTAATAATATTATTTAAAAACAGGGTAAGACAAATTACCCGTTAAAAACTTTTTTCAGACCCACATTACGGTCTTTGGCAACCTGCAACGGTTCACGCAGCTCACTTAAAGCCTTCACAGTTGCTTTTACCACGTTGTGCGGGTTTGCAGATCCCAGGGATTTAGCGAGTACGTCTGTATATCCGGCCGCTTCCAGCACAGCACGCATGCTGCCTCCGGCAAGTACGCCGGTACCGTGTGCGGCCGGCTTGATCAGAACTTTAGCAGCGCCGGATTTGGTGAACTGGTCGTGAGGAACTGTTCCGTTCATTACCGGGACACGGATCAGGTTTTTCTTGGCATCATCAATACCCTTGGCAATTGCCTCCTGTACTTCTTTAGCTTTACCTAATCCCTGACCGACAACGCCATTGCCGTTACCAACCACTACCAGTGCAGAAAAGCTGAAAGCGCGTCCGCCTTTGGTAGTTTTAACAACGCGGTTAATTGCCACCACTTTATCCTGTAATTCTATTTCTCCGGTTTTTACCCGGTTATTTGCTTGAGCCATTTTATATGAAAATGAAAAATGTAAATTAATAATTGAATTCCCGAAGGGCTTATAATACTAAACCACCCTCACGCGCACCATCAGCCAGAGACTTTACACGACCATGATAAAGATAGCCGCCACGATCAAATACGCATTTCTCAATACCAAGCGCTTTTGCTTTCTGCGCTATTGTCTTACCCACATTCGCCGCCTTTTCAGATTTTGTACCACCTTGTGCGGCGATATCCTTCTGACGGGAATTGGCAGAAGCGAGGGTTACGCCAGTTGCATCATCGATAAGCTGGGCATAAATATCCTTATTACTGCGGAAAACGGATAAACGCGGCATTACCGCAGTTCCGCTTACATTTTTACGAATGCGCCAACGTAATTTCTGACGACGCAATACTGTTTGTGCTGTTTTTGCCATTTTACTTTTATTTGTACGGGCTCGGCCTTCATATGATAATGGGCAATGCGCAGTCGGTAAGTTTCCTTACCTTAAGAACCTCTTCCTTTAGCTGCAATCACCCCGTCAATATTGAAGAACGGCTTCCGAAGGTTACTTGTTTATGAATGAAGAATGTTGAACTTTGAATATTGACATCAAATGTCATAAGATCCAAAATCCAACATTCTGAACAAAAATTATTTACCGGCGGTCTTACCTGCTTTACGGCGAACAACTTCTCCAACAAAGCGCACACCTTTTCCTTTATAAGGCTCTGGTTTACGCAGGCTGCGGATTTTTGCAGCTACCTGCCCCACCAGCTGTTTGTCGGTGGATTCCAGGGTAACGCGCGGGGGCTGACCTTTTTCCATTACTGCGGAGGCAGTAACTTCTTTAGGCAGCTCAATGATAATATTGTGAGAATATCCTAATGACATATCCAGTTGTTGCCCGGTAACAGCAGCACGGTAACCAACCCCTACCAGCTCCAGCTGTACTTTGAATCCGTTGGAAACACCTTCTACCATATTTGCCAGCAAAGCACGGTAAAGGCCATGCATTGCGCGATGGCGGATCTGCTCAGTAGGGCGGGTCAGTACAACCTCGTTGTCTTTTACTTCTACTTTAATATCGCGGTCAATTGCTTGCTTCAATTCACCTTTGGGTCCTTTAACAGTAATGAGATTATCAGCACCTACTGTAAGGGTAACTTTGTCAGCCAGGATAATCGGCTTCTTGCCTATACGAGACATTTTAAATAATTTAAATTTTTATTATTCCGATAAAAGAGTTTCCAGTGTTCAGCTCCGTATAGGAGAACTTAGATTGTCAGGGAACCCTTATAAGAAAATTAGCTAACCTTCGGATCCCGGCTAGCTAAGTTATATTCAGAAATTACCAGATCTGGCAAAGCACCTCACCGCCTACATTATTGGCGCGCGCTTCTTTATCTGTCATTACACCTTTAGAGGTGGATACAATAGCGATACCCAAACCATTTTTTACACGACGGATGTCAACAGGCTTTGCATACTGACGTAATCCGGGACGGCTGATGCGCTCCAGTGAACGGATGGCCGGTTCTTTTGTTTCCGGATGGTATTTCAAGGCTATTTTAATAAGCCCCTGCTTGTTGTCATCCTCAAATTTATACTTAAGGATATATCCTTTATCATACAGAATTTCGGTGATACGTTTCTTCAGGTTAGAAGCCGGGATTTCAACGATACGATGGCGGGCCATCTGGGCATTTCTGACACGGGTAAGGAAATCTGCTATAGGATCAGTTACCATTTTAAACTTTGGTTTTAATTGTTTGATAATTGGTGAGAGTTACCCAGGGGTCTTTTCACCTAATATTTCAAGAAAGCCACCAGGCTGTACTTTTCTGCGATTACCAGGATGCCTTCTTCACACCAGGTAATTTACCTTCCAGCGCCATGTCACGGAAAATGACACGGGCCATAGCGAACTGGCGCATATACCCTTTAGGACGGCCGGTAAGCTGGCAACGGTTTTTTAAGCGTACAGGTGAAGCATTCTTTGGTAATTTGTCCAAAGCTTCATAGTCACCTGCTGCTTTCAGGGCAGCACGTTTCTCTGCAAACTTAGCAACCATTTTCTCGCGTTTACGCTGGCGTGCTTTAATTGATTCTCTTGCCATTTTATATATTTTTTGAATCCGGCTTCCTTTTGCTCCAAGAAAGCGAAATCATTATTAGTCCTTTTTAATATTTTTGAAAGGCATACCCAGCTCCTTTAACAGCTCATAAGCTTCTTCGTTGGTCCTGGCTGTCGTAACAAAGGTGATATCCATACCGCTGATGCGCGCTACCTTATCGATATCGATCTCCGGATAAATGATCTGCTCTGTAACGCCAAACGTATAGTTACCGCGGCCGTCAAATGCTTTTTCATTGATACCTTTGAAGTCACGTACACGCGGAAGTGAAACGGAAACCAGACGGTCCATGAACTCGAACATATTCGCACCGCGCAGGGTAACACGACAACCGATCGGCATGTTCTTACGCAGCTTGAAGTTCGAAATATCCTTTTTGGATAAAGTCGGTACCGCTTTCTGACCTGCGATCATAGTCATCTCCTTTACGGCATCATCCACCAGCTTCTTATCAGAAACCGATCCTTTAACACCTTGGTTAAGACAAATCTTAACCAGGCGGGGCACCTGCATAATCGTTTTATACCCGAATTTTTTCATCAGGGCAGGCACTACTTCGTCTTTATACTTCGATTGAAGACGCGGTATGTAAGTTACAGTGCTCATTATTTAATTTCTTGACCTGTTTTTTTGGAAATACGAATAGCTTTACCCTCTTTGCGCTCGCGGCGGATACGGGTTGGCGCCTTCGCTTTAGCGTCCCACAGCATTACGTTGCTGATGTGGATCGGAGCCTCTTCTTTTACGATGCCGCCCTGAGGATTTTTAGCATTGGGTTTCAGGTGCTTTGTAGCAATGTTAACCCCTTCTACCAAAATGCGCGACTTAAGCGGATAGACAGCCAATACCTGGCGGGGGGTAGTACGGTTCTTGTCGTTACCGGCAATTACCACGACCTGGTCGCCCTTCTTGATATTGAACTTCGGTTTGAATCTAGTACTCATTTCTATAAATCTTGAGCCGCTTTTGTTTAAACGGGCGGCAAAGGTACGAAAATTATTTTAATTATAATACTTCGGGTGCCAGGGAAACAATTTTCATGTATCCTTTATCACGCAGCTCACGTGCTACGGGGCCGAAGATACGGGTACCACGTGGGTCTCCTGCATTATTCAGCAATACTACCGCATTGTCATCGAAGCTGATGTATGAACCATCCTTACGACGCAATTTATTCTTGGTACGAACGATAACGGCTTTACTTACAGTGCCTTTCTTTACACCGCCCGATGGAATTGAATCTTTAACCGTTACTACAATCTGGTCGCCGATGCCCGCGTATGCCTGTCCGCTGTTGCCCAGTACGCGAATGCAAAGCACTTCTTTAGCGCCGCTGTTATCAGCTACATTGAGCCTTGATTCCTGCTGTATCATTTTTATTGAGTTTAGCTGTTGTGCTAATTACTTTTAATGTTATTGGACAGTCCCTTTTCAGGACCGTGTATTTATACTGTTTGAAAAGCAGTTCAAACAACCGGGGCTATAAATAGCGCTCCGGATATTATTTTGCCTTTTCAATGATCTCTACCAGGCGCCACCTTTTGGTTTTGCTCAGCGGACGAGTCTCCATGATACGAACAGTATCACCGATACCACACTGGTTGGTTTCATCGTGCGCATGAAATTTGGTAGTCTTCTTCAGAAACTTACCGTAAATAGGGTGTTTCACTTTACGTTCAACCGCTACGGTGATGGTTTTATCCATCTTATCGCTTGTTACTAAACCTATACGGCTTTTTCTTGTTTTTCTTTCTACTGACATGATGTGAAAGCTTGTTGAAATATTTTTTACTTAGCTAATTGTCTTTTAGTTTGCTCGGTTTTCAGACGGGCAATCTGACGGCGGATGCCACGAATAGCCATTGGATTTTCTATCGGGTTAACCGCATGGCTAAACTTCATCTTCTTTAACCGCAAACCCTCTTCACCAATTTTGTCGTTAAGCGCTTCATCGCTTAAAGAGCGATAATCTTCAACTTTCGCTTTTTTTGACTTTGCCATTTTATTAAAATTGAGGTTTTGAGTGCCAGTTTAACTGTATAGAACAGCATAGCTGGCTTCAATAATTATTTACACTATATCATTAAGCCGAATCTCCTAATTAAGCACCGGCATAGTCACGGCGAACAACAAACTTCGTCTTGATCGGTAGCTTCTGTGCTGCCAGCTCAAACGCTTCGCGGGCAACCTGCTCAGGAACACCATCCGCTTCAAACATGATACGTCCCGGCTTTACCACAGCAGCCCAGTATTCCAGGTTACCTTTACCTTTACCCATACGCACTTCTGCAGGCTTGTTGGTAATGGGCTTATCAGGGAATATACGTATCCAAACATTACCTTCACGCTTCATGTGACGCGTCATAGCCTGGCGGGCAGCTTCTATCTGACGGTTAGTAATCCAAATAGGCTCCAGGGCTTTCAGACCGAAAGAACCGAATGCAACTGTAGCACCACGCTCGGCATTACCTCTGATACGTCCCTTATGCTGCTTACGGTGTTTTACTCTTTTTGGTTGTAACATTGCTGATATTTTTTAAGTATCTGGTCGGCAGTGGCTTTGATAATTCAAGACGCACACGGACCTATGATCTTTTTTATTACTTTGAACTTTATTTTAATCAGGCTGACCTGAGATTAATCTTTGGCTGGTCTTGGCTGGCTCTGGCCACGTCCGCCACCACGGCGGTCTCCGCCACCACCACGACGTTCACCCCTGTCTCCGCTGCGACGATCTCCGGCCGGACGTTCACGGCGCTCTTCACCGCCAGGACCACGACGATCTGTCGCGCCGCTGGTCAGGTTCGGGTTGAGGTCACGTTTTCCAAGAACTTCACCTTTACATATCCATACTTTCAGGCCTATTTTACCATAAACGGTCATAGCATAAACCGATGCATAATCGATATCCATACGGAAAGTATGCAATGGAGTACGCCCCTGCTTGATTTCTTCGCTACGTGCGATCTCAGCACCACCCAAACGGCCGCTTGCCTTGATCTTAATACCTTCTGCACCCATACGCATTGCTGTAGCGATCGCCATTTTTATGGCACGCTTATAGCTTACACGGCCTTCAATTTGGCGCGCGATTGTCTCACCTACAATCTGGGCATTCAGTTCCGGACGACGGATCTCCATAATGTTGATCTGTACATCGTTATTGCCTGTCAGTTTCTTCAACTCTTCTTTAATCCTGTCTACTTCCTGGCCGCCTTTACCGATAATGATACCTGGTTTAGAGGTGTGGATAGTAACGATCAATTTACCCAGCGTGCGCTCTATAACAATACGGGCAACGCCACCTTTATTGATACGGGCATTAAGATAGGTACGGATCTTGTGGTCCTCCACAATTTTGTTACCGAAGTCTTTGGAATTGCTGTACCACATTGAATCCCAACCACGGATAATGCCTAAACGGTTACCTATCGGATTTGCTTTTTGACCCATGTTTTTTAATTTGCTAATTAGCTAATGGATAATATGCTAATATAATTTTATAATTTTTTATCTGAACTGTTTATTTGGCGCGGCTGTCAACAATAATTGTCACATGATTGCTGCGCTTGCGAACACGATACGCACGACCCTGAGGCGCGGGCAGCATGCGCTTCAACATACGTCCGCCATCAACATAGATAGTTTTAACGTACAGGTTAGCGCTGGCTACATCTTGTCCTTCGTTCTTTTGCTTCCAGTTATCAATCGCGCTCAACAACAATTTCTCCAATGGAACTGAAGGGTGTTTTGTATTGAACTTCAAAGTATCCAAAGCTTTCTGAACATCCAAACCGCGGATAAGATCTGCCAGCAGGCGCATTTTGCGCGGAGATGTGGGTTGATTGCGTAAACGAGCTATTGCTTCCATTTTAATTGATATTTATTGTCCCCTGGGGGAATATTGTGACATCCGCTGCTAACAGGTTCTGTCAGATTATTTACTTTTTAGATAATGGTCTTATTTTTTACTGCCACCATGTCCTCTGAAGTTGCGGGTAGGGGCAAACTCTCCGAGTTTGTGACCAACCATATACTCGGTTACATAAACAGGGATGAACTTGTTACCGTTATGCACTGCAAATGTATGCCCAACAAAATCGGGGGAAATAGTAGAACGACGGCTCCAGGTTTTCACTACTGACTTTTTAGCGCCAGCCTCATTCATCTTTTCTACTTTCTCCAAAAGATTGTGGTCAATGTAAGGACCTTTTTTAATTGAACGACCCATTATAATCGGTGTTTTTGATGATTTGATTACAGGATTCCGGGAATGCTGCAACCCATTTTATCGAGTTAAAATTGATTTTATACCTTTCTTTGCTACAGCCATTAATACTGTCGCAATTTACCTTGCTTTACCAGACAGTTTCTTACCGTCACGACGCTGGATGATCAGCTTGTTAGAACCTTTTGTCAGGCTGCGTGTTTTCTCTCCTTTCGCATATTTACCTGTACGGCTGCGCGGGTGACCACCGGAAGATTTACCTTCACCACCACCCATCGGGTGATCAACTGGGTTCATCGCTACACCACGAACACGCGGACGCTGACCTTTCCAACGGTTACGGCCTGCTTTACCGGCAGATTCCAGGGCATGATCGCTGTTGGAAACAATACCAACGGTAGCGATGCAGGTATTCAATACTTTACGCAATTCACCACTGGGCATTTTCAATACGGCAAACTTGTCTTCTTTCGCATTCAGCTGGGCGTAAGTACCGGCAGAACGGGCCATAGCGCCACCCTTGCCCGGTTGTAATTCGATGTTGTGAATTACAGTACCCAGCGGCATATTTTTGAGCAGCAGGGCGTTACCGACTTCAGGAGCAACATTGTCACCGCTTATAACGGTGGCGCCAACCTGCAGTCCCTGCGGAGCAATGATATAACGCTTCTCACCATCAGCATAAGCCAGCAGGGCAATAAACGCGGTACGGTTCGGATCGTATTCGATAGATTTAACCGTCGCCGGTATCTCCTTCTTATTGCGTTTGAAATCTACAATACGGTAGTGCGCCTTATGGCCACCGCCCCTGTAGCGCATAGTGCGACGACCTTGCACGTTGCGACCTGCTTTAGAGCTCTTTGAGTCCAACAGGCTTTTCTCAGGTTTATCAGTAGTAATCTCTGCAAATGCATTGCCTACTCTCCAGCGGGTACCGGCTGTTACCGGTTTGTATTTACGTAATGCCATTTTTTATCTTATTGTCAACAGGCCGGGGCCTTGTCGGTTAATTAATGTTTTGTTTTGCGGCAGACGAGTTAACTGCCATTCATTATTAATTTAGAAAGCGAACAGATCAATATTTTCGCCTTCAGCCAGGGTAACGACCGCCTTTTTGAAAGATGGCTTGCGGCCTGAAATAAAACCAGCTTTTGTAAAGCGGCTTTTGCTTTTCGCCGGAACCACGATCGTATTCACGTCTTTAACTTTTACGTTATAGAACTCTTCTACCGCTGCTTTGATTTCTAATTTGTTGGCGCGTTTATCCACGATAAAAGTGTAACGGTTTTGCTTTTCCATCTGACCGTTTACCTTTTCTGTAATTTTTGGACGAACCAATATTTCTGAAAGTCTCATGTTTTTTTATTTGATCACCGCTTTACGGTGTGTGCTAATTAAATTTATTTTTAGCGGCAATTCCTTATGCAACGGTTACCGGTTCCTCGGTAAATACTTTGGCAGCGCTTTCAGTAAATACAAGCGTATTTGCATTTACAATGTCATAAGTATTGATATCGCTCAAAACACTGCTCTTTACACGTGGCAGGTTGCGGGCGCTCAGGTAAAGGTTTGTGTCATAATCCACGTTTACCAGCAACAGCTTTTTGTCTGCTACGCTCAGTCCTTTCAGCACGCTTACCAGCTCTTTTGTGTTCGGTTTTTCGATCTTCAGATCTTCTACCACTACAATGCTGCTTTGACGTGCCTTATAGCTCAGAGCCGACATTTTTGCCAGATCCTTTACCTTACGGTTAAGCTTGAAAGCATAGCTATGAGGTACAGGACCGTTCACAGCACCACCACCTTTGTATAAAGGGTTACGGATGTTACCTTTACGGGAACCACCGGTACCTTTTTGGCGGTGAAGTTTACGTGATGCCCCTTTTACCTCGCCACGGGTCTTGGTCTTGTGCGTACCCAGGCGCTGAGCAGCAAGATATTGCTTTACTGCCAGGTAAATTACGTGGTCGTTCGGCTCGATATTGAAAATATCCTCTGGCAACTCTACGCTGCGTCCGGTTTTCTCGCCTTTGCTATTTAAAACTTCAATTTGCATTTTAATAGATTTGCTATGTGCAATTAGCTCATCAGCTAATTAAAATATTATTTATTCATCGCGGCAATTGCTGCTGTATTACTTCTGAACCAGAACGATAGAACCGTTGTGACCAGGTACGGAACCCGCTACAAGGATATAGTTTTGCTCAGGGAAAATCTTGATTACTTTCAGCGCCTTCATCTTAACGCGATCGCCACCCATGCGGCCGGCCATGCGCATTCCTTTAAATACACGGCTCGGATAAGAAGAGCCGCCGATGGAACCGGGAGCACGCTGACGATCATGCTGACCGTGCGTTGCTTCACCCACACCGCCGAATCCATGGCGTTTAACAACCCCCTGGAATCCTTTACCCTTGGTAGTACCTACCACGTTCACTTTTTCGCCTTCGGCAAAAATGTCAACAGTAATGGTTTCACCAACTTGTTTATCTATAGAACTGTTACGGATTTCTTTTACTACAGCTTTGGATTCTGTATTTGCTTTGGCGAAATGATTGAGAAGGGCTTTGGGCGTATTTTTTTCTTTACGCTCGCCAAAAGCAATTTGTAAGGCTTCGTAGCCGTCTGTTTCAACGGTTTTCTTTTGAGTAACCACACATGGTCCGGCTTCGATGATGGTGCAGGCTACCTGCTTTCCATTTGCCTCGAACACACTGGTCATGCCGATTTTTTTGCCAATAATACCTTTCATAATTATTTTGTATTTCAGCGCGGCCCCATTAGCGGGTGCCTTGCCTTGTTATTATTTTTAATAATGGCCGTTTTGGAAAGTCCAGGACTTTAGCCTGCCTCCTTAGCCAAGCGCCCGTCGGGTGAACAATACGTTGATTGCTACTTAGGGATTAGCTATTTGTTTATTTTTTTAAAGAACAAATGCGTTTTCGCTTTTCAGGTGCCTCCTTTGACAAGGAAGCCGCCGTTACGCTTTAATTTCTACTTCAACACCACTTGGCAGATCCAATTTAGACAGAGCATCTACCGTACGGCTTGATGATGTATAAATATCCAGGAGACGCTTGTGCGTACAAAGCTGGAACTGCTCACGTGCTTTCTTGTTTACGTGTGGCGAACGCAATACAGTGTATATTTTTTTGTCAGTCGGCAAAGGAATGGGTCCTGTTACTACTGCTCCTGTATTACGAACGGTCTTAACGATCTTTTCAGCAGATTTATCCACCAGATTGTGGTCGTAAGACTTTAGCTTAATGCGAATACGCTGTGACATATCAAAAAACTTCCTTGTTAAATTTTTGGGAGTGCAAAGGTAACGGCATTTTCCAAAACACCAAAATTATTCTGAAAAATATTTTGTTTCCTTTACATTTCGGGCGGCAAAGGTACACATATTCCTGATTTATTTAAAAATATTTTTATCTGAAATCTCCGGAGTATGCCGGGATCTATTGCCGGAGCCTGAAAGATACTGGTACCAGGTAATAGACTTTCACCGCCCGACCATTCTTCCTGCCAGGCTTCCATTTCGGCATGGCGTTTACAACCCTTAACGACTCCTGGTCACAGCCGCCGCCAAGTTGCCGTATTATTTTTGCCTCTGCGATCTCTCCCCGCTCGTCTACCACGAAAGCCACCACTACCTGACCTTCCAATCCGGCTTCTGCAGCCGCCGCAGGATATCTTATATTCCGGCTCAGGTACTCCTGCAAAGCTTTTTTCCCTCCCGGAAATTCAGGCCATTCGTCGGGATTTTTTACCGGTACCGTGCCGGCAGGTATTTCAGCAACAGCTCTATCCCCCGGACGGGCATCTGTGCCACCGTTACCTGTGGGGCCGGTCATATCTCCGCTTTGTGCTATTCCGGAACCGTCAGCCTTTCCTTTATTGGTAACAGGTCCTGCAAGCTTATCTGCCAGTTCATCTGTTGCAGGCGGTACATCATGGGGTTTTACCAGTTCCGGCGGTACTACCCTGGGCTCTGCGAAATGCCTGGTTTCGGCTGAAGGAGGTGGGGCTGACGCTTCGGGCATTATAGCTTTGGGAGGCGTTGTTTTTGTTTCAGGGATCAATACCTCAGTCCCCAGGATGACGGCCGGTACCCTCCGGGTCGGGCCGGCAATATCCTGTGGATGAAAATAGCTAACAATATAAGGCATGACTGTAGTACATAAAGTCAAAAACAATACAATACCTATGGCTTTAAGCGCCCGTCTGTCGTACTCCTTCCGGAGCATGTAACTGCCATAGCTTTTATTACGGTTGGTAAAAATGATGTCCAGGTAATCGGCACCGGCTATTTAATGGCTTTCCATATCTGAAGATGTTTTCTTTATAGAAGCGGTAAGGAAAATTTTCCACAGGCGGCCGGAACATATTATTATACATTTTCTTTATTTCATTTCCCTGGAAATGCTTATCTTAACCTACAAATGCCGCCATTGAGCCGTTACCTGCATAATCTTTATCGCTTCCTGCCGGTGCAGTTGGTACTGCTGCACTTCCGTAAATACCAGATGATACTTATCTTCTGGCTGATCATGTTCGCGGTGATCAGCGATAAGCTTATGTCCCACTTTGGCGCTTTATCCTTATTCCTGGCGCCGGAATACCTGGGCGGGATCAACTTTGCCGGTTTTTTTCTCCTTGGAGGCGCCACCTGTATTTTTGCGATGAGCTGGCATATCACCACTTTCATTATCCATAGTAACCGTGTGCCTTTTCTCGGGGCAACAAGGCATTCCTTCCTGAAATACTGTACCAATAACTCACTTATCCCTGCAAGCTACCTGATCACCTATGGTATCCTGGCCTGCCGCTACCTTTCCGTTAACGAGGGGCATTCCCCTGGACGGATCCTGTTTTTGCTGGCAGGTTTTTACCTGGGTTATACCATCCTTCTGGCCTTTTCATTCCTGTACTTTTTCCGGGTAGACAGGGACATACTCAAAACCGTGCTGGCAAGAATTGCGAACCCTTCGCTTATCCGTGAGATCATTCCATACGATACGCTGGACAGTGAATTTGATATGGTAAAGGCAGAGACCTATTTCGGAAGGTGGCTGCGGATTAAAAAGATCAATACACCATACCAATATAATTATCGCTTTTTAAATACTGTGCTCAGGAGACATCACAGGAATGCGGTATTTGCTATACTGGTCGCTATCGTCATACTATTGTGCCTGGGGATATTCATGGAGGAGCCGCTGCTGCGCGTGCCTGCAGGTGCGGGTTTTCTCCTGATGTTCAGCGTAGTGATGACAGCTGTAGGCGCTTTTAAATATTTTCTCCGTAGCTGGGAGATCATAGGATGGATCATGCTATTCCTTTTCGCGGGCTGGATGACCAAAACACGCATATTCGATCTGCGCAGCATCGCCTACGGCATGCAGTATAATAAAGGAGAAAAGCCTGCCTATGATTATGAGCATTTAAAAACGGCTTTTACAGACTCGCTTTACCTGCAGGACAAGGCAACAGAAATAGCACGGCTGGAAAAATGGAAAGAGCATAGCGCCCTCGAAAAGCCGCCTCTTATCATCATTGCAACAAGCGGTGGCGGCTTAAGAGCGGCTTACTGGACTTTCAGGAGCCTCCAGTACTGCGACAGTTTATCAGGAGGAGCATTGTTCAAAAACACGGCCTTTATGTCAGGAGCTTCCGGGGGCATGATAGGCGCTGCCTACTGGCGAACAGTGCATGTCAATCATGACAGCGGAAAATTCGGCAACCCATACAATCCTTTGTTCCAGGAAAATATGGGCAAAGATCTGCTTAATGCGGTAATCTTTTCTCTTGCCTGCGTGGATTTCATTTCGCCTTTTAACAAGATAACCGTAGCCGGAAGACGGTACAGCAAAGACCGTGGCTATGCCTTTGACAGGGAGCTGGAAGCCAATACAGATGGGTTATTACAGTTGAAGCTGGGAGACTATAAGGATATCGAAGCAAGTGGAAAGGCGCCATTAATGGTAATCAACGGGACGATCATTAACGATGGCCGTAAGCTGATGATCTCCCCCCAGCCCATTGCCTATCTGACAAGACCGGAATATTCCCTGGGGCTGGATAACCCCACTGTGGATGCTGTTGATTTCAGCCGCTACTTTGCCGCGGCCGACCCGCTGAGCCTCAGGCTCACAACAGCGCTACGCATGAGCGCGACTTTCCCTGTTATATTACCGGTGGTAAAGATGCCTGCTGATCCGGATGTGAACATCATGGACGCAGGGCTGAGGGATAACTTCGGGATGGAGAACAGCCTGCGGTACCTGCACACCTTCCGCAACTGGATAAAAGAGAATGCCGGTGATGTGATCGTACTGCAGATAAGAGACACAAGGGAAAACAGGCCTACTACCCCGGACGGTGAAAATTCCCTGTCCTCCATGATGACAGCCCCTTTATTTGCCATCCAGCAAAAATGGGGCGCCTTCCAGACCTTTTCCCAAAGCTATATGAAAGATTTCACGATATCTTGCATGGATACAGCAAGTATCCATTTTATTACCCTGAGCTATATCCCTAAGAAGAAGGAGCATGGAGCAGCCCTGAATTTCCATCTTACAGCGCGTGAAAAGCAGGATCTGCTGCAGTCAGTTAACCAGGAAGAAAATCAAAAGGCTATACAACGTCTTCTTACCTTCCTGAAACAGGAATAAGCTACCGGCTTTTTTGATAAAATCGTAGGTTTGCCAAAAAAACTGTAATTGGCTGCAATAAAACAACTGGCCGGACAAACACTGTGGTATGGGTTAAGCAATGTAGGCGCAAGGATGCTCAACTTCCTGCTGACCCCTTTGCTGACGCTGCTGATGAATGATGGAAAGGGTTTAACGGAATATGGCAGCATGACGCTGATATATTCCTGGATGGGTGTGCTGAATATTCTATATACCTATGGCATGGAGACCGCTTATTTCCGCTTTTCCACAGAAAACGACATAAAAAAGCAGGATATTTTCAGCACGGCGTTTGGCTCCCTGCTGATCAGCACCGTCCTGTTCTCCCTTGCGCTCATATTTTTCCGGGGAGATATACAAAGCTACCTCGAGATCAGCAATCATCCGGAATATATAACATGGTGCGCATTCATCGTCAGCCTGGATGCCATCGCCGCTATCCCTTTTGCCAAGCTCCGGCAAGAGGGAAGGCCACGTAAATACGCTTTTATACGTCTGGGTGGTATCCTGATAAATATCGCCGCCATTATCATCTTCATGGTTTTTATACCCAGGCTGATACAGAGCTACCCTGACAATATGGTTATGCGTTGGTTCCAGGGCAAGGACCGTCTTGGCTTTATCATCCTGGCTAACCTGCTCCAGAGTATCTTTGTAATGCTCATGCTGCTGCCCGAATGTTCCGGCTTCAGGTTACGGATAAACGGCGATTTGTGGAAAAGGATGGTCGGGTATAGCGCCCCGATGATCGTCATTGGCCTGGGGGGGATGGTAAATGAAGTGATGGACCGGACTTTCCTGGACAAGTGGCTTCCGTTTGACAATGCCACCAATAAGACCATTGTCGGCATATATGGAGCCAATTATAAGCTGGCAATATTCATCACCCTGTTCCTCCAGGCTTTTAAAATGGCGGCAGAGCCTTTCTTTTTCAGCCAGGCAAAGGATAAAAACGCCCCGGCGCTGTATGCCCGCATTATGAAATGGTTTGTCATTACCCTGGCTTTCGCATTCCTCTTCACAGCGCTCTACCTGGACATCTGGAAGATACTGATCATCCGCGGAGAAAACTTCCGGTCAGGTATTGGTGTCGTACCGATATTATTGCTGGCAAATATCTGGCTGGGAATATATTATAACCTGTCTATCTGGTATAAGCTTACAGACAGAATGCTGATGGGATTGTATATTACCGTAGCAGGCGCCGTTATCACACTGGCAGGGAATTACCTCTTTATTCCCACCTGGGGAATGTATGCCTCTGCCTGGAGCACTTTTATCTGCTACTTTGTAATGATGATGCTTGCTTATTTCCTGGGACAGAAATATTTCCCCATCCCCTACCCTGTTAAAAAACTGTCCAGCTACCTGGTTGTAATGTTGTTGCTGTTCTTCGCGCAAAAAGGAGTAGATGTATTAACAAGCAGCCTGAACGCTGCACCCCAGATTTCAATCCGGTTCGCTACTGCCACTATATTGTTTTTAATATTCCTTTTACTTGTTATAAAAATTGAGAAGAGCGAAATAAAAGGTATGCCGTTCATCGGTAAGTATATAAAATAGCGCACATCGCCAGGGTCATCAAAAATAACTTTCGACATTTTTAATTTCCGCGCAGCTTGCTTACCTTCGTTAACCATTTTTATATGTTTAACGTTTTAATGTTTTTATCATGAGTTTAGAAGTAAGCGGCAGGCTTCATGCCAAATTTCCTACCCAGCAAATCAAGGATAATTTTCAGAAAAGAGAATTTGTACTGGAATTGACAGAAGAAACACCAACAGGAATGGTGTTTACGAACTATGCGTCTTTCCAGCTGGTAAATGCAAGCTGTGGTGTAATTGACCAGTTTAATGAAGGTGATGTTTTAAAAGTAAATTTCAATATACGTGGAAATCGCTGGGAGCGTGATGGGCAGGTAAGATATATAACCAACCTGAACGCCTGGCGTGTAGAAAGGGCGGCAACCGGCGCGCCGGCCCAGCAACAACAGCAGGCAGCGCCACAGTACAATCAGCCGCAATATAATCAACCGCAGGGAGGCAATTTTTCGGCTGGTAACCAGCAGGGGGCAGACGACCTTCCTTTTTAAGGATTGGCAGAACTTTAGCTTTTTAAGCGACATAAACAATAAAGGCTTTCATTATATATTGAAAGCCTTTATTATTTTTGCATATTCACAAAACCATTCTCCTGTAATGAAACTCAATACCAGATTAACAATTATTGCAATAATTGCAATGTTCCTGTTCAGCGCCTGTTCCGGCAATCCGGACAGGACACAGTATATCTCCAAGGATGCTGTAGCCGTTGTTAAAGTAAATACCATGCAATTGGGAAAAAAAATCGCATGGGAAAAACTGGTCAATGGCTCCCTGTTTAAAGATAACCGGAAAGACACCTCGTTCAATATCGAGAAAACCGGGATCGATATGCTGAATGTCTTTTATGCTTATGCCCTTGCCGACCAGCGGCTGACTGATAAGATGAAGTGGATGCTTATTATACCGGTCAAAGACGCGACGAAATGGGAAGCTTTTATCAAAGAAGAATTCAAAGAAGCTTCTGTAAAAAAAGAAGGAGATATCAATGTAGTAGCAAAAGAAGGGTCCGTGGCGGGCTGGAAGAACAATACCGCTATTATTGCCTTTGATCCGGGGAACTCAGGATCCGAAAGCGTAGCTATTCTTACAGATGAAATAAAAAAAGCCTTTGCGCTTCCTAAAGACCAGAATATAGGTAGTAATAAGAAGTTCGATGAGCTGGAAAAACAATCGCATGATATCGCGTTCTTCCTGAACTATGAGCTGTTAATGGAAAACCTGCCGCAGGAGCAGGTAGGTATGGCGGGAGGCATCATAGCTTCTCAGAAGAAATACCTGAAAGATACCTATATAGGTGCCGGTATTAATTTTGACAAAGGAAAGATCACCGCGGACGCGCAGTATTTTATCAACCCGGCAACTATGTCTCTGGTAAAAAATCTGGCACCGGAAAAAATAGATAACGAAATGCTGAAGCGTGTGCCCGATGGACAGCTAAATGGTATTTTCAGCTATCATTTTAACCCACAGGGCATAAAATCACTGATTGACACACTCGGCTATACGGGGCTTGCCAACAGCCAACTGCAGGATATGAATCTATCGGTAGAGGAGATCCTGAATGCATTCACCGGCGACTTCTTACTGACAGCCGCTAACCTGCGTATGGAAAGTAAAACAGCTACCTATTCATTTGGCGATGAGGTAACCACGCAAACCTATTCAGCCCCTAATGCAGACTGGCTGTTTTCTGCAAAAACAAAGGATCAGGCTGCTGTCGGTAAGCTGCTGCAGCTGGTATTGCAAATGAACCTGTTTACGATGAAAGCTCCGGATATTTATGAGAGCAATGGTATTATCTTATCTGTTAAGAACGGGTATATTGCCGTTTCCAACAGCGAAAATATTATAAACGCCTTTTTGAATAACAGCACACCCAACAACTGGAAAATACCGGCTGAAGTTACCGGTAATCCTACAGGACTTTATGCAGATATTGCCAGTTCGGTAAAAGTAATTCCTGCAGACAGCTCGGCTAGCGCTGAAGAAGCTGCGCTCATGAAGGAAGGCAAAAATATGCTGGAAAGCATGCTGGCTTACGGTGGTAAACAAAAAGATGATCACCTGGATTTTCATTTCGAGCTGAATTTCGTCAATAAAAATGAGAATAGCCTGAGCCAGATCCTGGATTTTGTTCAGAAAGCAAAAGAAGCAGATAGAAACCGGAAATATCCGGAAACTGAACCTGCACTATAAAAACAGCAGTTGGCTGACTGCTGCCAGCATCCTGTCAGGTACCCGGCCCAACCTTTCACCGAAAAGTTGGGCCGTTTTTTAGCCGATAAAAAAATTTAATTGCCAATAAGTTACTATTTTTGACCGTCAGCCTGCTGCCATTTATACAGCAGCATTTTTTAGTGTTAATTCCCGCTTCGCAACATGCAATTAGCCTTTTGGAAAAAGAAAAAAGAAAATCCTGATAAGAAAAAGAAGCCGCTCTGGCGCGAATGGCTTGATGCAGCATTGTTTGCTGTAATTGCAGCTACGCTTATCCGTACCTTTTTTATTGAAGCCTATACCATCCCGTCCGGTTCTATGGAAGGTACCATGCTGATCAATGATTACCTGTTCGTCAGCAAAATAGCCTATGGCCCGAGGCTGCCTATGACACCTGTCGCCGTACCACTGGTTCACAATACTATGCCCGTCTTTGGCGGGAAATCATATACGGATGCTGTCCAATGGAAATACAGGAGACTACCTGGCTTCGGGGATATAAAAAGGTATGATGTGGTCGTATTTAATTTTCCGAATAATGATACGGCAATGGCTGACCTGCCTGCAAATGACTACTATCTTGAAGTAAGAAGAATGGGGAGAGAGGCGGTTTGGGCGCAGCATAAGATCATTACAAGACCTGTCGATAAAAAAGAAAACTATATCAAGCGCTGCGTTGGCATCCCGGGAGATAAGATCGAAATCATCGGTGGTATCCTGTATGTAAACGGACAGAAAGCGCCTATATTTCCGCATCAGAGAATAGACTATCTGGTACAGGCGCCTGAAAACTTTTACATATCTCCTGAGTTTTCAGAGGAAAATAACGGGATAGAGCTGAAAGGGAGAACAGACATGGGTTTTGTATTGGATATGGAATATGAAGCCGCAGAAAAAGTAAAAAAGCTGCCAGGCGTAACAAATGTGATCCCTTTTTCACTCATGCCGCAGGGTATTACAGGTTCGCCGGGCGACTGGACCTACCCGCAGGATCCGCAAAACTTCAAATGGAACCAGGATAATTTTGGCCCGCTTGTAGTTCCTAAAAAGGGTGCGACTATACAGATCACACCAGAGAACATAGCGCTTTATCGCCGTGTTATTGAGATTTATGAAGCCAATAAATTCGAGATACGTGACGGCAGATTTTTTATTAATGGCAAAGAAAGCAACCAGTATACTTTCAAGATGGATTATTACTGGCTGATGGGCGACAATCGTCACAATTCGCTCGACTCCCGCTTCTGGGGCTTTGTTCCTGAAGACCATGTTGTAGGTAAAGCTTCTTTTGTATGGCTGAGCTACGGCGAGGGCGGAATAAGATGGAGCCGTATCTTCAGGGGAGTAAAAACACTGGAAAAATAGATCCAGGAAGAGACAACTGTTTTAACGGGCAAAGTTCTTTGAGCGATCAAATGTAACTTTGCCTTTTTTATTCTAATTAATGGAAGTTCGAAAAGGTATTATCCGGTATGAAGGCCAGGAGCTGCATTGCCTGAAAGCTGGTAATGGCTCCAGGCTGTTGCTGGCCTTTCATGGCTTTCACAATAATGCCGCTATCTTTTTACCCCTTGCCGACCTGCTGGGAGACCGGTATACGCTTATAGCGCTCGATCTGCCAGGGCACGGAAACACCCGCTGGTCATTGCCGTTCTTTGAGAAGAAGGATCTCATGGCCCTGGTACAGGGATTCAGACAAGATAAGCATACGGATAAGATATCGCTCATTGGCTATAGCCTTGGCGGGCGTGTCTGCCTCAATATAATAGAGCAGCAGCCGGACTGGATTGAAGAAGTATTTTTACTCGCTTCAGACGGCCTGGAAAACAATATCTGGTATTCATTAGCTACTCAAAACTTCTGGGGCAAAAGGATATTCCGGTATATGTGCAGGAATCCTGAAGCCGTATTGCGTAAATTTGAATGGCTGCGTAAGCTGAAACTTGTGGATGAGTCAAGATATAAATTTGCACGGACCAAGCTCACGGACGACGGAGTCAGGGCGCTCCTGGCTTATGTATGGCCTGTCATGAGCCATCTCATTCCTGACAGGATTAAAGTAAAGAATTGCCTGAACAGGTACGGCATCAGGCTGCACCTGTTCTCAGGAAAATATGACCGTATTTTTCCACCCGACCGATCGAAACGCTTTATCAACGGTCTGAAAAATGCTCATATGCATATAATAGATACCGGTCATAATTTTGCCGGCAGGGACACAATGCTTGCCGTAGGGAAAATAATTCTGGAAACAGCCGCTAACTCCTGATGTTCTATATCGCTTTTTCGATCGTCCTTTTTTGCCTGTATACACTGCTGATGCTGCTGTACCGCGTTGGCTGGTCCCTGCAGAAAACATATGCCCCCCCAACTAATTTCCATCCCCGTACAAAGATAAGTATTGTTATCCCTGTCCGGGACGAATCTGCAAATATCGGGGCCTGCCTTCAATCAATTATAAGCAATGACTATCCGTCATCCCTGCTGGAAATAATTGTTGCAGATGATTTTTCAACTGACAATACCGCCGGGATAGCAGAAGCAATACTGCAAAAGCATAATGGAATGGTGCTAAAGCTCTCGGACTATATCAGTCCTCAGGAGCGGATCAATGCCTATAAAAAAAAGGCTTTGGAGCTGGCTATCGGGAAGGCGTCGGGAACATTGATCGTTACAACAGATGGAGATTGCGTTGTTCCCGAAAAGTGGCTTTACCACCTGGCTGCCATGTACGAATCGGAGAAAGCCTCTTTCATAGCGGCGCCGGTAAATTTTGTACCGGTTGCCGGTATAAGCAAATACAGCATACGCTACCTGTTCCAGTCGCTGGATTTTATGACCATGCAGGGAATAACTGCTGCCGCTGCAAGGCTGAAACTCGGCAATATGTGCAATGGGGCCAATCTGGCTTTCAGTAAAGCAGCATTCGTGGCGGTCGGTGGCTATAAAGGTATAGACCATATTGCTTCAGGTGACGATATGCTGCTGATGTATAAAATACAACAGCACGAGCCGGGAAGTATTGTTTATCTGAAAAGCAGGGATGCGATCGTAGCAACCCCGGTCCAGCCTTCCTGGCGGTCATTTCTCAACCAGCGGATAAGATGGTCTTCAAAGGCCGATAAGTATGATGACAAAAAGCTTACATGGATATTGGCAATCGTCTACTTTTTTAATCTCAATTTCTTACCCATGTTTATTTGCGGCTTGTTCATACCGGACCTACTCATCCTGGCATGGTGTTTGATCTTAGGAAAAATACTGGCTGAATTGTTCTTTCTTTATCCTGTTTCACGGTTTTATGGCAAGCAGAAAGAATTAATTAATTTTCCTTTGTTGCAACCATTGCATATCTTGTATGTTATTTGTGCCGGGTTCCTGGGTAAATTCGGCAGTTATCAATGGAAAGGCAGGACGGTAAAATAGTTCTCTTCTTAAGCTTTAAATAAAGAGTATATGCGCAAACTGATCTTTATTATAGTTCTTATCCTGCTGCTGGGTGGAACCGGTTATGTATATTTCAATTATTATAACCGCTATGACGAAGGACGTCGTGAAGGTATACTGTACAGCTTCTCAAGAAAGGGCAATGTCTTTAAAACCTATGAAGGCATCATACTGCAGCCAGGGTTACGTCCCTCCCGCACCGGCGGGTTAAATACCAATGAGTTCCATTTCTCTGTTACCGATGAGGCCATTGCAGACTCTCTTGAAAAATGTATCGGCAAGCAGATAATGGTACATTATAACCAATACAGGAGAAGCCTGCCCTGGAGAGGGGAGAATAACAATAATGACAACAAGGAAAAAGGACAATATATAGTTGATAAGGTAGAAAGCGTGAAAGAGGCTGACAACACTTACGGCAATTTCTAAAAATTCACCTTTACAAAGCTGATATTGTTCTTCCGCAGCATAGGAATAACGATCTCCATTACATCAGTCTGTTTTCCCGATCGTGGTATCCAGTCTGCCTTCATACCACCATCATTCATCTTGCTCATCTGCAGGTTACCATCAATATCCAGCGCAGCAAGCTGAAGCGAGGAAGCGCTGCTGTTATAGTCATTATACAGGAAAACCAGGGAACCACCGCTATTGATCATACCATACGAAGAGAACATACCGCCATCTTCCTGTGAATACTGGTCCTTACGGATGAAATTTTTCCATTCAAGCTCTCCATTACCGTTATAGGACATTGCAAGAATATCGCCATAGTTATATTCCCTGATTGTCGGGTTTGTAAAGGCCCCGTAATAACCCGAATAATAACCATAGCCGGGACCATAATAAGAGTTCCGGGTTGTTACATAATATCTTTCTGCGATCAGGATAAAGCCGCCGTCATTTTTTACAATAATACTTTTTGCGATGAAGTCATTAAGCGCCTTTTTTGTATTCTTCTCCCCGGAAGCCGTACGCAATTGCTCCGACGCCGGCAATAATTTAAAAACGCCCGGCACATCGCTGCCCGGCTTGAAAAGGCCAAAGGCGATCCCGTCAATATTACCCGTCTTCTTAGAAGAATAGAACCCGCCCATATAGCAGATACCGTTCTGATTGTCCAGCTTCAGGTGGACACCGGAAAGATAATTACCGGCAAGGGGCAGGTTGATCTGCTGAAAATCGTTTCTGTCTAAAGGGAGCGTCAATATTGCGGCATCATTGATATAATCTTTACCACCGGATTGCGAATACGCGGATATATATAACACACCCGAATTATCCAGCAACATCTGCCCAAGGGAAAAATCATTTTCTGCCTTCGCTGCAGAAGTGCGGGTACTGATAATATGCAGATCGCTGTCAAATAAAATGGTTTTAATTTCCGCTACGGCACCCTTCCCGCCAATTGCCAGTATCATGATCTTGCTTTTGTCATCCGAAACAGCAGAGGAAAAATACTCGCGTTTGGCAGAAAGCCAGCCTACCTTTGCAGAATCCAGCACCACGGGCTTTTGCATCAGCCTGGCTCTTCCGTCAAGCACCGCTGCGTATTGTATAACATAATTACGTTCGACAGCCTGGTACAGTACGATTATCCGGTTATCATAGCTGATAAACTTGGCATCATATATTTTCTTGGGGAAGAAGTCAAGCGCAACAGTAGCCTTTAACCGCATGGAATCATTAAATGCATCCAGGAAAAAACCTTCGTTCGAAGCCCGGTAGGTATAAATCCTGTCGCCGCTGCGACCCACCACTTCAAAATTGCCATCCTGGAAGCTGAACTTCTGCTCTCTCGAATAAAAAGTAGTCTGGGCGTCGGATAAAAGGGGCGACAAACTTCCTATTAACGCTATTAAAAAATATATACTTTTCATGTTAAGCTTGTTTGACCAGCTGTGTGGCGCAACAGGTTATTTTGGAATATTACAATTCCTAACAAAGATATAGAAGGTAAAGAAAAATAACCGGGAATATTTACCAAATCACATTTGGACAACAATCACTTACCGGACGGAAGAAACATAAAGTAAACCGCGCCGATAATGAACACGAAAGCGACCAGGTAATTCCAGCGGAACGGCTCTTTAAGAAAGAATAAAGCGAAGATGAAGAAGACGCTTAAGGAGACGATCTCCTGTATCGTTTTTAGCTGAAAAGGGCTGAAACCTTCTATTTTACCGAAGCGGTTATTTGCCGGCACCATAAATACATATTCAAAAAAAGCAATTGCCCAGCTTATCAGGATCAGCTTTATTAAAGGCATATCCGTAGTATCTTTTTTCAAATGACCATACCAGGCATAAGTCATAAAGCAATTGGAAATGACAAGGCAAATAATTGTACGCATAGGATATTGATGAGAAAATATACTTTACTTCCATTTTTGCTCCAGCCACTTCCTCATATAGTCATCGGTAAGGTCAAACCTTACCGGGACAACGGAAGCATAACCATTGTTCAAGGCAGCGATATCGGTATCTTCCCCTTTGTCACGATTAATGAATTTACCAGTCATCCAGTAGTAATCCCTTCCGCGCGGGTCCTTTCTTTGCTCGAAATTCTCCGCCCATTTGGCATCTGCCTGCCGGCATATCTTGATCCCTTTAAAGTATTCCGGGGAAAGTCTGGGAATATTTACATTCAATAAAAGATGCTCCGGCATGCGTTCTGATAGCATACGCTTGACGATCGTCCGGGCTACCTGCCTTGCTACCGTAAAATCAGCATTAAAATTGAAATCCTGTAAAGAAAACCCCGCCGAAGGAATACCTTCAATAGCAGCCTCCATAGCGGCGCTCATAGTGCCGGAATAAATAACGTTTATTGAAGCGTTGGAGCCATGATTAATACCACTGATACAGATATCGGGCTTATAATGCAGCAGTATATCATGCGCCAGCTTTACGCAATCGACAGGAGTGCCGCTGCTCTGCCAGGCTTCCACGCCAATATCTTCAAATATATCTACTTTGTCAAGGCGCAATGGTTTCGTAATCGATACCGCATGCCCCATACCTGACTGAGGGCTGTCCGGCGCAACTACCATTACTTTACCCAGGTCGCTCACTGATTCAATAAGGCTGCGGATTCCCGGTGCAGTTACACCATCATCGTTAGTAACTAAAATAACAGGCTCAAAATTTGATGGCATCAATCTATTATTGAAACAGGTAAATTAAGGTGACAAAATTACCAATCGCTTTTCAATAAGCGGTATCTGGAAATAATATAGTAAAGGGAAATATAAATAACAGAAGCGATAACATAGGAAGAGCTCTCCGGCATAGCCGCTCCCTTGTAGGCTATGGCTTCTGCCTGTTTCATTAACGGGAAAGGCAGCAGCTCGTCGCTTGCCTGTAAAGGAAGGAAGTTACCGATTAAAGCTCCTTTGATCTGCCAGTTAAGATACGCTTTTGCAATATTTTCAAATATAAATGCATACAGCATGAATATACCTATCGACAGCCCGCTTCTCCGGAGCAGGAAGGATAGCATCATGGCAAAACCATAATAATTGAGGCACAGGATAAAGAAATAGAGCAGCTTTTCCATATCCTGCGTAAAAAAAGCAAAACCTGTATTGCTATAGGCAGCGCCGAAAATAATACACCAGGTACCTACATATATGGTTGTGATCAATGACAACAACAGGACCAGAAGACATTTTGCATGAAATGCCTGCATTCTTGTCCAGCCATCAATAATATTCTGCCTGTTCGTCCGGTAACGGTACTCATTTGTAACCAGGATGATCACAACAAAAGCGATAAAGAGCGCAAACCAGCTGGCCCAGAAACCGAAATTTGACCATACGCCGGGAAAGCTATAGCTGATCGGTACGGCTCCTCCCGTTTGCATCATTCCACTGCTGAACTGGTAGTTAAACAACGGCAATAAAACTGCGAATAGTCCTGTCAATATCCAGAAGGTGACAAAACCCCTGATCTTAAACCATTCTACTTTTATTAACTGGTTCATAAGGCAATTAATTAATTATTCCTGGTAAGCTCCATAAATTTGCTTTCCAGGCTTTTCTTTTTCAGGCTTAAATGGTTCAGGACTATACCGTGCTCAAAGCAAAAGCGGTTAATATCTGCAACGGCCGATTGATCCTTCACTGACATTCTTACGACATTGCCTGCTATGTGGATCCCTTTTATACCGGGCAATTGTCCCAGAACAGCGTATAATTGCTGTATATCTTCGGCGCCGGCTTCCAGCAGGTCCTCATTCCTGAATGCTTCTTTAACATCACCGGACAATAAGAGATCGCCTTTTTTCAATACGGCTACGTGCGTGCATACTTTCTCTACTTCGTCAAGCAGGTGACTCGCCATGATTATGGTAATTCCCTGCTGGTTCAACTGAATGATTAATTCTCTTATTTCGGCGATGCCTTCGGGATCAAGCCCGTTGGTAGGCTCATCCAGCAGCAGCACCCTGGGATTTCCCAGCAATGCATTGGCAATAGCAAGCCTTTGCTTCATACCCAGCGAATAGGTACTGAACTTTGAATGCTTCCGCCCAGACAGCCGGACTACTTCCAATACCCTGTCAATATCATTGGCACCATGCTGCTTTATTGCAGCGGTAATCTGCAGGTTCTTTACCGCACTCAGGTAATGATAAAAATTAGGTGTTTCCAGCAATGAGCCTACCTGCCTGCGTGCCTCGTTATGCGGCATCCCGTTAAACCACCGGAAGGTCCCTCCCCTGGGTTGCAATACATCCAGCAATATTCCCAGCAAAGTGGTTTTACCACTGCCATTCGGCCCGAGTACGCCAAACACACTTCCTTCCGGGACATCAAACGATATACCATTCAATGCCTGGATAGTCCCGTAGGATTTGGAAATATTATCAATCGTCAGTACAGCCATTATGCTCAATGGTTTAAAATAAACAATACTTCAGCTACGCCCGATCAGCCGGTCATCAAATGTAACAAGGCTTCTTGTAATAACCTTTACTTTTTTAAAATCCTGGTGTAAAGGGTTGACCAGGTAATTATATTCGTCCGGAACAATGACAGAAGGTATCTTCAAGGTAAGATATTCTCCCTGCAGGATAAAATTGTCGCCTATTGACCGGAGTATGTCCGGCGCCGGGTTATCCTGCCAGTTGTCTGGTAATTGATCAGCCGTGACTGTAATTATAGAACTGTCCGGGATTTGTATCGCTATCCGGCAATAATCTCCCATAATCCTTCCCCCGAAATGCACCAGGGATTCCAGCATGGCCAGCGAAAGATTCCCTGCTGTATATAACAAGCGGAACCCTGTGCTGTTCCACCTGCCCCCATATAAGAAAGCCCCCTGTCCCGATATGTCTTCAATATACTGGCAGCGGCCTATTTTGAAAACTGTCATAGTGATGTTATTGCAAAGAAGCCTTAAGCGAATATGCCTTGTTCAATACGGCCCAGCTCCTTCATGAGCAGGTCAATACCCAATGAGGTATCCAGGAACTCTTTAGGTTTTTTATTACCTAAGGGTATCAGCCTGGAATCCATCCATTCCTTGAAATTAGCCAGACCGCCCAGCACATCGCTGCCGCGGGTATAAAGCTTTGCCAGCTCCACCACCCGCTCGGATTGTTCCTGTGGCAGCTTATCCTGGCTGCTGTAACGTCGTAAAGTGCGATCCGAGATATGCGTAATATCAGACATTTCCTGTAAGGAGATCTCAGCAATATCCATCAGGTTGCTCATGGCCTCCTTAGGAATACCTTCCCGGATGATATCGATAAAATCAGTATCATTTTTTACTGACCGGAAACGGCTGTCCTGCTGCATACCCATCATCAGTATTGCTTTATTGAATGATTCGGCGTTATATGTAGCCATAGACTCCTGGAGGAGCATTTCTTTCGCGGCCGTAGTATGTTTATATTTTCTGCTGTTATTATTCTTCTCTTCTGTTTTTTTCATCCCCTGAAATTTGTCCCAAAATTACGGTCATTTTTCCGTTAAATCTAATTATTGACCTACTTGATCTTTTTTTTCTTTTTCTTCATTTTTATATTTGAAAAGTTCTTACCTTTGCACGCTCAATTAATACTGCTCTTATCATATTACTGATTTGGGAGAGGTTAAATAAATTAACTCGTTAATACCAAAAATTAAGCAATGGCTAAAGAAATTTCGGGCTATGTAAAGCTCCAATGCAAAGGCGGCCAGGCCAATCCGGCACCGCCAATCGGTCCTGCGTTAGGTTCCAAAGGTGTGAATATCATGGAATTCTGCAAACAATTCAACGCACGTACCCAGGACAAACCAGGTAAGGTTCTGCCTGTTCTTATCACAGTTTTCAGTGACAAATCTTTTGAATTCGTTATCAAGACGCCTCCGGCTGCCGTACAGCTGATGGAAGCGGCGAAAATCAAAAACGGATCTAAAGAGCCAAACCGTAACAAAGTAGGTAAAGTGACCTGGGCCCAGGTAGAAGAGATCGCCAAAGATAAAATGGCTGACCTTAACTGTTTCACAGTAGAAAGCGCCATGAAAATGGTTGCCGGTACTGCACGTAGCATGGGTCTTACTGTTGAAGGTTCTGCACCTTGGCAAAATTAATCCCAATTGGTTCACCTTATTTAAACATTTGTTGCAATGGCATCTTTAAGTAAAAAAAGAAAAGCTGTAGAAGCTAAACTTGATAAAAATAAAACTTATACCCTTGCTGAAGCATCTCAGCTGGTAAAAGAAATCAACTGTACTAAATTCGACAGCTCTGTTGATGTACATATCCGTTTAGGCATTGATCCTAAAAAAGCAGATCAGGCCCTCCGCGGAACAGTTACCCTGCCCCATGGTACCGGTAAGACAAAGACCGTTCTGGTTCTTTGCCCTGCCGATAAGGAGGCAGAAGCAAAAGCCGCAGGTGCTGACTATGTAGGATTGGATGAGTTTATCCAGAAGATCGAAAGCGGCTGGACTGATGTAGACGTTATCGTTGCTACGCCTTCCGTAATGCCGAAGATCGGTAAACTGGGTAAAGTGTTAGGTCCCCGTAACCTGATGCCTAACCCTAAAACAGGAACTGTTACCAATGATGTAGCAGGTGCCGTTAATGACGTTAAAGGCGGTAAAATAGCATTCAAAGTTGACAAAGCCGGTATCATTCACGCTTCCATCGGCCGTGTATCTTTTGAGCCTAATAAAATTGCTGAAAATGCCCAGGAGCTGATCAACACCCTGATCCGTATGAAGCCTGCCACTGCAAAAGGCACTTACGTTAAAGGTGTAAGCATGGCTTCTTCTATGAGCCCGGGCCTGGCAATTGATACTAAATCGGTGGCATAAGTGCGACCAGGAGTGAAAATGATATTGTAAAACTTACCCGTAAGGGGTTAAAACTTAAAAAAATGACACCTGCTCAAAAAACAGAAGCGATTGAGCTTTTAAAAGATAAATTCTCTCAGTACAGCAACTTTTATGTTACAAATACTGAATCGCTGACTGTAGCGCAAATCAGCAAATTACGCGCTGTGTGCTATGAAAAGAATGTTGAGATGAAAGTGGCTAAGAACACTTTGATCAAAAAAGCGCTGGAAAGCCTCAACAACGAAAAGTATGCCGGTATTTATGACTCATTAAACGGTGTAACCGCTTTAATGTTTTCCGACTCACCAAAAGAGCCTGCTGTTATCATAAGCTCTTTCCGTAACGAGGCTAAAAGCGAGAAACCATACCTGAAGGCAGCATTTATCGGTGAAGACCTTTTCATAGGCGACAACCAGCTGACTACACTGAAAAACATCAAAACCAAAAATGAGCTTATTGGTGAAGTTATCGGGTTGCTGCAGTCTCCGATCAGCCGCGTAATCTCTGCTTTACAAAACCAGAACAAAGATGGTGGTGAAGCTGATGCGCCTGAAGCTGCCGCTCCGGATGCGCCTGAAGCGCCAGAGGCTCCGGCCGCTGAATAACCCCGGACGTTAAAGACCCGGAACATGCAAGTTGAAACTCAATTTGCCTACAAAAATGGCTTCCAAGTCCAATATAAATCGAAACAAAATTTTTAAACAACATTTCAAAATTCAATAAAAATGGCAGACGTAAAAGCATTAGCCGAATCATTAGTAAACCTTACTGTAAAAGAAGTACAAGAATTAGCAGATGTACTGAAAGTTGATTACGGCATTGAGCCGGCAGCAGCGGCAGTAGTAGTAGCTGCTGGTGACGGCGGTGGCGCGGCAGCTGCAGCTGAAAAAACTGAGTTTGATGTAATCCTGAAAAATGCAGGCGCATCTAAACTGAACGTTGTAAAAGTGGTGAAAGATCTTACAGGTCTTGGTCTGAAAGAAGCTAAAGAACTGGTAGACGGCGCTCCTAAAGCTGTTAAAGAAAAAATCTCTAAAGCTGAAGCTGATGATATCGCAGCTAAACTGAAAGAAGCTGGCGCTGAAGTTGAAGTTGCTTAATATTAAGCCTTCGTTCTGCCGGACTTTGATTCCAAAGTTTAGCTCTTATAAAAAATGCACTCCAATGGAGTGCATTTTTTATAAGAGCTTTTTTATAACCGATTTTCACCGGCGATTATTATTTTTGTACACTTCCCAAAACATCAGGTTTATGCATCTTACCATTATTAACGGCCCAAATCTTAATTTACTGGGTACCAGAGAGACCGGTATCTACGGTAACAAGTCCTTCGACCGGTACCTGGATGAGCTGAAAGATCGTTTCCCTGGTATCAGCTTCGACTATTTCCAAAGCAATCACGAGGGAGCCCTGATAGACAAGCTGCATGCCGCCAACAAAAAAACAGATGGCATTATCCTGAATGGCGCAGCCTTCACACATACAAGCATCGCGCTTGCTGACGCAATAACCGCAATAGAAACACCTGTAATAGAGGTACATATTTCCAATATACATGCAAGAGAACCATTCCGGCAACACTCATATACGGCATCTAAGTGTGTAGGGACCATTACAGGCCTGGGGCTTGAGGGATATGCTCTGGCGATCAGCTACTTTATAAAAAACGGATGAAGATAATATAATATAACAAAAAAGGCCCAGGAATGATTCCTGGGCCTTTTTACGTTAAGGTAAAAATTACATTTTCCAGTCGTCAACAGCTGTTGTTGTATCAGCAGCTTGCTCAGTAGAACCGGATGCAGAAGTTGTTTCATAAGAAGGTGCACCTGTAAATTCACGCTCCTCGCTGTCATCATGGTTAAACGCATCAAAATCAAAATCAGGCATCAGATCAGTCTTTACGAAATTGATAGTTTCTGTCAACGCCGCAAGGAATTTATTAAAATCTTCTTTGTATAAGAACATTTTATGACGGTCATAGCCATCGTCATTGAAACGTTTTTTACTTTCTGTGATCGTAATGAAATAATCGCTTCCGCGTGTCTCTCTTACATCAAAGAAATAAGTCCTTCTTTTCCCGGCTTTAATGCGTTTACTGAACAGGCTCTCTGTGTTGCGCTTTTCCTCGTAATTTCGGTTGTTATCGTACGCCACAATTCAAAGTTTTATATAGTGAACAATGATTTAAAATCGTTGCAAAAGTAATAAAGTAACAAATGTTATCAAATTAATTTCATGTAAAAATACTGCCAGAACTAACTTTTAATTCCCGCCCAGGCTAATTCTACCACGGGTTAATACTAAAATACTGATTATTAATTGATCAGCATTTTTACACTTTCGATCGCCTCTTTGATCTTTCCGGCATCCTGCCCACCGGCCGTTGCCAGTGTCTTTTGTCCGCCGCCGCCGCCCTTTATAAGCGGCGCCACAACTTCTTTTATGATCCTACCCGCATCAAGACCAGCAGCAGCCACCAATGTGTCGCTGATCGATACAGCTATATGCGGCTTGCCGCCGATGTTGGCACCCAATACAATCACGTGGTCGCGGAGATGGTTTTTCAAATCAAAGCTTAACTTTTTCAGGGCATCGGGATTGGTTATCTCTACAATATCCCCGATAAAATTAATAGCAAACTCCTGTCCTTTTTCCGTGGTAATATTGATCAGCTCATCTTTTTGAAGCAACTCATTACGGATGCCGACCAGTTGCCGGGCCTCCATGCTTTCAATACGCTTTTCCAATGCAGATTTCTCTTCAACCAGCTTTTCTATCGCTTTATAAGCATCCTTCGCTTTCAGCAACTCGGACACCTGCCTGACCTGTATAACTTTTTCATTGAAATATTGCAAAGCCTTATCCCCCGTAAGCGCTTCAATACGGCGGACCCCGGCGGCTACCGCGCTTTCTGCCGTTATCGTAAACACACCTATGTCTCCGGTACGGCCCACATGGGTACCGCCACACAGCTCAATCGAGAATTCCGGGTCGACTATCACAACCCGGACAACATCGCCATATTTTTCACCGAACAAGGCTGTTGCACCAAGCTTCAATGCCTCCTCCTTGGGCAGCTCTTTTATGACAACCGGAATATTTTCCCTGATCTTCCTGTTCACGATATCTTCAATCATCCTGATCTCCTCATCGGTAACTTTTGAAAAATGGGAGAAATCAAAACGCAGCGTATCCGGCGAAACCAGGGAACCCTTTTGCGCTACATGCGCCCCCAGTACCTGGCGGAGCGCTGCATGCAGCAGGTGGGTAGCCGTATGGTTATAAGTGGTTTCCCTACGCTTGCCAGGATCTACAGAAGCTGTCACCTCTGCGTCAATACCTGCCGGCAGCTTATCAGTAAAATGAATGATCAGGTCATTTTCCTTTTTTGTATCTGTTACATATACCTGCTCCTCCCCGAACATCAATATGCCCCTGTCGCCTACCTGTCCGCCGCTCTCAGCATAAAATGGCGTAGTTTCCAGCACTATCTGGTATTGCTCCTTTCCTTTGGCCTTTACCTTACGGTAACGGGATACTTTCGTCGTCTCTTCCATGCTGGTATAGCCCGTAAACCTTGTTTTACCGGTTTCATGTACCGTGATCCAGTCTTCCGTATCGACTGCCGTTGCGGCGCGGCTCCTGCTTTTTTGCTGCTGCATCTCCGCATCAAAGCCCGCTTCATCTACAAGGGCATTTACTTCCTGCGCCATCAGGCTGGTAAGATCTAAGGGAAAACCGTAAGTATCGTTCAGCTCAAACGCAAACTTCCCGTCGATAATAACGCTTTCCTGTTCCAATTTCTTTGCCGCATAATATTCTTCAAAACGTTTAATGCCCTTTTCCAGCGTCTTTAAAAACGACTCTTCTTCTTCCTTAATTACCCTTGCAACAAAATCCTTTTGCTGGAAAAGCTCGGGGAATACCTGTTCAAACTGGACTGCGACATGTGGCAGCAATTGGTGCAGCAGTGGCATCTTATAGTCCAGGTAGGAGTAATAGTACCGGACCGCCCGGCGAAGGATACGGCGTATGACATAACCGGCACCGGTATTGGAAGGCAGCTGTCCGTCGGCGATGGTAAAAGCGATCGCTCTTATATGATCGGCCAATACGCGGAAAGCCACAGCTTCCCTGCTATCAGAATAATCATATTTTCTCCCGGTGATCTCTTCTGTGAGGCCTATAGTTCCGGTAAACACATCGGTATCATAATTGCTTTGCTTCCCCTGCAGAACACGCACCAGGCGTTCAAAACCCATACCCGTATCGACATGCTTTGCTGGCAAGGGCTGCAGGCTCCCGTCTTTCAGACGGTTAAACTCCATGAATACATTATTCCATATCTCGATCACCTGGGGATGATCAGCATTCACCAGAGTAGCGCCATTTACTGTAGCCCGCTCTGCATCGCTGCGACAATCCACGTGTATTTCGCTGCAGGGACCACAGGGACCCGTATCGCCCATTTCCCAGAAATTGTCTTTTTTATTGCCCTTCAGGATGCGATCTTCAGATATCCATTTTCTCCACTCGGTAAAAGCCTCGTCATCAAAAGGCAGGTTTTCTTTTGCATCGCCTTCAAATACGGTAACATACAACCTGTCCTTGTCTATTTTATATACTTCCGTCAGCAGCTCCCAGCTCCAGGCTATCGCCTCTTTTTTAAAGTAATCGCCAAAGCTCCAGTTACCCAGCATCTCGAACATCGTATGGTGGTAAGTATCCACGCCTACTTCTTCCAGGTCATTATGTTTGCCGCTTACTCTCAGGCATTTTTGTGTATCGGCCACCCGTGTGTTCTCCGCGGCTTTATTGCCCAGGAAATAATCCTTGAACTGGTTCATACCTGCATTCGTGAACAATAAAGTCGGATCATTCTTGATCACGATCGGGGCGGAAGGGACTATAGTATGGCCCTTCGACCTGAAAAAATCCAAAAATTGCCGGCGTATCTGCGCTGCTGTCATAGCATTAGAAATATCTGTATACATACCGGTAAAGCAATATTTTATTAAACCGGTATATTAATCTGAAAAGAGTGCAAATATCTGTTTTTTACTTTTTACTTTTGCGTTCCTGATATATGAAACAGCATTTTTCCCGGAATATTTTATTGTTTGCTATCCTGCTTACTTTGTTTGCGGGCTACTCAATACCGGCGTCAGGGCGTATGCTGTATGGCTACGAAATCACTGAACATGCTGTCAAAGAGCGTACCAGGACCGAATTAAAGCTGGCAAGAGCGAAGCACCCGTTTTATAACAGGCAGCACGCCAGTAATTATATTGTTCAGCTGGAACAGCCACATGTCTATAATAACCGTGCTTTTGATTTTTATCTTGTGCTGGGCCTTGTTACCATCCTTGCATTTTTACGGCTGGCGCACCCGCAATATTTCCGCAACCTGCTGAAAGCATTCGGCAATACGGCGGTAAGCGCACGTCAGCTTAAAGACCAGCTACAGCAAAACAGCGCCGCCAACCTGGGCATGAATCTTTTTTTCTGTCTTTCCGGCGGTGTATATGCTTTTTACGCAACGCGCTACCTGAGCGGGAATATTTTCCGGACAGCCTATCCCCCGGGTATTATACTTATGTTTGCCATACTGGCATTTGCTGTTATTTATTCTATCCGGTATTTGTCGCTGCGCTTTGCTGGCTGGGTATTCCAGATCGATACAGCGACAGAAAACTATGCATTTAACGTATTCCTGGTCAATAAGATACTATCAATAGTGCTGCTCCCGTTCATCATCATCATGGCATTGGGACAGGGTCAATGGGTACAGGTATCTCTCTTTCTATCGCTGGTAATTATCGCACTTTCTTTTCTCAACAGGTATGCCCGTTCCCAGTCGGCGCTCAGCTCTTTTGTGAGGTTTAGCAAATTTCATTTTTTTATGTACCTTTGCGCCTCGGAATTATTACCCCTGGCAATGCTGCTGAAGCTGCTTTCTAAATGGCTGTTGCAGTAATACCAGGGATTTCAGGCCGAAAAAGGTCGTATTTTTTTACAAAACCTGTTCATCCAAAAATGGCCAAAGCTGCAAAATCACAGTCAAAAACCATAGGCAACAAGAAGATCGAACATATCCTGATCACGCAACCAAAGCCTGAGAGCGATAAGTCGCCTTACTTTGATCTCGCGCGGAAGTATAATGTAGAACTGGATTTTCACCCATTTATACGGGTTGAGGGATTAAATGCAAAAGAGTTCAGAAAGCAAAAAATCGACCTGGCTGAATATTCAGCAGTTATTTTACTAAGCCGCAACGCCGTAGATCATTTTTTCCGGATGTGCGATGAGATGAAATTCAAGGTATCGCAGGAAATGCGTTATTTCTGCATCACCGAGGCTGTAGCCCTGTATCTCCAGAAATTCATACTTTACCGCAAACGCAAAGTATTTTTTTCCGCAGATGGTTCTCCCGAAGGCTTAATGGATGTGCTGACCAAATACCGGGACAAGGAAAAGTTCATTCTACCGGTATCTGACAATACGAAGAATGATATGTCGCCGCTGCTGAACAAGGCAAAGTTCGCTTTTGTGGAAGCTGTACTTTACCGTACTGTTTCGAATGAGCTGGATGCCGTTATCCAGAAGAACTATGATATGATCGTCTTTTTCAGCCCTTTCAGCGTAGATGCATTACTGCAGTACGATCCGGCGTATCAGCAAAACGGCACCCTGATCGGCGCTTTTGGAAATACTACTTCAAAGGCCGTGGAAGATGCCGGATTAAAGCTCAATATAAAAGCGCCTGCCCCCAATGCGCCTTCAATGGTAGCCGCCCTTGAACGTTACCTCGAGGAGACGACCAGCAATAAGTAGTGGAATTGTTGATAAATTTTAATGATGAAATAGAGTAAAAAGCTGTAATAATGTATATTATTGCAGCTTTATTTTTGCAATAGTTTTCCTGATCATTTCATATACCGGTTATGACTTTAGCCTATGCCGTATGCTCTGTATCCGCAATGCCTGTGAGAAGCGCTCCTTCCCACAAGGCAGAGCAGGTAACGCAGCTGCTGCTGGGAGAACGGGTTGAAATACTGGAAATACAAAATGATGGCTGGGTACGCATCTTATCTGAATGGGACGATTATTTAGGCTGGGTTAAGGAAGGGCAGATAACGAAGATCCCCTATAAAGAATATAAGAAGCCGTTGAAATCAGTCTCCGCCGCCGTTACCGACTATATGGAAATACCCGAAGGCAGGTTCCCGCTGAGCCCGGGCAGCAGCCTGTTCCAGCTAAAGAAACGCTCCTTTGGCTGGCGGCCTGATTTTGTATTTAAGGGTAAAAAGATAAACCTGGAAGATGCAGTGGCTTCGGTGGAAATGATCCGCCATCTCTCAAAAATGTTCCTGGGCGCTCCTTATGTATGGGGAGGGCGCAGTCTCACTGGGATTGATTGCTCCGGCCTTACCCAGGTAGTTTATAAGATGGTGAATATACGTATCCCCCGTGACGCGTACCAGCAGGCGGAATGCGGGGAAACTGTAGGTTTCCTCCAGGAAGGTACCTGCGGCGATCTTGCATTTTTTGATAATGCCGAAGGGAAGATCGTTCATGTGGGTATCCTGCTTGACAATCATAATATCATACACGCTACTGAAACCAGCGGCTGCGTAGTAATCGATGCCATAGATAACGGCGGCATCATCAGCAGGAGACTCCGGCTGCGCACGCATAACCTGAGACTGGTAAAACGCCTGCTGTAATCCTCTTTTTGATCAAAACTGTATTGGTAAAGTAGCGGATTAAATGCCTACTTTTGTCCCCTACTAATACCAGTTGCCATTATGGATTCTATAATCGCTGCAATAGAGAACCAGGTGTTGTTCCTGAAGTTGAACAGGCCGGAAAAATTCAACAGTTTTAACCGGGAGATGGCATTGGCTTTACAGGGTGAGCTGGATAAAGCCATGCGCGACGATGAAATAAGGGCGGTATATCTTACAGGGGAAGGTAAGGCATTTTGCGCAGGCCAGGACCTGGCAGAAGCCGTGGATCCGCAAGGCCCTACGCTACGCTCCATTGTACACGGGCATTATAATCCGATCATAGAAAGGATACGCACAATCGAAAAGCCTGTAATAGCTGCCGTAAACGGGGTAGCAGCGGGAGCCGGGGCCAATATAGCCCTTGCATGTGATATTGTGGTGGCAAAGGAAAGCGCAGCTTTCATACAGGCTTTCAGCAAGATAGGATTGATACCAGATAGCGGCGGCACGTTTTTCCTGCCACGTCTTATCGGCTTCCAAAAAGCGTCTGCATTAATGATGACCGGTGATAAGGTAACAGCAGCCGACGCCGAAAGAATGGGCATGATCTATAAATGGTTTACCGACGATGTCTTTGAACAAGAAAGTAAGAAAATAGCGCTCAGTATGGCCAAGATGCCGACCAAGGCGTTAGGCTATACCAAGCTGGCGCTTAACCAGGGATACCGGAATGCTCTGTCACAGCAATTACTCCTCGAAGAAGATTACCAGGATGCCTGTGGTAAAACGGCCGACTTTGATGAAGGGATACAGGCCTTCCTTGAAAAAAGGCAGGCTGTGTTTTCCGGGAAATAGCTTCTGGTCCGTGTACGCACGGACTTTTTTATTCATAAAACAAAATAACGTATCAATCAGTTTATAAGCATCCCGAACAACAATTAATTATCTATCCTGTTCTTAGTGGACAGATATATAAATCAGCAACACAGATGAGCAATACATTAATTTCTATCAATCCGTTTACGGGCAAAGAGATCAGCCGGTATACCTCCGATACATCTTCCGTTATCAGGTACAAACTGGAAAAGGCACATGAAGCATTTGAAAAATGGAGACAGGTATCTGTCAGGCAAAGAGCCGCTTATTTAAAAATGCTGGCCGACTACCTGCAAAAGAACAAGCACCGCATGGCGGAGACAGCCACGGCGGAAATGGGTAAACCATTGGTGCAAAGCATTACAGAAATCGAAAAAAGCGCAGTGACGCTGGAGTATTATGCCAATAACGCGGCCCGTTTCCTGGAGCCTGAGCTGGTAGAGACGGAGGCGCAAAAAAGTTACGTATCATTCCAGCCCCTGGGCACAGTACTGGCCATCATGCCATGGAATTTCCCTTACTGGCAGGTATTCCGGGCCATGGGACCTATATTGCTCGGAGGCAATACCATGCTCCTGAAACATGCGTCCAACGTAACCGGTTGCGGTATCGAAATAGAAAAAACACTGATAGCCGCCGGTCTGCCGGAAGGCATATTCCAGACATTATTGCTTCCTTCATCAGATACAGAGCAGGTAATAGGGCATAAACTGGTAAATGCCATAACCTTTACAGGCAGCACCTCGGCAGGCAGTAAGGTGGCTGCACTGGCTGCATCACATCTTAAAAAGCAGGTGCTGGAGCTTGGGGGCAGCGATGCGTACGTGGTATTGGCCGACGCAGACCTGAAGCGTACCGTTGAGATATGCGTTCAATCCAGGCTTAATAACACAGGCCAGAGCTGCATATCGGCCAAGCGCTTTGTAGTAGACAGCAAAGTGATCGGGACTTTTACTACGCAAATGACCGAACTGATGCAACAGCGTAAATACGGAGACCCGATGAACCCCTCTTCTCAGCTGGGCCCTATGGCCAGGGCTGATCTTCGCGACCAACTGCACAAGCAGGTTATGGCCAGTGTGGAACGTGGTGCAAAAATTATGTGTGGCGGTTTTATTCCGGAAGGCCCGGGAGCGTTTTATCCGCCTACCGTGCTGACCAATGTAAAGAAAGGAATGCCCGCATATGACGAAGAAATGTTTGGGCCGGTTGCTGCGATCATTGAGGCCAAAGATGAAGAGGAAGCTATACGTATTGCAAATGATAGCGTATTCGGTCTTGGCGGCGCTATATTTTCACGCGATATCAAAAAGGCAGAAGCAATAGCAGAGGAGCGGTTACAGGCCGGCAGCATATTTGTAAACGACTTTGTTCGATCAGATGCCCGGCTGCCTTTTGGCGGTATCAAACAAAGCGGCTATGGCCGTGAGCTGAGCATCTACGGGCTCCGCGAGTTTGTCAACATAAAGACCATATTTATACGCTGATCCCGCAGGCAATAAAGATAACGCCCGTTCCTATTCCTGTGAACGGGCGTATTGCAACAGGAACGTACCTGACCGGCAATATTCTCTTCTTTTATCCTTTAGCATTATTTGCCGGCAGTCATTATTTTTATATTTTTACAGTCCATTCGGGATGTAGCGCAGCCCGGTAGCGCGCTTCGTTCGGGACGAAGAGGCCGCTGGTTCGAATCCAGTCATCCCGACTTTACAGGACAAGTCAAATTTATTTTTGGCTTGTCCTTTTTTATTTCCGCCTAAACTGCTGTCTATCATATAAATAAATTTGACAGCTTCATTTACCCTGCCAGTTCGAAGTGAACTATTTTCAAAATGCAATTTTTCGGGGAACATCGAACTAATAATTTCCCGTTTCTTATGTATATCTGCGGTTTCATAGATATAATCCAGCTTTAGAAGAATGTCAATCCCTTTATCCAGCAGGTCTTTAATGTTTATATCATTATGGGAAAGCCCGCTTAGTTTGGCTTCCAGTTTTTCAACCTTGATGCTGTAATCGGACTTCATTTCCCTGAAATCTTCCGGCTCTATCTGTTTTGAAGATAAGAGGTCACGGATATAAGATAGCTTATCTTCCAGTTCCTTAATCTGCTTCAACAATTGCTTTCTATCATCCAACAGATGGGCAGTTTGGCTGTGCCAGGCTTCCTGCAATACAATTTTATACAGATCAGCCATTTCAGGACGTGGGATATACTTTTTCAGTTCATAGACAAACTGCTGATTAATGCATCAGCCCTGTGCCTGAATTTACAGCCTGCAAAGCAATGGTAATAGGAATAGTGCTTGGTATGGCCTTTTGATGCGCTCCCGGTCAATATTTTGCCGCATGTAGGGCAAATCAGAAAACCCCTTAATGGCAGGGTTGAGTTAGAGACTACTTTTAGCCTGTACTGGTTTCGCTTTCTGCCATCCAGCACGTCCTGCACCTCATAAAATAAGTCTTCCTGTATCAACGGTTCATGTAAGCCTTTGACAAAGCGGCTTTCATCATCCTTGTATTTTGGAATAAATATCTTCCCGCAATAAACGGGATTACGGATAGCAAACCAGAAAAAGGCTCTTGGTGCCTGTAAATCCCTTCTCCCTTGCCATTTTAAAGACCTGCTCTGTATTATATACCCCTTTGGCTATTTCTTCAAATGACCAGCGTAAAATGCCTGCCTGCGGTTCATTAATGGCAATGTACTTTCTTCCGGCTTCATCGGTCTTGTTGATATAGCCGACAGGAGCTAAACCCATATAACGGCCTTCTTTTCTTGCCCGCCTCATTCCATGAATGACATTTAATGCCCGCCTGTCATTTTCTACTTCGGGAGCAGCTAAATAAAAGGCCAGCATCATCTTATTTTCGGGAATAGATAAATCCAATGGCTGTTCGATTGCCTGCGGCTCTACGCCTAATTTACGCAGGGTGTTTATCATTTGGTAAGCATCCCCGGCGTTACGGCTAAACCTGTCCCATTTAAGGAACAAAACCAGATCGGCTTTTCCTTTGTGCTTTTTAAGTTCCAATAAATATGCCTTCCATTCAGGACGTGCAAAGGTCTTTGCCGAATGATCTTCAAACATCACCCTACGGATAGCGATGTTGTTAATGTCGCAATACTTGCGCAGCAGTTCTTCCTGACTGCGCTGCGAGTAGCCTTTATCGGCCTGTTCGTCTGTACTTACCCGTATGTACAAGTCAGCTACTTTCATACTCACTTCAAATTAAATTCACATAATCACTTACCTGTGGGATATAACCCTAATGCTTTCTCAGATATTGTGCGATCAGTATATTCGCCAATAAATGCAGGAACTCAAGAATAACTACAGCTTGTTCTAAAGATACCTCAATTCCTTTTTTGCGTAGCAGTTCTACCGCCTGCTCTGGTTTTAATTTTTCCATTTGCACCTCTTCATTAAATCGTTCACACAAAACCTTCGTGCAGAAGGATACCTTTCAGAAAGCTAAGATAGTAAATTGTTTTGACAGTTTATATTTTACCAAAACTTTTTTTATTATCTTTGTCAGTAGATTGAGATAGTATATAAATGCAGCAATCTCATTTGATTAAATTTCATACAATTTGACCATTGACAAAACTTACATAATGGTGTTAGTAAATTAAAAATAAGCTAATAGGGACAAAATGAGCAAAGCGTATAAAGTTAGTTACAAAACCTATCTTAATGACCGGCTAAAACAGGTATACCTGCATGGCCAGCAAACTTATCCTTTATACGTTCAGGTGACCTTTGAGCGCAAGACTATCTTTTTCAAAAGCTACTATTTTGAGCTTTTTTCAAAGCCCAGGTATTTCCTTTCTGCCGCCGGATTAAGTCGTGGCCCCTCTATTGAGGAAATAACCGCCAAAGAAAATGAGGTCATTGATTTTATCATTAACAAGCATCAGGACAATTTTTCATTAGACTTATTTAAACACGAATATGCTTTTTATAGCAGGGATCTGTGCGACGTTACAGAAGAAGGCTTTATTGACTATATGTACACCTTCTTTCAGGATAAGGGTATGCCCGCCTTTGCTGTAGCCATCCGGGAAGGCAGCAGGTACCGCATTGCGTATGACGTGGTACGGGATATGAAACGGGCGTTTACAAAATCCCTTTATGAGGAACTGGTTGAGAATTCGCTGTATTATGCGCCGCCATATCTACCGCTATATGGTTTTATGCAGCAGACAAAAAAATGGCCGATGCTCAGCCTTACGGTTATGGAGTGGGAAACTGGCGATACGCAAACGGCATTTACTGAGTACCTGCAAAGGTATTACCCTAAAAATGATGCTGGTGAAATAAAAGGGCAGGTTGAGAAGTGGTTAACAAATTTGAAAAAATGATAGATAAAGTAGCACTGAAGAGGATATTTCATATATCAGTATTTTACCCCCTTCCGTAAAGGTTTTCTATCAAGTATGAGATCTTTTTACTTCACCGTTATTGTTTATTCTTCAAGTTTCTTATTGTCGTCGATTAAATATCTATCAAGAAAGCGATGCGTGAAGTGTCTGATGTCTTTGCTGAACATATACATCTCATCTGATTTACCATATATTTCCCGAAACATTGGATGTCCGACCATTTCTAACGCTCGTTCAAATGTTTCCACCAATTTTCTCTTTTCTATTTTTGATTTTGTTGATTTTAAGCCTCTATAAGTTTCAAGCCCGATTTCATAAATCCATGGAAACTCGTCTTTAAAAAAACTTATCATCATGAGGAAACTCATATTAGGGTCTTCAAATTTCGTTTCCATGTGCATCATCTCTTCAAACATCATTGGATGTAGGCGTCTTTTTCTTCGTCTAAATTCGGGGTCGAATCTACTTTCTAATCTTGAAGGCAAAGAGTCAATTAATGTTTTTATTTCATCTAATTGCTTTGATGACGGTGCTATTTTGTCCATCGAAGTTACTGCAAGCCTTAAATCAGAAACAGCTTCAACTATATCAGCGAGAGATCGTTCTTCAATATTGCCACTTTCTTTAAGCACCTTTAAGTCTAATGAAACAGAAATCGGATTATGGACTTCACTTTTGCCAGCTTCCAATGATTTTACTTGTGATATTATTTCCTCTCTAGCCGCAGCGACACTATCGAGGCTTTGCAAATCAAACTGGATTATTCTTGTCGCTGCAACATCAAAAGGAATTATTTCACCCTTTTTTATCATTTGAACTAATGGCTTCCGAATCGCGTGTCTAATAGCCAGCTCATAAAAAACATTAGGATTTTTGTCTGTTAGATCAGCTATTACAAGTTCAGCATCTACAATATGTTCAATTATTTGAGTAGTAATGATTCCGGGTTCAGAGATTTTGTCTGCTCGAATAATAGTGTAACCCAATTGTTCGACAGAGGTGGCAATAATGTGTTTTAGTATTTGGTCTGAACGCTCCCTTATTTCAGAGCCTTCCTCTCCAATAGGAGAAATTACAAAACAGATTTTCTTTTCTTCCTTTGTCGCCATGTTGTTTCAAGTATTTTTAATCACAATTGTTTAGTTACTCTGCCAGCCAATTTAATGCTTTATCTGTTATTCTATTGTACCATTCCTTTTCGTTATCTGTAGTATTGGCCAATTCGTTTGAACTTTCAAAAAACTGTTTAATGTGTTTCGGTTCAGGAACGTAACTTGCTCTATGTGAATCCTCAACCATTTTTAAAAAAATAGTTAATGGTAACGGTATAATTGTCGAAGTTCCTCCATAATAGCTGATATTCATTTTATGTAGAGCATAAAAATGTGCAATGCAGGCTTCGTTTATGTTTGGTGCAATGAAAAGACAGTACGCGGGTTTATTTGTTTCTCGTTTCACCTTTGCAAGATGTCTTGTTACAGGTTCTCCTTCTGTCTCATATTGTCGTTGTCCGCTTTGCATTGTAACTTCTACAGTTAGACCAAAGTCACCATAATCGCAAAAAATATCCGCCATGTTCCCTTGTGCTGTGGACATTGGATTTCCGAAATCGTCAAATTTTAGGTTTGCTTTGATGTTTCCTCCATCAAGCATTGTCATTGCTCTCCAAGTATTCCATTCAAGCATTAACGGTGTATCATAAAGTAAGTTATTAAGGATTTGGTCGAAAGTTGAATTGATTTCGTCGAACAAACGATAGTCTTTAATCGCTATTACTTGCTCAGTTATAATTTGTTGTTTACGTTTTTCCAATTCATCAGCAAAAATATCTTTGAGTTGTTGTAACGAAGACGACTTTTCAATTTTTATTTCTGGAAATTCTGCTTCTATTTTTTGTTCAAGTAAATCTCTATTATCGGTTAAAAGTATTGGCGTTTCGGTGTTTCCAAGGTATGCAATATATCGCTGTTCATCATCAATAAACTGAGGTTCTCTATCTGTGTGTTCTAAGAAATAATCAACTTCCTGAATTTTTTCAGGAACTATTGAAATGGATTTCCCAATATGAGAAATGTTGACTAAACCTGTTGCTCGCAAATAACGAAAACAGGCGTCTGCATAATCCCTCATATTGCTTGCTTTTGTCTTCAGGAACTTTGCGATGGAATTGTCGTTAGTTTCCCTCGTTTTTGTATTTCCTGAACTTATATCATCACTGTAAATTTCTTGCAGTTCAACTTCTAAATACTCTGAACGGAACTTTTTATAATTACCTTCATTTTGTGCTTTGGCAGTTCTAAAATCATTGATTTTAGAAACAATATTATCAAACACCCTATAATCAGTTAATTGCAAACCAAAAATCATTAATTCGTCAAATTTCAAAGAACCGAAATGACGTATTAACCGGAAGAGCTCAAGATATGGCTTTACCCAAAATTCAGCAGAATTTTCAGTCGGCCTATGAAATGGAGATGGAATTTGAAATTTGAGTAGCTGTCGTAAAAATATTTCTTCTTTTCTTCTGGATGCTACTAATTCTAAACCTGCCGGTGTTAAGCTAATAACAGGCGAAAGCACTACAAAGCCTAATGATTTTGGAGCACGGTTTATCCTATCCCTTGCACTGAAAGCCGGATCATTCGCACCTTCACCGTTGAAAAAGTTTTCTTCTTTCAACAGTCCCATGAATGCCCTTTGAGTTTCTACATTCCATTTCTGACCTGAAAAATGAGTATTTAATAACTCAATTTCAGGAATCATCTTGCTTGGCGTTCTAGGCGAAGTCGTTACAAAAATTACCTTACTGTCTATTCGTGCCATAAACTTAAAATTCCAATGCTGGTTCAAATTCCAATTCTGGAAATTGCAGTTTAGCTACGTTACCGTAGTTGGAAATTAAAATGTGCGAGGCCGAAGCCTTAAATCTGTTTCGGATATTTACAGCATAAGATTTTCCGTACTCGTCGACTATCATATCACTGTATAGTTTTTCAGTAAGCGGTGTTCTACCTATAACCATCAATGCTTTACACTTTAATTGTTTGTATGCGTTAGCCAATTCAGAATGATTTTTTTCGTTAAAGCCGTCTTTGTGTTCAATATTTCCGTAATCAGAAAAAATACAATCATATGGCGGGTCTAAGAACATAAAGTCATTTTCTTCTGCCATTTCAAAAATATTTTTGTAGTCACAGTTGTAAATTTCTGTATTAGCAAGTAGTTTACTGTGGGCTTTTGTTACTAATGATGTGTTTAAGTTTGCATATCGTCCGTATGGAACATTGAACTCACCTTTGGCATTGTAACGTATCATTCCAGAATACGCTGTTTTATTGATGAAAAAGTAAAGCAATGCGTCTGAATATTTCTTTTCAACTAAATCGTTGAACATATCTCTAATTTGATAGTATAACACCTCGTTGTCGTCATTAACTCTTTCAGTTGGTGTAAGTGCTTTTAGCCTATCAAATTTTTGCCTGTTTATTCGATAAATTTTTTCAATTTCGGAAAGTTCCTTTTTCAATGTTCCAAAATCTGATTTTACTCCTTTATAAAAGGCCATCAACTTTGAATTGATATCGTTAATAATTGCCTTTTTAGGTTCTAAGTAAAAGAACATAGCGCCACCACCAAAAAAAGGTTCAATGTAGCGACCGCTAAATTTTGGAATATGTTTTTCTAAGTGCGGAATCTCTTTAGACTTACCGCCTCTGTATTTTACGAGCGGTTTCATAATTTAGCTTTTGGGCGTTTATAACTAACAATACTTTCTGCAACAACATTTAAGATTTGCGCCGCTTCGTCTTCTTCGGCAATAATATCATAAACCTTATCAGCCGACCACAAACGTAAAAGTTCCTTTGCTTCGGTCTGTAGCGAAACCGCAAGTTGAAGAACTTGCTCTCGTTTAGCCCGTCTATCACCTTTTTCAATTTTGCAGTAGGTAGCTGTGTCAATTTCTAAGGCTGCTGCAAGCTGCCTTTGGGGAATTTGTTTAGCATCCCTTAGTGACTTTAATTTATTACCAAATATGCTTGACATAATTTTGTCTTGACGTTATTTGGCAAATATAAAAATTATTTTACTAATCAATAGTTTTTGTCGTCAGATACTATGTGCGGTTGCATTAAAGAAGTTTACTACATAGTTTCTGTTTAATACCAATGTAGCTAAAGTTTGTATGTCAATAACCTGATGTCTTGTTTACCGGTGATTATTTCATTTCATTTTGTATTTTTTCAAACAAATCAATGAGAGCTTTATATTCTGTATTAAGTCTTGCCTCCTCATTTTGAAGTTCAGTAATTAATTCTCGCTCAGTGTGGCAGTCTAAAAACTTTGATGCTTTCGGATGAATATAGTTGAAAATCTCACCAAAATATTTTTTGAAATGGTCATAGTTTTTTGTCACTATCGAATATTCCGTTACCAACTGAAAATACTCTGCAATATTGTCATCAAGCCTTACTTCGGTTTCTCGTTGTTGTTCTCCCTTTTCATAATGTTTCTTGAAACTATCGGAACCATCTACTTCGATTACTGAAGCTCTTGCATAATATTGTTTATGCACTTTATACATCGCCAGATCTTTTAAAACTTGAGCAATCAGGTATGTCCTTGCTCGACCTTTTGAAATTATTTCTCGTTTTTTTGTTTCCTTCTCTTTGCTTGTTTTCCAGTACTCAATAACAAACTGTGCAAATAATGTCAATCCAGCACCAATCAATAGCGGAATTAAAGTATCCCAAATAGAATTTTTCTTCTTGTCCTCTATAAATTTTGAAACTAGCTTATCGAACGACCTATTAATTATTTCAACTTTTGTACTATTTAAAGTATCCGATAGTCTATTTCTGGTAGAGCTTGCTGGGATAATTATATTTCCGCTGTCCGCCTGTGCAAAGGTTAGCAAACCCCAAAATACCAATATTATTGTTAATGTTTTCTTCATAAATTACCGCTACGGATAAATATAACACATCTTGTAGCAAGAATGACACGGATGATAGTGCTTGTCGTTATTTTGTATCTGATTAGCCAGCTTAAACCTGACTAATCAACTACAAAATATCATTTGGGACTGTTTGATCATTCACCTTCAGAACTTTCTGAGCTGATATAAGCCTTCTCCATCAGCCTTTTTACATCTTTGCCGTTATTATTGTACATATAGTTCCAAGACTTCCTTATCCTGTCATTCTCAATCTGCTCCAGCCTGATCTCCTTCTGGTTATCGCTGTAATGGATACCCCACTTATAAAGATTGGTAAGAAACAGCATAATAGTCAACCACAAAAACCAGCGGCTGAAAACCGCTTTGTAAAACAGCTTGGCATCCTGTTCAGGAAATAGGAGTATCTGGAATTTCCTGACAATACTTTTCGGTTGTGTGCCGATCATTAGCTTTACATCAGCAAAGCCCTTTTGCACAATCTGTTGAATGGGCTTGGTATCGGTTGTTACCGAAACGGATTTAGGATTATCCAGTTCCTGCTTAAAATTATCAACCTTGCTACCGATGGAATTAACGGCAGCTACGAGGTCGTTAATGGTTTGATTGGTGGTTTTCTGTTCCTGGGTAAATTCTTCCAGCACCAATCCCAATGTTTCTTTTTCGATCTGTTCATTTTTTCCTGTAGTGTCCATAATAATGCGTTTTAATATTATCTGCTTACTTGTATTGTTGGCCTTTTACCCTTTTTCTTGGCCTCTTTGATGAGTTCAGGATTGATGTAATCCACTCCGTATTCCGGTTTCAGCAGTTGGTACAGTAAGCTGGAAAGCTGTTTTTCAACTATTTCAAACGATTCCTGCACCTCTTGTTTATGCTGCACCGGTGCTTTGGAGTAGGTCATGAACGGTTTAGTACCACCCGTTTGCCTTTGCTGCTTGGCCTTGTTTATTTCCAGTTGCTGTTTGATACTTAAAACCCTGTCAATCTTTGCCAATGAAAAACCAACCTCACTGCCCTTAATCTTTACCTTTTTATCGTCGATAAAGGAAATACCCCTGCCTTTGATAACCTTATAGCCCAATGCCTGCATCTGCTTTTCAAATGCGGAATAGAGGCTAACTTTCTCTAAGGTCTGCCGAATATCGTCCTTTAACCGTTCCTTGCGCTGGTCGTGGTGGGGCAATAACCTGTCCTTCGGTGACAGAAACGCACGGGGGCTTAATACCTCTTGCAAGTTGTATTGCTTCTCCAAGCTCCGGCAAAGGCTGGCCATGCGTTTATAGCTGTTGCTGTCGCTGGCAACCTTACCGTCAAACCCTACACGGTTAGCTGCAATATGGATGTGCTGCTCTTTAGTGTCCTTATGCAGCACGCAGATATACTGGTTTTCTGCCACGCCAAACTCTTTGGCGCAAGCCCTGCCCATTTCCATAAGCTGGTCTTTGGTCAGCGTTTCACCCGGAGCCAGCCGCAGGGATAAGTGCAGTACCGGTTTCTCAACCCGCCGGCTCAGTTTCTGAACGTCCTTAAACTGCCGGGTCAGCTCATACTTGTTGCCAAAACACTTATTGTATTCCAGTACTTCCGCACGTTCCCTGTGCTGCAAATGATCCTGCATGGAAAGCTCCTGTTTCTGCTGCTCGGACAGGTCCTTTTTATCTTCAAGACAGTAGCTGATACAGTGATAAAAAGAAGCACCTATAGATACATGCCCTATCATTGTAAATAGCTTTTAATCTGTACTGCGATCTCTTTTAGCTGCCCTGACTGCACCTTTAATTCTGCCCGCTCCAACGGGCTTAATTCATCCGTACCATTCCGCTTTTTAGCGATTTGGTTAAGGTTGGCACCCATGTGGTTGAGCGCAGCAGTAAGGTTTAAAACTTCCTTTGGCAATGCCTTATCCCGCCTGTCAATTTTTCCGGTCAGCCCGATTTCCCGCAGGTATTCCGAAACAGAAAGATTAGCACTTTTGGCCCTGGCTTCAATTACCTTGCGCTCGTAGAGCGTGCATTTAATTGCCATGAGCTGGTCTTTTTTGATGGCTTTTTTAGGTCTGCCGCCTTTGTTCTTTGTGGTTACATTCTGCTCCTCCATAATCTTCCTCCTCTTTATTTTTTGAATGCGATAGCATGAAAAAATCCCTCACCGAATGCGATAGCATGAGGTGAGCCAGCGTTTTGGTTTTACCAAAACATAGCTGGCTACCCAAAACGTCAAAAAGACCTTCCGATCTTCTGACCTTGCTTTATGTCCGGCTGCTTGTTTACAAGCCAATCGTTTAAGTCCTTATGATTGCCATATAAATGGCTTTGGTCTTTGTACAGATGCTGGATCCACTTTAAGGCTTTCTGAACGCAGTTAATGCCAGCTTTGTCCCTGTCCAGATACAGGTTTACCTGCTCATGATTTTCCATCAGGTTGCGTGACTTTTCAAAGAAGGAAAGGGAATTGAGCACCAGAAAATTTGTCAGGGGTTCTCCCACTTTATGGTTCATCGTCCGGTAGGACAAGTAGTTGAAAAAACCTTCAAATACAGCTAATAACTTACTTCCGTTATCTATAAAAGTGGTGTCCTTTGGCGAACTGCTGCCCTTGAAGTTTTGGCTTCTTAGCTCATAGCCACCGGCATTATTCTGAAAGCCGATGACCGTTTGCTTTTTCCCGTACAAAAGAAAGTCCACCTCCCGGCAGAAACGGCTGGCAATGTCCTGCGGAATGTTTCGCTTATGCAGATAGTCCAGTAATGATTTATCCGCCAGTACCCGGCTGTCCACAATGACAATTTTAGTTTCAGGGTTTTCTTTTTTTTCACCAGCAGGTGAAGTTTGGGTGTTGTGTGAATGGTCTGTTTGCTGTTGCGGGTGAAAAGAAAAGGACGGGATGGTTTGACCGGATAACCGTTGCAATAATTCGGCAACGCTACAATTAAAATACTGCGTGCCGAAGTCTATCAGGTTGCCGCCTTTACCTGTGGCATGATCATACCATACATTTAACTTCTGGTTGACCTTAAAGGATGGAGTTTTTTCCTCCCTTAACGGCGAGAGGTACCAGTAGTCCCTATTGTTAACTTTTTGGGGCTGATGTCCTAACGAGGCAAGGTAATCGACCAAATCAATCTGCTTTGCCCCGCTGCATGTGAGCTTTTCCATATACTTATTTCTTTATTGGGTTATACAATAGAAAGTGGCTGCAAGCACGGGCTATTAAACCGCTATGCTTGCGAGCCGCTTTAAATCCATTAAGAATAAGTTCGAAATTTGTACAGGCAGGGCGACAAGTATAACTCGTTGTTTATTGTTTACAACGGTTTTTTTTATTTAAGTTTCGGAATATGCCTGCCCGAAGCTTCTTAACGAGTTTACCGGATAGCTATATTGGGTTGATATTAATGATTAGCATGATTTCAGATATCACCCCCGGAAGCGACAATCAAAGACATTACATAAATGAAGCAAAAAGCATTAGCAGAATTATCAAACGAAGAATTGCTACAGGAGGAAAAAAACCAGGCCCGTTAACGTTTCCGATGCTGTGATCATCGGTTTTTTGATCGGGATTGCCATTTTTAGTACCGTTAAGAATGGTTTGGACTTACTGACCTTTCTGCCTTTGGTTTATATACCAATAGCGGCCAGGAATAAGGCTAAAAGGAAAGAGCTGGAAAATCTGTTAAAAGAAGGGAATTTGAAATAAGAGGAGAAGCAATATCAACAGCAATTTTTAAATCAGGTCATCCCCGCACAAATAAAACCGGTAAATGATTAATTTTATTAATTAATAAGCGGTGCAATGAACAACAACAATACCAGGGTATACAAAATGTCATTTGCTGGCGTTTATCCCCATTATATCCAAAAAGCAGAGAGAAAGGGACGTACAAAAGAGGAGGTGGATGAAATTATCCTATGGCTGACAGGATATGATGAGCAGGCGCTACAGCAGCATATCGATCGTAAAACTGATTTTGAGACATTTTTTAAACAGGCGCCGCAAATACACCCCAACGCTTCAAAAATTACCGGGGTGATCTGCGGTTACCGTGTCGAGGATATTGAAGATCCCCTTATGCAAAAGATACGCTATCTTGACAAGCTGGTAGACGAGCTTGCAAAAGGAAAGACAATGGAGAAGATTTTGAGAAAGTAGCCGGCGTTAATAATTAAAGGCTCATCGAAAATACCCGTACAAACCTTATCTCAGCAAGGTCACATTACCTTTATAATGCTCCTGCCTGTTTCCGTCTAAAATATTACCTCTTAGTATAGATACAATAATCAATTATTAAGTATATCACCATGATTTACAGGAAACAAAATGCCATGCTTTCATCCAGGTTCTTATTGTGATATCAATATTAAACCAGCTTCATTTGCAGTGCAAGCTTTATCAGGGCAACAATATTACGGGCGCCCAGCTTCAGCATAATGCTGTTTCGGTGATTATCCACTGTTCGTTTACTGATGCACAGCTTTGCGGCGATTTCCTGGCTGGATAATTCATCGACGATGCAGGTAAGCACATCCAGCTCTCTCTGGGTGAGCGTTGGCTTTTTTTGCTCCTGGATTTTAGGCATTGCATTAGCCCGCATTACATGTCTTAATGTTTCATCCAGGTAAAAGCTTCCGTCCGCAACCTTTTCGATAGCTTCAATGATGCTTCCCCCGGTAGCGGAAGATTTAAACATATAACCCGCGCAGCCGGCCTCCACCAGCTCCATAAACAATCCGGGCTTATCAAAGCCTGTAAGCACAATGGGTTTGATATCGGGATAGTGATAGCTGAGGTATTGCACGATCTGCCCCCCTGTCATATCGGGGAGGTGGTAATCAATTATAGCAACATGAGGAAGCGGCTCAGCAAGGCTGCTGAGAAAATCCTCCCCCTTGCTGAATGTAGCCCACACCTCCAGGTGGCTGGTGCCCAGCATTGCTTTCGCTATACTTTCCAGCACAAGGGCATGATCGTCGACTAAGGCAACTTTAATCATATTTCCGGCGCTCACATGTAATTATTTATCGGGATTTCTATCAAAACGGTAGTACCTTTATATTGAGAGCTTCTCAGGTCAAAAGCTCCGCCTAATATAGCCACATTCTGCTTAACATTATTAATGCCAATACCGCCCTGACAGCTTTTTGTTTCAAAACCTACACCGTTGTCCTCTACGGTAAGCGACAATACTTCCATATAATAATCCATTTGAATAATTGCGGTGGTAGCATTTGAATGCTTGATAATATTCTGTACCAGCTCCTGTACAATCATCATTACCATTCGCTCAGTGCTTTCCCCTATCGCTTTCACAGTGCCATATACCTGGAATGTGAAACTGCAATAGGGACTATCGATCTTTTCAACAAATGATCTTATTGAACCGACAAGCCCCAGCTCTTTGAGATGCCCCGGCATAAGGCTGTGGGATACCTTTCTCAGCCTTTGGGCTATTTCTTCAGCCTGGGATATGATCCGTTCCATCTTTACACCGTCTTTCGTTCCTGTGCTTTCGTAACCGACGGTCTTCAGGTTCATATTCAGGACCAGGAGCTCGCTTACCACGCTGTCGTGAAGCTCCTTGGCAATGCGTTCCCTTTCCAGCTCCTGTCCTTTAAGCGACGCTTCTATCTTGGCCAGCTCCTTTCCCCGCTCGCTTGCGGTAAGCGATTGTTTCAGATATTTCTGCCGGCTCTTCTGGCTCCGGATAATAAGCGCCGCAATAAGGATCAGGGCTATGGTAAGCACAATAAACCAGGTACGCTGGTTGGCGCTTTTTATAAGCCGCAGCTGCTGCTGGCTTATCTGAAGCTCCTGGTGCGCTATTTCATTATCTTTCTTTTCAAGCACATACTTATTCTGGATATGGTTTATTTTATGGATATTCTCTCTTGATTTGATAATATCATTGTTCTCGATATACTTTTGCTGGTACTGATAAGCGTTTTTATAATCTCCTTTACCGGAATAAAGATGCGCCAGCTCCTTATAAATGGCCTGCTTTACCGAATACATCTGGGATCTTTCAGCGATTTCTTCTCCCGTCTTCAGGTACTGAACCGCTTTCGCCAGGTCATTTTTCTTTGCATAGGCTTCACCATGCGTCACCAATATTACGGCTTTTACAAGCTGGGGGAGCCTTGGGTAATCAGCCTCAGTTTTTTTCAGGTAATACAGCGCGCTGTCAGGCTCTCCAAGCATCAGGAAGGCATCCGCAATGTTATTCAGCATAACATTGCGGATGCGTATTATATTAGCGGCACGCTCTTCGCTCACGCAATCACTGCTTACGCACAGGCCCTTAATAAAGTTGTAGGCAATAAACTCCTCCTGCAGGGCTTCCCTCGAGCGCGCCTGCTGTTTGAAAATATTGGCCCTCACCCCATGAACAATGGCTATCCATAGCGAATCCTTCCGGTCAGTAAAGAAGCTGGCCGCCTGGTCCAGGTTGGCAAAAGCGCTTTCATAATCCCGCAGCTCCAGGTAGACATTACTGATATTTACTTTCAGCCTTGTGATCCTTACTGTATCGTCAATAAGATCAATAGCTTTCAGATACGTTTCAACAGCCAGGTTATACTCGCCCAGATTTTCATATACCGCCGACAGGTCGCCATAAGCAACAGATCGCTGCATCGGCAGCTTTGCCTTTTTAAGTATCTCCTCGTAAATGGAAATAGCCATGGTAAAATTCCCAGAATCACTGTTCCTGCGCGCTTGTTTTCTCATAGCCTCAATGAGGCTTGAATCACTATACATGATTTTCTCCGGCAGATGGAAAACGGGAGTGGGGAGCGAATCTGTAAGTTGACAAAACCCATTAATAAAAAGTCCCAGCACCAGGACCACTGTAAGCTTTACTGTCTTGCCAAAAAAGAGATACATCTGTATTATTGGGAATAACCGGTTTGTTTTCCGCTATATTAATCTTTTTTCCCGAATAAAAGAATAGGTATTAGTACCCATACAACATTATGATTTCTGATAGCATACCTATATGAATTCCTCATACTTCAGGTAAAATTTACAGTGGGCACTATAGAAAACAACTCATACCTGTGTAGTTCCTCTGCTTTAATACGGCAGAGCCCGAGCTGACAGCTGATAATAATAACAACCATCACCTCTTATATTTACTGGCTGTCAGCAATGTGGCAGGGTATCCTGTCAGCACGAATTGCCTACTGCAGGCATCGTGATCCTTATACGGTTCTCCTGCAGAGCAGTTAAGGCCTTCGCCTTTTAATTAATAAACTTATTACCGTCCTTTCGTATATCCAGATATACCATTCACTGAAAAGCATATCCGGGAGCTTCTGCCCATCCATACTTTCGGTAAATAGTTTTTCAGAACACTTAAAAATTAAATAAGATGAAACAAATAGCATTACTGCTGATCTCCTGCCTGTTCATCAGCGTGACTTCCTGCAAAAAAGAAAATAAAAACCCTGAGCCCGACCCCGCTAATAACAACAATAATAACAATAATAATGATGACGATCCTCCACCGGGTTCAGACACAAAGATCACCTCCACAGATCTGCTCGCACATTACTTTATTATTGAATTATCCTCCGGAGCATTACGCGTTGACTATTTCTATACAGAGGGTACGACATTGAAAGGATGGCGGGACGGACTGGGTATGAGAAGAGGCATGGAAGACCTTTCTCTTTCCAACGACACATTAAAATATACCATCAGCGGAACAAATGTTTATACCTATGTATTACAAAAGGCTGCTAATGGCCGGATCTCCATCATCAATACAATTACCAGCACGCCTGATGTTATCGCCCATCATGAGATACAGCCTGTAGCGGACGCCACTCCATTTGCAAGCACGGGTGCGGAGAATATTTTCAGATACATCAAAAGCGATGGTGATAACGTATATCTTTATTTCGCATTCACCGGGGAAGGCAATGTATGGAAGCATGATGGTGTAACCGGTGCCAGCGACTATATGGGATATTACCTGCTGCACAAGAATCTCGGCTGGAAAAGTAACGATGACCGCACTTTTGGAGTAGCCGTTTCTTCCTGGAAAGGAAATAACGAAATCGACATGCTGATACAATCAAGCGTACCGGAGCTGGGCACAGGTATCCAGGCAGCCTCTGAATTTTAAGTGTAAACAGCTACCATATTAATTATACCAATAAATCGCCGAAAAGCGAAGCTGCCTGGATTGCCGGGCAGCTTTATTTGATACAACCCAAAGATTATCTTATGTTTATGCCAACTCCAATCCTCTGCCGGCATTAAAGGGCGCTATCTATTGAAGTGTAGCCGATTTATATTATATTTTTGTATACCAGTCTGGTCACTTTCTTTAATCTGTTATATCATCATGCGTGTTACTGCCTTTTTTCTACTGCTGCTATATATTCGTGCAGGGGCAACAGAATACCAGCATGAATATATCCGGTTCAAAGATGGCCTGCCTTCCGAAACCGTTTTCACCGCTTTTAAAAAGGATGGTTTTTTATATGTAGCTACGCAACGCGGGCTTTGCCGTTATGATGGTTATATGTTTATTGATGCACCGGATGTAAGCCACTCTGTGAATTATGCCTATAGCGATGAGGAAGGTATATATTTTGAAGAAGCGGGAGCAGGACTTTGTAAAAAGAAAGACATCTTTTCCGCCAGGCAACTGGTACAACCGGTACAGTTTACCGATTCAGATCCGGACAATGATCATTTCCAGCACCTGTACCGCGATAAAAGAGGTTATATCTGGGCTTCCGATTTCCGCCAGGTAAAATACCTGCGGGAGGCCACGGGGAAATGGCGTTTTTTCCCTATAGCTGACGAAACCGGTCAGGATGGTCTTATTGTAAATTACATACCTATTGGCGATGATCTTCTCGTGGCTACTTCAGCCGGCCTGTTCTACTGGCAGGCGCTTACCGATCAGCTATCCCGGATCAGTCACGAAAAGATCATAGGTGCAAAAGCACTGGGAACAAGCATTTTCCTATCAGCATCTGACGGCAGATTGCTACAATTCTTCCCTCTCAGCCGGCGTATCCGGCCCATATATAAAGATGACGCCGGCTGCTATTTTGTACAGCATTTTCCCGATGCACAGCTGCTTATGTGCTATAACAACCGAGAATTATTTGCCTACAATCTGGCTACAGGAAAACGGCAGGTTCTGTTCATAGCTGAAGATAATATCTATCATGTTTATTATGACCGGGAGACAAGTACTTTCTGGATATCAACCGAAAACGGTCTTATCAGGGTCCGGGAAAACAATGACCGCATCAAAGACCTCGGGATGCCTTACATTAGCACACTCCCCATAAAAAAATTGCTCCAGGACAACGAGGGAGATGTCTGGTGTATTACAGCTTCAGGCAATCTCTGGCAAAGAGATCATGAAGAAAGATGGAAGGAAAGAAAGATAGCAGCGCAAGCAAATGATATTTACCGGAACGGCAATGACCTGTATATTTCCACAGAACGCGGACTATACAGGGTGCGGGGAAAAGATCAGCCGGAAAAAGTGATCCCGACAGATTTTCCAATCAGAAAATCGGTGATTGCACCCGGTAAAATATGGCTGCTTCCCCTCAAAGGCAGGCCTGTTGTTTATGATACCGTAAATTTCAGGGAAATACCGGGGTATCTTGATCCTGACAGCATTTTCTATGCTACCAATCAGATCAACGACATAGCCTATGCTTATGGTAAGCTATGGCTGGCCAGCTGGGCTCCGAAAGATTTTGGCATAGCCAGTTTTGATACTACTTTACGCAGATTTATATCGGTCAGCCGCATCCAGAGCAACAGAAAGCTTTTTGTAGGCGATTATTATAACCGTATAGCAATCGCCGGCGGCCAGAGTCTACTGTTTTCCGCTTATGGAGGGTGGAATAAGGTGGCTGCAAACGGCAGCATTCTCAACTATCTGTATACCCGGGAGCATCGCGTTGCCAATGACAATATCCAGGGAATTGCGGAGGACAGCCGGGGAAATATATGGTTCGGATGCGCTGAGGGTTTATATCAGTATAATCCGCATACAGGCAGCACTACACGCCTTTCGGAAATTGACGGCCTGGGATCCAACAATATCACTCATGCCTTTTACCTGAATCATAATGATCAGCTTTTGATTGCTGCCGGTAAATCACTTCAGCAAATTGACCTTAAAAAGATCATGCTTACACAACTGGTCAACCGCATAGCCCTGTCTGCGATAAAGGTTAACGATAGTCTCTGGCCCGCTACACCTACCTCAATACGTCTCGAAGAGAAAAATGCCGCGCAGGTAACGTTTTCCTTTTCCGCATTGAATTTTGCAGACAAAGAAAAAGTTATATACCGCTACAGGTTCGGAACAGAGGCCTGGAATTACCTGGGTACGGAACCGCATTTACTGCTGATAAAGCCGGCGCCAGGTAGCTACAATATTACAATACAGGCCGGCGACAACCTGGGCAACTGGCAGAAAGAGCTCTTACATATACAGCTGAACATTATACCGCCATTTCACAAAACAAAATGGTTTTATGGCCTGCTGATCGTTTGTGCAGTCATGCTGGGGTGGCTTATTAACCGGTACCTGGTAAAGCAGGAAAAGCAAAAGGGGGAACTAAAAAGAAAGATCAAGACCAACGAGAACCATATGTTGCGCTCACAAATGAATCCCCATTTCTTATTCAATTCTTTGAATTCCATCAACAGCTTTATCCTGCAAAGCAAAAAAGAAGAGGCATCAGCTTACCTGACCGCATTTTCAAAACTGATGCGACGTATCCTGGACTATTCGCGCAGGGAGCAGATCAGTCTGCAGGAGGAACTGGATACCATTAAAATCTATCTTGGGCTGGAAACGGCAAGAATGGAATATAAGTTCGATTACAGCATACAGGTAAAAGACCTGAAGATGGATAAAGAGGACATTATGATACCTCCGCTGATCCTGCAGCCTTTTCTCGAAAATGCCATCTGGCATGGTATCAGCCATAAAAGGGAAAAAGGATTTATTGACATTATCATCACCCGAAGCAACGAAAACTATAACCATCTTGTTGTAAAAATTATTGACGATGGCGTAGGACGGGCAGCAGCAGCGCGCTTCGGGCAAAAAAACAGCGCTCATAAATCCCAGGGGCTCAATATTACCCTGGAAAGGCTCCGGATGAGCGATGCCCGTAATGATGTCGAAATTGTAGATCTGAAAGACGAAGCAGGAGCACCTTGCGGCACTATGATCCTGATTAAAATAATGTACCATCATGATTAAAGCAATTATAATAGACGACGAAAAACATTGCCTCCATACACTGGAATACCTGCTTGAGAAAGCAGGAGGAGTGACGTTGCTGGCAAGCATACAGGACAGCGTTACAGCCGAGCAGCAGATAAGACAGCTGCAACCGGATATTGTTTTTATAGATGTGCAGATGCCCAATATGAGCGGGTTCGAGGTATTAAGTAAATTTGACACCCTGCCGTTCAAGGTAGTGTTCACCACGGCTTATGACCAGTATGCAGTAAAGGCGCTGAAGATGAATGCACTGGATTACCTGCAGAAGCCGATAGCCATTGAAGATATTAATGAAGTTCTGGCCAGGTACCGGCAGGGACAAATACACCAGCACCCGGAGCAGGTAAGCCAGATGTACCGTTTCTCCCAGGGACGCGCCCCGGAAACAATTGCGCTGTCTGTACAGGAAGGACTGATATTTGTAAGGCCAGAAGACATACTGTATATAGAGGGCAGCGGCTGCTACTCCAACCTGAAAATGGCAGATGGTGCCCGGCACCTGGTGAGCAAAACCATTTCCGTATTTGAAGAGGTGCTGCAGGATAACCCGTTATTTTTTCGTGCCCACAAATCCTATGTGGTTAACCTTAAAGCCATTCGCCGGTACATACGCGGGGAAGGGGGCGAAATGATCATGAGCGATGGTGCAAGTATTCCCGTGAGCCGAAGCAAGAAGCAGGACTTTCTTAACCTGTTCCAAAAAATATAATTTACGGGCTGCTGTTGGCTGACTCAAAGCAGCCATTGGTTAATCGGCATTTCCGGCAACCCTGTGCTGATATCATATTTGCATAATAAAAACTGTTTATTATGAGAATCTTTACGCTTATCCCGATTCTTTTGCTGTCCTTTGCAAGCCACGCTCAATTCATGCAGGTGGATGGCAAATTCCTGAAAGACGTCTCCGGCAATAAGACTATCCTCCGGGGAATCAATTACCCGATTATGGATGATGGAAGTGTGGATCTGAACAGCCCCGCAAGCTACCAGCCAAAAATTGATGAATTTGCGAAGACAGGAGCCAACTGTATCCGTATACCCTGGAATACGGATGGCGTGCATTGGAGGGATCAGCCAGGCTCCGGCGGTGCAGCCGGCACCATGCAGGGTTATATTGACAATGGCAAGCTGGGAGCCCTGATCGATTATTGCTATACAAAAAACCTGGTGGTCATTCTTGAAATACACGACCTTACCTGTGCCAATGACTGGGCAGGCTTTAACAATATTGTCGCTGATTTCTGGCTGAACGAGAATGTTCTGGATCTTATCAATACCCACCAGTCAGGGCTTATCCTGAACATTGCCAATGAATTTGGCTATGATGGTGACTGGGGAGGCGATATCAATATTTTTAAAACCCAATATATCAGCGCCATTGAGGCTATTCGGGATGCAGGTATCCAAGTGCCTATAATGATTGACGCACCTGATTGTGGTATGGCGTCCTCCTCGCTGGTATCAATCGCAGGCGATCTGCTTGCCGGAGACGAAAACCTTATTTTCTCTGTGCACAGCTACTGGACCGCATATGCCAATACCGATGCTGAGATAGATGCAAAGATGGATGAAATGAACGGCAGCCCGGGATGTTTCCTCTTTGGTGAAATAGCAAATAAGCAGGATGTAGATGGCATTTGCGGCAGTACCGACATCAGCCATATTTATCAGCGGGTGCTTACTAACGCATGCCCTATGGAAATAGGCTGGCTCGCCTGGAGCTATCATAAAGACTGTGCCCCCGAAAGGGAAATGACAAATGACGGTACATTCGCAGATCTTACTGCCTATGGAGATGACCTGATCAACAATACAGGCTATGGGCTAAAATCAGCAGGTCCATGCAGCGGAAGCGCAGGACTGCCTACCGGCTTCGCAGTTCCTGGTCTTAGCCACAGCAAAATAGAAATATATCCCAACCCGAATAGCGGAACATTCTTCTTGGGCTCAGACAAACCGATACAGGAAGTGCAGGCATATGATGCCACAGGCAGGAAAATTGTGATAACGCAATCTGCCGGCAGCCGGTATCGGTTGACAGGAACGCCTTCAGGACTGTATCACCTAAAATGCATATTAAAAGACGGAACCATTTTCAGCAAAACGATCAGCTGCATTCAATAGAAACCATGAAAGACAAATAAGCAGAAAGCTATCCTCAGGATAGCTTTCTGCTATAACATCTTTTCTCCTCAGGCGGATTCATTGCCTCTTCGCTTTCCGGCTTTATCCTTTCTTCGGAAGTCGGCACTGTATCACAATATCTATCCGTTAGACGTACAATCATTTTCCCCTATATTTATTCCGGGAAAGAGAAAACTGCCGCTAAGAAGAATACCTGTACACCGACCAGTTAATGTAAATGAATGAATAATAACCGCAATACGGGGATTGATGTCCTCAGGGGTATCAGTATCCTGGCTGTAATACTTTTACACCTCAACATCCATTTCGGCCTGAAGGATACTTTCCTGAAGGAGGTGCTGCCCAAAAGACTATTTACCATGCTTTTCTGGAGTGGTTACTATGGCGTTGTTATATTCTTCACGATCTCAGGCTATCTTATTGCGAACTCCATCTTAAACAGGTGGCAGACCCTGGATAAGATCCGGCTTAAAAAATTCTACTGTTTCCGCTTCTCCAGGATAATGCCCATGCTTACCGCCCTGCTTTTAGTGTTATCGGTTTTACACCTTGCCGGCGCAGAAAGCTATGTAATCAATAAAGACCAGACCAGCCTTGCCTATGCCATATTTGCCGCGTTGACCTTCCACTTTAACTGGCTGGAAATGAATGCCGGCTACCTGCCTGCCAACTGGGATGTATTGTGGACGATCTCGATAGAAGAAACTTTTTATCTCGTCTTTCCCTTGCTTTGCCTGTTATTCAGAAAAAATTGGCTGCCGGTTGTCTTGTTTTCAGCAATACTGCTTTTATCTCCATGGTTCAGAACACACCTGTTCTTGGATAATGAGCTGGGCGACAGGAATAACTTCGCTTATATAGATACTATATCTGTTGGCTGTTTCATAGCAGTGATCAGTCACAAATACCGTTTTTCACCGGCAATTGCCAGGACTTTGCTTGCATCGGGATGGCTGCTGGCCCTCTTCATTTTTGTTTTCAGGGATATCGTTTTCCAATTGGGTATCACAGGGCTTGGACTGGACCTGAGCATACTGGCTGCCGGTACAGGCATGCTTTTGCTGGGCATGCACAATATACACCGGGACGGTTTGGCAAAAGACAGGCTTGCCTTCAGGTGGCTAAGCCGTATGGGTAACTACAGCTACGAAATTTACCTTACCCATATGTTTGTAGTAATAGCTGCTGCAGGTATTTACAGGCATTTAAATATCAGTGAAGCATATATACCGCTCTTTATCTGCCTGTCTGCTGCTATATGTTATGTGCTGGGGAACCTGGTGTTCCGGTATTTCTCAGAACCTGTTAATCTAAAGCTGAAAAAGCATAGAGCAAAGGTAGCGATCACTCAAGCAACAGCTCATCGGCATCATCCAGCAGGTTAAGATTTACGGAGTCCGCGCCTGCTATCCCTTCTATAGAACCTCTTATGTGTGCAGCATTCAGCAGCACCTTTTCCAGCTGTTTCTCACGCGCCTTCCATAAACGTTCCATAGCGTCCCGTTCTTTCTGTATGCTGAGCTTCATGCTCATAAATCCTTCCCGTATCGCTTTCCACTGCTCTCCGAATTCATGTCCGGTAAGGTAATCATACAGCATAACCATTTTGTCGCCCTTATTCTCACCACTCTTACGTACGTCCGCCACTTTCAGCAACCCGTTACGCAACAGCAATGCCACACTGCGCACTTCAGAAAAAGAGCATATATAAACGCCCTCTTTTTCGCCAAAGCGGTCCATGTCTTTCGGCAGAGCCTGCGTAACGATTACGGCAATATCAGCACCCAGGCTGCGCATATCGGTTTTCAGCTTTTCTATCCAGTCATGGGAAAAATCCTTGGTACGCTTACTTTCATAGATTATTTTTCCTGCTTCATTTCCGAAATTGTTACGTACCACCTGTATGCAATCAGCGCCCCGGACACCTTTACCTACTTCCTGCACCAGGTCAAAAGGAAAGGTAGCCTGCAGCATTTCTTCCAGCAGCAGCTCCTGCACCTCTCCCTGCAATTGCATGCTCCCCTGCTCTGCCTTACGCTTCATTTCATCTACCAGCTTCTTCTGGTCCTCTATCTGTTTTTCCAGCTCTTTTGTGCGCAGCTGGAATTCCTGCTCCCGCACGCTCATCTTTTCTGCTTCCTCCCTGGCGATCTGCTCCTTCAGCTTTTCACGCCCTTCCAGTAATTGCCGTTGTATCAATAGTTCCATTTCTGCTTCCTTCTCCGCCAGCGCCTTTTCTTTCTGCAGGAAATCGAGTTCCCGCCTGCGCGCCTCTTTCAGCTTCTCCTCGTTATCCGCAGCAGATTGCTGTAACAGCTTCAGCTGGTTATCATAATCGTCAGCGAGGCTTTTCCTGATCGACTCTTCCAGTTGAAGATTCTGCTGCTTCAGCTCATACTCCAGCTTTTGCTGGAACACCGCTTCCTGCTGTCGCTGCAGGTTCCGGAACTCTTCATCTTTCTTCTGCAGCTCCTCATCCTTGGATTTTTTAAAATCCATCATTTGTTTACGCAAAGCCTGTTTTTCCCGCTCTATATTCTCCTTCAGCTCATCGTTCAGCGCTTCCTCCAAAGGAAATTCCTGCCCGCAGGAAGGGCATTTGATCATCGTAGCCATCTTTGCTTATTTTGAATAGTCAATATTACAAAAAGAATAAAATTTAATTGAAATGAATTATTACCTTGCATCTGTTTGAGTATATGCATGTTGCACTGCGCGCAACTAATAATTAAATCATCCTTATGCGTATCTGTCTTTTCCCCGGTTCTTTTGATCCTGTCACCAAAGGTCATGTAGATGTTATCCGGCGTTCCGTTTCCCTGTTTGATAAGCTCGTGATCGGTGTGGGTATCAACTCCAACAAGCAGCCGATGTTTACCACCGACCAGCGTGTAGGCTGGATCAGCGATATATTCCGGGACGACAAGCGGATAGAAGTAGCAGCCTACGAAGGCCTTACCGTCAATTTCTGCAAAAAGATAGGCGCACAGTATATTTTAAGGGGTGTTCGCTATGTAAGCGATTTCGAATATGAAAAAGCCATTGCCGATATGAACAGGATGCTGGAAGGTCACGTTGAAACGATCTTCCTTACCTGCGCACCCGAGTATTCCACGATTTCATCAACGCTCGTAAGAGATGTTATCCGCAACGGCGGCAATGTCGATAAGTTCATACCGGAGGAAGTAAAATGGTAGTAAACTTGCTACCAGCGCTTGCCTGATGCAACCAGCACTTCCTTGATAGCATCGTAAGACTGGTACATATACATACCCAGCTTTGCCTCCGGGATCCATTTGGCTTCCAGTATATTTTCCTCCTCCTGCGGATGCAGCTCGAAGGCTTCTTTCGTATGCATATGGTACCAATGCGTAACTTTAAGCAGATCGGCCGTTCCCTGTGTATAAACATGGTATGTTTCGCCGATCTTGCTGCCTGTTTCTACCTGAGGCAGCCCGGTCTCTTCTATGACTTCCCGCTCTGCGCAGGCTTCAAGCGCTTCTCCCTCATCCCGCTTTCCTTTGGGCAGGTCCCATTTTCCCCTTCTGTAGATCATCAGCACTTCCCCTTCAGGGTTGGTAACCACACCACCTCCCGCTTCTACCAGCTTGTAGGCCTTGCTCAGCTCTCTCTGCAGGGTCTCAACGGAAATATCTTCTATGATAGCGCCAATGGAACGGCCTTTTTCCAGGTGCTTCTGTGCCATACGGAAGTTACGGGGAAAGGCGCCTGTAAGAAGCAGGTAGCCGCTGGCCAAAGTATGCTCCGTTATATACTGTTCCGCAGAATTAGTGAGAATTAACGGCTTATTATTTATATAAATCTTCCGCGTATAGATCCTGTTATCTGTCGGTGGCTTTACCGCGTTATTTGCTTTACTCATTTTTGATCCGGACATAAAGAACGAAGGTAGCAAATGCAGCCAGCCGAAAAAAATAAATCGCCCGTTGGTAATATTTCGGCTATTTGGTATAGGTTTGCGTATAAATGAGTACTGCATCTATTTTCGCCGAGAAACTGCTTCAGATAAAAGCGTTAAAAGTAAATATCAAAGAACCCTTTACCTGGGCCTCCGGGTGGAAGTCGCCTGTATACTGTGATAACCGTAAGCTGCTTTCCTTTCCGCATGTCCGTGACTATGTAAAAAGTGAGCTGGCCAACACCATTATGGACCACTTCCCCGAAGCCGAATCGATAGCGGGTGTGGCAACAGCGGGTATTCCGCATGGAGCGCTGGCAGCGGATCTTTTAAAGCTACCCTTTATATATGTAAGAAGCAAGCCTAAAGGCCATGGACTGGGCAACCAGATAGAAGGTGTGCTGGAGCCCGGCCAGAAGGTAGTGGTGGTGGAAGACCTGGTTTCGACCGGCAAAAGCAGTCTTGAAGCCGTAGAGGCTTTACGTGATGCCGGAGCAGATGTAATAGGAATGTGCGCCCTGTTCACCTACGGCTTCCCCCAGGCCGACGAAGCTTTCGCTGTAGCGAATGTAAAGCTGATAACGCTCAGCAATTACAATGCTCTTATGGATGTTGCCAGGAACCTGGATATCGTACAGGAGTCCGATACGGACAAACTGCAGCAATGGCGGCTGGCTCCTGCCAGCTGGGGATAAGAATTTAAAAAGAAAAGCACGGATGTTTCAGCGTATCTTGTTTATTTCAGGCATGGCCCTGTTCCTGGCAGCCTGTAACCCGGTGGCAGAGCCTCCCTTTGATCACCCGGCTTACCATAACCCGACAGTGCAATCACTTACGGATGCCATCGCGGCAAATCCTAAGGACCCGGAGCTTTATTTCCAGAGAAGCATTGCCCTTTCCCATATCAACCAGGATTCCCTGTCGCTCGCCGACCTGGAGAAAGCCGTAAAGCTGGCGCCGGAGAATCCACAATATATACAGGCAATCGGTTTTATTCAGCTTAACCTGGAACGCCCGGAGGAAGCGGTCAGGGCATTCAGGAAAAGCCTGGAACTGACACCTAAGGATCCCCGTGTAAGATTGTTGCTGGCGCAGGCCTATATCGCTGCCAACGATTTAAATAATGCGCAGAAGCATACTCTGGCCGTACTGAAACAAAGACCAGGATACAGCGAGGCCATACTGACCGACGCACAGATCAGGGCCGCTCAAAAAGACACCACAGCCGCAATAGCAATTGTAAAGGACCTTTTGGCCAGAGACAGTCTTTATTATGACGCTTCCCTGCAGCTGGCCGACTGGTATAAGACCGCGGGCAATCCCCTGGCAATAGCGCAATACCAGCGGACATTTGCCATAGACACTACAGACGCTACGCCTTTATATGAAATAGGAAGATTTTATGAGCAGAATAAAGAGCTGGAAAAAGCGAAGCTCGCTTTCCGGGCCTGTGTGCTCAATGATCCTGATTATACCTATGCCTATATTCATTATGGGGATATCCTGATGAAGCAGGACTCCTTCGGGAAAGCAGAGAACCAATATGCCCTGGCTATTAAACGGGACCCGGCCAATGCCGATGCCTGGTACGGCAAAGGATCAGCACTCGAAAAGCTGAAACAGCCTGACAGCGCCAGGAAATATTATAACCAGGCGCTGGTATTTGATCCGGGGCTGGTAGAGGCTGCGGCTGCGATGAAAAGGCTGAATAGCAGGTAGACGGTTTATAAATCCTTTCGTAATTAACTCATATATCCATCCTGATGCGCCAGCTCTTGGGCAGGTAATTGTTCATCCGGCCGGGCATCCATTTCCCCCAGCCTAATGGTATTCCCTGGTATTTTACAATATGCCAGCCTTTCAGCCCATCCCTTTTTATTTCTTCTTTTTTTAAATACTGCAGCGCTTCTTCCTTTTCCAGCGCTACGGAAGGTACAGAGTGGGATAGCTGCGCACATAATGCCAGTTCATGATCGGGAATAACCTCTTTCAGCAATGCTTTACCCAATCTCACACCGCCTTTTTTGATACGGAGCAGACCGGTCAGCAGCTCATAATCCTCTATATGGGCAGGGTTTATCGCAAATTGCTCCCCGTTCTTATCAATAGCCGCAAAATCGCCATCCAGCCATTGTTTCCACGGACTGCCGCTATCTGCTTTATGCTGCTTATTATGCCTGGATTTATTCCGCCTGGGCGATGCCGATTCATTGCTGATACGGAATGCCGACAGGAAAAACCCTTCACCTTTTACTTTCCAGGGATAAAAACGATAGCTGTAAGCGCCGTGTAAAGGCGACAGCACCTCCTTTACTCCCCACGCTTCCGGTGTGGGCAGCTGCAGGCTTTCAGCGTGGGATTCGGTGCAGATCCAGTCGGCTATCATTTCGTTTTCTTCCGGCGAATAAGAGCAGGTAGCGTATAAAAGTATGCCACCGTCTTTAAGCGCGGGCAGCGCATCTGCAATAATTCTTTTCTGGCGTTCGCTGCACAGGCGGACATGTTCCTCCGACCATTCTTCCATCGCGTCCTCGTCCTTGCGCCATAATCCTGAACCGGTACACGGCGCGTCGATCAGTATACAGTCAAAGTATGCCGTCAGCCGGGAGAAATCCCGGGGATCGTTATTGCTCACCCAGGTATTCAGGTATCCCCAGCGTGTAAGGTTTTCTGCGAGTATGGAAGCCCTTGGCTGTATCACTTCATTGGCCAACAGCAGATCATCATCTTCCAGCAAAGATGCCAGCAAGGTGCTTTTGCCGCCCGGAGCCGCACAAAGATCCAGTACCTTTACCGGTCCGTCCCTGTCCTTCATTAGCTGCTCAAAAGCATAGCCTGTAAACATGGAGGAAGCTTCCTGGACATAATATGCCCCGGCATGGAAAAGCGGGTCTGCCGTGAACAATGGCCGCGAGGGCAGGTAATACCCCAAAGCGTACCAGGGCACCTGGTCAGCATATTCCGTGAAGCCGGTCGCCTTTTTAGGATTCACCCTTACAGAGGTTACAGGTTCAGATCGGTGTGCTGCCGCAAATCCGGCTTCATCATCCGGGGAAAAATAAGGCGCCCGTATTCCGCTGCCGTCACGCAGTATCTGTCGAAATTTATCCTGTAATTTTTTTTCTTTATCTCCGCTCATGCTATGGATTTATATAGGTTTCCGCTTCGGGTTTTATTTTCCAGCGGCGATGGCTCCACAGCCAGTTGGCCGGCTGACGACGGAGCTGTTCCTCCAGCCAGGTTACATAGGCTCTTGTAATAAACCCGGGATCGGTCTGCGCGGCATCATCACATATTTTTTCCAGCACTACGCGGTAATGCCCTCTTTTTATCTTTTCAAAAGCGGCAAATACCACTGCCGAACCCGAACGACGGGCTGATTTTTCGGCGCCGGTAAGAAAAGGCGCGGGACGGTTCATAAAGGAATACCACCTCGCCACTGTTAATGATCCGGGCACCTGGTCGGCCATAAAGCCCATGATGTACCTTTTGTCCTTGAGCTGCGTCATCGCCATACGCATATTGCTGGCAGGCACCAGCATCGATCCGCTCCTGGCCCGTATTTTCAGCATCAGCCGGTCGAATGTTTTCCCGGATAATGGCAGATAAATACCGGCAAACCGCTGTGGCGTGTTATACTGGGTCGCTACATTTCCCCACTCCCAGTTAAACTGGTGCCCCAGCAACGCATAGGTATTTTTACCTTCTCGGTTCAGCTGCTGAAATACTTCCCAGTTGCCCTGCATCCTTTTGTTCAGTTCCTTACGGGAAATGCTGAGCAACTTCAGGGTTTCTATCCACTGGTCACAAAACGAGCGGTAAAACTCCCGCATTATTGCATTGATCCCTGCTTCGTCCCTGCCAGGAAAAGCATGGCGCAGGTTATCGGCCACCACTGTCTTGCGGTAGCCGGCTACCCGGAACAGCAGGATATAGGCTGTATCGCTTAAGACATACAGGACGCGGAGCGGCAATAAGGACAGAGGATACAATATAGCCAGTAAGAGATAATACATCAGGGTATATGCAATGTGCTTTACTTTTTCGTAAGATTCCGGTATAGCTGAACAAAAACGATCACCAGGCCTGCCAATGGTAAGATGATAAGGAACATCGGGCTTAAACCCGATTTTTTGTCGAGCCATAAGCCGCCCCATACTGCGAGGCCTAATATTACCAGCAGCTCCGTACCGAGCGCTGCATAACGCAGCAGGCTGCTTCTCTGTTTATTTTCAGCAGGATCCATAAAACCGGGAAACACAAAAGTAACTAAAAAGTTGCGCCTGCAACGGGATCCGTTTGGAAGCCAATTGAAAAAAAATGTACCTTTAGCCAAATAATCGTATATGCCAGTAACACGACCTTTCAATCTGACCAAATGGATAGATGAGCACCGACACCTGTTAAAGCCGCCCGTTGGTAACCAGCAGGTATATAAGGATGTACAGGACTTTATTGTCATGGTGGTCGGCGGGCCCAATAGCCGGAAGGATTTTCATTATAATGAAACGGAAGAATTATTTTACCAGCTGGAAGGGGATGTAGTAGTACGGATCATAGAAGATGGCAAGATAGTTCCCATAGAAATAAAGCAGGGCGATATGTTCCTGCTTCCGGCAAGGGTACCGCATTCGCCGCAGCGCGGGGCGGGCACCGTAGGCCTGGTGATCGAAAAAGTACGCAGCGCGGATATGAAGGATTCTTTTGCCTGGTATTGTGAAAACTGCTCCAATAAACTCTATGAAGAATTCTTACCGGTAAATGATATTGTAAAGCAATTACCCCCGGTAATGGAAGCCTTTTACAATGACGCGGAGAAAAGAACCTGCAAGAAATGCGGCACCGTAATGGAGCCGCCAAAACCCGTGGTATAAAAGACCAGCCTATAAAAATAAATTATACCCCGCAGCATAGAAAAGTTGCGGGGTATTTCAATTTTATTCGCTAACTTTCGGTAGGTTTGAAACCAATGCCGGGTAACAGAGATATAACCTTCCGGCCTATGCATTATTCTTAATTTACACACCAGAAAAAAACAGATACGACCATTGACAGAAGCCATCATTAATCTTGAGACCGTTAACCCGATCGAGTTTTTTGGCGTTAACAACAGCAAACTGGATATTCTCAAAAAGAAATTTCCGCTTTTAAAAATTTTATCGCGCGGGACGCAGATAAAACTTGCAGGTCAGCCTGACGAAGTAGCGAATGCCCGCGAAAAAATAGACCTCATTATACAATACCTGGAACGTAACGGGCATCTTTCGGAACAGTACTTCGCACAGATCGTCGGCGATGCGGATGATGAAAACGGGGAAAACCCGGGAGAGCAGGTCAACCCGCTGGACGGGAACGACATACTGGTGTTTGGTCCCAACGGTAAAGTAGTACGCGCCAAGACGGCCAACCAGCGAAAGCTGGTATCCGTAGCTGAAAAGGGCGATATTATCTTCGCCATAGGGCCGGCGGGTACCGGTAAGACCTATACCGCGGTGGCGCTTGCCGTACGTGCCCTGAAAAACAAATCGGTACGTAAGATTATCCTGACCCGCCCGGCTGTCGAAGCCGGCGAAAGCCTGGGATTCCTGCCCGGCGACCTGAAAGAGAAGATCGATCCTTACCTCAGGCCATTATACGATGCGCTGGACGATATGATACCTGCTGACAAGCTGAGCTATTATATGGCGAACCGCATCATCGAGATCGCTCCCCTGGCCTATATGCGTGGCAGAACCCTGGATAATTCCTATATTATCCTGGATGAAGCGCAGAATGCCACCGATCTCCAGCTGAAAATGTTCCTGACCCGTATCGGCGCTTCCGCCAAAGCGATCATTACCGGTGATCTTACCCAGGTCGATCTGCCCAAGAACCAGAAGTCCGGTTTAGGGAAGGCAGTAAGGATACTGAAGAATATCCCCGGAATAGAGCATATCGAACTGAATGAGCAGGACGTAGTAAGGCACAGGCTGGTAAAACAGATCATCCGCGCCTACGACAAAGAATATGAACGCGAGGAAGAGCTGGAAAAAAAATATGAAGCTGAACGTATGCAGCGCCGCGCCGAAAGAATGGAAGCGCTGAAACAATCGGAATAAGAAAAAAAGAACAGCAACTATGCACAGAGCACCCGGAATTTCTTCCGGGTGCTCTGTATTTACAGGAAAAGCAATGCAGCAACATGCAGCTTGCTATGTTAATTAAAACCGCCCTGTTTTATATATATTTGGGAAAAACCATTTCCTGATGAACCATGCAATCATAAAACCAGTAGCCTGGGCCATTATTCTCTTTACCTGCAATACGGCTTTTGCGGTATCCGTTATCCGGGGCACTATAAAAAACACTACAGATGGCACAATTAATAGTTATTCCTATACAGAGCATATAATTGAACGGTCGGTAATCAAGCGGGACGTTAAGCTGGTCAATGACCAGCTCGAAATCAGGATAGACAATGTTGACCCTGTGATTGTCCGGTTCGAATTTGACCACCAGATGCTGGATTTTTTCCTGCTTCCAGATGATTCAATAAGCTTTGCCTGCGATGCAAAAGACATGGGAAACAGCCTGGAGATCAATTGCAGTAATCATGACGACCAGGTATTTACAACTTCCATGTCGCTGATAGAGTCGTTACGGCTGAAAGGCATGGGCCCTTACGAAGTGAAGGGAGTAGGATGGCAGGGCTTACCGAAAGGATTGAGAGACTCTCTTGAACGAGAGATAAAAAAGCAGCAGGACACTTATAAAAGCAATAAAGCCGGTAAATTACATTTTAGCGCAGCATTAAGGCAGCGCATCATTGATACTACCTATCAAAGAGCCAGCCAGGTAATGACGCTATACGGTTACCAATCCTTCGGCAATATGAAGCTGAAGGAGGAGATAAGCGAAAGCGATATTGAAGCACTTATAGCGAATACAGAGATTGAAAATGAGGACCTGCTCCAGAACGCCGCCTATATTACTTTTTTATACTGGTATGACAGCAGAGCTTACAAACAATACCGGGAGGATAACGGATTAACTTTTACCAGCCTCAGGGATTGGTCAATGGAACGGTTTGCTTTCCAGGATAAGCTTTACCGGTCGCCTAAGGTCAGGTATGCAGTGCAGACACATGTATTTTGCAAAAACAATATAAACAACCCGGAACTATTCACAGAAGGTGCGGCCAAACTGAACCAGATGTACCCGGAAGGTATTTACAGCGAACAATTGAAAAAGATGTCCCTTTCTGCTAAGGGACTTCGGTCCGGCCAGCCTGCCCCGCAGTTTACCTTAAAAGACATCGATGGCAATATGGTCAGCCTGGAAAGCCTGAAAGGAAAAGTGCTCTATATTGATTTCTGGGCAACGTGGTGCATACCCTGCGTAGCGGAAAACCAGGCAGCTAAAAAAATAAAGCCATACTATCAGGATAAAGATGTAATGTTCATATATATTACCAGGGATAACAATGAGGCTGCCTGGAAAAAAGATGTAACAGAGCAGCAGATCGAAGGACTGCATCTATTCGGCGGCGGCACTGCGGTCTTCGACCAGTACCAGGCCGATGGCATTCCCAAATACGTACTCATTGACAAAGAAGGAAAAATTGTGACGGCCGACGCTCCCCGCCCATCCGACGCAGATAAGTTAAAGGAGCTGATCGCGCCTTTGCTTTAATTCCCTCCTCAGGATATTTCCACTGGTTAAAAAAGCGCCCGGGATCTTTCCCGGGCGCTTTTTTTAATCCTGATCGGACAGTGCTTACCATATTTTGGCGCGGATGCTATCCGGGCGCCACATGGCATCGCCTTCCTTAATATTGAATGCTTTGTAAAAAGGCTCGAAATTGCTCAGCGGACCATTGCCCCTCCACTCCTGCGGAGAGTGCGGATCTGTCTGGATCAGCTGGCGGGCAGTAGCATCTTTTGCTTTACCACGCCATACCTGGGCCCAGCTCAGGAAGAAACGCTGGTCAGGCGTAAAGCCGTCTATCAGCTCATTGCTCTGCCCTTGTTTGGTTCTTTTAAATGCTTCATAAGCGATAGTAATACCGCCGAGATCGGCAATATTCTCGCCCAGCGTAAGCGAACCGTTTACATGCATACTGCCGTTCAATATCGTATAAGCATCGAATTGCTTACGTACCACATCTGTTTTAGCGGCAAATTTCTTCGCATCTTCAGGCGTCCACCAGTTACGCAGGTAGCCTTCAGCATCATACTGGCAACCCTGGTCGTCAAAGCCATGGGTCATTTCGTGGCCGATCACCGCACCGATACCGCCATAGTTTACCGCATCGTCCGCGCCGAAGTCGAAGAAAGGAAATTGCAGGATAGCGGCCGGGAATACGATCTCGTTCCAGCCGGGGTTGTAATAGGCGTTTACCGTATTCGGCGTCATGCCCCACTCTGCTTTATCTATAGGCTTGCCCAGCTTATTGATCTCGTAGTTATAATTGAATGTAGATGCATTGATGATATTCTGCACATAGTTATCAGCGACAATTTTTACGGAAGAATAATCTTTCCATTTATCAGGGTAGCCGATCTTCTTCGTGAAGGAGTTCAGCTTAGCCGTCGCCTTTTGTTTCGTAGCATCGCTCATCCAGTCCAGCTTGGCGATACGGTCGCGGAAAACTTCCTGCAGGTTGTCTACCAGCTCCTGCATACGTTTTTTAGCTTCAGGTTTGAAATTCTTCTCCACATACAGCTGCCCCAGCTGATCGCCGACAGAACCATTGATGATTCCCATAACTCTTTTCCAGCGGGCTTTCTGAACTTTCTGGCCTCTTAAGGTCGTTCCGTAAAAATCAAAGCTGGCATTGCTGAAGGCGCTGCTCAGGAAAGGAGCCATATCGCTGGTAACATGGAAGGTCAGATATTGCTTCCATGTTTCGATAGGCGTCGCTTTCAGCTGGCGGGCCAGCTCCTGGTAATATTTAGGCGTCGCTACAATAAGGCTGTCCTCCCCTTTGATGTTAAACTGGCCGAATAAAGTTTTCCAGTCCATACCCGGAGTTTGCTTGCTAAAGGCATCCAGGCTGAATTTGTTATACAGTTTCTGGGGATCGCGCATTTCCACCGGTTTCAGGGAAGCGCCGGCCAGTTTGGTCTCCAGGTCGAAAATAGCCTGTGCATTCTTTGCAGCGGCAGCATTGTCTTCACCTGTAAGCTCCAGTATTTTTGCAATATATGCCTTATAAGCTACCCGGTTCTTTTCCGAGATAGAATCTTTGTCAAAATAGTTATCCCGGGTAGGTAATCCCAGGCCGGTCTGGCTCAGCTGAACGATCTGCCTGGTAATGTTCTTGTCGTCCGGAGCTACATACCCGGCAATGATGGTCGTATTGCCCTGGGTAAACTGCAACGCTACCTCAGCCAGCAATTGTTCCGGGTTAGTGATTGCCGCGATACGGTCCAGGATCGGCTTAATAGGTGTAATACCGGCTTTTTCAATAGCAGTGGTATCCATCCCGCTTTTATAGAAATCGCCAATCATACGTTCTTTGCTGCCGGCAGCCGCATCCTTATTAGCCGCGGCGGCCTCCATTACTTTCTGAACGTCTTCATTGGTATGCTCAGCCAGCATGTCAAAGCTTCCCCAGCGGGTCTGATCGCCCGGGATCTCGGTTTTCTTCAACCATGCCCCATTGGCGTACAAAAAGAAATTATCGCCGGGCTTTACGGTTGTGTCCATATTGGCCCTGTCAATAAACTTAAAGTCAGCTTTCTTTTCACCATCCTTTGCGGTGTCTTTGTCGTTGCAGGAGCTCATACCAGCAGCCGCAAGCACAGTACCGGCAAGTACCAGATTAGCTAATTTCATTATTATAATTTTTTATTTGAAGCGCAAATTTAATCTTTCCTTGTCTTAAAGGAAATTTTCCGGGGGTGGTTTTTTGGGGGAAAAGCAAAATATTCCATGCGAAGGCATAGATTACCGGGAAATATTCTCTGGGGGAAACCGGTTAATTTATTAATGCTTTAATACTTTAGCTACCTGGTCGGCAATCCGGGTAGCCCATACCTCGTATTCCTTTCCTGAATAATGCAGCTTATCAGGGGTCAGGTATCTTTCATCCTGTCCATGCTCGCGCGTGCTGTCCGTGATATCGATATAATGGCAACGATAAGCCAGCGTAATGGCCCGTTTTGCTTTATTGAACTCATCGATCTCCCTGGCTATCTGGCCCCGGTCACGGCCTTCGGCGAACGGCGTTACCCCCCAGTCAGGTATGGATATAACAAACACATGGTTGCTGGCGCCATTGGCAAACAATATGGCCTTATTCAGCAGCTGGGCAAATTCCCTGGAATAATTTTCCACATCCCGGCCGCGATACTGGTTGTTGACGCCTATCAGCAAGGTTACAAAACTGAAAGAACCCTTTAGCGCCCGTTCCTTTATAGCGGCGGCCAGCTCATCAGTGGTCCAACCCGTTGTAGCGATAATATACGGCTTATCTACCGGCAGGGCATATTGCCGCCTCAGTCGTGCAGCCAGCAAATGCGGGAAGTTTTCTTCTGCTGCAACCTGTTCCCCGATAGTATAAGAATCTCCCAATGCAAGGTATGTATACATAACTACGACCAATTAATGATTATCAAGCGAATGCCATGTATAGCGGCATATAATCGTCGAACCCAAATTTACCGATTAAAGTTTAACCGCAAATGGTAAGATTTATGAAAAACCAAAATAGGAGAATAAAGTTGTCCCGTAGTTCTTGACCTTTAAAAAATGGGGATGCTGCTCATAATTATTCCTGGGGGTATGTTCCAGCACGAATATCCCATCAGGCCTCAGCAAATTACGCGTGAAAACAATAACAGGCAGCTCATCTATTTCCTGCAAAGCATAAGGGGGGCCTGCAAAAATAAAATCGTAATCCTCATTGCATTGCTCCAGGAATTTAAATACATCACCCTGCACGATCTTGAAGTTCTCAAAGCCGAGCTCGGCTATGGTTTTCCTGATAAACTGCACGGTAGCTTTATCTCTTTCTATCAGGGTAATATCAGTGGCACCTCTTGATGCCAGCTCATAGCTTATGCTACCGGTACCGCCAAAAATGTCCAGTACCTTAAGCGCTTCAAAATCCAGCATATTCTGCAGGGTGTTGAAGAGACCTTCCTTTGCTATATCGGTTGTAGGGCGTGCGGGTATTTTCGCAGGAGGATGGAATTTACGTCCTCCATGCCTGCCTCCTATAATGCGCATAACGACAGCTTTGTTAAAAAGTTAAGGGTCGAGGTACTATCGCATAGCTGCGTACCCGGGTAAAAAGCGCTTATTTCCCGGCTGATCCCGGGTATATCCCCCAGTACGCCTGATAGCATTACCGCCGTATCAGCCATGCCGTACCTGTATGCAGCCGCGACTTCGGCAATACGGTAAATAATATCTTCAATCTTTTCATAGGCAAAGAATTGCTGTGCCAGCAGGTTATTATGCTGCTCAAAGCTCAGCATGGCCATGTTTCCCAATATGATAACATCGGCAGCAAAAGGCATATCCGTTTTACGTTCACAATTAACGACCCTGTTGCTGAATGTCCCGATCCTTCCTTCCGGAAAAAACTGCTGCAGGGCCATGTACAGGTTTTGCTTTACCGGGAAGACCGCATAGATACTGCCGCCCTCTGTCTCCGTACATTGTATGTGCTCATCCGCTTCTATATAATGTACAGCGGAAAGCCATCCCGGCGCCATTGCTTCGTCGTACAGCGCCTGGGGTACCAGCAAGGTACGTGACTCGGCGATCCAGATCTTATTGATCGGCTGCGGGCCTGCCAGCAATGGCTCATTCATGAAGATCGCGTTCATGATCTCGCCCGCCATGCGCTGCTCGAAGGAGAAAGCCCTGGCTATCATCGTCGTTCCATCTTCGCCGTGACCGGAAATGCAGATGCCCTGGGGCCATATCAGCAACTGAACCGTACTCATACCTGTAAGCGCCTCTGCATCCGGGCTATATGTCCATTGCGGACTTACCATATCCAGCTTCATTATTAATACTGCTTTGTAATTTGCATGAACAAAAGAAAGATATTTCCTGCAAAATGGTGAAGCGCAAAATTAATAGAATAATTTTGGTGCCGGTAATAAATAACGGGGCGTCCGATGCAATTTGAAGTTTCCTACCGCCAGATATTAAAGCTTGCAGCGCCGATTTCGCTGTCGCTGCTGATACCACAGGTCAGCTTTATGGCCAACGCCGCCTTCCTCGGAAGGCTTGGCCAGACAGAGCTGGTGGTAAACGGGATCAGCAGCATATTTTACCTGCTGCTTACCTGGATAGGCTTTGGTTTGAGCAATGGCATTATGGTACTTTTGTCACGACGGGCCGGCGAAGGAGATATACAGGGGCTTTCCCGGACATTCTCCAACGGTTTTCTCTTGTCGGTTATCGGCTCCATGACGCTGATGCTGCTGTCGTTCTGGCTGTCGCCTGTACTCTTTGGCCTCACCCTCCACCACGAGGATATTTTCTTTAAGACCGTTGATTTCATTTACCTGCGTATATGGGGACTCCCCTTCCTGATGCTTACACAGCTGATGAATGTGTTTTACATTGCCACCAACCGATCGCGCTGGCTTATATACGGCGCGTTAAGCGCCAATCTTATCAATATCCTGCTGGATTACGTGCTTATATTCGGCAAAGGGCCGTTCGCGCCCATGGGACTTGAAGGTGCGGCGGTAGCCTCTATTGCAGCAGAAATAACCTACTGCCTGATCATGGCTGGTATTTTTTGGATTAAAAAGCTGCACAGGCAGTACCCGGTATTCAGCTATTTACATTTTGATGCAAAAATAACCCACCAGATATTGAAGGTCTCTGCTCCCCTGATCCTCCAGTATGTTTTCAGCATCGGCGGCTGGCAGATATTTTACATCTATATTGAGCACCTGGGAACAACCGAGCTGGCGGCCTCGCACATATTACGCAGCGTGCTGGGTATTATGAGCATCGGCACCTGGGCGCTTGCCTCCACCTGCAATACGATGACGGGAAATATTCTGGGACAGGGCAAAAAGGAGCAGGTAATGCGGCTTGTCAGAAAAATAATGACGATCAGCCTCAGCTATGCCGCCATAATATCCCTGCTCATCTACCTGGCGCCCCGGGCTTTCTTTGCCGCCTATACAGATGACATCGCCGTAGTCGAAACGGGACTGGGAAGCCTGTATGTCGTGGCCATATCATCACTGATCATGTCGCTGGCAACGGTTTGCTTCAATGCCGTGGTGGGCACCGGCAATACTTTCGTCAACCTGGCCATAGAAGTGTTCTGTGTACTGATGTATATCGTTTACATAACCGTTGTTGTGGAGCATATGCGGGCGCCGCTCTCCTGGGCCTGGGCCTCCGAATTCATCTACTGGTCCCTGCTCCTTCTTACCTCCGGCGGATATCTTCTTTCAGGAAGATGGAAAGGCAAAAAAATCTGACCTGATCTTTGACTGACTTCGGGCACATCCCGGATGGTTTATTATTTTTTTTAGAAAATGAACGTTCATTCATTTTTTTGCTTAATATTGTTCCATGGACAAAAAACAGGCTATTCTTAAGAGTGTATTAAAGCTTGTCAACCGGGAAGGATTCTACCACCTGAATATGAAGAACATCGCAAAGGAAGCGGGCGTGGCAGCCGGTACCATCTATCTGTATTTTAAAGGAAAGGAAGACCTGATCAATGCCCTGTATGCCATGATCGTTAATGAGTTCAATCAAACGGTATTACAGGGCTATGATGATAACCGGTCTGTGAAAGAGAATTTCTTTGCCATGATGGACCTTGCTATAGACTTCTATCTCCGCGAGCCGGATAATTTCAGCTTTATTGAGCAATATACCTACGCGCCTTTTCTTTTTAAAGAGAACCAGGAGGAAAATTTCATGCTCCTGCTGCCGATCTATAAAATGATGCGGGAAGGTAAAAAACAGGGCATCATCCGGAACATTCCGGATGCTGTGTTGTTAGCTTTGATCCATGGCCCCATGAACACCATCATCAAGCTACACCTCGCCCATAAAACAGATCTCAATAAAAGGGGGGCCAAGCAGAAATTTCATGAAGCTGCGTGGAAGGCGATTGCGGTTTAGATAGGAGATAGGAGACAAGAGATAGGAGATAAGAGATGGGAGATAGGAGATGGGAGATGGGAGATGGGAGATGGGAGATAGGATATGGAGACAGGGTATATACAATCAATTCTTTAATCAAAATAATAGCGGCGGCGAAAAATCAAAAGCAACCGATTAGAGATAAATCTAAAATTTACCGGTTTACAATTCGCCCCTAAAATCTCAGATATGAACCGACTGATCAAAAAAGTAGCGGTATTGGGCTCAGGAGTAATGGGCAGCAGGATTGCCTGTCACTTTGCCAATATAGGACTGGAAGTATTGCTGCTGGATATCGTTCCAAAAGATGCGCCGGCCGGCGATGCCAAAGCACGCAACAAGATCGTAAACGATGCGCTGGCTTTCGCCCTGAAATCCAATCCCTCGCCCATCTACAGCAAATCCTTCGCCAAAAGAATCAGCACGGGCAACTTCGACGACGATATGCCGGAGATCAAGGATTGCGACTGGGTAATAGAAGTGGTGATCGAAAGGCTGGATATCAAGAAGCAGGTATTTGCCAATGTGGAGCAATACCGCAGGCCCGGCACGCTGATCACCTCCAATACCTCCGGCATTCCGATCCACCTGATGGCCGAAGGTCGCAGCGAAGATTTTAAAAAGCATTTCTGCGGCACACACTTCTTCAATCCCCCGCGCTACCTGCGCCTCCTGGAAATTATTCCCACAGCGGATACAGACAAAGAAGTTACGGACTTCCTGATGCACTACGGGGAAAAATTCCTGGGCAAAACAACTGTGCAAGCCAAGGATACACCGGCCTTTATCGGTAACCGTATCGGCGTGTTCAGTATGATGAGCCTGCTGCAATATGTTGAGAAAACCGGCATGACGGTAGAAGAAGTCGATAAGCTGACCGGTCCTGTAGTAGGCCGGCCCAAATCAGCCACCTTCCGCACTGCTGATGTAGTAGGAATTGATACGCTTGCGCTGGTGGCCAGCAGCCTGGTAGAGAATGTGCCGGACGATGAGGCAAAAGACATGCTTAAGGTGCCGGACTTTGTTAATAAAATGATCGCTAATAAATGGCTGGGCAGCAAAACAGAGCAGGGCTTTTTCAAAAAGGTAAAAGGCAAGGATGGTAAAAGCGAGATCCAGGCATTGGATCTGAAGACGCTGGAATATAAACCCTCCCAGAAAGTAAAGTTTGCCGCGCTGGAAGCCACCAGGCCAGTAGATGACCTGAAACAGCGGCTGAAAATGCTGATAGCAGCAAAAGATAAGGCAGGAGATTTTTACCGGGCCACTCTATACCCGCTGTTTGCCTATTCCAGCAACCGTATCCCGGAAATATCAGATGAGCTGTATAAGATCGACGATGCGATAAAGGCAGGCTATGGCTGGGAGCTGGGGCCTTTCGATACCTGGGATGCGCTGGGGGTTCCGGAAACGGCAAAAGCCATGGAAGAAGCGGGATACAGGCCGGCAGCCTGGGTTAAGGAAATGCTGGAAGCAGGCAATAATTCCTTCTATAAAATAGAGAACGGGCATCGCCTCTACTATGATATTCCCGCAAAGTCCTACAAAATAGTTCCCGGCACAGAAGAGTTCATATTGCTGGAAAATATCCGGGATAGTAAAACAGTATGGAAGAACAGCGGTACCACGATCACCGATATCGGTGACGGCATCCTGAATATCGAATTCCATACCAAGATGAACAGCATCGGCGGCGAAGTGCTGGAAGGGATCAATAAAGCGATAGACCTTGCGGAGAAAGAATACCGCGGCCTTGTCATTTCCAACGAAGGTGCCAACTTCAGCGCCGGCGCTAATGTAGGCATGATCTTCATGATGGCTGTCGAGCAGGAATACGATGAGCTGGATTTCGCGATACGCCAGTTTCAGAATACGATGATGCGCATCCGCTATTCTTCCATACCCGTTGTGGTGGCCCCGCACAATATGGCCCTGGGGGGCGGTTGTGAAATGTGCCTGCATGCCGATAAGGTAGTGGCCCATGCCGAGGCATATATCGGGCTGGTTGAGTTCGGTGTGGGACTGATCCCTGGAGGAGGAGGCACGAAAGAGTTCGCTGTACGCCTTTCTGACTCCCTGCATGAAGGTGATGTAGCCCTTAATATTTACCGGGAACGCTTCCTGACCATAGGCCAGGCAAAAGTATCGACCTCTGCCGAAGAAGCTTTTGAGCTGGGATACCTGCGCAGGGGAACTGATAAGATAGTGGTATCCCGCAACCGGTTGCTGGCAGAGGCTAAAGCCGAATGCCTGGACCTGGCCAATGCCGGGTATGTGCAGCCGGCGCACCGGAAAGATATCCGGGTGCTGGGCAGGCAGGCGCTGGGCCTGGCTTACCTGGGCGCCAACTCCATGCTTACCGGCAATTATATCAGCGAGCATGATGTAAAGATATCGCAGAAGCTGGGATATGTGCTGGCAGGCGGCGACCTCTCCCAGCCTACCGAAGTAAACGAACAATATCTGCTGGACCTGGAAAGGGAAGCATTCCTGAGCCTGACTACAGAGAAGAAGACCCTGGAGCGGATACAATCGATACTGACAGGCGGGAAGGTACTGAGGAATTAAGGTAAAGACACAAGTAGCAAGACACAAGTAGCAAGACACAAGTAGCAAGACACAAGTAGCAAGATTTGAGCATAATAATTTAAGATCATGCATAATTTTAAAGAATTAAAGGTCTGGCAGGAAGGCATGGGCTTGGCAAAAAAGATACTTGTAGCTACCAGGACATTTCCTGCAGATGAAAGATCCGGCATGATATCCCAGATGAGAAGATGTGCTATATCCGTACCCAGCAATATTGCAGAAGGTTCCGGAAGATCTTCTAATAAGGAGTTTAATCGTTTCCTGGATATAGCTTTAGGCTCAAGCTACGAATTAGAAACGCAAATTTTGTTGGCTATGGACTTTGAGTATATTTCCGCTGAAGATGGAAACGACCTGGTAATGAAAGTTACTACAATTCAGAAAATGATTAATGGATTAAAAAGCAAAATAACAGCTACAGTATCCTGATCTAATGTTTGATTACTTGCGTCCTGATACCAGATACTAAAAAACATTACTTAACCCGTATCCTGATACTTATATCTTGATACCTGATACTAAAAACAAATGAACGCATACATAGTAGCGGGTTATCGCTCGGCAGTAGGGAAAGCTAATCGTGGCGGGTTCCGCTTTACAAGGCCTGATGTGCTTGCAGCTGATGTGATCAAACACCTGATGGCTTCGGTGCCGCAGGTAGGCCAAGAGCTGGTCGATGACCTGATCGTGGGTAATGCTATGCCCGAAGCCGAACAGGGACTAAATTTCGCCCGCTTTATATCCTTAATGAGCTTTGATACGGATAAGGTATCAGCCATGACGGTAAACCGCTACTGCGCTTCCGGTCTCGAGACGATTGCTATAGCGGCTGCCAAGATACACAGCGGCCTGGCGGATTGTATCGTGGCCGGCGGATCGGAAAGCATGAGCCTGATCCCAATGGGCGGATGGCGCGTTATCCCTGATGCGGATACGGCGCTGGCTCACCCTGATTATTACTGGAATATGGGTCTTACCGCGGAACAGGTAGCCAAAGAATATAAAGTGAGCCGGGAAGATCAGGATGAGTTCTCCTATCATTCGCACCAGAAAGCGATCAGGGCGATCGCTGATGGGAAATTCAAAGATGAGATAATTCCCGTCGCTATTAAAGAGACTTATGTCGGCAGTAATTGCGGGAAAAAGAAGACCCGGGAGTTCACAGTAGATACTGATGAAGGCCCGCGTGCAGACACTTCTATGGAAGCGCTGGCAAAGCTGAAGCCTGTATTTGCCAATGGTGGCAGCGTTACCGCCGGCAACTCTTCCCAGACCAGCGATGGCGCCGCCTTTGTGATGATCGTAAGCGAAAAATTCCTGAAAGAGCATGCGCTTACACCCATTGCCAGGATGGTGAGTTACGCTTCAGCAGGCGTGCCTCCCCGTATTATGGGCATAGGCCCGGTAGCCGCTATCCCGAAAGCGCTGAAACTGGCAGGGCTAAAGAAAGAAGATATTAACCTGATCGAGCTGAATGAGGCTTTTGCCTCACAATCCCTGGCAGTGATCCGTGAGCTGGACCTGGATCCGGGACTTATAAACGTGAATGGCGGCGCTATAGCCCTCGGGCACCCGCTGGGTTGTACCGGGGCCAAGCTGACAGTACAGATACTCCATGAATTAAAAAGAAGGAACCAGAAATATGGAATGGTGACCATGTGCGTGGGAACGGGCCAGGGAGCCGCGGGAGTGTTTGAAATGTTGTAAACAGACAGGAGATTGGAGACGGGAGACTTGAGATTGACCGATATGCTGATGATATCATTGTGTATTGATTTAAAGTCTGCTGGTTTCATTGCTTTATAAATGCGTTTAAAAACCGATTTTCAAAAATCATTTAAGCTATTAAAACATAACGTTATGTCAGATACTAAAGATCTCAAATCCCAGATCTCAGATCTCAAATCAATAAAAGGCGGTGAGTTTCTGATCAAAGACACACAGGCCAATGATATTTTCATACCGGAAGACTGGAATGAAGAGCAGCAAATGATCGCAGATATGTGCCGCGACTTTCTCAAACAAAATGTAGACAACCAGCTTGACCGTATCGACAGCGGTGAAGAAGGATTGATGCCTTCCCTGCTGGATAAGGCCGGTGAACTTGGCCTGCTGGGCATGAGCGTACCTGAAGCATATAACGGTGTCGGTAAAGACTTCGTGACTTCAATGCTTACTACAGAAGTCCTGGGGGCCGGACATTCCTTTGCCGTGGCCTTATCCGCACATACAGGTATAGGCACATTGCCTATCCTTTATTATGGTAACGAGGAACAGAAACAGAAATATGTAAGCAAGCTGGCCACCGGTGAATGGAAAGGCTGCTATTGCCTGACGGAACCGGGAGCGGGATCTGATGCCAATTCAGGGAAGACCAAAGCCACCCTTTCGGCAGACGGGAAATATTACCTGCTCAACGGGCAGAAGATGTGGATCACGAACGCGGGCTTCGCAGATGTATTTACGGTGTTTGCCAAAATAGACGATGATAAGGACCTCAGCGCATTCATTGTTGAAAAAGGCTTTGAAGGCCTTTCCCTGAATGCGGAAGAACATAAGATGGGGATCAAAGGCAGCTCTACCCGCCAGGTATTTTTCAACGATTGCAAGGTGCCTGTCGAAAATCTCTTATCCACGAGGGGTAATGGCTTTAAAATTGCGGTGAATATCCTCAACCTGGGCCGTATCAAGCTGGGCGGCGCTGCTGTCGGCGCATCCAAAGAGGTGATCAGCAAATCGATCAATTATGCCAATGAGCGGGAACAGTTTGGCCGGCCTATCGCCAAATATGGCGCTATCCGTTACAAGCTTGCGGAACAGGCTATCCGTACCTATGCTTCGGAAGCAGCCACGTACCGGGCTTCGCAGAATATTGAGGATGCCACAAAAGCGCTTATGGAAAGCGGTATGGATGCCGCGCAGGCTAAGCTGAAAGGTACCGAGCAATTCGCGATCGAAGCGGCAATTATCAAAGTACATGCTTCCGAGACGCTGGATTATGTTACGGATGAAGGCGTGCAGATATATGGCGGCATGGGTTACAGCGCCGAAGCACCGATGGACCGCTCCTACCGTGACGCCCGGATTAACAGGATCTTTGAAGGGACCAATGAGATCAATCGTATGCTCTCTGTGGATATGATGCTGAAACGTGCGCTAAAAGGAGAGCTGGACCTGATGGGGCCTGCCCAGAAGGTAGCGGGTGAATTAATGAGCATACCGGACTTCGGAGCGCCGGAAGAGGGTCTTTTTGCAAAAGAGCATAAGTATATTTCCGGGTTCAAGAAAGCAATACTGATGACAGCCGGCGCTGCCGTACAGAAACTGATGCAATCGCTGAGCAAAGAGCAGGAGGTGATCCTCTACCTGGCCGATATGCTGATGGAGCTGTATGTGAGTGAGTCCGTGCTGCTGCGTGCAGAAAAGCTTGCGGGAAAAGCGGGCGTGGATGCGGCCAAAGCACAGACAGATATGGCGAGGGTTTATATTTTCGATGCGGCCCAGCGTATCCATACGGCAGGCCGCAATGCGCTGAATGCCTTTGCAGATGGCGACGAACGCCGTATGATGATGATGGGGCTGAAGCGCTTTACAAAAACGGATGATTTCAATACAACAGAAGCGCGCAGGAACATTGCCGCACGCCTGGTTGAGGCGAACAAATACTGCTTCTGATAGTACAGGGCGGAAGCGACAGGCCGCCGCTTCTGCCCTGTATAAACTGCCTTTTCATAATCATAATAATATCCCTTCTATTCACTAAATAAATAAATCGGCAATGAAAAAAAATGTTTTACTTACGTTTTCGGCCATAGCGCTATCATCGATGGCTTTTGGCGGCAGTTTCCAGCTGAACCTCCAGGGAATGAGGCAGAGCGCTATGGGAGGCAGCGGAACGGCATGGCCATGGGATGCTTCAACCATCTTCTACAATCCCGGGGGACTGGCAAGGCTTAACAGCTTCCAGATATATGGCGGCGCCTACCTGCTCTCCCCGAGAGTAAGGTTTACTGAACAGACAGGCAGCTATTTTACGGATGCCGAAAACCATATTTCCACGCCTTTCGCCTTTTATGCCGGCGGTAAACTGAATCCGGAAAGCAGGTTTGGCTTCGGCCTGGGCATTTACACGCCTTTTGGCAGCAGCATTAAATGGGATGATGACTGGATGGGCAGGTATGTAACCCAATCCATCTCCCTGAAAAGCTTCTTTTTCCAGCCTACCGTCAGCTACGAGATCAATGACGTTATTTCGGTTGGCGCCGGGTTTATCTATGCTATCGGCACAGTTGATATCGACAAGGCCATTCCTGTGCAGGACGCTTCGGGAGACGGTCAGGCTAAGCTGAGCGGGAATGCACAGGGATTCGGCTATAACCTGGGCGTACAGGTTAAAGCATCTGAGATGCTGCAATTCGGTCTGACTTACCGCTCAGGAGTAAAGATGAAAGTAGACGACGGTAGCGCCAACTTTTTTGTACCGGCTTCCCTGGCAGCAAATTTCAATAATACTTCTTTTAAGTCCGAGCTTCCTTTACCCGGCATTCTCAGCTTTGGCGTGGGTGTAAAGCCAACAAGGGATTTAACACTGCAGGCGGATCTTATATTTGCCGGCTGGCGGTCCTATGATTCCCTTTCCTTTGATTTCGCCAATAACGACGGTTCCGTCCAGGATACGCATGACCCCAGATCCTATAAGAATACTTTTGCTTTCAGGCTGGGAGCGCACTATAAAATATGCGAAGAGTTTGCAGTAATGGCCGGCGGCGCTTATGACCCCACTCCTACAAGAGATAATTTGCTTTCTCCGGATGCGGTTGATGCCAACCGAATTAACCTTACATGCGGCCTTACTTATCAGCCAATACCTAAGCTTACGATCATGGGAGCGCTCTATTATACTACGACAGGAAAAAGAGAAGTAAGCTATGATCCGGCGAACTTTACCGGTGCCTACCAGATAAAGAGCCTGGCACCCGGCCTGGCAGTTTCCTATAGCTTCTGACGGGGGTAAAATGTCTTTTGAATATTTCACTACAGCGAACCAAAATATTTAGCAATGAAAAAATATTATATAGCAATAGCCTCCCTGCTGGTATTCGCAGCCTGCAAATCGAATATTAAACCTGATAAGCCGGAAAAGGGCGAAGCGGATTTTACCAGGTATGTATCTTTAGGCAATTCCCTTACTGCGGGCTTTGCCGACGGCTCGCTTTACCGGAGCGGCCAGGAAAACTCTTACCCGGCCATGCTGGCAGGGCAATTCAAAGCAGTTGGCGGCGGTGATTTCAGGCAGCCTCTGCTGCTGGACGATGCAGGCTGGCCAGACCTGCATCTTGTGCTTGGCTATAAACCTAACTGTGCTACCAAGGCTATAGGGCTGGGGCCGGTTCCCTACGATGGCGAAGTCAATAGCGCCAATGCCAATAACATCTCTTCCGGCGGGCCATACAACAACCTTGGGGTGCCTGGTATACGTTGCATTGACTATGCTTTGCCGGGCTACGGCAGTCTGAATCCTTATTCAAACAGGTTTTACAGCACTGCGGAAAAGGCCGGCGCTCCTATGGCCCTCGCCCTTTCTTCCCAGGCGACTTTCTTTACCTGCTGGCTGGGTAACAACGATGTACTGGGCTATGCTACGGCAGGAGGAGAAGGGAACCCCAGCGGGCTCATGCTTGGCGACATTTCCCCTGTCCCGGCTTTCAAGGCAACTTACGATGCGTTGATCAATGGCATGACTGCCAATGGCGCTAAAGGTGCACTTATCAATATACCGGATGTAAGCGCAACACCGTTTTTCACTACCATACCTGCCAACGGCCTTGTACTGACGCGCCAGGGACAGGTAGATTCCCTGAATGCCGTTTATGCGCCATTGGGCATCACTTTTAAGCTTGGACCGAACTATTTTATTATTGCAGATGCTACCGCACCATTGGGCAGGCGCCAGGCTAAAGCAGGGGAATACATCCTGCTTACGGCAAGCGACTCCATCACCTGCGGCGGCTGGGGCAGCAGAACGCCGATACCGGAGGCCTACACACTTACGGCCGGTGAGGTGGCCAATGTACAGAATGCTACCGAAGCTTTCAATGAGATCATTGCCGAGAACGCTGAAAAGCATAACCTGGCCCTGGTGGATATGAATGCCTATTTAAAGACACTGACGCAGGGGATTACCTGGAACGGCGTAGAATTCACAACTGCTTTTGTCTCCGGGGGAGCATTTTCCCTGGACGGCATTCACCTCACACAACGTGGCTATGCGCTTGCAGCCAATGAGATCATAAGGGCAATTAACCTTAAATACAAATCCACGATTGGATTGGTGGACGTAAATAAATATAACGGGATCATCTTCCCATAAAAATCAAGACCGGCAGGAGCACAGATAGCTTCTGCCGGAATATATTTCCAATGAGAGATTTCTTCTTAACCACCAAGGTAATGTGGTCACAGATAGATGCCAATATGCACCTGCGCCACAGCGCCTATGCCGACTTTGCAGCACAGGCACGTATAGAAATGCTGGAAGCGCTGGGGGTAACCGGCAGTGTAATGCTGCAGGAAAGGATAGGACCGATATTGTTCCGGGAGGAGACCATATACCTGAAAGAGATAAGACCGGGGGATACCGTAATGGTCAACTGCCTGCTGAAAAAATGCAGAGCCGATGGCTCCCGCTGGTCATTTGTGCAGGAAATATTCCGGGGAGATAATATCCTGACGGCAACGGTCAATACGGATGGCGCCTGGATAAATATGGATTCCCGCAAGCTGACAAAGCCTCCCCGTTCTTTTGTGGAACGGTTCCTGTCTGAGCTTCCCAGGACAGAAGATTTCGTACTGGAAGAAATAAAGGAAAAATGAACAGGCTTCAGCAACAAATAGAAAAGGCGGCATATTCGCGGTTCCGGCTCCGGCTGCTCAATTGGTCATTGCTGCGTCTTGTACCTTTCAATAAACCGCACGGCCTGAAAATAACAGCTGTCAAAGAGAACGAAATAACCGTTACGGCCCTTAATATACATAAGAACAGGAACCACATAAAAGGCATACATGCCTGTGTACTTGCTACGCTTTGCGAATATGTTTCCGGCTTAAGCCTGCTATCGAAGCTTGACCCGAAGCAATACCGGATCATCCTGAAGCATATACACATGACCTATCATTACCAGGCAAAGAAACCCGTTTCTGTTACTTTCGGGCTTACAGAGAGCGATATAACAGAGCTGATCCTGCAGCCGTTAAGCAAAGAGGAGAAAATATTCCGGGAGTTTACGGTTGAGGCCTTCGATACGGATAAGAACCACATTTGTACCGGGAAAATAAACTGGCAGATAAAGGCGTGGAAAGATGTAAAAACGCGCTGATACCTGCATAATTATTTAAATTATAAAATTTAAGATCATGAACAGGCGGCTCGCATTTATTGCCCTGCTTACAGTAGCATTTGTATTGGCAACAAGCCGGTTTTCCTTTGCCAAGGACCAGATAGAGGGTAAATGGTACAACGAGGAAAAGACAGCGAAGGTAGAAATATACCTGGCAAAGAACGGAAAGTATTATGGCAAGATCGTCTGGCTGAAAGACCCTGAAAAAAACGGCAAGCCGAGAACGGATGAGCATAATCCGAAAGAAAGCGAACGCGATAAGCCGCTAATGGGCCTGCTGTTGCTGAAATCGTTCGTCAAGGATGGTAATGTGTATGAAGATGGCAGCATCTATGATCCGAAAAACGGCAAAACATATAGCTGCAAGATAACCTATAAGAATGCCAATACCCTTTCCATAAGGGGCTACATCGGCATTTCCATGATCGGCAGAACTACAACCTGGACAAGAGCGGAATAATCAAGATAAAATAATTAACGTATGACACGAGAAGAGCTATTGCAGCAGTTCAACGCAGCTGTAAATGACAGTAAACTGCTTTCCTCGAAGCCGGACAATGGTACTTTACTGGAGCTGTACAGCCTGTACAAGCAGGCAACGGAAGGCGATGCCCCCGAACAGGGCGGATACGGGATGTTCGATTTTGTAGGAAAAGCCAAACATGAAGCATGGCTGCGGCGGAAAGGCATGGAACAGCTTGCGGCTATGCAGGAGTATATTACCCTTGTAAACAGCCTAAAATAAATAAGCGCTGCATCGCTCAACGCCGGCATTGGATTTGTACCTTCGGCATTCATGCAGACCAAAAACAAATAAAAGTAGATGTCAGTAGTCATTTCAGGTACGGGAAGCTATGTCCCGGAAATAATTGTTGGCGAGGAGGAATTCCTTCAACATGAGTTTTATAACAGCGACGGCTCCAGGATCGATCTGCCCAATAAGGAGATCATCCGGAAATTCAGATCAATAACAGGGATAGAGGAAAGAAGGTATGCGCCTGCAGGGATACGCTCCTCAGACATGGCTGCGGCTGCTGCGGCCATCGCAATAGCAGATGCCGGCATCGATAAAGAAAGCCTTGATGGCATTATATATGCCCACAACTATGGCGATATACCTAAAGGGACAATCCAGTCGGACACCGTTCCCAGCCTGGCCGCAAGAGTCAAGCATACGTTGAAAATCAAAAGCCCGGATTGTATTGCTTTTGACATACTGTTCGGATGCCCGGGCTGGATACAGGGTGTAATCACAGCCCGGCAGTATATAACCGGAAGCGGTACCAAAAGATACCTTGTAATCGGGGCGGAAACCTTATCCAGGGTACTGGATCCGCATGACCGCGATTCCATGATCTACGCCGACGGGGCAGGAGCGGCGATTGTTGAAGAAAAACCGGGCGCCGCCCCCTCAGGTATCCTGAGCACTGCCAGCAGGAGCTATACTTATGATGAAGCATACTACCTGGATTTCGGCCATTCGCTGAAAGAAGGATATCAGCCCGATACAAGGTTTATTAAGATGCAGGGCAGGAAAATCTATGAGTTTGCCCTTACCAATGTTCCGCAGGCAATGAGGGCATGCCTGGATAAATCGGGATGCGCTATCGATGAAGTAAAGAAAGTGTTTATACACCAGGCAAATGAGAAAATGGATGAGGCGATCATCAAACGTTTTTTCAAGCTATATGAGCGGGAAACACCGGAAAACATCATGCCGATGAGCATAAATAAACTGGGTAACAGCTCTGTCGCTACCGTCCCTACCCTGTTTGACCTCGTCAGGAAAAACAAGCTTGAAGGGCATCATATAGAGACAGGAGATCTTATCATACTGGCATCTGTCGGGGCAGGCATGAATATTAACGCTATCACTTACAGGATATAATTATAAACAAAGCGCATATGGAAAGCTTTCAGGGGAAGACCTATTTCATTACCGGGGCCAGCAGGGGGATCGGCAAGGCCATTGCACTTAAGCTGGCAGCCGCAGGAGCCAATATTGTTGTTGCGGCAAAATCTGTAGAAGAAAACCCCAGGCTTGGCGGTACGATATTTTCTGCCGCAGCCGAAATAGAAGAAGCCGGTGGAAAAGCGGTGGCAGTACAATGCGATATCAGGCATGAGGAGATGATCATAGAAGCAGTAAAAAAAGCTGCCGATACCTTCGGAGGTATCGATGGTGTAATCAATAACGCTTCAGCCATATCCCTTACCAATACGGAGCAAACGGAAAGTAAAAAATTCGACCTGATGCACAGCATCAATGTAAGGGGAACATTCCTGGTAACAAAACATTGCCTGCCCTACCTGCTGCAATCTGAAAATGCCCATATCCTGACCTTGTCGCCGCCGGTAGACCTGGCGCCTAAATGGCTGGGAGCTCACCTGCCCTATACCATCAGTAAATTCAATATGACCATGCTGGCTATGGGCTGGGCAGAGGAGTTCAGGCACGATGGCGTAGCTGCAAACTCACTGTGGCCGGTGACGACTATTGCGACTGCCGCGGTCAACAACCTTCTGGGCGGAGACTGGCTGATGCAGCGGAGCCGTAAAACAGATATACTGGCAGATGCAGTTTATTTTATACTGCAGCAGGATGCTAAAAGATATACCGGCAGGCAATTGCTGGACGAGGAGGTGCTCCGGGAATCAGGCATAAGCGATTTTTCGCATTATGCGGTAAATCCGGATAATGATCTGCAGAAAGATCTGTTTTTGTAAACAGCTACAATAGCATTTTCCTGGTATAGGGAAACCAGTCGTTATCTTCAAGATCGACCAGGAGAATTCCGGCCTGCTGCTCCTGTACCCTTTTTAAGATGAGCTGCGCGGCTTTACGGGTATTCTCATCATCCAGGTGGCTGAAAGGCTCATCCAGCAGCAACCATTGAAACGGCTGGATAAGGCTCCTTATGATCGCTACACGCTGACGCTCGCCATAGGATAACGTATCAGCCCGCTGCTCCCATTTATGCTCGAGACCAAGTAATGCAAGCCACTCTCTTATGATATCAGGTGTTATAGTACCTGTCAGCGATTGTTTGATAAGCAGGTTTTCGGCAACCGAAAGGTCGCCAAACAGGCGCAGGTCCTGGAAAACAATGCTTATCCTGGTGCTCCGCCAGCCGGCCCATTGCTCCTGCAATTGGGTAGCCGCAACTTTTCCCGACCAATAGGCATTACCTTCATAATCTTTTCGCATACCATACAGGATATGCATAAAGGTAGATTTGCCTTTCCCGGAAGGAGCCCTGAAGAACACATATTCTCCCGGCATAAACACCTGCTGCCTGTCCCACACGTCAGAATGCTGCTCCCCGATACGGCTTTTTAACGGCTCAGGAATTATATGATCGATCCGGATTTCCATAGCAGCTAAATTAGGGATTTTACCCTATTCCTGTTAACGCTTCTCTTTACCGGATAACATGGGAACAAAGCTGAAATTGTCCAGGATCTCCTTTTCGTAACCATCCGCCGTCTTTGTTATGCGCATCATCCGCTGCACTGTCCCGGTCTCATCATCAACAGGAATGACCATAATACCGCCGGGTTTCATCTGTTCTACAAGCCTGGGCGGGATAAAGGGCGCTGCAGCGGTAATAATCACCTTGTCAAAAGGCGCGTACGAAGGCAATCCTTCAAAGCCATCTCCATAAAAGCGTTTCAGCCCGGGATACTTCTTAAGATAAAAGAAGTTATTGTTGTAATCGTATAATTGCTTCTGCCGCTCAATGCTGAATACATAGGCACCCATTTCGGCAAGCACGGATGCCTGGTAAGCGCTCCCTGTACCTACCTCAAGTATCTTGTCGGATTTCCTGACCTCAAGGAACTGCGTCTGGTAAGCGACCGTGTAAGGCTGCGATATGGTTTGATTGGCAGCAATGGGAAAGGCACGGTCTTCATAAGCTATACGCTCGAATGCCGGGTCAAGAAAAAAATGACGCGGTATGGCCATCATTGCCTCCAGTACCCTTTCATCTTTGATCCCTTTTTCTCTTAGCTCTTCTATCAGCTTCTTCCGAAGCCCTTTGTGCATATAAGTATCTTCTCTTTGCCTTGCATGTAGCATGCTACAAAGATAAAACCGGCCCGGTTATTTCCATTGAATATTTTTACACATTCAGCCGCATCAGTATATCGGTCTGCCGGTCTTTACCCAGCATAAATGAATGTGCACCAAATTGCTGCATCCCGTTTCTTTCATAAAACCTGATCGCGCCGGTATTTTGCTCCCATACGCCGAGCCAGAGATAGTCAGCGCCGCTTTCTGCAGCCATGCTCTTTGCAAAATCAAACAGCAGTTGCCCGATACCATGTTGCTGGTATGCTTTTAAAAGATAAATACGCTCCAGCTCAAAGCCCTTTTCGGTATGCGCCGCCTCTTTCCCTGGCGTGCTGTTAATCTTCAGATAACCGATCAGGATACCTTCTTTCTTTACCAGGTAAAAAAAACTTCCTTCTTCTGACAATTCCAGCTCCAGCTGAGCCTGCCCAAGGTTTACCTCGAGATAATGCTGCATATCTTCCGGGGTATTATAAGCGGCAAAGGATTCTGCAAAGGTTTTCCGGGCAATATCCTGTAGCTCGGGTAAATTATGGAGAAAGGCCTGAACGATCGTTATGTCTTTTAATATTGCTCCCATTGCTGAACCGGTTAAAAAATCCTGATCAAAAATAGGTAAAACAGCAAAAGGCGCATACATAGTATGCGCCTTCAACATATTTTTTTATAACATCAGTTCTTGATAAGCTTGCGCGTTACATCAATACCCTGCCCCGACAGCCTGATCATATATACTCCGCCGGCAAGGTCGCTTATATCCAGCTTAAACGGAGTATTCAGCCCATTTACACCAATCTCCCGGTTGCTGATCAGCCGGCCATTGATATCTGATACCGATACAGATAAGGCCGGATGTTCTTTCTGTACAGAAAGGTACACGGCGTCCCTGCCCGGGTTAGGATGTATGGAAAGACCCAATGCGTTTGCTACTGCTTCAACTCCCAGATCCTGGTTGGTAATCGTAATCATCAGGGAATCGGATTTTGAAGCATCTGCCACAGAGACAGCCTTGGCCCAGACAGTACCATTGGCCGATGCAGTAACCAGGCCAGCTGCTGAAATGGCAGCGGCGCCCGTTCCCGGTATAATGCTCCAGCTTACAGCAGGATCGGCATCAGCAGGAAGAACGGTGGCAACCATCTGGAGCGTACCTGACGGGATATTTATTTCCGGCGCGTCTCCGTCCAATACGCTTACTCCTACGCTGGCTACCGGCTGTACCTGGTTGGTGATTGTTATTTCCACGGAATCGGCAAAAGCTGCATCGGCCACTGAAACTGCTTTGGCCCATACCGTACCATTTGTAAGCGCAGTGACCATACCCGTAGTGGAAATAGTAGCGGAGCCCGTTCCAGGCACAACGCTCCAGGTCACCGACTGATCTGCCTCTGCAGGGGTTATTGCAGCTACCATCTGCAGTGTTCCGTCATCTACTGTTATTTCTGCCGGTACATCGTCCTGTGTTGCCGCATCAATACCGCTGACCGTAATTATGCTTTCCGTAATATTGAAAGTATACTCCGTGCTCTGCGGGCTTGGCCAGGTAGATATCACGAAATAATAAGTGGTGCCGCCGGTTACGGCAAAATCATCAATGTTGATCGTGTCCATTGTCGATTCATTCATTCCTCCGGCAACACAGCTCTCTCCGATATCATCGCAGCTGGTATAAATAAATATACCGGCCCATTCATCAGCAGGTATCAGTTCTACATTGATATAGCCGCTGGTTTCGGGCGTATAGGCATATACGGCATCGTCGCCGTCCAGATAGTCATTATCGGAGCAGGCAGCGCCGGGCGATCCTTCATAATAATTACCGTAATTAGCCGTATTGTCGTCTGTCGAATAAGGCAGACCATCCACGATCAGCGGGTCCCCGCAGGAGCCGCCTGTCGGTATGGAAGCAACACATATGTTGAATGATGCATAATCAGCATCATAATATGTGTAGACCCTTATATAATAGATATCCCCTACTGTAAGCCCTGTCACGGTAGCAGATTCGGGATCAGAGCAAAGCAGGCCCGTACCTCCGCAGCCATCAAATACCTCAAACATGAGGTCATCAGATGAGCCTTCAATATCATTCAGGGAAATGGTATGCCCCTCTCCTGTTGCCTCAAATGAATACCACACATCATCATCAGCCGTACCCGAACATCCCTCCAGGCTCCCGGTAGCCCCGGCAGTGCTGCCTGCCGTTACATCATCGCAGGAAAGCCCGCTGTTAACTGTCAGGGAAATTGCCCCGGAACATTCATCATTAGCGGGTGGATCCGGCAAGGTGCCGATACAGATATCAAAAGTAGCAGTTTCCACTTCATCCCAGGTATATACCCTTATATAGTAAGTATCACCTTCTGTAAGCCCGGTGACTGTAGCTTCTTCCGGATCCGAGCAGAACAGGCTTGTTCCTCCGCAGCCGTCAAATACTTCAAACACCAGGTCTTCGTATGCGCCGACTATATTTGTCAGTGAAACATTATGCTGGGTAGCGGTCGCCTCAAAGGAGTACCAGACATCATCACCCGGATCTCCTCCGCATCCTTCCAGGCTTCCTGTCGCATCAGCCGTTGTACCGGAAGTAACGGTTCCACAGCTGAGGTCCGGGTTGACGGTAAGCGCTATAGCGCCGCTGCACTCGTCATTGGCCGGGGGACATATATAGGTTTGGGCAGGTGCAATAATAAAGCAGCCGGCATCATCTCCCGAAACTAGCGTAAAGGCATGCAGGCTACCCGAAGCAAAGGGGCCGGCGGTAAAGGTGCCGGCAGCGGAAAAAGTAGTCAGCACATCTGCTCCTTCCATCAAATCAACCGTGCTCGCATCCCCGAGATCGGTCAGGTTAACATCAACGGAAAATTCGCCCGAAGCACAGTCCGGGACAATCGTATAGCTGGCCACCGGCAGATCGCATGTCAGCTCCGCGACATTAAGCGTATAATCCTCAGCCTGTCCATAATCATAAAGCTCCAGGCAAGGTCCGGGATCTTCGGATTCATCATAAACCTTAAGCACCCGCATCCTGGTTTCGCCGGACAATGCCGAAAGCGGGACGGTAATGGTAGAAACTGCCGGCGCCGTACCATCTCCCTCACTGTCATAAATACCTCCTGCAGCATAGGCTTCTCCCGCATCATCAAAATCGCCGTCCTGGTTCCAGTCTGCATACACATAGAAATAATCGTTCCAGCTACCATCGGTATTTCCATCAAGCGTCATAAGATAAGATGAGCCGGGAGACACCTCCCCGGTTATGTCGGTAAAATCTTCCAATGCCGGCGTACCATCAACTTCAGCATCGGTGGTATTATCAATACCTGCAAACTGGACAAGGGTGATCGGCTCTACCGTGTAGTCAAAGGCAACATCACAATAAGGCTCAGGAAAATCCTGCGCATGAGTACTTCCACAGGTAAAAGCAATAGCTGCAAAGGCAAGGGCGCTCTTTACCGGTCTGAGGAAACCGGTTTTTTTGTTGATTTTCATCATCTCCGTATTTTTTAAGTAATGCCTTGCGTTTCATGGAAAAAATAACGGGGATCAAGGGATGAAGTCATGATCCGGGGTTATTGCCGGGGAGGCGAAGGCTTTCCTCCTTAAGATATCCAGAAATGGATTATCTTAACATTAACTTAATTTATTCATAAATATAACAAAAAGCCGGGCGGGGTCAAAATCTTTAACCTTGTTAACATATATTTATGTAAAAAAATTACAATATACTGTATGCCAATGATTCACTAAAGGGCAAAATGCAGGCAGCCCGGAAGGGATCATAAGAAAAAGCAAAAAATTGCATCGGCCAGGGAAATGCTGTAAATCAGGAAATCAGCCTGATCAGTGATTTTTTGTAGGTGTCAGATATAGGGATTACCCTGTCTCTTATAGTCAGGTGGCCTTTTTCGATCGTAAGAAGGTGCGGCTGATTCAGAGCCTGATAAAGAAATTCTGCTTGGGATGATCCTTTATAAAGAAAACAATTCCTATCCAGAACAGGTCAATGGTAACCGTCACATGCTCATGGTTACGTATTTCTGCCCAGGCCTCCTTCATTCCCTGGCTCCAGTAAATATCATCGAATACCATTACCGAGTTTTCATGTGCCTGCTGAAGATAAAGCCTGAAATAGCTTAGCGTAGCCTCTTTACGGTGGTTACCGTCAATAAAGACAAAATCCGCCTTATTCTCCCTGAAGACACCTGGCAATGCCGTATCAAAATTATCGTTCCGGAGCATAACATTACTTATCATTGCACGCCTGAAGGTCTCCCGTGCCATTCCTGCTGTAGCCGGACATCCTTCAATGGTAATCACTTTCCCTTTGGGTATTGCTTTCGCCAGGTATACGGTGGTTATGCCGAAACAGGTACCAAGCTCTACAAGCGTATCCGGGTTAAAGGCTTCAGCAAGCCGGTACAGCAGCTGTGCAAGCTTTGCCGGCTTAAGGTTATGCCTCGCCATCCGGCTTACCTTCTTCGTTGTTCCATTGCCGGCATGGGAGCCGGCTCCGAGATCCTTTACGGGGATGCGCCGCTTATCTTTCAGCAAATGCCGGCGCAATTGCTCCACCTCGGGATAAACCGGCTTGGTGGCGAAGTCACGGATAATATCTTTCGTCAGGCGATGTACAAACAGGGATTTTTTATGCGAGTTTACAGTAGCTGATATACGGTGTCTTATATAGTCTGCAATAAATTTTGGTCTTATCATGCAACAGGTTACAGAAAGCCGAAAATAGGATATTTAATTAAAAAATGAATACCGGCGAAATTTTAATGATGCCGGCATCTGCCAGCCCTCTGGCATTTATAATACCTTTATAACCTGTAGCTGATCATAATACCACCGCGGTAAGGCAGCCATTCCCCGCTTTTATTATAACTGGAATGTTCGTACCGTTCGCCTGTAGACATCAAACGTCCCGTATAATGCGCTTGCTGGTTACCACCTCCGGCAAACACGTCAATCATCCAATGATCTTGGATGTGGAACTGGTAACCGATTGAAACCCCGAGAAAAAATGATTCTCCTTTCTGGCAGGAATCCGAGTTCCAGTAATTCCATTTCTGGAGCTTATAGACAGCTCCGCCTATATGACCGCCTATATACAGGCCTTTGTAATTCCGGGCGAAGTGATACCTGATCTCGCTGAACACCATAAGGGTCCTGAAGGGTGCCCCGGCTTTATTGACAGAATTCCAGTAAGCGCCCAGAGCATCTGCCTGGAAAGTCACTTTTTTCATAATACCGGTTTCAATCCCAATTTGCGGTATCCCTAAAAGCGTAGTAGGGGCATTTAACTTAAGATAGGTCTGGCCAAAGGACGGCAGGAAAGCCAGCAGGCATGCCGGCAGCAGTAATCGTTTCATGCAGGATAACAAGCGGTTCGTGGTTATTAATCTGGGGTACTTCTTTCTAATCAGAAGAAAGACCTCTCTTTTTAATAAAACGTTGGTATCCTAAAAAATATAGCGTATAATACAATTACCCCATATTATTAAAGTCCCTGTAAAAAGGCGCTCAGGTTTTCCCCTTGCTCCAGTCCCAGCTTTTTTCTCAGCCTGTAACGGGCTACACGCAGGCTGTCCTGGGAAATCCCCAGTATGGTAGCGATATCGGCCGAGCTGACATTCATCTTAATAAGGGAAACCAATCTCATTTCGGCGGCTGTCAGATCATCGGCATGAGCTTTCAGGTTGGTAAAAAAAGAATGGTGTATCTGCTCGAAAGCCGTCCTGAAATCCTCCCAGTAACGATCGTTGTTAAAATTCTGGTTGATGAGCTGAATCAGGTCCCTGACCTGTCGCTTATGGTCTCTTTTATCATCTTTTGCTATTATATCCAGCCTGGATCTCAGCTCTTCCAGCAACTGGTTTTTCCGGATGATGTGCAGGGTATGTGTGCTCAATTCCTTTGATTTGACATCAATCTGCTTTATAAGCGTTTCCTCTTCCAGCTCTTTTTTTTGAAGCTCCATATCAAGATTCTCCTTTTCCAGCTGGCGGGCTTTCAGCTCCGCCTTCAGCTTTTCCTCTTCCAGCCTCCTGCTTTTAAGTTCTGCAGAGGCCAGCCTGTTTTGAGATTCGAAGAACTGCCTGTTCTTTTCATGAAGCGATTGCTCGCTCCGGATTTTTATTCTCTGGCGGTTGATCACTACTATACCCAGGGCGGCCACCAATGCAAGGATAATGGCTGAGGCAATGACAATGATCAGATTGGTCTTACGTTCATTTTCCAGTTGCTCGATATGCTTTTTTGATTTTTCAATATCATACTGAACCTGGAAAAAGGCCACCTGCCTGTTGTTTTCTTCTGAATAAATCTGCAGCAGATACTTCCTGCTAAGCTCCAGGAAGTAAAAGGCGCTATCATTTATATTCAGACTGTTGTAGGCTTTCGCTATATCCCTGTACGCAGAGCTTACCTGGTATTGCTCCTTGTTATCTTGGGCAATTGCCAGGGCCCGGCGGGAGTATTCAAGTCCTTTACGGAAATCACCCGTTTTCCTCCATATATCACCAATATTGTTCAGCACCTCAATCTTATCAATATCGCTATGGGTCAGCTCGTAAAGGTGTTGCGCCTTTGTAAAAAAGTACATAGCGGAATCATAACGGGCAAGGTCCTCGTTAATGCTCCCGAGGTTCTCACATATTTTTGCCATTCCGTTAGTATCCGCTGCCAGCGTGTATTGTCGTAAAGCAAAATACTGGTACCTTGACGCGCTGTCGTATTTTCCCTCTTTTTCAAATAAATGTCCCAGGTTGCCATAAGTATGTGCCAGGCCTGCAGCATCTTCCAGCCCTTCATATATATCCAGCGCTTTGTTATATTGCGACCGTGCTGCATATGGATTCCTGTTATAATAATACAGGAGCCCTATATCATTGGCATTATCAGCGATCATCCGGGACTGATGCTCTTGTTCATATAGCTTTTCAGCCTGCAAATGGTATTCCAGCGATTGCGCATAGTGGCCCCAGTGGTAGAATATTTTTCCTATTTTCTGCAGATCATGGGCTGCCGCAAGGTATTCCTGTTTATTTAATGAGCGCAGGTAATGAGCTTTCAATTGTATAAAATCGCTGTCAGGCTTCATGTAGCGCTCCCTTTCCCATTCTTTCGCAGGAAAGTCCCACTCAGCGCCATTCTCCTGGGCCATAGCTATCCCACCTAATACGGGCAACGCCATCAAAACAATATTCAGCAGTATACGGGAAAGGAAAAAAGATTTGCTCCGACGCATCTTAGACTATAGCCAGCAGGCACTATAAAAGCTACAAATTAACAGCGTGAATATTAAATTAAGGTTAAGAGGCCAAACAAGATATATCCGGGTTTATAAAGGGAGTCAATTACTGAAATGACTTAACGTTAACTTAATATAAGTCAGATAGCTTTGCTTTTAAACAAATTAATTATGCTGAGAAAGATCAATGAGCTGTATCATGAAACGGTGAATGCCGGAAAAAAAATAGCAGCTATCAAGATTAGCAATATCGCATACGATCACCTGCAAAGCGAGCTCAATAACAGGAAAGAGCTGCCCGAATGGATTGATAAGATCAGGATAGAGAGTAATTTCCAGGGCGTTGAGCTGGTAGGCGACCACCTCGGAGAAGGTTGACCAGTGCCAGGAAAAATGAAAAAGAGCGTCTAAGAATAGACGCTCAGAACCACTTTATTAATGTAACCCATGCAAAGGTATTTTATGGTGCTGATTATTAATAGAGGTAAAAGACAGAAATGCTACAGTTTTTAACCTGTATCAAACATACAAAAAAGAAAGGATCTGAATTTTCATTCAGATCCTTTCTTTTATTTATCATGCATTGATGATAAATTTTTCCGGGTGATGTTAATGTTGATCTCATCTTCATTCCCTGTAATTTCAACTATGTACTTTATGCCTTTAAAGTAAAAACTTACAGGGCCTGAAGATTTAACCTTTTGTAATCCTCCTTCACTGATCAGGGAGCTTACTACCTCTTTAATTCTCCCTGCTACATTGTTATCCATCAAATCGAATTTGGTGAGGTAACAATTCTGCTACATCTTAACTCCTTATCTTTAATTATATATACAACAACTAAACGTCTTATAAGGTTCAAATAGGGTGAGCAGCCTTTCCGCCAGGCGCAATGCCCTTTCAGACAGGCAGTACCATTTCATACTGCGCACCTTTTCTTTTGATACCTGAATGTTCCAGAAAAGCGTATATACCCTTGTATCCACGTTCAATATTAATAATTCTGACTGTATCATTCAGATTATAACGGAGCAGCCAGGCAAGCAATGTACTCCCGATCTTCGCTCGCCTGAATTTCGGATCTACCGCAAGCTGCGGGATATCTCCTGACATAGGCTCTATCATTCCATAGCCCACAAGCCGGTCATGATGAAAAGCGCCTGCAATTTTAATACCACCTGAAGAACGGGCTATGGACTCAAAGCTGTTTTGCCAGGATAAAGAAAAATCAGGCATGCCTTCCATAATATGCCGAAAAGAAAGATCTGTTTCCCTTATTGCGATACCTCCTGGCATTGGCATATCCATAGCTTTACACAGCTCCTTCATCCCTGCAATAAAATAGTCCAGCTCCCGCGTAATCTCAAACCCGATATTCTTATAAATTGTAATGGCATTTTCATTGTCCTGTATTACTTCCAGCAGGTATTGCTCCACACCTGCTTCCTGAAGATAAGGTAAGGCATGCCTGAAGACGCGTGTTGCAAGGCCCTGTCCCCTGTAAGATGGTATTGTAGCGGTCCCTGTGTCATAAGCGGTAAACCTGCTATTAAATGGCCCTGCAGCATTCAAAGTAAAGCTCACCAGTCTTTCCTGGTCAAAGGCCCCGAAAGACAGGTCGGGCATATAGCCTCGCCTGCGCAGCATACTTTCCAGCTCAGGCCTGGCCCAGGCTCTTGCATAACCTTTAAAGGCTTCCGTCCAGGCTATAAAAAGCTCCTCCATATTAATTGAAGCCAGCGATCTTATTTCCATATTCAGCACAATTTTAAACAAATTTCGCCTGTAGGTAAAAAAACAGCCGCCTGTAAAAGGCGGCTACCTGGTGATTATTCCTTGTGCTTAATGCTTCACAGCTACCTTCTGCATCGCGCTCCCTTTGTCGCCGGTTATCTCCAGCATATACACACCATTGATGAGACCGGAAACAGGTATCTCTACCCTGGAAACGTTGTTGTAGCCTGCTTCCGTAACCTTACGCCCTGTAATATCAAAAACAGCAATTGTCTTTATCGTCTCATTTCCGGCATCAACTGTCAGCCTTTCGCTGACGGGATTAGGATAAACTTTTGCCTCCAGCTTATTTACCTGCTTCATACCTGTTGCCTCATTGACGAATGCAATATTATCCAGGTAAATGATACCACCCAGGGCTGACTTATAGCTGAATTTCACCACCGCTTCTTCGCTTGCCGCAAAAGAAGACAGATCAATCTGCTCCCTGCGCCAGCTCTCTTCATCCGGTGTAATGAAACATTCATCAAGACTTAAAGGGTTTTCAAGGGGCAGCGGAAAAGTCAGCAGGTCCTCACCACCTTTCTTATATACGGAAGTAAAAGTAGCACCGCAATCGGTCGATACCAGCACTTCAAGCGTGTCAGCAAATAGAGTATCTACACCCAGCAGATCTTCCGTATACCGGATATAGCTGTATGCTACATCGAAGCTTACAAAGGGGTTTTCCAGTGAAGTAAGATCCAGAACGGGCGAGGCTATCTCCTCCTTCCTGCCGCTGTTGTCGAATATAAAGATGGTATTTAAAGTAACTACGGCCTGTGTCTCATCATCATAGCTGAATGGCAATAGATAATCTCCCGAGGGCAGCGTAAGCCAGGTATTGTCATAGCTTTCATCATCAAATTTCTGGGTATAGGGTAATGGCTGGCTATCAGTCATGATCCTGAAAGCCGCGGAGTCTTTATTATTGTCGTTTACTTCAACAACATCCGCAAGACTGTTTATACTGTCTATGGTTACGGTAAGCATATAATTGCCGTCCGCTGCAGTAATTACCGGCAACGTAATATCGGCATGCTGAAAAGGCTCCAGTGTTCCGGACCAGGTAAAGGGATGATCCGTCCCGTCCCAGCTGTAATGCATCTTTATTGAGCTCAATGTCTGCGCACCTTTATTCTGGACCAGGACAGAAGCAATGGTGCCTGTTTCGCAGGTACGGGGTTTTGTATTCACCTTTACCAGCTCGGCATCATAGTCGTCCAGGAACAATGTTTCAAAGAAAGGATCAAATTCCTCAAAATCTTCCAGGTCGGGAATAGTATGTCCTATAGGAAAACGAACGAGCCGCACCATCCCGTTATGTTTTACCATTTGCTCATACATAGAATCAATGGGTGCCATATACAGCTCGTCGGCTGAACCGTGGGTAATATAAACGGGAATTTCCGGAGCATTATCATAGGCATACAGACCACCGTCCGCATAAGCAGTTACGGCATCCTTAACTCCCTGTATTGCCGGCGTATTCAGCAACAGGCCTTTGAACATATCCGTATGCGCCAGCCCGTACTGCAGCGCCCGGGCGCCGCCCAGGGAAAACCCCTGCAGGATAATATTTGTTGTATCGATATTATAACCCGCTTTTGCGAAATCGATGCTGGCCTGTATAATACCTTCATCACCCGCAGGAACATAAAAATCACTGTTGAAATCGCTGCCGCCATCAGGACAGATGAGGATAGTATTGGTTATATGATCGGCAAAATCAAGCCCCGACACCCATGCATTTCTGTAATTAGTACCATTATCGCCAAGGCCATGCAGGGCAATGATCAGCCTGGCGGGGACAGCGGGATCATACGATTCGGGAACATAGCAGGCCAGCGACCTGCTCTCGTCCATAAAGGTTATAGTTTCCGTAAAGCTGCCCGTTTCCTGGGCATTACCGCCAATTGTAAACAGCGCAGGGCAAAATAGTGTTGCCAGTAATAAAATCTTCTTCATAGTCACGATATTTGTTTAATAAATGCCAGCGGAGAGCAGAAGGTTGCCTGGCAAAAAAATTTTCAATCAATTCTATAAAAAGTAAGGAGGGTGCACTTATTATGCACCCTCCTTACCTTTTGTGGTATATTATTTTTTTACAATTACTTCTCCCGCACGTATTCCACCTTCGGCAACAACATGCAATACATAATTAGCCGGCGGCAGGCTGCTTATATCAATCTGACCGATATGCATGGCCTGCTCTCCGTCGAAGCGGAATTTTACAGAACCGGTGATATCGGTGATATAGATGCTTTCCAGCTTTTTATTGCCGGCATTCCTGATAAAGATCTTGTCGCTTGCCGGGTTAGGATAAAAGCTGATAAGATCTTTCAGCGCAATTACTTCACCTAAAGAAGTAGGATCGCTTTCAGTAAAGGCAGCATAGGTTTCGGGTGAAGGGGCAGTTATAAAGGTAATGCCGGCCAGACCGGTATGGTGTCCGGGCACAAACCACTGATAGATATCAAAATCGTAATTTATCATAGGCGAGCCCATAAAGGTATCTGCATATACCTGGTGAGTACGCACTTTTAATGCGCTTGAATAAGTGCCGGCAGGTGTGGCCAATGATCCATAGCCGGTCACGTTAACGGTGGTATTTCCACCCCGTTGCATGGTTACTGCGCCTGCGGTTACCGTACCATGAAAAGCATCGGTATAAGAGGAACCAACCGTCATGGGATATCGTAATATCTCTTCGGGGTCTGAATATTTAATTACCGCACCATCCGAAACCACAACGCCGTAGTTAGCCATACCGGTTTCGGATACCTTATACATGGAATAAATAGTTGCTCCCTCATCAATAGCTTCTACCGCTACGTTTGCTGACGGGAAATCTACGGCTATCGCCGCCGGAGGCGCTATAACCTTCGCTACCTGGTAAGGTGTTTCGCCCATGGCATAAGAGGAAAGATCCCATACACTGCCGGCACCGTCATCTCCGTCATCGGTAAAATCTGACCTGAAGAAACGGTATTCGTCTCCGATAGCATATCCGTTATTAGCCATGGTAAGGGTTGGCTGGGCATAAGCACCAGCGGCTGCCAGCAATATACCGGCACATAGTAGATTTTTTTTCATGTTGATTTAAGATTATTTTGTGCAAAAAAATCTTAAGGAAAATTAAAATGCAATATACCATTAATATTAAATATAATATAAAGTGTACGCTTTCCCTTTTTGGATTAATAAAAACTTCCGGGTGACTGCAGCATGCTGCAGTCACCCGGAAGCTGAAGGGTAATCCATTTTAAACAGAGGCGGCTACCCTGCGGTGCTTTTTTACTACAAGCCACCAGCAGGTAAACGTCATGGCGGCGAGCAGTAACCAGAATAAATCCACCAGTAAAATATCATGGTACCGGTTCCGGAAACTATTCCATATCCAGTTACCAGTGACCATACCGTTACAGAAAGGGATGCATATCCCTATTATACTTCCCGCCAGGAGACAATCGCGGTTCGTCTTATAATTGTTCTTGCGTATTGCCAGCAAAACGCTTGCTGCCAACCAGGACCAGAAATATACTTTATAGATAAAATGCATGCCCCTGTCCGGGAAGAATTTAACGACCACAAATGCAGCGGCTGTTACCGGATACATGCTGAGGCATATCGAGAGATAAATATTGGTCAGCCAATTATTGAATGCCCGCTTCCGGCCATCCGTACTTTTCTTATCCCGGGCCTTCTGCCATATCAGCACGCCCGAGACGATAACCACGCAGCCGGCTATACCCAGGAGGAAGTAGAGTATTTTCAGTGCCGTACCGCCATAATTCCCGAAATGAAGGATGTATAACAGATTATCGGCGATCTCCGTATAGGAGCTCGGGCCTAGCGGGTTCTGCTGATCCACCAGCCTGCCGGACTCAACATGATAGATAAGCTCGCCCTTACTTGTCAGCTTTCTTGAGCGCCTGGCCATACCATGCACGGATAAGTGCATATTCTTATCTCCGTAGTTATGCACCTCAATGCTATTGAGCACTATATCCCTCCCCCACTTTTCCCGGGCCGCTTCCAGGTAATGGTTCCAGTCAGGCTTTACGGCGGTCCGCTCATTTTTAAATTCATACTCATGTTCCCTGTACCCAAGATCCGCATAGAGCGAATCCTGGCTACCACCGTATTTAACCTGTACAGCCGCAGGCATAAACAATACTGAGGTGACCAGGAAATAAGCGCCGGTTACAGAGAACACCAGCAGAAAGGGGAAGCTGATCACTCCCAGGGCCGTATGCAGGTCGGTCCATACTGTTTTCAGCTTTTCCCAGGGCCTGAAGATATAAAAGTTGGAAACGATCTTTTCCCAGTGCAGCAATAAGCCGGTAACCAAGGCAAACAGGAACATAATGGCAATAGCGCCGGCAATATAATAGCCCAGCGGGAAACCGAATTTTGCCATGCTGTTCACCGGCGCCAGGAAGTGCAGCCGGTAGAGGAACTCTCCCAGGTCATAACCCTCGCTATAGCTGCTCATTTTATGCGTTACCGGGTCAAGGCTGAAGAAGCTTCTTTCTTTCGCTTTTGGGTTTACCGTGTCTTTCGATGCGGAGACAGAAACCCTTATATGCCGGGAATGGTCATTGAAATAAAAAGAAACGTCGCGACCATAAAGCTTCAGCTCTTTATCCAGCGAGTCAGCGAGCTTACAGTAATCCATCATCATCATGACCTTCCGGTCGTCAGGAGTGTCTTTCTGCCAGTTGGATATCTCCTGTTTAAAAAAGGCGAATGAGCCGGCAAAGAAGATCACATACAGAACGGCTGTAATAATAATGCCGCTGACAGTATGCGTATGAAAATATATGTTATAATTCCTGATATTCATCAGCAGTATTTTCTATCGGAAGAGCAGTGTATAAATAATAGGGGATAACAATAGCAGGCATGCAAAAAGATACCAGCCCCATACCTTCCAGCCATTCTTTGCCAGGAAAGCGATCACCATTAATACAACCCATACAAGATATGACATGAACTTCATGGTAATAAGCACCTCTCTTCTGCTGAAGCAATGCAGGAGCAGGAGCAGCAAGGCATTGGTCACCAGGTAGCCCCCTATGATCGCAGCCGTAACTTTCAGCAGCCGCTGGATTGGGGACGATAAGTATTTTTTATTGGCGGGCATTGCTTAAAAGATAAAGAGTTCCAGTAAAAGGCAGAAGCCGGTTATTGCGGTAACATGCGGCCATTTTAAGTAGTAGAAAGGACTAATGACTATTACATAAGCCGCGGCGGTCATCAGCAGTATTGCAGCCGTAAACAATCCTACACCCCAACCGCATACAGCGATAAGCGCCGCAAAGCTGGTAATGATCAGAAGCAAGCCGACACGCTTCGCAGTACGGGTATTCGCCTGCAGCCATCTCTGGCTGCTGCCCACAGAGGACAGCTTCGCCCTTTTTGAAGTATTGTAGAGCATAAAGAATCCTATACAGCAAAGGAGTATAATCAGTGTATACATAGCTTCTTATTAAGATGTAACAGCAGGAACAATACTTACCTGCCACCTGAATTAAGAATAAAGGAAAGCTGCCTGCTTATTTTGCAGGTAACCATTGAATGGCTGTAATATTGCCGCCATTCACTTTCTTAACAGGGCGCAAATGTATAGGAAGAATGCAGAAAGGCGTAGCAAATGCATCCTGGTGACTGAAAATATTACAAAGCAGTGACAATGTATTGTCATGTACATGACAATACTGTACAAGAAATGCATACATGTAAAAAAACGTCCCGCTATAATAGCGGGACGTCCATAAAAACTGAAAAGATGATCACTTTTTGATAACGCTGCGCGTGGCGGATCTGCCATCGGCATCAAAGCGCAGGTAATAAATACCTGCCGCATAGCCGCTCATATTTATTTTCCTCGTCGCTGCCGCATCGGATCTCCATAAAGTCTGGCCGTTGCTGCTGATTAAAGTAACAGAAAGCCTTTGAAATGTAAAAGCATCATTGTACGAAATGAATACGTCATCCTGCACCGGGTTAGGCGCTATGGTTATATAAGCATCCGGGATCAGCTTTTCTGCAATACCCGTACCATCCGGCTTATAGACCAGCAGTTTGATCTTGCCGGCGCCTATATCATCAAACAGCACGGCAGGATAGGGATCAGTATTAACGATTTCACAGACCTTGGGATTGGCCATATCAAACATTTCGGTGAACCGGTGAAAGGTCAGACCTTCATCATGCGTTTCATATAGCTGCATCGGTTGCTCTTCTCCGTTGAGCGCACCGCCGAAAAGCAGGTGATTGCTATCCGCCGGGTCAACCCAAATACCATAAATATAGGAATATGGCTTTTCCGCTTCGCCATCTGACTTATAAATAAATTTATGGGTAGTGCCGGCGACCTTAGACAAGGCGCCTTCATTGCCGATATAAAGATTACCGCCTGTATAACTATGTGTCTGCAGCTGGGTAGGCCTGCGGTTGCTCCAGGTACTGATACCGATCAGCTGTACATAATTATCCAGCAGCGCAGGATCCGCGTCATCAATATCATACCTGCCTAACCAGGCATCATCCAGCGGGTTCTCGGAACCCTGGAAAATATGACCGGCATTCCCGGGAAGAAATGCTATGCACGACTGGTAGCCGAAATAGCTCGAGGAGAGATAATTCATCCGTACCCAATGCTCACCACCATCTGTAGATACGGCTATCGTAGCGCCGCCGTCCGTATTGGCATATATATGACCGGGATGCTCCGGCCTGGCAGCAAATGACACATAATTTTCATACACGTTCCCCACACTGTCATAAACCGGCGCTGCTGCCGCTGTCCAGGTTGTACCACCGTCAGCAGAGATACAGAGTGTCTTAAAGGTATCCGTATTATCCGAATATACACCGGCAAAAAATTTACCGGGGATGGCAGGATGCTGGTAAATAGCGGAGATGCTTTTTCCCGCCAGTCCCGACCTGGACCATTCCCTGGTAGCAAGATCATTTTTCCAGATACCATCCGAAGTAGCGACAAATACCTGGTGATCATTATAGATCATCGACTGGAACTCCGCAGGAACATGTACACCGGCGGGAATAAACCCATGATCGGTAAAAGTTCCGTCCTGCGCCAGGGCCAGGACTGGCCAGCAATATATCAACAGTACCGGAAACAATATGCTGATCTGCCTCATAAGGATATTTATTGGTTATATCCTGAAAGACGATCGCAACAGAGCCGCCGTTTGGCTCTACATTGATTTTAGCAAGATCATAATAATCCTATCAGCTTTTTGAGCCTGCCGTAGCTATTATACAACTACAGTATTCACAGGCTTATCAATTCTCCCGGATACAGCAATCCTGTATACCTTATCTGGATTTCTTAATAGTATAATAAGTTTAAACTATGAACAAGCAGGCACAGGTGTTTTATCTTTATTACCGCCCTGAAAAAGGTCTGCGTATATTTCTAAATATCCTTAATCATAAATTTCCAAACATGGGAGACAATTCAAACGACATGAGCAAATGCCCGTTCCATAACGGCAATGTACAACACAATGTCGCCGGAGGCGGTACCAAAAGCTGCGATTGGTGGCCCAATCAGTTAAAAGTAAGTATTCTTCGCCAGCATTCTCCTTTATCTAACCCTATGGATGATGGCTTTAACTATGCTGAGGCTTTCAGGAGTCTGGACCTGGAAGCAGTAAAAAAAGATCTTCATGCGCTTATGACCGACTCCCAGGATTGGTGGCCGGCGGATTTTGGCCATTATGGCCCGCTTTTTATCCGCATGGCCTGGCACAGCGCCGGCACTTACCGGGTACATGATGGCCGTGGTGGCGCAGGACAGGGCCAGCAGCGGTTTGCCCCTTTAAACAGCTGGCCGGACAACGTAAGCCTTGACAAAGCGCGCAGGCTGCTCTGGCCTGTCAAACAGAAGTACGGACGCAGCATCTCCTGGGCCGACCTGCTGATACTTACTGGTAATGTAGCGCTGGAATCTATGGGCTTTAAAACGTTCGGTTTTGCCGGTGGTCGTGAAGACGTATGGGAGCCGGACGAAGCGGTATACTGGGGATCCGAGACTACCTGGCTGGGAGGCGATCTGCGTTATGCTCAGGGATCGGAAGGTGTTGAAGAAAATCATGGGGTGCTGGTATCCGACGACGACCCGGATGGCAAAATCCATTCCCGCAACCTGGAAAAACCATTGGCCGCCGTGCAAATGGGCCTGATCTACGTTAATCCTGAAGGCCCTGATGGCAATCCCGACCCCATAGCAGCAGCTAAGGATATACGTGATACCTTTGGCCGTATGGCTATGGATGATGAAGAGACGGTTGCCCTGATCGCGGGCGGCCACAGCTTTGGCAAGACACATGGTGCAGCGCCGGCCGACCATGTAGGCAAAGAACCGGAGGGAGCAGATATAGAGCTGCAGGGATTGGGCTGGAAGAACAGCTACGGTTCAGGCAAAGGCGCCGATACTATTACGAGCGGACTTGAAGTAACCTGGACAAAAACACCGACCCGCTGGAGCAATAACTTTTTTGAAAACCTGTTCGGCTTCGAATGGGAGCTGACCAAAAGTCCTGCCGGCGCACATCAGTGGGTAGCTAAAAATACGGAGGGTATCATTCCTGATGCTTATGATGCGACCAAAAAACACTTGCCTACTATGCTTACCACGGACCTCTCATTGCGGTTCGACCCGGCATATGAGAAAATATCCAGGCATTTCCTGGAAAACCCCGATGCTTTCGCCGATGCTTTTGCAAGAGCGTGGTTTAAGCTGACCCACCGCGACATGGGACCGCGCGCACGTTACCTTGGCCCTGAGGTGCCGGAAGAAGTGCTGCTCTGGCAGGACCCACTTCCTAAAGCAGATCATAGCCCGGTAGAGGCGGATGATATAGCAGCGTTAAAAGCGACGATATTGACATCAGGCCTGAGCGTGTCTGAGCTGGTAACTACGGCATGGGCCTCAGCTTCCACCTTCCGCGGATCCGACAAGCGCGGAGGCGCTAACGGGGCCCGTATCCGCCTGGCTCCCCAGAAGGATTGGCAGGTAAACAATCCTCAGCAATTGCAAAAGGTCCTCACTGTACTGGAGCGTGTACAAAAAGAGTTCAATGATCAGCAGATGAGCGGGAAGAAGATATCGCTGGCAGACCTGATCGTCCTCGCGGGCAACGCTGGTATTGAAAAAGCAGCGAAGGATGCGGGCTATAACATTACCGTTCCTTTCAGCCCCGGCCGTACAGATGCCACACAGGAACAAACCGATGTTGCGTCATTCGCCTACCTGGAACCTGCTGCCGACGGGTTCCGCAATTACCGAAAAGCGAAGTATGCGGCATCAACAGAAGAGCTGATGATAGACAAAGCACAGCTGCTTACACTAACCGCGCCTGAGCTAACTGTATTGATTGGCGGGATGCGTGTTCTGGATACGAATTATGATGGTTCCAAACATGGTGTCTTTACACAGCGTCCCGGTCTTCTTACCAATGACTTCTTTGTAAACCTGCTGGATATGGGCACAGAATGGAAAGCTGTCACTGAGGACAGGGAGCTTTACATAGGTAATGACCGCGGCACCGGTCAGCCCAAATGGACAGGCACCCGGGCCGACCTGGTATTCGGCGCTAATTCAGAACTCAGGGCTGTTGCGGAAGTTTACGGCTGCGCAGATGCTGGGGAAAAATTCGTAAAGGACTTTGTAACGGCCTGGACCAAGGTCATGAACCTGGATCGGTTTGACCTGCCTGGCCATAAATAAGCGGGATTATCCTGGCATACAAAACCGGGCAGGCATTGTCGCCCGGTTTTGTTTTTTGCTTTTAGCATTCCTGAGCTATTCAGAATATGCCTGCATCAGTTTCCTGTAGCTCAGCAGTATAGTTGACTTGGAAATAAACCCTACAAATTTCCCCTCTTTGTCCGTTACTGGGATCTGCCAGGAGTCGGTTTCATCAAAGACCTTAACTACGCGTGGCATTTCATCATCTACGCTTATAATAGCAGGCGGTACTTTCATTAATTTGGCAACGCTTACCGGATATGAGTCGGCGGCAAATATTACGTGTTTCACATCGTCCAGCGTAAGGATACCAGCAAGCTTCCGGGACGGGTCGACAACAGCAAAAATATTTTTGCTGGTTGTTTTAATAACATGCAGCAATTCCCCCAGCGAAGAATCAAGAGGTATCGTCTGGGATTGGTAGTCTACCATATCAGAAATGCGTAACAGGGATAACAGGTTTTTATCATGTTCCCTGGTAAATATTTTCCCTTCATCAGCCAGCTTCTTTAATTCCGGCGATACAGGCGAAAAACGCTTTGCTATAAGAAAAGAAATGACGGATACGATCATCAGCGGAATAAAAAGATCATAGCCAAGGCTTGATTCCGCTATAAGGAATATTGCCGTAAGCGGAGCATACAGCACACCGCTCATTACACCGGCCATGCCGGCCAGCACCAGGTTGCTTTCCGGGACACCTTCAAAACCGATAAGCTTACAGACCTGCGCAAATAAATACCCTAAAGCACCACCGGCAAATAAGGATGGCGCAAAATTTCCGCCATTCCCTCCCCCAAACAATGTAACAGGAGTGGCAAAAGCTTTCAGCATACAGATCAGGGTCAGGAAGATAATGACCGTCCATTCTTTAACGGCAAAATACCGGAAGAAGCTATTGTGTAAAACAGCAGATGTCTGCCCGTTGCTAAAGGCCTTAATCGCATCATATCCCTCTCCGAATAAAGGCGGCAGTAAAACACATATCAACGACAGCGCTACCCCGCTCAGCATGGCCCGCTTCATCTTGGACAGCTTTGTCCATTCAAAAAAATGCTCGACCTTTTGGCTGACCAGCAAAAAGTACCGGGCATAGAAGGCGGTGAGGATACCAAGAAAAATGTAGTATAGTATGTTATGATAGTTAAAAGCCTCGCGTGCATGAAACCGGAATAAGGCGTCTTCCTGCAGAATCACTTTCGATACCAGGCTCCCGCATACAGCAGCGACTACCAAAGGAATGAAATCAGTAAAGACCACACCTGTCAGCAATATTTCAAAAGCAAACATCATTCCTGCTATGGGAGCATTAAAAGCAGACGCAATACCCGCGGTAGCCCCTGCTGCTAACAGTAAGGTACGCTCCTTATAGCTGAGCTTGTATGTCTGGGCGTAGTTGGACCCTATTGCGGCACCTGTAACGGCGATCGGGCTTTCAAGTCCCGCAGAGCCGCCTAACCCTACTGTAACAGCGCTTTGTATTATCTGCGAGTACATTTTAACCGGGGAGACGATACTGGAGTTCCGGGCAATTTCATATAGTATCGCCGCGATCCCCTTACGGGACTGACCTTTAAAAAAGGTAATAACAATAGCGGTTGTCAGCACAATACCTAAAAAGGGGAAAATGATGTAGAACAGGACCTGGTATTCAAAATGAATCTTATTCGTTATCAGGTAATGAATATAATGGACAAGAGATTTCAGCGCGACACCGGCAAGACCTGCTGTTATTCCTACAAGAACACCAGACAAAATAAGGAATTGCGTCCTGCTCATACGGCTCTTTAACCAATGCAAAATAATTTCATAGCTTCTTACCTTCCTGATGCTGTAGGCTGTGAAATCCCTTTTAAATTTCAAAAAGCTATGGTATTTCCGCAAATAGTTCTGCTTCATTTTATTTATTATTTCGCGCCTCCAATAATACAAAGGTATTAAAGCCAGGTTGTTTACAGCATTGAAGATAATATCGCTAACAGCAGGAATATATTTACCAGGTTTAATGATGTCATAAACGACCCGGAATCTGTCGCGTACTACCCCGTTCCAAACCGGAATTTATTATCACTTTTGTATCGTTAAGTTGATAAAAAAACAAAGCGTGGAGCAGCGACCACGCAAAAAAAAACGGGCGAACCGAAAAGCCATACGAGTAGGAAAACATGCACAAATATTTTTTTATGTCAGAAAACAAAGTTTCACTGCACCGGGTAATCAAGGCATCCCCTGAAAAACTTTACCGTGCGTTTACCGAAGCGCTGGCTATCGCTTCCTGGTTACCGCCCTATGGCTTTCTTTGTACCGTTCACGATTTGAATGTACGGGTAGGCGGGAGCTTTAAAATGTCGTTCCAGAATTTCACGACAGGTAACAGCCATTCATTCGGCGGCGAATATGTAGAGCTTAAACCCAATGAGTTTCTAAAGTATACGGACAAATTTGATGATCCTAATCTGCCCGGTACAATGACCACTTCGGTCTGGCTTCAGAAAACATCGGTAGGCACCGAGCTCAGGGTGCTGCAGGAAGGCATTCCTCCTATGATCCCTGCGGAGATGTGCTACCTCGGCTGGCAGGAATCGCTGGACAAGCTGACCAGGCTGGTAGAGCCGGAAATACCGGATGCCTGATTTACCATTATTTATTATGCTGATACCGGGAATGAAACATTCCCGGTATTTCAAACCCGGGCTTCCAATAATATATTTTTCCGGGGCGCTTTAAGGAACTATTTTCGCGCCAAAATTGCAAGGTGGTTAAAAAACGCTTAAAACGGGGTTACAGGATAGGCAGGTATGTTATTTACAGGGAGACGCTGGTGGATTACCGGGAGAAATTCTGGTCATTTTTAGGTTCTTTCTTCGGGATTGGTTTGATCGCCTTTATTCAAAGCGAGCTTTTGTCCAAGGAAGATAATATTTTTCTTATTGGCTCATTCGGAGCAAGCAGCGTATTGGTTTACGGCGTTATCCAGAGCCCGCTTGCACAACCCAGGAACCTGGTTGCAGGACATCTCGTGAGCGCCATTGTCGGCGTTACGGTATGCAAGCTGCTGCCCCCTGTCCTTTGGCTTACGGCCCCTTTAGCCGTGTCTTTTGCCATTATTGCCATGCAATATACCAAATCGTTGCACCCGCCGGGCGGAGCAACAGCGCTGATTGCCGTTACCGGATCAGAGAAGATAAAAGCATTAGGCTATCTTTATGTGCTTTACCCGGTACTGACCGGGGTGCTGATCCTGCTCCTGGTTGCGCTCTTCTTTAATAACCTGACCCGCCGGCGGAAGTATCCCAGCGGCGGGAGATTATCCATACTCTTAAAAAGAATGATCGGCCATAAGGAAGAAGCCGGAAAGATGGAATAGCCGGCAGCGGAATGCCGACACTATATCCATTAACGCTGCTTCAGATTGCCAGCATTGCGTATAATTTGCTGCTTTGCGCTTCCTGGAGAAATTGCCCGTGCAGGCTGCTGGTGATGGTAAAGCATCCTGTATCATTTACACCTCTTGCCGCGACGCATAAATGCTCCGCTTTTATAATCACGGCAACATCTTCAATACCCATCACCATTTTTAAATGCTCCGCTATCTGTATAGTAAGGCGTTCCTGTACCTGGGGACGTTTAGAAAAGTAGTGAACAACCCGGTTGAGCTTCGAAAGTCCTATGACCGCACCTTTTGAAATATAAGCAATATGCGCTTTACCGGTTATAGGAACGAAATGGTGTTCGCAACAAGAATATAAGGGGATATCCCTTTCGAGCACAATCTCATTATACCTGAATTTATTTTCAAACAAGGTGATCACCGGTTCATTCAATGGGTTCAGACCTGTGAACATTTCATTGACGAACATCTTTGCCACCCTGAGGGGCGTGTCTTTAAGGCTGTCATCTTCCATATCTAACCCAAGGGCCTGCATAATCCGAGTGAAATGATGCTCAATAGTGCTTATCTGCTCGTTTGCAGTAAGAAGGGTACACGCTTCGCCTGCAGGTGGGGCGTTAAAAGTATTATGCATATTATCTGTTGTTTCCGGCTTGCATTTTTGTAAGCTGCGCCAGTGTATAAGCGCCCAGCGCCATTACCAGGTCGCGTACAGCTATATCAAGGTAATGACCGCCTGTCACCAGCTGCAACGCAATGCAGATAAGCCAGGCCATTACGATATAACCACCGGTAAGCGGGCGTACCAGTACGATAATACCGGCAATGATCTCAATAACACCAACTATTTTCATAAAAGTCAGGGGATCGAAGGGAATCATACTTTTATTGTTACCCAGGTAATCAACCCAATTCGTCAGCAGATTGGTAAATTTGTCGGCTCCGGCAATAATAGGAACGAGCCCGTACGTAAGCTTTAATGTTTGTTGTAATTGTCTGACAGTTGCCATGATAATTTATTTTTGATATACCTGTTAGAGTCAAAGACCTGCTAAAAGGTTACAAAAACTGGTATGGTTTTTTGTAACCTTTTTTAAATTATCGCATCTAAATGATATGAACGTCTCTACTGATACTAAGCCCCCCTTGTCCGACGAGGCGCTTATCGCCAGAATACTGAACGGGGAAAAACGGCTGTTTGAACTGCTTATGCGTAAGTATAACCAGCGCCTGTACCGGATTGGCATGTCTGTCCTGGCCGATGAGACGGAAACCGAGGATGCCATGCAGACCGCGTATATCAATGCCTATGAGCATCTGTCCGGCTTCGAATACCGTTCCTCATTCAGCACATGGTTAACCAGGATCATGCTGAACCAATGCTATAAGCAAAAGCGGGAAACCGGCCAGCCTCGCGGCGATTTTGGGCAACAAGACAATTTTATACATATGGAAACACCGGCGAATGAACTTGCAAACAAAGAACTTTGCGCCGTACTGGAGCAGGCTATCACGCGATTGCCGGAAAAGTACCGGCTTGTTTTCATGATGCGGGAAATTGAGGATATGACTGTCAGGGATACATCCATGGCTTTAAACATTGAAGAAACCAATGTAAAGGTGCGGCTGAACCGTGCAAAGACGATGCTTCGGAAAAACCTGAGCAGCTATATGAAGGATAATGTATATGACTTTCATCTTAGCAGATGCGACAGCATTGTCAGTCGTGTGATGCAGCATATTGGAATTTCATAATTATTTTAATAAGCTGTTTTCAGCTTACGCAAGATGTACCCTGTTTCCATAATGGATTTGTTATTCCCGATGGCCGACAGAATAAAAGGCGGTCCCGCAAGACCGCCTTTTGAAATACCGGTTATACCCTATAGATCTCCGACACCCATTCTACACCGCTGACGTCTGTCAGCTTTAAGAGATAACGCCGCCCTTTTTCAGCGCTAAGCGTTCCAATATCCATGCTCAGGTCTGCTTTCGCGCCCAGGGGAACTACCAGGCTATGCTTACCGGGCCGGATCTTTGCGATATAGTGGTTCCGTATCTTATCTTCCGGGAAAAGCGCCAGCTCTTCAGCACCCATCCGAAACAACGACTTTCCATTCATATCCGTCAGCTCTATGCCGATAAGAAACGAGCCGTAAACATCCGCGCCTTCGGTCCGGTAGATACGGAAGTACAACTGACCTTTATCGAGCCTTGCATGGCTTATCTCAAGCCTGGGCTTTACCGATTTATTGTGCAGCCTGCCCCATACGCCACCATGGAAGTACTGGTTGGTATACAGGGTGAGCGCGAATATAAAGACAGAGGCGACCAGGACAAAGCGATGTGGCCTGTGCAAGGGAAAAGGCCCTGAAGCCAGCCAGTTAATCCACTTTGATCGCCCAGCTCTCCCGATGTTCAGCACGTAATGATCCGCAGAATAACGGCCGCTGCCTGTGAGGAACAGGGTAAATCCGCCGGCTATACCCAGAACTCCTATCTGCCATTCATCCAGGCAGGTGGTACCGAGCCATCCCGAACCCAGAAGTATCCCCATGGCAAGGCCGGATACACCGATGCCCATCAGCCTGGTAAAAAGGCCCAGCATAACAAATAATCCAACAATAGCCTCAACGATGGTAAAGGCAATCATTGCGCCCTGCAGTTGATCGGGATGCGTTACCAGGTATTCTATAAGGGGCTTAATGCCCAGCGCATTGGGAAGAAAATGGTTGAATTTTTCACCAATATAACCGGCTTCTTCCGGGATCAACTTATTCTCAAGGATCACCCGGCGCCAGAAAGCGGAAAAATAAGTCCATCCTACCACGAGTCGGAGGGACAAGGTAAAGAGGCCCGCCATCTCATATGGCTGGCTGTCGCTGTTATGTTTCATTATTATTGCTATTTATTGTAAACGGTTAACGATTGCTGTAATAATATGCAACCTATGCCGTATGCAGCTTTAACCGTTTGAACAATATATAGCGGGGAGGGCTCTTAGCGGCTATATGCCACCAGTATTTATGGATCAGGCTCGTTGCAGGAACATGGAACCGTAAAAGAAAAGTGGGGTACTGAAAATGATAAGACAACAGCTGTTTAACAGGTATAATTATCCCCGCCCTTTTCCCATTCGGAGCGGGAAAGGTTTCGTTGCAGCTGGGCGGAGCCGTTGTTGCCCTTGCTTTATTTAACGGGCTGCTGTATACCGTGTCAAAAACCGCATACAGGCCCTTCTTTACGGGACAGGGCGCCAAGGCAAACAGAACCACCAGCATTGCGGCAGTTCTGAGTGTTCGTATAAGTCCTTTGTTCAGCACGGGTCAAAGGTAAAGGAAATGGATCCGTGCTGTTATCATTTCACTTTAGAATAACTTATTGGCCAGGGGCACTATGACCTTACCGGAGCACTATACGCTTGAAATAAGCCCTCCCTTCCATATCAAATTTCAGCAGGTAGACCCCGGGTGCGACGTTGTGAAGCAGGCAGGTCATGCGATTCCCCTTGGCCGGTAAATCGTATTGCCTGATTAACCGGCCATCCATACTGGTCAAGGTAACAAAGGCATTCTTTGGAAAGGCACGCTCGCTTTCAACCGTTACGATATCACCAGCCGGGTTCGGATAGATAGATATTTCAGGCGCAGATGCTTCGATATCATCCACAGAAGTAATACCCGGGTACGCGCAGGGCAGATCATTAAAAGTATAGGAAAGGTCTCCGTCAGAATAGCAAAGCAGGTAAGGCGTATGTACTTCGGGAATAGTAGCTCCGGTAAAGGTGGGGGGTATAAAGCCGCTATTGGGCGCCCCTATCCGTTCCAGGTAAACGCCGGCAGTGGAAGCGTTTCCGCGAAAATTACCATTAACAGCAAACCCGATCGGCGAATCCTCATCAGTAAGGCTTACAGCTACTGTTTTCAGGTCTACGCCACCGACGTTACTGGTAAAAATGCTGTCAATCGATACTGTGAATGTTCCAGAACTGGTAGGGAGATCCTCCGTTGTAGGAAAGGTCAGCAAACCGCTGCTTTCCGAGAAGATGTACATAGGGACAAATTTCTCCTGTGCCTGGCTAAAATAGAACACCGTATCCATATTATCGTATACATACAGCGATTCACCAATCTCGGGGGAATAGCCGCTGCTCCCATTGACCAGTGAATAATTGGTTACCTCGATCCGCCTGCAGGCCTGGTCATTATAAACAGTCGCTTCTACAGACTTGTAATGGGTTACTTTATTAATGATGTAATGCTCATCTGGTGAGCTATCTTCCTCCTCAAGCCACTCCCCGCTATACCACCATTCCGCTCCTAAGGGGGCAAATTGTACACTTTCCTGTGCATAAATCCCGGAAGACAGGAAAACAAATAAAGACGACGAAATGTAGATTCTTTTCATGTGTTATTTTTTAAGGTAGTAGGTATCCGCCCGGCAATGTTTATGATGTAAATTACAACAAACCAGGCATAATATCCTGTTATTACATAACTATATTTAAATAACATAAGTGTACGTCCGGGACGACTATCACTTAAAACACAGGAAAGAATCCGGCTTTGCATTACGCTACGCTTAAAAAATCATAGTAAGCCTTTTTGAAAGAAATTTTTCTGAGCGGTCTGCAGCTACCTGCGTTTTAATTTCTTTGGTCTCCTCCATTGGCCGAAATCTTGAAATATACTGCTCAATCCTGTGCGAAAGATTGCTTTGTAATTGCCTGCCATTTATCAGCCATATGAATTGAATCCAGTAGGTGAATACGCGCCTCCCTACCGACTGAATTACTAACGATTGCCCTCAGCTGCGAGTACTGCGGGTTCCTCAACCGTTTTATCTTTACTTATGTTTTTGTAATTTACTGTAATAACAATAGTATTTATTTTGTTGGTATTTGTGAGTTCCCGATACAGAAAGTAACAAAGTCAGTGTTTTCAATGCTTTCAGAGCAACGAGAGACAAATATGGGACAAAATGTGTGAAATCATAGCAAGAAGAAGGCAGGAAAAGGCAGCTTTCGGAATATCATCTTATAGCTCAATCAAAATTTAATCGCTACTTTTGATAGTATCAAATGATACTATCAATATAATGAAACCACCTTATTCCATTACAGACACTATATTAAAGCTAATTGCTGCTATTTCAGAAAAGATAGGGGCAATTAATGCTACGCATTTATACAAGCCTCCTACAGAATTAAGAAAAAGGAACCGCATTAAAACGATTCAATCATCTTTAGAAATTGAAGGGAATACACTCACCGAAGAACAAATCACTGCTTTGTTAGAAAACAAAAGAGTAGTAGCTCCTAAAAAAGATATTCTTGAAGTGCAGAATGCGATTAAAGTGTATGACCAGTTGCACCAGTTCAATCCTTATCAGCTAAAAGATTTAGAAAAAGCGCATAGCGTTCTGATGAACGGATTAATTGACAATGCAGGAAAACTAAGGACTAAAAACGTAGGCATTGTAAAAGGCTCCAACGTAAAGCATATAGCGCCTAACGGCACTATGGTCAGGGGCTTGATGAAAGACCTTTTTGATTATCTCAAGAAGGATAAAGATTTACTGCTCATAAAAAGCTGCGTATTCCATTATGAGTTTGAATTTATACATCCTTTCATGGACGGTAATGGTCGAATGGGCAGGCTGTGGCAGACGTTAATTTTAATGCAGCAATATCCTTTGTTTGAATTTTTACCGATGGAGCATTTGATAAAGCAACAGCAGGAACAGTATTATCATACGCTTTCGGAGTCCGATAAAAAAGGCAACTCAACTCCATTCATAGCGTTTATGCTTGGAATCATTCTGGATGCTTTGGAAGAGCTTTTACAATCTCAAAATAAAACACTTCGTACAGAAGACCGGATAGCCTTGTTTAAAGAAAAAATCGGTCAGAATAAATTTAACCGAAAGGAATATTTACAGAACTTTAAAAACATTTCTGCACCTACTGCGAGCAGAGATTTGAAATGGGCTGTTGAGCAGGGAGTTTTGAAAAAATCAGGAGCGCAGAGAATGACAGCGTACCAATATGTTTAAATGCGGGACGTATTTACGAGAACAGCTTTTTATGTTTAGCGTTGAGCAGCTCAACATAGCTTTTCTGCATTTTTCTGGATAAGAAGCTTTGCCGGATAAAAGCTATCCATATAGGCAATGTCTTATTAAATCGCTCATAAATAGATTGCAGTGATTTCTCATTTATCTTTAGCGATGATGCTAAAGCATCAAAATCGCTGCGCTTCAATCTGTTCTTTTTTCCGTTAATAGTTAATGCAGATTCTTCTTTATCTTCTGGAATTACTAAAGCGGTGCTTAGTAAATCATAAGCAGGTGAGAACTCATATTCTCCTAATGTGTTTTCTATTAAAGAGAAATTTTTCAGGTGCATATCCGCATTGCCGGTTAGGTAGCTGAATAGTACCAGCTCAAACAAACGTTGCGCTTCAAAACCTTTGTTGGTTGTATATTGATAAATCAGCCTTCCTATCATTTCAACAGAGCCTCTGTACTTATGCTCCGTCAGGTTCTCACTTAGCTGGCAAAAATCTTCAACGGCAATTTTCTTACCATTCTTCCTGTCAAAGCGTTTGGTCAAATAAGCCAGCTCTCCGGAACGCAAACGAATTAATGAATGCTTAGCTGTTTTAATCTTTACTAATTCAGCCAGATGCATGGTTAGGTCTTCATTTTCAGGCAGCTCTGCATATTCAACAGACGGTGGTTTCAAAATATAATCACCATGTAATCCTACTATGGTCAGTCTTGACAGCTCATCTTTATGCTTTTCTAAATCCAATGACAATTTAGGCTGAACACCAGTTACCGCAACGCTTTTAATAATGATTTGTTTGGCTAATTCTTCTAACTGCTTTAAGTCAAAATCAATAACAGGTAGTGTAGCTGTACCAAATATTTTCTTAGCGCAGGAGGCATGGAAATCATTTTCAGATTCATCTAACGGCTGATAGCAATACAAGCACTTTTTCATCTGGTCGTTTATATTTTTTTCATTTGTCAGATGTAATTTGCCATTAACTTTTTAACTTTTATACAATTGAAATGGCTCATTTCATCTTCAATCTTCTTTAGATAAAACAGATACACAACCTATGCAATCCTTACACATAGTAAGCAACAGACCGAAACGGTCTCTTGGATTGACTTTCCAGTTATTCACAGCAATATTCAACAGCCAGCCTTCGGGAATCAATCCGTCAAAAAAGGGAAACAACACTTTGCTTTCATAGGGTTGTTGTTGCAAAGGCAAAGTAAGGCTTACAGGCTTTGAAGCAGGATTGTTTAAATAGGCCTTCTCATACTGAAAAGTATATCCGTCATCAGCTTCAGTAATGATTCCTGCTAAGCTGCTTTTATAAAAAATTTGTCCTTGTCTCATGCTTCAACCTTTTTGATAACCCCCATTTCACTGCCAAACAAAGCCAGCACCTGATTCACCTTATCCAGGCGAACAGATTGCTTTCCCTGCTCTAATTCACGCACAAAACGAAGCCCGACACCTGCACGTTCTGCCAGTTCAGGCTGTGTGAGCTTGATCTGTTTCCTTTTCTCTTTGATAAAGTCTGAAAGTGAAATATTCATTTTTATACCCTTTAGGGTACAAAAATAGCGATTCTTTTGAAATTATACCTTATAGGGTATAAAATTTATTATTTACTTAAAATTATACCCGAAGAGGTATAAGCTCTAAGGAACTCTATGGTTATTAATTTCTGTTACTACCGAAAGCCAAGATTTGAATGAGTTGCTGAATAAGAGATTTTAAGTAAATATAAAGTATTTATAATGATGAAGTTTCAACTTCAATAAGTTTATACAGAATAATATCTATTATAAATTATCACTACTTTCTATTTAATCCATAATGTTATAAAGCCTTTTTTTTAGAGCACTAACAAATAGAACCCGTTTTTTATGAACTACCGAAAATTGTTTAGACTTATTAGTATTCATTGTGTAAAAAATATCGTCGAGCTCTTTCTTAGAACTTTCTATTTGTTTGTTAACGAAATCATTATCGGGCTTTTTTTCACTTGGCAAATCATGTAGATTATTGAAATATATATTCTTTAAATCAAAATGATTAATAATCTCAATAATGGTTTTTGTGATTATATATTCAAGAGTTATTGTATCAGTAACACAGTTCATTTTTAGCTCCATTAATTCTTCATCATGAAGAAATAAATGAAGATTATCTTGAGCAATATCAAAATTTAGTTTTTTAGTTTTAATTTCTTTATAATATTCGTTAAGCTTAAGATAGTTTGCTGAATTAATATCTGAAAAACTAATGTTCATCAAATAGTTCAACCATTCAGAATACTTATTATTTGTATCAATAAGGGCATCTCTTTCAGCAGCTTTGATGCTAAACTTGTTTTGATTGAGGTAACTTAAATCTGCTTTTATGTATTCAATGTCTTTTATAAATTCGGATTTTATTTTTTCTACTTTTTCTGTGATTTCTTCAACATCCTCTTTAGTAGCTAAATTCTTTCCTTTTTCATTAAAATAGGAGGGGAGAAAATTTTTAATTGTGAAGAATAACCCAACTCCAACAAGGAGGATCGTCAATTCGATTATTAAATTCATTTCCATTTTTATTAACAATCAACTAATGTTAAGTCAGAACAGTTCATATAAACTGTTTAGTTACGTTCTCAATAATATCAAATGGCAATACTTCAATTTCATCATTTTTACCAAACTTTTCGAATGGGTTTATATCTGAAACAATTACAATTCTATCAGTTGCAGTAGCACTTCCTTTAGTTTCTCCCCAAATCCTTGTTGTTTTATCAGTATCATCAATGACATCGCTAAAACACCAGACATTTTTAAACAAGTTATTATCCTTAATCATGTGGCAAAATTCTCTCGCTAACGGAATTACACTTGTTTTTGACTTTGCAACATCACCAATAACAAATACCGCAACTCCATCTTTCTTTAAGAAAGATTTGAGTTCTATTACAAATTGCTTAGAAAATATAACCCACTCTGAAAGATTTAAATCATCATCTAATTCTGCTGAAACTTCAACAGGACTTTGGTTTAATAACCAAGACCGTATCCAGTTTTGTTTGGCATAGTTAACTATTCCTAAATAAGGGGGAGAAGTAACTACCAAATTTACTTTGCCTGCATATTCTTTTAAATCTTCGTTTTGGGTTAACTTTTTCGCATCGGCCTTTAATACAATACCTTCCCCTTTTAATGATTTATGTTTATCAAATAATCGTTCTGTCTTCTCTTTTAATATTTGAAAAACATCTCTGAATTGCCTATTTAGCTCTTTAGTCTGTACAAATCGTCTTACATATTCAGGAGACATACTGAAAGTATTAGGCATGCTAATAGACAGGTAGCCAGAAGTTCCATCTTTCCGTTCTCCACCATGCATTACCCCTAATGTACATCCAAGCAAATATTTATCTATTGGCAATTGTGATTTCGCAAATTGTCTCTTTAAAAAACATAATTGAGCTAAAGTTCTCGGATGAAAAATCAAATGTATTTCATCTGGTTGAGCTAACGCTTCGGGTAAATAAAGAGCAGGGTCATATTTATTAGCTAATTCATCAATTCTATTGAAGATTTCTTCTTTTGTAAAGTCCTGATTTTTTGCTTCTGTTAATGCTAATGCTATAGGATTTAGGTCTGTTGCTAAAGATTTTCTGTTTAAAATTCTTGCTTCTAATAGTGTTGTTCCTCGTCCTGAAAATGGGTCAAAAACCCAATCACCTTTTTTACTAAAATACTTTATAAAGTAACTTGCTAAAGGAGCAGGGAAAGAACCTAAATATGAACACATAGAATGCCAAGAATCATAATTCCTTGCACTTTCTTTAGCCCAAGGTGTTACGAATATGTCTGTGTTCATTAATCTTCTTTACTTTCTGTTATTATCACTTGGAAAAAGTCGTTTATAATCCCGCAAATAGCTTCACAAGCATTTGCAAGATTTGCTTTCTGTATTTTTTCTACTATTTCTGATGGAATTTCTTTATTTCCATCTTCTTCCGTTTCAATAAATTTATCAGCATTATTTTGGTTAATCATAAACGCTGTAAATGCTATATGCTCTCTATATCTTGTCTTAATGGAATCTACAGCTTGTTCACTATACTGTTTCGCCCTTTCGATTAACTTAATTAAATGCTTATTAGAATCATTGATAAAAATTATAATACTGTCTTTGCCAGATTCTACTGTTGCTACTGTTTCATTTGTCCAATGATTTTCTTTATAGTATGGGTCTACTTCACTTATTGGCTGGATGTTAATATTGGGTGTATTTTTATTGCCTGATTTATCTGAGTTTGCATCTTCTGGTAATGGAACAGCAATACAGTCAAGCGAGCTACTTAAAGATTTCTGTCTTGGGGGACGGAGTTCAAGTGTAATTTTTGCTTCATTTCCAATCTCAACATCTTCTCTTACTGTAAAATATGCAATACCATAACCGTCAACTACATTTGCATTTCCAGTAAAACTTCCAAAAGAATGCGGCTCAATAAATGCAAGGAAACAATCAGGATTAAAAAAATAATTGGGATGAGCGTCCGTTTTAAACTTTATAGAAAAAGTTTTACCTATATATACTTCTTTTGGATTAGATGATGTAATTTCTAAAAAAGTGGGAATATCTTGTATTGGGATTGGTTGTTGTTTCTTTGTTTTAACTGTTTCTTTTGTATCAGTAGCCTTTACCGATGTACCTCCACCAGTAGTTTTTAAATACACATTAATTCTATTGGCTAACCTCTTTCTCAATTTATCTAATGCCTCTGTTTCGTCCTTTTTTAAATAACGTTCTTTTCTTTCTTTATCTAAGCGCTTTAACTCATCATCTTCGTTTAATGTGTCAATCGTTAGCTTTTTAAGTTCATCCAAAATTGAAGTATCACGAAGAGACTCTCTGGTACTACTAAAAAGTTGCCTTTTGGATTCATTATCTAATCTATCACATTCAATTTGTACAATTAAATATCTGTCAAGAAAAGGCAATTTTAATTCATTCTTGATAATTGTGTTAGGTAAAGTGCCTTGTTTTTGCCCATTGAAAGTTATAATAATAGGCTGTGATGCCATAGTATATCCCGTAATTCTATCTCTGGGGTTATCAGTTCCTTCCTGACTTAGTACCCAATAATAAATTATAGCTTTACCGTCTCTAAAGGTTAAGGGTACTTCTCTCGTGTATTGTGTTGTTTCTCCTAATGTAAGTCTTCTATTATTTCCTAATACACTTCTATTCTCAGGTTTATCTTTTTTAATTTTTTTCAACCTTTCGTCTGAAATTGTAAATGGCAGAATTGTATCAAACAAATAGTTATGAGATAAATACCAAAGAGAGCCAGTAAGATTTGTGATTGCAGATGTATATTTACCTAAATCCATTGCAATATGTCTCACTAATGTTCCATGTTCAAATTCGTCATCTTTTATTTCAAATGTTATTGGCTGGCCGTTCTTTGCATCCACCAAATATTCAAACCATTCGTGTTTATCTTTATTTACATCTCCTTGGTTAATTCGTACAATTGTCCAACTTACAGTTGATTTCTTTTCTTTAAAATATGGCTTGGAAATTATTATTGTAAAATTGTTGTACGATAATGCTGTTGAACCACCCTGTCCATAGGCTCCCATTAAGAATAGCTTATTGAGTTTATTTCCCCCATGTAGGCTCAAAATAGTTTTTGAGAAATTTTCTGCTTTGATACCAATTCCTGTATCTCTAATTTCAACAGTAGGATTAGACTCTCTCTCAGAATCTCTTAAGGTAACTTTTACTCTTTTATTTAAGTCTTGGTCAATATCTTCCCTTTTAATATTTCGAAGTTTTCCGTCAGGAATATTAAACCAACTTTGTGTTGCAATTCTTGGTGACACTACTTCTTCTGGTTTTTCTTGTTTATACCATTCTAACTCAAGTACTGCATCAATGGCATTCGTAATGCGTTCCGTAAGTCCAGCAGCAGGGTCTGTTCCAATATTAATAGTAGCAATATTATCTTGTCTGCCCCCAACAGGAATCCATTTAATATTTTCTTCTTCCTGAAAATCTATTAAGAAATCAGTAACCTCTTTTACTGTGTTTGCTTCAAGCAGTTGTTTGAAAAACTTATTCATTATAATGAATTAAAATTTAAATGTTTGTTTTGTGGTTTTGGCATTTGAAGAAAATGAAAGCTCTAATAATCTAACCTTCTCCTTAATAGCTTTTAGCATTTTAGCTACATCTTCCATCTCAAATTCATAATTATTTTTATTTGAACATTTAGATAAAGAATCCATACTATCCAACACTTTTTGCACCCTTTTGGATGCGACATTCTTAAAACGCTGCTTTTTTATATCGTTATTATTAATGCTCATTATATTTAGATCAATTAATAGAAACGAAGGTAGAATATTCACTACATTCAGCAAAATATAGTTCTTATTTTGCCAAATTTGGGTATAATCACTATCCAATTAAATAAAAGAGCTTCTATGTAGCACAAAAAAAATACCCCTTAAAAATCAGGGCATATTAACTAATCCATAGAATAAACTAACTTTATCTCCCTTTCTGCCAAATCATAAAATCAATCTTTTTGGTATCGGAGATATTATTTGTAGCGGCAACCTGGGTATCAAATATCTGAATCATTGATTCCCCTTCATCAGAAGATAAAACAGTTCTGTACCAATCTTCTATCCGGTTATAACATTTCACCGTTTTAGAAAACTTATCCTTGTCAATATAGCGGGGTGCAGAAATTCCTAATTTCTTTAAAACTTCTGAATCCCATATTGGCATATCTGGATTTATGGTATGAAGTAATTTAGATGAAAAGGAAGCCTCTATTTGTCCTGTTAAATCTTTGATTCCTGTCAAAACAGATTCAAAAGTTATCTTGTTGTTCTTGTTTTGAAAAAGAAACTGATAATATTTCCGTTGAAAATCTTCATTACGCCGTACTCTGTAAAAACCATTAAACCTTCTTCTAAATTCAATATAACTATTATCTTCCCATTTAGATGCAGAGTTGATATTTTCAAAATACTCCAAAATAGAATTATATTTTTCCAATCCTATTTTGACGTTTTCCCAATTAACAGAGAATAACCAATCTGTTTGCATTCGAATTTATTTTTAGATAAAACTATTAAAGATTATTTGCATTCCGTATTATCCCCCTTTATCATTTAAACGTTTTAATTGAGAATTAAGCCTTGCAAAAAATAAGAAAACATAATTAATGAAGCGATGGATGATATGTCAACAAAACATAAAAACAGCCCCCAATGCAGCTTAAAACTACAATAGTGAATATTCTATTTTCAGTATATTACTGGGATTTAAAAAGCAAAGCAATTCATCTAATCGAATCGGTGCTTTACAAAATCATAAATTGGATACAGATTTGAAAAGCTATCCATAATTGAAGGGACAATATTTGATTCTGATATTTCTATTGAATCAGGTGCAAACTGTTTCCCTATAATAAAGTATTCTTTTTTGTTGTCTTTTTTTACAGCATCTTTAAATTCGTCAATTGTTCCAATCTTATCACATGGAACATCACCATTAGCATTAATTGAAATAAAATAGTCTTTACCAAGTCCAGTAACCATTTTGTAAAACTGTTCTGTAAGCTGTTGGTCTTTCATAATCTTATTTTGAATATTATCTCTATCCCATACACTACCATCATTTTTACCAATAACTAACCACGCACCCACAAAGAAATTTTCTTCTTTGGTGTTACCAATAATAACTTGCATGCGAATATGATTAATAAACGTTTCTTTGCTTTTATCACTTACCAATTTTTGATAACTCTTTATTTCCTTTTCAGTCTTGCCATAGTGAAGCCATATAGATTGTAAACTATTTGCAATAAAGGGGTTTGATATATCAATACCCGAAACTATATGTGCATCTATATTGTGCTTATCAATTTTCCATTTTCTTTTTCTAATCTCAGGATATATTTTATCATGCAATTCCAATAATCGCAATTGAACACATTTCCTTTCATGCAAGATAGCCTCATCATTTCGTGTAAACTTTGTAGGCAAAAATGTTTCAAAATCTTCTTTTTTGAAAAATGAATCTTGTGGCAATTTATCTATGATACTCATTGAATAAATTTTTAAAAAATAACCTTAAAGTTATTTATTTTTTTATTTGATAGAACCTCGTTCAAACATAAAAATAGCCCTGATGTAGCCTAAAACTGCATCAGAGCTGTTCTGATTTATACTCCCTGATACCCGCCTCCAAAGACTTGTTTCCATTTCCCTCTTTTGTAAGAGAAAATTTGGTAAAAGCTGCCTTCGTAGTCCTCACTGAAATATATCCATTCAGCAATACCATCACCGTCTATATCTATTTTGTCAATCAGCGTATCTTCCATTTCATTGCCCATATCGTCTTTGCGTTTTGATAATGCCGGTGCGCTTTTAATGTTTTCTGAAAGTTGGGATAAGCCTATGTCGGGGTTATTGGTGAGTATTGGAGGTTTAGGTTTAATATCAATTACAGCAGAATAGGTCTGCCAATCACTGAATCCGTATAGTGTAGTCTTCTTTATTATTACGGAACCAACTTGAATGCCATTTTTCAACTGATACAGCTTTTGGTTAGCAGCAACAAGTGGTAATAATATCTGTTTTGCTTTAGCACATTCCTGTAATGCCACTCTTTCATTGCTCTCTATTTCACAAACAGGAGGATTTTCATATTTCCCATTTGAATAAATTACAAAGGGTACAGCCACAATTTGCCTTTCATCTTCTATACCACTTTCAATAGAAAATAAAGCAGTTGGCATTTGATTTGTAGCTTTAGTTGGCTTTGTAATCGCTGATACCTCTGTTTCTACTTCAGTTACCTTGCCCGATGAGGCATTTACAGGAACATTTCTATTTTCCGGTTCATTGTCATGCTGATGCCACCACACTGCTATAACTCCCAAAACAAAAATAATTCCAACAAGTATGCTCCATAGCAGCTTATTATTGGGTCTGCTATTCACTTCACTTGGTGGATAATCTAAATGCTCAACAGCCTTAATGCTGCTGTAACCCTTGGTCTCATTTAATGCCAGAAACCCAAGCCTGTCATTGATAGATACAGAGTACTTCTGAAAAATGCTTTCCAACAATTCTTTCTCCTGACCTTTGTATTTATCTAATAAATTTGATACTTCACTTACTTTAGCAGGATTATATTGCCGATAAATAGCAGTAATGATTTTGTGGTAATCTTTAGATGTCATCGGGATTGATATGGGGTTTAGTGGTTGCGTTTCCTCCTTGTTGCAATGAAGATAACAAGGCGATTATCTTTTGCTGATTTTCCAAGCTCTGCTTTTCATACTGTACTCTTTGCTGTTCTGCTAACACATAAGAATTGTTAGTAATGGTTTCAACGTCCTTTGCTACATTTACCATAAGCATTATGGATTGTGCAATAGCTAAAAAGAAAATGAAATACACCACGCTTAAAAAAGATAGTGCTATTACAAAATAGACCCCATTAGGGTGGTCTGTCCACCATTGCCAAAGCAGGAGAATGGTGAGCATGCCCGCAATTAAGTTAAGCCAGGCAATAACCTGAAACACCGTTGCAACAATGCGAAGTGAATTATAGGATTTCATTTTTATGAATTTTGATTGAAGCGATATTTATATCGGCTTAGTAAATAAAATGTCCTGATGTAGCCTAAAACCGCGTCAGGACTATGTTGCTGGAATTGTATAGCATCCTTGTTTATCTCATCTTTCTGATTACTCTAAATGAGAGTATATGATTCTTTCTTTCTTCCAAATTGAATCCTTTTATATTTATATGGTACTTTTTTACGCTAAAGAATGATTGTTCTATTGCATCTTTCAAATCCTGTGGAGCATCGCCATGCATAAATGTTACTTTATCTAATTTTCCATAAGAAAAATGAAGCTCAAAAGATACCATTCCGGTAAAGTCTCCTAATACATCCTTATTAATATGCTTGTTAAAATAGGTAAAGAATGATATGCTGTCTGCCAATACATCATTAACATCGATACCTTTTGTTGTTGAAGTCAATGAAATTGTTGAAGTCGGCTTATTGCTATGGACACTAATGTTGTCATCACTCTTTTTGCTTTCTGCTTTTCTTTTTTCTATATATTCCTTTTCTTTTTCCAATTCCAGCTTTAATTTTTCGTCCTTTTGTTTAAAAATATTATTGAGCTTATCTTGAACAAGCTTAGGGAATTTCTGCTTTCTTGTAGGAACGGATTGGATTGTGGTAATCCTATTGGAATTTAGAAATATAGTATAGTAGTGTTCATAATCTTCCGAAAACATATATCCGTCAATCTTCCTAATCTCACTGCTTTTTAGCATAAATTTTCTAACCTCCTCAACAGATTTTTCAGGTATCTCTTTGAGTATTTTATAAAGCGCATTATTGCGAAACAGAAAGCGTTCCTTTACACTAAACGGATATGTCAAAGTCCCGTAGAAGTTGGTTAAATTAGTTTTGTACACTATCACTTCTGTTGGATTCCCATTGTCATAAAGGACTTTTTGCTTAGCGAGTACTTCACCCGGAGAAAGGTTTGTTTGATTTACAACATAACTGGTTACAGATATTACGTGTTGCGGATTATCACCGAACTTAATAGTGAGTTGTGCATTTGCTTTAGAACTACTTATCAGTACCAATGCTAAAGTGAGCAGACTTAGGTATCTCATACAATTCAGATGAACACTGCACCCCCACAAACAAAAAACAGGCTTGAAACGTTAGTCTCTACCTGCCTCTGAGGGAGTCGAAGCCCTGTACAACAAAGTAAAGCAACGCTCAAGCCCTTGACTTGAGCATTTTGCTAAACCTTTCCTGTTGTACTTGAAATTTCGACTTTTCAGAAGCAAGAAATAGTTTGCGAAATGCAATATGGTTTTAATTAATCAGTTTTGTTCTACTTCATTAATATGCCTGTTTTTACGCTGTAAAAGTAACAATTTTCCATGTCAACCTTTGATAATCTACGCAAAGTTTTTTCTAAAGGTACCTCTTGCGCATTCAGGACATCTTTTTACTATTGACGATAAATATGTCGCCCGAACAAATAAAGCTCCTCCAAGTAGCTTGAAATGCGGCTTCTGCTGATTGCAGCATTGCATTAATGGTATCGGTATTTGATAAACATCGTTAGAGATAATTCTGCTATACCAAAAAAGAAATTAAGCGCAGTAAAATGGTCTTTAGCGGAAAATAACTGTCATTTACTTTTGTGAAAAGGGGGAAGGGGGAAAAGAAGAAAGAAGATTGAAAAATTTAGAAAACAGATAATAGCAAATTAAAAATCTCCCTATGCTAAGTTTTATCCTTTATTTCATTTGGTTGAGCAATCTTCCTGATAATTAGCACTTTTCTTTTTACAGTTATCTCAATAACATCTCCCGGGTTGAAGCCCGCATTACTAAGCCAGATTCCATTGAGATTTAACCAGGGAACATAGAACCACCCGCTTTCTCTCCTTCTGAAACGTGCATGAATAATAGCTTTCCTTATGTTTTTCTGTTCTTTCATAATAAACAACCAAGAGATGGCTAAAGTAATGGAACAGGGATTTCAGAGAAAAAATTACTACTTCTGCTTTTCAGGGGATTCCTCCACAATTTAGTATTGGTTCGCTATGACCCTATTGTAACAGTTCCCAGATAACGATTTCAAGCATTTTTACTCTTGCCAATAGAAAGCCAATAAGTATAGGAATAGTAAAGAATCATTTCAGGCTATTTCTATGGCATCAAATTAACACAGCGATATTTCTATCGTGAATTTAATCTGACATTACCCAGATAGCCGGAAACCGCATTTCTGCTGATTGAATAACAAAATGCTGCCAGCATAAGCCGACAGCATTTATTTTAAAAGTTTGTAAAATTATCTTACACTTCTTACACTTTCTTCTTATTCTTCCGAGCAATATCTTCTTCATACTCCTCTAGTTCTGCTTCTAATCTGCGTAGAATATAGCGGACATCAATGTCATACACCTGATAATATGTTCCATTACTTCTCCTTCTGCTTATAAAGCCGTATTTGTTCAATAATTTACCGAACCTGACTAGTTCTCCTTTATTGTGAATATCTCGCTTCATGACTTTTGTATAGATTTCTTCCGTCCTAAGCCAAGCAGGGTATGCATGACGCCCAAGCATTTTTTCAATTTCATTTTTTCTAAAAACATACCTCATATACGCTTCTCTTTCTCTTTGCGGAATTATGGTTATATCAAGATACAATAACAGGTCATGCTCTTTAATTGGTTTAGTTGCAAATTTTGCTTTAAGGCTGGCTTCTTCTATAGTCAGTACCATAAACCGCTCATTGTTCTTTTCTACAATTTGTTGTTCATCCTTATCAAACCAATATTGGAACCCGCTTTTATATAGCTGGTATGCTTCTGCTAATACTTTGTTCATATCTACATCGTGAATGCCGCCGTTTTCAAATTCAAAAACTTCAAAAGAAAGAAATCTACGGTTGCCTGTAAGGTCATATAAAAATTCTGTCCCATTAACAGAGCCAACAAACGAAGCTCTGCGGATATATGAATCGTTGAAATGACCGTATGCTTTTCTGAAATCTATTAAACTCTTCGTTACTAATTCCTTTAAAGCGGTTACATTTTTATAGGTCATTGTAGCAAGCTCATCGAGATTTATCAGGCACTTGCTGGATAAGTAAGCCAATGTGTCTTTATTGCCGATTTTTATGTCACCTGCGTAATTGTATTCTTCTCCAAGCTCTTTGGGGACTAATCTCTTCAACCATTCACTTTTTCCAATGCCTTGCTGACCACCTAAAATGACACACTGGTGATTAGTAATTTTGGGGTCAATCATGCAAGCCACCCACGCCACCAACCACTTCTTAAATGCCCATTTAAAAAAGGCATCATCATGTGTCTTTAAAGTTTTACATAGACTTTCAAAGTTTGCTGTACCTTCAATGGCAGGCAACTGTTTAAAGTATACTTTAAAAGGGTTAAAGAGTGGAGAAAATTCCGATTCAAGCAGGTTTTTGATACCTTCTTTGGTAACCCTGAATCCATTTCTGGCTTGTTCCACATACATAGTGTTTAGCTTTCTATCATCTACAAGTGAAAATTTATTACTGTCTTTTAGCTTATATTCTACTCTACCAAGTACCTCATTATATCGGAAATCATATTTACCATTTAAAGAGGCTTCTATTTTTAATATGTCTTTCATTGTTTTAAAATTTTAAAAGGGATTATTATTCTTTTATCTTAATAGTTAATAAGTATGTTTTAGTTGGATAACAAGTGCTGCCATTCGTAGCTTATTGTATTGACGATAACATCAGTCAGGACTACATTTGCATGATTTTTTATCAATAGCTTAAAGCTTCTTAACCTGCTGGTGACGGTACTCTTGGAAGAATCACATTTTAACCGTTTCCAGTATTGAGGATTGTTGCCTTGCAAGTACAGCTTAAGCTCTTTAGAGGTGAGCTTGCATTGTGCCATTTCCCTGTAATTATCCATAAGAATATCTTTGAAATGGTTATTCATCAGCAGACCGAGCGCATCCATTTTGCTTTTATTTTTCAGGTCATCCAGCGTTTTAATCCCGGTAGGTTTCAAATGTTCTGATTTCACAATTTTTAATTCAAACCTGATTAGGTCAAACGGCAGATGCTCTTGCTTGCTTTTATTGTAAATCTTCAAGGTGTATCGCTGCTGCTCTGCATAAATCCCGAAGGAAAGCCGCTGTATCTTGTATTCGCCAAAAGGCTTGAACTTATACATGATAGCATTATGTTCTATGGATTCATAAGTGATTGGTGAGAATCTTACATTTACACCTGCTTCAATACGTTGTATCTTAATTCTGCTTGCATCAATATTTAGCTCTGCTGATATAGTATCAACAGCATTTTTTAGTTGGCTGTGGGTGAAGAAATCATAATTGATACCACGATTAAAGCTCTTATGTAATGAACCCTGAATTGTCACATTGTGGTTTGCTGTTATGGAAATAGTGAAGTGCCTGTAATATGCAGTTAGTCGCTGATTAAAGACTTCTCCTGTTTGTGTAGAGTACGAGCCTGAAAAATTGAATATTGATTTCAGGTTGTTTATTTCTGCTTCATTTGCAGAAAAAAACAGTTTTATTCCGTCTATCATAGCCTTAGTATTTTCTTTTAGAGGTTAAACCACATTTTTTACTAAAGCTTCTGTCATGCTCTACTTCATCTTCGAGGTCATCTACTGGCTTGACCACATTTCTAAGCTTATGCTTGTCCAAGTCCGATATTTTGAAATACCTAAGCTTGCCCGATGTGTGGTACTTAATCCTGTTCTGGCTGCATAACTTATCCAGCCACGACATTTTAATGCCTAAATACCTAGCTGCTTCCTTTGAGTTGAGGATGTCTTTTTTCTCAATAAAGCATTCGTGGATTTTTTGCTCTAACTGTTCCAGCTTTTCAGCAATGAGCATCAGCAGTTCCAGATTGGTAAGCTGCTCTTTTTGTGCGTTTTGTGCTTTCATTTTAAATCATTTTTTTGTTTGAAAAGCCAAAGGAAATAGCACAAAAAGGGGGTCTCTTTCTTGTTTGTTCCAAACCAGAAAGCCATAAAAAAAAGCCCGCTAAAAGCGGACTTCTTAAACAAAAATTAGTTTTCTGACTTGGAGGCTATGTCATAAAATTATTGCCTTAAAATCAGAATCTTTTTCCAGATTGCGCATCAGGGTTCTGATATGTCTGTTAATAACCCTCAATCTGGGGACACTGCCTTTAACGGTAGTTTCTGCGAAAACATTAGCCGGATATTCAGACAGCTCTGTCTTTTTGGTCTCTTTATTTTTAGCAGACTTTTTGAAGCAATTAGCGGTGATAGCCCATTTGTCATGATAATGGAATTTGACAATCTTATTGGAGATAAGCATAGAGATAAAATATTTCAACTGATAGTTGCTGCCTATCCAGATTATTCTGTTCTCAAAAGGTATTTCTTCTTTATGCCCTCTGAATATTTTCTTCCATTTATTGATGTTATTGCCGTCAGGCGTATTGTCCTGTACAAACTTATCCCGCACCATAGAGCTGTACAAATCTGCCAAATAATTCATGGCGCTATCCTTTTCCCTGAACAAATATTGAAAAGTCTGGAAGACAGGTTCATTATTAGCAACAGGTGCATTGTCTTTTAAATCCGAGGGCTTAAGATTATTGACCTCATTCATTATTGTTACAAGGTTCTTATACTTTCTGCCTAAGAACTGCTCATTAGCCTTATGCTTTTCTTCATTGCTAAGCGGTTCCAGCTTAATGAACGGCTTTTTCAATAGCACTATTTCTCTGATTTCATCTCCCCTGTAATGTTGCTCGAAATAGGTTTCTAAGATTTTCTGAATCTTTTGTTCAGTAAGATTTCTTTGCAGGTAATCAGCGTATAGCTCTTTACCTTCTTTAGTCAGTTGGCTCATCTGGTATTTAAACAGCTTGTAGCTGTTCTCTCTGGTATGGATAAGCTCCAGCAAATTTTGCTCACTCATTGTAGTCATATTCTCTTTGCTTTATATCGGGTTTATAGTCAATGCTTGCCCCGCATAAGGTATTCAGGCACATGACCAAATCTAATGTATGCAAAGATAAAACACTGTCAAAATTATCCTTACGGTAACCGCCAAAAAGTGTAAGCGTTAGAGGAATCTCCCTTTTCAGCTTCCTGTCCATCTGCTTAATCCATTTATATACAATGCTGCTGCACTCTAACCATTGTTCCGTATTGACCTGCCCGCCTAAGTCATCTTCGGTATGGCTGTCTGCACCATGCGCAAATACGATATAATGCACTTCATCATTGGCAATCTTATCACCCAGTATTTTCAGCCGGAGCTTCAAATCCCTGATATAATCTTTACCGGCATCAATAGGATTGATGTTACAGCCGTAAGGTATGGCCTTATCCAAATCCTTGACATAATCATAGCTGTCCGAAATGGAATTGCCGTAATGACCGTCTAAGTCCAGATATGCACCGCTTAGTCTAAACTCCTGGTAAATCTTCATGGAAGCAATCACCTGACCGCTAAAGGAACAGAACGCATTCCCTCTGTCTGGCGTAGCATGATGGAACCCGCTCGTGGGACTAAAGGTTACCTGATTCGGAAAATAGAGGCTACGCTTTATAGCTTCATAAAGGGAAGCATTAGTATAAGTCAGGCTTTCCAGGAATTGCTTTGACCATTTCAGTCCGCTGCTTTCGCATAAAGGTTTAATGCCTTCAAACATAGCATCCACATAAAATTTGTTATGCGCTATCGGGAAATCGGCTTTTTGGAAAGGCTCAAAATTGCTTTTGATTTCAAAATATTCAGAAAGGCTATGCTTTCTGATATAGTCTAACAGCAGCTTAGGCTTTAAAGGCGATTTTGAAAAATTCATCTTGCTGTCTTTTTGCAGCACTTGCTTTACATTGTAAAATGTTTCTATGGTATGGTATCTTTTCATTGTTCATTTTTTTATTGAAAGGAAATATTAATAGCAGGTAAGCTATCTACCGCTTTACGTTTGGTATCATCAATGATTTTTGCATATACCTGTGTGGTGCTTACTTTTCGGTGTCCTAACAGCTTGGAAACAGTATAGATGTCTGTTCCGTTAGTCAATTGCAGCGTAGCGTAGGTATGACGTGCAATATGAAAGGTTACCGACTTTCTTACACCTGCGTCCAAAGCCCAATGCTTCAACATACGGTTATACCTGTCACTATACTTTAATCCCTGAAATACAGCATTGTCATTATCTCCCCGCTCACCCATTAAATCCCTTGCCTGCTCATTGATTTGAAGCAGCTCATTATTCTGTGTTTTCTTCTGCGTATAGATGATATGCCAGCCTAATTTATCAGTGTACTGTACTTCTTTCCATGTAAGCTTTATCATGTCTGATATGCGTAATCCTGTAAGGCAACCGAATAAAAACACCCGCTTATACAGTTCCTCTTTACAAGGTGTCTGCGCCAGCATATTAATTTCTTCAAGGGTCAAATAATCACGAATAGATTCAATTGTTTTAGGAGATTGAACATAGCGTAGCGGGTCATTCATTATAAGCTTATCACGCTCTGCCTCGTGGATACCATGACGCAGAATGTTGAAGTAAGCAACGGCTGAATTTTGAGAAATCCTGTTTAGTAAATAAAGTTTAAAATCTTCTAGCCACTCCTTATTGATTTGATGAAATGAAGGTCTACATTTAGTGAATAGCGCATACTCCTTCAAATGCTTATAGGTGCTGTACCAATGATTGAAGTTGATGCCTGTTTGCTCTCTTTTTCTGGTGAGCATCTCAAAGTAATGCACGAAATCAGCATACTTGCTTTTAGTGGTCTTGATGCCATAATAGCCGTCCTGCAATTCCAGCGTTCTTTTTGCTGCTATCTGATTAGCCTTGTTCTTTGTATTGGTATTATGTGTTCTTTCCAAAGGTGATGAAGGATTCGCATACAGCCACAGCTCTAATTTTTCTTTGTAACGCTCATTTTTAGAACGGTAGATGTCCAGATACAAGCGGATTTTTGAGCCATTTTCAATCGGCTTTTGTCTTACGGTTACTTTCATTGTTATAATATTTAATGGTTAATGAATAATTGGTCTTTAGGAATGAATATTTTGTTGTGAACTTTTACGGTTGCTATCTCTTTACGCTGAATCATCCTGCGTAAAGTGCGCTGGTGTATCTGCTTCATCTTGCAATACTGTTCAGGGGTAAGTAAATTGTCTTGTGCTGCCTGTTCCTTAGTGCTTGGAAGGTTAAGAGCAAGCTCAATGCTTTCAAGTGATGCTAATATTCTATTGAGCAGCCGCTTGTACGTTTCATTGTCATTGAACATATTTTGCTGATGCAATCGTGTTTGCATCTTATTTGCCCTGCTAGCACATCTGGTTGAACAGTATTTGGTGGTGTATTTTTGTGCGATGAAGTCTTTGTGACAAAAGTTGCACACTCGTTTGTATTCTGCCATCTCTTTAGTTTTTAGAAAGCTAAAGTGATGCGAAACCCCGAATTTGGACAGCAACCAAAGGAAGGAAAAGGAAAGAATAAAGTGTCAAAGCATTTGCAGGTATGGCTTTGAGTGCAGTAAAAAAAAGTAGAAAATTCTTTGAAAGAAAGTAATTGTCCTATTTGGAGGACACAAAAGGACAGGCCGTTTTATAAAGTTTGTCCCTATTTTGTACCCCGGATTACGCAAGGGACAACATAGGGACAAAAAATGGGCAATCAAAGGCTGCTATCTGCTAATCAAAAGCAACTGAAATTTCCTGAAGCTATTGCTGGTATTGACTTTGATTATACTTTGGCTGCGGATGCTTGCTGGTGCTATTTTCCGATACAGAACTTCCCAAAGATCGTTCCCAGGATATCCCGGTCCACTTCGACCTGGCCGGTTATCTCACCCAGGAAATGCAGGCAGCGGCGTATATCCAGCGCCAGCAGGTCACCGCTCAGGTTATGCGTCATACCGGATTCAATATCATCCAGGCATTCCATTACCTTCTGTAAAGCTGCATGGTGGCGGGTATTGGTTACGATGGTATTCTCTGTATTGATAGTCCCGTCTATAGCTGTATTGAATAACAACTGCTTCAGCTGTGCCGTATGCCGCTTTTCCTTTGCAGCTATGGCCAGCACGGGCCTCACTGTTCCGGCAAATTTTTCTCCAATATATCCCTCGCCGGGTATATCGGCCTTATTGGCAACAAGCATATACTGCAACCCTTCCGTAATAAAATCCTGCTCCTGCCGCAGGAGAGAGTCCGGTTCTTCTGTACTGCCGTCAAAGAGATAAACGACCACATCGGCATTGCGCATTTTCTCCAGGCTGCGTCCCACGCCTATCTGCTCGATCACATCGGTAGTATGCTCGCGTATACCGGCCGTATCGATCAGCCGGAACAGCAGGCCGTTAATGTTCAATACCTCCTCGATCGTATCACGCGTAGTACCGGCAATGTCGCTGACAATAGCACGATCTTCATTCAGCAAAGCATTCAGCAAGGTGCTTTTACCGGCATTGGGTTTCCCTATGATCGCTACGCTTACACCATTCTTAATAGCATTGCCAAGCCGGAAGGATTCCAGCAGGGCCGATACGCGGCTGCGAAGATCTGAGACAAGCGACTTCAAAGCGCTGCGATCGGCAAATTCCACATCTTCCTCGGCAAAATCAAGCTCCAGCTCTATCAGGGCCGCAAAATTGATCAGCTGCTCTCTCAGGGATTTCAGGTCTCCCGAGAAACCGCCACGCAGCTGCTTCAGCGCTGTCTGCTGCGCAGCGGCCGAATCGGCAGCTATCAGGTCAGCTACTGCCTCTGCCTGGGCCAGGTCCATCTTCCCGTTAAGAAAGGCACGCTGGGTAAATTCGCCGGCTTTTGCCAGGCGGGCGCCTGCACGCACACATTCCTGGAGTATACGCTGGAGTATGAACGGGGAACCATGCCCGCTGATCTCAGCCACATCCTCCCCGGTATAGCTCCTGGGATTTTTATAGATACCCACTACCACTTCGTCTATCTGTTCCCCGGTATCTGCTGAAACAATATGCCCGAAATGCAGCGTGTGGCTCGGCTGGGCGGCCAGTTTTTTACCGGCAAAGATCTTGTCAGTAATGGCCAGCGCGTCCTTACCGCTAAGCCGTATAACACCGATAGCCCCCGCCCCCGCGGCGGTCGCAATAGCCGCGATCGTATCTTCCATTCCTGTCATGCCGGCAAAATTACAATTGTTTTATACCAAAGAAGGATTTCCATATTTGTGTATTACAATTTCTCCCCTTACATTTATCATTCCGTTCACCGCACTGTAAAAAAGCAGAAAATTTACTACAATAATGTCTTCTATTCTTATTGCTGATAGTGGCTCTACCAAAACAGACTGGTGCCTTATAACCAAAGACAGGAAACCCCGGCATTACCAGACAGCAGGGTTAAATCCCTTCTTCAGAACACATGAAGATTGTATCGATATCATGTCTTCAGAGCTGAAGCTGAAACCGGAGAAAGAGCAGGTGTCTGCTGTAGTGTTTTATGGAGCCGGCGTAAAAGATAAATCCAAGATCATTTTCATAGAAAAGGCGCTGAAGCAGCATTTTGGCATCAAATCAGTATCTGCCCATTCGGACATGCTGGGTGCAGCGCGCGCTACCTGCGGCAACGACCGGGGTATCTGCGGGATACTGGGCACGGGAAGCAATTCCTGCTACTATAACGGCGCTAAAATATCAATACAGAACCCCTCGCTGGGTTATATCGTGGGCGACGAGGGCAGCGGTACCTATCTAGGCAAGCGTGTACTGCAGTATTATTTCTACAACACTTTCGATGATGACCTGAAAGCGGCATTTGAAAATAAATACGGCAATAATCTTACGGAGATACTGGAGAAGATTTACGGCGGCCAGGCGCCTAACCGGTATCTGGCATCCTTTACACAGTTCCTTATAGAGCAGCGGGGACATTATATGATCGAGAATATTATTGAAGACGCCCTGATCGATTTTTACCAGCGGCATATCCTTAAATACCGGGAGAGCTGGAAATATCCCATACATTTTGTTGGCACCGTAGCTTATGAATTCCGTGATATCATTGCCTCATTGCATGAGCAATACGGACTGGAAACCGGTACCATACTGAAGGCCCCGATGGAAGGCCTGCTGCGGTTCCATAAAAAAGACCTGTAATTTTCTTTCAGGGGTCGCTGCCAAAAAGATAATGTATAAAAAAGCCCGCCGAATAGCGGGCTTTAACTTTTATATACGGTAAACTACCAGGCCGTCACGCGTCTTAGGCTCGAACCAGGTAGATTTGGGAGGCATCACATTACCGCTGTCCGCTACGTCAAAAAGCTGCCGGATGCTTACCGGGTAGCAGGCAAAAGCTGCAGCCATCTCCCCGCTGTTCACCTTATCCGCCAAAGCCTGGAGGCCACGGATGCCGCCTACAAATTCCACGCGCTTATCTGTACGAGGATCCTTTATCGCCAGCAGCTTTGACAATACATTGTTCTGCAAAATGCTTACATCCAGCACATCGATCGGGTCACCGGCATTAAAGCTACCGGGTTTGGCTACAAGCTTATACCAGGTCCCGGCCAGGTACATGCCGAATTCATGCGGCTGCTGCGGACGGTAAGGCGTTCCGTTGATAGGCGTCACATCAAAATCATTTGTCAGCTTTTCGAGAAAAGCGGCCGGCTGAAATCCGTTCAGGTCTTTTACCACGCGGTTATAATCCATGATCGCCAGCTGGCCGGCGGGGAATATGCAGGTAAGAAAGTAATTAAAAGACTCGTTACCTGTTACGCTGAAGCCGTTCCTGTTGTATTCCTCAGATACTTTGGCAGCAGAGGCCGCCCTGTGGTGCCCGTCGGCAATATAGGTAGCCGGCACATCATCCTGGAAAATATCGGTGATCACGCTTACTTTTCCATAATCATCGATCACCCATAAAGTATGATGGATACCATCCTCGGAAGTAAAATCATTAACAGGCGCATGCGTCGCTTTCCAGTCTTCGATTATTTTATCCAGCTCTGCCACATTATTGTATGCCAGGAACACCACGCCGGTCTGTGCCCGGGTTGTCTTGATATGATTAATGCGGTCCAGCTCCTTCTCCGGACGGGTAAATTCATGCTTTTTGATAATACCTTTGTTATAATCGTCTATTGACGATCCGCATAATAACCCGGTTTGTTCTCGGCCATCCATTATAAGCCTGTATATATAATAGCAGGGTTCTTTATCCTGGACAAGTATGCCGTCTTTTATCATCTGGTTCAGATTTTCGGCCGCCCGCTCATATACCGCATCGCTGTGAACATCGATATCTTTTGGCAGGTCGATCTCACTACGCGTAACATGATAAAAGTTGTAGGGATCATCTTTATACTGCCTTGCCTCCTCAACGCTGCATACGTCATAAGGAAGGGTAGCTACCTGGGCAGCGAGCTCCGGACGGGGTCTTAACCCCTTGAAAGGTATAATTTTAGCCATTGTGCTGTTTAAATATTAATAGAGAGGCGACAAAAATAGGGAAACTTTTCTCAGCAATATTAACAGGTGCAGGAACAGAGTATGCTGCTACTGGCGCTCAAACTTTATTTCCTGCAGGCAGGGCGTGCTGTCTTTAGCTTTTTGCCGAAGAAAGAGGAATACAAGATAAGTACCATTGGTAGTACCCATGCGGCCAATCAGGTAGGTACTGCCGGCATCGCCTCCCCTGTTGGTCAGCTGGAAAGAGCGGATATTATTCTTGCCAAAAAAATCCTTCAGGACCATTTGTGCCTGGGATTTGCTGTAAGTGGTGGACTCATTGCTGATGGTGATGTCGATCACCTTATCAAAATACCGGGCTACCGAAGACACATCACCCGACCGCAAAGCATTATTGATTTCCTCAATATAACGCTGCGCCGTTACCGGATGAGCCAGTATTAATACCGTAAACAGGCAAAACAGGTATTTTTTCATTTTCAATGGGCATGGAAACCCCGATCCTTACAAATACTAATAATCAATTATTATGCCAAAATCTATTAAAAACGAATTTCATGGGATAACAGATATTGAAACGGGGCTTATCCGACAGGTAATTGCGCCTTATCAGGAAGCATGCAAAGATGGATAAAATCATGAAAATAAAAAATCCATTTTATCCATAACATACTCCCTATACAGCTTTCCCTCAATTATTTACCTTTGCGTTTATGAATAATAAACGTGCAATGCTTATCATCATGGACGGCTGGGGACACGGAAAGGTACCTGCCGCGGACGCCATAGCTCATGCAAATACACCATTTGTTACGGCCCTTTATAATCAATACCCTCATTCAGAGCTGGTTACATGCGGAGAAGCGGTGGGGTTGCCAGAGGGACAAATGGGCAATTCCGAAGTAGGACACCTGAATCTGGGCGCCGGGAGGATTGTATACCAGGAATTGCAGCGTATTAATGTGGCGATCAGAAGCGGCGAGCTGAAGAACAATAAAGAATTAAAAGATGCTTTCGCGCATGCAAAGATGCATAACCGCAAACTGCATTTCATAGGACTGGTAAGCGATGGCGGCGTTCACTCCCATACGGAACATCTAAAAGCGCTCTGCACCTACGCACAGGAATCAGGTATTGTTGATTTTGCCGTTCACGCCTTCACTGACGGTCGTGATACGGATCCCAAAAGCGGCTACGGTTTTCTTACAGACCTGGAGGAACACCTGTCGCGTACCAATGGCAGGCTGGCTACCATATGTGGCCGGTATTATGCAATGGACCGGGACAAACGATGGGAAAGGGTCAAGCTGGCTTATGATGCTTTGGTACATGGTGTGGGTGCAGGCACAACTGATCCGCTCAACGTGGTGCAACAATCCTACATAGACGGGATAACGGATGAATTTATTAAACCCATCATTGTAACGGACAGCAATGGTGTACCTGTAGCAAAGATCACCGACGGAGATGTGGTCATCTGCTTTAACTTCAGGACCGACCGGTGCCGCGAGATCACGGTAGCGCTCACGCAGCAGGCATTCCCGGAACTGGGCATGCAGCCTCTCGCATTACATTACGTTACCATGACGGAGTATGATCATACCTACAAAAACGTATCGGTCATCTTTCATAACGACAACCTGAACAATACGCTGGGAGAAGTGCTGGCCGCAGCGGGAAAGACGCAGATTAGAATTGCCGAGACTGAAAAATACCCTCATGTAACCTTTTTCTTCTCCGGCGGCAGGGAAGAACCTTTCCCGGGAGAAAGGAGAATAATGGCCCCTTCGCCAAAAGATGTCCCGACCTATGATCTTAAGCCGGAAATGAGCGCATTTGATATCACAAAGGCCATTATCCCGGAAATAGAAAGCCAGTCGGCCGATTTTATCTGCCTCAATTTCGCCAATGCGGATATGGTCGGACATACCGGTATCTGGACGGCGGCGGTTAAGGCCGTAGAGACCGTAGATAAATGTGTAAGCGAGATCGTTCCCGCAGCGCTGAGAAACGGGTATGCCGTTTTCCTCACTGCCGATCACGGCAATTCTGATTACATGGTCAACGATGATGGTACGCCTAATACGGCTCATACCCTCAACCTGGTACCATTATTCCTGATCTCCAACGATTATACAGGTGACCTCCGCTCCGGAAAGCTGGCTGATATTGCGCCAACTATATTAAAGTATATGGATCTGCCGGTGCCAAAAGAAATGACAGGCGCTATACTTACAGATTAACCACATCTTTATTTATTAGCAATGCCCGGACTATTTAATCCGGGCATGATTTTTGTATATCAGGACATCGCTTTCACCTGCAGCATCAGATCGGCCAGCACTATGGCAGTCATTGCTTCCACGATCACAGGGGCCCGTAACGCCACACAGAGATCATGACGGCCTTTTACAGAGAAGGTTTCCTGCATTAAGGTTTCCCGGTTGAAAGAGGTTTGTTCCTTAGGTGTGGAAGAAGTAGGCTTTACCGCGATCCTGAATATAAGATCGTTACCATTGGTAATACCTCCCACAATACCACCGGCATGATTGGTCGCTGTCTTGCCTGCTACATTTTCAATGATATCGTTATGCTCCGATCCAAACATGCGCGCTGCATGGAAGCCCGCACCGAATTCAATACCTTTTACAGCCGGCATGGCAAACATCGCATGCGCGAGCAACGATTCTGCGCTATCCCAGAACGGCTCGCCCAGCCCTATGGGCAGGCCCGAGGCAACGCATTCGATAATGCCGCCTATGCTGTCTTTGGCATCAATGGCTTTCTGCAATCCTTTTTCCACATCCTGCTCGCCACCGGCTTCAATTACTGATGCTTTTATTTTTATACCCGGCATCATTTTCTTTGCAATAACGCCGGCCGCCACAATGCCGGCAGTCAGCCGGGCGCTGAAATGCCCGCTGCCGCGATAATCTTCGAATCCCCTGTATTTTTCGTGCGCCACAAAATCGGCATGTCCAGGGCGTGGAATAGCCCGCAGCTTTTCATAATCAGCACTCCGGGTATTATTGTTTTCGAATAAGATTGTCAGGGGTGCTCCGGTGCTAAACCCGTTGAATACACCCGATCTTATCAGCGGTATGTCATCTTCTTTCCGGGGCGTTGCTCCTTTCTGGTTACCACCCTGGCGCCGCAGCATATCCGGCATAAAATCGCCCGGAGCAACAGCAATGCCCGGCGGTACGCCGTCCATGACTACCCCTACGCAGGGGCCATGGGATTCACCAAGAATAGTTACCCTGAATATCTTTCCGAATGAATTCATGATCTGCTCTCTTTATTTACCTGAACACAGCCACCTGCAAGCTGTTGAAGGTCATTATAAAAACCGGGATAGGATTTGCTGACGGCTTCCGCACCGCTGATGGTTACCGGATCTTTTGCCACGAGACCCGCTATGGCCGCTGCCATAGCGATACGGTGATCATTATGTGAATATACAGCACCCCCTTTAAGCGTACCGCCTTTGATGATCATCTTTCCATCCTGCTGGTCTATCGCTATGCCCAGGCGGGCAAAAGTATCCTGCAAGGTAAAAGCACGATTACTTTCTTTATGAACAAGTCTCTCTGCACCCTCTATTATACTGGTACCCTCACAAGCCGCTGCCAGCGCTACCAATGGCGGGAAGAGATCGGGACAATCCGTCGCGTCGAAATGAAAAGGTCTGAGCCGGTTCCGGCTGACCTCGATCTGATCGGCTTGTATAGACATACGGCAACCACAATCCTGTAATGCTTCAAGTATCTTTTTATCAGCCTGCGCGCTGAAGAGGTCCAGCCCCTTCACGGTGACGTTCCCCGCAATCGCGCCGGCTGCCAGCAGGAAAGCTCCATTGCTCCAGTCGGACTCGATTACATAGCTGCGTTCCCGAGGTGCAGGCCTGCCCTCTTTCCCCGTCCACACGAACCTGGTATAATTTTTATGCTCCGGAAGCGCCATACCAAAGTCTTCCATCACTTTTAAGGTAAGGTCTATATATGGCTTGCTGTTCAACCCGTTTACAGCGATCGTCACCTTATCGGCATGCAGGGCTGAATAAGCAAACAGGAGCCCCGTAAGGAACTGGGAGCTCAAAGACCCGTCAATTTCAATATCTGCAGGCTTCAGTCGCCCGCTGATGCTTAAAGGTAATCGTCCGTTATTGCTACGGACGAGCAAACCCAGTTGTGGCAGTACTGTATCAAAAAAAGCCAAAGGCCTGTTCAATAAGCTTCCGGAACCATTAACCGTTACTTCCCTGCCCCATAAACCTACCAGTGGGGTAAACATACGGACAGAGAGGCCGCTTTCCCCGCAATAGATGGCTTCACCGCCGTCTATGCCGGCAGCGTTTATTTTTAAGGTATGCTCATCAATATAAGCTACATCTGCCCCCAGGCTTTGTATAATTCCCAAAGCCGCCTTATCATCGCCGGAACTGCCATAATTATAAATATTGGTTATTCCGCCCGCAAGCAGGGAAGCCGCACAGGCACGCTGCATCACGCTCTTTGACGCAGGCGCTGTAACAGTACCTCCGGCGGTACCCGGTATGATCGTTATTTCCATATTTCTTCCTGTTTCTGTAAACCGGCTTTGATATCTTTCACGCCGATTTCTTTTACAACCGCTTTGCCGATATGCTCCAGAAGTACATAGCTGATAGCGTTTCCGTTCCTCTTTTTATCTGCCAGCATCAGCTGGTATATCCGGTCACTGTCAAATGAAAGATTTACGGGCAATTGATATTGCGCAAGTAATTCTGTTAATATGTCCGCTTGCCGGAACCCTGTTTCCCGTTCGGAAAGCCCCGCGGCGACAATCATGCCTATCGCTACGGCATGCCCGTGCGGAAGCTGGTATATATTTTCAATAGCATGGGCGAAGGTATGACCGAAGTTCAGCTCTTTACGGATACCCGTTTCCAGCTCATCTTTGACAACATAGCCGGCTTTCAGCAAGACATTCCGGCGTATCAGTTCTCCCAGCAGCGCTTTATCTTCCCTGAATATTTCAAGCCGGTGCTGCTGCAGCATGCTGAACATATCGCTGTCGTTTATACAGGCATGCTTGATGATTTCAGCAAAGCCATTGATCCATTCCTCTTCCGGCAGCGTGTCCAGCAATGAATAATCATACAGGAGGAATCCGGGCTGGCGGGTAAGACCGATCATATTTTTATAATCGCCCGTATCAAGTCCATTCTTACCCCCAACCGCTGCATCGACCATGCCCAGTACGGATGTCGGAACAAAACCGCAACGTATACCCCGTTTATAAATACCGGCGGCAAAGCCCGCTATGTCCGTGATCACGCCGCCGCCAATACCTATGATTGTTGCATCCCTCCCTGCTTCCAGCGCTATCAGCTGGCGTATGATGTCGTCCAGCACTTCCAGGCTTTTTGACGACTCACCCGGGGGAATGGCAATAACGCTCCAGGGCTTGAAAATATGCTGGTAGTGCAGCATGAGATGCTCATCCGTAATGATAAAGCTGTTGTGTGGCGGAGCCAGCTGTTGCAACAGGGAGAGAGACGCATCAAAATATATTTCAGTAGTTGCGTGCGTAAAAGATAATGTATGCTGTATCATAAGCCGGTCCTGTTCTTACAACTGTTTGTCACGTTCATTCATTACGGCATCCTGGTGCCGGATACTTTCCATATGTAACGCATCGAAGTATTGACGGATAAATCCATCGCTAAGCCCGGCCTGTTTTCCCAGCCTGCCGACCCTGTCCAGTATATGGTTCCAGCGTTCCGTTTGCAATATGGTAATGTGATGCTCCTTCTTGTATTCCCCGATCTGCTCTGATATCTGCATCCTATGCCGGAGCAATTGTATTATTTCATCGTCCAGCTGGTCTATCTCTCTTCTCAGCTGGGCCAGCCGGGCATGCAGCTCCTCAGAGACCGCTTCCCTGCGCCAGACGATCATATCCAGCAGCTCCTTAAGCTTTGAAGGTGTTATCTGCTGGGCCGCATCGCTCCACGCCTTATCCGGATCCACATGGCTTTCAATAATAATACCGCTGTAATCCAGGTCTATAGCATTCTGTGTCACTTCCTGCAACAGATGCCGGTTACCGCAGATATGAGAGGGGTCTATGATAAAAGGCAATTCAGGCGCTCTTCGTTTCATCTCGATCGCAAGATGCCACATAGGCGCATTCCTGAAATCATGGTTACCGGAAATAGAGAATCCCCGGTGTACCAAAGCGATCTTGCGGCTACCCGCCGCCTGCACTCTTTCCAGCGCACCGGTCCAGAGCTCTATATCCGGGTTCACCGGGTTTTTTATCAATACCGGTATATCCACTCCTCTCAGCGCATCGGCCACTTCCTGTACGCTGAAGGGGTTGACCGTAGTACGGGCGCCTATCCATACCATATCCGCTTCATATTTCAGCGCCTCCTCCAGCTGCCTGGCTGTGGCCACTTCCACGGCATAGGGCAGGCCCGTCAGTTGTTTGGCCTTTTGCAGCCAGGGCAGTCCCACCGACCCTACTCCTTCAAAATTCCCCGGCCTCGTGCGCGGCTTCCAGATGCCAGCGCGTAATGCGTCCACATAGCCTGTTGCTTTCAGCTGCAGGGCGGTGTTTACAACCTGCTCCTCCGTCTCGGCGCTGCATGGCCCTGATATGATTAGCGGCCTCCTGGTCCATAGGGTATCCGCAGAAGGTGCAGCTTCCTGTTCTGTTATGTTCATTTAATCTTTTTCAGAAAGAATCCGGGCTTATGCCCCCTTTATTTATATTCAAAGTTATAAAAAACCCCGCAAGCCTGTCGGCTGCGGGGCTAGTACCGGGTATAATCCTTTTACCAGACATATTGCTTCTTATTCATCAGCAGCGCTTCTCCTGCAATGACCTGTTCTCCGCTTTCCGGGTCAAATACGGCACAATCATACAATACTCGGTTCTTTTCAGGATAGATATCCTTTACCCTGATCACCGCTTCATATTCTTTATCGGCAAACATCGGTTTCAGCCATTTCACATTCTGACTCAGGTATACGTGGCCATCCGCATGCCACAGGGAGCCGAATATTTTGGTAAAAACACTGGCACCCAAAAAACCGTGAATAATGTTCTTCCCGAACATGCTTTCCTTACCGGCCTGCGGATCTATATGCAGCGGGTTAGTATCGCCGCTTACCCGTGCATAGGTATTTACATCGTCCTGTGTATACCCGAATTTGTGACGGAACTCATCTCCTGTTTTCAACATAATGATAAGTGATTTAAGCCAGTAATTTAATGAACGCTGCAATTAAAGAAAATGTTCCGGCTTCTGCAAATCAATTTATGATTAAATAAATATTGCCAGCTACCATCAAACGACACGTTCCTGTTCTCTAAGCCATCGCTCCGGTATATCGTCATTGGCAGCCTGCATATAATCATTATAAGAGCAGGGTGTAAAGGAGCCATCAGGCAGCTGCATCCACCACCGGCTGGTGCGTTTACTCTTAAGGAATAAACAGTTATTACCGGTAAAAGCAATGTTATACTCTACAAACTCGTTCCTGTTGGCCAGATCAGCCTCTCTTTTCCGGACATAATAGCCATCCACAAAATACCACAGCATCTGCGCGATCAGCTGGGCTCCCTGCCTGCTTTTATCCAGCTCGGGATGGTAACCGTAAACTCCCAGCGAAGTTAGCTTGCTGCTCATACCTGCATACCTGGCCAGCTGGCATATCTCATCGCCAAAAAAACCGTTGGGCGAGCCGTTGGGCAGGAAGGTAGCATCGCAATAACGTACGGCGTTCATATCTATGCTTAACATATCACAATTACGCAGTACAGGCTCCATCTCTTCCAGGTTCTCCCGGACCCGCCCCAGCCTGAAGCAATCAAAGCGGAGCTTATCCAGGGTTTCGAGCAGGTGCGGATTAACATAGTAGCTCTGAAATCCAATATGACTGAAATGACGGATAAAATTTGGCTGTCCTGTAAGCATATTCATTAAAAACCCGGTATCATCAAGCCCTTCCGTTTCGTTCAGGTCGATCAGCATATCGACTACCGCCGCATCTATCGTCCTGTTGTTCTTTTTAAAAGCCTCATATTGCTGTAAGGTAAGGTCGTGCGATCCGCCCAGCAACACCACGATCTTTCCTTCGCGCTGCAGGTCTTCCAGAACAGTACGCAGCGAAGCCCGGGTATCGCCTACCGTAGCTCCTTCAAGCAGGTTACCCGCATCTGCTACTTTAATATCAGGATGCCAGTCATACATCCTGTATAGGGCTTCCCTTATCGCATCCGGCGCCGAGGAATAGGCTGCATCTGCTTTATTCCCACGCTGCTCGCCACAGCCAACCAGTATAATATCGGCATCTCCCCAGTCTGCATTCCTTTCGGTGAGCGGTTCTATACGCCTGCCGATCTGCAGCGGGTGCGCCGCATCATTACCAGGTAATTCGGCAAAATGCCTGGACGCAAAAAAAGTATCAAGACCATTCATAAATATGCAAAAGCGGGCTTTTGTGCAAGAGATACGCCGCTTACGGGCAAAAGTGAGAAAAGAGAATATAAATGCAAAAAACTTTTATCCACGTCTTCCTTTAGCCGTCGAATTGTTTTCTGTCAAAAGATTACGGAACTTTGCAGGCATTTTCAAAATGTGCCTGCGGGCATTAAGCATATAATGAAATATATCAACGAGATCAATAAGCGGAAAACTTTTGCCATTATTTCCCACCCGGATGCCGGGAAGACCACGCTTACGGAAAAGTTCCTGCTTTTTGGCGGGGCCATACAGGTAGCCGGCGCCGTTAAAAGCAATAAGATCAAAAAAGGCGCCACTTCCGATTTTATGGAAATAGAACGCCAGCGTGGTATCTCGGTAGCGACCTCGGTGATGACCTTTGAATACAAAGACATGCTCATCAACCTGCTGGATACGCCGGGACACAAAGATTTTGCGGAAGATACCTACCGGACGCTTACCGCTGTGGACAGCGTTATCCTGGTAATAGACAGTGTGAACGGGGTGGAAGAGCAGACCCGTCGCCTGATGGAAGTATGCCGCATGCGCGATACGCCGGTGATCGTTTTTATCAATAAGATGGACCGGGATGGTAAATTCCCTTTTGACCTGCTGGATGAAATAGAGAAGGAGCTGAATATCTCGCTGCACCCGCTGACCTGGCCGATTAACATGGGTAAGGAATTCAAGGGTGTGTATAACCTTTATGATAAAAACCTGCTGCTGTTCTCTCCTAACCAGAAGGCGACGGAAGACAACAGCGTCCCCATCAATGATCTGAACGACAAGCTATTGGACGAAAAAGTAGGAGAAAGAGATGCCAGCCAGTTACGCGAAGACGCAGAGCTTCTGGAAGGCGTATACGGCGACCTGGATACGGAAGATTACCTGAAAGGCAAGATGGCGCCTGTGTTTTTCGGCTCGGCGGTTAACAACTTTGGTGTGAAGGAAATGCTGGATACGTTCATACGTATAGCGCCGACACCCGAAAGCCGCAGCACCACGGCGGGGGAAGTAGCGCCAACCGATGATAAATTCAGCGGCTTTATTTTCAAGATACACGCCAACCTTGATCCGAGACACAGGGACAGGATCGCGTTTCTAAGGGTATGCTCGGGAAAATTTGAGCGTAATAAAAGCTATCATCATGTAAGGCTGGACAAGGATGTCCGCTTCAGCGCTCCCTATAGCTTTATGGCCCGCCAGAAAGAAGTTATTGACGATGCTTTCCCGGGCGATGTTGTCGGTCTGTTTGATACCGGAAATTTCAAAATAGGCGATACCCTGACAGAGGGCGCTGATTTTTATTTTACCGGTATGCCCAGCTTTTCGCCTGAAATATTCAAGGAAGTGGTCAATAAGGACCCCATGAAAACAAAACAGCTGGAGAAAGGTATCAGGCAGCTTACCGACGAAGGTGTGGCGCAGCTGTTTACCCAGCACAACGGCAACCGGAAAATAATAGGCTGCGTTGGCGAGCTGCAGTTTGAAGTGATACAATACAGGCTATTGCAGGAATACGGGGCTTCTGTAAGTTTCGTACCCCTGGCTTTTTACAAAGCCTGCTGGATAACCGGCGAGAAGAAAAAGCTGGAAGACTTTACCCGCTTTAAGCAGGCCAATGTTATGGAAGATAAGGACGGAAGGCTTGTGTACCTCGCCCAGAGCGAATGGTTCCTGAATACGGAGCGGCAGAATAACCCGGATATAACCTTCCATTTTACCAGTGAATTTTAATATATAAATAAAGGGGCTGCAGGCAGCCCCTTTATTTATATTACCTGTTAGCAATACCGTTACAGCTCATCTTTATCAAATTTTGTCAGCGATATATTGACGCCTGCAAATATAGTACGGTATAATGCCGGCTGTACCGGGTAACGGTTCTGACCATCTGCCGAATAACGGTAACCAAAAATATTCTTACGGTTAAGCACATTATCCACACCGATATAAAATACGGCGAACCATTTGCCTATGCTCCTGAGATGCGCGGCCTGTAAGGAAACATTATGAAATGAAGGCGTCTTATCGCCCAGGAATTTATCGCTGGACGGGTTATAAAAGGGTTTACCGCTGGCATAGCTGTAAGTGCCGCTCACCATGGTATTCAGCTTTTCAAACCAGTATTTGCCCACCAGGCTCAGGTTATGGTCGGCGATAAAATCAGGTGTAGCCTCTTCTGTAAAGTTCTTATAAAGCCGCTTTGTATTTATATAGCTGTAGGTAACCCAGTAATCCAGGTTCTTGACCGTTTTCTTATCGCGCCAGAACAGCTCCAGGCCGCGGGCATAACCATGGCCGCTGTTGTCAACACCGCCATATACAAAGCGATAGGCATTCGGATCATAGGCTGAGACATATTCCCTTATCAGCTGCTGGTAATCTTTATAATAAGCTTCGAGCCTTAAGGTCCTGTCATTCTTTGTGTACATATAATTGGCTATATAGTGCACGGCCAGCTGCTGACCGGGCCTGTATCCCTGCAACAGGTACTGCTTGTCAGGACTCTGGTAAAAGAGCCCGCCGGCAACGGATGCCTGGCTGTATTTAGATGTTTTTACAGATGCCGAAAGGCGCGGGGCAAGAGTATTGGTTGCCAGCAGGCGGCTGTGCTCATAACGGATCCCCGGGCGTATCGCCAGCCAGTAAAGCGGCACCCATTCCGCTTCGAGATAGCCTGCAACCAGGTCCTCTGTAAATTTACCGGCCAGGGTATCAAAGGTCCGCTCCACCTGGAAGTGCTGCCATTCCGCACCTGCCAGCACATTCAGCTTGGCATGGGCAAACCAGCTCAGCTCTGTACGCCCCTGGGCACGCTGCTCTTTGCTCAAAGTCGGGAAGGTTCCCCACTTCGTATCATCATTATTGTAAGAATAAGATGCAGCGGTAAACCATTTGAACTTATCGCCGAACATCTGCTTAAAGGTCGCCTGTGAATAGCCATTCTTATTTTTAATCCCATAGTTCATATCTTCTCCTGCAGCAAAAGGATTCGGCAGGGTAATTCCCATATTGTTCTGCGAATAATTGCCCATTATTTTCAGCACGCCGCCTTTATCCGTATTCCAGATATAGCCTACAGAGCCGCCGCCACCTTTCGGTACATCATAAAAGTCAAAATTGGTGGCGGCTATACCATAAAAAGGAGACAGGTTGGTATAGTTGGCAGATGCGCTGATGCTCATCTTCCCGTCATGGAATATCTTATCTCCCGATGCATATGCACCCGCCATATGGATACCCAGGTTAATCGTGCTTTCATCGGGCATATCCAGCGTATTCATCTCCAGCACGGAGGACATAGCCTGCCCGTAGCGGGCGCTGTAGCCACCGCTGCTGAAGGCTATTCCTTTAAACTGAAAAACATTGAAACGGCTGCGTTGCTGCACCCCGGGAGCATCGCTGAAGAATGGGTTTTGCAGCACAAGCTCATCAACAACAATAGCTGCTTCGCTTGCATCACCGCCACGCACCATCATACCGGATTGTGTACCGGTACGCTGAACACCCGGCAATACCTGCATTGCCTGTATAGGGTCTGCACCTGATCCTGCGGTCGTTACCACATCCAGGGGGTCCAGTACAGTCTTCTGTGAGCCATCAGCCGACCCGAAGCTGCCTGCTGTTATCGTTACACGGTCCAGCATATTGGCCATATTGGTTAGCTTAAAATTAAAGGCTTCAGGTATGTCCTCTATTTTAACCGGCTGGTATATGGTTTCAAACCCGATCGCGGTTATTACCAGGCTCTGCTCCCCTTTCTCCTCTGTACTGAATGAAAACTTACCAAGAGAATCGGTGCTTGTGCCATCAAGCGTGTTATCCAGGGAAACGCTGGCCCCCTGAACAGGATTGCCTTTATCGTCTCTTACATAGCCTGCCAGCTGCTTTTGCGCATAACTACCTATTGACAGTGAAAGAATGAAAATTAAAAAAGTAAATTTCTGAAGCATATAATCGTATATAAAATTTAGGGCAAAAGTAGCGTGGCGACAAATGATTAAAAAATAACATTTCGGCCATTGGCAGTAATGCCTCGGTTAAATTCGCAGGCAGTTACGGCTTGTACCCAACCATTTTATTATTTTTGCATATCTTTTAATAAGCGCAAAATTTAAATATACTTTTCCAATATTCCTATCATGCAAGTAAAACATACTATACTTTTAATATTGATTATAAGTATATTAATTCCTATACAGTCTTTTTCCCGGGAAAAGAAGCTTGAGTTCATTGAAAATAAAAATCAATGGAACAGTGCCGTGAAGTACAAAGCAGGTCTGCCCGGGGGCAGTGTTTTTTTAACTGATGCCGGCTTTGTCTATAGCTTCTACAGCATTGATGACCTTAATAGGATTCATGAGCTCAGCCATAAGAAAACAAGGACAGAGCTTAAAGGAGAAATGGTACACCAGCATGCGTATACCGTTACATTTAAAGGCGCTGATACACGGGCTCCTTTTACAGCCGATGAGCAAAAGCCATATTATCATAACTATATCCTGGGCAATGACAGGTCAAAATGGGCGGCTCATGTCGGCCTTTTCGGAGCGGTTACCCGGCATAATATTTACGAGGGTATTGATATCAAGCTGTACAGTGCCGGTACATCCATGAAATATGACTTTATCGTACATGCCGGCGCAGATCCGTCTTCCATCGTTTTAAACTTTAAAGGCGTATCACCTGAAATTACGGATAAAGGCTCCCTCAGGATCCGGACAACGGTGAACGTATTAGAAGAAGGGGCTCCCTATGCCTACCAGGTGATCGGTAATAAAAAGATACCGGTTAGCTGCCACTACCGGCAAAATGCGCAGGGAGAAATATCATTCAGCTTTCCCGAAGGGTATGATAAAACGGCAGCGCTGGTGATAGATCCGACCCTGGTTTTCGGCACCTACAGCGGGGGCACCGGGAGCACTTACGGCTTTAGCGCCACCTATGATGTAAGCGGCCATCTCTATGCAGGCGGCGAATGTTTCGACGGCGGCTGGCCGGCAACAGACGGTGCCTTCCAGGGTTCGTTTGAAGGCGGTGTTGATGCCGGCATCAATAAGTATAGCCCGGATGGCACCACGCTGATCTATTCGACCTATTATGGCGGAAACGGATATGACCTGCCTAATAACATGATCGTTAATACCGATGATGAACTGATTATAACCGGCTCTACAAGCTCATCCGATCTGCCATTATCCGCAACACCCTATGATGATGCCATTGGCGGCGGCATGGATATTTATGTCGCACATTTTACAGCTGACGGCTCTGACCTGGTCGGCGCCAGCTATATTGGCGGCGGCAGTACAGACGGCTCCAATTCAATGACGCTAAGCCCCAATTATGGCGATGCCAACCGTGGCGAGGTGTTCACCGATGCTTCGGGGAATATTTTCATTGCCTCCAGCACTCTCTCAAACGATTTCCCCGTTACCGCCACCGCGGCGCAGGCTACACCGGGAGGCGGACAGGACGGCGTTATTTTCAAAATGAATGCAGATTGTTCTTCCTTGTTGTACAGCACCTATATAGGCGGGAATGATGATGATGCCTGTTTTTCGCTGGTAATTAACAGCACAGGGCAGATCGCCACCTGTGGGGGCAGCCTGAGCAGCAACTTCCCCACCACTGCAGGGGCATTAAAGACCAGCTCACAGGGAGAAACGGACGGGTTTGCCGCTATTATCGATACTGAGGTGGGTATTGTACGCGCTACCTACCTGGGAACAAATGAATATGACCATGCCTTCAAAGTACAGATCGATGCAGATGATCATGTGCTGGTGATGGGGCAGACCGACGGGAATTACCCTATTTCATCTGGCGTGTATAACACCTCCGATGGCGATATTTTTATTGATAAGCTTGCAGCCGACCTGGGCAGCTCGCTCTTATCCACAAGACTCGGTAATCCGCAGGGTAGTATGATGCGGTTCGTGCCAACAGCATTTTTGTACGACAACTGTAAAAATACCTACCTCTGCGGCTTCTATGGAGTCGCCGACCTCCCGGTCACCGCGGATGCTTTCCAGGATGAAGGTTCGATGCATTTCTGGTTTGGCGTACTGAAGCCGGATTTTGAAGCGCTTAGCTACGGTACATATTTTGGAAACGAAGGCGATCACGTAGATGGCGGCAGCAGCCGTTTTGACCCGGAAGGTATTGTTTATCATTCTGTGTGTACCGCGGCCCCCGACTTTCCTACTACAGCCACCGCATATGCCCCGGACAAGCTGGCATTCGGTTATGACATAGGCAGCTTTAAATTTAACTTTGAGCCGAGCCACCTTACCTCGCTGTTTGCGGTTGCCGAAGGCTCCAACGATTCTATATGCGTCGGCAACAGCGTAACATTCACGAACAGCACAACGGATGCCATCAATTACTTCTGGGATTTCGGCGATGGTGCCACTTCTACAGACTTTGAACCGAGCCATACCTATACAAGCCCCGGCAGCTACAGCGTCATGCTTGCCGTTAATAACCCTGCAACCTGTATTACGGACGATACATCCTATATGGATATTTATGTCCTCGATCCGGAAGTTCCCGAGATCATCGTTAATGATACCGCTGTATGTAACCTTGAAGAGATCGTTCCGCTGTACGTGAATATACCGAACTTCACAGACGAAATGTCCATCATGTGGGGGCCGGCAGGAGCTATTGTATCTGACCCGACGCTGAGCACGGTATATGTAGATCCTTCCGTCAGCCAGCTAATATCGGTAACCGTCACGCATGATATAGGCGAAATATGCACGGTAGAAAGTACGGCCAGCATTTTCATCGATGAGATCAGGCTGTCGCCAGAAATACGTAACAATGATACCAGCGTATGCAATGGTGCTATTATAGAATTACATGCAGTGGGCGAGCCCGGCTATATTTATTCATGGACTCCGGATAACGGCTCGATCTGGGATCCCGGCGAGCAAAGCACCTTTGCACGAATCACCGGGCCCGCTACCTATTACGTTGTGGCAACAGACAGCCGCGGCTGCTATGGTATTGACAGCCTCACCATTGACGTCTATCAGCTTTACAGTTCCGTAACGCCTTCAGATACGGGCATATGTCCAGGCAATACGGTTCAGTACAGCGTTACCGGTGGTATTCATTATGTATGGGAGCCAGCTATTTACCTGAACGATCCTTTATCCGCGTCGGCGGTGGCAAGTCCGTCTACAACTACAGATTATACAATATATACTACAGATATACATGGCTGTACCGACACAGGCTATGCGCACCTGGAAGTATACCCTAATGCAGCGATCTCATTACCGGACAGTGTCAATATTTATCCCGGAGAGGTTTACGAAATCAGCCCCGGCGGTAATTGTGCCTATTATCAGTGGTTTCCTCCCTCGGGTCTGAGCGCAGCCAATATCAGCAACCCGCTTGCTTCACCGGAAGTCAGGACACGGTATTTTGTAACGGCAAGCACCGAGCATGGCTGCATCATTACAGATTCTATAGATATACTGGTAAAAGGAACAGTGCTGGATATGCCCAATGCGTTTGTACCGGGCAACGGGAAGAATAATATTTTCAAGCCTGCAAAACGTGGTATCGCCACCCTTAACAGCTTCCGTATATTTAACCGCTGGGGGAATAAGGTTTACGATTCAAAAAATATAGATGAGGGGTGGGACGGGACATTTAACGGTACCCCCCAGCCTATGGGTGTTTATGTGTATACTATAGATGCGGTAACAGAAAGCGGGGCGCCGTTTATTAAACAGGGAACCGTTACCCTGATACGGTAAAACTCTGGTATGGGTTTTCACCTGAAAAATTGTCTTTTTTGGGAAAAACCTGTTTAATAGCCGATTTTTTACATAATTTTAGGCCAGGTAGTGAAATAAATATATTACAAACACTATCTTTGCAAACTCGTAATACTTAAATTTTTTAATGCAAAAAAGAAGCAAGCCCAGGTTACCACTAAAGAAAGAAGCAGAGCACAGGATTAATCAGTTTATAAAAGCACCTCAGGTACGCGTTGTAGGTGAAAATATTGAACCGGGAATTTATCCGCTTGAGGAAGCGCGCAGGATTGCTCAGGATCTGGAGGTTGATCTGGTAGAGATCTCTCCTAATGCCGACCCTCCGGTGTGCAGGTTAGTGGACTATAATAAATTTTTGTACGAGAAGAAGAAGAAAGAAAAAGAGCAGAAGGCAAAAGCAAAACAATCAGAAGTCAAAGAAATACGGTTCACACCCAATACAGACGATCACGATTTTGACTTTAAAGCAAAACACGCAGAGAAGTTTTTACAGGAAGGCAATAAAGTGAAATGCTTTGTACAGTTCAAAGGCCGCTCCATCCTGTTCCAGGACCGTGGAGAGTTGCTGTTACTGAAGTTTGCAGAACGCTTAAGTGAGTGGGGATCATTGGAATCAATGCCAAAAATGGAAGGTCGCCGAATGCTGGCCATCTTCACCCCCAAGAAGAAAAAATAACGCTTAAGACCCCAGGTCTTAACACAACGTTATAAAAATAGTATTGCTCGATTAATCGAAGTTGTACTAATTTTACCTTTTGTTTTCATGGTGATAGGGTTTATAGGGGCTGGCTCGTTCTCGGGCCGGCTTTTCTTTTTTAGTCTATCCCTTATCCTGCTCAGGCCTTCTTACTAAAGAAGATGATCTGTTTTAGAATAATTTCCATAAAAAACCTGCGGAAAGAATGGCTGCGAAAATAACCGGTTATATTCAGTGCCTGTGGCCTCTATCCAGGCCACAGGCACTAAAAGATGCCTTTATCGCTATTAGCCAGCGATGTGATACCAGATGCGCCGGACCGGTAAAAGCTGTAAAGAGCGCGAAGGATCATTTTTTTGGTCAATCCATTTGTAATTTTGATTTTAATTATTACCTTTGCGGCCCCATGGCGGGGTAGCTCAGATGGTTAGAGCGCAGGATTCATAACCCTGAGGTCACGGGTTCAACTCCCGTCTCCGCTACTTAAGGAAACATCGCATTGCAGATGTTTCCTTTTTTATACCCAAAGATCCCCGGCGTAAATACAATAATTGTGTTATTGCTGGATAGCCAACATCGCTTGGCATTATTCAACCATTTCCAGCAACTCTATTTTAAAAATCACGGTCGCGCCAGGCATGATGTGCCCTGAAAAATAGCATAAAAAACCACTCTCTTGAGTGGTTCTTTTTATCTTATGCATAGCGTTCCGCTAATTTGCAACAGCAGCAGTCAGCTGCCAAGTACAGATTCACCAAACGCAAATTCGTGTAACAGTTTTCCCAGCTGTAGTCCATCAAGCATAACGGGCTCTTTTAAAGGTCTGCCATTAACTGTATCCAGGATTTTCCTCGGGTTTTCTTTTTTAACCACGATAAAAGAATACTGCGGATTATTTAAAGGGATATTTTTCAGGAGCATGTAAACAGTCGCATCGCTGTAAATCCTGAACCGGAATATAAAATCATGCTCAGATTGCGGCTTTACAAATTGTGACAGCCAGAATATGCTGGGCTCCACTATATACGGATGATAAAATTTTGATCGCCAGAGCTCGTAGCAGGTAACCTGCCAGTTATTCTTATAGATATTCAATACCTCATCTTCATAGATAAGCGCTTTCAGATCATCACGCGACACATAGGGAATGTTCAGCTTTAAATCTTCAAGGTTCATGTCGGCATTTTTTATTACCAGGCAAAACGATTTAAAAAACAGGAATCACCTTCCTGTAAACTACCTGAAATCTACCAAGCTATTAACATAGAACTAGATAATAACCAGTTACAAACCTAATAAGAAGAAATTTAACAAACTTATATATTCATGATAAAAAAGTGGAAATACCCACCTTTATGGGGCTATTGATTCTTTTTTTATTCATTGACCCGCTTCTTCAAGATTGCTGAACGGTCCTGGTCTGGTTGATGATCGCCTGCTCCAGCTCCTGCAGGCGGTAGATATAATTTACAAACCATTCATTGCCTGTATTGGCTTTAGCACAGGCAAGATGCGAGTCAATAAACTTCGGGATATCACCTATAATACTGTGCCCGTTATTATATTCCTTAATCAGGATGGGTGTCTCGCGGAAAAAGGTTTCCAGCCTTTTCACTTCGGCAATCCATTGCTCATTCGTCATGGTGCAAAAATACCCTCTTTTACGGATTTCGTATAACCTTAAGAAATAGAACAGAACCATGCCGGGAGTGCTTTGTTGTAAACATTCGCTATAATTTCTCACATGCTTCACCAATCAGCCAGACTTCCATACCAGCTCTGCTACAATATATGCTTTGTTTGCTGCATAGCTATTATATATGGATGCAGCAATGCCGCGCCTCCTCCCGTAACCAGCCCGTTAGCTGATAGCATGAGAACGAAGAGCATCGCAGAACCGGAACCCTCACCTGATGCAAAAACATTGCCTACCCCTAATCTTGGCACCGATACCGGTACCAGGAGATATAAAGGGACCAGTCAGGATTCTATAAAAACAGCGGCAAACCCTTTTTACAAAGGTGACAACAGCGATACAGGCATCACGAAAAACCCCATGGACATGGGGAATGGAAAGTAACGCTTTCCGTCTTTCACCTGTAGATAGTATGTGAAGATGGGCCTAAATTTGTCACATAAAGTTAACTTCATACGGAATACTTTTATGTAATCCGTGAAATACTTTTTGAGAAAGACCCTTTGAGCATTAGGGTCTTTCTTATTTCCCCGAAGCGGGCGGCAACTTAATGATCTTCCGGCTGTTAGTACTGCCAAAACGGTTATGAACAGCGACATAGAAATACAGGCCAATTATCTGGCACAGCAGTGGTATAATCTTCCCGTAGGGGAACGTCCTGAAATACAATATCTTTTGCCTCAATATCTTCACCTGTTCCCCAGGCAGGAAGACCAGGAGGTTTTTTTAAGAGAGGCGCTCAGGATTGCCCGGGAGCTGATTGCCAGCCCGAGAAACCAGGCCGATAAGAGCGAATCTTTTACCTTTTTTGAGGAGATTGTACAGGAGCAGCTCAATAAATAGGAAAATATATCTGCCGGGGGTTCTCCTTTCCCCATTACTTTTTTTATTTTTACATAACTTTAAAAAGTTAAAGGTAATGGCACATATAACTCCCCGGGAAAGGATAAAAGTAGTTATTATTGAAGATGACCAGACTATCAGAGACAGCTACACCTATCTTATAAACGAAGCGGAAAGGTACACTGTCGCCGCGGCGTACCCCAGCGTAGAATCCGCCCTCAAGACAATAAAGGCAGACGATCCGCACATCATATTGCTGGATGTTGAGCTCCCCGGCATCAGCGGAATAGAAGGCATCCAACGACTGAAATCGCAGGTAGAGGACGTTTATATCATCATGCTCACGGTTTATGAGCATGAACAGACCGTATTTGATGCGCTCAGCAAAGGAGCATCCGGCTACCTTACCAAAAACACGCCACCTGTAAAAATCATAGAAGCATTGGGAGAAGTAATGGAAGGCGGCGGCCCTATGAGCGCCCATATCGCCAGGATGGTGGTACATTCTTTCCAGCGCAGCCAGCAGTCACCATTGACGAGGCGGGAAACAGAGATACTGGAGCAAATTGCCAACGGCAAAACCAGGGGCAGGATAGCGGAAGAAATGTTCATTGACCTTGAAACGGTGAAATCGCATCTTAAAAACATCTATTCAAAACTGGATGTGCATTCGCGGGCAGATGCGATCAAGACGGCCAAACAAAATAAATATATATAAAGCCGCCTTATAACCGTAAATTCAACCATATTAAGAAAAGTACCGTCTTATGTTTAATGCAGCTTTATATTCCATGTCGTCGAAATAAGTTTTCAAGTTATATACCCAACAGAAATGAAGAATTTATTACCGGTTATTATATTACTGCTCTTCGGATCCAGTGTTCAGGCGCAGCTTCCGCTGCAATTTGTACCCAACGAGGGACAATGGCGACATCCTTTCCTTTATAAAGGGATCGCGGCGAATGCGGATATATACCTGGAAAACGAAGGTATTACCTATATGGTCGGGGATGAATTCAACTGGGAAAAGGTAGAGGAATTTAAAGAAGGGCATATTAAAGAGCCGCCGGTATTAAAGTTTCATGCCTATAAAATGAAATGGTTGAATACAGCCGGTAATAAAGCTACGCTTCCCTCCAAGAAACAACCTTTCTATAATAACTATTTCCTGGGTAAGGACCCTGAAAAATGGAAAAGCAGGGTTGGTGTTTATGGCGCGGTGGATTATCCCGGGATATATCCGGGGATTGACCTGCACATTGCCTCGGAAAAGGGCAACGCCAAGTATGATTTTATCGTGAAGCCAGGTGCCGACCCCGCCTCAATTGTCCTGGCATTTGAAGGCACGGAGGGATTAAAACTTGAAAGGGGGAACCTGCTGATCAGCACCTCTGTAGGCATTATTAAGGAAATGGCGCCATATGCCTACCAGTATATCAACGGGGAGCGGGTTGAGGTACCCTGCAAATTTATCTTAAAAGACAACCAGATCCGTTTCGGGCTCCCCAAAGGATATAATGAACAGGAAAACCTGACAATTGATCCCGTTATAGAATTTGCAACCCTTACAGGATCCACATCCGATAACTGGGGATTCACAGCCACGTATGATGATGAAGGCGACTTCTATGCCGGGGGCATTGTCAGCGGAGCCGATTATCCTACGACTCTTGGCGCGTTCCAGATCACCTATGGCGGCGGCACGGATGATATCACCGGCGGTATTCCCTGTGATATTGCCATAACCAAGTTCAACGCCGATGGTACGGCGCCTGTTTATTCCACGCTCATTGGCGGGAGCAGCGACGAGATGCCGCACAGCATGGTCGTGGACAATGACCATAACCTGGTCATTGCAGGTAAGACCTATTCCGAAGACTACCCCGTGACCGGAGGCGCCTACGACGAAACGGCCAATGGCGGAGCTGATATTATAGTAACCAAGCTCAACGCAGATGGAACGGCCCTGGTAGGCTCCACCTATATAGGCGGCAGCAGCGATGACGGTGTGAATATTTCCTCCTCTTTCCTGGCCGAGCAAACCACCATCAAATATAATTACGGCGACAATTCAAGAAGCGAAGTTATCCTGGATAAGGCCGGAAATATCTACATAGCCTCCAGCTCAAGATCCACCGATTTTCCCGTCACGTCAAGTGCCGTGAAAAGCACTTTATCCGACGAGCAGGATGGCGTCGTTCTGAAACTGAACTCGTCCGTTACGTCACTCACCTGGAGCACATTTGTCGGGGGAAGCTCACCGGACGCGGCTTATGTACTGGCACTGGATACCGCGCAAAAATTCCTGTATGTAGCAGGCGGCACACAGAGCACAGACATGTTTAGTACAGCTATGGCGGGAGGCTTATGGGACAGCTACCAGGGAGGCCTTGCAGATGGCTACATCTGCCGTTTCCGGAATAGCGGCACTTATAACCTGCTTCAGTCAACTTACATCGGCACCACTGCATACGACCAATGCTATGGCGTGCAGGTGGACCTGGAAAACAATGTATATGTTATGGGACAATCGGTGGGAGCTTTCCCTGTATCATCGGGAGTGTATTCCAATCCGGGTTCGCCGCAATACCTGATAAAACTGGACAGCCTGCTTGCCAGCAATATTTATTCTACCGTATGGGGAAGCGGGCCAAGCGATACACCTAATATCAGCCCGGTTGCCTTCCTGGTAGACACCTGCCAGAATGTATATATTTCGGGCTGGGGAGGGAACAGTATATCGCCCGGCAGCACCACTACGGGGCTGCCTGTTACCGGCGACGCCTTCCAGTCAACAACCGACGGACGGGATTTTTATTTTATCGTTTTTGATAAGAATGCGGTTTCACTGCTGTATGCTACTTTCTTTGGCTCGTCAAGCAAGGGAGAACATGTGGATGGCGGGACCAGCCGCTTTGACCCCCAAGGTGTGGTTTACCAGGCAATATGCGCCAGCTGTAGCCCGGGATCATCCTCTTTCCCTGCTACCTCAGGCGCCTGGTCGGCAACCAAAGGCAGCAGTGCCACCAATTGTAACCTGGGGGCGGTGAAAATCGCCTTTAACCTGGGCAGCGTAAAAGCAATAGCGGAAGCAACACCCGATGCATCAGGCTGCGCTCCGTTAACTGTTAATTTCTCTAATGAATCCGCGAACGCAACCAGCTATGAATGGGATTTTGACGATGGGGGCGCCACCAGCACACTGGAAGAACCTACCCACACATTTAACGACCCGGGAGTATATAATGTAAGGCTGATAGCCATTAACCCCAATGCCTGCAAAGTGAGAGATACCGCCTTCCTGACAGTGACCGTAAGCGATGCTACCATTAATGCCGATTTCAACTATACTGTGCTGGATAGCTGCACCGATTTTACGGTCTCCTTTACAAATACCTCTACACCTATACCTGGCGGTGATCTCTCTTCCGCTAATTTCCAATGGTTTTTTGGCGACGCAACTTCATTTACCGGGGTAACGCCCCCACCGCATAACTACCCGGCAGGTGGCACCTATGACGTAATGCTGGTGATGACCGATCCCGGAGCCTGCAATTCCCCTGATACCGTGATCAAAACAATTACCGTCCAGGGACTATACATAGACGCAGGATTCGGCATACCGGACTCCTGTATCGGCGGACCACTTACCTTTACCAATACCTCTGCCAACGGCGTTTCCTGGGTATGGGATTTCGGCGATGGGACCAGCAGTACGGAAGAGAATCCGACGCATGAATACGCTGCTCCGGGAGAGTATATGGTAACACTTATTGTATTCAATCCTGATGCCTGCAATGGCAGCGATACGTTTAAAAGCATTACCAGGATATCTCCCGTTCCGACCGCTTCATTTACCTTTACCCCTTTAATTCCGGAAACAAACGTCCCCACCACATTTGTCAACCATTCAACCGGCGCTACGCATTACCAATGGAGTTTCGGAGACGGAGACGGCAGCGTGGAAGAAAATCCCGTACATCAATATGAGCGGTCGGGAGATTATACCGTATGCCTCACAGCCATCAATAACCTGGGCTGCCAGAATAAGTTTTGCAAAACAATTACCGCTGATGTAAAACCGCTGGCTGATGTCCCGACGGCGTTTACACCTAACGGCGATGGCGTAAATGATATACTTTATGTAAGGGGTTACGGCATCGACAAAATGGAATTCCGCGTATTCAACCGCTGGGGAGAGCTTGTATTTGAAACCACAGACCAGGATGTTGGCTGGGACGGAACGCTGAGGGGCAAACCCCAGGAAATGGATGCATTTGCCTTTACATTATCCGTAACATTCCTGGATGGCAGATCGCTGAATAAGAAAGGGAACGTAACTTTGATCCGCTAAAAAAATCATTGAAATGCCGGTTATACTTCCTGTCAAAGGCATAACACCTGTTATCCCTGAAAATTGTTTTATTGCGCCCAATGCTACCATTGTAGGCGACGTAGAAATGGGTAATGAATGCAGCGTATGGTTCAATGCCATAGTAAGAGGCGATGTCAATAGTATAAGAATGGGCGATAAGGTCAATATCCAGGACGGCGCCTGTATCCACTGCACTTATCTCAAAACCAAGGTTCTGCTGGGGAATAATGTCTCTGTTGGACATAATGCCATTGTACACGGCTGTACTGTCGAAGATAATGTATTGATAGGTATGGGAGCCATCGTAATGGACAATGTTCACATCGGCAGTAACAGCATCGTGGCCGCAGGAGCAGTGGTGCTGGAAAATACGGTCATACCTCCCGGCAGCATTTTTGCCGGCGTACCCGCAAAAAAAGTAAAGGATATCAGCCAGGAGCTCATCAGCGGCGAAATAGAACGGATCGCCCAGAACTACACCATGTACAGCCTGTGGTTTAAATGATCAGAAATTATCCAGGTACGACCGCCGCCGGACGAGTTTTAGATCCTGCAGCACAGTCGATTTAACCTGTAGCAGGAAATTGAAGCTTTTGTATTCGCCGAAAGGTATCAGGTTCAGGCTCATCTGCCAGCAGTGCAGATCCCTGCTGATATTCAGCGAGGATGTTCCGAGTTTCTTTTGTGTAAAATTATAGGCGCTTTCGTAGCTTACCCGCCAGCGCTCCGTCAGGTTGAAGCTGCCACCGAAGGTTACGCTGTGATCCACCGTTATCGTGTCTTTTTCTCTTGAGGTGATATAGCTCCGGTTAGCAGACATGGTATAGTTAAGGTGGAAGTCGTAAGGAATATTAAAGTCGTAATAATCGTCTATTCCCCCGTTCCTTAACAGACGCGCCACTTCATCGTTATTTTTTTCTGCATCCTCTTGTTGCTCCTGGTTCTTTTTCTGGGCAGTATAGCTGAACCCGGCCGATATGCCGCCCCTCATAAACCGTGCAAGTCCTCCTCCGGAGGTGATCAGGTATTCGTTGGTCTTTATACGGCCGTTATAGCGATAGGGATCAAAGCTTGCGTTAGCACTGATATTGATAATCTTGAGTATCGAGGTACGGGCATTCATGGTAATGTTTGCCAGCTTTAAGGAATCGGCAAACATATTGTAGGAGGTATTTATATTGAAGGCATCCAGTAAGGAGATATTTTTTGTTCCGGCAGAATCACCGGTCCTTACTTTCATGGCCAGCGTATTACCGATGCCAAAATTTACTGACCCGTTAGGCTCAGCCGGACTGGGACCTCCTATCGGGGTATAATAGGAGCTTTCATAAGGCGACCTGTACGCGGGCAACTGGTTAGGACCTGTGGTGGAGTAGTAATAATAGTTAAAAGGTGCGTGCGCAAAACCAGGAACATAGCTTAGCCCGATATTAGGCGTGATCACATGCCTGATACCTGCGATCTTACCTTTCTTGAACATTTTTATACCATAAATACGGGTACTGAGGTTGACGCTGCTGCTGAAACTCCGGGAAGCAAAGAAACCGTTATTGATCGTTGTATCCAGCTTGTCAAGTACCGAGTTATAGTTCAGGAAAACCTGCTTGGTGTTCCAGTACTCTGTATAAGGCAGGCTGAAACTCAGGTTAAAAAAACGCAGGACGGTATAGCTTGCCTGGATATTTACGTTGTGTACTATCCCGTTATTAAAATCGCTGAGATTGACTTTGCTGAGGCTAAAGGTAGAATCGTAGAAATTCCAGTTATTGATTAGCCTCATATTATAACTGGATGTTATCCGCTCATACCACTTAGGGATACCTGCAGCGTGCTTACGCTGAAAGGGGGTAAACTGTGTTACCCCGAAATTCATTTCCGGCAGCCCAACGGTTACCTGCCCTGACTGTGTATTCTGGCTATGCCTTAATGCCGCGCTGAAAGTAAACGGTTTCCCAGGGAAGGACTTTGAATAAGATATGGATGAGGAGTAATTATTCTGCATGCGCGTCATCGCGTCAACCCCGTTTAACTGGTTATAGCCGGTAGTGACCACATTTACATTTGCCGAAAAATTGCTGCCGGGGTTAGCTTTGGGGTCCTGCGTATGAGTCCAGTTGATGCTGAAGTCTTTCTGTATATAGCCGGAAGGATCGGTAACCTCGCCTACTTTGGTATAGTTGTAACCGATCGACACATTACCGTTATAATGATAACGATTGACATAGTTAGCGTTACCCAGGAATCCCCAGCTGCCTTTGGTAAAGATATCGGCCTGTGCGGTAACCCCCAGGTGCTGGCTCACGGCGAAATAATAGCCGCCACGTTGAAAGCCAAGCCCCCGTTTACCTTCAATAGTATAAGAAGGCAGGATAAATCCCGAGTGCTGTCCCTGTTTTATTGGGAACAGGCCAAAAGGAAGATAGAAGGGCGTAGGTATATCCTGCACGACAAGGTTAGCCGGTCCGGAGGCTATTATCCTGTTGGGTATGACCTTTATCCTATTGGCCCTGATGCCAAAATGCGGATGATCAAGGTTACAGGTGGTATAGATATTTTTCCAGCCGTAAATAGTCTCATCCGCATTGCGCTTTACCTGCTCGCTGATCACAAAACCTTCCCCGTATTGCGAACGGGCATTGCGGACAACGGCTCTCTTGCTCTTAAAGTTATATTGAAGCGAATCGTAAGTGAACTTTTCTCCGCCCTGGGAAAATTCCTGGACGGAAACCTTATTTCCTGCCGTATCTCTTTCCGGCTCGGCTGTGACCACACTGGTCGATTGCTGAAATACGACCTTTCCGCCTTTTAGCTCTATTTCCTTATATTTGACATCTGCGTCACCGTACAGATAATACATATTGCTGGTCATGTCCATTACGGCGGAGTCCCGCGCTGTTGTGACCACCTTTGCCGGCAGGGCGTCTTTGGATATCTTAATACCCAGCTGCTGCTCTTTTAGTAATGTCTTTGCCGAGTCACTGACAGATGAATCAGCCGGCAGCAGCGAATCCGGAACCATAATGGCAGAATCTGTAGCCGCTGCAACCGGATCCTTTAAATAAACGGCGGAATCGTTGTCGCCAATCAGTGGGGCCACGGGCGCAAGGGGTGATGTGTTATCAACATCGACGGTATCAGGCGGCTGACCATATGCCGTATCCACCGGGTCGTTCTGCCCACGCCTTACCTGCGCGGCCGAAGGGCTGAGCAGCAGCAAAATAACAGCTGCTACCGGCAACAGCAGGAAGTACTTGTTAACAATTTTCAGTTCAGGCTTGCCCTTATTGACCATGGGATGAGCGCAAAAGTAATACTTATCTTTTTTGCCTTTTAAAAAGGATTTTTCTTTTTCGGAAACATTATATTTGCAGCTTTCGCAGGTATATCATTATTCATAGCGGTATAGGTAATTTTTGACAAGTGGTCCCCGGTCAAGATAAATTCAATGAACATGAAGTTTAAGATTATAGCAGTTTCCTTTCTCTTAACGCTGGTTTGTAGTTCTCTAGCATCTTTTGCCCAAAATAAGGTTAATAAAATAGTGCTGGACGCAGGCCACGGCGGCCGGGATCCCGGAGCGAGAGGAGCCTTTTCCAATGAAAAGGATATTACATTAGCAGTTGTCCTGCGCCTGGGTAAGATAATGGCGGACAGCCTCCCATCGGTTAAGACTATCTATACCCGCACTACGGATGTCTATCCTTCTTTAAAAGAGAGACATGAAATAGCGAACCAGGCTAATGGCGACCTCTTTATTTCAGTCCATGTAAACTCTACCGCTCCCCGCAAAGAAACCATACGTACCGGGACCAAAACAGTAGGTAAAGGAAAAAGAAAAAGAAAAGTTCCGGTATACAAGACCATTTACCACCGGGAAACTGCAACCTCTGGTACGGAAACCTACGTGCTGGGGCTGCACCGGAATTCACAAAAAGAAAAAGCTATTGGCGAATTCGGTGAAAGCATCATGGAAGAACCCGGTCTTTTAGATGAAAATGATCCTACTACCGCAATTATTATCGGCCAGTACAGCCAGTCGTTCCTTTCCCGAAGCGTTTCCTTTGCCGGGAAAGTCCAGCATAATTTTGCCAGCCAGGGGCGTGCGGATCTTGGTGTAAAGCAGAAGGGGCTGGAGGTACTTGCAGGAAGCGTTATGCCCGGCGTGCTGATTGAGATCGGTTTTATCAATAATCCGGCAGAGGAAAGGTACCTGAATTCCGAAGCAGGCGTCAACGAAGTGGCCATGGCTATTTTTAAGGCCATACGTTCCTATAAGTCCGAACGGGAAAAAGGAAAATAGCCCCCGGCATCCATACCCAACATTACACTGCTAAATCTGTTCTAATGTTGGCTCCAGATGAATTATACCTGTAAATTTGCTAACAAGCTAAAATATATTAAAATGCCATCATTTGATATTGCCAGCAAAGTTGATGTCCAGACATTAGATAACGCCATCAATGTTGCCAGGAAAGAAGTAAGCACCCGCTATGACTTTAAGGGAGCTCATATAGAGATCGACCTGGACAAGAAGGCCATGACGCTTAAGCTGGAGGTAGAAAGCGAAATGCAGCTTAAGCAGCTTGAAGACATATTGCTGTCTAAATCCATGCGGCAGGGCCTTGATGCCAATTGCTTTGATATGAGCAAAGAGCACCAGGCTTCCGGCAAATATATCCGTAAAGAAATAGCTATCCGTAACGGTATCAGTAAGGAAGATGCAAAAAAAATAGTAAAGCTTATCAAGGACAGCGGGTTAAAAGTGCAGCCTGCAATTATGGATGACATAATAAGGGTGACTGCAAAAAAAATAGACGACCTGCAATCGGTCATCCAGCTGTGCCGTAATGCCGGTCTTGAGCTTCCTTTACAGTACATTAATATGAAAAGCTGATCTTTGAACCCGGTCAGCTTTTTACTTATTGCTTATAACTAACACAACAGAATGTATCCTGATTTCCATTACCTTTTCCGATCGCTCTTTGGTATAGACATTCCCGGCCTGAGTATTGTTAAGACATTCGGTTTTTTCGTCGCGCTGGCGTTTATAGGCGGTGCATGGGCATTGACAAGAGAACTGAAAAGAAAGACAGATCTGGGCCTTTTCCAGCCGGAGATCGTAACAGAGGTATCCGGACAGCCGGTAAAGCCCGCAGAGATCCTGTGGATGTTTATACTGGGATTTATCATTGGCTTTAAGCTCATCGGCCTGCTGCTTAACGCTTCCGTTGCCGCCGATAACCCTGTAGGGTATCTGTTCTCACTGGAAGGTAACCTTATCGCAGGCTTAATATTAGGCGGTATTCTTGCATACTTTAAATACAGGGACAAAAAGAAAAGAGAATCACAGCAGATCAGAGAGCAGAAAGTTGCCGTTTATCCTCATCAGCGGGTAGCCGATATCATCTTCATTGCTGCGATAGGCGGCTTTGCAGGGGCCAAGATATTCAATGCCTTTGAGACCTGGGATGATTTTATCGCGGATCCGATAGGTAATCTTATTTCTTCCTCAGGACTTACTTTTTACGGGGGGCTTATTGTTGCTACGGCAGCGCTTTATCTTTATTCAAGAAAGAAAAAATTCTCTTTCGCGCATCTTTGCGATGCAGCGGCGCCTGCGCTGATGCTGGCTTATGGTATCGGCAGGTTAGGCTGTCATTTTTCGGGCGATGGAGACTGGGGCATCTATAACAGCGCATATGTTACAGAAGCCGGCGCAAGCCTGGCAAAAGCCACACCAGCCCAATACGACTCGACAGTTGCGCGCTATCCGGATGCTTTCCGCGAATTCGGCGCTGCGCACCAGATCCCGCATAAATACGTACCTGCGCCCGCGGGCCTGCCCGACTGGATCTTTGCCATGAATTATAAACATAACGTGAACAATGAAGGCATTGTTATTACCGGCGACAATGGGCAGTATAACCATGTATTGCCGGTAGGTGTATTTCCAACACCGGTTTATGAAGCCGTCATCTGCATGCTCCTGTTCCTGCTGCTATGGTGGCTGAGAAGAAAATTTGATGTGCCACTGAAGGTATTCGGCATTTACCTGGTATTGAACGGGCTGGAGCGCTTCATGATAGAAAAGATCCGGGTCAATTACCAGTATGACTGGGGATTTCTGCACCCAACCCAGGCTGAAATAATTTCAGCAGGCCTGGTGCTTGCCGGTCTCCTGCTGTTCCTGTTCAGTAAAAGGAAAAGCAGGGTATATAACGAGACCGTATTGTAGCCCGGCACGCCTGTAAGCCGGCGCCGGATTGCTTATGCCCGGAACCGGGTCGGGGGGAAGACGGTTCCGTCTAACACCTTACAGGAAGAACAACCTTAATTCTGATTATGGCGACATTACCCCAAATCTCATTTTACGATACAAAAGCAGGTAAGGCACTCAATATGCATCTTGCTTCAGCGAAAGCAGTCAGGATGAAGGACCTGTTTAACGATGATCCCGCGCGGTTCGACAGGTTCTCAGTTTGCCTGGAGGATATCCTTTTTGATTATTCCAAGAACAGGATCACGCAGGAGACCATGCGGTTATTGTTCGATATGGCTGATGAATGCCAGCTTGAAACAGCCAAAAATGCATTCTTTTCCGGGAAAAAAATAAATGAAACAGAAGACCGGGCTGTATTACACACGGCTTTAAGAAACAGGAGCAATAACCCGGTTTATTTTGAAGGTAAGGATGTAATGCCGGAGATCAAAGCAGTGCTGGATCAGATGAAAGCGTGTTCCGAGGCAGTAATATCCGGCAGATGGAAGGGATATACGGGAAAGCCGATTACAGACGTTGTCAATATCGGGATAGGTGGCTCAGATCTTGGCCCCGTAATGGTTACAGAGGCGCTGAAGCCTTATGCAAACCACCTTCAGCTACACTTCGTTTCGAATGTTGACGGAACGGATATTACCGAAACATTAAAAAAGACCGACCCCGAAACTACCCTCTTCCTGGTGGCGTCAAAAACGTTCACTACCCAGGAAACCATGGCCAACGCGCATACTGCGCGTAGCTGGTTGTTATCGGGAGGCGCAAAAGAGCAGGATATCGCGGCTCATTTTATTGCGCTCTCTACAAACCGGAAGGCCGTAGCGGAATTTGGGATATCGAAGGAAAACATGTTCATTTTCTGGGACTGGGTAGGTGGACGCTATTCGTTATGGAGCGCCATAGGGCTATCCATATGCCTGGGTATAGGATATGAAAATTTTGAAGCTTTGCTTTCAGGGGCGCATACGGCAGATCTTCATTTTAAAGAAGCCAAAAATCCGGAAAACATCCCCGTTATTATGGCATTGCTGGGAATATGGAACCACAATTATTTAGGTGCCGCCACACACGCAATACTTCCCTATGACCAATATATGCATCGCTTTGCCGCTTATTTTCAGCAAGGCGATATGGAAAGCAATGGAAAGTCCATCGGCCGTAACGGGCAGCCTGTCAGTTACAGGACTGGCCCGGTTATATGGGGAGAGCCCGGAACCAATGGCCAGCATGCATTTTACCAGCTGATACACCAGGGCACCGAGCTGATCCCCTGCGATTTTATAGCGCCGGTACAATCGCATAACCCGGTAGGAAAACATCACCAGATGCTCCTGTCCAATTTCTTTGCCCAAACAGAAGCGCTTATGAAAGGCAAAGATGCGGAAACGGTAAAAGAAGAATTAAGAAAGGCAGGAAAATCCGCCGCGGAAATAGCACAATTACTACCCTATAAAATATTTGAGGGTAACAGGCCCAGCAATACTTTCCTGGTCAAAAAGATCACTCCGTATACCCTGGGTATGCTTATCGCGCTTTATGAGCATAAGATATTTGTACAAGGTATCTTATGGAATATCTTCAGCTTTGACCAATGGGGTGTTGAACTGGGAAAACAAATGGCAGGCTCTATTCTTCCGGAGCTGGAAAACGACCGTGAAGTGACCACGCATGATGCATCTACAAACGGGCTGATCAATAAGTATAAGCAATGGCGGTGAGTATAATCATTTAACCGTTTTATCAGGCTTAAAGCATTTTACCGGAATGACACCTATGATTCGAAAGCTATTTATTACCGGCTTATTGCTGTTAACAGTTGCCTCTTCGCCCCTGGCGCAAAGCAATATCAGCTTTCCGGAAGACTTTACAATACCGGAGAATAAAATCCCCGGCAACTTTATTCCCGAACCGCTTAATGACGAAGCCAGGCAGGCCGGTGTAACAAAGAATCCCGGCATTGTCAAAAACCCAGCGTTTATCGGGGAACTTTATGACAATGTGGATATTGCCGCTATTGAAGCATTGCATATAGCTATGTATGTGCCTAAAGACGACCCGGATTTTGAACTGGGTATCTATACCATTGCTTACCGGTCACCTGAAGATCTTAAGAGCGAAATGGAAAAAATGAGTATGTACGCGGGGTCAAGGTATCTTTTTACCGGGAGGTATATGGTCAGGGTATGGGGAGATTCCGGCTCTTTTGAACAACAGGTCAACTACCTGGCCGATTACCTGAAGCAAAAATTATCCCTCCGGGAGTTTTTCCCACCAGCAAACGAAGAGAACAATATGGAGACAACAGAAGTAAGTACGGAATAGTCCTGTAAATTATTTTTTCTGTAATTTCGCGCTGCATTTATGCAAGGTGATGGTGCTCCACCTGTTTAACCGCTCCGGTATCCCCGGTCCTGATGGCGCCTGCAGTATTTCTTAACAACGCGTCACTCCTGTGATGCGATCAAAATACTTTGCAGGTTATGTCTTTAAAATACCCGACAAAATATCTGCCTGTATCCGGGCACCTTATAAAGTGGACTATTACCTGTATCCCGCTTTCCCTGGCAACAGGCAGCCTGGTCGCTTTTTTCCTGTGGTCACTTGATCATATCACCGGCTTCCGGCAGGAGCACGCTTGGTTGCTTTTTCTGCTACCCCTGGCCGGTATCGTCATTCATTACCTGTACAGGGCCTGGGGGCGGGATGCCGAGCGGGGCAATAACCTGGTCATTGACGAAATACACAATCCCGGCGGAGGTATAACATGGCGCATGGCCCCGCTTGTGCTCGCAACCACGCTGATCACCCATATGTCCGGGGGTTCTGCAGGACGTGAAGGCACAGCTGTACAAATGGGAGGAAGTATTGCCTCACTGCTGAATAAGCGGCTGAGGCTCTCCGGAGAAGATACCCGTATCTTATTAATGAGCGGTATAGCAGCCGGGTTCGGAGCTGTTTTCGGCACACCGGTAGCAGGAGCTGTCTTTGCGCTGGAAGTTCCCATATCCGGCAGGGCAAATTACAAAGCGCTTCTGCCCTGTTTTATCAGCGCCCTGCTTTCAGACATTGTTTGCAAGGCCTGGGGCATACATCATACAGCCTACCATATTGCCTGGGACAGTATGCCAGACCTTACATTTAATTATCTTCTTCTATTCAAGGTCATCATTGCCGGTATGCTGTTTGGCATCGTTGCCCGTTCATTTGCCTGGCTGTCGCATATGGCACAAAACACGTTCAATAAATACATAAAGGTAAAGTGGCTGATCCCGGTAACGGGCGGCATCATCATTATTTCGCTCACATTGATACTGGGCACCTACGACTACCTGGGTCTGGGCGTTTCCGCTGCTCATGAAGACGCGGTTACCATAGTTTCCTGTTTTAAAGCAGGCGGAGCTGATCAGCTAAGCTGGTTATGGAAACTGGTGTTCACAGTTATTACCTTAGCATCCGGATTCAAGGGCGGGGAAGTCACACCTTTGTTTTTTATCGGGGCAGCCCTGGGTAACACGCTCGCGACGGCCGGTGGCGCACCCACAGATCTCATGGCAGGCCTTGGCCTTATCGCCGTGTTTGCCGGCGCTACCAACACACCCCTGGCAAGCATGCTGATGGGCGTTGAGCTCTTCGGGGGAACGGGTATCCTGTACTATGCGGCAGCCTGCTTCACCGCTTATTACTTCAGCGGGCCCCGGGGTATTTATAAGGCGCAGCAAAGCGATTTTTCAAAAGGGTTGTAAGCAATTCCTGCTTAGATAATCTTTTACAGGATCCTTAGACAATCATTTATAAAAATTCACTTTCGTGTTCAATTCAGGATTTCTCTCCTGGTGCCAGTAAGGATATATAGGCGCTGTTTCACCAGCAGCTTCCAGCTTCCTTACCTGCTCAACATTAAGATTCCAGCCGACAGCTCCCAGGTTCTGCTTCAGCTGCTCTTCGTTACGCGCACCTATTATGATATTATCCACAGTAGGCCGCTGCAGCAGCCAGTTCAATGCGACCTGTGGCACCGTTTTACCGGTTTCTTCCGCTACTTCGTCCAACGCATCGATGATCCTGTATAGCCTTTCCGGTTCCGCAGCCGGCGCATGACTCCCGAGCTGGCTATAGCGGGAACCTTCCGCAGGCGGTTGCCCGCGCCTGATCTTACCCGATAGCTGTCCGCCAGACAATGGGCTCCAGACAATAGTGCCGACCTTCTGATCTATTCCGAGCGGCATCAGCTCCCACTCAAATTCCCGGTTGAGCAATGAATAATAGGCCTGGTGGGCTATATACCTCGACCATCCATATCTTTCCGAAACAGAAAGCGACTTCATCAGGTGCCATCCTGAAAAATTGGAGCAGGCTATATAGCGAACCTTACCACCCGCTACCAGTGTTTCCAGGGCCTTCAATGTTTCATCAACCGGGGTGTTCGCATCGAAGCCATGCATATGATAGATGTCAATATGGTCAACACCAAGCCGGCGGAGGCTATCTTCACAGGATCTGATAATATTCAGCCGGGAAGAACCATAATCATTTATTTCATCCGACATCCGGAAAGTAGCTTTTGTAGAGATCAATACCCGACCCCGTACCTCCCTGACAGCCTTTCCCAATATCTCTTCCGCCAACCCGCCGGAATAGATATTGGCCGTATCGAACAGGTTGATGCCGGCATCAAGGCAGACGTTAACCATTCGCGTAGCTTCTGCTACCTGGGTACTTCCCCAGGCTTTAAAAAAATCACCACTGCCGCCAAAAGTTGCGGTCCCGAAACTTAAGACAGGGATCCTTAACCCCGATCCGCCCAATTGCCTGTATTCCATATCAGATTTATACGTGTAAGATAATGATACACGAAAATAACGATATAAGAATAACTATACAACAAAGTCAATCCTGAAGCAGCAGTAGCAGGTTCTGCTTTACTAATATACAGTGCAGGTCGTCAGCAAGCCGGCAAATTGTATGGTGATCCGGGGTCTTAATAGCCCGGCAGGAGATATACCCTGTACATGGCTACGGACCATCGGCGATCCGTAGCCTTCATCAGCGCTCGTTATGACAATTGTTTCCATAATGGCAGATTGCAGGGGCTGCCGGGCAAAAATACAGACAGGTTGTTACCGGGAAAATACCTAATAACAGGTATTTTATCAATAAAGCCCGCAATGAGCGGGCTTTATTGGCATATATCCGGGCTAAAGGTCAGATACCCATCTTATCGCGAAGCGCCTGGGGAATCGCCTTCCTGTTCAGCAGGAAAGCCGTGGTCTTATATTGTACGTATGCTTTTGTAACATACAGGTACCCTTTATAATCGTTTGTGGTGCCCCATGAGTTTTTCACCACATAATATTCCCTTCCCTTCTGGTCCTTTGCAAGGCCCACAATATGCATGCCGTGATCGTCAGTGGTGCTGTAATTCTCAAAAGCCGCCTGGCGCAGCTCCGGGGTAATCACACGCTCCGGTTTAGGTCCGTTGAACATATCATTCTTCTCTTCATCGGTCATATCGTCATATTCCTTTTCAGGCACATAAGCCACCCCGTTCTTCCAGCTGAAATATTTTTCGCTTACATCAGTTGCCCAGGCAACGGTATAGCCATTCTTAAGCGCATTGTCAATAATATCGGTCATATCGGTCATTTTTACATTATAAACCTTATCCAGGCTCCAGTTATCAGGGACCATCAGCAGGTTCTGTTTGTAATAAGGCTTATCAGTAAAAGAAGACAGCTCTACATAATCTTTGGGGTCCAGGCCTACTACCTGTTCCGCGAACGTTTTTGGCGTATAGGTTTTCCCTTCCCATTTAAATGTCTCGGGCACTTCTCCCAAATAAGAATCCATGACGGCATTAAAAGCCTTTTTCCAGTTAGGAGAAAGCTTTCCGTTAGGATTTTTTACCAAGGCATCCAGCATAGCCTTCAGTACTTCCTGCATTTCAGCAAATTTATTTTTGGTGGTACCATAATTCAGCCCCGTGTATAACGATTGAGGCATAGCGCCGTATTTGGCGTACATATTGATCACATCATGGCAGGCCCCGCCATCGCCCCAGGTAATGGCTCCATGCATTTTGATATAATTATCCGCTTTATCAGCGTATACATTTCTCGCCGAAAATATCTGGGCCAGCTCTACCGGTTTCTTACCCGCCTTTATCATTTCACTTTCCAGGAAAGAGTTGGTTGAATAGCTCCAGCAGGTCCCGGAACTTGCCTGATTTTTTACCGGGGTATTTTCCAGGCCGATCACTTCGTCGAACTTGAATTTAACCTTGGAGCTGTCGCTGCCGTTTTTATCCAGCGATTTAACCAGGTTATCCTGTGCAATTGCCAGCAGGGGCAAAGACATGCATGCTAAGAAGAATGTTTTTTTCATTACCGAATTTTGTAAATGGCCGCTAAATTACTAATGTTTAGCCTTATTACAGAACCTTCGCGGGGTGATTATCCGGGGGATAAGTTTCATTGCCTGCTATTGCCGTCCGGATATTCACCGTATTCGTTAATGTCTGGTGAATAGGGCATTTATTGGCGATGGCCAGCAACCGTTCCTGCCGCTCCGGAGCAATATTCCCGGTCAGTAATATCCGACGGTCAATATATGCGGTATTGGTAGCTATATCCCGTTTGAAGTCAACCTCTACCTGTATAGAGGTTAGTTCCGACCAGCCCTTCCGGTCGGCATACATCCGCAAGGTAACAGAAGTGCAGGCTCCAAGCGAAGCTGCCAGCAGCTCTTCGGGTGTAAAGCCCAGATCGCTGCCGCCCGAGCTGACCGGCTCATCTGCTATCAGGACATGTGTGGCTGATCTTATTTCGGTTTTATAAGGCTGCTGCGCTATATGCGCCGTGATGTGTGCCATTTATTTCATCTTTAGATTTTTAGGTTCGGGAGGTAAGGGAATAAACCCTGTTTCCCCCGGTACCGGAACAAACTCCTGCTTCTGCCACATTTCTTTGGCATGCTCGATATGCTCATGGTCCGTAGCGACAAAATTCCAGTAGATCAGCCTTTCTTCCGGCAGCGGTTCTCCACCAAAGATATACACCGTGCTATTTGCATGCATTTTAAATGAGCATAGCTTACTTTCCTTTGCCACCAGCAGCTGCCTGGGTTCAAAAGTGTGTCCTTCCCCTTCTATCGTTCCATCCAGTATATACAGGCCGGACTCTCCGTAAAGACGCTCACCCAGGCTGATGGTCTGCTCCGATCCGCTTTTTATTTCTATAAAGTATAAGGGACTATAAACAGGCACGGGCGATTCATGTCCGGAAAACCTTCCTGCAATGAGCTTATAGGATATATCCCCTTCCTGCCACGCGGGAAGGTCGCCGATACCGGCGTGATAAAATGAGCAATCCATTTCCTCAAATTCTTTGGGAAGCGCAACCCATATCTGCAAACCATGCAGCGTTTTATTGCCATGTCTCAGGTAGTCGGGCGTTCGTTCAGAATGAACAATGCCTTTCCCTGCCGTCATCCAGTTAACCTCACCGGGCTTTATCTCTATTTCTGTACCCAGGCTGTCGCGGTGCATGATATTGCCTTCAAAAAGATAGGTAAGGGTGGAAAGCCCGATGTGGGGGTGAGGGCCGATATCCATATTTTCCTGTTCGCTCATTATTGCCGGCCCCATATGATCGATAAATATAAATGGGCCTACCATCCTTTTTGTCTGGAAGGGTAAAAGTCTGCCAACCATGAAATTGCCGATATTCCGGGGTCTTTCCTCTATTATGAGATTAATATTTGACATATAACAAATCCGGGATTATTGAATTCTTTAAGCGTATAACGTGGTATAATTCCCCAAATTAATACAATATTTCTTTTCTTTGCCTTCTTTTCCAAACATAAGCGGATCGCTGATCCTTAACATTATGGATTTCAGAAATATTGACGGAGAACTGAAACCTTTGCTGCAGAAAATAGCGGCAAAGAATGTGCAGCGGAATATAGTGCCCGGCCAGGATTATATTCCTGTCACCGGCAAAGTGCTGGATGAAGCGGATATATTAGCAGGGGTGGACGCGACACTCGATGGATGGCTCACCACGGGCCGTTATGCCGTAGAATTCGAAAGAAAATTCGCCCGTTATTTCGGCAGCAGGTTCTCCCTGCTGGTCAATTCCGGCTCCTCGGCCAACCTGGTGGCATTTTACGCGCTTACTTCTCCCAAGCTGGGCGACCGCGCATTAAAGCCGGGAGATGAGGTGATAACAGTAGCGGCAGGTTTCCCTACGACCGTAAACCCGATGGTGCAGTTTGGCTGCGTGCCTGTTTTTGTAGATGTGGATATTCCCACCTACAATATCAAGGCCGAAATGATCGAGGCCGCCATTTCCCCTAAGACAAAAGCGATCATGCTTGCCCATACCCTGGGCAACCCGTTTAACCTGGAAGTAGTAATGGCCATTGCCAAAAAGTACAGGTTATGGGTGATCGAAGATGATTGCGATTCTCTGGGCGCAACTTACCTTGATAAAAAAACCGGTACTTTCGGCGATCTTGCCACCGTATCCTTTTATCCTGCCCACCATATAACTATGGGTGAAGGCGGCTCCGTACTGATCAATAATGCCTCGCTTAAGAAAATTGCGGAAAGCTTCCGTGACTGGGGGCGTGACTGCTGGTGCGAGCCGGGCAAGGATAATACCTGCGGCAAACGGTTTGACCAGTGTCTCGGTAACCTGCCCTGCGGCTATGACCACAAGTATACTTACTCACATATCGGCTTTAACCTGAAGGTTACAGATATGCAGGCCGCAATTGGCCTTAGCCAGCTGGATAAAGCAGATGCCTTTGTGGCAAGAAGGCGGGAAAACTTTGACCTGTTCCATAAAAAGCTGCGATCACTGGAAGAGTACTTTATCCTGCCGGAAGCGACGCCCAACAGTAATCCAAGCTGGTTTGGCTTTCTGCTGACAGTCAGGGATAGAGCTAAGATCGACCGGAATGAGCTGGTACGCTACCTTGAGGAAAATAAAATAGGAACAAGGCTGCTGTTTGCCGGCAACCTGATAAAACAACCGGCCTACCTTGGTATTGAAAAACGGCTGGCGGGCGACCTTACCAACACGGATATTATCATGAATCATTCATTCTGGCTGGGGGTATGGCCCGGCCTTAAAGAAGAGCATTATGATTACATCATTGAAAAGCTGACTGCTTATATAAGAACAAGATAACATAACCTGAAAATAAAATACAAGGTGCAGACTACCCGCTGCACCTTTGCTTTTCCCAAATGGAACCGGTCACAGCCAGCTATAAAAGACTCAGCGAAATATATGAGGCAGATTACAGGGACCTTACCCGTCGTACAAACGGAATGAGCCTGCTAAGATTGCTTACCGCCATCCTATCGCTTGTGTGTACTTATTACTACATACAATATAAAAACCTTTACCTGCTGGCGGCTGCAATAACAGGAGCAGCAATTTTCCTTTTGCTGATGAAGCTGCAAAAGAACCTATCGTGGAAAAAGACGCTGAAAAAGCACCTTGTAAATATCAACAGGCAGGAAGAGGACTTCGTAGAAAGCGGGAAGCTGTTTGCGGAAAATGGCGCGGAATATATTGATCCGGCTCATCCTTATACCGCTGATCTGGATATATTCGGAAACCGGTCGCTTTTTCAATTCCTGAACAGGACAACCACCTATACAGGTAAGACAACCCTGGCACAAATGCTTTCAGCGTCTCTATCCGCCAACCGCATCAGGGAAAACCAGGAAGCGATTGCAGAAGCAGCTCATAGCCTTGAGACAAGACAGGAGCTGATGGCAATCGGATATATTGCACGAGACAGCAAGGCTACTTTTGAACAGCTTATCCGATGGACCAGGGAGCCGGGACAAAAAATACACACTGCAGTCATTATCTGCTGCCATATACTGACTGCGGTATTGTGCCTGTCTGTTATTGCTTATATTTTTAGCGGCAACGAGGTATTCAGCAATATAGCTTCCAGGGTATTCCCGGTAAATCTTATCTTATTCTTTACCCAGGTGAAAAAGATCCGGAAGGAGCTTTTCAAGGGTATAAAGATCGATGAGGTATTGAAGTCTTATGGCTTAATGCTGCAGCATATCCGGGCAGCATCTTATAAAAGCAGTCGGCTGCAGGAGCTGCAAGGGACAATCAGGGATACGGAAGCGGGCAGGAAAATACAACAGCTGTCAAAGCTGTATGCCAATCTCGAAACAATGGAAAACCCTTTTGCCATGGTGATCATGAACGGGCTGTACTTTTTTCATATCCACCAGCTGAATAAAGTTTCGGACTGGAAGCATAAATATGCCGCAGATATTGAAATATGGCTGCAGGTAATCGGTGAGCTGGAAGCGATCAACAGCCTGGGCAATATGTATTATAACAATCCTTCATTCTGCTTCCCCGAGTTAAATGACCGGTACATTATTCATTTTGAGGAGCTGGGACATCCGCTGATCAGTGCTAAGCAAAGAATAACCAACAGCATCTCTTTTGCCAGACATAGCTTCGTTATACTTACAGGCTCTAATATGTCCGGGAAAAGCACCTTCCTGCGCACCCTTGGCATCAATATGGTTTTAGCCGGTACCGGTGCTCCTGTATGCGCGGCAAAAGCGGCTGTACACCCTTTGCCTGTGTGGGTTTCTATGCGGCAGTCGGACTCACTTGCCGACAATGAGTCTTATTTCTTCGCTGAAGTAAAGCGGCTTGGTTCCATTATAAAATCGCTGGAACAACAGCCATGCTTTATACTGCTTGATGAAATACTGCGTGGCACCAACTCCGACGATAAGCGTAACGGCACTATAAGCGTTATTAAAAATATGATCGCCAAAAAAGCGCTGGGCATTATCGCCACTCATGATCTTGAAGTTTGTCTAGTCCAGGAGCAATACCCTGATATACTCGTCAATAAATGCTTTGAAGTATCTATTGCCAATAATGAGCTGAAGTTCGATTACCGCTTGCGCGATGGCATCTGTAAAAACAAAAGCGCTACTTTCCTTATGCAGAAAATGGGTATTATCTGATCAGGTTTCTCCTGGCCTGCTGTACGTGCCTTTCGTTATGAGCAATAAGAAAGCGGAATACGTCTCCCGCTTTCAGCCTTACCAGTTTTGATATAGAAATGGGCAGGCGCTTACCAAGATCTGCCTGTAATGCCATATCCAGGTAGCGGTGGAGGTCCTCCAGCTGCTGAATAAAAACAGCGACTACTTTATGGGCGTCCAGGCTGCCGGAAGGTGTATGGTTTTTAAAGGCTTTCATCTTCTTTGTACCGGTACGGGGATCCATCGCCTTTGTAAAATAATCGCCCAGCCACCCGCTTGTATAATAAGGAGTATTCCGCGACGCTTCTACTGTAACCACCTTTTTTAGTAAAGGCAGGTAAAAATCACCATAAGAATTAAGGTGCTCCAGGCACTGGGCTATGCTCCAGCCGCCGCTTGCCGAAGGCCGTAACAGCTCCTCTTCTTTCAGGTTCTGGAAAATACCGATCGCATCTTTCAGATGCTGATCATTTTGCAGCTGAAGCTGCGACAGCAGCTCCGTTTTCAGCATTTTTTTCATTGTCCGTTATTTAAGGCAAAATTGCGGCCGGCCGGGATAATGGAAATTGGTATTTGCCAACATTTGTTCAGATGCGGATCTTGTTGATAAGCTTGCTGAAATTGGTCGGGTCGATACCCAGGTAATTGGCGAGGTATTTGTGCGGTACCAGCTGGAGTATATGAGGGCTGCGGGATAACAGCTTCCTGAATTTTTCCTCCGAAGAATAGGACTGCAGTTCTGCCATTCTTTCCATAATACCCGATAAAGCCCGTACAACACCTTTATGGATAATACCTGCAATATCTTTATCCTCATCCATAAGCAATAAAAGCGCAGATGCAGATGCCCGGAGAAAAGAAGAGGTGGTCAGCGTTTCGTAAAAATAGGCCGAGGGTTCCTGGAGCAGCATCGCGTCGATCACCCCGCCGAAAGACGGCGCGTAGGTGAATACTATGGTTGCTTCCCTGCCATACTCATCGTAATAGTAGACCCGTTGTACGCCGCTGGTAACAAAGTAGACGTATTTTTCGACAGTACCTTCTGTGGTCAGTATTTCCTTGCGCCTGGCCGCAAACGGCTGCCATATGGCCGCCATACGTTCCCATTGCGGATCTGTAAGGGGTGCCAGGGAAAAAATAACCTGCTTAAGCAAAGCAAGCTGGTCTGTCAGTTCCATAAAGAGTTACTTTTTTTTCGCGCCGCGGGTCTTCTTCTTGCCATACTTCTTCATCATCTTTTCCGCATGGCTTACTTTAATATTGACTTTTTTATTCTTGGCTTTCTTTTCGTGAAAAGCGGCTCCTGTATTTTCCTTTTTCGGTGTCTTCAGCTGTATTTCCTTTACAAATACTTTAGGCTGCTCTTCCGGTATCAGCACTTCGGATTGCGGAACTGTTTCCGGCAGGGGCAGCTCCGGAACTTTATAGTTCATTAAACGCTCAATGGCCTCAAGATCGGCCAGTTCCCTGTCGGTTGCAAATGTTATAGCTATGCCTCTTTTATCGGCACGGCCGGTACGGCCTATCCTGTGTATATAATTTTCAGGAGTATCCGGCACATCAAAATTGACTACATGGGTTACTTCTGCGATATCGATCCCGCGGGCGACTATGTCCGTGGCAATAATGAACCTGAAAGTTCCTTCTTTAAAATTATTGACCGTCCTGAAGCGATGATTCTGCTCTTTATTGGAATGGACAACACCCGCTTCATCAGGGTATTTTTGCTCCAGCAGCTCATAAAGCCGGTCAGCCAGGCTCTTGGTGCTGATAAATACCAGCACCTTCGACATATCCCCGTTGCTGTCCAGCAAATGCTCCAGCAGGTTAACTTTCGTATTAAAATTAGGCACACGATATAGTTGCTGCACGATATTTTCCAGCGGCGTACCGGCAGGCGCAGCTTCTATCCTTACAGGATCATTAAAATAGGTAGCTACCAGTGCGTCTATATCTTCCGTTATTGTAGCCGAGAACATCAGGTTCTGCCTTTTTACAGGTAGCAGGTCCAGCACCCTGTTTATCTGGCTTCTGAAACCGAGGTTAAGCATTTCGTCCACCTCGTCAATGACTATTTTTTTCAGGCTTTTGGTCTTAAGAACGCCATTCAGGATAAGATCGAGCAGCCTGCCGGGCGTAGCCACTATAATATCCGTTCCGTTTTCTATGGCAGCCGCCTGTGGTTTCATGTTAACGCCTCCGTATACACCGGTCGTCACTATAGTCATATATTTCGCCAGGTCCCTTATGGCCTGCGTTACCTGTACCACCAGTTCCCTTGTCGGCACCAGGATCAGGAATTGAGGGAAGCGCTCTTTCGAAAATCTGAACTGCCTTAATAAGGGTAATAGATAGGCATATGTTTTACCGGTTCCTGTCTGCGCCACCCCGCATACATCCGCCCCCGACATGATGACAGAAAACGCCCTGGCCTGTATAGTGGTTGGTGTAACTATACCCAGCTCGTCCAGGGCCCTGAGAATGGGGGTATTAAGGTTCAGATCACTGAATTTCATAAAAGAGTCAATTAGAAACAGCAAAGGTATTGCTAATAATACAAAGCTTTAGAAGCTAATCAATAGCCAGGGCGATAGTCGCAATGCTTATCTTTATATCGCTGATGCCCAGCAATTCCCTCGCAGCAGATTCAAGCGTAGCGCCCGTAGTAAGAACATCATCAACAAGCAGGATATGCTTCCCTTCCAGCTTATGGCTGTCCTGTACGGAAAAAATCCCCTGCACGTTCTCTATCCTTTGCGCCCTTGTCTTATGCGTCTGTGATTCATTGTTCACCGTTCTTACCAGGCAACCCTGCTCTACAGGAATATTCCCGGATCCACTCATACCTTCCGCTATCACTGCTGACTGGTTAAACCCTCTTTTTTCCAGCTTAACCCGATGTAATGGAACCGGTACGATGGTTTCGATGCCGTTCAGATAACCGCCTGCCAAAAGCTCTTCTGCCAGCAGCCGGCCCAGGTAACGGCCTATAGCCGGTTTCTCTTTGTACTTAAAGCGATGCAGGAGATGCTGCATGATCCCTTCCCCTGAAAAATACACAAACGAGGTGGCATATTCCACGGGCACCCTTCCGGTGAACTTTTGCATCGCCTGATTATTGCTGATATTATGAAAGCCTGTCCTTGGCAGCAGCACGGAACAATGCAGGCATAAAACCTCCTCGCCTTCAGCCAGCCAGTTATTACACGCTTCGCAATTTTTCGGGTACAACAGCTGAATGAGCCCCGACAGGCAGCGCTTAAGCATAATTACCATACCCAGTCAAAGTATTAAAATTTAAACACATAAATTTATATCTTTTTTGAAGACGGACATCCAACGAAAAGACGTACGCGTTATGTCTTTTTCTGGAACACGTTTCCAAAATATTAATTACCCCATTAACGTTAGGTAAAAAAGGTCATATCCTTTCAACATTGGTTAATGTATCTTTGTATTGTATTTCCGGCATGATAACACGGATCAGGATTTATAAAAGGCAATCTGATGAAAATCTCTAATATAGTCTCATTAATTGGTCTTTGCCTGCTGATACCCTGCAGCGTATTTTCGTCCCATATGATCGGGGGCGATGTTACCTACAGGTGTCTCGGTGGCAACAGGTTTGAAATTACATTAACCCTCTACCAGGATTGCCTGAATGGAGAACGTTATGCTATTGAAGAAGATGATCCGGCTGAATATGCCATATACCAGGAAGGGGCCTCTACTCCCTTTACTTCGGGAAATGTTCCTTCTGTAACCACGGAAATAGTGCCTCCCGGCTTCAGTAACGACTGTATCAATAACTTTCCCAATACCTGCCTTCGTAAGCAGGTCTTCAGGTTTGTACAGGAGCTGCCACCAAGCCCGAACGGCTATTATATCGTTTACCAGCGATGTTGCCGCAATGCTGCCATTAACAATATTATCGCACCGGGTGGCGTAGGCGTCACTTATTTTGCACGTATCCCAGCGTTTTCCGATGGGCAATGCCCGAATAACAGCGCGGTATTCAACAATATGCCGCCACAAATAATATGCGCGGCCAATCCTTTTGTTTACGATTTCTCGGCTACCGATCCTGATGCTGACTCCCTGACATATGAGCTCTGTGCGGCACATCCCGGCGGCAGTATGATGGACGCAATACCCACCGGTGGTGAAATAAGCCCGCCACCCTACCCGTCGGTACCCTATTTCCCCCCTTACTCGGCCACAATGCCTATGTCGGGATTCCCGCCGTTACAAATTAACCCTACTACCGGTATCATGACAGTCACCCCGAATATGATGGGAAGATTTGTAGTGACTGTTTGTGCCAACGAGTGGCGTGATGGCGCAATTATCAATACATTATCGCGGGATGTCCAGTTTGTGGTCACCAATTGCTCAAAAGCCGTGGTCGCCAATATTCCGCAATTATCAGAAGAATTCAATACTTATATTGTGCAATGTGATGGGTATGAAGTAAAATTTCAGAATCTCAGCACCGGAGGTATGACTTACTTCTGGGATCTTGGTGTGCCTGGCGCCACATCTACCGATTTTGAACCCACCTATACCTATCCGGATACAGGTACATATACGGTAAAGCTGGTGGTCAACCCCGGAACTACCTGCGTTGACAGCATTACCAGGCTGGTAAAGGTATATCCTACTTTCAACACTGATTTTACCTTTGATGGTACGCTTTGCCCTGAGGATACCATCCAGTTTACCGACCAGTCTACCGCCACCTATAAGCCCGTGAACAGGTGGAAATGGTATTTTGCCGACGGGGATTCATCCGAGCTTCAGAACCCTTATCATGTATACGCAAAAGGCGGTGATTACAATGTAAAGCTGATTTCCAGGAGCGAAAAAGGCTGTGTCGATACTGCCGAACATGTACTGAAGATATATCCTTTTGCCCCTTTTGCGGGTAATGATACGATTATTGTGCTGGGCTATCCCTACCAGCTAAATGCCGTTGGCGGTGACTTTTATTCCTGGGAGCCCCCCGATTATCTCAGCGATCCGCTTTCGAGAACCCCTTCCGTCAGCTTCCCGGACACAGGTCGCTATACCTACCGGGTTAAGATCAGCACAGAGAATGGCTGTAAGGGAAGCGATACGATCAATATCTGGGTGGTTAAGGATGGAGGCATACTTGTTCCCAGCGCTTTTTCACCTAATGGCGACGGGGTTAATGACGTATTCAGGCCTATCCTGATCGGGTATCCCCGTATGAATTTCTTCAGGATATTCAACCGGTGGGGACAACTGGTATTCTCCACTTCAAACGTATTTGAAGGATGGGACGGGACAATAAACGGCCAGACAGCCGATATAGGCACATTCTTCTGGGATATCAGCGCGACGGATATCAACGGGAAAAAGACACAGAAAAAAGGAGATGTCATATTAGTCCGATAAAATAACGCTGCAATGAAAATACTGGTCACCGGGGCTACTTCCGGTTTTGGTAAAGCAATGGCCGAAAAGTTTGCAGCCGGCGGCCATGAGCTATGGATAACCGGGCGCAGGCAGGAAAAGCTTCGATCTATCAGCAAAACCCTCTCCGGGCAGTATCATCATGATATCAGGATCACCACTGTGGATGTACGCAAAAAAACGGAGGTGCGGTCGCTGGCAAAAGATATACAGGAACGCTGGGGCTATGTGGATGTCCTGATCAATAACGCGGGGCTTGCCCTGGGCTTTTCGGGAATAGAAAGCGGGGATACGGATGACTGGGATACGATGATAGATACCAACATAAAAGGATTGCTGTATGTTACCAGGGCAATAAGCCCGATGATGTGCGGACGGAGATCGGGCCATATTATCAATATAGGCTCTACAGCCGGCAAGGTGGTGTATCAGAACGGGAATGTTTACTGCGCAACAAAATTCGCGGTGGATGCCTTATCCCAGTCTATGCGTATAGACCTGTTGCCTTATAATATAAAAGTAACGGCTATTAACCCCGGGATGGCCGAAACGGAATTTTCCCTTGTCCGGTTTAAAGGTGATGCCGAAAAAGCGGGGAAAACATATGAAGGCTTTCTGCCATTAAAACCTGGAGACATAGCGGATATAGCAGATTATTGCATCAGCCTTCCAAAGCATGTATGCATCAACGATCTCACTGTAACCTGTACACAACAGGCCAACAGTATTTATAAAACCGCATCCGGCAGCCTTTAACTATAGCATGAGCATGGTAACGATATAATCCGCTACCAGGATCATGATGCAGGAAACGATCACTGAAGTGGTTGAAGAACGGCCTATCTCCAACGCGCCCCCTTTTACATGATAGCCGTAGTAGGCAGGCACGGAAGCAATAATAAAGGCGAACGAAAAAGCCTTGGTCATAGCGACGGTAAGGTTAAAGGCTTTGAAATCGGTTATAAGCCCGTATTTATATTGCTGCGCAGACATGATGCCGGTAAGCAGTCCGGTCACAAATCCGCCGGCGATGCTTAAAAAAATAGCGATTACAATAAGGCAGGGGATCATGATAAGCGCCGACACAATTTTAGGAAAGACCAGGTAGGATTTGGTATTTATCCCCATGATCTCCAAAGCGTCTATCTGCTCGCTTACACGCATGTTGCCCAGCTCCGATGCAATTTTAGAACCCACAACCCCCGCCAGCACAATACAGATAACGGTGGGCGCCAGTTCCAGCATCACGGAATCTCGCACCACCTGCGCCATTACATATTTTGGTATGATGGGGCTGATAAGCTGGTAGGCAGTCTGCACCGTCATAACCGCACCAAGGAAAACGGAAATAATTATCACGATAGGCAGAGAACGGATACCGATATCCTTGCACTGGTGCATAAACTCCTTCCAGTAAACCTTACCGTTTTCCGGGCGGGAAAACATACCTTTCAACATCAGGGAATAGCGGCCAAGGTGCTCAAAAAATAGTCGTAGCATCAGACAAATATAAGGATTGTATCAGGCATCCTGCAACTGCAGGTATAATTTTGCAAAATTTAATCCTGCATTGCAGGAATATGATCAAAACGCTAAAGCCGCCGGAAAGTTGCTGTTGATAACGGTCAGATATTCTTCATATACTCCAGCACCTTTATCGCCTGGACAGCTTCCTTCACATCATGAACGCGCAGGATCGAGGCCCCTTGCTGCAATGCAAGCGTATTGAGGATAGTGGTACCGTTCAGGGCTTCATCCGGGTTGACCTGCAGCAGCCTGCCGATCATGGATTTTCTTGAAATACCGATGAGCAGGGGCGCGTCCAGCATAGCAAAGGCATGCAGGTTTTTAAGCAAGGTATAATTGTGGAGAACGTTTTTACCAAAACCAAAGCCGGGATCAATAATGATATCCCTGATACCAGCCAGCGCCGCCTCCTCTTTTTTTTGTATAAAATAATCCAGCACTTCGGTAACAACATCCCCATACTCTGGCCGCAGCTGCATGGTGCGCGGGGTACCCTGCATATGCATGGCAATATACGGCACGCCCAGGTGCGCAACAGTACGCAGCATACCTTCATCAAGCTCACCCGAGCTGATGTCATTTACAATGTCGGCCCCCGCGGCAACGGCAGCTGAAGCCACATTGGCCCTGTAGGTGTCTACAGATAGGTATATATGATCGAATTCTTTCCGGATGAGCGTTATCACCGGTAAGATCCGGTCTTCTTCTTCTTCAGGCGTTATCTCCGCTGCCCCGGGACGGGTGCTCATACCACCTATGTCCAGCAAAACGGCCCCTGCTTCGATCATCCTGCCTGCTTCTTCCAGCAATGCCTGCACTCCCGATGCTCTTCCCTGGTTGTAGAAAGAGTCGGGCGTAGCATTCAGTATTCCCATTACAACAGGACGGTCTACCAGGAGCAGCCGCCCTTTGCAGTTCAGTGTATATATTCTTTTCCCCGGTAAATCCATATATTCTATTGAAATTACAAGCTATAATCTTCCAGCCGGGGAATCTGCAAATGAGCGCTTAGCTCCTCCAGGTCCCTTATTACAGCCGGATGTACCGGTATCCCGTCTCTCCGGCGGATGGTTTCCGTTTCCCTTTCCGGGTCTCCCGGAATCAATACACGGCTGTGTCCCGGAGCCGGTTTAGCCTGCCTGAAACGTTTGATCCAGTTATCCATCTGCCGTTTGAAATCTTCGGCTTTCTGAAAGGCGTCTATACGCATAGCGCCAAAAAAGTGGCCAAGCCCTTTACCGGGCATATTTTCCGGCACAGGTACATATGCCGGAAACGGTGGCGCCCAGGGACCGTAAGATGCGCCGCTCAGCACAGCGGAGAAAATATCAACTATGCTGCCCAAAGCATATCCTTTGTGGCTGCCATGATCGGGATCGCTTCCCAGGGGAAGCAATGCCCCTCCCAGCTTCAGCTCATCCGCCCTGTTAGAAGGGAGCCCGTCTTTATCCTGTACCCAGCCATCGGGCGTAGCTTTATTCTGACGCTGCAATAGCTCCAGCTTACCATTAGCAGCTGTAGTGGTGGCCATATCCGCGACGAAAGGATGCTCATTGCCGGCCGGGATGGCTACAGCCAAAGGATTGGTACCCAGCATCCTTTCGGTAGAAAAGGTAGGCGCTACCAGCGCGCTGGCATTGGTCATAGCGATACCTATCATATCGTGTGGCAAGGCCATCATTGCATGGATACCCGCGATGCCAAAGTGATTGCTGTTGCAGACGCTGACCCAGCCGGTGCCTGCACGGGCGGCTTTCTCAATAGCAATGCTCATAGCATAAGGAGCAACCACAAGTCCCAGGCCTGCATCGCCATCAATTACCGCTGTAGAAGGGGATTCATGTACGGTTTTAGGAAGGGGGACAGGATTGACCCTCCCGCTTTCCTTTAACCTCACATAACCGGCAAGCCTTGCAATACCATGGCTGTCAATTCCCCTGAGATCTGCCGACAATAATACACCTGTCGCTTTTTTCATGTCATCTTCAGGACATCCTATTTTCCTGAAAACTTCTTCAGTAAAGGTTTCCAGTACCCTTAAAGGGTAAAGTTGCTCTGTCATGGCTGCAATTTAGCGTATAATATCAATCTCATAGTCCTGCCAGGTTTATTTCCTCAAAAACCTCAACCGTTATAGCTTTATTTCGAGGGAATTAATATATTGCGTGCCGTTTTACAATTATGGGCCGTACTATTGTTAAAGCTGACCGGCTGTTATTGTTAAAACAAATAGTCAAACAAACGTTTTTTAGCAATCATTTATCATTGACATTACTTTAAATATTTTTATTTTTGTCCTTTAATCCTGAACTTTTTATTCCTCAACCTTACAAAAGGATGAAGCATTGCCTGATATATTGTTGTGTTGTTTTCTGTGCGCTTTTTACCGCTTCCTGTTCTGATTCCAATAAGTATTTCAGCCTTAAAGGGCGTATAAAGGGCATGCCGCAGCAACTGGTAAGCCTTGAGGAAGAAGGCATCAGCGATATCAAGCTGATCGATACCGTACATTCGGGTGAGGATGGCAGCTTTGAGCTGAAAGGTATTTACCTGGAACCCGGCTTATACAGGCTAAGGATGAATGACATGGTATTGCCGGTTGTTATAGACGGTACGTCTATCAGTATTTCGGGTACATGGCCGGAGCTGAACGACTATCAGTCGAAGGGTTCTCCAGGCACAGCAAGCCTGATACGTTTCCTGTCCAGCTATCAAAAGGCCACGGAACAGCTTGCCGCCATGCAGATCGTTACAGACAGCATGCAGGCTAATAATACGGCTGACAGCATAAAGATGCCGGTCATGCTTGCGGCACAAAAAATACGCCAGAACACGATAGCCTATATAAAAAAATATGCTGATACTACCCAGAGCTTCCCGGTAGCATATTATACAGCCCTTTACCTGGACCCTTATTCCGAGCAGGCATACTTCAGGGAATTTTCGGGATCGCTTTCAAAAAGATTTCCGAATAACCGGCTGGCTTCCGAATTCTCTGACATGATCCGGAGAATACCTATCGAAGATCAGTCGGATAACGGGCTCCAGGTAGGACAGGAAGCGCCGGACTTTACTTATGATGATCTGAAAGGGAAAAAAACAAGCCTTAAGTCCCTGAGAGGAAAATATATCCTGCTTGATTTCTGGGCGTCCTGGTGCCCGCCCTGCAGGGCCGAAAATCCTAATATAGTCGCCGCTTTCAATAAATACAAGGAAAAGAACTTCTCCATCCTGAGCGTGTCTTTAGATACGGAAAAGGCAAAGTGGGCAGAGGCGGTTAACAAGGATAACCTCAGCGCCTGGTACCATGTAAGCGAGCTCAAGGGATGGAAATCATCGGTGGTCGATCTTTATGGGGTAAGGTCTATTCCCTGCAATTACCTGCTTAACCCGGAGGGCAAGGTTATTGCAAGATACCTCCAGGGTGAAGACCTGGTCAAGACCCTGGATAAGTTTCTTAAATGATATGACCAAGCCCGGGCAGGACATTACCGCGTAATAGTTGCTTCTCATTTTACTTATTGTCAATTATCCTTCTATTATGGTGGGAGAAGGCAATTCCTTGACAGCTAAATTGCGCGTCAATCGATAGATCTGCAAGCGTATTTCCCGTAACGCTGTACTTTCCCATAACGAAGCTTTTAATAATGGCCCTACAGCAATTATACGTTCTTCAGCTTTACCGTACTCATTGATCACCTGCCCGCTTTCCATAGTCCGGATACCGAGCCCGGTCTCATCCATACTTATTATGCCCTGGGCAAAAAGGTTATCATATAGCGGAGAATCGACTTTTTTATGATCGGATTGAGGACCTGTACAATTAAGTATCCAGTTTGCGGTCACAGGCACTACAGGCTTATTGCCCTTCGGACTTATACATACTGTAAACTGTGTTGCTGAATTTTGTACGATGCCTTTTATCCTTCCCGGAACAATTTGCAAACGGCCTTCGGCAATAAGCCGCTGCAGGTATTCCGCAGTCGTCGCCGGGATCCTGTGCCTGTGGACTTCCCATAAAGGCCTGATATACCTCAGGAAAAGCAGCTTGTCATTAAAGGATAAGCTACGCCATATATTCTGTATATGAGGCCTGATAGCATCTAAAACGCTCCTGTAGTTCTTTCCGGCACTTTCTGCTTTTGCGATCTCATTCTTAAACCAGTAGTGTAAATCCAGCACTGATGTTCCGTTTAACGATGGCAGGGAAGCCAGCTCATATGGCGGCGTAGCTCCGTGAGCTGATGGTAAATATCCGCGCCTTGAGCCTGCGACAATTTTACCTGGAAATGACATTTCACATAAGCTCATTACCTGATCCACCATTGTAAGCCCTGTACCCGCAATAAAAACCGTGTCTTCAGGCTTTACGGCCGACAGGTACTTACCATCCCAGGGCGTTGTTATATACCGTTGATTCCGGATAATATCACGAGACAGGTTAGGCAGATCACCCGGCGGAAAATTACCCGTACACAGGAAGACCTTATCCGCAGCATACCGGCCTTCCTGTGTAATTATAGTGATTTCCTGCTCATTTTTCACAAGTCCGGTTACCTCTGTATTACATACACGATACTGATGAATCTGATTTTGCATTAATACAGCCTGCAAGCTCTCCTCCAGGTAGTCGCCGAATACATTTCTGGGAACGAAGTCTTCTTTGCTGCAGGTATAATCATTTAACCTTAACCAGTTATAAAAATGCAAAGGATCATCTTCAAACAGGCTCATACCTTTAACCGGGACGTTCAGAAGCTGGTAAGGAAGTATTCCTGAATAAGCTACTCCTCTGTGCAACTGATCCCCGGATTTTTCAAACAAGATTATTTCAAGCGGTTCTTTTACTGTCTTTAAGAGATGAATACTCAACAGGGTCCCACTCAGTCCTCCACCAATTATCGCAATTTTATTTTCCATCTGTTATATTTTTATTTAACATTATGATTGAATGTCATACGCAGTATATGCCGGTTGTAAAAATTATGCGGGGAAGAGCGCTGCTGGAACAGGTTCATATATCCTGTTTCGACTGACCAGCTTTCGGACATCCGGAACAATAATGCGGCAAATATCCTGTTCTGGTCAAAAGGGCCGGCGCTTACACCATTACCCCAGTTGAACATTACCTCATCGTACAGCACCAGTGCGAGCGGTGTCCCGGAGATTTTTCCCAACGAAAGCTGCACCTGGCATTTATATCTCAGCCTGAATATGAAATCCGCAGCATCATCGGCTGTTCTTACAAAAAAACGCTCTTCAGCTTTATACCGATGGCTTAATTTGATGCGGCCCAGGTTCTGGTCAGTATTTATCTCCTGGTGTGGCCGGATCTCCTGTCTGATCATTTCGACTTCCTGATCTGCTTCCTGTGGCAATGCATGCAGGAAATAGCACGCCCCGGCTCCGACATCAATATCTTCCCGGATACTGTAGTGCAGGTGCAGCCTCGGCAATACCCATTGGTACAAACGGCCTGTACTGACGAACTCTCTCAATTCCCACTCCGAATGCAACTGCCAGCGCTGACCAAGGGAGAACTTATTATAATAGCGTAGCCAGATACAATACTGGTTGCTAATGTTTTTATCGCTTTCCTGGGCGAAAGCCTTTATGGAAGTAATAATAATAAAAAGGAAGAAAAGGATGCGGTTCATTGTCGCCTTATTCTGGCGCAAATATATATTTAATCTACAGACTTAGTAGAGTTATGGTGGATTTTTTATTGCTTCAGGCTGTTAAACTTCTGTTCTTGCTTGATTATTTCTGATAGTGTAGCTTGTTTTAGCATTTTGACCGTTTTATCCCGTACCTCTAAAAAAACGCGTCTTATACCACAGACTTCCTCATCCCCGCACTCTTCACAATGCTGATAATATTTATAGGTAGCGCATGGCAATAAGGCAATCGGGCCATCAAAAAGTCTCATGATTTCGGCTATATTCACTTCTTCCGGTGGCTTCAGCAGGTAATAGCCGCCGCCTTTTCCTTTTTTGCTGGCTAATATTCCCGTTTTTTTAAGGTCCAGTAAAATGGCTTCCAGGAATTTTTGCGGAATTTTTTCCTTTTCCGCTATTTCACTGATGAGAATAGGGCCTTCATTTCTTTTTTTGGTCAGGTATACAAGCGCATTGATAGCATATTTTGTTTTTTTTGATATCATAAAGCAAAGATATGCTAATTTGGCACATAGGGTATCGACTGTGGCTGTACCACAGATCCAGGAACAGGAAATGTCCGTTGTACACTTAGCTAAGCAATTGAGGCAGCTCTTTCTCCAGCTGCTCATATACTTTCTTTACATCCTGGCTGCAGCTCCTGTCCAGGATCAGGACAGCGTCCTCTGTTTCTACATAAACAATATTTTCCACGCCGATAAATTCAACATGCTTTTGGGTTCCCAGGCTGAAATTATTCCCTGTTGCAAGCCCAGACTGCTCCATGTAGCTCCATAAGGCATCGTAGGATCCCAGGTCGCTCCAGGTAAAATCCGCCGGCACTACTTTTATCTTATCAGAGCGTTCCATAACAGCATAGTCTACACTTTTGGAAGGTATTAAAGCCGACAAATCCTCATCCAGCCTCGTGCCCTTCCTTTCCTCCCATACTTTAAGCGAAGCGTGATAGATACCCGGCTCAAATTTCATCAGCTCCTCCATAAAAACACCTGCCTTAAAACAAAAAATACCGCTGTTCCAGAGATGCTTGCCGCTGGTTATATACTGCATGGCTGCCTGCAAAGACGGCTTCTCTGTAAAGGCAATTACCTGCTCACCATCATGCTCAATGTACCCGTAGCCGGTCTCAGGGTGTGCGGGCCTGATACCGAATGTCACCAGGTTTCCCTGATGTGCGAGACGAGCGGCTTCAGTTACTGCCCGCTGATAGGCTTCATTCCCGGATATAATATGGTCAGATGGCGTAACCAGCATAATATCATCCGCTTTGAGGGAAAAAGCAGCAAAAGCTATGGCAGCTGCAGTATTACGGGGCATTGCCTCGATCACTTCCATATAATGATCGATACCCGATTGCTCAAGATTACTTTTTGATAACCGGTAATTATCAACATTGCCAACGACAATCAGGCCGTCACAGATATCTTTGTTCCTTTCGGCGCATAACCTGAATAAAGTAGCGCCGTTAAATAAAGGAATATACTGCTTTGGCCGGGATTTACGGGAAAGAGGCCATAACCTGCTGCCTACGCCTCCCGTCAGGATTACATTAATAAGTGCCATTGGTCTTTGGAGATTAAATATGAAGGAACCTGTATTTTATAAATCGTCGTGGTTGCTGAATAAACCTGTACGGATACCCAATCCATAATACCATTCCTGTTCTTTGATGTGCTCTGCAGACCGGCTCCGGTAAATTACATCAAACTGCAGGGATAACCTGTTCGCCGGATTAATAAGATAGCCAAGGCTAAGCCTGTTATACCAATAGGTATTCTTAAAACCCTGCATTGTCTTGCTCCCCAGCTCCGGTACACCAGCTTCAGCGCCCCAAAGATCGTCGCCATTGTTATATCCGAGTGTTTTATCCTCGCCGCGGATCACGAGACCGTTCTGCAATATTCCGTACCACCGGTCTTTCCCGTAGTTAAATATGGAAATGAATTCGTGGAAATTGGCGCCAAAGGGATGCGCCAGCGCCTGATGGTTATGCGTGTAATTCTGCTCTACCTTACGATGCCCGTACATATATGGCCGCACGGCATTCCATTCGACCCGCCAGTCCAGGTTTTTCAGGAACAGGCTATGTGTCCATACGCCCAGCTGGATACCATATTTATTGTTTATATGTTGCGAGCCATGCTTAAAAGTCTGCCCGATATTCAGATCATCCAGCGCGAATTGCCCGTACAGATAACCTTTAGCTATCAGGTACTTCCAGGTAAGCCCGAAAAACGAGTTATCAGGAGAGCCTAAGGAGAATTCAACCGGGCGCATAAATGTAAACGGGTTGATATACTGTACATCAAAGCCGCGCTGATAGTTGGTATCCCTTGCTACCCAGATAATATTTTCAAACAGCCCCAGCTGTAGCCGTTTGCCGATATTTATTCCCAGGTAATGATTTACGCTGTACTTCCCCTGGCGAGCCCCGTCTACTTTACGATCATTCTCCAGGTAGCTGTACATTACATTATACGTCAGCTTCCAGAATGAGGCGCGAAGCCTGGCGTAAGGGTAGTTAAAGGCATTGTCTGACAGCAGCAGGCTCCGGTAACCATCTCCTATAAACTGGCGGCCATAACCAGCTGTCAGCGCTACATGCCTATCCGGGATATAAGTAGCATAGGCATCAACAGAAGAATAGGCATAACGGCCATTTTCATTACGATGGCTTTGCCGCTGCCCCGGTACCATGTCATTATTAGCGGCAATAAAACGATCAATATAAACCGGGAATTCGCTGACGCTGGTATAGGCCCCCAGGCCGAAGCTGAATTTATTGCTGAGGGTTCCCCGTATCCGGGCGCCGGCTGTACCATCCCACTGCACACCGTCCTTCTTATTACTCTTTCCGGCTATACCATCCAGCACTGGATCAATAGTCATTACCAGGCTTCCTTTAGCCAACCTGAACCAGTGGTCGTTAACCAGCCTGCCTGCGAAGGGCCGTGACTGCCTTTCTTTTACACCAAATACAGTCTCAGCCTGCCCTGCAGCCACGCTATCTATAACGGGCCTTACCTCGAGCCAGTCCATAGCGCGGTATCCCGTAAAAAGAACAGTATCTGCCTGCAACATCAGTATATTAAAGTCGTTACTCACCTGCTGCCCCAACGGCAATTGCTGTCCTGCCGCTTTAAAAGACAGGCAACATAACAGGTAAATCCCGGTAATTAAATGACATTTTTTTACCATGCTGCAAGTTTCAAGATTATACTGTTTACAAATGCCCCGCATACACGCAACATTATCAGAAATCATGGATAATGCTACGGAACGAACCCCTTAGCCCTATCATAAAAATACGATCGTTAAAGGTATTCCCCTCCCCTGTTTCTTTCCGGAAAGTAAAACCCGCCTCTAACCTGAGGTTCGTAACAGGATTGATAATATAGGCCGCGCGGATATCCCACCAGAGGAGATCCGTGTTTACTGCTACATTTTCCTGGTCAGGGACCGGTAGTGGTTTGAATATATCCTGTCCGCCGTTAACTGTCGCTGCCGTATCTATATGATAGCGGGCCATTAATACTTCTCCTCTTACATACCATCTTTTATACTGGTAAGCTGCCACCAGCAATCCTTCTTTGAAATAAGCGCCAAAGGGATGTGCCAGCGACTGGTTATAATGCGCATAGTTTACCTGTCCTGAACTGCCAGCATAGGTATAAGGATTGGCCATGTTAAATTCGGCAAGCAGGCTTAACCCTTCCAGTCCGAAAAGACCGAAGCCCCGGGCGCCAAGCTGCGCGGCAAAGCGTTTTTGCCAGTGCTTGCTGCGCAGCATATCGCTTACGGCAAACTGGCCATACACATGCGTATTCTTATAAACACGGTAACGTACGTTTAGTCCTGTAAGCGTACTGTTTACTGTTCCCGAAGGCGATTTGCTGCCATGCAGGAACATGACCGGGCTGACCATGGTCCAGCTCAGGTCTTTACGGTTATTATTATCCTGGTCAGGCCATATCACTGATTCAAACAGACCGATGCTGCCGTCTTTGGTAAAAAGCCAGTCCAGGAAAAAAGTCTGCGCCCACTTGCGCGGGAAACCGGAATAATAAAAAGTATTGGAAAGCTGGCTGATATACTGGCTCCACATGACAGAATATTGCAACGAACGATAATTGACCGTTGCTTTTAGATACGGATAATTAAAAGCCCAGTCGGACAGCAGCAGCGAGCGGCGGCCATCTCCGATAAAGTTCTTTCCATAGCCCAATTCAAAGCGGAACATCGTATCCGGTATGTATACCAATTTTCCTGAAGCATGGTTAAAATCGTAAGGGGCTGTTTTGCTGTTGCGCCTGAATCTCTGCGAACCAGGTACTACGCCTGTACGGCGTATATAGCTATCCACATAGCCCGGGAAACGGGCCTGGTTCTCGAAGTCTTCCATCTCGAAGTAGACTTTACGGCCGAAGTTACCGGAAATACGTGCGGCGCGGGTATTGGTCCAGGGTGTTCTGGAAGCCCTGCTGCTGCTGCCTACCTGGAAATCAGGGATAAAATCGGCACAGATGTGAAAGCCGTCCTTTGCAAAAAACAGGAGGTGCTCGTCCAGCAGTTTCCGCCGGAGCCAGGAACCCTGCCCCCGGGCATACCCCGTATCTTCGTACAGCTGCTGCTTCCAGGCAGTATGTATCCCCACAGCATTGTACAACTGTGCCATATTCATTTCTGTATAAGGCAGCAATACCACTTCCCTATCCTGCTGCGCCCATACCGCCCCGAAAGGCAGCAGGCAGCAAAGCATAAGCACTGTTTTGAGTTTTCCGACCATTGCCAAAGACATTGAGGTATTTGTACCGGCGAATTACGTTATCCTTCCGTGAGCCTATTGAGGTAGGCGCCATAACCGCTTTTTAGCAGCGGCTTTGCCAGCTCTGATAGTTGCGCTTTGTCAATGAATTTCATTCGATAGGCAACCTCTTCAGGGCATCCTATCTTAAGCCCCTGCCTGCTTTCAATTACCTGTACAAACTGGCTGGCCTGCATCAGGGAATCATGCGTACCGGTATCCAGCCAGGCCGTACCCCTGTTCAGTAAGCCCACCTTCAATTTTTTATTTTCCAGGTAAACCTTGTTAACATCTGTTATTTCATACTCTCCTCTTGCCGAGGGGGCTATGTTCTTTGCTATATCCACTACCGAATTATCATAAAAATAAAGCCCGGGCACCGCGTAACCGGACTTTGGCTTCGCGGGCTTTTCTTCTATCGATAAGGCGTTGAACTGCTCATCAAATTCCACTACGCCATAGCGTTCCGGGTCATTCACCTGGTAGGCGAATATCACGCCGCCTTCGGGATCGTTATTGGCCTGCAGCAACCGGGACAACCCGGTTCCGTAGAAGATGTTATCGCCCAGTATCAGGGCTACCTTGCTGTCGCCTATAAACGATTCTCCCAGCACAAAGGCCTGGGCCAGCCCATTGGGCACTTCCTGTATCACATACTCAAAACGACATCCCCACTGGCTTCCGTCACCCAGCAGGCGTATAAAACCTGCCTGGTCTTCCGGTGTGGTAATGATCAGTATTTCCCGGATACCGGCCATCATCAGCACGGATAAGGGATAATAGATCATCGGCTTGTCATATATAGGCATCAGCTGCTTGCTGATCGCCTGCGTAATGGGATACAAGCGGGTGCCGGAGCCGCCGGCCAGTACAATTCCTTTCATATTTTATTGAAGTAAAAATTATTTTTATAAAACTGGTTAGACGTTTAGATAGCCATGTTATTGATACTGCTGCTCGTAATACTGCCGGTAATCGCCGCTGGTAACATTTTGCAGCCACTCGTCATTAGCCAGGTACCAGTCTACCGTCCTTTCCAGCCCTTCTTCAAACTGCAGGCTGGGTTCCCAACCCAGGTCAGTCTTGAGCTTTGTCGCGTCTATGGCATAACGCAGGTCATGTCCCGCGCGATCGGTCACAAAGGTGATCAGCTTTTCGGAGCTGCCGGGCTCCCGGTCCAGCTTCCTGTCCATAATGCGGCATAAAAGCCGGATCAGGTCAATATTTTTCCATTCGTTATGCCCGCCTATGTTGTAGGTAGCGCCGGAAGCGGCCTTATGAAAAATCAGGTCGATAGCGCGCGCATGATCTTCTACCCACAGCCAGTCGCGTACATTTTCCCCTTTACCATAAACCGGTACCGGTTTATTGTTTTTGATATTGTTGATCGCCAGGGGGATCAGCTTTTCTGGAAAGTGATGCGATCCGTAGTTATTGGAGCAATTGGAGATCACGGTATCCATACCATAGGTATCATGGTAGGCACGCACAAAATGATCGGAGCCTGCTTTCGACGCGGAGTAGGGGCTATGCGGATCATACGCTGTGGTCTCGGTAAACATGCCGGTACTACCCAGGGCGCCGTATACTTCATCCGTGCTTACATGGTAGAACCGGTGTTTATCATACGCGCCTTTCCACTGCCGGCGGGCCGCATTCAGCAGGTTAACCGTGCCCACCACATTGGTCATGACAAATTCAATAGGGTTGCTGATAGATCGGTCCACATGCGATTCCGCCGCCAGGTGGATCACCGCATCGGGGTTTTCCCTGCCCAAAAGCTCCGTGATAAACCCGGCATCCGTAATGTCCCCTTTCACAAAAGTATAATTGGGCCGATCCTCTATATCCTTGAGGTTAGCGAGATTGCCCGCATAAGTCAGCTTATCCAGGTTAATAATCCGGTACTGAGGGTACTGGTTAACAAAACGGCGTACCACATGAGAGCCGATAAACCCGGCACCACCGGTAATGATAATTGTCCTTTCTGAATTCATGTTGGCAAAAATAGGCTGTTATATTTAAATAAAATGGTTAAGATAAAATTGGTATCGCCGCTCCTTTCAAGGCTGCGATACATGTCTTCAGGCTATTTCTCCAATAGGGTACGCCTACATTGTAATCCCGTTTAATTTTAGCTTTATCCATTACGGAATAAGCCGGTCTTTTTGCTTTAGTAGGGTATTCATTTGTTTTTAACGCTTTCACAAAAACCTTCATATTGCTTAACTCAAAAACAGCTGTAGCAAAATCATACCATGATATAGCCCCTTCATTGCTATAATGATAAGTTCCGGATTTAGCAGCGCCCGACGAAATAATATCCAGGATTGCAGCAGCAAGATCCGGTGCATAGGTAGGCGTTCCCGTCTGGTCAGCGATTACTCCGATTTCGGGATGGCTATCACCCAGGCGAAGCATGGTTTTGACAAAATTATTTCCGAATTCAGAGTATAACCAGCTTGTCCTTATGATAATATGTCTTTTTAACACTGCTCTTATTACCTGTTCACCCTTCAGCTTGCTACAGCCATAAACACTTATTGGCTCTGCAATATCCGTTTCATTTAAGAATGCTGGCCGGCCGCCTTCAAACACAAAATCGGTAGAAATGTGAATCAACAATTTTCCGTATTCAGAACATAATTCTGCCAGCTTGCCTGCTGCTATATGATTAATTGCATCAGCAGCTTCCGGTTCATCTTCGGCTTTATCGACCGCAGTATAAGCCGCACAATTAATTATTATATCCGGCTGCCGCTCCCGGAAATACTGATCAATAGTTTCCGGTCTCAATATATCAAGGGAATCAGAACCGGCAAAAAACAGGTTGCTCATTCCCCGCTCAGCCGACACTTTCGCTAAAGCTTGTCCAAGTTGTCCTTTGCCACCCAGCACCAGAATATTTGTATCGGTAATGCTCATATCAGATCAGGAGTGTTTTTGCTCTACCTTTTCCCGTAGTATGTTTTTGAAATGTTCCAGATACTGCTCAATAATAATTTCCCAGTTATACAGTTTCTGTATTTTGGTTTCATTATTATTTATGACAATGCCACATTCAGCCTTGGACTTATTGTCCAGAAGTGAGGCAACCTCCTGCGCCGTTTCAAAATAAAAGGCGTCATCGCCAAGTATGGAGCGGTTAAAAATATTGTTATGCGCACATATCAGCGACTGTGAGGCCATAGCTTCCAATAAGGAAGGGTTTGTACCGCCTACCGTATGTCCGTGAAAATACAGGTTAGAGAAATGGCGGAGGTTATTCAACGCCATTATATCATAAATGCCTCCGATAAACTTTACACGGCCCTCGTCTGTAAACTTTTCCTTCAGATAGCTTCCGTACCTGGTTTCATGCTTCCCGATTACCAGGAATGGGAAACGGCTGCCTGACGATACTACACCATCCAGGATAGTTTCAATACTGTTTTCCGGCTCCAGCCTTGCGATCAGCATGTTATATTCAAAAGGCCGTAAATTATACTGCTGCAATACCGACTGATCCGGTTCTTTAAAAAGGTAGGCTCCATAAGGTATATAAGTAGATTCCCTTCCATATTTATTCCGCAGGTATTCCTGGATGCCCACCGAGTCGGCAATCAGGTGATCGCTGTGCCTTACGCCGAGCTTTTCAGCATACTGCAAAAAGCGCTGAACCCTGGCGGAATATTTTGTCCGTTTCCACTCCAGCCCGTCCATATTAGTCGTTATGATGCTTTTTCGTCGCGGCAATAAGCGCCCCCATACGGAACTGCTTGTATAGCCAAGCTGGAGAATAATATCAAAATTGCGCCTGCGTGCGTTCCTGATGCAATTAAGATCGTAAAGAAACTGGCCTGCAGTGCCGATTTTCCCCTCAGGATCTTTGCAGTGTACAATTTTTACCCCATTCCATTCTGCTTCCTGGTAAGGGTGGTTATGCGAATTATAAACGGTTACTTTATGACCTCGTTTCACCAGGCCCAGGGACAGGTATTCGGCAAATTGCTCGAATCCGCCGTAATGATTAGGAATACCACGTGTTCCTATAATAGCTATATCCATAGTGGCTGTTTTCATCCGGCTAATGCTGTGTATATCTCTTTTGTCTTCCTGCCAATCAGCTTCCAATCAAACCTTTCTCGCAATAAAGCCGACGCGTTATTCCTAATATCTGGTAATTTGTATTTATCTTTCTGCAAACCCGACAATACCCGTACCAGGTCATCTACATTTTCGCTTTTAAATTTAAATCCGTTCACTCCATCTTCTATAATTTCCGAGAAAGCAGGCAAGTCGGACGTCAATACTACCCTGCCATAGCTCATTGAAAGCAATAAGACGCCACTTTGATAAATCTTTTTATAGGGCAGCACCACTATGTCGGCCTCTTGAAACAAAGAAGTTACTTCTTCATCAGGAACATACCGGAAATAAGCAGTTACTATATCCGCTAAATTGTAATCCCGAACCAAAGCTTCGTACCTTTCTAATGAGTCATGCCAGACTTTCCCGGCAATGCAAAGCGATATATTCACATTCTGACTTTTCAGTTTGCCCAATGCTTCAAGCAGTATCTCCAGACCTTTTACTTTTTTTATTTGTCCAAAAAAAAGTAATCTGAGCGGAGACTCCAGATCAATCCGGTAAGGGAGCTCATCAACAAACGGAAGATAGTTGCCATGTGGGATTATGGAAATTTTTTGATGATTCCGGATTTTAAGAATTAACTCATCGTAGCTTAATTGATTATGAACAATGAAAGCATCGAATTGCTTTAAAATATAACGCTCTGTAAGCCCGCTGTCCTTTCCTTTAAAGGAAGAAACGTCATGAAGCGTTAATACTTTTTTAAACTTATACCTGGCCGCAAGCAACATCACCAGGAAGTTAACAGCACTTAAGTCAAAAAATTGAAAATGCGCGATCGTAATGCCTTTTGCAGCACAGTCATCAAAGGTGAATTTATATCCCTTAAGCATGTAGTATAAACGCAAAAACTTATTTTGGGTATCCCATACTTTTTTGAAACATAAATGTGTATGTACATTAGGGTAGGAAAGTACTTTTGTCTGCGTGCTGGTATAATAATGTACCATTATTTCGCTATTTCCCAACCCCATAGCCAATCCATAATCATAATAATGCATACCCCCATGTCCACCTACAGGTTCAATAAGAGCTGATTTAAGCATAAATACTATTAATTTCTTTAAAATTTACAGGTAGTCCCAGCTCATCAAACCTGGAAAGATCAGGCCCAATGATTTTTTTTAAGCATTCAATTTCCTCGTGGCTGATTTTTATATTTTCATCAGCTTTACGATACAGAAACGAATTGAAAAACACAATAACCTTTTTAGGAAGGGCCGCTTTTAGCTTTTCTGTTATACCGCGATTTTTTTGAAAAAAGCTGGCGATAAAATTTTTGGGCGTCTTGTTCGGATTAATCTGTTCCTGCGTATCTATTTCATTCGCATTATTCTGAATCTGAAGAAAGGTAAATAAGGAATCAAGCTCATCCTTTATGTTTTCCAGTTTCATTACCAGAACATTGTCCATACCGAACACATTGATAAAATTATGCACATTTTTACCATATAGGCTATTACCGACATATTGGATAAAATGAGGGCCTCTTTCGTTTATATATTCACAAAAGGTCTTATGCGCATACCGCATTCTTTTATCCATTAAATAGTGAGAAAAGGCCCGCTTATAGGGGTCTCTCAATATAATAATAACTTTAGCTGACGGGTTAAATTCATAAATTTTCTGCGCTACTCCAGGATACGCAAAATAGGAAACACTGGCATCTACGATATATTTTTGCCCGCGAGCAGCCCGGTAGCAATCAAGGTACTTGGTTCGATCCTTTATTTTATAATCTCTGTAATATGATCCAGCTTTTAATTCATCATAAGAGAAATGGTTCAGCTCCTTGATTTCAGAGAAAAATAATTCAGGATGATTTTTCAACTTCTCATACAGGAAAGTTGTACCAGCTTTAGGTGCGCCTACGATAAACAGATTGGGTTTTTGCATAATTTCTTCAGGACGTGAAAGAGGATCATTTAATTGATAGTTGTTATAGAATAGGGCTGAACCTCAAGCAATCCATCTATAATCTTACCGTTTTCAATAGTGATATTTGCCCAATTTCTTGTCTGTACATTCTTATTTGCAAAATATGCCTTGGTATCAGCTTCAGCAGAAATTATTTTAGAAATATCTATATTATGCTTTTTATTCTGCAGGTTGACCAATAAATATTTCTTTTCGTTACCGGCAGAAAACTGCCAGCCAAAAAGCAAATAATCTTCTACCGGTTTCCCTGATTCTGTAAAATTTATCTTTCTCATATCAGACATACCCTTAACGGAGTTCAACCAAACCTGCATGGCCATGCCGTTGGGCAATAAATCAAATGTCTTATTAGGGAAAGTTTCTATTGCAGCAAAAGTTGGATATATAGTTAAATTATGGTTTATAACCATGCTTACATTTGGAGCAATAACACTTATTGTAGATGTCATAAGAAGAGAACTTAATGCTTGCCCCCATGATGTTGCAAATTTCTGAACCTCCGGTTTGCTTCTGCTGGCATCAAGTATTGACCATTGTATGTTATATTCCGTAACCCATATTTCATGCTTTGAATTGATCCTATTCATTCCGACTCCATTGAATGTTGCCAAAATTGTTTTATTGAGTTGCCGATAGTCAATACCGTCATCTTTAACAATGCCATTCTTAGTTGCCGGATATGCATGCCATGCCAATGCATCTGCCTGAATATTTTGCCCGAGCACTTCTTCATTCCAGTTCTTCAATTCTTGTTTAGCATTTCTGTTACCACCAAGCACAGCAACCTTTGCAGTCGGGAATTCACTCTTAATTCTTGTTACCCAATTTCGGATTTTCTGGCCATATATCATTCCGTTCCGGAATACTTTATTTCCAGGATTTTCAGGATAATTCAACTCGTTTCCTAATTCGATCCATTTTACAGGTATGCCCATTTGCTGGGCCTGCTTTAGCATCGCTATCTGTTCCTCGAGTGTAGAGGTTAATATATTGAGGACAAACAATACCTCGCAATTTGTCTGCTCAACAAATTCTTTTAATTCAGGTAATCCTGTTACTACTTTTTCCTGAACATTTCTGAAATTAGCAGGAAGCTGGTCGCTTTTAACAAACCAGCCGGTACGCCAGTCCCACCAGTTTGCATTATTACCTCCAGGATAACGAATGATTTTAAGTGGTATTGATTTTATTTTTTGCATTAATTCCGGATTTGACCATTTCTCCCCCCGAATGTTCGCGCCATTAAATCCGTATATAGGTGTATGTCTCTCCTGACCCAGGCCGGTGGCAATAACGTCTGCCATTATATTACTCTCCGGATGGCTTTTAGCATAGGACTGTTTTCCCCGTCCACTTTCGACTGTTGTTTTATTAGCGCCTCCCGACTCCTTTCCTGATTGTGAAATACAGTTTGTTGGTATCAACAAAATGAGCAGCATCCCTATGTGGAATCTTGCTTTTACTAGAAAAAACTTATTCATTTCCATTTGATTTAAAGATCAATTAATCAATTCCATTTATCAATTTTTGCTTCATATTGCGGCAATAATCTTTTTAGCTCCTGGTTATATGGTGAATAAAATTCCTTAACAACCTGCTTTATATCCAGGTGATTTTCCTTTTTGTATTCTTCAGTATTGACTTTATTGTATATGCCTTTCAATAAGGTCTTAATGCGCTCATTTTTCCTGAAGAATTTCTCATACCGTCTGAATATTCTCAGGCTCACCTGGCTCAACCATTGTAATTTAGGCTTTACAGACCTGTTTTCCTGCGAAAAATTATAGTTATCGTCATAGCTCAAACTTGCCCCCAGCCATTGGGAAAAATCAGTCATTGTTTCAGCCGGGTATTGAACCAAATCTTCAAAAAATATGATTTTCAGATCATCAAAAGCCTCTAGCCAGTCTTTCAGATATTTTACATAGCAACCTTCGCGGAGCCCTCTGTTTAAAAAATTATCTTTCTTTTTACCTGTCGCCTGATACTCCCTGAATTCCTGTAAACATTCCCCGAAATATTGTTCTATCCCGATATTTGAATTAATTGCGCCTGTCTTCAAGCCCTGCTTATAAAACGATATAAAACGTTCTGCCGGGTTCCGTAGAATAAGGGCAATTCTTATATTGGCAGGAATTGTCCTGATCATATCGATAAGCGATCTTCCTCCATACAAATAGGAAGGGCTTATATCTACAACATATTTTTCATCTTTTATTCCGTTAAATAGTTTGTAATAAGCTTCCAGGTTTACTTTATGGCTTTCGTCATAAACTAAAGGCGTAAAAAAATGCAATTCTTTTATTAATGGCACAAATACATCTTTCTGTCCTCGTAAATATCCATAAAAGGAAGTCGTTCCAGCCTTATGAGCTGCTATTACTAATACAAATGTTTTGTTTTCGATGTTCATTTTATCTTGAATAGGATATTATTTTTCCGAGTACATTAAATGATTTCCTGAAAACTTCCAGTCTCTTGGGAGATTTAATAAACAGAAGGGTGGTCTTTCCAAGAAAATAAACGACGTAAGTCATACAAAACCTGCTATAGTTAATGTGATCCTTATGCTTTGCAAATGCAATCCATTGATTGACCATTTTATGATAATAGTGAAATATAATATTGGGATTATTAGGGTGTAATCCCTTATACTGGTTATAATCGCCACCAACTTTATGAAAAAGCAGAGTATCTGCTGTATACCACAGCTTATAGCCTTTTAATTTTGCGCGGATACACAGTTCCAGATCTTCATAATACATAAAGAAGGCAGGATCAAATTTTCCTATTTCAATTATAGTTTCTCTCCGGAACATCATCGCGCACCCTGAAATAAAATCTACCTCTTTGGATTTCAGCGCGCCTTCTTTTTGCGGAAGGTGATTAAGGTCTGTTATCCGCGGGGTATTTCTCCATTTATGCATAAATCCCCCACCATACCAAACGCGCTCCGGCTGACGCATATACATAATCCTGCAGGTGGAAATCCCAATGTTCCTGTCTTCCAGCAAAGGCCTGATCAACTCTTCAATAGTTGAGGATACAATAGTCGTGTCATTGTTGAGCAAGAAAATATACTCACTATCCGTATTGTTTAATACCCAGTCGATACCTATATTGTTTGCTCTTCCAAAGCCAATATTTTCTTGGTTATATAATATCTTCAATTTAGGATAGCTATTGTATAAAGTGGCTAAATCCGCATTTTCAGTTGAAGCGTTATCTACTATTACTATTAAAGGTAATGAGGTGGATTCCTTTTGTGCCTCTTGAACACTTTTCAAACAGCACAAAGTGTCGCCAAAACTGTTATAATTGACTAATATGATAGCAATCTTATTCATTATACGGCAGTTGTTTGAGTCACAACTGACTTTACAGCTGACGACATGTTACGATACTTGGCATATTCAGCGCAATAAGCTGCAATACCAAAAATATAAAGCGTTATAAGTATCCCGAATCCATTGATATACCCCCAGGTTATTCCACCTATAATAAACAGAAAAAAAATAGCCTTAGTAGAAAGTATGTGAGCGCTCCCGGTTTTATCTTTCATGAATGCGCCTTTATATAGTACAAAGCAGAAGCAAAGAAGCGCGGGTAATCCACTGTGTAGCCATATTTCCAAATATTGGTTATCAGGATGATAATCAGTCACCCAAGGTGGAAGTCCCAAATCAATATTTTCAAAGCCGACTCCCCAGAACCATGCCTTGTTCAGATCTGTCAATACATTTCCCCAGCGGACCATACGGGTCGAAAAAGCGCTTACCTCAGTCAGGTCAAACTTACCTAAAGCCGATATCAATTCATAAATACGCTCATTTTTGATAATAACACTTTGCAAGGGCTCAAAAAGCAATAGGCAAAGTGCAAAACCGGAAAGGATAAGTATGATCTTCAACTGGGACAATCTTCTTAACTGGTCAATAGCCAGCAGGAATATGGTAATGAATAGCCAGGTCCGTTTATCGCTATAATAATTTGCTACCAATAACAATAAAAATATTGCCACCAGCAGCTTGTTATTCCAATTGATCGATCTGTAATTGAAGTATATGATAAACGTTGCTATAGAGAGCCATATTCCTGCAATACCGCCGACCGTTTTATCCACTTCAATATGGAACAGATAAATCAACAAGGTTTGAAAAGATAAGATAACTGCCGAAATAATAATTGATTTATATAATAAATTGATATGATGTTGCCTTAAAAAACGCAAAACCCCTACAAGCAGAAGAATACCTTCCGCCGTGCGCAAAAGAGATATCGTCGCATTTTTCATATTGTTCAGGAAAATATTATCAAGCAAAGTGAACAGGAAGTACAGTAATATCCCCCTTACTATTATATTTTGCCATGCCCATTTAGCTGTCCTGGCATTGCATAAATAAATGCCTATAAAAAGAAAGAGCCCCTCCTTAATCCCAACGTTAATTGATGATGTTATTGGTATCTTTACATCAATAAAAACCAGGATAGGGCAAATCAATATACTATATTTGAAAAGGTTGTTCATCTGCCACTTATCAAAATCTTTGCTTTTTCCCAGTTGTCCGATAATAGTGATTTTATATAGTCCTTCCCCGACTGATCAAGGATGACCGGTATCTCGTTCTTAAAAAAAAGATTCTTTTGTTTTTTCAGTTTTTCGACTGCTGCCAGGGGAATAATTTTTTTCAAAAAACGCAGTTTGGCCGTAATCCCGGACTTCATCCTGGTCGGGTTATATATTCCTGCCCTGAAAGGGAATTCTGTACTTATATTTAAAAAATCGCATACGTTCCTCATTGTCTCTTCGGGTCTGAGGCTTAAATCCTCAAAATCCAGGAACAGCACCTGGGAACGTTCAAACGTATCAAGATACCGTTTTATCTGTTCGTAATATAAGCTCAGTTCAACATAAAGATTCGAAATTCCATATCCTTTATGCGGAGCCTCATAATCTTTCCGTACCCCTGCAGCAATGTTCTTTTCCTGTTGCCGGCCACTTGCAAAATCCATTTTGTAATGGCTGATAAGGCGGTCTACCGGATCCCTCAGAATAATGATGATCTTAGCCCCAGAATTGTAATAACTGATCTCTTTGGCGGCAAGGTGGGAATAAAGGTAGCTGGTACTGGCTTCCCCACGGATATGCTGAGAGCCACTATCCCTGTATAGCTGTTCATAATTTTGCAGTGTTGAGATAAAGGCATTATGAAGAGGCATTAATTTTTGCCGGGAAAAATAAGCCTGTTCGTCAAGATAGGTAGCTTTTTTATAGTCAGCTCTGAATCCTGACCAGTCAATATCCATCCCGAAATAGTTAGGCTCTTTTACCGGGCACATAAATACATCCGGATGCTGCTCCAGATAATGGTACAACGATGTTGTGCCGGCTTTCGCCGCACCAACAATAAACAGATTTGCTTGTCTATCTTTCATTTGCTAAATCTTGAATCGAAAACCGGTTGTTTGCTTGTCGCATATCATATTGTATCACCTTTCGATCTCTCAACGGTCTAAGCAAATTGAATACCAATTTTCGTGTAAAGGGTACATCAACATCGGTTTTCCCATAGAACGCATTGTTATGCATTAAGAAAGCACCGAACACATTATCCAGTGTTTTTTTGTTTACATGTTGTTCCGAGATTACTTTTTTTGTCTTATTATATAAAGGCAACTCTCTTACCGGTGTAATGTCTACATGCTGAAGAATAGCCATAAAATCATCATTTAAATTCTCAAAGCGGATGTATCGACTTATATAAGGTTTATTGACACTTAAATTATTGTCGTATGGAATCAGTTTAAACTTTTGATTCAGGAACTCTTCAAAACTCCATTTATTGGCCTTAAATCTATGATAAAAATTCCTGGCTTTTTTAGAAACAAAACCGCCGTTTTCTATAAAGTATTGAGGATCGGTAAAGGTATTGTAAGGATTCGTCAAGTGCTTATTGTAAACACTCAGCATAATCTCGACAGGATCGCGGACTACAGCAAATATGCAATAATCATTAATTGGGAAATCTGGTTGTTTCATCTTCAGCAATGGTATATTGGAATGTTTATGGTAGAGGGATACTCCTCCATAATGGGAAAGCAGCTCTTTTGAAATAGCTGATGACGCTGCGAAAGGCAAACCAATGAAGATATACTTATGCTTTTGACTAATTATCATTATGTAAGCTTGTTATGTGTTATATTTTTTATTAGATAAAGTCATATTTGTGGCTACTAACACATTAAATTTTTCTTTTATTTCTAAATAATAATGGAAAAGTTATAATTCCAACCCTTTTTCGGGCGTACATCATTTTTACGAGATTATCACCTGCAATTACTAAGGCCGTACCGATTGCAGCTCCCATAGCACCGTACAGCCTAATAAAAATGAGATTCAATGATATTTTAACTACAGTTGAGATGAGCGATATTTTAGCATGTAATTTTTCATAACCACACATATTTAAAATTAAACCAGTATGGCCCGTCCCAATATTAAATACTTGCCCAATTGATAAAATAATCAAAATCCAGTACCCATCAACAAATTCATTTCCCCAAAAGGATAATATGTAGTTTCCCAATACAAGGAAAAGCAAAAGAGGGAAAAGAGCAACCATCAACAGCCCTGCGGTTATACGCTGCACCATAACATTCATTTCTGCAATTTTATTTTCAGAATACAACGCTGCTAATTTAGGAGAAAGAGATGAGGTGGTTACCTGCAAAAAGAAAATATTAAGCATAGCTAAGCGTGCGGCTACTGCATAAATTCCTACCTCACGAATATTACATAAGGCACCTATCATTGCCGTGTCAATATTTGTTGATAGAACACCTGTAACAGTTCCTAATAAAAATGGCAAAGAATTTTTTAAAATGGGTTGCATTATATTCGTAAATGTCTCCTTATGTGTGTATAGCTTTCTCCAAATCCTGCTTATAAAAATGGTTACAAACACACGCCCAACCGCATAAAAAACCGCAACGCGTATGACCGTTATTTCCTGTTTAAATAACCAGGATACAATCAACAGAATGCCAACTACGATTACGCTTAAGGATTCGTTTACCAGGTTGCTTTGCCAGATTTTCCGGTAGGCGATCAACCCAGAAGCCATGATACGGGAGAGTACCTGGAAAACAATCACTGCCAACGCGATCATCAGGGGTATCGTCACTTCGGGATCCTTAAAAACATATTTTGACAAAAAAGGCGCTGACACAACAAACAAAATACTTACTGCCAGAGCGGTAATGCCATTCAGCAAGAAAGCCGATTTCATCAGGTCGCCGATCCGTTTCCAGTTTTGCTGGTTACGGGCTACCGCCAGTTCCCGGATCAGGAGCTGGGGTGTTCCCAAAAGGAGGAGAGTGACAAGGATTGTCGTCACCTGGGTAGTAAGATTAATAATACCCAGGCCACGCGCGCCCAATGTTCGCCCCAGGAATGTGCTTACCAGTAAAGCCGCAACCATTCCTATCACCTTTACTACAGTAGAAGAGCTCGCCTTTTTAGCTACTTCTATTGTATGCACATCAAGCCTTTTGCCAAAATATTTTTTAATTTTTTTTACCACCGGTCTGTATAAAAAGTTCAGAAAATAAAAAGGGTTCTCTTTAGCTGTGTCTTTATCAATGATAACAGCTTCTTTTTCATAAACACAAGGAAAAGCAGCAGAATAGGCTATATGATCATACCGGCAGCCACTGTACTCTTGGTAGCTTCATCCACAAGGATAATGCTGCCCGTAACCCGGTTTTGCCGGTACTCATCAATAAGCAGGGGCTTGGTTGTCTTCAATGTTACCCTGCCGATATCGTTCATGTTGAATTGCTTATCCTCATTATTCCTGTCCAGCGTATTGATGTCGATCTTATACAGCACTTCCTTGATCAGCGCGGTCTGCTCGTTAGCCGCATGCATGATGATATATTTGGCGCGGGGCTGTGCGGGCTTGTTGCCCAGCCAGCAAAGCATTACGTCAAATTCCTGCGATACCTGGGGTAAATTATTGCTGCGGGCAAGCATATCCCCGCGGCTTACATCGATATCGTCCTCCAGGGTAATGGATACCGACATCGGGGCAAAAGCCTCTTCCACTTCGCCTTCAAAGGTATCAATGGATTTTATCCTGGAAGTAAAGCCCGAAGGTAACGCGGTGATCTCGTCGCCTTTCCGGAAAATACCGGAGGCGATACGGCCGGCATAGCCCCTGTAATCGATAAAGCCTTCCCTTTGCGGGCGGATAACTGTTTGCACCGGGAACCTGCCATCCACTTTATTGATATCGCTGCTGATATGCAGGGTCTCCAGGGTGCTGAGCAAAGGAGCGCCGGAAAACCAGGGCATGTTTTCGGATCTGTTCACCACATTATCGCCCAGCAGGGCGCTGATGGGAATAAAACGTACATCCGTGATCAGCAGTTTGGAAGACATTTCTTCATACTGGCTGACGATATTGTTGAATACCTCTTCAGAAAAATCTACCAGGTCCATTTTATTGACGCAGACGATGATATGCGGGATCTGTAGTAAGGACGCTATGAAGGAGTGCCGCTTGGTCTGCTCGATAACGCCGGTACGGGCATCGATCAGGATGATGGCGGCATTGGCTGTGGAAGCGCCGGTTACCATGTTACGGGTGTACTGTATATGTCCCGGCGTATCGGCAATGATAAACTTACGCTTCGGTGTGGTGAAATAGCGGTAGGCGACATCGATCGTAATTCCCTGCTCTCTTTCTTCCCTCAATCCATCGGTAAACAAGGCGAGGTCCACCATTTCATGCCCTCTTTTTTTGCTGGTATGCTCTACTGCTTCCAGCTGGTCTTCAAATATAGATTTGGAATCGTACAGCAATCTCCCGATCAGTGTACTCTTTCCATCATCCACACTACCCGCGGTAGTAAAACGTAATAGCTGGTTATTGTCTATCTGCATAAAATTCTTTTATAATTTGCTGCTGTTAATAAGTTTATGGTCCTTTAAAAATATCCCTGCTTTTTGCGGTCTTCCATCGCCGTTTCAGAACGCTTGTCATCGGCCCTGTTACCTCTCTCTGTCTGGCGCATGGCGGCCACTTCGGCAACGATCTTCGGCAATGTATCCGCGTCAGATTCTATACCGCCGGTAATGGTAATATCCCCAAGCGTACGGAAACGGATACGTTTAGTGACAATCTTATCTCCCGCATCGACCCGCAGAAATTCTGAATTGGGTATCCAGGAACCATTGCGCCATACTACTTCCCGCTCATGCGCAAAGTAGAGCGAAGGGATAGCGATGTTTTCACGATGTATATAGTTCCAGACATCCATCTCGGTCCAGTTGCTGATGGGGAAAGCCCGGAAATGCTCTCCTTCAAAATATTTGCCGTTCAGTATGTTCCACAATTCGGGGCGCTGGTTCTTTGGGTCCCATTGCCCGAATTCGTCCCTGTGGGAAAAGAAGCGTTCCTTGGCGCGCGCCTTCTCCTCGTCTCTCCTTCCGCCACCGATGGCACAATCTATTTTATTAGCCTCGATCGTATCCAGCAGGGTAGTAGTCTGCAAAGCGTTCCGGCTGGCGCCCTTTCCCCGCTCTTCGGCCACACGGCCTTTGTCGATCGACTCCTGCACGGAGCCTACGATCAGGCGCACACCCAATTCCTTTACCAGGTCGTCCCGGAACTTCATGGTTTCGGGAAAGTTATGACCCGTATCGATGTGCATCAGGGCAAAAGGAATTCTTGCGGGGTAGAACGCCTTACGCGCCAGGTGCGTGACAACAATAGAATCTTTTCCCCCGGAAAACAGGATCACCGGGTTCTGGAACTGCGCCCATACTTCCCGCAGGATATAGATAGCTTCGCTTTCCAGCTCTTCCAGGTAATTCAAATAATACTTGTTCATTTTATTTTATAGATAATTTAGACATTACAAAATCGAATACATTAGCTGCAGCTTCTTCTATGCTTACTTCCTCGGTCCTGATCTCAATATCCGGGCTTGCCGGCGGCTCATAAGGGGCGCTGATCCCCGTAAAATTGGCGATCGCCCCTGCTCTGGCCTTTTTGTACAGGCCTTTTACGTCCCTGCGCTCACATTCTTCGAGGGAGGTATTGACAAATATTTCCAGGAAATTGCCTGCCCCGACAATGTCGCGCACCAGGTCCCGGTCCTTTTGCAGCGGGGAAACAAATGCGGCAATCACTACCATACCCGCATCTATGAAAAGCTTTGACACTTCGGCAATCCTGCGCAGGTTTTCCAACCTGTCCGCTTCCGTAAAGGACAATCCGCTGTTGAGCCCGGTCCTGATATTGTCGCCATCAAGCGCATAAGCATGGATACCCTGCTCAAACAACTGCTGCTCCAGCCGGTTGGCTATAGTGGATTTGCCCGACCCGGACAGGCCGGTAAACCATACCACCAGCGATTGATGATTATTGCGCCGGTTGCGCGCTTCGCGGTTTACCTGGTAATGATGATATACGATATTCTCCATTATATGTTACTTAAGCATTACAGAACAATGAACTTTTTATTTCTCTTCCCCTATAGCGGAAGGTACTTCCGGGTGCTGAGCGGACAGTACCGCTTCTTTCTCCTGCAGCGTAGTCTTTCTCCGTCTGTCCAGGCCAAAGTCGATCCGGTACCATACCCGCTCATGCAGGTAATACAGGATCATTTTGGTCGTCACTTCCATAAAGCCGATCTTGACGCCATGCAGCGGATTTCCCGATATGATCCAGGCAAGCGCCATTGTATCCAGCGTTCCGAATATGCGGTAAGAAATGGTTTTGAGCAGATGGCGCTTTTTGCTTTCCATCTTCTGGCCGTTCTTAAAGCCAAACCTATACCATAGCCGCTCATGCACGTAATAAAGCAGGGTCTTTGTAAAAAGCTCGGCGCCCCCGATCTTTAATCCTGTAAAGGGATTCCCGGTAACAATCCAGGAAAGGAAAATAGTATCGATCGTGCCGACCATTCTCCAGGTTATGGCTTTGGCAATATGCCGTAAATTCGAGTTAGCCTTCATCATCTCGTTAGTTTTGGTTTGGTTGTGCAGGATCGCGTCACCTGCTTACAAGGAAAAAGGGGTTTAACAGGTCCTCTTTATTATAGGACATTCTTTTCCCGGAATCCCTGATCGTCACCTTAAAGCCTGCAGCTTCACAGATAGCCTGCCCTGCCGCCGTATCCCATTCCATAGTAGGCGCAAAGCGCGGATAAATATCGGCCTTACCTTCTGCTACCAGGCAGAATTTCAGCGAGCTGCCTTTGGATACCATTTCCACCTCATCATATTCTTTTTCCAGCTCCCTGATAAAATCCATTGTTTCCTGGCTCATATGCGACCGGCTGCCCACCACCTTTATCTTTGTTTGCTCTGTAACAGGCCTCTTAAGGGGTTCGGCCTGCTCCATTAATTGTTCTACAGGGATTCCCGCATGCCCAACTATGACTTTCCACGCTTTTCCCTCTTTCGTAATACCGTAATAAAGCTCCCGGGAAACGGGTACATAAATGACCCCCAATACCGGTACCCCATCTGCTATCAGCGCAATGTTTACGGTAAATTCCCCGTTACGCTTAATAAATTCCTTGGTGCCATCCAGCGGGTCTACCATCCAGCATTGCTTCCATGCTGCCCGCTCACTATAGCTGACAAGCTTTGTCCCTTCTTCGCTTATAACCGGTATAGCTGTTTTTGACAAGAGGGAGACAATAATGTCGTTAGATCTTTTATCGGCCTCTGTTAAAGGGGAATCATCAGGTTTGAGCTCAATATTAAAACCGGGATCATTGTAAACATCCAGTATTTCTTCTCCGGCCAGCAAAGCTGCCTTTATAGCTTTGGCTAATAACATAGTCGTACGTTTATTTGGTTTTGCGATAAAATTTATCCTTTTACTTTCTTTTGCCCTTGTTTTCTTCAATATAGTCGCCATAGCCGTAGCCTTTTCCATAACCATAGCCATAGCCATAGTAGCCCCCCCCATAGCGCTTCAATTTTATATCGTTAATAACCAAACTCAAACGTGGCATTTTACCTTCTTTCAGTAGAGAGTCAGCCAGATGCAGCTGCTCCTTTCGCGTATAGTCAAGACGTGCCACGTACAAAGTTGCTTGCGCATAAACACTTAACAACTGAGCATCAGATACCAGATTCGGTGTAGTATCAATAATAATATAATCGAATTTTTCTTTTAAACTTCTGAACATATTGGCAGTACGATCATGTAAGATCAGTTCAGACGGGTTAGGAGGAATCGGCCCAGCCGGCATTATAAAAAGGTTTTCATGAATGCCGGAGGGCAAAATTATCTCTTCCAGATTGGCAGCTCCTATTGCGTAGTTGCTGAAGCCTTTGCTGTATGTGATGTTTAATGACGACATAATTTTAGGCTTACGAAGATCCAGCTCAAGTAAAATGACTTTTTTCCCTGCAAGTGCAAAGACCATCGACAGATTTGTTGATATAAACGACTTCCCTTCCCCACTCATACTGCTGGTAAACATGATAACTTTATCATCTTTTTCCGGAAGAAGAAATTGCAGATTTGTACGTAACGCCCTGAATTGTTCCGCAACGATAGCTCTTGAAGTAGGAGAAACTACAATAAAATCCTCCTTTTCATTATGCCCGATTTCACCGATAATGGGTAAGCTGCATTCAGAATTAATATCATCTTTTGTTTTAATTTGCGTGGTCAGAAGGTCGCGGGTATAGACAATGCCAAAAGGAAGTACAATACCTAAAAGTACCGCAGCGGCCAATATCAATTTTTTCTTAGGCTCATAAGGCATTTCTTCTGCCTTTGCTTTATCAATGATTCTGGCATTGGCAATAGTCGATGAACGGGAAATAGCCGTTTCCTCCCGCTTCTGCAGGAGGAACAGGTATAATTCCTGGCGGATCTGCTGCTGGCGGCTGAAATCCAGGTAAACCCTTTCCTTTGCTGGCACCCTCCTGATCTGGGCCTCCAGCTGGTTGGAATTCTGCTTCAGCGCATGCAAGGCGGCCTGCGCGCTTTGCTTCACGGAGGTGACTCCCTTAAGCATATCCAGGCGCAGGTTGGTCAGCTGCTCATCAACATTTCTGACAATAGGGCTGCTTTCCGTATTTCCCAACAAGAGACGCGATCGCTGCATCAGTAGGCTATTATACTGCTGCACAATGGAGCTGAGGGTGGCGTCCTGCACCAGCAAAGATGCCGGTACGATACGTGGCTTGTCCGCATTTGCCTTTAAATATTCCTCCAGCGATTCTATTACATTCAGCTGTACCTCCTGGGCGGCCACCTGCTTGGCATAATCGCCGGTATTGGATATCAACGCCTGGGCCTGGGCCGATAGATCCGCGACCTCGTTATCCTGCTTGAAGGTCTGGATCTTTTTCTCGATATCGGTCAATTGATCGCTGACTACCAGCAAACGGCTGTCGATAAAGCTCATGGTGCTGTCGGCAATACGGTTATTATCATCCACATTAGCCTGCATATAAGCATCAATAAGTGTATTCAACACATTTTCTCCTTTTACCGGAACCGTACTATTGAGTGAGAGACTGATTGTGCTAACATCTCTATTAGGTATAATAGCCTCCAGGCTGTTCATATAATAGCCTGTCACTAAATCGGGATTAGCGACTTTTAAGGTATAACTTTCTGACTTATCGCCAGTAAACTCAGGATTGGGAAGAATACTAAGAGTACCAGCTGCAATTTCGAAAATATCTCCATAGTTTACTTTAATAATCACATTACTGTCCAAAGAAGTTACTTGCAGTTTTCCCTCCTTTAGAAATCCTATTTCATACTCTCTAGGATCTTCTTTTAAATTTGCTTTATTGAAATTAGTAAACCGGATTAAAAATGGGTTTTGATTTCCGTATAATTCAATGATACGTAAATTATCCTCAACACTTACAAAAACGTTCAATTGCAAGTCATTAACGACCTGGTTCATTAAAGTGTAACTCTTGATAATCTCCAATTCGTTATTTACGTTACTTGCTCCGGCAAGCACCCCCAAGCTTTGCAGCATAGAGATATCGCTCCCCATGCTACTACTTGGCTTGGCATCATCATCTTTAATCAATATTTTAGCATTAACCTTATATTTAGGCTCCGCAAAATACAAATACATTGCTGCCAGTATCCCGCATATAACGGCTCCAAGCAGCATCCAGGGCCATATGCCGATTGCTTTATCTACAATTTTACGAAAGTTGAATGGTTGTGCTTCGTGCTCTTTAACTTCTAGGTCTGCGAAAATTCTTTTTTGTTCCATTTATGTTGATGGATTATTAGATTTAGGGTTTTAACGTACTCTCGAAGCCACTACAATCAATAGCGCCAATGCAGAACCGATAAGCGCATAGGTCCGCGTCAGCTTGCCATCCGTAGCCGCTGCTTTTGATTTGTCGGGTTGTATATAGATCATATCGCCCTGCTTAAGATAAAAATAGGGGGACTGAAAAATATCGCTGCTGGTCAGGTCGAATCGCACCATCGTCTGCTTCCCGTTTTCGTTACGGGATAACAGCACATTTTTTCTCATGCCGAATATGGTAAGGTCTCCCGCTTCTGCAATAGCGTCCAGGATAGTGGCTTTTTCCCCGTTGATGAGGTAAGAACCGGGACGCGCTACCTCTCCAACCACCGTTACTTTAAAATTGGCGATACGTACGTTTACGACAGGGTCTTTATAGAACTGCATAGCTTTAAGCCGTATCTGCTCTTTCGCTTCCGCGGTGGTCAGGCCGCCCACTTTTATTTTGCCCGCCAGCGGCAATTCAATCATCCCTTCCTTATCCACAAGATACCCGGGTATATCGATACTGTTCCCGCTTTTGTCAAAGGATGCGTTAGCGATATCATTGGTAGCCATAATATCATTCAGCTGGGGATCGATGGTCTGGATGGATACATTCAGGATGTCGTTGGTCTGAATAACTACCGATTTAAAAGCTGAGGTAGCGACAGGAACACCATTCGTATACACTACGGAAGTAGTGTCAGAAGGAATGTCCTGGAAATACGGGATACTTTTATAGGTATGGCAGGCCGATAGCGACAATAAGCATACCAGGCATAAACCCGATAAGTAGGGCTTCCCTGTCTTATGAGGCATTGTTTTTTTTGTTAAGATCTTCACTATATATTAATTTATGGTAATAAAATGCAAGAGATTATGAACGGGCATAATCATCCTCAATCCTGATAATATCGTCCTCCCCGAAATAAGTGCCTAACTGGACTTCAATTATTTCCAATAAATCTTTCCCGGTATTTGATACCCGGTGCTTCGCGCCCTGCGGTATCATCACAACCTCACCTTTTTTATACTCCTTTACTATCCCCTCCAGCGTAACCGTCGCCACTCCCGCCACTATAGTCCATATTTCCGAACGGTGATGATGGTACTGGTAGCTCAACCGGCCGCCAGGATTCACTTCTATATGCTTGACTTTATGCGTATCCTTATCTTCCAATACCCAATACTGGCCCCATGGCCGGATATCGTGTTTCGCATCGATAGCTTGTTTGTTGTTTTCCATGTATATATAATTGTGGTTTTTATACACCTATTCCGAAATACAGGAAGCCAGCTTTATGCAGCTGTATCCCGTCATAAATATTTCTGCCATCAAACATCACCGCTCTTTTCATGGTTTTTTTCAGCTTTCCCCAATCAGGTAGTCTAAACTCCCTCCATTCGGTAATAAGCACGATCGCATCAGCTCCTTCTGCGGTTTCGTAAACATCTGCACACCAGGTCACCATTTCGCCCAACCGCTTTTTCGCCTCTTCCATAGCGACCGGATCATGGACGCGTACCTTAGCCCCGGCTGCCAGCAGCTGCTCTATCAATATCAATGAGGGGGCTTCTCTTATATCATCCGTATCGGGCTTAAAGGACAAACCCCATATGGCAAATACCTTATCCCGCAGCTGGTGGTCAAAGTGATATGATATTTTATTAAAAATCATTCTTTTTTGATTATCATTAATCACTTCCACCGCCTGCAATAAGCGAAGAGGGTAGCCATGGTCTTCTCCTACTTTTATCAGGGCCTTCACATCTTTGGGAAAGCACGATCCGCCATATCCAACTCCTGCATACAAAAACTTTTTCCCTATACGGGGATCCGAGCCAATGCCCGCACGCACATAATTAATATTTGCGCCTACCAACTCACACAGGTTTGCGATATCGTTCATAAACGATATACGCGTTGCGAGCATGGCATTGGCAGCATACTTTGTCATTTCTGCGGACGCGATATCCATGTGGATCATCCGGAAGCCATTTAGCAAGAATGGTTTATACAAAGTTTCGATTACTTCCTTTGCCTGCGGGCTATCCGTACCCACTACGATTCTGTCCGGACTCATAAAATCCTTCACTGCCGCGCCCTCTTTCAGGAACTCCGGGTTAGCGGCTACATCAAATGGCACAACTTCTCCCCTTTTTTGAATAGCGGCATTTATTACTGCTTTTATCTTTTCTGAAGCCCCTACGGGAACAGTGCTTTTTGTAATAATAACCGCGTAACTTTTTAAATGTCTGCCTATTTCTTCTGCAACGGCCAGAACATATTTTATATCAGCGCTGCCATCGTCTCCGGATGGCGTACCAACGGCAATGAATATAGCATGTGCCCCATCGATATTATCCTGCAACGAGGCGCTGAAATGCAACCTGCCCTTTTCGTAATTTCTATGAACAATGTCTTCCAACCCCGGCTCGTAAATAGGTAGTATGCCTTTCTTCAAGCCATTGATCTTTGCTTCATCAACATCAATACAATGTACATCTACCCCAACATCCGAAAGACAAGAACCTGTTACTAATCCCACATACCCTGTGCCAATGACCAAAACTTTCATTTCATTTATGTTATGCTGTAATCAATATTCAATAGGCATTAGCCTCACCCTTAAATACATTCCATACCGTCAGGAAAATGATCTTCATATCCAGCAGGAAAGACCAGTTTTCCAGGTACCAGACATCATGCTCTACCCGCTGCTCCATCGCCTCCAGGGTTTTTGTCTCGCCCCTGTAGCCGTTTACCTGGGCCCAGCCGGTAATCCCGGGTTTCAGGAAATGACGTACCATATATTTATCTACCACCACGCTGTATTCATCCGTATGGCTGAGCATATGGGGCCTGGGGCCCACTACCGACATATTCCCGATCAGCACGTTGAAGAACTGGGGCAACTCGTCTATGCTGGTTTTGCGCAGGAAAGCCCCCAGCCTGGTGATACGGTTGTCGCCTTTCGTTGCCTGCATTTTGTCCGCGTTGTCGTTTTGCCGCATGCTGCGAAACTTGAGGCAATAAAAGGGCGCGCTGTCCTTGCCGGACCTCAGCTGCCGGAAAAAAACCGGCCCTTTGGAATCCAGCCTGATCAGGATCGCCAGCAAAGGTACCAGCCAGCTGAGCAGGAAGACAATGACAAAAAATGAAAACACGATATCAAATGTGCGCTTTACAAAAGCATTGAACGCGTATTCCAATGGCTCGGGGCGAACCGTAAGCACAGGCACATGGGCGATCATCTCTATTTTAGAGGGCTTGCGGAATACGTCATAATAATCGGGAAGGAACCGGACACGGACCAGGTTGCGGTCTGCCTCGGTCATAAGATTATGTATCTGCTCCCGGTTAAAAGCCGGTAAAGTACAGAATACCTCATCTACCTTCTCGGTCCGCAGGTATTCAACACAGGCCATGACAGGCCCCAGGTAATTACCGCCCTCAGCAATTACCGACTGCTTTGATCTTTCGATATCATCGTCAAAATACCCTAATACCTTATAGCCGGAATAACCTTTCTTTTCAAAAAGGTTATACAGCTCGGCCCCGGCCGCGCTCTTTCCCAGGATAACGACATTCTTGCCTATACGGCTGTCATTGATCCGTTTCCGCTGCTTTTTCCGGATAGCCAGCACAATCACCCGCCCGCCAAAAAGCAGAACACCGAATACGCATACCATGTAAAAGAAAAGGCGGTTATGATGCTTATAATAGATATTATTCTGAACCAGCATCATAAATACCAGGCCGCGGCAAATAACAAACAAGAGGAATAACCTGGTGGTTCTGCCGAAGATACGGACAGAATCCAGTATGAGGAAGTTTTCATACATACCGGTTACCTGCGACAAAAGCAGCCACAGGGCATTCATAAATATAATAACGGGTATATGACCTTTTAACAGGCTCAGGTCCCCGCTGAAAGCAAGATAAGCACCTGCAATGGAGGCGATGTTAAGCAATACCACATCAATGAGGATCTGGTAGAGTTTAAATATTTTCAGAAAGCGGGACGACATAGGTTACCAGTTTTAATAATACCTGTCACAGGCTTAATTATCCCCTGCAACAGCATCCGCCGCAAAGCGGCAGGTTATCATTTTCATAGCACCAGATGTCTATGCCACCACTGTCCTGCTATCTGCGCGTACCGGAAGCCTTGAGAATTCAGGAACATTTTACAGGTTGTCAAAAGGTGGATCATGGATTTAATATATGGTTTCTTAAAGTACCGGCAATAAGCCAGATACTGGTTCATTCAAAAAATAATTACAGAATTTCCCTGTTCAGAAAATCATAGCTGGCCAACCGGTCAAAATAGCTCCCGTTCAATACGGCAGTCATTGCCTGTGTATGCCGGGCATGATGAATATCGCTCCCGCAATAGTCATACATTGAAGCCTCCAGCAATTGCTCCGCCGTTCTTTTTACCTCTTTGCCATAATAACCGGAAAGGGCGATTACATTCAGCTGGAACATACAGCCCCTCTCCTTCAGCTCTTCATAACGGTTCATCCGGTTATGGTAAAAGTTATAACGCTCCGGATGCGCCAGTATGGGCTTATAGCCCTTGGCCTGCATCAGGAACAATGCATCGTACAGGTATCTTGATTCCTGTATATAGGACATTTCCACCAGCACCTTATTTTCATAGATTGCCAGCAACGGTTCATCCTGTTCCAATAGCTTCATAAAGCCGGCATCCATCATATACTCGGCTGCCGCGTCTATCTTTATGGTAAGTCCCCTTCGCTCAGCCTCCTGCTTTACTCCGGCAAGGGCCTTTCCTATAGTTATGCCGTTATTCCTGTAAATATCCTCATTGATGTGGGGGGTAGCCACCATTTTCTCAAATCCGCGACTCTGCATGCTCTCGATAAGCTCCATAGACTGCTCTATGTTCTGGGCGCCATCATCCAGCCCCGGCAGAATATGCGCATGCATATCCGCTGCCAGAAACAACCAGTTCCTGTCATCCTCCGTTATTTCGCTCGTCCGCTCCCTGGTACCGGACCGCCAGAATTTAAACATATTGCCAATAATAACGTTAAAGCCAAGAATAATCAATAAGCATTACGCGATCTGTTTTCAGAAAATTTGTTAAAGCAAACATAATTCCCCGTACGATTACCTTAACTCACAGAGACGCGAAAGCATCTTAAGAAGAAAATTATTACTGGAATGATCCGAAAGATCGGTAATAATCTTGTCAGTTTGTTCAGGCTTGTGCTTTAGTATAATCAAAGTTCTTTTGTCCCGGACGGAACAGGTGGAGTACTTTGCTAAGAAACAACCGTGCAAATATAGAAGAAAGCTTTTAAATAATTAAGACTTAAAATAAAGAGATAAATATGATTTTTATATAAATAACTTAAAGTTAGCAAATTAAAAATTATTTATTTTTATCCTTAATAAAACTTTAATCTTTATTGAATTTAACAATTCCAATAGATAGATTTTATAGGTTGATTATCATCCCATTAAATATACCATAATAATAAAATAATCAATATGAATATAAAGGCCGGGGCTGTTCACTAAAGTTTCAAAACCCTATTTTTGTACCCTGATAGCTCATTCATGCCTAAATTCCTATTCCGCCAATACCCGCCAACAATACAGCTGCTGATATTTATGGTGATCTGGCTTTTCTGCCAGCTACTGACTGCAGGAACAATTTTCCCGTTTTTGCTCAACCTGCTCTCCGGAAGCAGGGTCAGCATGACGGATTTTCAGCAGCAGCCGGCATCATTCCCCGCTATTACTTTATGGATCAATTTTTTAGGCTCAATCCTGCTATACCTTGCCCCGGCTGTTTTATTTTCAGCGATTATCTCCCCTGATTTTACAGGCTATCTGGGATTTAAAAAAATAACAACTATAAAAGTTCTTCCGTGGATCATCCTTTTAGGGGTAGCTATGATATTTGTCCTTCCTTATATCAGTGAATGGTTACAGGAAACCGGATTCGGCAACCTGGCGGATGAGCTGCAAAAGCAACGGCAGGAGCTGGAAGCCGTTTATTTCAGGGAACGTACGGGGTGGAGTCTTTTGCGGAACGCCCTGCTCATGGCGCTGGTACCGGCACTTTGTGAAGAGGTATTTTTCAGAGGAGCGCTGCAAAGATTACTATATGCGGTAAGCAGGCATAAATGGATCGCTATTATTATCACCTCCATCCTATTCGGTCTTGTCCACAATAGTATATATAATTTTTTACCTATACTTATTGCAAGCATCATATTGGGATATGTTTATTTTGAAACCGGGAGCCTTTGGATCAGTATACTGCTGCACTTTACATATAACCTGGCACAAGTGGTGGTGGTACATATTTCCGCCCCGGAAAAGGAAACCATAACCGACAGCCTGCCTGGCAGGCTGGTACTGGAAATTGTGGCTGTGGCCGCGATCATGTTATCCCTGAGCATGATATACAGGTATCGAAATCCTGAACAGCTCCGGCATACCAGGGAAGATGCAGTAAAATCCAATTAATTTCGTCAATCTTAAATTCCAAAAATTTGAACTGGCCCGTTTTTTTTACCAGGTTAGGCTCCGCCATTGTTTTCGCAGCAATTATGATGCTTGGACTGCTTTACCCTAACCCCTTCGCTATTTTTTCCCTGGCCATACTCATACAGTTTTTTTGTATAAAGGAATTTTTGTCGCTAATAGCAAGAATATATCCTGACAACTATTTTCCGCGGTGGCTGACATGGGTCACCCAGATCGCCGGTGTCCTGGTCATTATCGCCATCCCGATGTTGCGGATGGAACCGGGTTATGCAGTCATCCTGCTGATAGTACCTGCACTCATCCTGCTGGCTACGATCCTGTCAAAAAAAACGGCCTTAATCGCAGGATTCGCTTCCATTGCAGGATTGTTATACCTGTCATTGCCCATGGCGATGCTGGTAACCCTCAGGGGCAGCTTTCATTTCTCTATTCCGCTGGCGCTGATATTGATGATATGGATGAATGATACTATGGCTTATATAGTCGGTTCTTTTATTGGCAGGACACCTTTCTCTCCCATTTCTCCCAAAAAGACCTGGGAGGGAACCGCCGGAGGAGCCGTCCTTACCGTAGCGGGCGCCGCTGTATGGGGCTATTGCTCGGGGCTGAAGCAATATCAGATGACCGACTGGATAGTCTTATCCCTCCTGGCGGCAGTGGCCGGCACCGCGGGCGACCTGCTGGAATCAAAACTGAAAAGGCTGGCAGGAGTAAAGGATTCGGGTAACCTGATGCCGGGACATGGGGGCGCCCTCGACCGCTTTGACTCCCTCCTGGTAACGCTTCCCTTTGCTTTTTGCTATGCCGTCTTTTTTATGAGCTGAGGCTTTATCTTTGCAGGCTGTTACGCGGAATATTGTAAATAAACACTGACACATTCGTATGTACATTCACAAGGAAGGCTATACGCATATTACCATAGCTACTGTTCTATGGCTCATCATCAGCTGGGCCAATTTCCATTTTATATATGATACTATTCCTGTCTTATATTGGCTGATACAGGTCGTTTTCTTTTTGCTCTGGTTTTGGGTGCTCTGGTTTTTCCGGATACCTAACCGTAAATTCACAGAAGGAGAGAACTTCGTCGTGGCCCCGGCCGACGGGAAAGTGGTGGTTATTGAGGAAACGGAAGAGCCGGAATACTTTAAAGGACGTCGTCTCCAGGTGTCCATATTTATGTCTCCCCTCAATGTACACGTAAACAGGAGTCCCATTACCGGAAAGGTCGATTACGTAAAGTATCATCCGGGAAAATACCTGGTTGCCTGGCATCCGAAATCTTCTACGGAAAACGAAAGGACCACTGTGGTGGTTAGCAATAAAAACGTAACTTTACTGATGCGGCAGATTGCCGGCGCAATGGCAAGAAGGATAAAATATTATGTGAAAGAAGGCAATACCATACAGCAGAATGCGGAATTTGGCTTTATCAGGTTCGGCTCCCGCGTAGATATATTCTTCCCTTTGGGAACAAAAATCGGTGTTAACATTGGTGAGTCTGTAAAGGGCGGACAAACCATACTCGCAAAAATAGGATAACAAAATACTATGGCTACCCGTAAAAGGAACCAGATCAACAACATAGGCAGAGATACTGCTAAAAAACAAACATCCATTCAAAGGTTACGCAGCAGGTCTGCACCTATGCCTGCCCAAAGAGAACAGGATATTAAGGTAATAGATACCACTGTTAAGGCGTTATACAATGATGGCGACAGAATGCCCCTGGATTTCAGGAAGGAAATACTCAACCGGCATAAGATCAATATCGGCGACAGGTATACCGAACGCATCTGGGACATTTTACTGAGCACCGGTCTTGTAAGCCCGGTAATAGGCTTTGGCAACTCGGGAAAGCTGACCCTTACCAACGATGGCTACCAGCTGATGAATAAGTTTGGAAGCTACAGCGCTTTCCTGGAAGCTATGCAGAAGGAGCAACAGGTACAGCAAGGTATACAGCTGCCCCAGTTCATTATACAGACCGAGGACGATGATGATAATGACAACAAGCAGGAGGAGTCCGAAAAGGCGGTTGGCAGAAAATAGATATTTCAGTTTTGAACAGCGTATAAAAAGGAAAGTATGACAGAAGCGGTAACAGCACCATTGCAACTGACAGACAATGCGGTTGAAGAAATAAAAAGGCTGATGATGCTGCCTGGATTCGAAAAAGAACATTTTCTCAGGATCGGTGTAAAGGGTGGTGGCTGCTCAGGCCTGAGCTATGTGCTTGGTTTTGACATAAAAGAAGCTGACGACGACCTTTTTGAAATAAAGGGCATACCCGTCATAATGAAAAAAGCGCATGGTCTCTACCTGGCAGGTATGGAGGTAGACTATTCCAACGGCCTCAATGCCAGGGGATTTGTATTTAATAACCCTAACGCGAGCAGCTCCTGCGGCTGCGGCACTTCATTCGCAGTTTAAATGACCTGGTCGCTGAAATACCTGCTCTTGGCTGTTCTGTTAATACCGGTTACAGAAGCCGGCGCACAGGAGACGCCGGCCAAAAAGGCATCGGGAAAGAATGCCGGGAGCAGCAACGCCGAAAATGACAATTCAAGCCTGAACAAAAAAGACGCCCAGAACCGCAAACAGGGCATGTGGTATTTCGCGGTGGAGCCTTTGAGAGGCGAGCCGGGCTACAAGGAATTCGGCAATTACAGGAACGATCTCCGGACCGGCTTGTGGTATAAGCTGGATAGCGAAGACCAGCTGATGGCTATCGAGAACTATAAAAAAGGTGTTCTGAACGGGGAAGTACAGTATTATACAAAAGGCAGGTTGAGCTGTATCGGGCATTATCGTGGCCTCAACCCGGACAATAAGCTGGATTCCGTATGGGTAACGGACCCGGTTACCTATGCAGACACAATGGTCATTATCCCCAGCGAACGCGGCAGCCTGCGCCATGGCAGCTGGCGTTATTATGATCCTATGAGCGGCAGACTGGTCCGGGAAGAAGAATACCAGATTGACAACCTGATCGCTGAAAGGGATTATGAGTTTGTTTCCCGGTCAGATAGCGCAATCATCGAACAAAGAAAAGCGAGCCTGCCACATATGACCAACCCGACAGGTAAGAATCCCAAACGCAGAACCCCTAAATATACATACTGATCATCTCTTATTTGCAGGTTTCCCTGCTAAACAGTTCCATTGTATATTTGTGCCTTCAAAACAGGCAATGGAAAATTTATTCAACGAGTTTCATGCTGCTGATGCCGCCACCTGGAAAGCCAGGCTTGAAAAAGATCTGAAAGGGATTACTTTCAGGGAGCTTTCCGTCATTGACAGGAATGGCATTACCATACACCCCTTTTACACTTCAGAGGATATGGCTCCGGCATACCAGCCGCTGTCAAAAAATGCAGGATGGGAAATCTGTGCCAGAATACCCGTAACTGATGCCCGCGTAGGTAACAGGATGGCGTTGAATGAGCTGAACAATGGTGCTACAGGGATTTTTTTTGATATAAATGACAACACAGATATTCCGGTATTGCTAAAGGACGTTGAGCTCCATTATATTTATTCCTGTTTCCGGGTCGGGCCGGATCAGCCTGGAATCTTAAAGCAGCTGAAAGATTACCTCGCCGGGAAAGGCTATACCTTTCCTGCTATAAATACCTTTCTGTACTACGACCATATTGCCAGCTACCTGCAAACGGACAACCAGGAAATACTTGCTGCAGGACGGAAGTGGTCGCTTGCGCTTTTTAAAGAAACAGGGGTTATCGGGATTGACGGGGGCATTTTCCTTAATGCGGGAGCCGCTACTACCTACGAGCTGGCTTGTAGCCTTGCCCTGGTAAACGAGTACCTCCACGCTTTATATGAAGACAGCCTGCTGGACGACCTCCGGAAGCTGCATATTACGCTCAGCACGGATACCGCTTTCTTTGAACAGATAAGCAAGCTTCGCGCGTTCCGGAAATTACTGGATCTTCTGTGCGATCAATATAACTGTAGCCCTGGTATACACCTTCACGCAGAAACAGGGCAAACATACCAGTCTCCTTTTGACAGCTACAGCAACCTGCTCAGGAGCACCGTTGCCGGTATGGCGGCTGTTATAGGCGGATGTAACAGCCTGTATATTCATCCATTTAACGAAGCTGTCCTGCCAGGTGATGATTTTGGCAGAAGGATGAGCCGCAACCAGCAATTGATCTTCCGGGAAGAGAGCTACCTGGATAAGGTTGGAGATGCTGCAGCAGGTTCTTATTATATAGGAACGCTTACAGATCAGCTGGCGGATAAAGCATGGGAACTTTTTAAGGAGATCGAATCGGAGGGGGGGCTGCTGAAAGCCTTTGAAAAAGGGATCGTTACCGGCAATATCCGGCAACAGGCCGACCGGCTGATCAGCGAATATAAAGAAGGGAAAAAGGTGCTGGTTGGTGTCAATAAATTCCCTGCTCCCGGCGACGCACCTGTTTACACGGCAACGGAGCCTGTTACAGATGATAAAGTAATAAGACCGCTGTCGATCGCTGAAGCTATATTACAGCCTTAATAATACCTCCAGGTTATGCAAACCGTTTTAGAAACAGAAAGGCTATGGCTCCGGTTATCCACACCGGAAACATACAAAGAAGTTTTTGAGCATTATACCGAAGAAGATGCAAAACGATACCTGGGTATTGATACGGATGAGGCCTGGACGGAACAGAAGACGAAATATGAAGGTGGGCTGACGACTTTCCGTACTTCGTTCGCCTGCTTTCACCTTATTGAAAAAAGCAGCGGCAGGATCATTGGTGACTGTAGCCTGCATACCTGGTACCTGCTGCATTCAAGAGCCGAGATAGGTTATGGTCTGAGGAAAGAAGAGGATAAGAACAAAGGGTTTATGAAAGAAGCCATTTTGCCGGTCATCAGGTATGGTTTTGAAACTATGGACCTGAACAGGATAGAAGCTTTTATCAGCCCATGGAATATACCATCCCTGAAACTGGTAAAGTCAATAGGCTTTAAGGAAGAAGGCCGTCTCAGGGAACATTACCGCAAAGACGGTATTATTGAAGACTCGCTGGTGTACGGCTTGCTTCGCAAAGAATTCAAACTATAAAAAATTTCAGCATGCGCAAAGACTTTTCGCGTATCATATATAGCCCTGCTGCCGCTTCCGGCCAACAGGCAGACAAGGATAACAGTATCTGGACAACCGCAGAGGATATTACTGTTAAAAGCCGGTTCTCGGCAGATGATGTCAGCCAGGCAGGACACCTGGGATTTGCAGCAGGTATTGCTCCCTTCCTTCGTGGACCTTACAGCAGCATGTATGTTAAAAACCCCTGGACTATAAGGCAGTATGCAGGCTTTAGCACCGCCGAGGAAAGTAATGCGTTTTACAGGCGTAATCTTGCCGCCGGCCAGAAAGGGCTTTCCGTTGCCTTTGACCTCGCTACCCACCGTGGTTACGACAGCGACCATGAACGTGTGGTGGGTGATGTAGGCAAAGCCGGCGTAGCCATTGACTCCATACTGGATATGAAGATACTCTTCGACCAGATACCACTGGACGAGATGAGCGTATCCATGACCATGAATGGCGCGGTATTGCCTATTCTCGCTTTTTATATTGTCGCTGCTGAGGAACAAGGCGTAAGCATGGATAAGCTGAGCGGTACTATCCAGAATGACATACTGAAAGAGTTCATGGTACGCAATACCTATGTTTACCCTCCTGAGGCATCCATGAAGATCATCGCGGATATTTTCGAATTTACCTCGAAGCATATGCCCAAGTTCAATTCGATATCCATCAGCGGCTATCATATGCAAGAGGCCGGGGCTACTGCAGATATCGAGCTGGCTTATACGCTGGCGGACGGGCTGGAATATATCCGGACCGGTATTAAAGCAGGACTTAATATTGACGATTTCGCACCGCGCCTTTCGTTTTTCTGGGCAATCGGCATGAACCATTTTATGGAGATAGCCAAGATGCGTGCCGGCCGCATGATATGGGCCAAGCTGGTAAAGCAGTTCAACCCGCAGAAAGAAAAAAGCATGGCCCTGCGTACGCACTGCCAGACAAGCGGCTGGAGCCTTACAGAACAGGACCCTTTTAATAATGTTACCCGTACCGCGATCGAAGCGCTTGCCGCAGCTATGGGGCATACCCAGAGCCTGCACACCAATGCCCTGGATGAAGCGATAGCCTTGCCGACAGACTTCAGCGCGCGCATAGCACGCAATACACAAATAATACTGCAGCAGGAAACAGATATATGCAGGACTGTTGATCCCTGGGGCGGCGCTTATTATATCGAGTACCTGACAGACCAGATAGCCCGCAAAGCCTGGCAGCTTATCGGGGAAGTGGAAAAGCTCGGCGGTATGGCCAAAGCTATAGAAACCGGCGTTCCCAAAATGAGGATCGAAGAAGCTGCAGCACGTAAACAGGCGCGTATCGACAGTGGCAAGGATGTAATTGTAGGCGTCAATAACTATATTACTGATGAGCCTTCCAATATAGAGATACTGGAAGTGGACAATACCAGGGTACGGCAGCAGCAGCTGGCACGCCTGGAGCAATTAAAAGAGCAGCGGGACAATAGCAAAGTTCAGAAAGCGCTGGATGCGCTGACGGCTGCAGCAAAGAGCGGGCAGGGCAACCTGCTGGCGCTGGCCATAGCGGCAGCCAAAGAAAGGGCTACTCTGGGTGAGATATCATTGGCCCTTGAAAAGATATACGGACGTTACCAGGCAAGGGTCAGGTCGATTGCCGGCGTCTACGCTAAAGAAATTGATATGGACAAGAATTTTGAAGAGGCACGGCGGCTTGCGGATGAATTTGCGGAAACGGAAGGACGAAGGCCGCGTATTATGATCGCCAAGATGGGACAGGATGGCCATGACCGTGGGGCCAAGGTAATCGCTACCAGCTTTGCCGACCTCGGCTTTGATGTCGATATCGGCCCCTTGTTCCAGACACCGGCCGAAGCGGCAAAACAGGCCGTCGAAAATGACGTGCATGTTCTGGGCGTGTCCAGCCTGGCAGCAGGACATAAAACGCTCGTACCGCAGGTGATCGAGGAGCTGAAAAAATATGGCCGCGATGATATCATGGTTGTTGCCGGCGGTGTTATTCCGCAGCAGGACTACGACTTCCTATTCAGCGCAGGCGTATCATTCGTATTCGGACCCGGTACCATTATCGCCAAAAGCGCCATAGAAGTATTGAAAAAGTTAATGGCAAACAACTGATATCATGAATTTCTACACCCGCAAGCTGATCAAGCCGGAAGACCTGAACGCCAACAATACCCTGTTCGGAGGCAGCCTGCTGCGCTGGCTGGACGAAGAAGCGGCGATATATACGATCATCCAGCTGGGTACCAGCCGCTGTGTCACCAAGTTTATGTCTGAAATAAACTTCGTCAGCTCTGCCAGGCAGGGAGATATAGTAGAGCTTGGTATCAAGGCTACTAATTTCGGCCGTACCTCGCTGACGCTTACCTGCCAGGTACGCAACAAGATCACCCAGAAGACGATACTGACGATCGATAAAATGGTATTTGTAAGCGTGGATGAGCATGGCGCTCCCACACCTCATGGCAGAACAGAGATCACCTATACGGATGAGCGGTTAAGAGAAGAGTGAAACAAAGCCGGTCATGATATATTACGGCATATAAATCCTTAAAAAGACACCTATTTGAGCAGGACATTGAGCATACAGGATTACCTGGACGGCCTCCGGAAGGGCGACATCGCAATGCTAAGCAAGGCGATCACGCTTATTGAGTCAACCAGGGCCGAGCACCAGGAATCGGCCATGCAGCTTATAGACGCAGTATTGCCGCTTACCGGCAATTCGGTACGTATAGGCATAACAGGTGTTCCCGGCGTCGGGAAAAGTACCTTTATCGAGGCCTACGGCATGATGCTGATAGCGCAGGGAAAAAGGGTAGCCGTACTGGCTATTGATCCTTCAAGCAATATCAGCAAAGGCAGCATATTGGGCGATAAAACAAGAATGGAAAAGCTGTCCGTTCATCCCCATGCCTTTATCCGGCCTTCTGCCGCCAGCGGCAGCCTGGGAGGCATCACTTATAAAACACGCGAAGCAACCTTATTGTGCGAGGCTGCAGGGTTTGATACGATCATTATTGAAACTGTAGGTGTGGGGCAAAGCGAAACAGAAGTAAGCCATATAACTGATTTCTTTTTATTGCTGATGCTGGCTGGCGCAGGAGATGAGCTGCAGGGTATCAAAAGAGGCATTATGGAGATGGCCGATGGATTGGCGATCACCAAAGCCGACGGGAACAATATAGAAAAGGCGAAAGCCGCAAAGAGCGAGTATGCCCGGGCGCTCCATTTTTTACCACCCCACCCTTCGGGCTGGCATCCCGAGGTAAAAATATGCTCTTCCTATGATCAGACCGGTATCGCTGAGGTAGCGGCAATGGTAGAAAAATATATGCGCCACCAGGTAGCCAGTGGATATTTCACCAGGAAAAGAAATGAGCAGAATCTTTATGCTTTTCAAAGATTGCTCAATGAAAAATTAAGGATGATCTTCCTTGGCAGACCCGGCCTTAAAGAATCAATCGTCAGCATTGAGTCTGCAATTACCGCCAACAAAATAAGCCCGTATTCTGCGGTAGCAAAAATTATCGGAGCAATAAACAAAGCCCCGGAACAATAGTCCGGGGCTTTTATTTCGCGATTGCAATTATATTCTTTCAATAACTACGGCCGACGCGCCGCCACCGCCATTACAGATACCGGCAGCACCTATCCTGGCATTGTTTTGCTGCAATACATTCAGCAGGGTAACGATGATCCTTGCTCCGCTTGCGCCCAGGGGGTGACCAAGCGATACCGCGCCACCGTTTACATTCACACGCTCCGGCTTCAGGTCCATTAGACGGCAATTGGCAAGCCCTACTACGCTGAAAGCCTCATTTAATTCAAAGTACTCGACATCTTCCATTTTCAGCCCGGCTTTGGCTACAGCCTTAGGCACAGCCTTTGCCGGGGAAGTGGTAAACCACTCGGGAGCCTGTTCAGCATCAGCATAGCCACGAATAACCGCCAGTGGTTTAATACCAAGGGCATCCGCCTTTTCCCTGCTCATTAAAACGACAGCGGCTGCACCATCGTTCATCGTAGAGGCATTTGCCGCAGTAACGGAACCACCTTTTACAAAAGCGGAATTTAAGGCAGGTATCTTGTCGAATTTTACATTGAAGGGCTCCTCATCTTTTGAGAAGATCACCGGGTCGCCTTTACGCTGCGGGATTTCAACAGGTACGATCTCATTTTCAAAGCGGCCTTCGTTCACCGATGCCTGGCTACGCTGATAGCTCTGGATAGCAAAAGCGTCCTGGTCTTCGCGGCTTATCTTCATTTCGGCAGCTGTATTTTCAGCAGCATTCCCCATAGGGTAGTTATGATAAACATCAGTAAGACCATCTTTCGCAAGACCATCTATCATTTTTACATCACCGTATTTATTACCCCAGCGAAGGTTAGGACTATAAAATGGAACATTGCTCATGCTCTCCATACCGCCGGCAACAACCACATCGGCGTCCCCCAGCATAATGGCCTGCGCTCCCTGTACAATTGCTTTCATACCGCTTGCACAGACTTTATTTACCGTTGTGCAGTTTACTTCATCAGGCAGTCCGGCAAATTTTGCCGCCTGCCTGGCCGGAGCCTGGCCAAGGTTAGCCTGCATTACCGAGCCCATCAGCACCTCATCGATCTCTTTTACATCAAGCTTTATTCTATTCAAAGCGCCTTTAATGGCAAATGCGCCTAACTGTGTAGCCGAAAAGTCTTTTAAAGAACCGCCCCAGCTACCTATGGGTGTACGGACAGCCGATACAATACAAACTTCTTTCATTTCAATATAGTTATTTTAAAACGAAGCAAAAGTAACTTTTTTTTGAGTAAGTAATGCCTTACCTATTTCAGCCAGCTAACTGGGTTCAGTAAATATCTTTTTTGGCAGATTGAAGGAGCTTAAAGCGCTCATTCCCACAGGAAAATAATATCCATAGCAATATGATAAAAAAAGATATTACTAGCTATGTGGCGATCATACTGAGCATACAGCTCTTCATACCTCAAAAAATATTCATGCAGCTGGTAACAGTAATGACATCGAGACCCGCTACTACGTTTCCGGCGATGTTAAAAAGTATTTTACAACGCAGCTGCTATGATTGTCACTCCAACAATACCAGTTATCCCTGGTATAACAAATATATGCAGCCTGTAACCTGGGTACCGGATCATCATGTACAGGAGGCTCCCGGCCTGGCTGACACTATACGACAGCAAAACCACCTCCCTGCTGAACATTAGGCTGTAGTATATACCACCAAAAAATATTAAACCGAAGCTGTGTTACGCCGGATTTTGGCGCAGCGCTGCGGTAGCTTTGCTTTATTATTCCACGTTAAAAACAGTTTTACATATGGAAAAATTGAGCGAAACAGTTCAGCTGAACACGGATATGATTACAAGACTGGGATTCAGGGTAATGAACGAACCCGTCATCCTGCGGTGCATTCGTAACGGTGAGCCGCTGGAATTGAAAGTCTATTATTTTGAGAGCAGGAATATGGATGCGGTAATCTACTATACAGAAGCGTACATAATAGCCACCGGTATATTAAGACATAGTTCGGCTTTCCGTTTCCGGAAAAGCGACAATCATGAACTAATGCATAAGTATTGCCTGCATGCACTTTTCTTTGACGAGCAGATAGAGCAGGCATTTGACGAACAGAACAAATTTTCACCGCCTGCGCATCTTGATCAGCAAAAAGCCGCTTCCTTTCTCAATTCGGTGAGACTCTACTGGAACAGCCGGCATTTTGAAGAAACCTATAAAAACCTGGGCGGTATAGAATCACAAAAACAGCTTATCACCCATTAGAAAAGCCCCTGAAACACCTGTCACCATAGCCGGCGCCCGAGGAGGGGAGCCGGCTTTTTTTAACACCGGACGAAAACAGCTGCGCCATTTTTTGGCGCACATATTTAATATATTTGCCTGATAAACATATAGCATCAATATGTCTGTTTCCAATACCTATTTCCGCCATTTATGTATTCTCCGTAAGCTGCAAAAAGCTCCTGCCACCAAACAGGAGATCATGGATTATTACGAGCTGGAATGCGAGACACATGGATATGAATTTATTTTTTCCAGCCGTACTTTCCTGAGGGACAAAGAAGAGATTCTTGCCCTGCATAAAAAAGATATACATTACCGGGCCTCCGATAAGAAGTATTTTCTGGAAGAGGATGAAGTTCCCGATGATTTCGGCAACAGGATCACGGATGCCTACAATACATACCTGGCCCTGAATATGGCAGATGGTATTTCGGAATTTGTGCATCTTGAAAAAAGACGCCCCCAGGGTATGGAGCATTTCCACAGCCTGCTGCACGCGCTTAAAAACAGGCTCATTATTACCTTCAGCTATGAAAAATACCTGGATAATAACATTTCGGAGCGTCGAGCCGAGCCGCTTGCCCTGAAAGAATTCAAGGGACGCTGGTATCTCCTGAGCAAGGATATCAAGGACAACGTTATAAAGACTTTTGCCCTTGACCGGATGTCGGCGCTGGAGATCACACGGCAGAAATACAAACCGGAAAACGGTTTTAATGTCAATTCCTATTACCAGCATTGTTTCGGAATTATACGTCCAGCCGACCCGGAAACACGACCGGTAACCATAAAGCTGTCCTTTCAGCCCGATCGTGGAAAGTATATCAAGAGCCTTCCTTTGCATGAATCACAAAAAACGATCAGGGATACCGATGATGAGCTGCAGATAGAGCTGCAGGTATACATTACCCACGACCTAATTATGGAGCTGCTTTCCTATGGTCACGATATTAAAGTTATAGAACCGCTTACGCTCAAGAAAACACTGAACGGGATACTGGCTAAAGCCGATGCCCTGTACAAAGAATGATACGCTGTGTTCTTCTTTAATCTTTGGCACAGGATTCCTGTCAAAAGCATCGTATCATAGCCCTCATAAAAAAACCTTTACTTTGCTTTATGAGTACGAGATTTTCTTTTTCAAGGTTTATATTGCTGCTGCTGATCGCCGCATCCTGCAAATCAAAAAATGCCGATGCACAGGTAGACAAACGGCAGTCGGCGGGATCAAAGGAAAGGGCGCCGCAAGCACTCAGATGGGCGGACAGTGTTTACCGCCGGCTAAGCGAAACCGAACGCATCGGCCAGCTGTTTATGGTAGCGGCTTATAGCGGCGGCGATAAATTTAACCAGCCGCTGATTGAGCAGCTGATCGCCGCTCGCCAGATAGGCGGGATTATATTCATGCAGGGAACAGCGGAAAAGCAGGCGGAGCTTACAAACAAATACCAGGAAATGGCACAGGTACCCCTGCTCATAGGCATGGACGCGGAATGGGGGCTTGGCATGCGGCTGACGGGTGTTAAAAATTATCCCCGGCAAATGATGATAGGCGCCACCAGGGATACCGGCCTGATGTACGCAATCGGGAAAGCCTCAGCGGAACAATGTAAGCGGCTGGGTGTGCATATCAATTTCGCCCCTGACATAGATGTCAATAATAACCCTGCCAACCCGGTGATCAATTTCCGTTCTTTCGGGGAAGACAAGGAGCAGGTAGCGGCAATGGGGATAGCTTATATGAAAGGCTTGCAGGAAAATGGCGTCATGGCATGTGCCAAGCATTTCCCCGGTCACGGAGATGTGGCGACAGATTCCCATCTTGAGCTTCCCAGGATCGGCAAATCAATGGAAAGCCTGGAAGCGACTGAGCTGTACCCTTTCCGGAAACTCATAGAGGCGGGTGTGCAGAGCGTGATGATCGCACACCTGGACGTACCAGCCATAGAGCCGGAGCCCCACCTTCCGACAACGCTTTCTCATAAAGCGGTGACCGGCCTGCTCAGGGAAAAGATGGGATTCGATGGCCTGATATTTACGGATGCGCTGAATATGAAAGGTGTTACCAAATATTTCCCGGATGGAGAAACTGATCTGAGGGCCTTTCTCGCGGGGAATGACGTATTGCTGTTCTCACAGGATGTACCTTTGGCTATCAGGAAAATACAACAGGCTATCCGGGAGGGCCGCGTGACGGAAGCAGAGCTGAAATCAAGGGTTATAAAGATACTCTGCGCCAAATATAGCGCGGGCCTGGACCATATTAAGCCAATTCGCGCAGATCATGCCACGGAAGACATTAACAGGCAGACGGAGGATATCTGGCAGAATGTTGCCCGTAAAGCGGTTACTTTGGTAAAGGATGATAACGCGCTGCTGGAGAAGCTGGCCGATAAAAATACAAAGATCGCCTGCGCATCCTTGGCTGATACTACCGATCCGTTCATAACACTGCTAAGCTCAGACCTTCCCGGGATACAACTGTTACATAACCCGGCGGCGGCAACAGCGGCAAAGTATGACGCGGTTATTTTAAGCGTTCAGGCTTCTCCCCTGTATCCCGGCAAGGACGGCCATTACGGCCTTTCGCAACAGGCCGTTTCCCGGCTTGAGGCTCTAAGCAGGCTGCCTAATGTAATTGTGGTGGCTTTCGGAAACGCTTATGCATTACAGTTTGCCTGCAATGCCGGAACTTTAATTGCAGGTTATGAAGGAAACCCGCATTCCTACAAGGCAGTAGCTGATGTATTAACCGGCCGTCTCATTGCCCCGGGAAAGCTCCCGGTGACTCCTTGCCGTAAATAAATTGATCCGACATGAAAAAATCACTCATTATACTCCTGTCCCTGCTAACCTTATTTACAGCCAACAATAGTTTTGCCCAGAAAAGCAAAAAGCATAAAAGCAAAACCGTTCAGGTAAAGAAAAATGTAAAACACAAAAAAAAGACCACGGCAAAAAAAATTTCGGTCAATACTAGCACAAGTGCGCCTGTTGATTACAGCAGCCTTTTCAATAAAGTCTATCTTATACACGACAATAAGGAAATGCGGGCTTCGCTGATACGGGAAAAGGAGGCATTGAACAGGATGGAGTCCTTTATACAGAACGCTATTTACCAGCATGCATTTCCCGGCTGCCAGGTTTTTGCCTCAAAGAACGGACAGATCATCTACCAGAAGAGTTTTGGTTCCTTCAGCTATGATAAGCTGAAACCTGTGACGGATACATCGCTCTATGATATTGCATCGGTTACGAAGATCGTTGCCACTACGCTGGCCGTCATGAAGCTTTATGACGAAGGAAAGATCGCGCTGAACGGAACGCTGGCAGGCTATCTTTCCCGGGTAAAAGGCACGGATAAGGCCAGCCTGCGTATCAGCGACCTGCTCACCCACCAGGCAGGGCTCAAAAGCTGGATACCTTTTTATAGAAGCACCTTGGACAGTATTACGAAAATGCCCAGAAATGATATTTACAGCACACGTAAAGACAGTGTGTTCACAATACCTGTAGCCAGCAATTTTTACATGAACAAAGCGTATGTGGATACCATATGGGAAACGATCGTTAACAGCCCGCTTGAAAATAAAGGGCGGTATGTTTACAGCGATCTTGATCTCCTGTTTATGCAAAAGGTGGTAGAAGCCGTAACGGGCAAACCGCTGGAACAATATGTAGATGAAAACTTTTTCCAGCCCCTGGCCCTGAAGCATACCATGTACAATCCATGGAAAAAAGGTTTGCAGAAGCAATGCGCCCCTACAGAAAATGACCAGGCATTCAGGCTGCAATTGCTGCAGGGATATGTGCATGATCCGGGAGCCGCAATGGCAGGTGGTGTTGCCGGACATGCAGGTGTTTTTTCCAATGCTGCTGATATCGCTGTCGTCATGCAGATGCTGCTTAACGGCGGTGAATACCGGGGAAGGAAATACATCAGCAAGGAAACCATCCGCCTTTTTACCGGGTACCGGTCCGGTATCAGCAGGCGTGGATACGGCTTTGATAAACCGGAGAAAAAAGCAGGCGACGGAGGCCCTGCATCTGCTTTATGCGGTAAGACTACATTCGGGCACCAGGGCTTTACGGGCACCTGTGCCTGGGCAGATCCCGAGACCGGTATAGTTTTTGTCTTTCTGGCCAACCGTGTTTACCCTTCAGCTGATAACTCACTGATTAACAGTCTGGGAGTCCGGACGAAAGTCCAGGATTATATTTACCAGGCCCTGGGTGAGCAGCATTAATAACATCATTTTATGACGCTATTACCCGGTACTATTGTGCCGATATGACTTATAATGTACCTTTGTCTTTTCATTTAAAAATTAATCTTCTTTAAACATACAATAAAAATGGCAGCAGTATTCACCGATGCAAACTTTGAAGCAGAAGTATTGCAATCAGACAAATTATCAGTAGTAGATTTCTGGGCTCCCTGGTGCGGACCTTGTATCGCATTAGGACCAACCATTGACGCCTTGTCGAAAGAATACGACGGTAAAGTAAATGTGGGCAAAGTAAATGTGGACGAAAATCCGAATTTATCTGTAAACTACGGTGTTACCAGTATACCCTGTGTCCTTTTTATTAAGAACGGCCAGGTAGTGGACAAGCAGGTAGGAGCAGCGCCTAAATCTGCATTTGACAAAAAAATACAATCACACCTGTAAATAAGGACCGGAGAAATTTATTCCGATACCGGCAGGCATTGCGTCTGCCGGTTTTCTTTTTCCCAGATTTGACAAACATATCCTCCTTTTTTATGTTTGCATATCCAAACTGTTCCTGCTTATGAAGCTAAGCTATATTATGGCACTTATGATGACCGGTGCAATACTGGCCGGCTGCAGCAATGAAAACGCACAAAAGGATGCACATACTGCCTCTGCTCCCGCGTACACCGATACGGTGCTGCCTGAAAAATGTTACAAGCGCCTGGAAGGCACTATTGCAGGGCAACCTATAGTGCTGCACCTCCAAAGGGCGGGCAGCCGGTTTAATGCAATGTATTACTATACAAGCCAGGGCAGATGGATAACGCTCGATTACCTCAAAGACAGCAGCAACAGCAACCGGTTCTCTTTTTATGAATACACATCGGGTAATCCCGACCTGAACAGCAGCGATGTAAAAAATGCCAGACTCAGTTTCACATACAGCAATGGCAGCATAACGGGACAATGGATAAGCGGCGACAATGCAAAAAATTACGATTTTACCCTGAAGGAAACATATCCTGAAGGCGCGTACCGCTTTACTACGATATATCTCGCCGATTCTGTAATCGGGTTTGATAGCAAGCCAGACGGACCCAAGGGCAATATCAGTGAATTCTTCGTTTTACCTGAAGGCAATGATGCAGCTGCGCTATGGCTGCAGACAGAAATAAAAAAAATACTTTACCTCGATTCTGCCGGGAAAGGGATGAGTATCGAAGAGGCGATCAGGAAAAGCAACAAAGCCTACCTCGCTTCCTATAAAAATGATATCAAAGCAATGGAAAATGAAGAATTTATGGCCACGCTTAATTATGAATCCATGCAGGAAGTATCGGTACGTTATAATGAACGCGGTTATGTGATTCTTGAATCTTTATCCTACGATTATTCCGGCGGGGCCCACGGCAATTATGGCAGCGCATTGTACTGTCTTGATGCTGCAAGTAAAAGGCGACTCGCGTTGCAGGATGTGATCGCTGCGGATTCCAGCCAGTTAAGAACTTTGCTGGAAAAGAATTTCCGGGCACAGATCCGCCTTGCGGCATCGCGGCCATTAACTGAATACCTGTTTGAGAACCGCCTGATGCCCAACGACAATTTTTATTTTACCAACAAGGGGATCGGCTTCCTCTATAACCCTTATGAAATAGCAGCTTATGCTTTAGGGCAGATCAACGTGTTCATACCTTATACAGAATTGAAACAGTATATCCGCCCTGATTTCGCAAAAAGAATGGGCCTGTAATATCAGGCGTCACGCACAAAAAAGCCGGATATATCCGGCTTTTTTGCGTTAAGAAGTATACGGCAAGAAATCTGCTATAAAGAAAAGGCCCACCTGCTCCGGTCAACTCAGAACAGGCGGGCAGGTATTAAAACTTTAGGCTTAGTTTTTCCCGGCAAAACGCAGTAGTTTATTACCCATTATACCGGCGCCCAAAAACACCAGGAGGGTTACCGCGCTTATAATACTCATTATGATCATTACCTGAAATTTTAAAGGGTGAATTAATTTAATTGCTTGCTATGTCCTTTACCAGGTCGCGCCACTCCTCCAGTTCGGGTATGCCCGGTTTCCGCTTACCGAAGAACTGGATGATCATTTCTCCTTTTTCATCATATATCTCCAGCGCTGTAATAGTTCCGTCTTCCGAGGGTTTCTTTACAATAAACGAATGGGCAATAGCCGTTTCTTTAAGATGCAGGTTAAAATCGGGGTCCAGCACATTGAACCAGGGGCCGGCTTCCATTACTTTATTTACTGTTCCCGTATGTATCTGGATACATCCCCTGTTGCCGACAAAAACCATAATGGGTACCTGGCGATCCGCAGCCGCAATCAATGCCTTGCGGGAAATATCGTTAGGAACTTTTTCTACAAAGCCTTCCGGCGCCATACGCATGGCCTGCAATCTTGAAACACCGAACCTGCCGAGAAGTCCAAAGAACTGGTGCGAGTCCGTAATATTTTTCCAGGCTTCGCGGAAGCCTTCCACATCAATCTCATTATCCGGCTTTTCTTCTGCCCTGGCCGGGTAAGGTATTACTTCCAGGTCAGTTGTTTGCACAGCAGCTGTATATTTCTTAACCAGGGCATGGTATGCGTCTGTATTGCTTTCTTCAATGCAATAAATCTTATGAACCGCATCGCCACCCTTATCAAAGAACTGGATGCTCAACCGGTCATTCTCATTTACTGCGTATGCAGAAGCCCAGTGCATCATGAACAGACGGAGATCTATATCCGGGTTAACGGCGGTACCTACAGGCCCCTGGAAAGCAATATTGTCATATATACCTTTACGCTCATGCACGGCATCATCATTACGGGTCAGTGCCATTACCTTACCCAGTGCAATTACTTCCGGCAGCAGCTCCTGCCAGTTACCTTCCAGGCGTATCGCAGTATTGCCAACACCACTTGCTACCAGCTGCGCTTCACTTACACCCAGCTGCTTTGCAGCATCGCGGATCCTTTGTTTCGGGCTTTCCGCCTTTAATTGCTCATATTTTTCCTTCAAAGAAATGGTTGCTGTCGACATAATTATCAGATTGTTCTGTTTGTTTATTATTTATTTGACCGTTTACTGTAATAAAGGGATAGCCATAAGCGGCAGGATAATGGATCATTGCGGCAACATCAAATGTTGTTCTTATCGCTTCCTCATTCATTACTGAATATTTATCTCCGAATGCTACAGATCGCCCTTTTTTCAGCAGTAATACATCGTCTGCATATTGCATCGCCAGGTTCAGATCATGCAATACCGCGATAACGGTAAAGCTGTTTTCCGTAAGTGTCTTTACCAGGGCCATCAGCTGATGCTGGTAGTGGATATCCAATGCGCTTACCGGCTCATCCAGCATAATCAGCTTTTCGCCGGGAGGAGCATCCCAAACCTGTACCAATACCCTTGCCAGCTGTACCCTTTGCTGCTCTCCGCCGGAAAGCGTCAGGTAATTCCGCTCCATCATTCCTTCTACACCCACATAAGCAGCAACCTCTTTTATTACGTTTTTGCAATGGGTTGTCAGCTTACCGCTGAAGTGGGGATATCTTCCCATTTCTATAATTTCCCTGGCCCTAAAAGGCAACAGTATATTATATTGCTGTCTCAATACTGCACGTTTCCGGGAGAGCTCTCCGACCGGGTAGCTGCCCAGGTCCTGCCCGTTCCATGATACAGTTCCTGCGGAAGGCCTGATATCGCCGCTTAATATTTTCAGCAATGTAGATTTTCCCGCCCCGTTAGCGCCCATTACTGCAGTAAACGTGCCTGTACGCACCACTATATTTATATCCTGCAGCAGGTTACGCCCCCTGATCCTGAACCCGATATTGCTTATTTTCAGCATCGCTTCTTATTACATTATGCTTTTACTTTTTTCCTTCAGCAGCAGGTAAAGGAAAAAAGGACCTCCACCCAGCGCCGTTATAATTCCTATCGGTATCTCTATAGGCCCGGCTATTGTCCTGCTTACGAGGTCAGCCAGGACAAGCAGGATGGCTCCGGACAATGCTGATCCGATGATCAGCTTTTTATGTTCCGGCCCGATGATCATTCTTACGATATGCGGTACTACAAGCCCTACAAACCCTATTACTCCCGAAACAGCCACAGAGGCCCCTACCCCCATAGCGCAAAGGATCATAATAGTATTTTTCAGCCGTTCCACCCGTATGCCAAGATATGCGGCATCGCTCTCTCCCAGGCTGAAGGCATTCAGCTGTCTTGACAGGAACGGCATCCCTGCGATGCAGGCAATGCAGAAAGGAGATATCCCCGCAACATTAGTCCAGTTGGCTCCGCCCAGGCTCCCCATCATCCAGAAGGTAACGCTGCGCAACTGCTGATCGTTGGCCGACAAGGTCACGAAACTGGTAAGGGCCCCCGCAAGCGCATTAACGGCAATTCCAGCCAGCAGCATAATGCTCACATTGGTTTTCCCTTTCTGCTGCGCGATCCGGTACACCAGCAAGGTAGCCAGCAACGCGCCTGCGAAAGTTGAAACGTTCAGGCTGTACTGCCCCAGCAGGGACTGGAATCCGGAGAATAACCTGGCGCCCAGCACAATCATCAGTACCGTGGTAGCCGAAGCGCTGGTGCTGATACCTATCAGCGCCGGGTCAGCAAGCGGGTTACGGAAAAGTCCCTGCATCGCCGCTCCGCATACAGCCAGCGTAGCGCCTATGAGCAATGCCATAGCAACGCGCGACAACCTGATGATCCAGAATACATTTTCCTGCTGCTCGGTAAATATGATACCGGTATCCATGCCGATCTTTTTACAGATCATGGCGAATATAGCTTCCGGGCTTATTGCCAGCGCGCCGGTACCGGCCGCCCATATACATACCCCCAGCAGCAGTATTACCAATAAAATAAAGAACCCTTTCAATTATTATGTTTAAAAATTATCTTCCTGGTACCGTTATTTTTTCTCATGTATCAATTCGCCCAGCTCTTTTATTGCCTCACCTACCCTCGGGCCGAAACCGGAAAGCTTTTCTCCGTCCATTTCAACAAAACGTTTATTTTTTCCTGCATTCGTCTGCGCAACGCCGGGAGCTTTCATTAACCCTTCGGCGCCGTCGAGGCTTTTCATACCAGACTCAAACAGGAGAATAACATCCGGATTTTGCTTCACCAGCGCTTCAGCTGTCAATGGTTTGAAATCTTCGAAATCGCTTCCCGCATTTGTACCGCCGGCCAGCGCTATCATCGTTGCCATGGGCGTACCCGTACCGCTTACCTGTAGGGTGCCGGCGCCCCTGGCATAGATAAACAATACCTTAGGATGGTCAGTATACTGCGGCAGTGCTTTTATAGAATTATCGATCGCAGTGATCATTGCGGCAGCCGCTTCTTTCTTATGGAACGAGTCAGCCAGGGTATTAATTAATTGTTTCGTTCCTTCTACGCTGTATTCCTGCTTTATTTTCCAGACCTTGATGCCTGCCTGTTCCAGCTGGGCGGCCTGCTCCGGCTTAATACCCCGCTCTTCGAGGCTTAAAACATAATCCGGCTTCAATGCAATAATTGCTTCTGTATTTAAGTTATGCGTATGGCCTACTTTAGGAAGCGACTGAACGGAAGCGGGGAAATTACTGGTTATATCTACTCCTGCAAGGTTCTTTTCCATTCCGAGGCCGGATAGTATTTCGGTAAGCGCACCGCTGAGGGATACGATGCGGAGGTCCTTTTGCGCCTGTTCCGGCGTATCCTGGTTACCTGTATCAGTTGATGAATTACAGGAAAATAAAAAGGAACTGAGCACGAATAACAAAGCAGTGCCAAAGGAGTAAGATCTCATACAAAAGATTCTTTAAAAGATTGGCGCAAAAGTACTGTCATGAAAATGTAAAGAATTTCAAAATCGGGAAAATTAGTTTCAAAATCGGGAAAAGGATTTCCGGTAAAGATATTTCTGCTACGGCCGGGCTGAGTAACAGATTTTTATGGAATTTTAGTTGTAAATTACAGCTGCTTTCGGCCAGGGCGCTGGTGACCAAAAGAACAGGACTAAATATATGCTCAAAAAGCTCTTCTTCTTATGCATAGCTATGCTTGGAGTATTCTGTCTCCAGGCGCAAACCAATATTGAGACTTTTGGACAAAACCGTATCCAGTACAGAAGGTTTGAATGGAAATTCTTTGATGCCAACCATTTCAAGATATATCATTACGACCGTGCAGGCAGGGATCTGGCCCGTTATGTAGCCGAGCAGGCCGAACAGGACGTAAGCGCAGTAGAAAAAAGGCTGGGTGGGCTATTTCCCGATAAGCTGAACATTATCCTGTACAATTCCTTTGACGATTTCCAGCAGACCAATATAGGGCTGAACAGCGAGATACAGGTACAGAACAATACGGCAGGAACAGTAAACCTGGTAGGTGATAAGCTGATCATTTATTACACCGGTAATCATGCCGACCTGAAACAGCAGCTGCGTAAGGGAATGGCCCAGGTGGTAATGGAGCGCCTGCTATTTGGGGAGAATGTACGGGAAATGGTAAAGAATGCGGTATTGCTTAACCTTCCGCCATGGGCTACCCAGGGGTATATAGATTATGTCGTAGAGGGATGGACAGCCGACTCGGACGATGCCTGGAAGAATTACATGGCCCGTGAGGGTAAATTGTATTTCGATGTGCTTGCCGACGAAAATCCTTCGCTTGCGGGAAAAGCATTCTGGAAGTATATTTCAGAGAAATATGGTGAGAACAATGTCAAAAACCTGCTTTATCTCACACAGCTTAAAAGCAGCCTGAACAACGCGCTGAAGCTGAGCTTCAGTCAATCGTTAAAACAGACTTCCGATTCCCTGATAGATTATTACCGGAAACGCTACAATTTTGAAGAGCAGCTGTTTGAAAACCCGGAGCAGGAAAAAACGCTGATCAATGTGGCCGTTCCCAAGGATGAGAGCCATATAAGGAATATTATGATCTCCCCCCGCGGTACTGATGTGGCATATGTACAATGGGAGCACGGTGAGTTCAGAGTGGTGCTGGAGAAAACAACCTATATAAACGGGGAACGCAAAAATGAACGCGCAACATTGCTTACCGGGGGCGTGTTCAATTACAGGGATGTTGATGACCCCGATTACCCGATGCTTGCCTGGTCGAATACCGGCTTCAAGCTTGGCATTATCTACAAGAAAAAAAACCAGGTCCGTATTAAGGTGTACAACTCCGCCAAAGGACAAATGGCGCAGTATATTGTACCGGCGTCGCGTTTCGACCGTATCCTCAGCTTTACTTTTATGGAAGATGATGATAAGCTGGTTATATCGGCTATCAGAAAGGGGCAATGCGACCTGTTTGAATACAGGCTCAAGGGCGGACGTATCCAGCAGATCACTGATGATGCATGGGATGACCTGCAGCCGATCTATGTAAGCGGGGGCTCCCGCAAAGGAATTGTGTTTTTATCCAACAGACCGCAGCCTTATATCAATATCAAACCATTGCCCAACGAGCTGCCGACCGGGCCGCTGAACGCTTATTTCTATAGTTCCACCACCCAGAGCTACGACCTATTGCAGCTGACGCATCTTAAGAAAGGGAATGTTGAGCAGGTAATTCCCTATGGAAGCGATCATTTTGCCTTTTTATCGGATAAAAGCGGGGTACGTAACCGTTATGTGGTAATGTTCGGCAGGGACACCAAAAATATGGACTCGGCCTACAGCGTTCCCATGACCAATTATGGCCGTAATATACGCTACCAGCAATATAACCCAGCAAGCGGAAAAATTGCCGAAGTAATACAAACACCGGATTACTATAATATCTATTTCAGAAATATTGAATTGCCTGCACCTGATGGCCCCGCTGAACCCAAACAACCGATATTGCTGCAACATGTAGATGGCGTGGTAGAACGTAAAGAGCTAAGGATCCAGGACGCGATCCCGCTGAACAGCAGCGAACAGGTGATGATGAATTCAAATTCCGGTCATCTTGATATAAAGTCGGGCAATGAATTTCAAAGCGAATTTGTACGGTCTCCTTCCATTCCGGATGATAATGCAGCAGACAGTTCCGGTATTACCCCCGTTCCCGAATCGCAGGATTTTGCCCGTAAGCTGTCTATCAAGAATACGGCCGATTCATTATCTGCCGAAGATCAGCATGCCAAGACCTACCGCGCCTCTGATACAGCCACGCTTACCCGGCTGGAAGAGGGCGCTGCAGCAAAAAGAATATTGTACGTAGACAGTAGTTATATGGACCTGAGGTCGGAGCCCTACCGTTTATCTTTCAAGCCGGACTTTTTTAGCGTCAGGGTGGATAACAGTATTGTCTTTAACCGCTACCAGTCTTATACCGGTAGTGGCGGCCAGTTCACCAACCCTTCCATCGGAGGCATGTTACTGGCTAACCTTATTGATAAAATGGAAGATTACCGGTTTACCGCAGGTGTAAGGATACCGGTCAATTTCTCCGGCCTTACCTATTTCGCCCAGTTCGAGAATGTACGCAGGCGGGTCGACTGGTCCATTACCTTCCTCCGCCAGGAAAATAAGTATAATTATAGCTTCGTATTTGATAATATGCCGCCCGGCGTCCCTGCTGTTGTTGAGCCAGGGAAAACAATAACGTCCATGTTCCAGGGAAGCGTGTCTTTCCCCTTTGACAAAGTCAAAAGCGTAAAGATGCACCTGGGATTGCGTGAAGACAAGATGGTGATCAAAGCACAGGACCAGTTCGGGCTGGTATTACCTTCTACCAAAGATTACTGGCTGATGAGCCGCGTCGAATTTATCAATGACGACACCAGGAATCCCACGCTGAATATATGGAACGGGCTTCGCTACAAGATCTTTGGAGAATATATGTACAAGCTATATAGTAATAATGAGTATTACAGCATTGGCGGTACAGAGGCCAGCACCAAGACGCAGGGCTTTTATAATGTAGGATTTGACCTGCGCTATTACAAGAAAATATATAAAAATTTCATTGGTGCGGTAAGGGTTGCCGGCGCACACTCCGGCGGTAACCAGCAGATACTTTATTTCCTCGGGGGAGTAGACAATGATGTAAACCCCAAGTATAATGCTTATCTCCAGCCTACGTTGCAGAACAGCTACGCCTTCCAGGCGCTGGCGACTAACCTGCGCGGCTATCCGCAGAATGCGCGCAACGGGAACACTTATGCCGTCATGAATACGGAGCTGCGCTTCCCTATACTGGGAACGCTTATGCGGAGGCCGGTTCAGTCGTCGATCCTGAAACATCTGCAGGCAGTAGCTTTCCTGGACATGGGGTCAGCATGGGAAGGCCTGCTACCGGATGAAAATTATTCCAACAGGACCAATACGGTTTACTGGCCGGACCAGTTTAGCCCTATCGTAAAAGTTGATGTGCCCAGCAATGCTGTGGGCGGCCTGGCTGTAGGCTATGGCGCCGGCCTGAGAACAATGGTTTTCGGCTACTTCCTGCGCTTTGATGCCGCATGGAACATCGAGCGCAAATTTTCCTGGTATTTTTCGCTTGGGACAGATTTCTAAAGCAGGCAATTGTAGTTCCGTTAGCTCAGCAGCTCACACGGCTTGATACCAGCTATTTTTTTAAACGAAGTGCTGAAATGAGAAGCGCTGCCGAACCCGAGGCGAAAGGCAACTTCGTTAACGGTGAGATTCTTTTGCTGCAGCAGCTCCTTTGCCCGTTCGATACGCTGGTACTGAAGGTACTCATGGATCGTCTTTCCGAACATAGCCTTAAAGCCCTTTTTCAGATAACATTCATTCATACCGACTTCTCTTGACAGCTCACGTATGGTCAGCGGCTGATCAAGATTGTTAAGAATGATCCGCTGTGCCTCCGTTACCTTGTCACGCTCTCTTGTATTACTCAGGAAACTACACGCCGGAAGCTTATTGGCCTCGTCGGGCACCATAAAGGCCTCAAGCGCGAAACGGAGCAAAGATATCGCCGCCTCCTGGCGCTTCAGCATTAGGATCAGGTCATTCGGCTCCCCGGTTCTGAACTGGTTAAATATATCCAGCGTTTCCCTCGATGTGCTGTTAAGAGAAAAAGCCTGCTCCGTAGTCCTGTCACAGCGGAACGGCTGCTTTTTGCAGATAAGCGCATCGGGCCACTGGTGAAAGAAATCAGGTCTGAAAGTGAGCTGGATAACGCGGTGGGTATCCCCGGCTTTATTATTGGGTTCAGGTATGAACGTAAGCTGCAGGTAATATTTACCATCCTCTACCGGGTAGAAGTTAAGTAATGATACTTCATCATTCCGGTCCAGGTTGTCGGAAGGCATTACTTCAGCAATGTGCAGGTCCAAGAATGAGCTTAGTACCTCCGTATGGCTGGACAAGGTCACAGAGCAATCTCCAAAGAAGCGGATTAAAAGATCTTCTTTGGGCCTGCTTTCGAATCTGACCATTGCTGCCTTTCCCATAAGACGGCAAAGATAGGTATAAGCAAATTATTTTTCAGGGCAATGATTCATATATATAAAGTTAATTTCAATATTAATATAGTTTTAATGACAATATTAAATCCCTGGTCGCTATTTTTATCAAAATCGCTTAACTTTGCTATCCTTTATAAAGCTATTTTGTCTATGTCTCACGATACTACACATGCACCTGCTGATAAACCAAAGGCTTCAAGCACTGCTGCTTTCTTTGCAGTATTGATTTTTATAGGTTTTATATTAGGTCTTATTAACTTCACCCAAAGCATGAGCCACGATGAACCTGGCCATGGAAGCGGTAGCCATACGGAGCAGCATGGCGAGACACATAAGGAAGCGGGTGCTCCCGGGCATCATTAATTAAATGATCCTCGGCGCACGCGGGTAAAGATTATTCATGCAAACGACAGATACCATTGCAGTAACAGGTGCAGCCGGCTTTATCGGCAGTTGCCTGGTTGCCGCCCTTAACGAATCCGGCTTTGAACAGCTTGTGCTGGTTGACGATTTTTCGGATGAGCAAAAGGTTTTCAATCTTAAGGGCAAGAAGTACGCCCATAAAGTTCACCGGGAGCAGTTCAGGGACTGGTGTGAAGCACATCCGAAAACCATACAGTATATTTTCCACCTGGGCGCCCGTACGGATACCACCCTGCATGATTATACTGTTTTTAAGAAGCTGAATGTAGACTATTCAAAGGAGATATGGGAGTATTGTACAGAGGAAGGAATACCCCTTGTATACGCCTCGTCTGCGGCTACCTATGGAAATGGTGAATATGGCTATAAGGATGATGAGCAGATAATATCCTCCTTAAAGCCGTTAAATGCATACGGACAATCAAAGAATGATTTTGATATATGGGCGCTTGAACAGAAACACACTCCCCCTTTCTGGGCAGGATTGAAGTTTTTTAATGTTTACGGCCCCAATGAATATCATAAGGCGCGTATGGCCTCCGTAATTTTTCATGCCTACAGGCAAATAAAGGAGCGCGGGTATATAAAACTTTTCCGTTCGCATAATCCTGACTACAGAGATGGTGAACAGATGCGTGATTTTATCTATGTCAAAGACGTTATCAGCGTCGCCATATGGCTGATGCGTAACCGGCCGGCAAGCGGCATATACAACCTGGGGACAGGGACGGCGCGCAGCTTCAATGATCTGGCTAATGCAATATTCACTTCATTGCACCTGTCGGGAAAGATAGAGTATATTGATACACCTGAGGACATAAGGGAGAAATACCAGTATTTTACCGAAGCGGACATGGGCAAACTGAGGGCGGCAGGATATACCGATGAATTTTATACCCTGGAAAAAGGCGTAGCAGACTATCTTAAGTTGTACCTGGAAAAATCGGCGTATTATTAGCAGCGAAATAATATTAAAAATAAGAAGGCCATCTTTTCGATGGCTTTCTTATTTTTATGAAAATTATATTCAGAGTCCTATATGCTCCTACGGCTGAAGGTAATATTCATCATCATATTTCTGCTTCTGCAGGCGGTGATAGCCCCTGCACAAACGGGGGTATTTGAGGTAGTAAAAAGTAAAACCAGCTTCACATCAGAGGCTCCCAGCGAGCTGATCAACGCCTCTTCTGCCGGCCTGAAAGGCGTCATTGATCCTTCAAAGAAGACCTTCCTGTTCAAAATACCGATAGCATCATTCCGGGGATTTAATACGCCCATTCAGCAGGAACACTTTAATGAGAATTATATGGAAAGCGGCCATTACCCACAGGCCGAGTTTAAAGGGAAAATCATCGAGGATATAGACCTCTTCCGGGAGGGCAGCTATACGATCAGGGCGAAAGGAAGCATGACCATACACGGTGTAGAGCAGCCCTGCATTATCAGGGTAACCATGAGAGTCAAAAAGAAAGATATCATTGTCTCCTCCTCTTTTCCCGTAGCGCTTGCTGATTACAACATTAAGATACCACGCATCGTTAATGACAAGCTTAACCCGCAGATACTGGTAAACGTTGATGCAACCCTGTCATACAAAGCAAGCAGATTGTGAGGCTGATATTCCTGTTTATACTATTGATACTCGCTGGCTATAAAACAGCCGCGCAGCAGCCGTTGGTAAAGCATCTGTGGCTGAACGACATCAATACAGCCGTAAAAACAAACGACCTGCTACAGACAAATGACGGGTATATATGGCTTGCTACCGACCTTGGCCTGTACAGGTATAACGGATACACTTTTACTAAAATATATGATAAAAGGGTAAACGGCATAACAGCACTTGCCGTATGGAAAGGAAAGCTGGTGGCAGCATTAAAGAACGGTAGCCTTACCGAGGTAAAGCAGGATACGCTTGTTCCGCTAACGATGAAAGGATATGCTTCAAAAAGCATTATTCACCAGATCTATCCTGATAAAAAGGACAACCTCTGGCTGGCGTCGGAAAGTGGTATTGTGAAAATATCAGGCAGCAATGCTATAAATACTTATAATACAAATGACGGCTTGTCTGATGACTTTATTTATAACCTTGCCTTTACAACAGACAATAAATTAATAACGGCAACTGACCGGGGACTTAATCATATGACATTCTCCGGGAGCGCCATTTCGGCGGTACGGGTAATTGATGATACGGATGGGCTGACTGATAATATCGTCAGGGTAATAAAGCATTCGGGGAGCGGAAGTACATATATAGCAGGCACCCTGGATGGAGGTATATCATTATTCGACGCGCAGGCAGACAAGATAATAAAGGTAAAGGAACATAGTCCCTGGGCGTTCGGCCAGGTAAATGATATCCTGGTAATAAACAGCAATAAAGCCATCGCTTCCACAGAGGAAGGGTATATCGTTAATATATCGATCAAAAAAGATAACGATATACATTATGACACATTGCGCTTACAGGATAGAAAGTGCTACAGGCTGCTGCTTGACCGGTCGGGCAATGTATGGTGCGCTACCAGTAAAGGCATTACTATGCTTACCACCGAATACCTGGAGCAGATAACCCTGCCCCTGCCTTTTATGCTCCATAATGTTACGGCGATGACCTGCGACAGTTACAATAGACTTTGGATCGCCTTGCAGCATAAGCTTTATTATGTAGACCTTACCCGTACGGCCAGCGGGATGCAACTGGCGCATACCTTTGCCGCTCCTGTATCGTCATTGCATATTGACAGGTATAATACCTTATGGGCGGGCACGCTTGGCAGAGGCATATTTTACAGAACAGCGACCGGTAAATTTATCAGGCCTGGTATCAGGGAGATGGGTGATGAGCATGTGCTTAGCGTTGCTTCCGATACCGGCAGCCTCTGGATAGCAGGGCTCAATGGCGTAAAAAGAATATCTTATCCCGATAATACAGGACAGGCATACCTGGTCCGGGAACACAATAAATCATCAGGACTTGGCAGCGATTATGTATACCAGTTATATGCTGACAGCAAGGGGACTATGTGGATGGCTACCGATGGCGGAGGGGTCAGGGCCTATAAGGATGGCAAATACCTGCAATGGCCTATTTTCGGTCATGCTGATAATAATGTGGCCTACAGTATCTGTGAAGATGCCTTTCATAGAATATGGGCGGGCCTGCTGTACCAGGACCTCTACCGGTTTGACAATAGAAAATGGATCAAGGTACGGGCAGAAAAAAGGGATATTGATGCAGGTATCTCCACTATAAAGGCGAATGCCACCGGGCAGGTAATTTGCGTGTACAAAAGATGTATTGATATATGGTATCCGCAAAGCAATCAATTCCGGCATTTTAACCACAGGCAGGGCTTAAATATAGACAGCACTTCTATAGTGCTCAATTGCGGCGCTACCGGACCTGAAGGCAACGTATACCTTCCGTTCCAACAGGGCATTCTCATCTTTAAGAACCAGGAAAAAGGATTTGACATTACTCCCCAGGTGCATATAACCGGCATCCGTAATTATGAGAGCATTATACCTGAATCCAAAAAACTTTTTGCTCCGGAAGACAATTATATCAGTTTTGCTTTTGACGGCATCAGCTTCTCAAATCCGGAGAGGCTCCACTACAGGTATAAGCTCACCGGCTATAATGACGAATGGATCTATACCCGTGAAACAACAGCCACCTTTGCAAAGCTCCCCCCGGGCAATTATCATTTTACTGTACAGGTATCACTTAATAACGAGTTCAATATGGTCTCCGGGGATTCATTTTCTTTCAGGATCGATACCCCTTTATGGAAAAAGCCCTGGTTCATAATTGTGGCTTTCCTGGTTGCGGGATCTGCCATATACGTTTATATACGTTACCGGGAGAAGAACCTGAAACGGGTATCGTTACTGGAACAGGAAAGAATATTATTCGAGTATGAACATCTTAAAAGCCAGATCAACCCGCATTTCCTTTTCAACAGCCTGAATACGCTGGTCAACCTAATAGAGGAAAATGCTGAAGCAGCAGTCAATTATACGACCAATCTATCTGACATGTACCGTGAGCTGCTGATACACCGTGATAAAAACCTGATACCGCTGGAGACAGAATGGGAAATACTAAGCGCTTATCTTCATATACAGAAAAGCAGGTTCGGGAAAGCGCTTATCATTGAATCTTCCATACCCCATGAGCTTATGAGCAGGAAACGCATCGTTCCCATCGCGCTGCAGCTGCTGGTAGAAAATGCCATCAAGCATAACGTTATATCCCTGGCCCACCCTTTGCATATTACCATAACCGCTACAGAAGATGAAATAACAATATCCAATACAATTAAGCCAAAGCTAACACCGGAGCCTTCCTCAGGAGTAGGACTTACCAATATTAAAAGACGGTACAGCCTTATTACAGACAGGTGGGTAACCTTTGGCGCTACCAATGGCAAGTGGATAGTCAGCCTTCCTTTATTATAAAAATCATTACATGAGAATATTAATCATTGAAGACGAAGCGCCTGCATTTAACAGATTGAGCAAACTGATCCAGGAAACGCTGCCGATTGCCGTTATAGAGCAGCAGGTAGACAGCATACAATCGGCAAAGGAATGGTTTGCGGGAAATCCGTTACCGGATGTGATTTTTATGGATATACACCTTGCAGACGGGTCAGCGTTTGCGCTGACAGAAAGCATGACGATCAATTGCCCGATTATATTCACGACGGCTTTTGATGAATATGCACTGGAGGCTTTCAAAACCAACGGTGTGGATTATCTTTTAAAGCCCGTCAAGAAACAGGATCTTCAAAGGAGTTTCCAGAAAATAAAACAGCTTAGCCAGATATTCCGCAGGAACGAGCAGCCAGGCAGCATCTCTCCGCAAAAAAAAGAGTATAAAAAACGTTTCATTATCAGGTTTGGAGAGCACATTAAAACAATAGGCATTGAAGATATAGCTTACTTTTACTCAGAGAACAGGACCACCTTTGCCCGGAATTTTGAAGGCCGCAACTTCCCGGTCGATTATAACCTGGATAGCCTGGAGCAGATGCTGGATCCTGATCTGTTTTACCGTATTAACCGGCAATACCTCGTTTGCCTCCGCTCTATTGCCGAAATGAAGACCTATTCCAAAGCCCGGGTTATTATCACACTTGCACCGCCTGTTAAAGAGCAGCCCGTTGTCAGCTCGGAAAGGTCTGCGTCCTTTAAGCAGTGGCTCGGCGATGAATAATTAAAAGATCGTTTCAGTCAATGATTTTCCCGGTTGAGCTATATTTCCAAGGCAACTGGCTACAGGTGGGGTTATATTTGCCTGTATTTATATTCCTAATATCATGAAGAAAATAGCTGCGGCCATTGTGATACTCCTGCTTATTGCGGGCGGTATCGGCTATTATATATGGAATAAGCCGCCGGAAAAAGTTGAGAACAGGAAGAGCGTACCGGTCCTTGCGACGGAGCTGGTCGGTGCGTTTACAACTGATGAGGCTGCGGCCAACAGGAAATACCTGAACCAGGTACTGGAAGTAAGTGGTACCGTTGCAGAGACCAGTAAAAACCAGGATGGGAAAACGGTAATATTATTAGAATCCGGGGATCCCTTGTCGGGAGTTCAGTGCACAATGCGGGATGATGGTATTACTATAAATAACGGGGCTGCCGTAAAAGTTACCGGTTTCTGTAATGGCTATACTATGGTCGTGCTGCTTTCCGATTGCATTATTAAACACAACGGTAAGTGAACAGGACAATCATATCGATAACTCTGACTGCTGTGCTGCTGATCTGTCTTTTTGTATCATGCAAGCATGATGCCAGTATCCTCCCCGGGCCGGCCAACAGCGGGATGGATACCACCAGCAGTAGCGCAGATACAGGTATATGCTTTACCAGGGACATACTGCCGATATTTATTTCCAGCTGTGCCAAGAGCGGCTGTCATGATGCCGCATCGCAGCAGAAAGGATATATATTTACCAGCTACGAAACAATTACAGCTAAGAAATTTACCCCTGGCAACCCTGATGAAACAGAACTCTACGAGGTAATTACTGAAAGTGATGCTGATGATATTATGCCACGCCCTCCTAACCCGCCGCTTACCAATGAACAGATAACGATGATCAGGAACTGGATACTGCAGGGGGCGCCTAACAGCTCAGGTTGCAACAGTAATTGCGACAGCACACAATTCACTTTTTCGGGTACTATTGCTCCAATGATCAATAAGTATTGCAGAGGCTGTCATAACAGCGGCTTATCCTCCGGGGGATATAATTTTGAAACGTACGAGGGCGTCATAAGCGCCGTAAGCGCCAATCGTATACTCGGTGCCCTGAATCATGAGCCGGGATATGTATCAATGCCCAAAGGAGGCAATAAATTATCCGATTGTGAAATCAGCCAGTTCAAAAAGTGGATCGAAAACGGCGCACTTAATAATTAAAATAACATGCCAATAAGTAATATGAAAAAAATCCTTTCATTTTTAATACCGGTAACGGGGATCATCCTAACCTTATCCTCCTGCTATAAGGATAATGCCGAGGACATGTATCCATCTGCCAATTGTGATCTTACCGCAGTTACCTACAGCAATTCCGTAAAGCCGGTGATAGCACAGTCCTGCGCAATATCCGGCTGCCATATAGACGCTACGGCAACAGGCATTGATTTATCAACTTATGAAGGCGTGGCCGGGATGGCTACCGGTGGCAGGCTATTGCCGGCTATCAAGCATACGGGCCCTTCCCCAATGCCTAAAGGCGCGGCAAAGCTGGATGATTGTACCATATCCAAAATCGAGAAGTGGGTTAATGACGGCGCTCCCAATAACTAAATATATTATATAATTTAAAAAATACCGAATAATGAAAACTATCCTTGCAACAATATGTCTTGCCGCTTTTGCAATAAGCGCGCCGGCCCAGAAGTTTATGACCAGGACAGGTAAGGTCACATTTTTTTCTTCTACCCCCGTTGAAAATATAGAAGCCTATAATAATGAAGCCGCGAGCGCTGTAGACGGCGCCACAGGTGATGTGATGTTTATTGTTCCCATCAAAAGCTTCAAATTCGAAAAGGCGCTGATGCAGGAACATTTTAACGAGAACTATATGGAAAGCGATAAGTTTCCCAAGGCTGAGTATAAAGGGAAGATCACCAATATCGGCGAGGTAAACCTGAAGAAAGACGGGACTTACAAAGCACTGACAAAGGGTAAGCTGACTATACACGGCGTTACCAGGGATATATCTGTCCCTGGTACAATAGTTGTTAAAGGCGATAAAGCGGTAATAAATACCAAATTCAACGTAGCACCTGCTGATTACGGTATCAAAATACCTTCTATTGCCGCATCCAAAATCGCACAAAAAATCGAGGTAACTGTAAACAGTGAACTAAGTCCCAAGTAATACAAGCTAATTTCAACAATACCTGAATATGTACAGACAAGCCATACCGTTTCTTATATCTCTTCTTACTTTAGCTGCACCTGCTATAACTACGGCACAGAATACCGATGATACAACAGATGTAAGCGATCTTGAAAGCATGCTGGAACAGGAAGGGACTATTCCCAAAAAGGCTTACACAACCGCAACCTTTAAAACAACCCGTATCGCCAATGGACATAGTATTGAAAATACCGCTAAAGGCGTGCTGGATTTCAGGATCAGCCACAGGTTCGGGCAACTGGATGAGGGCATAAAGAATTTTTTCGGACTGGATAATGCTGTAACCCGTATAGGAGCGGATTATGGCGTTACCGACTGGCTGATGGTAGGATTGGGACGAAGCACGCACCTGCGGGACTATGATGGTTTTGCCAAAGTAAAGATATTACGCCAGACCGATGACAATACGATGCCGGTGAGCCTGAATTATCTCGGAAGTATTTCCATACAGGATAACGATGTTACCATCCCTGAAGGCTCAGACTACCCCTTCAGCAACCGGGTAGCCTATGTCAACCAGCTGCTGGTCGCGCGGAAGTTCAGCAACTGGCTATCCCTGCAGATAATGCCTACACATATACACTATAATTTTGTCCAGTACCGTAACGAACCTAACGATGTATTGGCGATAGGCTTAGGCGGGCGTATTAAATTATCTAACCGCATTGCGTTTACAGGAGAGTATTATTACCTGCTGCCGGATAATAAGCTGAGGGAAACACGCAACTCACTTACGTTAGGATTCGACATTGAAACAGGGGGACATGTATTCCAGCTAATGTTCACCAATTCTACCGGCATCAATGAAAGGACAGCGATAGGACAGACCACCGGCAGGTGGGATAAAGGAGATATTCATTTCGGATTCAATATCTCAAGAATATTCACGATTGTAAGACCCAAGGAATTCAAGAACTCTCGCAACAAAATCTGGTAACGGCTCTAGCGCGTGTTGTTATATAAAGAGGCTTGCTTTGTGCAGCCTCTTTGTTTTATTTATGAGGATGGGCAAGCCTGTTGATGAATGTTATCAGCAGCTGGCGCAATGCAGGTACATTTTCATAGGATAATGATTCCGGACGGTCCCATACATCGTGATAAAACCCCTTCCCCCCATTCGAATATATGAATATGGCGGGGACCCCGGCTTCGCTAAAAGGATAATGGTCGCTGTTTGCAGCTGTACCGCGCATATTTATTCCCGGTAGCGGATCGGGTAACTCTTTATTGATCTTTTGTAACAGGTCAAACTCTTCCCGGTGAATGCTCCCGTTTACAACTGTTATTCCACCAGATGCGTCACCCATAATATCCATGTTCAAAAGGAAACGGATATTTTCCAATGGGAAAAGCGGGTGCTGTACGTAGTAGGAAGAACCCAGCAAACCGGCTTCTTCTCCGCTAAACAAAAGGAAGGCTACTGAATATTTAAGGGGGTGTTGCTTATAATACCGGGCTAGGGAAAGCAGCATGGAGGTACCGCTGGCATTATCGCTGGCCCCGGGAAATACAGCATGTTCCCCCATCTTCCCGAGATGATCGTAATGCGCCGTAATAACAAGGAAGCTATCGGGAAATTGAGTACCGGGAATATAACCTGCAATGTTTGCAGCAGGATACTCCCGGATAAGCCTGTTATTAATATTTACAGAAATGCTTTTGATATCCTGGTTGAGTAACGCTGTATCGTACAGGTAGATAACCGTTGAACTGGCAGTATCCGTCGCCACCCACCATAAAGGTTTGCTATTCCGGGGAACAAGATAAATACCCCTGGTCTGCCGGTCCAGCCATTGCCGTTCTGTTCTGCCTTCCCGTCTGAGCAGGCTGTCCAGGTTCAATATAAAATGCGCCTTATGACTGGCGGCAGGCAGATTTCCCGTTAAGGCATCCGCGTATCCGACGGGTATGTCCTTTACATGGATACCATTGCTTGCAGGATGTACCAGGTAATCGATACCCGGCGCCAGCGTTCGCCCGTTAATAATAACCTGCATGCTATCAGGAAAGGTATTTACCGGAAATGAATAGTTCAGCAGGTAAGATTGTTGCTTATTAAAAGGTGTAAGCCCATAAAACCGGAACAGCCCGGAAAGATAAGCGGCCGCCTTTCCTGATCCGTTAGCGACATAACCCCTGCCATCAAAGGAATCACAGAGTATCCGTACTTCCTGTTCCAGATCTGTAGCGGATTGCTGCCCGGCGCAATATTTACCGGCCAGGCACAAAAGCAATACCATGAAAAGTACATTTACAAATCCTTTCTTGCGCATGACAGGAGTAAAGATAAAAAACAGACATGAAAAAGGCGGCAGGTCCTTAACCTGCCGCCTGATCCGTCTAATCAGTATTATTATTTAATCCCCAATTTGGCTTTTACCAGGGGCAGTACATTGTCACCTTCTTTAGCATACAGCAAGCCGGCTGCATCCAGCACATAGGTATAACCGTTTTCCTTACCCACATCTTCAATAGCTTTCTTGGCCTTTTCAAACACCGGCTTCATCAGCTCTTCCTGCTTGGCGCCAACTTTTTCCTGCATAGATGCCTCCAGCTCCTGTAAACGCTTTTGCAGGTCCTGTATTTCTTTTTCCTTTACCTGCTTTACCGCATCGGACAGCGTTTTAGGATCTGTAGCAATATATGCGTTGTATTTGGTTTCCAATTCTTTCTGCATAGTTTGCCCCTGATCTACAAATGTCTTTTGATAAGCAGTAATATCGTCTGTAGCTTTCTTATACTCAGGCATGGCTGCCATTAATTCAGAAGAATTGATATAGCCTATTTTTTGCTGCGCCTGCGCACCTAATGCGAACAACACACCTACTGCTACTAACAAAAAGATTTTTTTCATTTTGATACTTAAATTTTTACGGTTTGCTTTTATTGAGAATCTGAATTATTATCAAATAAGAAATTCTTATTTGGTGGCGCAAATATAAATGAATTATTTTTTATTGCCCGTTACCAATTTGAGAACTTCATCGCTCTTATCCAGTGTCGGGTTTGCATAAAAAATGGTAATTCCACCCGCCTTATCGTACACCATATCATAACCCCTCTGGTTAGCATATTGTGTAACAGCGTTATAGACTTTGTCCTGCACAGGCTTTACCAATGCCTGGCGCTTTTTGAAAAGTTCGCCTTCATAACCGAAATATTTCTTCTGCAGGTCCTTGGCTTCCTTTTCTTTAGCAACAATTTCGTCCTCTCTTTTCTTGCGGGCATCCTCCGAAAGCATAGGGCGCTCAGCCTGGTAGCTTTTATACATCTGGTCTACATTCTGCATCTTGGCATCCACCTCCTTCTGCCATCCGTCAGATATGGCGTCAAGCTGCTTCTGGGCCTCTGTATATTCAGGAACCTTGTCCAGTATATATTTTGAATCGATCACACAGTATTTCTGTGCGTTTGCCATATAGCCAACACCAAGGCTGAGGGCAACGGTAAGCAATATTTTTTTCATTTCTACAGTATTTAACAGTTGATAGAATAGCAAATTTACTTATAGTTTAAAGCCGTCTTTGTGAAAATTTTATCAAGACAGACAGCTTAACATGCCATTAATCAGGCTCAAAGCCGAGCATAAAGGTAAATTTGGCTGCATCACCAAATTTGGTCCCGTTTTGCATCCTGTCAAATCCGAGACCATAATCAAGTCCCAGCAGCCCGAACATCGGCAGGTAAATACGCACACCGAGACCTGCTGACCTGTACAGGTTGAAGGGGTTAAAATCTTTAAAATTGTTCCAGCCGTTACCCCCCTCTACAAACGCGAGACCGAATATGGTAGCGCTCGGGTTGAGAGAGAACGGATACCTTATTTCCGCTGTATATTTGTTGAAGATGGTTCCATCCTGGGTATATACCTCATATCCTCTTTGCGAAATGATATCCCGTCCTACAAAGTAGTTGAAGCCGGACAGGCCATCGCCTCCCATCTGGAAGCGTTCAAAAGGTGAATAGCCAAGATCCTTATTATAATAGCCAAGGAAGCCATATTTAGCTGCCAGCTTCAGCACAAGGTTACCGGCAATCTTCTGGTACCACTCCGCGGTAAAACGGTACTTATGGTATTCAATCCATTTATATTTCTCCTGCGGAGAAGCCGTTGCATAATTTTTTTCGCTGAACAGGGAATACGGGGGCGTGAACTGGAATGTAAAATTAATATTGGACCCGCTTCTCGGGAAGATCGGCTGATCGACTGATGTACGCGCCAGGGTCAGCTTGAAGTACAGGTTATTGGAATAACCGTCCTTGAAATCTACCTTATCAAATATAGAATAATCCTTCAGGAAATAGTTCTGGTAATTGATACCATAGGAAAACACGAAGTTGTCATCAGGCCACTTCAATCTTTTGCTCAGGGTAACACCACCGCCGAAGTTCCGCAGGTAGTGATCGCTCGGGCTTGCGCCGGCTTCTCCGCCGCTGGTCGCATAGCGGCCATAAACACCACTAACGGTAAGCGCGGTAGGCCTTTTACCTCCCAGCCAGGGTTCTGTGAAGGAGAAATTAAGCGAGTTATACCAAAGACCACTGGACTGGTAACGTAACGACAATTTCTGGCCATCACCCATAGGCAGCGGATCCCATTCTTTCAATTTGAAAAGATTGCGCAAGGAGAAGTTGTTAAACACGATACCAATGGTACCTGTAAACCCGATACCGCCGCCGAAACCTGCCGAGAGCTCCAGCTGGTCACTCGATTTTTCCGCCACGTTATAGTCTATATCCACCGTACCGTCAGCCAGGTTAGGTTTCGGGTTAGGGTTGACCTTTTCAGGATCTATAAAGCCCAGCATAGATACCTGCCTTATAGACCGGATCACGTCTGAACGGCTGAATTTATTGCCGGGTATGGTAAACAGCTCGCGACGGATCACATGGTCGTTGGTACGCTCGTTACCCGAAATGGTAATATTCTTAATAGTAGCCTGCGGCCCTTCCCTGATTACAACTTCATAATTAATGGTATCGCCAACAATAGACTTTTCTGTCGGTGTGACCTGGAAGAACAGGTAACCATCATCCATATAAAGACTGCCGATATCATCCCCCCCCTCCATACTGGGTACTACACCAAGCTTATGCTCCAGTACCTCCTGGTTGTAAACATCCCCTTTTTTGATACCCAGTATCAGTGTGAGCAGGGAGTCGGAGTATTTGGTATTGCCTCTCCATTCAATATCCCCGAAATAATACCGGTGTCCTTCTTTTACCTTCAGGTCTATATTCAGATTCTTATTCTCTACATAATACGTCGTGTCTGCCTCAATTTCTGCATCGCGGTATCCGATGGAGTTATAGTAAGACAGGATCGCCCGTTTATCCTCTTCGTATTTTTTCGGGTTAAACTTGGAACCCGCAAAAATGTTCCATCGGAAATAAGGGTCCAGTGTCTCGAGCGTCTTACTCAGGGAAAGGTAACCCTGTCCTTTCATGTATTCTTTGAAAGAAATATGCTCTCCCCCGTAAGCCGAATTGTTATCGGCCGGATGAAGGGATATTCTCGGCATTTCCTTAGAGCCTTTCATAGATCGTTTTAACCGGGAATCGCTGGCATGCTCATTACCGACAATATTGATCTGGTTGATATGGACCTTGCTGCCTTTATTGATATAAATAACCAAAGCAGCGGCATGACCGCCTGTGGTATCTGTTTTCTGATGAATGGAAACATTTGCATCCATGTATCCCTTATCAGCATAATAGATCTTGATCTTCTCGGTTATATCTTTTTTCAGGGCTTCGGTAACCATGCGGTTCTTCACCAGGTTCTGGTTCAGCTTTTCCTTTAATTCAGATTGCTGCCCTTTGGCTACGCCACGTATTTCATAATAGCTAAGGCGTGGCCGTTCTTTAATATGAATATCCAGGAATATCCTCTTATCGACAATCCTGGTAATATTGATAGCTACATCTGCAAACAGTCCCTGATCCCAGAGCCCTCTCAGCGCTTTGGCAATAGCCGGATCATCGGGCAGCTCCACAGTCTGGCCGGTAGAAAGACCCGATAATGATTTCAATAACGGCGCATCAAGATATTGGGTACCGGAAACAGTAATATCTGCGATTTCATATTTGACCCTGGCATCGGCAGAGAAGGGAAAATCAGCTGAGGCTGCAGGCTGCGATACGGGAACAGAATCCGAAGACTGGCCATAGACAGTCAGGGAAGCGATGACCAGGAACGACAATAAGATGGAAACTCTGCAGAACTGTATTTTAGGCATTTAATATGGACTAAATTATTTTAGATAATAACACCGGCAAATGAAATTTTACTTGATCACTCACTCTGTACCTGCTCACTTGTTTTTCCAAAGCGCCTTTCCCGTTGCTGATAGTTGAGTATGGCTTCAAATAAGTGCGTTTTCCTGAAATCAGGCCAATGTATGTCGGTAAAATACAACTCGGTATAGGCCATCTGGTATAATAAAAAGTTGCTGATCCTGTGCTCCCCACCTGTCCTGATCATTAATTCCGGGTCAGGATACTTACCGGTACAGAGATGCTGAGTGAACAAATCAGCATCTATATTTTCAGGCAATATGCTTCCTGCTTTTACTTCAGCGGCAATCTCCTTCACTGCGCGGGTAATTTCCCACCTTGAGCTATAGCTCAGCGCCAGTATCAGGTTAAGCCCCGTACTCTCCGCAGTAATATCCATGCCTTCCTGCAATTCCCGCTGACAAATTTCGGGCAATGATCCGACATCGCCAATCACCAGAAGCTTTACATTATTCTTTTTAAGTGCATCTACTTCTTTTCTGATTGTACTTACCAGCAACTCCATAAGCGCATCTACCTCTGCCTTGGGACGGTTCCAGTTCTCTGTAGAGAAAGCGTATAATGTAAGATATCTGACCCCTATTTCACCACACCCTTCTACAACTTCACGAACACTGATAACGCCCTGATGGTGACCGTGGATGCGGTCTTCCCCTTTTTCTTTAGCCCATCTGCCATTGCCATCCATTATAATGGCTATATGCTGGGGTAAGTATACAGGATCTATTAATGACTTATTGTCCATTACTTAGTTATATCAACATCACCTTCTCGCGCAGGTGCTCTTCCTGGTTTATTGTTATTAATAAAGCGGGCAAAGGTACAAAAATTGCCAATGACGTTTGTACGAAATTTAATATGCTAAGGATAACGCTTATTTTTCCAGAAAATTATGCAGGAAAGACAAATTTACTTGGCAAAGGGGCGTAATAAAAAATTGCCGGCTATATGCCGGCAATTTTCCGTTCTTAAAAGTTTATTTCCAGTTCCAGGTTTGCCTCGGCTGGGTGGGGATGAGAAAGCCGACAGTAAGGCCACCGCCCATATTCCGGTAAAAGTTGTCTTTGCCTCCCCCCGGAGCCATATTAAGAAATCCTATGCCATAATATCCCCTAAAAAACAATCCATTAGAAAATTCAAAGCCTAACATAGCGTTTACGCCAACATCTACACGGCGGTGATCATCTTCCTGCCTGAAATCACCCAGGTTGATCGTACGGTCAAAATAATTCGGCCTGTCCAGCCCGTTAAGAGTGGTTGTATAAACCTGTTTAAACCTGCCGCCTACAGCAACATTCAGATAAGGTCCTACACCAGCAAAAAAATGATGGTCATCAAACTCTTTACCGGTTTTGAACATAAAATATACCGGAAGCTGCAGGTAGCTGACGCTGTACTCTCTCTGGTCATCTACGCTGGTTGGTAAACCTGCCCCGGAGGAATAGTATTTACGATAAGAACTTTTAGTACCATTATTGGCAGTGAAAGAAAGTCCCGGCTGAATATAGAACATGCCCTTGAGCGGAATATCGACAACAGCACCGAATCTGGCGCCGAATTTATAATCGGTGTTGTATTTGCTACCGTCAATCTTCTGTGTGAGATTGGTATACATAACACCCGCCTCCGGTCCTATTTTTATCTGGGCATTGGCAGTAGCGACACTTAATACTACAGCTGCAGCAATACATAGAAATTGTTTCATCCAGTTATTTTTAGCGTAACAAAGATAATTTTCCTGTTTAAACTTTTAAACTTTTTTAAAAAAAATGTTGCTTTACAGTAATATGAGCATAAAGAGGGAACCGTGCACTAATCATTCCGGCAATTGGTACCCGGCATTACTAACCAGAGAGCATAAGACGAGTTGCGGAAAACCGGAAAAGAAATTATTAATTTGCGCATTCCTGTAATTCGGCTAAAGAAGCAAATGCGCGCTAACCTCCGCTATAAAAAACGAGGTGTTCAAATTCGGGAGAACAATAAAATACTATACTTATGCCAGTCTTGCGCTTAGCAATCATTATCCCCTGCTATAATGAAGAAGAAGTTCTTCCGGAAACTTCAAAACGGCTGTCTGGGCTTATGGAAGGGATGATCGGGCAATCATTGATCAGCAACGACAGTTATACACTTTTTGTTGATGATGGAAGCAAGGATAAGACCTGGAGCCATATTGAAAGCCTGCATCACCAAAACGAACATTTCAGGGGGCTTAAGCTGTCAAGGAATTTCGGACACCAGAATGCTCTGTTAGCCGGCCTTTTTCATGCAGATGATGCCGACATTCTTATCTCGATAGATGCCGACCTGCAGGATGATCCCGAAGCCATTCCTTTGATGGTAGAAAAATACAAATCAGGATACGATATCGTATATGGTGTCAGGGATGACCGCACCAAAGATACCTGGTTTAAAAGAAGAACTGCCTTGGGTTTTTACAAGCTCCTGTCTCTGATGGGTATTGAGTCAGTATATAATCATGCAGACTACAGGCTAATGAGCAGGAGAGCCATGGATGCTTTTAAAGATTTCGGAGAGGTAAATCTTTACCTCAGGGGCATGGTACCTATGATCGGGTTCAGACACACAAATGTGTTTTACAAACGGGCGGAAAGATATGCAGGTGTAAGTAAATATAACCTCCGGAAAATGTTATCATTCGCCTGGAACGGTATATCAAGCCTGAGCATTAAACCCTTGCATTTTGTGACATTTTGCGGTTTCTTCGTATTCATACTCAGCCTTGTTCTGACCATTTATGCTTTCAGCGCTTATCTCTTCTTTGATACTGCCCATGGATGGGCGTCAACGGTAATCCCGATATATTTTCTCGGGGGCATTCAATTGCTTTGCATCGGGCTGATCGGGGAATATGTTGCCAAGATATATAAAGAGGTAAAACAAAGGCCAAGATTTATTATTGAGGAACACCTGAAATGACATTATATTTACTGTGACAATTACCATCCCGTTTCCCCATGATCAAGGCGTTAATTGTTGATGATGAACCTACTGCCTGCAGCAATCTAGAAAAGTTGCTTACCGGGCTCGGCTACGGTATATGTATTGCAGGCACCGCGCATAGCACCGCCGAGGCCGAAAAGAAGATACGGGCTTTACAGCCGGATGCTCTATTCCTGGATATACAGATGCCGAATGAAAATGCATTCCAGTTCCTTGAAAGGCTGGATGATATTGCATTTGAAATAATTTTTGTAACGGCTTACGATGATTTTGCGATACGGGCCTTTAAGCTGAACGCGGTTGATTATATTTTGAAGCCCATCGATGTAAAAGAGCTGCAGAGCGCCGTCATTAAATTGACGGAGCGGATATCATTCAGGCAGTTCCAGGCATCCAGGAGCATTGGTATTCATACGCTGTCCCGGCAGATCAGCAAAAGAATAGATCAGCAGCAGCTGATCCTGAAAAACGGCGCGGAATTTGAGATTGTACCATTCAAAAATGTCCTTTATATGGAAGCTATGGGCAGCTATACCAAAGTGATCTATCACCGGGACGGAGCAGAAAGATCATCCCTGATGGCCCGTGCTATTACAGAATACGAGGAGCTGCTGCCTGCTGATATTTTCATCCGCATCCATAAATCCTATCTTATCAACCGCAATGCTATAAAGAAGATAATCAAAGATGAGCAGGCATCTGTCCTGTTAAGCAATGACAGGGCGGTGCCCATTGCCAGGCGGCGATACAAACGGATACTGGATTTCCTGAAAGAGCAGGACCTTTCCCTGTAAATTTTCAACACCTGTCCTTTTACGATCAAGCTTCATGAAAAGATCTGCCCGGATATTAGCATGCGTTATTTCAGCCATATTTCCATTACTGCTTTGCGCACAGGAGCCGGTGATGCTCCATTATACCAAGGATGACGGCCTGCCATCCAATACCGTATATAATGTGTACAGCGATTCAAAAGGCTACCTGTGGTTCGGTACCGATAAAGGTGCTGCAAGATATAACGGTACTTCCTTCAAAACATTCACCACCGATGATGGTCTGCCCGACAACGAAATTTTTTCCTTTAAAGAAGACTATGAAGGCAGGTTGTGGCTGGCCACCTTTAACGGCCGGCTTTGTTATTATAAAGACGGCACTTTCCATAACGAACGGAATACGCCCTGGCTGAATATACCTAAAAATTATGCGCATATGACAGGTATAACTGTAGAAAAGGACAGCTCTGTTACTTTTTTATTTGGGATTAGTATGGGTCTAATACGTCTGAAAGGAGAGAGAATTACCTTAATGCCTATGCACGATGTTGTGCGTAGGATTGATCATTATTATGATAGAATTGTTACTCTTATAAAACAACCGCAGAATACCTATAAAATCATTACCTGGCAAAAGTCAATTGTTTTTGATCAAAGCGGCCACGTTATTTCGGAAACGCGGCATGCCGGCAACAGGATAATGAGACCGATATTGAATCCGGCAAACGTTTATTTATCTTTGGGTGATTCGCTCTATGACGCAGACAATAAATATATCTGCCAGGGAAATGGCCTTACCAGGGACATGCATTGTATCGCTTACCCCGGAACGGACGAGATGCTGATCGGTACCCGCAAAGGCTTATACTTTAATGGCGCGTTCCATATAAAAGAGCGCTTTATCACTGCGCTTGCAAAAGATTTCCAGGGAAATACCTGGGTCAGCACACTTAAGAACGGCATTTACCAGCTGGGAGCAGGTTTCAGGAAAACAGGCACCTATATGAAGGATCCCAATGAAGCTATTGAACATGCTTTGCGTGTTGACAAACACCTGTACTATATAAATAATAAAGGAGCTGTAAAGCGGGAAAGACCCTCTTCCGGCTTTGAGACGATCTTTCGGCAATCCGATGCTACTTCCATAGATAACTCCTTCCCTCAGAACCGGATCCTTCCCGGAGGCATGGTAATATTAATCAGCCGGGACAGCCTGATGGTCCTCAGCGATATATCAGGTACGCTCAAACCTCATGTCCATAAAGTATATAACCCTACAGGATACCAGAATATCCTTTCTGACGGCGAGAGGATTTATTTCATTGCACCCGAAGGTATATCTAAAGGTTACACAGCGGATTTTTTAAAGACAGGCGCGTTACCCCCTATTCCCAGTATGGAGAATTTATTCCACCGAGGCTTCTCGGAAGGACGGATTTATACAACAACACTGGATAAAGAAAACAACCTCTGGTTTCCTTATCGTGACAGTGTTTTTAAGATAAGCGATAACCAGCTGTCTTTCATGTTTCGTCAAAAGAATGCTATTTTTCGCAGGATGCTCGTACAAGGCAGCCACTTTATCGCCTTTACCGAAGATAACCTGCTTCTGCTGATCAACAGGAACAGGGAACCCGCCATAACAGATACCATAAAGATGCCTTCCCTCGTATGGGACAACATGTATCTCATAGACGACACACATGTTTTCCTCACCAATAATAAATATTATTACCTGCTTACCCTGATGCCCCAAAAGGACGGAAAGCTAAAATACCAGCTAAGGCCGGTTGAGCAAAATATCCTGCCCCAGCAGGCCGAGTATATTTATATCGATTCCGTCTATAGCTTTTTCTTTAAAAACACCGGGATTACCCGTATTGAAACAAGCCTGCTGCTTTCCACTACCCCATCTCCACGTGTAGGGTTGACGGAGTTACGGGTCCGTTCGCGGCTTTATACCCAATTTGATACTGTACATTGTACTTATCCGGATGCTAAAGATGTTCGCCTGCGATTTGATGCTATTTCATTTTCCAGTAAAGAGCTCGGCTATCAGTACTCCATTTCAGAAAACAATACCGACCATTGGCAGGATATAAGTGGTACTGAGGTAAACCTGCCTTTACCTTCTTATGGCCTCTATACGATCAAGGTAAGAGCTAAGACCATATCCAGTGATTATTCGGCTCCTGCAAGCATGACACTTATTATCGGCAGACCCTGGTGGGCTACCTGGTGGTTCTGGGCTATTGCAATAGCAACCTTTATGGCTATGATATGGGGATTTGTTCGCTGGAGGACAAGGAGGCTGCTTGCTAAAAAACAGCAGGAGTTCGAAGCGGAAAAAAGATACCAGCAGGCCGAGTACAAAGCGCTGAATGCCCTGATGAACCCGCACTTCATCTTTAACAGCATGAACAATATACAGGGACTTATCAACGAAGATGAAAAACAAACCGCGAATGACTACCTTGTTATCTTTTCCGAGATGATCAGGCAGAATATGCATAATATAGACCTGGGGGTCATATCCCTGCAGAAAGAGCTGACCTTATGCAGGAATTACCTGGAGCTGGAAAAGCTGCGGTTTAAAGACCTGATCAACTTTTCCTTTGAAGTGGAGGAGGATATTGACACGGAAGATATCGACATCCCCCCCTTGCTGATACAGCCGCTGATCGAAAATGCCATCCGTCACGGTCTGTTGCCCAGGCAATCAAAGGACAGCATGGTAACTATACGCATTACCGAAAAAGGCAACCTGCTTACGATAGAAGTCGAGGACAATGGCATAGGACTTAACCGGGCAGCACAAAACAAATCGTCGCTGCATCAGTCAACAGGCATCAGCAATATGCAAAAACGGATAGCGCATATCAGGAAGATGAAACAAAAGGGAATTTCCTTTAGTATTGCGGAAATAAAAAATGAAGGGCAGGTAAAGGGTACATTGGCCGTGATAAAAATAGAGCTGGAATAAGATAGCTAAAGCTTATTTAAAATTTATCAGGCCAGGTATCCCATCCAATACCGATCTTAGTATATTTGTATTCACTCAATAAAATTATTTATGCCGCAAAACGCTACTCTTTATAAAAGATTGTTTTTTATATCCAGTCTGGTAATACTCATACTGATGCCGGTGCTGAGCCGCGATTTTGGCCAGACAGGAGATGAGGATGTAGAAGTAGCGTATGGACAAGATATCTGGAATTATTTTGTTCATGGCAATAAGCAGGCGCTTAACTATGACAACCACCCTTATTATGGAGCCAATATAAAGAACATGGAGCTCTACGGAGGAATGTTCGACTTTTTGAATGAAGCTATCCATCATGCCTTTCCAGGCTGGCATGTAATAGATATAAGACATTTTACAGGCAGCATCTTTGGAGCGTTTATGATGATCTTTACCGGCCTGATCGCCTACAGGCTTTCCGGGAAAAAATGGCATATCGCGCTGCTGGCCTTAATATTCATGGCATTTTCTCCCCGTATGTTTGGAGAAAGTATGAATAATGGCAAGGATATACCTTTCTGCATGGGTTTCACAATGGGTATTTATTACCTTATACGCATATTGCAGGATTTCAATATAAAAAAGACATTGTGGAACGAGGCCATCCTGCTGGGTGTAAGCTGGGGCATTGTTTTTGGTATGCGGTCGGCCGGGGGATTGATTTTTCTTGCTTATGTAGTGCTTTTTATAGGGTTATTTTTTTTCGTCAATAAAACAGAAAGATCCCAGCTGTTTGCCGACAAAAAAAGCGTCTTCAAAAAATTACTTTTATATTTTCTATCGGCATTTTTTATCGGGTCGGCGTTAGGTTTGTTAACCTGGCCATATGGACTCCAGGCTCCGGTACAAAACCTGTTCACTGCGTTAAAAGAGATGAGTAACAGGTCAGTAGGGATTAAAGTACTTTTTGACGGTAAATATACTAACAGCATGCTGCTGCCATGGTATTACGAATTTAAATGGATACTGATCTCCTCGCCTGTGATCGTAGTCCTGTTGGCCCTTCTGTTCATCCCGCTTTTACCCAAGGGACTGAAAACATATGGTTTTTTTTCTGTTTTCCTGATAGTTTTCAGTGCCACTTTCCCGATACTTTACATTATTTATAAGAAATCGACCGTGTACGATACATGGCGGCATGTGTTCTTTGTTTACCCTTTTTGGGTTGCAGCGGCTTCGCTCTCCGTAGATTTAATCATGCTGCTTTTCCAAAATGGGAAAAAATGGATCCCGTATGGAGTAGCATTGGCTGCACTTATCCCTGCTGTTATATGGACAGTAAAAAGCCACCCGAACCAATATGTTTACTTTAATGAGTTCCAGGGAGGCGTTCGCGGTGCATTCGGCAAATATGATCTTGATTATTATCATAATTCGGGGAAAGAAATGGCTGAGTGGATATTAAAGCATGCGAAGAGGCCTCCGGCAGGTCAAAAGATCAAAGTGCTTTCCAATATGGACGGCATGGATACCTATTTTCGCAACGATACCTCCTGGATATCTTACGGATATGGCCGTTACTATGAACGTAACCAGCTGGACTGGGACTATTATGTAACATTTGGACGTTTTGTTTCCCTATGGCAGCTGGAAAATGGCAAATGGCCTCCTGCCAATGCCGTTTTCATGGTCACGGAAGATGATACTCCTTTAGGTGTAGTGCTCGAAAGGAAAAGCCGCGATGCTTACCTGGCATACACCGCATTGCAGAATAAGGACTATATAAATGCAATAAAGCTTTACGAATCTTACATAAAGACGGATAGCTCCGATGAAATGATATTCCTCAACTATGCGCTTGCGCTTGCTTATGGAAACCAGCCGGATAAGGCTATTGAAATGATGCAGAAAGCGATACAATTGAATGGGGAGCGACCGGATTTTTACCAGATCATGGCCCAGATATACCAGGCCAAAGGAGATAGTGCAAATGCACAAAAAGCGATGATGACAGCGCAATCGATGGCTGCACAGCAAATAATTGAAGAGTAATATTTTCCGGATGACCAGAGTTGCCCTCATACCCGCCCGTTACGCTGCCACACGTTTTCCCGGTAAGTTAATGCAGCTACTGGAAGGTAAAACAGTGATATTACGCACATATGAAGCGGTAAAGAATACCGGGCTTTTTAACAAGGTGGCAGTCGTTTGCGACAGCAGTATTATATATGACGAGATTGAAGGGAACGGAGGCCTGGCTATCATGAGCAGGAAGGAACACGATTGCGGCACAGACCGTATTGCAGAAGCGCTTTCTGAAATGACCGACGCGGAAATCATTGTCAATGTTCAGGGAGACGAGCCCTTTACCCAAAGGGCTCCGCTGGAACAGCTATTGAACGTTTTTGAGCAAGACAAGGAGAAAAAAGTGCGAGTTGCCTCAATGATGCAGGCTATAACAGACAAGGCTCTGATCTATGATCCTAATTGTGTAAAAGTCGTTACCAATAGCTTCTCGGATGCCATGTTATTCTCACGTTCTGTCATCCCCTATCCCCGGGATAATAAGGCGGCGGTTACTTATTATAAGCATATCGGTATATATGCATTCCGGAGGAGCGCATTAGAACAGTTCGCATCATTACCACCCGGGATGCTTGAAACAGCAGAAAAGCAGGAAGGTATGCGCTTCCTGGAAAACGGCATCAATATAAGAATGGTTGCTACCGATTATATAAACGTAGGCATCGATACTCCGGGAGACCTGCAGAAAGCTCAGGAGATTTTAACTAAAAATACTATATGATATTTTACAGGAAGGAAGGGGCCGGCCGGCCGGTGGTCCTGCTACACGGATTTCCGAATGATGGTGAGGCCTGGCACAATATTACCGGGGCATTGGCAGAAAAATACCTGCTGCTGATTCCGGATCTTCCGGGAGCAGGGAAAAGCGACCTCCCAAATGAACCGCTGACACTGGAATATATGGCGTTGGCAATAAAAGATATGCTGGACAGAGAGGGAATAAAGAAGACAATACTGGCAGGACATTCCATGGGTGGCTATACCGCTCTTGAGTTTGCCGGGAACTATCCTGAATATGTGGCAGGCATTTCACTGGTACACTCCTCAGCCTATCCTGATACCGAAGAAAAAAAGGAAAACCGCCGCAAGGCTATACAGCTTTTGCTAAAAGGTGATACCGAAAAAGAGACCTTTCTAAAAGCCATGGCTGCTAACCTTTTTGCAGCTTCTTTCGCGCAGCGGCGGCCCGAAATCGTCAATAAAATAGCCCGGAAAGGCATGCAGTTGCCTGCGGAAAACCTTGCGGCTTTTTACCGGGCAATCATGCAGCGCTCCGACAAAACCACGTTGCTGGAGCAGGCGAAGTTTCCCGTCCAGTTTATTATTGGTGACGAAGATACCGCTGTCCCGGCAAAAGATATGCTGGAACAAAGCTATCTGCCTCAGGTAAGTAAAATTTCTCTATATAATTCCTGCGGGCACATGAGTATGGAAGAGCTACCAGGAAGACTTAGTGCAGATCTGCTGGATTTCTTCGCATATTGTTTTTAAAAATGCCGGGACAGGGCAAATTTTCCTGCCACTTACGGCAGCGATATACCATTTAGCCGTAACTTTGCGGACAATTACAAAAATGTTCTTGTTGTGAAGAAGGCAAATGTTCTTATACTTATTCTTATTGCAACAGCCATCGCTGTTATTGTAGCTTCTTTTGGTAAGTTCAGCACTTACGAAACCTTCGCGTCCGCATCTGAAAAGCCTGGTACGGTATTTCATGTGGTAGGATTCCTGGAAAAAGGAAAATCGATGGAATATGACCCGGTTAAAGATCCCAACCGTTTCGTCTTTTATGCCAAGGATAAAAAAGACAATGTACATAAAGTAGTTTTTACAGGAGCAAAACCGACTGATTTCGAAAGGTCGGAGCAGCTGGTCATGAAAGGCTATATGAAAGGCGACGAATTTCATTGTGCTCAGATACAGATGAAATGTCCTTCCAAATATGAGAACGACCAAATAGTCGTAGGCAAACAAATCTGATTACCTGTAATTTTCAATTATAATCCGATCTAATCTTGGAGCAGAATTTTATTGGGGAGCACCTGCTTCCCGGACAGCTGGGACACCTGTTCATTATCATATCTTTTGTCAGCGCTCTTTTTTCCGCGTTCTGCTATCTCAGCGCGATCCGTAAAGAATCTTTCATAACAGACCCTACAGCTCCCGGCTGGATGCGTTTAGCCCGCTGGTCATTTTTCGTCCATGTAATTTCGGTGATCGGCTCATTCAGCACACTCTATTATATTATATCCAACCATCTTTTTGAATACCACTACGCCTGGCGCCACTCCTCCAAAGGACTGCAGGTAAAGTACCTGCTTTCCTGCTTCTGGGAAGGCTCAGAGGGAAGCTTTATGCTCTGGCTGCTCTGGCAGGCAGTGCTAGGCATTGTTGTCATCAGGTCAAAAGGAACTCTTGAAAGCAGGGTAATGGTCATTACCGGTATAGTACAAGCCATTTTAAGCACTATGCTATTGGGCTTTTATTTCGGGCCGGATATAAAAATAGGTAGCGACCCGTTTATCCTGCTTCGCCACCAGATGCAGAACGCACCTATATTTTCCAGCCCTGATTACCTGAAATTCATTGAGGATGGGAATGGGCTGAATCCGCTGCTTCAAAACTACTGGATGGTAATACATCCACCGGTACTCTTCCTCGGCTTTGCGCTGACCCTCTTCCCGTTTGCCTATGCTCTTGCCGCTTTATGGAAGAATGAGTATAAATTATGGATAAAGCCGGCATTGCGCTGGTCGCTTGCCTGTGGGGCAATATTAGGTGCAGGTATTATGATGGGCGGAGCCTGGGCTTATGAGTCCCTCAACTTTGGCGGGTACTGGGCATGGGACCCTGTAGAAAATGCTTCGCTGGTACCCTGGATGATCCTGATTGCAGCTATACATACCCTGATCATTTATAAAAGCACAGGTCGCTCTTTAAAAATAACGCTGATATTTTTTGTATTAACGTTCCTCTTCATCTGGTACTCTACTTTTCTTACCCGTACAGGCATTTTAGGAGAAACGTCTGTACATGCCTTTACGGATGCGGGGAGCGCCCTTTACTGGCATTTGATCATCGCTCTGGGCCTGTTCCTGGCAGGCAGCCTCTTTTTCCTTATCCGTTCCTGGAAAAAAACGCCCAGGATAGCCGGGGAAGAAGGAGCCAACTCACGGGAATTCTGGATGCTGATCGGTTCCATATTTCTGCTGATATCGGGCCTTTGGATTATTTTCTATACCTCTCTGCCGGTGTGGTCGCCGCTGTGGGATAAAATAACCGGTTCTCAGATAGCTCCTCCTAATGATCGTATAGCTTTTTATAACGACAGCCAGGTGTGGTTTGCCTTTATCATTGCCGTACTGAGCGGAGCCATACAGTTTCTGAAGTATAAAAAAACCGGGATGAGGGCGATATGGAAAAAGCTAGGTATGTTTTCGGCGATTTCCCTTGTGCTTTCTGCCTTGTTGATATGGAGACAGCATATTGTTCATGTACAATATATGTTCTTTGCATTTTCCATATTCTTTACTATAATAGCCAATATCGTTTATGCAATCGGGGTACAAAAAAGTAACCTGAAAAAAGCGGGAGGATCACTGACGCACTTTGGCTTTGGCTTAATGTTATTAGGCATACTTCTTTCAGGTTATAAAAAAGAAATAATATCTATTGACAGAACGGGACAAGTACATGATTTCGGGAAAGAGACATTTGAAGAGAATGCAAAAGAAAGTCATGAAAACGTGCTGATCTTCCGGAATACAACCATTCCGATGGGGCCTTACCTCGTAACTTATTTAGGTGACTCCGTTGTTAAAAATGATCCGCCCATAACTTATTACAAGGTAAAATATGAAAAACGTGATCCCGAGACCAACGAGCTGCAGGAATCATTTATACTAAATCCTGATGTATTCGTAAATGCGAAGGGGCAAGAAGGCATAAGCCCAAACCCCGATGCCAAGCACTATCTTACCCATGACGTATTCACTTATATAACTTCCATAAGTGATCCTGAATCGAAAAATGATACTTCCAGCTTCAAAAGCTATACATTAAAAGACGGGGACAGTATTTATGTAGCCAACGGCTTTTTAGTGTTCGAAGGTTTATCCAAAAATACGAATAATAAGAACTATGACGCTCATCCCGGCGATATTGCAGCGGCAGCAACATTGTCGGCCTACACGATGGATGGCAAGGCAGGAGTCCTTTCCCCTATGTACATTATCCGGCACGACGAGGCTTACAGTCTAAATGATACGCTACGCGACCTGGGTATTTATGCCAGGATCAACAAAATAAATCCTGAAGATAAAAGTGTAGAGTTCGGCGTTCGTCAACGGTCCCAGCAGGACGATTACATAGTGATGAAAGCTATGATCTTTCCTTACATAGGCATACTTTGGGCAGGTATTGTAATAATGGTTGGGGGCTTTGTTGTAAGCTGGGCAGCAAGAAGAAAATAAACATCGGGCACATCAAAAAAAATCCGGCAAGGGTTTGCTTTTTCGATTTCTTTTTTTACTTTTAAGCCTTAATTTTCCAGAACGGCACTCAGGTGTGAATACCAGAAATTTGCATCTATCTATTAAAAATAAAAAATATTTGCGCAAGCTATGAAGAAATTGTTACTTTCTGCTGTCGGCATTTTAGCCGCTTTTTCGGCACTCACCCTTACATCATGTGACGAGGACAAATGTAAATCGGTAGTTTGTGCCTACAACGGGCAATGTAACGATGACGGGTCCTGTACCTGTGTTGCAGGCTATGAAGGGGAGCGTTGCGAAACTATATCAAGGAATAAGTTTAAAGGTATATGGACGGTCCAGGAAGATGGTACGACCAGCAACCCTGCAACTTATGCGGTAACCGTTGAGAATGGCATTGAAATAGACCAGGTCTCTATTAAGAACATGTACAATGCTTTTAACGAAGTAGTTGTTGGTAAGGTCTACCAGGATACTCTTTACATCCCGGCTCAGACCCTTCAGACGAATAGCGGCATCAAAACAGTTGAAGGTAAAGGCTGGGCTGTTCCCGAAGCTTATTATGATCTTCATGGAAAAGTTATCTTACAATATAAAATAACAAATGAAGACGGCACCATTAATGAATTCGGGTGGAGAGGTGCCGGATCGCCTTCCGAATGGGTAAAATAAAGATGCAAACAAAAAGCTTATAAACAAAAAAGCGCCTGATCACAGGCGCTTTTTTGTTTATGGAAAATAGCCCTTCTTTACAGCAACATTTCTGCTACGAGCTTATCTATAGGTAATGTTACGCTGCTTTTGAGCTTATCATCCACAGGTAAAAAATAAAAGCGCTCCTGTTCATTATAATAAGGCAATGATAAATCGGCTAAAGGTTTTACAAGATAATAGATGCTGATCACCTGGGAATTATCAAAGGCAGATGGCTGAAAAAAATCAGTCGTATAAAAATGTCTGATTATTTCAATATCGGTACTCAGCTCTTCCTTCCATTCTCTTCTGAGTCCATCAGCCAATCCTTCTCCCCACTCCAGCCCACCTCCGGGAAATTTAAGAATTTTCCTCCCTCTGATCTGCTCTTCACTTACCAGGACCGCATTGTAACCATCCGTAAGCCAGAGGCCATACACCCGGATATTAAATCTGCCAAGCATAGAAATATTGCGATATCGTTATAAACACTACTGCCTCTTCATAGGAAGAGGCAGCAATATTATACAGAAAAACTTAACGACTTATTTACCACGGCGACGTTTGCGGAAAGCATTTCCTGAAGGAACATTATTGCCACCTTCGCTTCCCAGGCGATCCATCACACAACGGAAACCAACTGTGGAGCTTGAATGCTGTGCCTGCATGAAACGACGCGTACCAGGAGATAACCAATAAGAACGGTCTTGCCAGGAAGCACCTTTAATTACGCGGCTGTCATCATTAATGAGCGTGGTTTGCCCATAGCGATAAGCATATCCGCTGGTGCTGTCACCATCCATTGCGCTACGCGCGTCGTAGCTGTTATAATCAAGATCATAGCGCCCTGCCACATCAGTGCTATCTATAAACTGGCGCTGCATGCGTCCGAGGCTGTCTTTTTCAGCTATTTCGCCTACCGCTTCATAAACCGGCTTGGTAAATACGTTACCACGGAAAGGGTTAAGACCAGAAAGCTCATCTGTCATAGGACGGTATACATCCAGCACCCATTCGCTGACGTTACCGGCCATATTGTATAATCCTAATGCATTGGGTACATAAGAGTAAACTTCAGCAGGGCGAAGCGCATTGTCGTTATTACCCCCGGCTATACCACCTGCGTCGCCACGACCACGCATGAAGTTAGCGTTATATTCACCACGGGAAGAACCTTTCCGGGAATCACGGACGGAGCGGGAATCGCCCCAGGGGTAGTTTTTCCTGTCTGTAATAGCCTCTTCGCCACGACGGCGTTTGCTTCTCGGGGAAGGATTATTCTCAACAAGAGCCAGCGCGCCATACTCCCACTCAGCTTCTGTAGGCAGCCTGTAGTTAGGCAGCAATGTCCCATCTGAATAATTGGCATTGCGTTTTTTGGAGCCATTCGGATCCAGATCGCGTTTCTGGCCTTTGCCAGGTGTACCAAGATACTGACCGGCTACATAGGCATCTGAATTATAAACATCCTCATTTACCTGGTTCGCATTTTTCTTCAGCATACCATTCTTGATCAGGATCATTTCATTGACACGGTCACTACGCCATTTACAGTATTCATTAGCCTGATACCAGTTTACACCAACAACAGGATAAAAATTATAGGCAGCATGGCGGAAATACATGCTTACCATAGGCTCATTAAAAGATAAGGCTTCGCGCCATACGGTTGTATCAGGCAGCGCTTTATCGATAATTTCCGGGTAATCAGCACCATAAGAGCGTTGCAGCCAATAAATATATTCACGATAGTCAACATTGGCTACTTCGGTCTCATCCATATAGAATGAGGAAACAGAAACGGTACGAGGAATGTTATTACGGGCATAACCAAGATCCTCTTCGGTTTGTCCCATAGTAAAACGGCCACCCTCTACAAATACAAGACCAGGGCCAGTTTGTTGTCCGGGATAATTAGGCACGTCAAAACCACCTAATCTTGGATCATTATAGTTCCATCCGGTTTTTTCCGAAGCACCTTTAGTTTTGCTAGAACATGCCGAAAACATAGTAGCTGCTCCGATAGACAACATACTGAGGCCTAATAGTGTTCTTTTCATAATAAAAATACCGTGTGTTTTTCTGTAAAAAATTTATGCAATCGTTAAAATTCGCAACAATGATAATACTAATTCTTTAAAATGCGTTACAATGATAGAGTATTCTTTTGAAAATCCAAAGCCATTGTTCATTTTTTTCCAAAATATTTTCGGGAAAAAGGTTTTCAGCAACCGGGAAGTGTGATTGCCAGTTTAATGATTCCGGAAAGATTATAACTAAAAGAATAAAGGACCAGGTATTTATCCCTGCCCCCTGCTTTTCAATTCATCGCGTATGGTGATTGCCCGCACATAATCTTCATTTTCCAATACCTGGTGCAGCAATTCCTCTAACTCCTCCTTCGTCATCTGCTTCAGATCCTTTTCCTTCGCAGGCTGAACCGTACTCTCGTCTTCCTGGGCCTCAATATCTCCTCCTGTTTCGGATTCGCCTCCTGTTTCGGATTCGCCTTCAGTCTGATCCATAAATAAACCGGCAGCATCCAGGATATTCTCATAAGTAAATATCGGGCACCCCATCCGTATTGCCAGTGCAAGCGCATCAGAGGTACGGCTATCGATTTCAATTGTCTCTTTATCGTTGCGGCATATCAGCTTGGCAAAAAATATCCCCTCCTCCAATTTATATATAATAGCTTCCAGCAATTCTATATTGAATGAAAACATGAAATTGCTGAAGAGATCATGGGTTAAAGGCCTGCTGGGCTTTATACGTTCCAGAGCAACCGCAATTGCCTGAGCTTCAAACCCTCCGATCACAATAGGTAAACGCCTTAATCCATTTACTTCACCTAATACCACTGCGTAAGAATGTGTTTGTGTAACGCTGCTCGAGAGAGCTACTATTTCCAGTTCTACTTTTTTCATTACTTAATTTGTCTGGCGTTCTGCCCCGGTATGTTATAAAACTTACAAGGCTAATGTAGAGTGTGAAGATAATAAACCTTTGAATCTTTTCAATAATTTTTTTGTGTTAAAGCGTTATCTAAACCTTGCTATGATTGCCTTCGGACGTGGTTAAAATATCGCTTAATATTCGTGATACCTTCTCCGGTCTATTCAGCACCATAAAGTGGCCTCCGCCTCTTATGATATATCCGGCATTATTTATACTGACGGGGAATATCCTGTCAGCGGCTCCGTGCAGCTGGTACATATTATCCGGTGGTTCGGTACGCCTCCAGTTCGCCGCTTCAGACATCGCCCATTTGTTAAATCCCGGAACGCTGCACCGGATAAACTGACGGACCAGCGCCCTGTCGGCAGGCGTTTCAACTCCCATGAACCATTCGAGCACCTTCATCAACCCTGGCGGTGGTTTTGACGGCAATAACCTGATGATACCTAGGCTGCCTGCTAATTTATATACCAGGGGAAGCTCTGCTCTGACTGCGACACTGGAAATAAGGATAGTCTTACAGGGCTTAACGATTGTATTCAGAGCACAGGCTACCATGCCTCCGAACGACAGTCCGATTAATATAAATGTCTTTGTCTGGTCAATCTGTTCACACAGTCTCCGGCAATAAGCATCCAGAGACTCTTTAGGGCTCAATGGTTCCAGCCATTTAATATAATGAACATAATGATCTGCGGGGAAGGTCAGCTCCCTGAATATACGCTCATCTGCACCAAGGCCGCTTATGAGATACAGGTCCATCAGAATAAGGTCGGGGAATCGTCCTTTTTCAAGCCATCCCTTGATATATTATCATTGCTATCGGCAGTATCATTGGTATCTGCTTTCGTTTCCTCTTCGGAAATCAGCTCAAGGCTTAGCAAATCCTTTTCGCACAGCTTATTCCCCACTGCTTTCCAGCCGCTGACGCTAACTTTCTCCGTAAGGTCTATCTCTTCTTCTCTTGCATCGGCTTTCTTTTTACCTGTTTTCAGGTTTACTACGGGATGCTGATGGGTAGTTACCAGTTCAAGCTTATTCTTCGGGCCTTCTTTTATAAACAGGAATTTACTTTTCAGGGTCTGTGTTTCTATCCTGAATCTTTTAACACTGTATTGCGCTTTCTCGGCATCATAATATACCGCTGTAACTATTTTTTCAGGATCAAATTTTTCAATTCTTTTCACCTGCTCTGTTTCGTACCGGTTACTCAACTCAAAATCCGTCAGCTCATAGTGCCCATCCTGGTAAAATACGATGATGCGGTCATTTTGCTCAAAGCTTCCGAGCAGCCTTCCGTAACCGTCCGTATTCAGGCGCCCCACCTGCTCATCATACCATATTTTTGGAGCCGACAAAGTGCTCCGCCCCTGCTCCTTAAATTTAATCTGCCTGACAGGGTACTTGGTTACCTGATTTCCCTGGGAACTCCTTCCTTTTATATCCAGCTCTTCAAAATAATAGTCGAACACCTTATTTCTTGCAGTACTTCCGGGAGATAGCGTGAGCGTAACCACTTCTGCTTCACCATTGGCATTAGCCGTGAAATATAGTACCTTACTGCCTTTATTGCCTTTTGTAAGGTCATATTCCTTGTCCCGGGTTATACCGGTTACGTTAAATCTTTTTGCATAAACCACACCGCTGGCGCCATCCATATACATCATATTATAGGTGGTCCGCTCATCATTTTTCCGGAATATATCCAGGTAAAGTATATCCTTTCCGACAAATGTTTTTTCTGCTACTTTGGTAACGATCATCTTCCCGTCTTTACGGAATATGATAACATTGTCTATATCAGAGCAGTCGCAGACAAACTCGTCCTTTTTAAGCCCTGTACCCACAAAGCCTTCCTTACGGTTCACATAAAGCTTGGCATTCGCAATAGCTACTTTATTGGCCTGTATTGTATCAAACACCTTTATCTCCGTCTGCCTTTCCTTGCCTTTCCCGTACTTCTTCAGCAGGTTCTCGTAATAAGCTATTGCAAAATCGACCAGGTGCTCAATATCATGCTTAACCTGCTCCATGTTCGCTTCCGTTGCCTTTATATGTTCGTCTGCTTTAAAAGAGTCGAATTTTGAGATACGCTTGATCTTTATCTCGGTAAGTTTAACGATATCGTCCTGGGTGATTTCTCTCCGGAACAGCTTTTTATAAGGCTTCAATCCTTTATCGATAGCTGCCAGCACACCATCCCAGGTAGTTTCCTCTTCAATATCGCGATAGATCCTTTTCTCTATAAAAATTTTTTCGAGAGAGGAGTAATGCCAGTCGTCTTCCAGCTCCCGCAACTTTATTTCCAGCTCCCGCTTCAGCAGCCCTTTTGTATGCTCTACAGAATGTTTCAGCAGATCACTTATACCAACAAAATGGGGCTTGTCATTAATAATAATACAGGCGTTGGGCGAAATCGACGATTCACAGTCGGTAAAAGCGTAAAGCGCGTCGATCGTCTGGTCGCTGGAAACGCCAGGCGCAAGCTGTACGGTCAGCTCCACGTCTTTTGCCGTATTATCAGTCACGCTCCTGATCTTTATTTTCCCGCTGTCATTAGCCTTTAATATGCTATCGATCAGCTGCTGTGTCGTGACACCGTAAGGAACAGATCTTATCGAGAGCGTTTTCTTATCAGTCTCTTCTATGTGCACCCTGACCCGCAGTTTTCCCCCACGCATACCGTCATTGTAATTGCTGATATCGATCATGCCCCCGGTAAGGAAGTCGGGATACAGCTCAAACTTCCGCCCTTTAAGGTGCTTCACCGCAGCTTCCAGTAACTCGCAGAAATTATGTGGCAATATCTTGGTCGAAAGACCAACAGCGATACCTTCGGCCCCCTGTGCCAGCAAAAGCGGAAATTTCATCGGCAATGCTACGGGCTCATTTTTCCTGCCATCATAGCTTAGCTGCCATTCCGTGGTTTTGGCATTAAAGGCCACATCCAGGGCAAATTTTGAAAGCCGGGCTTCGATATAGCGTGAAGCGGCTGCAGCGTCCCCTGTACGCACATCTCCCCAGTTACCCTGGGTATCGATCAGCAGATCTTTCTGTCCCAGGTTAGTAATAGCATCGGCGATAGACGCGTCGCCATGAGGGTGATACTGCATCGTTTGCCCGATGATATTGGCAACTTTATTGTAACGCCCGTCATCCATTTCCTTCATGGCATGCATGATACGTCTCTGCACAGGCTTAAGGCCATCTTCTACAGCGGGCACCGCCCGTTCCAGTATTACATAACTCGCATATTCAAGAAACCAGCTTTCATACATCCTGTTTATGGATGGTATGTTGTGTTCCTCATGTTCCAGCTCCTGTTCGCTCATTGGGTATTTTTTTGACGTGCAAAAATAAGGAAAATGGCGGCAGCCATTTAACTGAATGCATATGTATCGATATAATCAAGCATCTGGCTAGGCATATTGTTGCATGGGAAATAATAGTAAAGAGTGAACAGGCTAGTCTATTTTATAGCGGAATACTTTTTGCAGTGCAGCAAAAGATTCCTGCATAATCAATAATTGGCGTACTGCTTCCTTTTTGCCCGACCGGTTTAGTTTATAATATTTCCGGATACGCCCGTCAACGGTTTCCGTATCTACCTGGACCAGCCCGGAGGCCTCAAGCTTATGCAGTGCAGGATACAGTGCGGCTTCCGTTACTTTAATTTTATTCCTGCTGGCTTTGGAAATGGCTATCGAGATTTCATAGCCATACATGCGGCCATTATTCTGCAATAGCTGAAGTATAGCTACGGTCAGGCTCCCTTTAATAATCTTATTTGTATCCATACGTAACAAAATTATGCAATTAGCAAAAACCGGCACAAGCCGCACCGGTCTTAAAAATATACCATGATATCAATTTGTGGCGCCCGGATCAGAAGTAGACACCGGTACCAGGCGCATTATTGATACTTATATTCCCTGCATCGTCATATTCCAGCCCTTTCCCGGTATTCTCTTTCAGCAAAAGCGGCCCGTCAATATCTGCATAATCTGCCAGGGGTAGCAAATGTGCCAATGCCGTAGCTCCCGGGATACTCTCGCTCATAGATCCCAGCATTACCTTTTTCCCTGCCTTTTTTATCTCGCCTATCATACGTAAAGCAGGGGTAATACCACCGCATTTGCTTAGCTTGATATTTATCCCGTCATAGAGATTGATACACTGCTGGAGGTCCCGCTCATCGCAACAGGCTTCATCCGCAATAACGGGTATCGTACAATTCTTGCGGAGCTGCAACAACTCTTCTTTCATGTCGCGGTGCAAGGGCTGTTCCAGCAGCGATACGTTCAATTTCCGGAGTTCGGGCACCAGTCGTACGGCTTCTTCAAAGGTCCATCCTTCATTGGCATCCACCCTGATTTCAGCACTGGTCGCTTCTCTCAGCGCCGCTACCTTCGCAAGATCATCCCCCCCTCCCACTTTAAGCTTATAGACCGGGAATGGTTTCGCCTTAACCCTTTCCTTGATTTCCTCGACCGTGGTAATCCCTATTGTATAATCTGTAGGAGGCATATCCTGCCATTTAAGCCCCAGCAAATGGTACAGGGGCTGCTGCTTTAACCTGGCCCAGAGATCCCATCCGGCAATGTCCAGGGCCGAAACCAGGAAGTTATGACCTGGTAAGAGATGATGCAGAAAATGCCAGAAACGCTCAGGCGAGGTAAGCGCATACCTTTCGATCACGGGTTTATTTTTTTCCAGTAACGCAATCATTTCCGCCACCGATACGTTATAGTACGCGATCTCCGTCGCCTCTCCAATACCCGCAAGCCTTCCCAGGCCCAGGGATACAAGCAGGCCTGGCTGATGGGTCTTCATCCCTTTTGATATTTCAAAAGGATATTCGAATGGGAGGTTATACGGGCGGTAAGCGAGGTGTAGCATATTATATTGTCAAAAATAAGCGGAAAAGCGAATACCGCTATTAAAATCCTGTAATAACTAATAACCTTCGTCTGCATATATAGCTTATATAATAATACATCGGTCAAATTTTTTAACCAAAAAGCGCGGGCATATATTATCTTTGCGCCTCAATTCAATTATCTGAACATGAAAAAAATGCTGGGATTGATTACCGCAGTTGCATTAGCATCTTTTACCGCCGGGGCACAGGATGACGCGGGTACAACCAAAAGTGTATTTAAGCCATCCAGGGACTTCCTGATGTTTCAGCTTACCTACGAAGGCTGGAATAATGCACCGGACAGCGTAAATATTGGCGGTATAGGCCGTGGCTTTAACGCTTATATCTGCTACGATTTCCCCATTTCCAAATCGCATTTCAGCTTTGCTGCTGGGATTGGAGTAGGGACAAGCAATATATATTTTAAAGACCAGCGGGTGATTATGAACACATCCTCCTCTTCCATAACGTTCCAGGACCTGACAGATACAGAAGCCGCGAATTACAAGAAGGTAAAGCTGTCAACAGCCTACCTGGAAGCGCCTTTTGAATTAAGGTATTTTGCCAATAAGCTAAACAGGAACCGTGGCTTTAAAGCCGCCCTGGGCATGCGTGTCGGTATGCTGGTGGGCGCGCATACCAAAGAAAAGCATAGCGTGGGGGGAACTAACATAGTAGAGAAAGTAAATACAAAAAGATATATCCAGACCTGGCGATTTGCCCCGACCTTCAGGATCGGTTATGGCAATTTTTCCCTGTATGGCTCTTACAACCTGAGCCAGCTGTTTAATGCGGGGCAGGGACCGGAAGTATTTCCTTATTCTATCGGGTTGTGTATTACAGGTCTATAGAATAAATACAGACAAAAAGAAGCGGTAATCTTAAGATTACCGCTTCTTTTTTTATAATGAAAGTATGTATTGTTACACAGATCCTTTGTTACGCTTATACCAGATAAAGCCAACAGTACCCAGGAACAATAAGGGTAAGGCTGCCAGGTATAAAATCCCGTTATTCAGCCCCTGGGCGCTCTCAGCCCCTAAGCCCGATGCCGTTTTTGTACAAACAGAACAACCCTGGGCCCATATCTTATGCCCGGACACAGCTATCAGCAATATTATGGCAATGATCTTTTTCATATACTCCCTGCAAATTTAAGCATAAATAGCCGGATTACTGATACCGGCCCCGGATATATAATATTACACCAGCGCTTTCACCACATTATAAATCACCTGGGGTTTACCCAGGGTATAAAAATGCAATACAGGAACTTTTTGCGCGATCAGCTCTTTACATTGCGCGATCATCCATTCGGTACCCACCTGCTCGCAGGCTTTATCATCTTTACACCTGAGCATCTCGTTGGTCAGTTCATGTGGTATATCTACATGAAAGATGCTCGGCAGCAGGCTTAACTGTCTTTTGGTGGTGATCGGCTTCAGCCCGGGAATGACAGGCACATGGATATGCTCCGCCTTACACCTTTCCAGGTAAGCAAAGTATTTTGTATTATCAAAAAACATTTGCGTAGTAACGTAATCAGCGCCCTTTTCAATTTTGGTTTTTAGGAAATGCAGGTCAAGGTCCATGTTGGCAGACTCAAAGTGCTTTTCGGGGTAACCGGCAACTCCGATACAGAAGTCTGTCTTGCCGCCATCGATAATGTCTTCCTCCTGGTATTTCCCTTTATTCAGGTTGATGATCTGCTCTACCAGCTCTACTGCATAGCGGTGGCCTCCCGGGTGCGGTGAAAAGAATTTTTCATTTGCGGGTGAATCTCCTCTCAACGCCAGCACGTTATTGATCCCCAGAAAATGGAGATCGATCAATGCATTCTCTGTTTCTTCCTTGGCAAAGCCGCCACAAATAAGGTGCGGAACGGCATCTACCTGGTAACGGTTCATGATCGCGGCACAGATACCTACGGTACCGGGACGCTTCCTGATCTCTACCCTTTCAAAGTTACCATCCGCTCTCCTTTTGAATATCTGCTCCGCACGGTGATAAGTAACATTAATGAACGACGGTTTAAACTCCATCAGCGGATCCAGATGGGCATAAATGTTATCAATGCTCTTACCTTTCACCGGGGGCAGTATCTCGAAGGAGATAAGCGTCTTATCTGCCTGAGCGATGTGTTCGGTGATCTTCATTTGTTTGTTGTTTATACAGGGGTGTTTGTTTGCTTATACAGTTTGCTTTTAGTCTATTTGCTGAGGTGCATGCTTCTTTCCTTATATAAGGTACGGAACCAGGGGTCGCGCAGCGTTTTAATAAACCTGATCGCCTCGCCGGTACTCTTCATTTCCGGCCCCAGCTCTTTATTTACATTCGGAAACTTATTAAAGCTGAATACCGGTTCTTTCACAGCATAACCTTCCAGGTGCTTCTCAATAGTAAAATCCTTCAGCTTTTTCTCACCAAGCATAACCTGTGTGGCAATGTTAAGGTAAGGCACACCATAGGCTTTTGCGATGAACGGTGTGGTACGGCTCGCTCTTGGATTAGCTTCGATTACATATACTTTACCATCCTTAATGGCGTACTGTATATTGATAAGGCCACGGATATTAAGCTTCAAGGCAATTTTACGGGCGATATCCACCATTTCCTCCACTTCCATTTTCCCCAGGTTGAAAACCGGCAATACCGAGTGGCTGTCGCCGCTATGAATACCGGCAGGCTCAATATGCTCCATAATACCCATGATATGCACTTCTTCGCCATCGCATATAGCATCTATCTCTGCTTCCTGGCAACGGTCCAGGAAATGGTCGATCAGTATTTTATTACCGGGCAGGTGCTTCAGAAGGCTCAGCACACTCTTTTCCAGCTCGTCATCATTGATCACGATCCGCATCCGCTGCCCACCCAGGACATAAGATGGCCGCACAAGCACCGGGTAGCCTACTTCGTTGGCGACCTCAATCGCATCATCGGTCGAATAGGCCGTACCGTATTTGGGGTAAGGAATCCCCAGCTCTTTCAGCAGGTCGCTGAAACGGCCGCGGTCTTCGGCAATATCCATATCGTCAAAAGAAGTGCCTATGATCTTTATGCCTTTTTCATGCAGGCGTTTGGCCAGCTTCAAAGCCGTCTGGCCACCCAGCTGAACAATGACTCCCTCCGGCTTTTCATGCTCAATGATTTCCCAGATATGCTCCCAGTAAACCGGTTCGAAATACAGCTTATCAGCAATGTCAAAGTCTGTGGATACGGTTTCGGGATTACAGTTGATCATGATGGCTTCATAGCCGCATTCCTTGATCGCCATCAGGCCGTGCGTACAGCAGTAGTCAAACTCAATACCCTGGCCTATACGGTTGGGACCGCTGCCCAGGACGATGATCTTTTTCTTATCTGACGGTAGGGATTCGTTTTGAAGGATATCGCTGTTAACAGAAGGTTTCTCAAACGTACTATAAAAATAAGGCGTCCTGGCCTCAAACTCGGCGCTGCAGGTATCCACCATTTTAAATACCCTGGTAATACCTAACGATTTTCTCTTTTCATAAACTTCCTCAGGTGTACAGTCTTTCACCAATTCGGCTATCTGCTCATCGCTGAAGCCCATCTGCTTCGCCTGTCTTAAAATATCCTCCGGCAGCTTATCCAGGTGCGTATATTGCTGGATGCTGCGCTCCATCGTTACAATATCCTGTATCTGGTACAGGAACCAACGATCTATCTGGGTCAGCTCGCGCAGGGTCTTAATGGAAATTCCGGCTTCCAGCGCCTCCTTCAGCCTGAAGATACGGTCCCAGGTAGGGCGCTTCAGGTAATCTATCAGCTCTTCCGGGCGCATTTTGCTGCGACTGATGGATGTCAGACCGGTAGCATTATTTTCAAGGCTCTGACAGGCCTTTTGCAATGCTTCCGTGAAGGTGCGGCCTATGGCCATTACCTCACCAACCGATTTCATCTGGAGGCCCAGGGTATCATCGGCTCCTTTAAATTTATCAAAGTTCCAGCGCGGCATTTTTACAATAACGTAGTCCAGCGCGGGTTCAAAATATGCAGAGGTAGTTTTTGTGATCTGGTTTTCCAGCTCGTCCAGGGTATACCCGACCGCCAGCTTGGCGGCGATCTTGGCTATAGGATAACCTGTAGCCTTGGATGCCAGGGCTGAGGAGCGGCTCACCCGGGGATTTATTTCAATCGCAATGATCTCTTCTGTTTCAGGGTTAAGCGCAAACTGTACATTACATCCCCCGGCAAAATTCCCGAGGTTGCGCATCATGTCGATCGCGGTATTCCTCATAAGCTGGAAGGCGGTATCGCTCAGGGTCATGGCAGGCGCAACCGTAATGCTGTCGCCGGTATGTATTCCCATAGGATCGAAATTCTCTACCGTACAAATGATCACTACATTGTCATTCGCATCCCTTAATAATTCCAGCTCAAATTCCTTCCAGCCAAGCACTGCTTTTTCCACCAGTACTTCGTGTATAGGCGATGCCTTCAGGCCTGCATCAAGCGCTGCTTCCAGCTCGTCCTTATGCTTGACAAAGCCGCCACCGGTACCACCCAATGTAAAAGAAGGGCGTATTACCAGCGGTATGCCGATCTCCTGGGCAAACTCTTTACCTTCAAGCAGGGAGTTGGCTACCCGGGCCGGGGCAACAGGTATTCCCATTTCGATCATCCATTCCCTGAAGAGGTCCCGGTCTTCTGCTTTGTCGATTGCTTTGATATCAACGCCGATCAATCTTACCTTGTATTTTTCCCAGATACCCAGCTCCTCTGCTTCCTTCGCAAGGTTAAGCGCTGTTTGTCCTCCCATTGTAGGCAGCACAGCATCGATCTGGTTCTCTTCCAGTATCTGTTCAATGCTTTCAGCGGTCAGCGGCAGCAGGTATACCCTGTCTGCAACTATAGGATCGGTCATGATCGTTGCCGGGTTGGAATTGATAAGGATCACCTTTATACCTTCCTCCCGGAGGCTGCGTGCCGCCTGGGAGCCCGAATAGTCAAACTCGCAGGCCTGACCGATAACAATAGGTCCTGATCCGATGATCAGTACAGATTTAATTGAAGTGTCTAATGGCATTTCTGTAGATAAAAATCAAAGTAAAAAGTCAGATTCTTGATTCTATGGATCCTGTCTGAAGTTTGCCTTCGAATATAGCGGATACAAAAAATCGGGCTTGCGCCCGAGGTGCAAAGGTAGCAAAAAACAGGTAAAAATTATGACCCGGGCCAATAGAATACCCAGAATATTTAAGAAAATAACAACCGGTCCGCCGGGCAAACCGCTATTCATAAAATACATCCAGCACCTGCTCCATCCTGGACCCTCTGGATCCTTTTATAAGGATAGTGGCCTGCGAGGGCAGGCTCCGGCGCAGGAAGTCCCTTGCGGCTTCGGCGGTCGGGAACCATTGAAAGCTATGGTCGGTTGTTTTGAACTCATCGCCAACGAGTACTACGTTTGTAAACCCGTAGTGATTCAGCAGGTCTACGAGCGCCTGGTGCTCCTCATCCGACGCAGCCCCCATCTCTTTCATCGCTCCCAGCAGCAGCCATTTGCCGGGTACATCCAGCGAGGCCATATTTTCTATTGCCATCTTCATGCTGGCAGGATTGGCGTTATAAGCGTCGAGAATTATCCTGTTATTATTCACCTGTATCAGCTGAGAACGGCTGTTGGAAGGGCTATAGGATTCAATAGCCTCTCTTATTGTATCTATGTCGATCCCGAAATAATCGCCTACTGCTATGGCTGCCAATACATTGGGAAGATTATAATCGCCTACCAGCTGTGTCCGGATGGTACATTCCCTTCCCGCGGAAAGCACAGCAACCTTAAGGAACATTTCTCCCGACAGGGCCTTTCCGATGATCTGCGCATTGGCGGTTCCATAGGTCACCTGCTCCCGGATCCCGGTCGCCATCTTTTCCAGGTAATCAAGATCAGCAAAACGGAATATGCAGCCTTCATGTAGTCTCAGGTGATCATACAACTCTCCTTTGGCTTTCCGTACACCTTCTATACCCCCGAACCCTTCAAGATGCGCTTTACCGCAATTGGTTATCAGGCCGTAATCCGGTAATGCTACCGTGCAATAACCAGCAATCTCCCCCTGGTGATTCGCTCCCATTTCGATAACTGCCATTTCCGCATCCGGCTTTATTTTAAGCAAAGTGAGCGGTATACCTATATGGTTATTGAGATTACCTTCAGTAGCATACGTTCGGAATTTCGACGATAAAACTTTAGTTATCAATTCTTTGGTTGTCGTCTTACCATTGGATCCGGTAATTGCGATAAAAGGAATACCTGTCTGCAGCCTGTGATGCCTGGCAAGCTGCTGTAAGGTGGTTAGTACATTCTCCACTACGATCAATCGTTCATCACTTGACTGGACTGTATCCACAACCGCATATGCCGCGCCATCTTCAAGCGCCTGCAGCGCATAGGCATTTCCATCAAAATTGGGACCTTTCAAGGCAAAAAAGATATCTCCGGGCTTTATCTTACGGCTATCCGTCTGTATAGACGGATGCTGCAGATATACATCATACAATTCAGTAATATTATTAATTACCATCATAAAGGGTACAGGTAAATTAGCGCAAATGTAAGGATAAGCAAATTTCAGAACTTTTTATTTATTACTTTTGAGGCCCGAAAAATCATAAATTCTTTCAGTCTGATGACCCAGCACGCAGAAGGTTATGTAACCTCAAAAATTGAGAATGGAATAGGAACCATCGAGTTTTTCCACCCGGCCAGCAACTCGCTTCCTGGCGCTATATTAAATGATCTTGCAAAAACCATTAATGATGTTGGTACGGATGAGCGCGCCAAGGTGCTGGTACTGCGCAGCGCCGGAGAAAAGGCCTTTTGCGCCGGAGCATCTTTTGATGAGCTGATCGCTATCAGCAACGAAACGGAAGGTAAAAAGTTCTTCAATGGTTTTGCTCTGGTAATCAATGCAATGCGGAAATGTCATAAATTGATTATAGTAAGGGTACAGGGTAAAGCCGTTGGCGGAGGCGTCGGTATTATCGCCGCTGCTGACTATGCCATTGCTTCAGAAGGGGCTTCTGTAAAGCTGAGCGAGCTGGCAGTAGGTATAGGACCATTTGTCGTAGGGCCTGCTGTAGAACGTAAAATAGGCAATGCGGCCTTTTCCCAGCTGGCCATAGATGCAACAGAATGGCGTTCGGCAAGCTGGGCACGCGGACGCGATCTTTATGCAGAACTGCACGCCGACATCAACGCCATGGACGAAGCTGTTCACCAGCTGGCCCATAAACTGGCCCACTCCAGCCCTGAGGCTATGCTGCAGCTTAAAAAAATATTCTGGCAGGGTACAGAAAACTGGGATTCACTGCTGACGGAAAGAGCTGCGATAAGCGGCAAGCTGGTACTGAGTGAGTTTACCCATAATGCTATCCACTCTTTTAAAACAAAAGCAAAGTAATTCCCCGGGCCGGCGCTACAGCCGGCACATCATTATCTATGATTGAAAAATTAGAAGCCATTAAAGCCCGTTTTGATGAGTTAGGCACGGCTTTAACCAACCCGGAAATAGTAAGCGACAATAAAAGATTTGCCCAGGTATCAAAGGAATACAGGAAACTGGAGCCTATAGTCAATGAATATAAGCGCTACAGGAAATGCCTGGATGCTATAGAATTCGGCAAAGAGGTGCTTGCGACGGAAACGGATGAGGAATTAAGGCAGATGGCCAAAGACGATCTTGAGACTCTGGGAGAAGAAAAGGATAAGTTAGAGGAAAGCATAAGGCAGCTGCTGATCCCCAAGGATCCCCAGGATGAAAAAAATGCCATATTGGAGATCAGGGCGGGTACCGGCGGCGATGAGGCCAGCATATTTGCAGGCGACTTGTTGAGAATGTACCTGAGGTATGTGGAGAAAAAAGGATGGAAAGCCGCAGTATTGTCCGAAACAGAAGGAACTGTAGGCGGATATAAAGAAATACAGCTTGAGGTTACCGGTGATGATGTATACGGGACACTGAAGTTTGAGAGCGGTGTGCACCGCGTACAGAGGGTTCCGGCTACTGAAGCCAGTGGCCGCGTACATACTTCTGCGGCTACTGTTGCTGTGCTTCCCGAAGCAGACGAGGTCGATTTTGAATTGAGAGAAAGCGATGTAAAAATGGAAACATCGAGAAGTGGCGGATCGGGAGGACAGAATGTCAATAAAGTCGAGACTAAAGTCCAGCTGACGCATATCCCTACCGGAACAGTGATTATATGCCAGACAGAACGGACGCAGCTCGGTAACCGGGAAAAGGCAATGGCGATGTTACGTACCAAATTATACGAAGAAGAGGTACGCAAGCACGAAGAAGCGATTGCAAGCAGGAGGAAGAGCCTGGTCAGTACAGGTGACCGCTCGGCTAAAATAAGAACATATAACTATCCCCAGGGTCGTATTACAGACCATCGTATCAATATGACGATTTATTCGCTGGACGATTTTATGAATGGAGATATCCAGGAAATGATCACGGCTTTGCAGTTTGCTGAAAACTCAGAAAAGATGAAAGCCGGCGAAAGCGTTTAATTTTTTACCTTCATTTGAAATATTGCCCCACCGAAGCGAATACCATATTATTCTTAGCAGAAAAAACCAATTCATGTCAGCAACTAATTTCAGCTTAGTAGAAATTCTAAGGCAGGTTTTCAGAAGGATGAAGTTTATCCTTTTGTTTACTGTTATCTGTACCGCCGCGGGTATTATTTTCGCGCTTATTGCTCCCAAAAAGTATACCTCTAAAGCATCGGTAATTGTAAAGAGCCCGCTGGTTATCGACAGGAACCAGCTGTTTCGTCAAACTGAATACCAGAATAAACCTTTTTTTGCCGGAGAGGATGATATAGACCACCTGCTTACGATCAGCAAAAGTGACACGCTGATGGGCTATCTCGTCAATAAGTTTGATCTTATTAATCACTATAAGGCAAAGAGTTATGATGAAGCTATTGCCAGGGCGCGGGATAATTTCAAGCTTAAGAGGAATGATACAAAAAACATCGAATTGTATTTTACGGATACAGACCCCGCATTGGCAGCGAAGCTTAATAAAGCAGCGCTTGATGAGATGGGAAGAGTATTCGGCAATTCCTTTATAGAAACAAACAGGGACATCGTAAAATCCCTGCAGCACAGGATCAAGTTGGTCGACGATACACTAAAGCAGATAGATGAAACAGTAAAAGCTATGAGAGCCGAATATGGCATATATGACAAGCTTTTACCTTCCAGAAGCGAGCAAGCGATCGCCGAATCGGGCAACGCTTCCGTCTCGCCCTCCGCAGCAGAAGGATTGGAAAAGATACAGGAAACGCTTATTTTAAAAGACAAGCTTGCCAGGGACCGTGCAAGCTATTTTTCCCTTATAAACGAGTTTAGCGTAGGGCTGCAGGATGACAGCATTAATATGCTGTACACTGTACAACCGGCAACTGTACCCAACAGCCCTTCTTCACCGATATTGGTGTTAATTGCCGGTACCTGTGCCATTGCAGGCTTTTTGTTTGCCTCCTTGCTTATTGTTACAGGAGTATTTTACCGTTCTGTTATTTGATCACTATCCATCCGGAATAGTTAATTATGGAGTTAGCGGCGCGAAAAGCAGATAAATGGATAGTGACAGCAGGTAGCCTGCTGTTCCTTCTTGCGGTATGCACCTTTGCCTATACGCAGAATTACATCTTTATCGGTATTCCTTTCGCCCTTGTGTTGCTGGCCATTACTGTCTATAACTGGAAGGCGCTTTACTGGCTTTTGATATTTGTAACGCCCCTGTCCTGTGAGATTTCCATTTTTAACGGCGTACTTTCGACCACTATTCCCGACGAGCAGATCATGTGGCTGTTTGTGCTTATTCTCATTTTCATGGTAGCTGCCAATCACCGACACCTGCTGCCAAAATGGTTCCTGGAGCACCCGTTGACACTGATATTTTTCCTGCAGTTTGTATGGATGATGGTAGCGGTTATATTTTCAACGGACATTATCCCTTCGCTGAAATTCATGGCCGCCAAGTCGTGGTTCTGGACCAGCTATATCATTTTGCCGATACTGGTATTTAAAGAAAAAAAGGATTTCAGGAATGCATTCCTTTTGTTTGCCATACCAACCTTGCTGCACGCCCTGTTCGCATTCTCCTGGCATTACATCGAGCAGTTTGATTATTATAAATCCAATACCGTAGTAACTCCGTTCTACACCAATCACGTTGATTATTCTTCCGTTTTGTCCATGCTGTTCCCTTTATTCATTATTGCTTTTCAGCTGGCAAAAGGAAAAACGGGTTACCGTATTATTATAGGCGCTGCCATTCTTTTCCTGATCCCGGCTATCTATGTAGCTGCAGCAAGAGCTGCCATACTGGGCGTTATTTTCGCCCTGGTAATCGCCGCGGCAATAAGAATACGAAAAGTAAACTGGGTAATGCCCTCTGTATTTGTAGTGATAGCCCTGTTAATCATGTTCATGATCAGGGATAACAGGTATATGCAATTCCGCCCCAGCATGGACAGGACTGCCACGCAGGAAAACTTTGCGGATGCTGTAAGCGGCATGTTCACGGGTAAGGATATGTCTTCCATGGAGCGCTTTTACCGCTGGATAGCCGCTGTACGTATGAGTACAGAGCATCCTTTAGTGGGGGTAGGACCCAACAACTTTTATGAAAACTACAAACCATACACGGTTACAGCTTTCAGAACCTGGGTTAGCCGTAACGACGAAAAATCCACGACCCACAATTACTTTCTCTTTATGCTGGTAGAGCAGGGATGGCCTGCCATGATACTCTATGCGGTAATGCTGATGGTCTTTTTTGCAACGGCACAAAAGGTTTACCACCGGACCAGGGATACGTTTTATAAGAAGGTCGTTATCGGGCTTGCCATGCTGCTGGCTGCCGGCTTTGTTAATAATTTCTTCTCGGAGCTGCTGGAAACCCATAAGGTAGGCGCGCTCTTTTATATATCCATGTCCCTGATGATTGTCCTGGACCATAAGACAAAGCAGGAAGCCGCCGCTTATGCAGCGGCGTAGCTTTTCTTGATTACCTTCGTAACCGATATCCTTTATGGAATTCCCGTTACTAAACGTCTTGCAGAAGTGAATATTGATAAAGTTACACTGGACGATCTTTCCGTATTTAAAGGAGAACATTCTGTATTCAGCCTGCTGAACAGGTGCACGACCCAGGCCGGCGCCGGCGTACTAAGGAACTACATCATGCAGCCGCCTGTTACCTATAAAGTACTGGTGGAAAGACAGGAAGCAGTTGTATTCTGGATGCAGCACCTGGACAAATGGACAAATTCCATTTCGAACGGAACACTGGTCATGATCGAAAAATATTTTGAATCAGCAGATTCGCTGGGCTATAAGCCCGGGACGTTAGGCTTGTTCTTTGATGCGCTCTCCCAGAGGCTTTTCAACCGCAACCAATATTCCTTTATAAGATTTTCCGTATCACATATCATTGATTTTCTGAAGGGCTGCCAGGAGCTGATATTACTCCTGGAGTATAATCCCCCCAATGCCATCATAAAGGAGCTGGAGATTATGCAAAAGGCGATGGAAATCCCTTTATGCGGGGAGCTGGCAGCTACTGACCCGGATACGTCCCAGCAGAAGCTGCTGGCTTTAAGCTATCATGCGAGGCGGGAGATAAAGCATACCATACTTAACCTGCTCGGATCCTATGCCCGGCTGGATGCCCTGCATTCCCTTGCCTGCGCTACCAGGGAGCATGCCTGGACGATACCGGAGCTATTGCCGGCTGAGGACCTCAGGTTTGATGCCAGGGAAATGCGCCACCCCTTATTACGGGATCCGGTATCCTATAACATAAGCTTTGACAGGGACAGGAACTTCATCTTCCTTACAGGCGCCAATATGTCGGGGAAAAGCACTTTTATCCGTACGATGGGAACTGCGGCCTTGTTGGCGCACCTGGGCGCAGGTGTCCCGGCACATGCTTTAAAGATCAGCTTCCTGGAAGGAATAATTACCAATATGCAGGTAGAGGACAATATCCTGCTGGGCGAAAGCTATTTTTTTGCTGAAGTCCAGCGCATGAAGCTGACTGCACAAAAACTGAACAGGAGCCGCCACCATCTTGTGCTGATGGATGAATTGTTCAAAGGCACGAATGTACATGACGCCTATGAATGCAGCAGGGCGGTCATAGAGGGCCTGCTGTCTCAAAGCAATAATCTTATGGTATTATCTACCCATTTGTATGAGCTGTCCGAGAACCTGAAGGATTACAGCAACGTATTATTCAGGTATTGCTATACAAAGCTGGATGCCGGCGGCTCCTACCAGTTTACCTACCAGCTCAGAGAAGGGGTTTCCAATGATAAGATCGGTTATCTTGTATTGAAGAATGAAGGCGTGCTGGAACTTCTATATAAAGGAACTGACTGATATAAATCTCCGCAGTTTGCTTATAGCGATTCATTATAGCTGCATTTTTATGCCGAAAGCATTTTATAGTAACTTTGCCCTATAACAGCATTTATGACGATCAACGAACAGCAGGACCAGATCATTGAAGAATTTTCCTTTTATGATGACTGGATGGAAAAATACGAGCATATTATACAATTGGGTAAGGAGCTGCCATTGATAGAAGAACGGTATAAGACGGAAGAGTACCTGATAAAAGGGTGCCAGTCAAGGGTATGGCTTCATGCGGATTATAAAGATGGCAAGATCGAGTTTTCTGCAGACAGCGACGCAATTATTACAAAAGGCCTTGTTGGGCTGATGATTTCAGTACTATCGCACCATAGCCCAAAAGAAATAGCAGCTGCCGATATTTATTTTATTGATAGGATAGGATTACGCAGCCATTTGTCCCCCACCCGTTCCAATGGCTTATTATCAATGCTCAAGCAAATGAAGCTGTATGCAGTAGCTTTGCTGAACAGCCAGGCCTGAAAAATCTAAAAATTAATGAACCTGAGAGATAAAATAGAAGATGCGCTTAGAACAGTGTTTGACCCGGAAATACCGGTGAATATCCTGGAGCTGGGTCTCGTGTACGAAATAAAGATCGGGGAGGAGGGAAAGGTGCAGATAGTGATGACCCTGACAGCGCCTGCCTGCCCTGCAGCAGGAGAAATCATTTTTGATGTTCAAACCAAGGTAGCAGCTATAGAAGGCGTTTCAGACGTACATGTCCAGCTTACCTTTGATCCGCCCTGGGATAAGGAAATGATGAGCGAAGAGGCTAAGCTGGAGCTTGGTTTCCTGTAAAAATCAAGGCTTATTGCCGATTTCTTCCATGCGTTTTTCCTTTGCATCACGCAGGAACTCCGAGGCAAAAATAAAATCGTTCAACAACCTGTCCTTGCTAAAGATGATATCCTTGTTGGAGCCTTCCCACTGCTTTTTACCCTGGTGCATATACACGATATGATCGCCGCTTTCCATTACCGTATTCATATCATGCGTATTAATAACAGTCGTGATATTGTATTCCTTTGTCAGCTCACTGATCAGCTGATCGATCACGAGTGAGGTCTGCGGGTCAAGACCTGAGTTGGGCTCGTCACAAAACAGGTATTTGGGATTAAGCACCAGCGCCCTTGCCAGCGCTACCCTTTTCTTCATGCCCCCACTTATTTCTGCAGGGAACTTACGATTGGCATCCTTCAGGTTTACCCGGTCAAGCACTTCATTGACCCGCTTTAATTTATCCCTGTATCGCTGGGTGGTAAACATATCCAGCGGAAACATCACGTTATCCTGCACAGTCTTGCTGTCAAACAAGGCCGATCCCTGGAACAGCATACCTATTTGCTGCCTTATTTCCTTTTTTTCCTTTTCATCAATCCGGAGAATGTCCTGCTGTTCATAGAGTATCTGCCCGTTATCAGGCTGAAAAAGCCCGATCATACATTTCATCAGAACCGTTTTCCCGCTGCCGCTGGTACCTATGATGAGATTGGTCTTTCCTGCGTTCATCGTAAAGGATACATCCTGCAATACGGTCTTTTCGCCAAAGCTCTTGCTGACATTTTTAACTTCGATCATACAATCTGCTGCTTAAAAGAAAATGCGTACCAGCCTCTGGGCTGGTACGCAAATGTAACTTAATAACACTGTAAAATCAATATTGTTTCCCTGCTGCAGGATCAAAGATTCCTTGCGTCTTCGAGGAATTTGGCCAGCCCTATATCCGTAAGCGGATGGTTAAGCAGGCCGAGTATTGAAGAAAGCGGGCAGGTACAGATGTCGGCTCCTACCTCCGCGCATTTTACAATATGTAAAGGGCTACGTATGGATGCGGCAAGCACCTCCGTCATAAAACCCTGGGCATTATAAATATTCACGATCTGCTCAATCAGCTGCACGCCATCCCAGTTACCATCATCTATACGGCCAATGAATGGCGATACCATGGTAGCTCCGGCTTTGGCCGCCAGGATAGCCTGGCCTGCAGAAAATACGAGCGTACAGTTTGTCTTGATATCGTTGTCCGTAAACCATTTTATAGCTTTGATACCTTCCTTGATCATCGGCACTTTTACTACGATATTCTCATGCAGAGCAGCCAGCTTTTTTCCTTCAGCCACCATTCCGTCAAAATCAGTAGAGATCACCTCCGCGCTTACCGGGCCATCAACAATAGCGCATATATCCTTATAATGCTGCAGTATAGCGTCCTGGCCCTTAATACCTTCTTTCGCCATTAGGGAAGGATTGGTAGTAACACCATCCAGGATACCCAGATCATTGGCTTCCTTTATTTGCGCAAGATTGGCAGTATCAATAAAAAATTTCATCGGTTTAATTTATTTGAAAACGTGTTAAATGAAGTGGATGCGGAAAACAGATCGGGTAGCCCGGTCAATAAAATAAAAAAATGGCAAGTTACTTATATCGCACCGCTACAACCGCCTATCCTTGCTGCATTCCTGCCCTGGGGAGGTTCAGCAGGAGCTGGTCGTATAAGACTTGCCGGCGCAAAGGTAATATTATTTTATTAAAAAAATGTGCACCTGCTCCCATTTTAATCTACCTGTTATCTGGTGTAAAGTTAACAGGGGAAATTTCCCCTGCCGGATTCCGGTCTTTACCCAGAAAACAGCTGTTCCCCATGGACTACTTTTGCCTCGGTAAATAACCGCCAATCACCTGGATTTTCGTTCGGCCCCTGTTAAACCCAAAGCCAACACTGGAATTCCCCTTTATTTAAGGGGAAATTTCCTTTTATACTTAACTGCTAATTTATATATTTATGCCATTTTTAACCACTCTCAAATAGTTATCCAATGACACCGCAAGAAGCGCTGAATCTGAAAAACCAACTGGTGGAAATAGCTGCCGAAATTACCAATACGGCTACCCTTACCAAGCTCAACGATATCATCCAGGATCTTTCTGCCCAGGCTTCCGTACAGCAGAATACCACCAGGAGCAAATCCTATGCTGACATATGCAGCTATACGCATAGCTTCTACAATTTCCTCGCCACCAACCGTAACGGGCAGGGTATAGTCAATAGCACACATGTCAATGAGAGCCTGGGTGTCTTTATGGAAAAAAGCTGCGTGGAAACGCTGATGTACAATATCCCCGCAAACGGATTCCTTGTTGCCTTACCCGGAAAAACAGGCAGTAAGTTCACCATTTCTCTCCTGGGTGCAGACAGCAGCTGCAACTTTCTGCCAGGGCATAAAAACGGCACAATACCCGGGCAGGAAACCTGGCAGGTGAACAGGATATACAGTAACCTCTGCCAGATGTTTTAGTATTTAAAGAAGAACTGATGTGGTACCTGTATATATCCCTGATCCTGCTGGTGATCGTTCTCGCGGCCGTCCGGCGCAAGTACCTGCCCAGGGAGCTGAGCATAATTTTTATAGTTGTAATCATAGCCCTCGTCTGTGAAGTTATCAGGTATATACAGCCGAATCCTTATATAACGCATGCCTATTGCTTTACCGAGTTGTTATTGCTGGGACTGTACTATATCGAAATAGCCAGGGAGCAGCGAAAACTGGTGATCGCGGGCCTGGGCCTGGGCGTTGCAGTGGAATTGTTCCTGATATTAACGAGACAAGGTTTCCTCGCGCAGGCGAGCAATATCGACAATGCCATCTTTAATGTCATTATTGTATTCTGGGTAATCATTTATTATTTTAACCTGATAAAAAAGCCGATAACCCATTCCATTACCTATGATTATAATTTCTGGATCAACTGTGGGCATTTACTGTTCTACTCCTGTACGATCATATATTTCGGCGCGCGGTCATACTTTGAAGATAATGAGCTTTATAAAAAGCTTTCTTATATCAACAAGACGTTCAACCTGTCCTTATATGTATTTTACCTGATCGCCTTCTGGGTTACCAAAAAACATGCCCTGCTCAGCAACCCGGCTTACAGGGAACAGGATAATAAAAGTTTACAGAAAAATGCATAGTACAGACCAGGATATTTTGATAACAGTGCTGGGTGGTACATTCATCCTGTTGTTCTTTGCCCTTACTATTATTTTCCTGATAATGGTATACCGCAGGAAACAAAGGGAATATGCCGAGCACCAGGCGCTGATGGAAGCCAATTTCAGAAAAGAGCTGCTACAGGCGCAACTGGAAATGCAGGAGCAGACCTTCCAGACACTTTCCCAGGAGCTGCATGATAATATAGGCCAGGTACTGAGCCTCGCCAAGCTCAATGTATCGCTGATTGACAGCCGGCAGGCACCGCAATATACCAGCTATATAGAACAGACAAGAATATTGCTCAACAATGCTATCAATGACCTGAGAGATATTTCAAAGACATTAAATACCAACTATATAAAGGAAAAGGATCTTGCAGAATCTATCCAACGTGAATTAACAATGCTGGAGCATGTCCGCAAATTCGAGACCTCTTTTTCCAATGAAGGCACAGCATTTGACATGCCGCCGGATATGCGGCTCATCCTCTTCCGCATCATACAGGAGTGCTGTAACAATGTTGTCAAACATGCGCATGCATCGCATCTGGCCATCGCTATGCGATCCTCGCCCGAAAGCCTTGCAATAGAAATAAGGGACAACGGAAAAGGCTTTGGCACAGAGATTGAAAAGGGCGTGGGCATGTATAATATGGAAAACCGGATGAAGATGATCAAAGGAACCATTGAGATCAGTTCTGAAAAAGGAAAGGGTACCTATATAAGGCTTTTTGTCAGAAAAGAACCATAACCATTCAAAAGATAAACCAATGATAAAAGTAGCACTAGTAGACGACCACCGGCTTTTAAGAAACGGCTTAAGCAATTTTATTAAAAGCAATCCTCTGTTTACCGTAATATTCGAAGCGGATAACGGCATGGAAATGAAGGAGGCCATCGATCCGCAAAACCTGCCCGATGTTATTCTGATGGATATCAATATGCCCCTGATGGATGGCTACTCTGCTACCCAATGGCTATCCGCAAACCATCCGAAAGTCAGAGTACTTGCGTTATCTATGTATGATGGGGAAGAATGCATCATACGCATGCTCAAATGCGGGGCCAGGGGGTATATTCTTAAAGATTCAGAGCCATCAGAGCTTACCAGGGCCATTGATGAAGTACATCGTCATGGCTTTTTCTACAGCGATATGATATCCGGGCATATGATCCACCTGCTGAATGCAAACAATAACGACAAGCGCAGAAAAAATGACAAGAATCTTTCCGAAAGGGAGATGGAACTGCTGCAGCTGATGGCAACAGAGCTCACTTATAAAGAAATTGCCGCCAAAATGTTCCTGAGCCCCAAGACGATCGAAGGGTACCGTGAAGGTCTTTGCGACAAGCTGCAGATCAAGACCCGTGTAGGGCTTGTTTTATATGGTGTCCGGAACGGCATTATAAAAGTCTAGAACGCTTTTAGTATCCTGTTAATATCCCCCGGAGAAAAATCATTAACAGAAGTACTGTCCAGATGGAAAAAGGCTACCCGGAAATCGTTATTATTAATATGCCTGCCGGCATACCGGGCTATGTCTTCCAGTTCGCTTTGCCGTGACTGTTCAAAACGTATCTCTTCCCCCTGCTTAAAAAAGTACCCTTTATTCTCCGTATCTTTTGTGAACCGGTACAGGTTGTCCTTTACCTGTACGAGCTCATCATTGTTAAAATCTCCGGGCAGCATATCATAAGCGATCCCTTTAAACCGGTGATCTGCAAACAGCACGGCCCAGTGAAAAAGAGGCAGGGCAATATCCAGCCTTAAGGGATACTGCTCCATATCACGCATATAGGCTTTCGCTTCTTGCGTTTCCAAAATGGAGTTATGACCTCCGTATTTTTTCATGTTTCCCATGTTATAGCACATCAGCATTCCCCGGTCCACCGGGGGAACCCCGCTTTGGCTCACATATTTTACCTGGTGCATCCTTATCGTGCAGGAAAGCTTCCTGCCGGTAAGAAAAGGCTGCTGCTTCAGCTCCTGCAGTAAAGCGAAGTAAAGGTTACGCGTCGTCCTGGTCCAGTCGCAGTCCAGCTGTATCTCCTCCGGGCCGATTGCATACCGGGTACACATATCCTGCACCAGCTCTACCATTCTGCGGGCAAGCGCTGGCACATCATGGGAAGATAGCCGTAAAAGACATTTTTGTGTAATATACACTACAGGGATTATCTTCTGGCTGTCCAGGGTAAGACGTTGCGCTTTTAATATGCCAACAGGTACCGGCTGACCAGAAGTCATATCCAGGTCTATATCAAAAAATCTCACATATAGATATTCGCCGGCTATTGCCTGCAATAAGGCATTTTCTGCATTATTGCCGGATAAGATTGTCTTCCAGTAATAGAATGCAGGGTGCACCTTTCTGTCCCGGCCATTGCAGGATAAGATTGCCAGGAACAGAACAGCGTATATTAATTTTTTATAAAACATACAGGATCTTACAGACTTCAAATGTATCGTTACTTACGGAAAAACTATCACATTAACCCTTACCTTTGCACCCCATGAGCCTTCCCACAGCAAAAACTGTAGTTCCGCTGCCCGATTCAGGGCTTAGTAAAAAAGAGCAGGTAGCAGGCATGTTTGACCGTATCGCCGGCAGGTATGATTTTCTGAATCACTTCCTCTCCCTCGGCATTGATAAAGGCTGGCGGCGCAAAGCTATCAATACGCTGAAGGATATCGAACCCAAAAAAATACTGGATGTTGCCACCGGCACAGGCGACCTGGCCATTACTGCCTTATCCCTTGACCCGGATCATATAACCGGTGTGGACATTTCCGAAGGCATGCTGGAAATAGGCAGAAAAAAAATCGCGGAAAGGAAGCTGGAGCAAAAGATCACGCTGCAATACGGCGACAGCGAGGCATTACCTTTCGACACGGATACCTTTGATGCCATTCTCTGCGCTTATGGTGTACGGAATTTTGAAAACCTGGAAGCCGGACTCCGGCAGATGAGCAGGGTGCTGCGCCCGGGAGGAAAAATTGCCATACTGGAATTCTCTCATCCGAAAAAATTCCCGGTAAAGCAATTATACCGCTTTTACTTCCGTTATATACTGCCTGTCCTGGGAAAGGCTGTCTCAAAGGATGCCACCGCTTATACCTATTTACCACAGTCTGTAGCGGCCTTTCCTGAAGGGGATCAGTTTTGCAGGATCATGCAGCAATGCGGTTTTACCCATCCGAAAGCCAGGCCGCTGTCTTTTGGCATTACCACATTGTATACAGCCAAAAAATCCTGATAAAAAGTATATACCAAAGAATATTTATCTTCACACAAAATAAATGGGCCTAAGAGATAAAATACTAAAAAGGATATCTGTGCTGCTGTTACTGACGGCTCTTGTTATCAGGGCCCAGGCACAGAATGCTCCCAATATGCCCGAGCACGATTCCAAACCGTATTATTTCGGGCTGACGTTCGGGTTTAATTATTCCACATTCCGCATCCATCAGTCAGAAAGCTTTGCCCTGCATGATACCTTTAAAAAGGTACAGCCAAGCTGGGGACCGGGGTTTACGCTCGGTATTATGGGTAACCTCAAACTGACTAACTTTATTGATCTCCGGTTTATACCTTCGCTGACCTTTGCCGAAAAGGGCCTTACAACAGTAAACGAAAAAAACGAAGAGGAGAAAAAATCGATAGAGTCTATTTATATGCAGCTGCCGCTGCAGCTGAAGTTCAAAAGCGACCGGATCCATAATTTTCGCTTTTACGGTATGGCGGGTGGTAAATTCGATTATGATCTGGCAGCCAATGCACGTTCAAGAAGACAGGATGAATACCTGCGGGTAAGCGCGCTGGATATAGGCGCGGAGGTGGGCTTTGGATTCGAGTTTTTCTTCCCGAACTTTATTTTTTCACCCGAAATAAAGCTGAGCCAGGGGTTCATCAATTCTCATTATAAGGACCCGGATATCCCGCTTTCCAACACGATTGACAAGATGAATACCAGGATGATCGTATTTTCTATCCACCTGGAAGGATAAAAAGAAAGAGGGACTGATGAGTACCTCTTTTCTTTTTACAGGCAATTCCTTACAGCCTTCCTTTTTTTATTTCATCAACGATACCCGGATCCAGTAAAGTGGAAGTATCTCCAAGATTTTCGGTTTCCCCTTCGGCGATCTTACGCAGCACCCTCCTCATGATTTTCCCGCTACGGGTTTTGGGCAGACCGCTTACGAACTGGATCTTATCCGGTTTGGCGATAGCGCCAATAATCCTCGACACCGTTTGCAGGATGTCCTGGCGGCTCAGCTGCTCATCCCCATGATGCGCATTGCTGTGTACAACATAAGCGTAAATCCCCTGCCCCTTTATATCGTGAGGATAACCGACGACTGCGCTTTCGACAACACCGGCATGCATATTGATCGCATTTTCTACCTCTGCGGTGCCTATGCGGTGACCGCTTACATTCAATACGTCATCCACTCTGCCGGTTATCCTGTAATTACCCTCCGCATCGCGATAGCAGCCATCACCGGTAAAATACAGGTTTTCATAAGTGGCAAAATAATTTGTCCGGAACCGCTCATGATCGCCATAGGTAGTTCTCAATATACCAGGCCATGGAAACCTGATACACAGATTCCCTGCCGTAACGGTTTCTCCGGCATCATTTACAGCAGGCTTTACCTCTTTTCCCTGCTCATCAACGATCAGTGGCTGTATACCCGGCAGGGGCAACGTGGCATATGATGGCTTTGCGGCAGTAACACCTGCCAGGTTAGAGATCAGGATACCGCCCGTTTCCGTCTGCCACCAGGTATCAACAATTGGGACTTTCTTTTTGCCTATATGCTCGTCCAGCCAATGCCAGGCCTCTTCGTTGATCGGCTCTCCCACCGAACCCAGAACTTTTATGGAGCTCAGGTCGTGGTTAGAGACAGGTCCTGTCCCGAAGCTCATCAGGCTGCGTATGGCGGTAGGAGCAGTATAAAGGATATTAACCCTGAATTTATCCGTGATGTCCCAGAAACGGCCGGCATCAGGCCAGGTTGGGATACCCTCAAATATGAGTGTTGTGGCGCCGGTGCATAAAGGCCCGTATAAGATATAGCTGTGCCCTGTGATCCAGCCGATATCTGCCGTACAGAAATGAACATCTCCGGGCTGGTATTGAAATACATTCACAAAAGAATAAGTTGTATAGACCATATAGCCGCCGCAGGTATGCACCACACCTTTGGGCTTCCCGGTGGAGCCGGAAGTATAAAGGATAAACAACGGGTCTTCGGCATCCATCTCTTCTGCAGGACAATCGGGGTTACCCATGGTCTCCACTTTCTTTATTTCGTCCTCCCACCATACATCCCGGCCCTTGATCATGCTCACAGGAGTATGAGTGCGGGTAAGTACGATGACCCTTTGTACAAAACGGCATTGTACCAGCGCGTCGTCTATCACGTTTTTTAAAGGGATTTCCTTATTTCCGCGGTGAGCGCCGTCACAGGTTACGATAAAGGCAGCCTGCGCATCCTGCAGCCTGTCGGCAATGCTTTGCGCGCTGAAGCCTCCGAATATAACAGAATGTATGGCCCCGATACGGGCGCAGGCCAAAGTCGCTATAGCCAGTTCCGGCACCATACCCATATAAATGCATACACGATCTCCTTTTTTTACGCCATTATTTTTAAGCACGTTGGCAAACTGCATGACCTTAAAGTGAAGATCACGGTATGTCAAAATACGGTGATGCTCCTCAGGGTCGTTGGACTCCCATATAATAGCCGGTTTATTTCCCAGCGATCCCAGGTGACGGTCAAGGCAGTTTTCCGTAATATTCAACCTGGCGCCGGCAAACCATTCGATCCTGGGATCTTTGAAATCCCAGTCAAGCACCCGATCCCACCTTTTACGCCAAAGAAAATTTCCCGCTATTTCAGCCCAGAACCCTTCAGGGTCAGTCACGCTTTTTTTGTATTGCACATCGTATTCTTCCCTGGATTTTATCTGATATGGATATGCCATAATGTTTGTTATTTCCGGTTAGTAAGCAATTATTTTTTCCCAGTCTTTTAAAACCAGGGTAAGTTACCACAGTTTTTGGTATCAAAACATTGACATAATTCAAGTTTTTGTTAGCTGTTCCTGTATTTTTGCATACCCACTAACTATTAACCAGTTTATGACAGGACGGATTTCCGCATTGATCAAGGCCACAGAGCCGTTAAAACAGCAGCTTGTAAATCACAGCGTCTATAAAAATATACAATCACTTGATGATCTTCACATTTTCATGGAGCATCATGTATATGCAGTCTGGGACTTCATGTCGCTACTGAAAGCTTTGCAGAGAAACCTTACATGCATTGACCTGCCATGGATACCCAAAGGCAACGCCGCTACCAGGTACCTGATCAATGAAATTGTGACGGGGGAAGAAAGTGATATTGACGAGGAAGGTAACCGTTGCAGTCATTTCGAATTATATTTAAGAGCAATGCTGCAGGCCGGCTGCAACACCGGCGGCATCCGGGCAACGCTGGATACATTACGCATGGGGCATAGCCTGGAGAATAGCCTGGATGCAGGACCAGTGCCCGAAGCAGCCCGTAGGTTTATACAATATACTTTTAAGATAATAGAAGATAATAAGGACTATACCCAGGCAGCTGTTTTTACATTCGGCAGGGAAGACCTTATCCCGCAGATGTTCCTTTCATTTGTTCAGGAACTGGAAAAGCAAAACCCGGGAAAGGTAAGCATACTTAAGTATTATCTTGAGCGCCATATCGAGGTCGATGGCGACCACCACGCGCGAATGGCTTACAAGATGACAGAAATGCTTTGTGGCAATGATGATAATAAATGGGAGGAGGCGACAGAAGCTGTCTTACTGGCATTACATCATCGTTTGCATTTATGGGATGCTATTAATAAAAACATTATTTCCACAAAAGTCCTATATACATAATAAGCCGGTTATGGAATTGCTGCTATCGGAAATTGCAAAAGAAATCAGGCTGACCACCGAAGAGGAAAAGGCAGTACAAGCCGCATTTACCCACAGGAAAATTCAGAAGCGGCATTTGCTGATGAAAGCGGGGGAGACTTTCCGGTACATAGCTTTTGTCGAAAAGGGGATACTAAGGTCCTACCTCCCGGGAATAAAGGAAGAGGAACATGTTATACAATTCGCACCTGAGGGCAATTGGATACCGGATAGCTTCAATCTTGTGGAAGATGAGATTTCCAGATACAATATCGATGCGCTCGAGAATTCAGAAGTGTGGCTGATCGACCGGGAATCATTCCAGGAGTTATTGCAGGCAGTACCCCGGCTGGAAACATACTTCAGGGTGGTCATGCAGAAGCGGCTGAATGCCCTGCACCTGAGAGTGATCAATTACCTGATGCATTTTGCGGAAGATAAGTATAAAATGTTTGTTGATGTATACCCTGATATTGTACAGCGGGCACCGCAACATATGATTGCCTCTTACCTGGGCATAAAACCCGAGACTTTAAGCCGGAACAGGAAAAAAATAGCCACAAGGAAATCATAATTGTTATCCGGCCGGTAATTTGTTGGTTTGCTGGAATTAATGTCATCGGCACCGCAACAGAAGGTTTGTTAAACCAAGCCTGCAGAAACCGTATCTTTGCATAAATATTGAATAGTAATAAATGGCGAAACAAAATAACCAGCGTCGCTGCTCCTTCTGCGGGAAATCGGAAAGCCAGACAGGCCTTCTGATCACCGGCATAGAGGGTAATATCTGCGATGATTGTGTGGAACAGGCCCACCTGATGGTGGAAGAGTCTAAAGTACAGCAAAAAAACACCGGCGGCAGGTTTGATGTAAAGAATCATAAGGTATACAAGCCTAAAGAGATCAAAGAATTTCTTGATCAGTACATTATAGGCCAGGACGATGCCAAGAAGGTAATGGCTGTGGCGATGTATAACCATTACAAACGGTTGAAACATTCCTCTGAGGATGATGTTGAGATTGAAAAATCAAACATCATTATGGTTGGCGAAACCGGCACAGGAAAAACACTACTGGCTAAAACCGTAGCGCGTATTCTCCAGGTTCCGTTTGCTATTGCTGATGCCACGGTATTTACACAGGCAGGTTACGTAGGCGAGGATGTGGAAAGCATATTGTCCAGGCTGCTGCAGGCCTGCGATTATGATGTGGCAGCCGCGGAGAAGGGTATTGTCTACATTGATGAAATTGACAAGATAGGCCGTAAGAGCGACAATCCTTCCATAACACGGGATGTAAGCGGCGAAGGAGTGCAGCAGGCACTGCTTAAATTGCTCGAAGGGTCTGAAGTGCTTGTTCCACCGCAGGGCGGGCGTAAGCATCCGGAACAAAAGCTGATAAAGGTAAACACACAGAATATATTGTTCATTTGCGGCGGAGCATTTGAAGGCATAGACAAAATGATCAGCCGCAGGATGGAATCGTCTACTATAGGCTTTAAAAATGCCGACCAGAAGAACAAGCTGGACAGGGCCAACCTGCTCCAGTATGTTAACCCCCAGGACCTGCGCACCTTCGGGCTCATCCCTGAATTGCTGGGCCGCCTGCCGGTAGTAACTTACCTGAACCCGCTGGATAAGGACGCGCTCAAGCGTATTCTCACGGAGCCGAAGAATGCGCTGATACGCCAGTACAAGCGGCTGTTCGAATATGAGAATATACAGCTGGACATTGAAGAAGAGGCGCTGGACTATATGGTGGATAAGGCCTATACCTATAAGCTTGGCGGGCGCGGCCTTCGCACCATTTGCGAAATGATTCTCACCGACGCCATGTTCGAGCTTCCGTCTGAGGACCACAATGGCGTTTTCAAGCTGACACTGGATTATGCCAAACAAAAGCTGGAAAGGGCGAAGCTGGAATATATGAAAGCAGCTTAGCAAACGTGATCAGAAAATTTATCACTTATAAAAAGAAGAAACAATGCAGGCACTTATCAACGAGCTGGTAGAAAAAGCCGGTTTATCTGAAGAATCGGCACAAAAAGCAGTAGCGACTACCATTAACTTCATTAAAACAAAATTACCTCCGGGATTCTCCGATAAGCTGGAAGATCTTATCAGTGGCAAGTTTGACCTTTCTTCCATGTTCGGAGGCGGGAGCAGCAACAATGAGAGTCCGCTGGACAAACTTTCCGGTATGTTCGGAAAGTGATCGTACAAAAAGCAGAAAGTGCTGCCTGTTTAACGGCAGCACTTTTATATACCCGGTAATTTCAGCCCTGAAGCTTTCAACCGTTCCATCAACTGCTCCTGGAATTCCATTTTCGTATCGGTAAACCCATGCGCATTGATCCAGAGATTAAGCATTACCTTATAGCCGTCCGGCTCTATAGCAGAAATACCTATTCGCTTCTTTGGTTCATGAAGTATATTACGGACGTCGGCAATGGCCGCTTCAATAACCTGTTTTGCCTCCCTGTAATCAATATTGTTGCCAAATTTCAGCTCAATATCCAGCCGGCGGTTACCTGAGCCGCTCACATTGATGATCACCTCGTTCGATAGCTTACTGTTAGGTATCACCACGATCCTGTTATCGAAGGTGGTAACTATTGTGTAAAATATCCTGATCGAAGTAACAATACCTTCCTGGCCCTGTGCTACAATGCTGTCTCCTACCTGGAACGGCTTCAGGAAGAGGATAAGCACTCCGCTTGCAAAGTTCTGCAGGGTTCCGGACAATGCCAGGCCGGCTGCTACTCCCATTGAGGCAATTAACGCGGCAAATATGGTCATCTGTATACCGGCGATCTGCATCACAGCCAGTATAAGCAGGACACGTAGCAGAATAACAGCCAGATTGAGCAGGAACGGCTTCAACGAAGGATTGATCTCTTTCCGGTGCATACTCCGGGTAAGTACCTTCGACAGCAATTTTATCAGCCACAAACCGGCAACCAGCAAAATAGCTGCCAATAATACGGACGGTCCTTTTTCCATAAGCCACCTGTAGAAATCCGCTTGCAGCTGCTGTATATTCATAAGCTGGATTTTTACTTCCAACAATGGCCGCTTCTTATTTGTTCGTCGCTACCGGCAAACCTATTATACAATAGTTTGTTTTAAATTTTGTTTAACGCAAGGCATGCATCTTTTGCAAAAAAGGCCTGTTATGTAACTATATGATTTATTACTAACCCAAAAAATATACTATGCCCCGCTATTCTAAAAAGGCCGGAGAAAAAGTTGAAAGGGCCATGCATGAAATGCATGAAGGAAAGCTCAAGAGTGGCCGCTCAGGCAGGAAGGTAACCAGCCGTAAGCAGGCGATTGCGATCGGGCTGTCCGAAGCCCGCGAAGAAGGCGCCAAAGTACCAAAGAAGGCTGCGCCTAAAAAGAAAGCTGCAGCGAAAAAAGCCGCGCCAAAGAAAAAGTCTGCGGCAAAGAAAACGGCACCAAAGAAAAAAACAGCGGCAAAGAAAGCGGCGCCCCGGAAACGCAGCGCTGCAAAGAAAAAAGCAAAATCCTGACGCATTATATGTCGGTGCATATCGGTACATCCGGCTGGAGCTATAAAGACTGGAAAGGTATATTCTATCCTGTCAATGTAGCACCTGCCGGTTTTCTTGGCTTCTATGCAGAGCATTTTATGGCCACAGAGATAAACAGCAGCTTTTACCGGCTTCCTCAAAAGAAAACCGTGGAAAAGTGGATGAAGTCCGTACCACAAGATTTTTATTTCTGTCCCAAAATGAGCCGCTACCTTACACATCTCAAAAAGCTGCATGACTTTGAAGAGCCGCTCGGCAGGTTTTTCGAATGCTTTGATGTTATGCATCCGAAAATGGGACCGGTACTGTTCCAGCTGCCAGCCAGCCTGGCTTTTGCAATGCCGGTAGTATTACCTTTATATGAATGCCTGAAGCGGAAATATGCTGATTACCGTTTTGCTGTAGAAGCCAGGCATAACAGCTGGTTCACGAAAGAAGCCGTTTCTTTGGCGGAGAAATACGGGATAGCTCTTGTGGTAGCGCAGTCGGACAGGTTTCCTTATCACGAAATGATAACTTCGAAAGATATCTATATCCGGCTTCATGGACCCGGGAAATTGTATGGGTCTTCCTATTCAGACGAATCCCTGAAAATATATGCCCGGAAGATCCACACCTGGAACAGGCACGGGCATAATATCTGGGCATTTTTCAATAATGACATGAACGGCCATGCGGTAGCTAACGCCAGGACCTTGCTTGGTATGATATAGCGGCATTTCTTGTCATACATCAATTTTTCAGCTTCGTTGGCCTCGGGTTAATTTCTCCCGAAGTGAAGCATGCGTTGTTCCGGCCAGCGCCTGCGGCTATTTTACCGGTTCCTGCTTTTTAAATATTTAATATTTTCATTTACCGGCGGTTTCAAAAAGCACAATGATATTTCAACTCAAAACATTAATTTTGAAGGTTCAATCTAATACAACAAACAGATTTTATGGCTGAAGTAATACGCATGCCGCTGTTAAGCGACACTATGAAAGAAGGCGTAATTGCAGAGTGGCACAAGAAGGTGGGAGACAAAGTGAAGGCTGATGACGTAATTGCCGAAGTAGAAACAGATAAAGCTACCATGGAAGTGATGCCCTATGTAGAGGGCACCTTGCTTTATATAGGTGTTGAAAAAGGGAAAGCCGCCCCTGTAAATGGTATTATTGCTATTGTAGGTAAAGAAGGGGAAGATTATAAAAGCCTGCTGGAAAATGACCGCCCGGCGGCTCCGGCGGAAAAAGCAGCCAGGCAGGAGGAAGCAGCTCCCCCCGCACCGCAGCAGGAAAAACCGGATGCCAATAAATCCAAACCAAAATCCGGGGACGCTACAGTAATACGGATGCCGTTGCTGAGCGATACTATGAAGGAGGGAAAGATCATCAGCTGGTTGAAAAACGTAGGGGATAAAGTAAAGTCAGACGATGTGATTGCCGAAGTAGAAACGGACAAGGCGACTATGGAAGTAATGCCTTACGTGGATGGCACCTTATTATACATAGGCGTGGAAGCGGGCAAGGCAGCCAAGGTTAATGAGATCATTGCGATAGTGGGTAAAGAAGGTACGGATATTGAACCTTACCTTGAGGATGAGGGAACTGAACCCGCAACAGAACCTGCTAAAGCGGAGCAGGCGCAACAACAAAGTCAGCCGGCGGCAGAAGAAGCGCATAATCAGACCGGTGATGGTTCCAGGCTTAAAATATCTCCGCTTGCGCGCCGTATCGCCAAAGAAAAGGGTATCAACATTGATCAGCTGAATGGTTCAGGAGATGGCGGCCGGATCATCAAACGCGACATAGAAAATTATAAACCACAGGCAGCACAGCCTGTAACCCAGGCTACCCCGCAAAATGCTGCAGCTGTACCCTCATTCAATACCGCTCTCGGCCAGGAAAGTCATACCGACAAGCCGCTTTCACAAATGCGCACCGTTGTTGCACGCCGCCTGAGCGAGAGTAAATTCAGCGCTCCTCATTTCTACCTCCGCATGACCATTAAAATGGATAAGGCAATGGAAGCGAGGACTGCCATGAATGAGGTTTCCCCTGTAAAGATATCCTTCAATGATTATATCATAAAGGCATGCGCCATGGCGCTCCGCAAGCATCCCGCCGTTAACAGCTCATGGATGGGAGATTTCATTCGGGAGAATCATCATATAAGCATTGGCACTGCCGTAGCTATTGAAGATGGCCTTATCGTACCAGTAATAAAATTCGCAGATCAGAAATCACTGTCGCAGATAGCGGCAGAGGCAGGGGAGCTGATCAAAAAAGCACGCAGCAAAAAATTACAGCCACCGGAGTTTACCGGTAATACATTTACAGTTTCTAACCTGGGCATGATGGATATAGATGAATTTACAGCCATCATCAACCCACCGGACAGCTGTATCCTTGCTATAGGAAAAATAGAAGCGACACCCGTTGCAGAAAACGGCCAGGTAGTTGTCAGGAACCTGCTGAGGCTGACATTAAGCTGTGACCACCGCGTAGTAGATGGGGCCGTAGGTGCTGCTTTTATGCAAACATTGAAGTCTTACCTTGAGAACCCGGTTACGATGCTGGTATAGACAACTATTTTAAGGTATACATGTTAGAAAGAAGGCCGGGCAATGCCCGGCCTTCTTTTGGATAATATTTATCAGAACATAAGAAAATCCCGTTAATGCCGTTTTCAGTATATGGCATTTCTTTTTAAGTAAATTTCAGTATCTTTCTGTAATAAACCTGTAATCCCGGATGACCCAACTGATAAAACCCGGCAATAATCTTATCAGCCGCTACAAAAAATGGCCCAGGTGGATCAGGGTAGTCCTTATCTGCCTGGTATGTTTTATATTACTGCTGATGCTGGCATGGATCGGCATAGCCTGGTATGTAAAATCACACAAGAAAGAACTACTTGCCAATATCACAGCCCGGCTAAGCGAACAGGTAGATGGTACACTTACCATTAAAGATATGGAACCGGCATTCTGGAAAGACTTCCCCAATATTTCATTGCGTCTGAAAGAAGTAAGGCTCAGCGATAGCCTTGTTGCCGTACACAGGCATCCCCTAATCGACATTAAGGATGTTTATCTTAAAATAAAGACGTTATCGCTTCTGTCGCGGCGCCCGGAACTGGAAAAGCTTACCCTGGCAAACGGGAGCATTTACCTGTATGTGGCCGAGAACGGGTACAGCAATACCTACCTTTTAAAGAAAAAAGGTAAAAAGAAAGGCGGTGGTAAAAAAGAGCTGGAGCTGCACCTGGTAGCTATTGAGGATATACGCTTTGTTTTTGAGCACAGGGAACGGAATAAGAAGTTTGAGGTATATGCAAGGGATATCAATGCCAGGATAGATACGGAAGGAGGCCAATGGAATATTCTTGCGGAGACCGACGCCACAATAGGCCAGCTGGCGTTTAATCTTGATAATGGCGGCTTCCTTACCAAAAAGGATATACTTGCCGATTTGAAACTGGTATTTATAAAGAAGACAAAGGAATTAAAAATACCATCACAGCTTATTAAGGTGGATGACGAGGATATTAACCTGAGCGGCGCTTTCCGCTTCGGCCAGCGCCCGGTCAGTTTCTCCCTCGTTATTGATGCGCCGTCAATTCCCCTTAAAAAAGGCGCTTCAATGGTATCCCGTAACATATCACGGCATTTTGATAAACTGGAATTACGCGACCCCCTGAAAATATTCGCTACCATAGATGGCAAGATGTCTTACCCCGATACTCCGGTTGTTCACCTGAAATTCAGTGTAAAAGATAATGAGCTTGCTACCCAGTCGGGGCTGCTTACAGAAGCGACGTTCACGGGAGAATTTAATAATGAGGCTATGCCAGGGGCAGGGCACAGTGATGCGAATTCGATTATCGCCATACCGCATTGCAAAGCAATGTGGGAGGGCATTCCTTTCCAGGCAGACTCCATAAAGATCATCGACCTGATAGACCCTGTAATGGCCTGCAGGATCTATTCCAGGTTCCCTGTATCACAGCTGAACACCATTGCCGGTGGCGCCTACGCATTTTCAGAAGGACAGGCTGACTTCGACCTCTTCTACCATGGCCCTTTAAAATCCCAGAATACCGCTTCCCGATCGCTCAACGGCAACCTTAATATCAGGAATGCGAGCCTTACCTACCTGCCCCGGGATCTTGTTTTCAAAAAGTGTAACGCAACGCTCACTTTCAGCGGCGAGGATCTTTATATGAAAGACATTGTACTCGCCTCGAAACGTAGCGTGCTCTATATGAATGGTACGGCAAAAAGCTTTTTAAGCGCTTATTTCAACGATCCCCGGAAGGTAGCGATCAGCTGGAATATAAAAAGTGACCTTATTGACCTGAACGAATTCCGCTCCTTCCTGACCCCCAGGAAAAAAACGCAGCTCCCGCCTAAGATACGCAACAGGAAAATACGGAGAGTGAATACACAGCTGGATGATCTGCTGTCAAAAGCGAGCATGAGCCTGAATATGGCTGTCAGAAAACTCAGCTTCAGAAAATTTACCGCCGACAATATAAAGGCCGATATTGACCTGCTGGAATCGGGCATATCATTGAAGAATGTACAGGTACAGCATGCCGGAGGAAGCATAAGCCTTAACGGCGCCATACAGCAGTCTCAGCAAAACAATCCTTTTAGCGTTAAAGCACAGATAAAGAATGTGAAGATAGACAGGCTTTTTTATGCTTTCGAAAACTTCGGGCAGGAAACACTCGATTCCAGGAACCTGCAGGGCAATTTTTCAGCGAATGTCGATATTACAGGCGGAATGACGGAAGCGGCGCAGATCATACCGCAATCGTTCAAAGGAAAAATAGATTTCGAACTGAACGACGGCGCTCTTATAAAGTTTGCCCCCCTGGAAACCATAAAGAAATTCGCTTTCAAAAAAAGGAACCTGTCCAATATTACTTTTAAACGTTTGAATAACCGGCTTGATATTGACCGGGGGAAGATCATCATCAACCCGATGACCATAGAATCCAGTGCGCTTATCATAAAAGTAAAGGGCGTGTATGCGCTTGATAAAGGTACGGATATAAGCCTTGAGATACCACTACGCAATCCCCAGAAAGATAAAGAAAGGCTGGAGCAGGGCAAGGAACCGAGAAAGGGCAAAGGGATCGTACTATACCTGAGGGCGCAGGACGGAGACGATGGTAAGGTGCACATCGCATGGGACCCGCTTAAAAAAGGGGACAGGGAGCTGGATGAGAAATTATTCCGGGAGCAGCAGGATGGCGAAGAAGAGTAACCTATCTCATTTTAATTTTTTATTTTTGACAAATTCTTAAAGGTACCGCTGCAGGCAGGCACCGGATAATCATAATTTCATGTCGGATCAGGTAATAGTTTCATTAAAGGACGCACATATATACCAGGGAAAAAGCCAGATATTGAGCAATGTTAACCTGGAGGTAAGCAAGGGCGAATTTGTTTACCTTATCGGTAAAACAGGTACCGGTAAATCAAGCCTGTTAAAGACATTATACGGCGATCTTTTGCTAAAGGAAGGAGAAGGCTCGGTAGCCGGGTTCAACCTGAAGCATCTTACATGGAAAACGGTTCCTTTTCTCAGGCGTACCCTGGGCATAGTTTTCCAGGATTTCCAGCTGCTGACGGACCGTAATGTTCACGACAATCTTGAATTTGTCCTGAAGGCAACCGGCTGGGAGAGCAAGGCGCTGATGAAGGAAAAAATCGAAAGTGTGCTCGAGAAGGTACATCTCCGTGCGAAAGGATTTAAGATGACCTATGAGATGAGCGGTGGCGAGCAGCAGCGCGTAGACATAGCACGGGCTTTGCTCAACAATCCCAAGCTGATACTGGCAGATGAGCCAACAGGCAACCTTGACCCCGAAACTACCGACCGTATCATGCAGCTGCTTTTCACTATATGCCGTGACTATAATACAGCTTTTATTATGGCAACACATGATTATGGTATTATTCAGAAATACCCGGCAAGAGTGGTAAGGGTCGAGGATGGAACTCTTAAAGAAGTAACAATGAACAGTGAAAGCCAGCTTTAAAAGCCGGCTTTTTTATGATACAAAAGATAGCTTTTTCCACAGGTGTTTGCCGAAGCTGAGCAGTAACAGGAAAGGGACCAGGGGCAGCAGGAGCGGATTATAACGCCATACCATGGCATACATTTTCATTTCTCCCATACGCATTTTCCAGCGCCTTGCAGAAAGCCCGCTGCCGCTCAGAACCGCATGGTGCAACCTGGCCAGCTTTAAAGGAATGGCAGAGCAGCCATAGTAGTAAGCTGTATTAAGTACAAATTCATGATCCTCACAATAGCGGAACGCTTCCTTAAAACGGGTGCTTATTTCCCGGGAAACACATATGCAGGGTGTTGCAGCGGGGTTACGCAGCAGCAGTGAAGCAAATGATATTGCCTGCGGTTGGGCATCATGATCACCGATCGCTTCAAAAGGCTCCAGCGTATAGTGATGATACAGGAATTTAATGCCGGCATTCCTGGTAAGTACATCATTAAGTATTTCTATTTTCCGGGAATGAAAAAGGTCGTCGCTATCCAGGAAAAGGATATAATCTCCGGAAGCAGCTGCCCAGCCGGCGTTACGTGCAAAGGATACGCCCTTATTCTCCCCCAGGCTTACCAGCTTTATATCAGCAGAGAATGACCGGAGTATTTCCAGGGTATTATCAGTGCTGCCGTCATCAACAACTATTATCTCGGCAGGTTTGTATGTCTGCTGAAAGCAGGAACCCAGCGTGGCCGCTATGGTAGCTGACGCATTATAAGCAGGTATTACCACACTGAATTTCATTGCCATCAGTTAAAAAGTTGCCGGTAAACAGACAATAAGGTCTTTTCTTCTTCCTGCCAGCAATACCGCTCTCTTGCAAGCAAGGTATTACGTGTCATCATTTCATGGTATACATCGTCTGTCAGCATCCTGTTCAGCGCGCTGCTGATCGTATCAGGATCAGTATTCCCGATCAGAGTTGCTATTTCAAACTGCCTGTTAACCTCCTCGTACTCGGGGTAGGCATTGCATAGCTGCGGTACGCCGTTATGCATATAATCAAAGAACCGGTTAGCCATAGAAAACAGGTTACTGGTACCTTTTACCTCAAATAAAGTAATGCCTATCCACGCTTTTAAAGTATACTCTCTTAGCTGCTCCGGCGTTTTATACCCTTCAAAGATCACCTTATGCTGCAGGTTGTGCTGCAACGCGATTTCCTGAGCTTCCTTATAAAAATTACCTTCGCCTACGATGATCAGCTTACAGTCAACATTTTTCATGGCCGGTATCAGGTATTCGAAGCAGCGCCCGATATTTACCGCACCCTGGTAAAGAATAAAACGCTCTTTCTTTTCGGGAATGGTAACCGGCCTTAAAACCGTTGCGTTTCTTACTACCTGATAATGCACACCATATTTTTCCCGGAACACATCTGCATACTTCTCACCGATCGTATATCCTACAGGAAATTTCGGGACTGCAAAATTACCGATGCGTTCCCATATTCTTTTCATTCTCGGACGCGTTACCACCTCCTGCAGTTCTGTAAATATCTCGTGTGCATCATATACCCGCCTGACGCCCTTTATCCTGCTGGCAAAATAAACAGGGAGGATCGTATCAAGGTCAATGGCGCACAGGGCATCAGCCTTTTTTGACAGCAGGTAAAAGAATAAGCGGGTCCAGTAAACAGCATACAGTAATTTTCCCCTTCTTACCGGCACTGCCAGCCTTTTCTGGCTGAAAGGCCTTACTGCCAGAGGTTTGCTGGTGCTCCACAACCAGCCTACCAGTTCCACGTCATAGCCCGCTTCTGTCAAAGATGTACAGATACGGATCATGCGCTGGTCGTAATTCAGGTCGTTCGTAACGGTAAGGATAATTTTCTTTTTCAAGCTTATCAGTACTTTAGCGTTTACAGCGTACAAGGATATAACGCCATTAAAGAAGGGGACTTAAGTCCCCTTCTTTTGCGTTATGTTCAATATTTAATTCTACCTGTTGTATATCTTGCCTCTCTTATCTTCCACATCCGCAGTTTCCCGCATACTGTTCAGCAGTATATTTGCTGCGCTGTTCCGTAGCATTGCCGAGCTCATCTGTTGTTCCATAGCAGGGTTACGCGGCGCTGTACCTGCAGCAGATACACGGCTGTTCACAGTAAAATAGTATACGCCCATATTCCCGGGAATAGCCGGAGATAATGTATTTTCCTTAAATGCTTTATTGAAAGCATAGCCCAGAACCTTGGGCTCATTGCCCAGCACGGTATTATTTCCCGAATAGAAAGATATGGAGTCAACTTTAGCTACCTGCTGTCCTTCGCTTTGCGCGATTACATCCAATGAGCCTTTTCCTTTGGTCTTATCCATCAGCAGCTTGGCCTTCTTCTGGCGTTTTATCTCCATTTCCAGGGAAGAGCGTATCTGCGCATTGATCTTCGGTAACCCCGGCTCAATAATACCGGTCAGCCTCGCTACCACATAATTACCATTAATGATAAATATAGGGGACACCTCATTTTCCTTGGCCTCATAAGCCCATTTTACCATTTCCCTGGAAGCGCCTATACCTGGTATCATGCTGCTGTTTGCATTAATCCCATAAACAGGGTTTTTAGTAACTCCTGCGGCAAGCGCTTCTTTATCAAATGCGTTACCACCTTTGGCCGCTTTAGCGGCAAAATCATTTGCCTTGGCATACAGCTGCTGGTTAGTCGCATCGCTTGGCTGGAACTTCTTGCTGATAAATGCAATTTTGCTGCTGGCCACCGGAGCCCCCTGTTTCAATATTTCTATGTAATGGTAGCCGTTATAGCCCTGGCTTTCCACTTTTACAATCTTATGCTCGCCCGTCTTCCCTTCAAAGGCAAAATCACCGAACTCTTTTGTCAGAGATCCTTTTGCCTCAAGCGGAAATTCATAAACACCGCCTTTATTCTTGCTTCCCGGGTCGTCCGAATACCTGGTTACAAGGCTATCGAAAGATACGCCGCTATTTATCATAGCTGCAACGCTGTCGATACGCGCTTTGGCAGCGCTGTCGCTTAATAGCTGCTGTCCCTGTTGTGATGAGATTACCAGTATATGACGGACTTTCACTGAATCAGGGAATATTCTCTTATCTATTATTTTAGCCAGCATGTATTCATCACCCTGGTTAAAAGGCCCTACAACAGATCCTGCAGGGGCAGCCATCAGCTCTTCTCCGTTGGGAAGAGATTTAAGTGTCTTGCTGGTCTGGTAAGCTGCAGGAAAGGGGTTCTCAGAATTAAGGTTAACAAAGGCCTCATCATCCTGCGCGGCAGCAAACCGCGGTTTTAACGTATCCAGCGTTGTGAACATGCGCATAGAATCCTCTGCAGATGGTACCAGGTCAAAAGATACAACTTCAGCAGACCTGGAAGCTTCTTTCTGCTCAAAGATAGCGCGATGGTCCTCCATGAACTTCTGGATTTCGGCATCGGTTACCTTTACCTGGTCGTCAGGTATCAGGCTGTAAGGAAGCTGCACATAGTTTACAGAAGCAAATGTGTTGCGGCTCTGGTGCTGCTCGTCGAGTATGGCTTTAGGTGTGTATAAGATACTGGTTACCATATCATCGAACTTGTTCTTCAGCCGCTGGGCAGACAGCTGGGATTTGAAGGCGGTCCATTGCTCTTTCATTTTCGGATCAGTGGTCCTTTCGTACTGCTGGTAAGCAGCAGCTACTTCCTGGGGATTAAACTGCCCCGTTTGCGGATTGGTAAAAGCTTTGCGTACCTGAGGATCAGGGTTGGGCCCTGTAAACATATCCATCATTTCCGCCTTGCTTACAGAGATACCCAGCTTTTCCTGAACATCAGCCATCAGCCTTTCGGTCACCATTTCATTCCAGACCTGGTCGCGAAGCTGGGCTTCCTGGTTCTCGTCAAGCTGCATATTAGGATTCTGCGACTGGATCTCTGCCTTACGCTGATTGATTTTAGCTTCATACTCTGTATAATCAATTTTTTCACCATTGATCTTACCTACAGTAGTTGAATCGCCGAAGATGCGGCCATTGCTTTTTCCAAGGTCCGTTAAAATAAACCCGACAAGTGCCAGTACAATAACAGCGCCAGCCAGCTTAGCGTACTTGTCCCGGATTTTTTGAATAATTGCCATATGATTCCGATGCTCGTTAATTTTTTTAAAAGTGGGCAAATTTAATGGAAAAATTCAATATACAATGCTTCTTACAGGCTAATTCTCCTCACTTCCGGGCTTTTTGAAGCGGTTTTTTCGCAATTTAATACCATATTGCACTAAGTTTATACGATTAAACAATATAAAGCCACCGCGCTACATTGAATTTTATGATCGGGTTATTTATTGAAAAGCATAAAATTATTCAACGCGACCATTGAGAGACAGCATAATTAAAATACTGGTACTGCTTTTTTTTTCTTTGTATTCGTGTACAAAAAAAACTACGGAGCAGGAGAACATATTCCGTTATAACCAGATAGGTGGTCTTGAATCCCTTGATCCGGCATTTGCAAAAAACCTGGCCATTATGTGGGGTGTGCATTGCCTCTACAATACATTGCTTGAAGTAGACACCAATCTTCATATTATTCCTTCGGCAGCAAACAGGTGGGAAGTTTCAGCAGATGGCCTGCGGTACACTTTCCATCTCAGAAATGATATCTATTTCCATGATAATCCCGCTTTTCCCGGAGGGAAAGGAAGAAAAATGACCGCGGCGGATGTTGTATACAGCTTTAACAGGATCGTAAATCCTGCCACGGCTTCGCCCGGGGCCTGGGTATTCAATGGCAGGGTCAGCGGGAGGGATCCTTTCCGGGCTATGGATGATACGACCTTTATCCTGACGCTCGCGGAACCTTTCCGGCCATTACCGGAAATACTCAGCATGCCTTATTGCAGTATTGTCGCACACGAGGTAGTGGAAAAATGGGGTAAGGATTACCGCAGCCATCCCTGCGGCACCGGCCCTTTTATGTTCCATTACTGGGATGAAGGCAACATACTGGTCCTGCGCAAAAATCCCCGCTACTGGGAAAAGGATGCTGCCGGCAGACAGCTGCCTTACCTGGATGGCGTGGAAGTTTCCTTCCACGAAACACGCGCCATGGAGTTCCTGCTGCTGAAGCAGGGCAAGCTGGATTTTATCAATGGCATTGACGGATCTATGAAAGACCTGATACTGACAAAAAAAGGCAGCCTGAAAAAAGAGCAGGCCAATGATATTAAGCTTGACAAGCACGTTTACCTGAATACGGAGTACATCGGCATCCTGATGGACAGTAATAGTCCCCTGGTTAAGGAGCAGCCACTAAAACAGAAGCTGGTAAGACAGGCTATTAATTATGCAATTGACCGCCAGAAGATCGTTACTTATTTCAGGAATGGCGTAGGCATGCCAGCTACCAAAGGGTTTATCCCTGCAGGTATGCCGGGTACAGAGCATGTATTAGCCAGGGGATACAACTATGATCCGGCCAGGGCCTTACAGCTGCTGGCCACAGCCGGGTTCCCCGGGGGAAGGGGCATGCCGGTGATTACCCTGCATGCCCCGGATGCCAGCGTGGATGTCTGTAATTTCGTTGCCGGCCAGCTGAATGATATCGGTATTAAAGTACAGGTGCAGGTAATGCAGCCCGGCCTGTTACGGCAAATGATGAGCCGCTCGCAGACTGCCTTCTTTAAAGCCATGTGGATAGCCGACTACCCGGATGCGGAATCGTACCTGGCCTTTTTTTACAGCGCCTTCCCCTCGCCTCCGAACTATACGAGGTTCAGCAACCCTGTTTTTGACAGATGGTACCGGCAGAGCCTGCAGGCAGACAATGATTCCACCCGCTTCCTGCTGTATGCAAAAATGGACAGCCTGGTAAGCGAGGAAGCTCCCGTTATTCCGTTGTTCTATGATGAGATGCTCCATTTTACCCGGAAGAATATATCCGGCCTGGAGCGGAATGCCCTGAATGTGATAGACCTTCGCCGGGTGAGGAAGGATTGACGCAAATCATATTTGTCATTACCTTTGCGGCAGAACATTTTACAATACCGAGATACCTGGTGTATCTAACTTTTCAACCTTAAAATGAACATACAGACAATTAAACCTTTCCTGCGCCTGAGCGGCCTGGAGCCGCTGGTTGTACGCCCCGAAACAAATTTTATCAATGTTGGTGAACGCACCAATGTGACCGGCTCCAAGAAATTTGCCCGCCTTATCCGCGAAGAAAAATACGAAGAAGCGCTGAGTGTTGCCCGCCAGCAGGTAGAAAGCGGTGCACAGGTGCTGGATATAAACATGGACGATGCGCTGCTTGATGGTGTAAAGGCTATGACCACATTCGTCAACCTGGTACAGAGCGAGCCTGATATAGCCCGTATTCCCATCATGCTGGATTCATCAAAATTCGAGATCATCGCCGCGGGTCTTAAATGCATCCAGGGAAAGTGTATCGTCAACTCTATCTCCATGAAAGAGGGAGAGGAAAAATTTATCAGGGAGGCCAGGACCTGCAAAGCCTTTGGCGCAGCCGTTATCGTAATGGCTTTTGACGAGGTAGGCCAGGCCGATACAAAGGACCGCAAGGTGGAAATATGCCTCAGGGCATACAGGATACTGACGGAACGGGTAGGCTTTCTACCGCAGGATATCATTTTTGACCCGAACATTTTTGCAGTAGCCACCGGTATCGAAGAGCATAATAACTATGCCGTGGACTTTATTGAAGCGACAAGGGAGATAAAACGGCTGATGCCGCTGACGAGGGTCAGCGGAGGGGTCAGCAACGTATCCTTTTCCTTCAGGGGTAATGATCATGTACGCGAAGCCATACACAGCGTATTCCTGTTTCATGCGATCAGGGCGGGAATGGATATGGGCATTGTCAATGCAGGGCAGCTGGTGGTCTACGACGAGATAGAGCCGAAGCTCCGGCAGCTCTGCGAGGATGTGATCCTGAACAGGAACAATGAGAACAACGAAGCGACCGAGGCCCTGATCGCCTTTGCTGAAACGGTCAAGGCAAAAGGAAAGGAAACCGTAAAGGATGAGACCTGGCGAAAGGCAACCGTGGAAGAACGGCTGAAACATTCGCTCGTTAACGGTATTACGGATTATATAGACGAGGATACAGAAGAAGCCAGGCAGAAATATCCTAAGCCGTTACAGGTTATAGAAGGCCCGCTGATGGATGGGATGAACGTGGTGGGCGACCTGTTCGGAAGCGGCAAGATGTTCCTTCCCCAGGTAGTGAAAAGCGCCCGTGTCATGAAGAAAAGTGTTGCGTACCTGTTTCCCTTCATAGAGCAGGAAAAGCTTGCCAACCCGCAGGTACAAAAGGGCGGAGCAGCTAAAGTACTGCTGGCTACCGTAAAAGGCGATGTGCACGATATCGGCAAGAATATAGTTGGCGTAGTGCTGGGCTGTAATGGTTATGATATTGTTGACCTTGGCGTGATGGTACCGGCTGATAAAATACTGGATGAAGCCGAGAAGCAGGAAGCTGATATCATCGGTCTGAGCGGCCTGATAACGCCATCGCTGGATGAAATGGTGCATGTCGCTTCGGAAATGCAGCGGAGGGGCATGAAGCAGCCTTTGCTGATCGGCGGGGCAACTACCTCGCGTATGCATACGGCCGTAAAGATTGCGCCGGGCTATGATAACGGCGTCGTGCATGTGCTGGACGCTTCCCGGAGCGTGACCGTAGCGGGGCAGCTGCTGAGCAAAGATAACAAGCAGGATTTCCTCGATAACATAAAAGCGGAGTATGATAAGCTGAGGACCGACTTCAGCAATAAACGTGCGGTAAAACAATATATTACCTATGCTGAGGCCACGGATAACCGCATGCCCATAGACTGGAGCGCCTTTGAGCCGCCGGTACCACAGTTTACCGGCACCAGGGTATTCCGCGATTTTGACATGAAGGAGATCAGGCAGTTTATCGACTGGACCCCTTTCTTTATTTCCTGGGAAATGCGGGGCAAATTCCCTGCGATACTGGAAGACGAATATGCCGGGAAGGAAGCGACAAAGCTTTATAATGATGCCAACGCTTTACTGGATCGTATCATAAGTGAAAACTGGCTGCAGGCGCACGGGGTTATCGGCTTCTGGAAAGCGGCCGCAACCGCCCCGGATACCATCACGCTATATCATGATGACGGCAGCCGGCTGGAACAGCTGGAGATGCTGCGTCAGCAGATAAAAAAAGCAGCGGGGCAGCCCAGCTTTTCCCTGGCCGACTTCATAAAGCCCGGCCAGCAGCCAGTAGATTATATGGGGGCGTTCGCGGTTAGCATAGCCGGTATAGAGCCACACATAAAACGCTTTAACGAAGCCCTGGATGACTATAACAAAATAATGCTCCAGGCCCTGGCCGACAGGCTGGTAGAGGCTTTTGCAGAGTGCCTGCATCTCAGGGTACGTACGCAATACTGGGGTTATGTACGGAATGAGCAATTGTCGCAGGAAGACCTTATCAAAGAAACCTACCAGGGTATACGACCTGCGCCGGGTTACCCGGCATGCCCTGATCATACAGAAAAATATAAGCTGTTTGACCTGATGCAGGTTACCGAAAATACCGGCATACAGCTGACGGAGCACCTGGCCATGTATCCCGCCGCTTCGGTCTGCGGCTGGTACTTTTCCCATCCGCAGAGTATTTATTTTGGCGTCGGAAAGATCGATGAGGACCAGTTCAGGGATTATCACTCCCGGAAAAATATGGACGAAGCTGTTCTCAGGAAATGGCTGCAGCAGAATATGGAATAACAATTTTAAGACGATATGGCTATGACCGAGATCAGGAAAATAACGGCACCGGAAGACCTGCGGCAGGCATTCGCGATCAGGGACCAGGTTTTTGTACAAGAGCAGGGCTGTCCGCCGGAGCTGGAACATGAGCACGACGACATCGCCGCACATTTTCTTGCCCTGCTGGACGGTATCCCTGCAGGAGCTGCAAGGTGGCGGCAGACGGAATCAGGCTACAAGCTGGAACGGTTTGCAGTGCTGCCTCCGTACCGTGGAAAGGGCATAGCGACAGCCATGATAAAAGCCGTACTGGCCGATCTGCCGCCGGCTGCTGTTCCTGTTTACCTGAATGCGCAGCTTGATGCAGTTCCGCTTTACGAAAAGAACGGTTTCATCAAGGTAGGTGGTCAGTTTGAAGAAGCAGGTATCCTGCATTATAAAATGGTCAGGCAGTAATGCCGTTGCTATTCGATATCGAAGGCAGTGCTGTACTTTACATCCGTCATTACGAAATTGCTGTGTACCTGGGCTATATTCTCTATTACCGCCAGCTTGCGGGTAAGGAAAACCTGGTACTGGTCCATATCTGCAACCGCAACTTTTAGCAGGTAATCGTAATTGCCGGTCATATGATAGCATTCCATCACTTCCGGTATTTTCCTTACTGCTTTTTCAAAGCCCTCTATGGCCCTAAACGAATGCACCTGCAGCGACACATTGCAGAAGGCGATCATCTTTCTGCTGAGCTTGTGGCGATCGAGCAATGCCACTATCCCCTTTATAATTCCCGAACGTTCTATACGGCGCATACGCTCATAAGTAGGGGTAACCGTCAATCCTATTTTTCCGGCGATCTCTTTGGCGCCCAGGCGCGCATCAGCCTGCAACAGCCGTAAAATCCGCTTATCGGTATTATCCCATATCTCCATCGCCATAATTTTTTAAGGTATTGCTGCAAAAAAGGTATAAAATCAGTAATTAAATACTATAATAGCAAATAATAAAGTTCAAAAATACTAATTATGTCTAACAAGCGGATTTAAAATAAGGCATCCTGTAATTTTACAGTTATTCAAACCTATTATATAAGCAGTATGGACTATAAAGAGGCTGTTGGAAATCTATTGGATTCTGTAAAGCAGCATACAAAAAACTTTCTTGGCTACCCTGTCTCAAAAGATTTCGACTATACAGCGCTTTTACCTTTTTTGCAATATCCCATGAATAATCTTGGTGATCCTTATGTGGACAGCACCTATGCGGTCGACTCCAGGGAGATGGAAAAAGAAGTTGTCAGATTTTTTGCCGACATGTTCCGTGCGCCCCGGAACGATTACTGGGGATATGTTACCAACGGCGGATCGGAAGGTAACCTGTACGGGCTTTACCTGGCACGCGAGCTTTATCCTAAGGCCATGGTCTATTACTCCGAATCTACCCATTACAGCGTGCACAAAAATCTGCACCTGCTCAATATGCCCAGTATTGTGATAAGATCCCAGGCGCATGGCGAGATAGATTATGAAGACCTGTATAATACTATCAGGATGAACAGGCATATGCCTGTGATTATCCTGGCTAATATCGGCACAACTATGACGGAAGCCCGTGACGACGTTAAAAAGATAAAAGATATCCTGAAAGACCTCGCCATCAGGCAGCATTACATTCATGCCGATGGCGCGCTCTCCGGCAGCTACAGCGCCTTTATAGAACCAAGACCTGCCTTTGACTTCCAGGACGGCGCAGACAGCATAGCTATCAGCGGCCATAAATTTATCGGCTCGCCTATGCCCTGCGGCGTGGTAATTGCCCGCAGGTCTTACCGGGACCGGATCGCCAGGTCTATTGCTTATATCGGCAGTATAGATACTACAATTACCGGCTCCCGCAATGGCCATAGCCCCTTATTTCTCTGGTACGCTATTAACCAGGCCGGAGCGGATGGCTTTAAAGCCCGCGCTGTAAAAAGTCTTGCTACGGCAGCATACGCCGAGTCGTTGTTACAGGAAAACGGTATCAAAGCCTGGCGAAATACCAATACGATAACCGTAGTATTTCCCGAACCGGCTCCTGCCATACGCGAAAAATGGCAGCTGGCTTCTGAAGGTGGTTATAGCCATATTATCTGTATGCCAAATGTAACCAGGGAGCAGATAGATGAAGTGGCGGACGAAATTATAACGGATAATACCCTATAATAACGCATGTTTTAAGATTTCATTCGCAAATAAGGCAGTCCTGGCTTAAATAATTCATAAATAGAAACTTAAGTCAACCATACTGCTATATATTCGTTACCGGATACAAAATGATCTATATGAAAAAGTTAATGATCTGCTCATTACTGGCTGCTTCTGCGGCAATCTCCGCGGAAGCGCAAAACACCGGCAGGTCACCGCTAAGGGTTGGTGTAAAAGCAGGTGGCAATCTCTCTATGGCGTCGTTCTCTGCTGATGGCTATAGCGATGTCAAAAACAAATTCGGCTTTGGCTTTTACGGCGGCGGCTTACTGGAAATATCGGGGCCGGCGGGCTCTAAATGGAAAGGCCAGGTAGAAGCACTTTTTAACTATCACAATTTTAAAAACGAATATGCCATTGCCAACCAGCCTTTTAAGGCTGTAGACTATAAGACCGATCTTATGCAGATCTCGGTGCCGGTTATGGTAAAATATTTCATTATTCCGCAGCTAAGCGTTAATGCAGGCGCCTCGGTGAATTTTAACCTTGCCAGCAAGACAAAATTTACCAATCCCGCTACGGATGAGGCAATGACAAGGGATAACAAGGACCTGGATATGCTCAGCACCTTACAGGTAGGCGCGCTAGCCGGTGCAACCTATTATATCTACAAGGGCTTCTTTGTTGATGCACGGTACAATTATTATTTCGGCAGCGTGTTCAAGAACGACAATGATGCCCCCACTTACAGGCTGAGCGCTATCCAGCTGGGCCTGGGATATAAGTTCTGATATTTTTCCCCGGCCAACGTATTAAAAACAAAGGCTGCCCTGATGGCAGCCTTTACTGATTCAGTATAGCTTAGTACTTAGCCGTTATTCCCGTATAATTATGCGGCGTGATTGCCTTCAGCTCTTTCTTTACCTTATCGGGCACCTGCAGCCCCTCAATGAATTTGTGCATCACCTTCTGGGTAATGCTCTGCTGCCCCCTCGTAAGATCCTTCAGCGCTTCGTAAGGCTTGGGATAGCCTTCCCTGCGCAGTATCGTCTGGATAGCTTCAGCCACCACCGCCCAGTTCTGCTCCAGGTCATCGCTGAGCTTTGCTTCGTTCAGCAGCAGCTTGCCCAATCCTTTTTCTATGGATTTTAACGCCAGCAGGCTATGCGCTACCGGCACCCCTATATTACGCAATACAGTGGAGTCCGTCAGGTCGCGCTGCAGCCTGCTTACCGGCAGCTTTGCCGCCAGGTGCTCGAACAGGGCATTGGCTACACCCAGGTTACCTTCCGCATTCTCAAAATCTATAGGATTAACTTTATGCGGCATCGCAGACGATCCCACTTCGCCCTTTTTGGTTTTCTGCTTGAAATATTCTGCAGATACGTAGCTCCATATATCGCGGCAGAGATCGACCAGGATATTGTTGATCCGCTTGAGCGCGTCAAAGTGGGCGGCCAGGCTGTCATAATGCTCGATCTGCGTGGTGAACTGCATGCGCTGCAGCCTCAGCTTTTCATTGACAAAGCGGTTGCCGAAAGCGACCCAATCCTTCTTCGGGAAAGCCACCTGGTGCGCATTGAAATTGCCCGTAGCGCCACCAAATTTTGCGGCAAAAGGGATATAGCCCAGCAGGTCCACCTGGTTGTTCAGCCTTTCTACAAATACCATCCATTCTTTGCCAAGGGTAGTCGGTGAGGCCGGTTGACCGTGGGTACGGGCCAGCATCGGTACCTTTCTCCACTCCTGGGCCATCCTGCGCAGGTGCGCTACGGTATTCAGCAGCGCAGGAAGATATACCTCTTCCAACGCCCCTTTCCAGAGCAAGGGGGTAGCTGTATTGTTCACATCCTGGGAGGTAAGGCCAAAGTGTACCCATTCGGCTACGGCCGTACCTTCCATTTGCTCCAGCTTATCTTTTATAAAATATTCTACGGCCTTCACATCATGATTCGTCACCTTTTCCGTATCCTTTACCTGCTGCGCCTCTTCTTCCGTAAGATTTTCATAAATGGCACGCAGCTTTGCAGCGTTGATCTTTGCGGGCATTTTAAACAGGCCTGCTTCTGCCAGGGCTATGAAATATTCTATTTCTACCCGGATACGATAGCGGATCAGTCCGAATTCGGAGAAGTAGGGGGCCAGCTCTTCCAGCTGTTTGCGATAGCGGCCATCTACCGGGCTGATGGCTGAAAGCGTAGTAAGATTCATGGCCGCAAAGGTAGTTTTTATATACCAAAGAAGGTATAAGCCAGGCGGTATTTGTTACGCCTGGCAGCATTATCCGTATAATTTCCGTACCTTCGGTACTCTAAAAAAGCAGAAAAATTTATGGAACAGAACAGAATCTCAGGCTCTTCTTTTGACGGCTGGCAGGATGCGCAAGGCAACCCGGTGGCAGCTAACCCCGGCTATATAGCAAGCTATATGACCAAAGTGTACGGGTGGATGTTCCTCGCGCTGTGCATTACGGCAGGCCTGGCTTATTTTACGGCAAATACACCATTCATACTGAACATAGTGCTGGGCACACCTTTTCTTTTCCTGGGGCTGATCATCGGGCAGCTATTCCTGGTGGGCTTCCTGTCGATAAGGATCATGAAGATGTCGGCCATGGTCGCTACGATCGTGTTCTTTGCCTACGCGGCGCTTAACGGTATTACCTTCTCCGTGATCCTGCTGCGGTATACGCCCGGATCGCTGGCATCCGTTTTTGCCATTACGGCCGGTACCTTTGGTATCATGACCGCCCTGGGCTATTTCACCAAGACAGACCTTACCTCTTTCGGCAGGCTGATGATCATGGGACTGGTTGGTATCATCATTGCCTCTATCGTCAACTTTTTTATGCGTAGCGAAACATTATACTGGATCATATCTTACGTAGGTGTGGCCGTATTTGTGGGGCTGATAGCCTATGATACCCAGAAGATCAAATCCTATGCCCTGCTGGAGCATGAGGAAGACCGGAAGAAAGGGGCCATATTAGGCGCGCTGGCTTTATACCTCGATTTCATCAACTTATTCATATACCTCTTACGTCTTTTCGGAAACAGAAGATAAGCGCTTCTGTTACAGTTAAAAATGAGGCAGGTATGTATAGCGTGCCTGCCTCATTTCTGTTTTCAGAATATTTTTATTAACTTCGGCATCATTGAGATTACCCAATTTTTTGCATACTGGAAATGAGAAAAAACCATTTAGCGGCAGTTGTTTTAACATTACTTATATCGGTTCTGCTTCTATTGAATATCCATTCCGGCATCGCCCAGAATAAAGCGCCGGAAAAAGCGCCTGATGAACCGAAAGATGTAAAGGTCCTTGAAGAAAAGACGGATAAGGAGGGCTATATTTACAGGACTATTCAATACAAAGAAGGGGCCATTGTCACTACACAGACAATCGTTATCCCGCCCTTCCCCGGGCTGAAGGACAGGAAACCTGTTAATATAGACACGCTTAACCCAGACTCACTGATGGTGCTGGTAGACAAGACCAATTACCTGGTAGCCATATTGTACAAGCGTAAGCGCATCAGGCAGTACCGGGCAGTGTTCGGCCCCGACAGGCTGAAGGATAAGATGCGGGAAGGCGACCGCAGCACACCGGAAGGCTGGTTTAAGATCGTGCAGAAAAAGGATCACAGTAACTGGCAGAAATTCTGCCTGCTGGACTATCCCAACGAAACATCCTATACCCGCTTCGCAGAGCGGAAGAAGAACCACGAAATACCTGCTAATGCCAATATCGGCGGACTGGTAGGCATACACGGTACCTTTAAGGGCGGCGACCAGCTGGTGGATATGGGAGTAGGCTGGACAGACGGCTGCGTGGCCTTGAAATCGACAGACATCGTGGATTTCTATAAGTTCGTGCAGAACGGCACGAAGGTTTATGTAAGAAGGTAAAGAACAAATGTTATAAAGAAAGGGTAACGGCCGCAGAGCTGTGGCCGTTACCCTTTCCGTTTTATGATAAATCTTCTGTGATTAGCAGCCGGAACATCTTCCGGTTTATCTGCTTTCAACATACTTTTTAAAGTTGTCCAGGATGGCCTGCCAGCCAGCTCTCTGCATATCCACCGGGTTCGTGTCTTCCGCATCAAAGGTGGTTGTCACCTTCGTGCTGCCGCCCAGGTCGGCGAAGTCGGTAACGGCCTTCCGCCCGTCGGCCATAGTATAGGCGCTTCTCTTCTGCTCTTCTACCTCATCATAGATAGCTTCGAAATCGAAGCCAAAGCTGCCGTCTTTTGCCTCCATACGGGCTGCGTATCTGCCCCCTACCCTCAGGTCATTTTCAGCTTTCGGGCATTGCCAATCATCAGAGGCAAAGTTCCATTTGGTGATATGCGCGGGCTGCGTCCAGGCATCCCATACTTTCTTTGTGTCGGCACCCACCAGGGCCTCCACCGTGATCTTTGTAGCTTCCATCATTTATTTATTTAAGGTTAACAATAAGCTGTCCAGCCTTTCCAGCGTGGAGGTCAGTCCTTCCTTCATGCCCATAGCAATAACGGTCTCCAGGTCGGCCAGCGACTTATAAGCGACAATGGTCTGTACAAGAGCATGTGTGTCCATGTCGGTAAAGGTCACCTCCCATTCCGCTCTCGGCAGATCCGGGTTCAGGGTCCCACTCGCATCGCAAAAGCCATCCAGCGCCGTATAATAATCAATGGGACTGATCCTGATATAATCCGTTCGGCCCCAGTATTCCGTTCCATCGGGCGCTACCATGGCATAGAGCCAATGGCCGCCCTCGCGGAAATCCATCGAGCGTGTCTTTGTCATCAATGGCTGCGGCGCAAACCACTGGTCCAGGAGCTCGCTCTTTGTATGACAGTCCCATACCAGCTGTCGGCCGGCGGCGAACTCACGTTTTACCGTGATCGTGTTTTTTTCCTTATCAACCAGAAAATCGAATTGGAGATGATGCATGGTACTTCTTCTTTATGGTTTAGCAATATATAGCGCGACGGATCGCCCGGATTGTTGTTCACCTTTAATTTCCGCAAGATGAAAACTGCTTATTTTTTCCCGCTTTTGAGCTGCGACAGCAAATCATCCAGCTGGCTGAACCGGGTCTCCCATATTTTGCGGAACTGCTCCAGCCATTTGTCTACTTCCTTTATTTTTTCAATTTCCAGCTGGTAATAGATCTCTCTTCCCTGCTGCTCCTGCTTTACCAGCTCGCATTCGTTCAATATACGCAGGTGCTTGGAAACCGCCTGCCTGCTGATGTCGAAGTGCTCCGCTATAGCATTGGGGGTCATGGCATGCAGGGCGATAAGGGTAAGGATCGCACGCCGGGTCGGGTCGGCGATCGCCTGGAAAACATCTCTTCTCATATACAACGTTTCAATTTAAGAAACTAATCGGTTGCAAATATACAGGCAACTATCCGGTTTCGCAAATTTTTTTGCTTTAAAATTTACCAGGGAAGAACCTGGCATATAGGTTTTTGATTAAAAGCCACCTCGGTGAGGTGGCTTTTTAGTTAAGATCGTTTATTGCAGCAACTTATACTTCATACACAATCAATGATAGGTACAATCCGTAAATGGTCAGTTTCTCAAATGCTTTACCACCCTTGCCAGATACCTGACATCTCCAACGAACAGGATCAAAATGCTGATCAGAGATAAAGCAATAAGTATTATCAGGAAACAGCTAATAATCGGCGATGCAATGCCACCAGCTATGCTTTTCAAGTTGCCGTAACATTTAAACATAGCAATTACCGGCACAAAATACATAAAGAAAAAAGTGGAAAGCTTTAAAACGGAATATAATATTACCCCAACGGCCCTTAAGAATTTGTTTGGCCTCTTTTGTCCCAGAAACTGATTTCTGCCTAACAGAAATTGCGAAATAGGCCCAACCCTATTATAGGTTGGGGTTAGAATGCTATCCAGATAATCTTGGATATGGATTTGACCTATAAATCGATCTTTTGCAGCTATGCTTTCTATCTCTTTCTGGATGAGCATTCTTGTCCTGATTGTCTGTATCATCGCTGAGGTAAAAGCAATTACCAGTACTGATATGAGTATAGTGCTGACCGAATAAAAATCATAAATATCTACCTTTCCTAAGGTAAATGGCAGCTCTATCAGATTTTCAACACCTGCCTTTCCCGTTAAGGCAATTATTGAAGCAATGATCAGAACCAGCCAAAACTGATTTGCAGTTTTTGATTGCGTTGAATAACCAGCCGCAAGTTTCTCAATTAATTTAACTTGTTCCATATTGAAGACAGATATTAGCAACTGATAAGATCAGTTATATAACGCATGCTTATCTTTTCAATTCCCAGCGCATAGCGACAATATTATTTGGCACGCACTTTGTTTTAACCTGGCGGCTATTGGTAATCTTCCGTGCAAAAGAAAGTTTTCGCTGACAACGTATGGTATATAAACCTATCCGCGCCAGGCAGCAAAAATATAAAATGGGTTTTTATTACTAAATTATTAAAAATAAAACAGGATAATACCGGGGGTGCCAGAAACCAGAGAACTGATCACGATCTGGCAACTACTTCCAGCAAAGCATCCTTAAAGCTGCTGCCCAGCGGTATCTCGGCCTTATCCATATCAAGGTGGATAATGCTGCCGTCGATGGATTTAATGGCATTGAGGGCAATGATATAAGATTTATGCACCCGCATAAACCTGTTTGCCGGTAATTGCTCTTCCATTGCCTTCATGGTATGATGCGTAACAATGGTACCGCTGGTTGTATGGATCTTCAGATAATCCTTCATGCCTTCAATATAACGTATATCGGCATAATTGACCTTTACCAGTTTGCCATCCGCCTTTACAAAAAAATATTTCTTTTCTTCTGTCCCTGCAGCGGGATTACCGGCACCTCCAGGAATACCAGCCGTTCCAGCATTATCCAGTATTACCGGCGCAGCGATACCTTTTGCTGCCAGCTGGCCGGCCGCTTTTTTTACCGCCTTCAGGAAACGGTCAAAAGGTATCGGCTTCAGCAGGTAATCGACCACATCCAGCTCATAACCCTCCATTGCGTATTCGGTATATGCGGTAGTAAGGATCACGGCAGGAGGCTCCTTGAGCGATCGTAAGAAGCTGAGCCCGCTCACAACCGGCATATTGATATCCAGGAATATAAGATCTATCTTGTTTTTATGCAATGCTTCAAAGGCCTCCATCGCATTGCTGCACTTCTGCACCAGCAGCATGGAAGGAACCTTGGAAATATGATTTTCCAGCACCTCCTGTGCCAGGGGCTCATCATCTATAATCAGGCATTGGAGCTGTGCTGCAGGGGAAGACATATGCTGATGCTGTAGTTGTTGTGTTCTTTTTCCATAGCAAATATAACATCTCTGCCGAATATCAGGTTAAGATTGTTCCTGATATTGCCGATGACCGTATCTATACCGGCGGCGGTTGTTGAGAACTCCACTGCAATCTGCAGCTCCGTTTCCTCAATAAGCAGGTACATAAGCAGGTTAGGATCGCTGGCATCCGCCCAGGTGTTGATGAGGGGCTCTGCAATATTGACCAGGGCCAGCGGCGGTATTGATCTGTCCCCGGCGTCTCCTTCTATTTCGAGCGTGCAACCCGGGCTACGGCTTATTTCGTTCTGGAAGCGAAGCAGGCTGTCCAGCTGCTGCAGCTCTTCGCTTAGCGGTACCAGCCCGGCTTTGCTACGGTATAGCCGGTAACGCAGCACATCGGAAAACCGGATCACGGCATCCGGCGTTGTATCCTCTTCCTTATTAGCCAGGTCTATAATGCCGTCGAGCGAGCGGATCATAAATTCCGGGTTCATCTTTGTTTTGATCATATGCAGCTCTGTAAAGGCCAGCTGCGACCTGTTCAGGCTGATCTCTTTCAGGGTCCTGATACCTTCCAGCAGTTCCATAAAATACAGGAGCGAGGTAAACCCTATGAAGTTGAACCAGAAATCGCGGTAGCTCCTGAGCAGGAACAGCCACTTTCCGCTACTGACCGCCTCTCTGAGGGTTTCGTTGTACCTGGACAGGAATATACTGAGCAGAGCCTCAAGGGCAGGGAAAACGGCCATCATTATAAGAAGGATGGCCCAGAAGCGCTTTTGCCGGTTGCGCTTAAAGAAGACGGGAATCAGGTACAGGCAGTAAATATAGAAGAAGACGACAAAGGGCACCAGCAGTACAAGGCTTAGCAGGAGCTCATGTTCGCTTAGGTCCACCTCTTCCGGCTGCAGCTTCTTGGCATTCAGGGCCAGCATCAGGACCAGGAAGAAAACATGCAGCACCCATTTACCTTTCTTAAAGTAAACACCCATATTCTTCCGGGCAAGCTTCCGGTCTATATATTTTTCCAGCATGCTCAAAGCTCGATATTGAGGTGAATGGTATAATCTGTCTTCGTTTCCACGATGCGCAGCTTATGTGTTCCGGGATATAATATTTCCAGGCGCCGGCATACATTGCGGATCCCGATCCCACCTGCTTCGGTTACAGCAAGTTCCTTGTCTGCCGGTACCGGCCTGCTGTTGGCAATATCTACAGACAGGAGGTTATCCATTATATACAGGTTAATATGGACATAAGCCTTTTCGATCCCCGCCTTTACGCCATGCTTAAAGGCATTCTCTATAAAATTGATCAGCAGCAGGGGCGCAATGCTTAACGCTCCGGGTTTGCCGGTAATATTGAACCGGATATCGGTATGCTCCTGCTTATTCCTCAACTGCTCCAGGGCTACATAATTCCTCAGAAAGGCCAGCTCACCTTCAAGCGATACCATATCCTTTACGCAGTCATAGAGCATGTATTCGAGCAGCTCCTTAAGCCGCCTAGTCATCTGGGCTGCATTGCCGGATTTTGTCAGCGTAAGCGAGTAAATATTATTAAGCGTGTTAAACAGAAAGTGCGGGTTGATCTGTGTCTTGAGAAAATTGCTTTCGGCCTGCAGCTTATCGGCAAATACTTTCTGGTACCGGTTCAGCTCTTTTTGCTGGTCATAGAGATCAATAAAATAATAGATCGAAAAGAAGTAGCTGCAGAATATTGCAGACATAATGGCTACAATGCCCAGCCCTATAAACATCCGGGCATCTTCCTTATCATTGCCTACGCTTGTATATCCCGCAATAATCCCGAGCACTATGATCACAACGAGATAGATAAAAATATTCAGCAGCAGTCCCAGCCATAAAACCCGTTTCTGTCGGCGGTACCTGGCCAGCGGTATTACCCACAAGAGAAAAAAATAGGTCATCAGGGCGGCCAGCAGTACGCCTGCCCCGATACTATAAAGCAATACGGATGTATTGATACTTACTTTCTCGCCGGTTTTTATCCGGACAAAACCGGTTTTTATACCATCGGTAAAATCAGCGGTGTTATCGGTATAAATCAGCAATACGCCCACCATTAGCCATGCGGCGATATGAAACCAGTAGCGCTTGTTACCAAAGACTATCTTCCGCTGTAAGCGGAATTCATCTTTTAATTCTTTCCTGATCCTGAAAATTCTCAAATATGCGTCTTTATTATTACCGCAAATGTAATGGCAGAAACAGTGAAACGCTCAATTATTCGCCTCCGGATAATAATTTTCGACAAAAGCCGCTATTCTTTCGACAAGCCGGCTAGGGAACTAATGTCGAAAATTTCGGCAGATAGGTCTAATAGTACTGCGCACCGCCCCGCAGCGGCGGTATGTTTGCATCATAAACAACAACACAAAAACTACTGCTTTATGAAAAACATCATCTTAAGATCGGCCCTTATACTTACCGTATTGACGGGAGCAGCTTTGACTGCCAGCGCACGCAGCACCAATACCCTGACCTATAACCGCTTCAGCAATCCGCAGATAGGCGTGACAGCGGTTAATAAGCATACGATCGGCCGCAGCTATACCATATGCGACGAGAAAGGAAAAGTAGTTATGAAAGGGACCATCCGGTCGGCAGAGACCTTTTACATTTCTACCCAAAAGCTTTCAAACGGCACCTATACTTTCAAGATCGACGGAGAGAGCGTACAGGAGTTTACGATCCGTTAAGCCAGCCCCTGCAACCAGTATTCCATACCATGAAAACTATGAAATAAACCGGTTGGTTTATATGAGGAGCGGAAAGAAGAGGTCAATAACAAGAAGTGACGGAGGAAACAGGAAAGCACCTGCCAAATGTATGAACAGCAATAAATGTGACTAATGAAAATACTGGGAATTATATTTTTATTTCTAGCTGCTATAGTTGCGGGACTGTATTTCTTTATCAGGTATAAAATGGCAAACATTGAAGACAAAAGAGACCTGGCCGCATCGATTGACAAGCAGGCCGGCAGGCACCTTGCCGAAGGCAAAGCTTATGGACTGGTTGTCGGTGTTTATAAGAACGGGAAAGCTTACATAAAAGGCTACGGTACTGCTGAAAAAGGCAAGGATACTCCGCCCGACAGCACAACTGTTTTTGAGCTGGCCTCAACTTCGAAGCTGTTTACGACAGCAACCTTACAATTACTGGCAGATGAAGGTGTACTAAAACCAGACGACAAAATACAAGCTATCCTGGGTAATAAAATTAAATTACCCGCCATAGCTGAAAAGACCACGCTACGGCATTTAGCAACGCACACGTCCGGGTTCCCGTCATTACCCCGCTCATTCATAGCGAAAATGTCCGATGAAACAAATCCTTATAAAGATTTAGTGACAGAGGATATTTACGGTTACCTGGAAACATGCGAGGAAAAAAAAGAAGAAGGCGCCTTTGCCTATTCCAATTTCGGAATGGGGCTATTGGGACACCTGCTGGAATTAAAAACGGGCATCTGCTATGAGCAACTGGTAAAAGAAAGATTGCTTAACCCACTTGGTATGGGCCAGACATTTGTAACCGTCGACAGTACAAGCAGTTCAAAAATAATCCAGGGCTTTGATGAAAACGGCAATCCTTCACCTGTCTGGACGGATAAGGTACTGACCGGTGCCGGTTCGTTCCTGTCGTCCGGAAGCGATATGATGAAATTTGTAAAAGCGAACCTGGATAAGAATGCATCTGCCATTTCGGGATCACTGCTGGCAACTCATGAGCCACAGCCGAATGGCGAAACAGGGCTTGGCTGGATCCTGCCTTCCAATGTTGACAGGCTTTGGGGTAACAAGGATATTGTCTGGCATAACGGAATGGCAGGAGCTTATGCAAGCTTCGTAGCTATAGACAAGGTAAATAACTATGGTCTTTTTATTTTATCCAATAAATCGGTTGATGTAACCAATCTTGGAATGAGGCTTGCGGTATTTGCCCGGACCCAGTCGTGGAAAGAATAACAGTACGACACCTATGCGTTACCTGACTTATTTTGTGAATGACCATACGCGTCTTGATATCAGCAATGCCATGCTGGGGGAGGAAAAGATCTATTATAACGGAGCGCTTGTATCCAGGAAGAAAGGGCTCCCTGGACATACACATAATTTTTCTGTCTGGGAAGATAATAAGGAAACCAGCTACCGGGTAATCACAGAGATCAAATGGCCTTTCCGGATCGGGTTTGATATTTTCAGGAATGGGAAAGCCTTATTGCTTTCGTGAAAAGAAAACACAATAAATTAAAGCAGGCTTAACATTATTTTTCTAACTTTATCCGGATCATAAATCTTAAGAAACTTATACTCTCCTTAAAATACTGATCTGTTGCTGCACACATATCTGCCGGTAGCAAAAGATGTTTACGGTCAATTTAAATTAAAGATCCGAGCCGGCTTTCCAGCCGGCTTTTGTTTTCCGGGGAAATAGCGGAAATTTGCAGCCGCTTATGGACAACCAGGGTTCACATCGTTATTTTATAATCAATAAACCATACAAAATGGTCTCCCAGTTCAGGAGCCCGGATAAGGTACGGTTGCTGGGAGCGCTCGGCTTTGACTTCCCTGAGGGTACCCATGCTGTAGGCAGGCTGGACAATAATTCGGAAGGACTGCTGCTGCTGACCACCAATAAAAAGGTAACCCGTCTTTTATTTGAAAGCGAGGTCCCGCATAAGCGAACCTATCTTGTCCTGGTCCGTAATGTAGTAAGCGAGGAAACCCTGGAACAATTACGCTCAGGCGTTACAATAAGAGTTGGAGATGGTAAGGATTATGTAACGGCTCCCTGCGAAGCGGCTATATCAACAACGCCCTATCCTTATATCCATCATTTCAGGAGCTACCGGGAAGACATTCCCCACACCTGGCTGCTGCTGACGCTTACAGAGGGCAAGTATCACCAGGTAAGAAAAATGGTCGCGGCCGTTCATCACCAATGCAAAAGGCTGATCCGTGTTGCCATAGAAGATCTTCAATTAGGAGACCTGCCGCCGGGTGCAGTCAAAGAGCTGGAAGAAGATGAATTTTTCCGGTTGTTAAAGATCGATTATCCATAATAAAATTATATAAAGTAAAAGAGAGACATTGTCCGGTGGCAATGTCTCTCTAAGTATTATTGGAAGGCTTATTCCGCCATCATCTCCTCGATCACAGCGGCAATATCTTCCGCATTCGGTTTGGAGAAATAATCACCGTCAGTGGCGTAAGCGGGACGATGCGCCTTCGCCGAAATTGTGCGCGGTGCCGCATCCAGCCAGCGGAAACCACCCTGGAGCTCCATTACCTGCTGGAACATATAGGCGGACGCCCCACCCGGCACATCCTCATCTACAAATACGATCCGGCTGGTCTTCTTCAGCGATTCCACTATACGGTGTGTCGTATCGAAAGGCAGCAGGGTCTGCACATCAATTATTTCACAGCTGATGCCCTGGGGCGCCAGATATGTATCTACCGCTTCCTGAACGATCCTTAAAGTGGAGCCATAGGATACTATGGTAATATCATCCCCTTCCTGCAGCACTTCGGGAATGCCGAAGGGTACAGTGAACTGCATCAGGTTATCAGGCATTTTTTCCTTGAGCCTGTAGCCGTTCAGGCATTCGATAACGATAGCCGGCTCATCGCTTTGCAGCAGCGTATTATACATGCCTGCCGCCTGCACCATATTCCGCGGTACGCAAAGGTGCATACCCCTGACGGAGTTCAGTATCATACCCATAGGCGATCCGCTGTGCCAGATGCCCTCCAGCCTGTGCCCGCGTGTGCGGACGATCAGGGGGCATTTCTGCCCGCCCCTGGTACGGTATTGCAATGTGGCCACGTCATCGCTCAATACCTGTATGCCATACAGCAGGTAATCCAGGTACTGGATCTCCGCAATAGGTCTCAGCCCGCGTAATGCCATGCCAAGCCCCTGCCCTACAATCGTGGCTTCGCGGATACCGGTATCGCTTACCCGCAGCTCGCCGTATTTTTCCTGCAATCCCGCGAACGCCTGGTTAACATCGCCGATCTTCCCGACATCTTCCCCGAAGGCGAATACGGCCGGGTTGAGCGCCAGTGTCTGGTCAAAAAATTTGTTCAACACCTCAAAGCCGTTAAGGATCGGGCTGCCTTCGCTATACTGTGCTTTTATCTCTTTAATATTGGCTACCGCTTTAGCAGACTGGGAATACAGGTGTGAGCTGAACTTATCTTCAGCATCAGCTTTCAACTGTTCATAATAATTCCTGAGCCCCCTGGTAGCCTGGCTGTTGCTATTGCCATTCATGCGTATGATACGTGCAAGGGTACGCAGTATATCTTTGCGGATGGGTTCTTTAATAGCGTTAAGCTCCTGGCCGAGCAGGGCAATATTTTGTGCTTGCGGGCCTCCTTCAAATACGAGTTGATTGATAAAGCTGGTTGCCTGAGCGATCTGGGCTTTTATCGGATCAATAAATTTCTGCCATGCCTGCTGCTTTGCTTCCCTGGCTTTGTCTTTTGCCCGCTCTTCCAGCGCGACCAGGTCTTCTTCACCGGCAATGGCATTTTCCAGTATAAATTCGCGCAGCTTCCCGATACAATCCATTTCTTTCTCCCACTCAAGCCGCTCCTTACTTTTGTAACGCTCATGCGAGCCCGAGGTAGAATGTCCCTGTGGCTGGGTCACTTCCTGGATATGGAAAAGCGCTGGTATATGTGTTTCCCTGATGCGGGCGATACCTTTCTGGAAGGTTTCGACCAATGAGGGATAATCCCAGGCCTTTACCCGGTATATATCCACACCGCTTCCGGCTTTTTCATCATACTGCAGCCCGGATAACGCTTCCGAGATAGAATTTTTTGAGGTCTGGTAAGCACGCGGCACGGAAATACCATAGCCATCGTCCCACACACAAACAGCCAAAGGTACACGCAGCACTCCGGCGGCATTCAGCGTTTCCCAGAAGAGGCCTTCGGAAGTAGAGGCATCCCCGATAGTACAAAAGCTGACTTCATTTCCATTATTGGTAAACTTCTCAAACCCTGACTGCAGGTTTTCTGAATTGCGGTATAATTTGGAGGCATAAGCAATGCCCAGGGCCCTCACCATCTGGCCCGCCGTAGGGGAAATATCGCTGGAAGAGTTAACGCTCTGCATCAGGTTCTTCCATTCACCATGCTCATCCAGCCAGCGTGTTGCATAGTGGCCATTCATCATGCGCCCGCCTGTGGCAGGCTCGGCCTTCAGATCAGGGTTTGCGTACAGCTGCGCAAAAAACTCTTCTATATTACTCATCCCGGTCGCGAACATAAGCGTCTGATCGCGATAATATCCCGACCGGATATCTCCTGGCTTAAAGCATTTAGCCAACGCTATCTGCGGCAGCTCTTTACCATCACCGAATATGCCGAATTTGGCTTTTCCCGTGAGCACTTCCTTTCGCCCTATGAGGCTGGCTTCACGGCTGGCTACTGCCAGCTCATAATCGTTCAATACTTCGTTCCGGAATTCGTCAAAAGATAATTTACTATTGGTCGCCTGAGACTGTTTCGTTGCTGCCATAATACATTCAATTGTTATACAAAGGTAATGAACAATAGCGCAATGAGCAACAGTATAGAATCTTAGATGATTATATAATTGTCACAGATTTAATATCATATATCCTTCCGCTCGCAATGCAAACAAGCGGACAATCTTGTTCAGCAGGTGGTTTCGGGAAATGGTATGGCGCCAATATAAAGGAGGACGAGCGGCTGACACTCATCCTCCTTTACAGCCCTGTAAACAGGGATGCTATTTAACCAGCTTCATCTCGTTAAGAAGCCAGCCTGCATTCCCGAATTTTTCGATAATAAACAATACATACCTTATATCGACCGCAATATTCCGGCAAAGCTGCGGATCATAATACAGGTCGCTCATGGTGCCATCCCATACACGGTCGAAGTTTATGCCGATCAGCTCCCCTTTACCGTTAATAACCGGGCTACCGCTGTTACCACCGCTGGTATGGTTGCTGGCAATAAAGGCAACGGGTACGGTCCCATTTACATTCCACCTGCCATAATCTTTAGCCAGGTAAAGATCCCTTAGCTTTTTAGGTACATTAAACTCCGCTACAGAAGCATCGTGCCTGCCAATGACCTGGTCAAGGTTGGTCTGAAAAGAGTAATCGCTGCCGCCAGAGGGGGCGATTCCTTCGACAGCCCCATAGGTGAGCCTCAGCGTCTGGTTAGCGTCCGGATAATAATCGCGGCCGCTGTTGAGGTATTCCAGCTGCCGTTTCATGTACAGCCTGTTCAGCGGCTGCATGCGTTCATTGTACTGTTTAAGCGCCGGAGCGATTTTTTTCCTATTCCAGGTGTCGACCGCGGAAAATATAAGATAAGCCGGATCCTGCTTAATAAGGGTGCTGTCCGCCCTGCTTGCATTATCCAGCAGCCTATCCATTTTCCCCGCATCTGCTACTATGCTCCGGTTATATACATTACCAGCCCAGGAATTATAATTATTACCGGCATTGTAGTAGATCTTCCTGAGCTGAGGCGGCACAGCATTCCCTTCCTGGGCCATATATAATGGTATCAGCTCCTGGAATACCTTACGATCGGTAACTGCATCATAATTTTTATAAAAATTCCCGGCAATAGTCTTTATTTTTTTCAGGCTGTCTTTTAAGGCGATATCACTCAAAGACCTGTCCCTGTAAAGATTAAGTACTTTTTGCAGGGTACCTGCCTGCTGGACAATCTCCACTCCCATTACTGATTCCCTTATGTATTCCGAAGCTATAAGGGCGTCGTCGCTGCCATTGACAGTGGCCTGTATCCTCGGCAGCAGCATTTTGTCGCCAGGCTCGGCAATGTTTACCGTTGCTGCTTCCTGGAACCGGTATTCGTATTCCTGCTTTTTCCCGATTACATCGTTAAGTTCCAGCCCGCGTACCTCGCCCTTCCATTTTTTATACCCGTTGCTTACAGACGATTGCTTCGCGGCATATTTCAGGAATAGATCCTGATCCTGGCGCATAGCCTCATCCCATACCTTCAGCTTCCTGCCGCGGGCCTCAATCCGGATAGGATCGGTAATATATTGTATCTGGTTTAGCTGGTAGCTGGAAATATATTCCGAGGTAGTATAGGGGAATCCGTATACCATAGTAAAGTCACCTTCCTCATAGCCACCTGTTTTTACAGGAAAGAATTTCTTAGGCTTATAAGGTACATTGCCGGCAGAATATTCAGCCGGCTTGTTATCGGCACCGGCATAAACACGGAAAACGCTGAAATCACCGGTTTGCCTTGGCCACATCCAGTTATCCGTATCGCCACCGAATTTACCAATACCATTAGGCGGGAAGCCCACCATCCTGATATCTTTATAGGTTTCCTTAAGCGAAACCCAATACTGGTTTCCGTTGTAAAATGGCTTCACCTCAGCTTCGAAGCCTGTAATTTTCCGGAACCCTGCCTCTATATTGGCAATGCGCCTGGTTATTTCGGCATTCCGGGTATTTTCCTCAAGTGTATCTGCCAGACCTTTTAAGACCATATCCGTCACATCTTTCATCTGCCTGATAAAAGTTACCGTAAGACCCGGGCAGGGTATCTCTTCCGACTGGCTCCCGGCCCAGAAACCATCGATAAGGTAATTATTCTGTGCATTACTCAGGGACTGCGCAGTACCGTAACCACAATGATGATTGGTAAACAGCAGCCCTTTAGCTGAAACTATTTCTCCGGTACAACCTCCGCCAAATATTACTACTGCTTCATTCAGGGCAGGTACGCTGTCGCTGTACAACTGTTCAACGGGGATCAGCAGTCCGTTTTTCTGCATTTTGCTTTCCTGTCTTTTTAACTGGGCAGGCATCCACATACCTTCCTTTGAATGAATACGGGGTAGTACCGCACATAACGATACCCCCAGTAAAAAAGTAATTTTGTAGGGCTGTTTTATCATATTGTCAGTTTCTTTTGAGAAATAAAAATAATAATTGTTTGTAAAAATTTCCGATAAACTTATTACATTAGCCCAACTTTTCGCAAAATTGAGGCGTATAGTTACATTTAACAAGGTTATCCATAATATCGATTTACCACTACGTATGAGCAAAAGGCTACTTCTGTTTTCAACAATATTGGCGTTTATTCTACCGGAATGCAGCTTTGCAGCGATGGCAGACACCCTCTTTAAAATACCGGATACTGTTTGCGTAGGCCACAAAATAGTTCCTACTGAAATTGAGACAGGAGCTTCTAACTATTCGTGGACATTTTGTCCGCCTCAGCTGGATGAGGTCCCCGAAGGCATAAACCTGGGCGCCTTTGGTCTTACGCCGTCAGACGGGATTACTGTTGTCCAGGATGGCAATGAGTATACCGGCTTTGCGATCAATAACGATGGAACACTGATGCGACTGACCTTCCCGGACGGGCTTGAAATGGCCCCTGTTGCTGAGGGATTAGGCGATATGGGTGGCAATATGCCCGTTTCACCAAAAGGCGTGCAGCTGGTACAGGATGCAGCCGGCTGGCACTTGTTCGTAATAGGCGGTAATAGCCTGGCCAATACGAACCTGGCGAGGTTCGATTTCGCTGATGGCCTTACTGCTGCTGCAACCGCCAGTACCAGCCTGGGTAATATGGGAGACCTGCTGGAGGCTCCATCGCAGATCTTTATTTCACAAGATGCCCTGGACGGCAACTGGTATGGCTTTACGTTTAACAATGGTACCGATATGATCCGGATCAATTTCGGAAGCAACGTTGCCAGCGTCCCTACTGCAACCGTATTGGGCAATATAAGCGGCGCCTTCTCCGGTGTTTCGGGTATCTGCGGCATACTTGAAGCGGGCAACTGGCATCTTTTTACTACTAACAGGGCAAGCAATACACTTACGCATATCACTTTCGGCAATTCCCTGGGCAATACCCCTTTTGCGGTTGATCTCGGGAACATGGGCAACCGGCTTGTAGCGCCTACCGGCATTGCCATTACCAAAGGCTGTGAGGACTATTACGGATATGTGCTTAACAACGGAGGAAGTGGCCTGGTAAGAATATACTGGAGCGCGTCCATTGCAGATGCTCCGGCATCATCTTCACTGCTGGGCAATATGGCAGGAATGGTTCAGCCGAGGGCCTTGTCACAGTTCGTCACTGAAAACGGCGGCCTTTACCTTTTTACCCCCAATAGCGACAATTCTCTCAGCCAGATCAATTTTCCGGCGTGCACGACCTCGTCCATTGCGTCTTCGGATGAACAGATACCTCCTCCGTTTTCCTACAGCGCACCGGATGTGTATACTGTTTACCTGACTGTAGACCAGGGATTACCTTCTGTAAAGACCTATTGCAAGGATATAGTTGTAAGAGCCGCACCACCACTGACTGTAAGCAATGATACGCTGATATGCGGCGGTGATTCCATTACTTTATACGGGTTGTCGTCCGCATCGGACAGTTTTAAATGGATGCCCGATTTCAATATTGATACCACCCTGAGTAAAATAGTACGTGTATGGCCAAGCTATACCACGTCCTATCTTCTTACTGTCTATTACGAGGAAAACTGTATCATAAAAGACACCGTAAATGTAACTGTCAGCAAGATAGGCGCCGACGCGGGTCATGACCGGGAGTTTTCTGACGGGGCTACAGCAATACTCGGAGGGCCCGGAACTACTTTAGGCAGCCAGTACACTTACCGCTGGTTCCCTTCCGATTTCATCACCGGTCCTTTGGACAGCGCCATTACCACAGCAAGGCCGGATAAGGATATCACCTATTACCTGGAAGTAAGAAATACCGATGGCTGCTATGCCATTGATTCGGTAATCGTTTCGGTACCCTGCGATTACGTCAATATGCCCAATGCATTTGTACCAGGCAGCAGCAATCCGAAAACGGGTACATTCGGCCTCATGAACCTGCAGATCGTAAAGCTTAATTATTTCAGGATCTTTGACCGCTGGGGCAAAGTGGTGTTCACGACTACAGATCCTAATGCGCGCTGGAATGGCCTGGTTGAAGGCAAAGAAGCTCCCGTGGGAGTATATGTATGGGATGTGGATGGCTTCTGTAACGCAGAAGGCACCCGCCTACGACAATCCGGGACCGTTACGCTTATAAGATAGCCTAATATAATGATATTTAATCCCCGGGAGAGAGAGTCCCGGGGATTTTTTATAACCGCTGAATCACACTTGTTTGATAATAATATACTATTTTGCTTTACCGAAAACACAGTAAATGAAGCACCTGCTTTTTCGAAAAAAAGATATTACGGTCCTTCCCGGAAATGCAGGAGATGATAACCCCCTGCAGGGCGAGCATATAAGCATGCATAAGACCCTTAAGGTAAAGGACCTCACCATGATGGGGATCGCAGCGGTAATAGGGGCCGGTATATTCAGCACTATAGGTAAGGCCGCCTTTGAAGGAGGCCCCGGAGTAATTTTTCTCTTTATTATCACAGCAGTGACCTGCGGATTTACGGCTATGTGCTATGCAGAATTTGCGGCCCGGGTACCGGTGAGCGGCAGCGCTTATACCTATTCCTATGTCGCTTTTGGGGAACTGATCGCATGGATCATTGGCTGGGCATTGATACTGGAGTATGCGATAGGCAATATCGTAGTGGCAATATCGTGGAGCGGCTATTTCAACAATGTGCTGGAAGGAATGCATATTCACCTTCCGGCCTGGCTTATATGCGATCCGAAAACGGCACATGAAGCTTTCGGCAAAGGGCTCAATAACCTGCAGGCCAGAGCCTGGGCTTCCGCCCCGGAATTTGCAGGCACAAGGATAATCTTTAACCTCCCCGCTTTTATAATTGTTGTATTGGTAACCTGGCTGGCCTATATAGGTATCAGGGAAAGCAAGAAAAGCGCCAATGCCATGGTGATAGCAAAGCTCGCAATATTGCTTATTGTGATCATAGCGGGTATATTCTATATCAAATCCGATAATTATGTGCCCTTCCTCCCCAACGGCTTTAGCGGCGTGCTGGCAGGCGTTTCGGCTGTATTTTATGCCTATATCGGCTTTGATGCCATAAGCACCACAGCTGAAGAATGTGAAAACCCACAAAGAGACCTGCCTCGTGGTATGATCTATTCACTCCTGATCTGCACGGTTATTTACATAGCGACGGCATTGGTCATTACGGGCATGGTCCACTACAAACTGTTTGAACACGTAACAGATCCCCTGGCCTTTGTATTTGAGCAAACTGCTCCCTGGCTTAATAAAATCATTTCTTTCAGTGCAATTATTGCCACTACCGGCGTACTGCTGGTGTTCCAGATAGGCCAGCCCAGAATATGGATGAGTATGAGCCGGGACGGGCTTTTACCGCAACGTTTTGCCAGGATTCATCCAAAATTCAAGACCCCCTCTTTCTCTACGGTACTTACCGGCTTTATAGTAGCTGTGCCGGCGTTGGTAATAGACGCCAATATAGTAACGGACCTTACAAGCATCGGTACGCTGTTTGCCTTTGTGCTTGTATGTGGCGGTGTACTGACGCTACCCAAGCCGGCTCCGGAACAGAAATTCAAATTACCTTATGTAAACAGCAGGTATATATTACCGGTTATATATGGTATTTTCTGCACCCTCTTCTATAAAAGAATAAGTAACAGCTGGCTCAACCTGTATCATGAGCGCTTCCAGGAAATCTTATTCCTTATATTTGTGCTGGCGGCATTACTATTGGTTGTGCTGGCAGTAATCAGACAATATTCCATTATCCCGATGCTGGGCCTTCTCTGTTGTCTTTACCTTATGGTAGAGATACCCGCCAATAGCTGGATGGTATTTATCGCATGGATGGGAACAGGCCTGGTTATTTATTTTCTTTACGGATTCAGGAAAAGCAGGCTGGCGTTAAAGCCAAAATGATATACTAATTTCGGAAATATGAACGTACAGATAGAAGAAAGCTGGAGACCTCATCTGGCAGGCGAGTTTGAGCAACCTTATTTTAAAGAGATCGCAACATTTTTAAAGGCTGAAAAAGCAGCCGGTAAAACAATATATCCGCCCGGCCCCGAAATATTCAACGCATTCAAGCTCACTCCCTGGGACAACGTAAAAGCGGTTTTGCTGGGGCAGGATCCTTATCATGGTGCCGGACAGGCGCATGGGCTATGCTTCTCTGTAAAAAAGGGTATTAAGCCCCCGCCGTCCCTGGTCAATATTTACAAAGAGCTGGAAGAAGATATTGACGGCTTTAAAGCTCCGGGACACGGTTACCTGGCTCATTGGGCCGAGCAGGGATTGCTGATGCTCAATACATCGTTAACCGTTGAGGCAGGAAAGCCGATGTCGCATTCCAAAATCGGTTGGGAACGGTTCACGGATGCCGTTATCAAAACCATCTCCGCTCAGAAGCAGGGAATTGTTTTCCTCCTCTGGGGAAGGTTTGCACAGCAAAAAGAATCATTGATCGACCATAGCCGCCATTTTTTTCTGAAAGCCGCACATCCCTCTCCCTTTTCTGCCCACAGCGGCTTTTTCGGCTGCCGTCACTTCAGCAAAACAAATAGTATCCTGCAACAGGAAGGGAAAGAGCCTATCGACTGGAAGCTCGAACCATAAGGATAACCATACAGAGCTATCATGGAAAAATTAAGAATAGATAAATACCTGTGGGCTATAAGAATATTTAAAACCCGCACACTAGCTGCCGCAGCCTGCGACGAGGGTAAGGTAAAATGGAATGGAAACACTGTTAAGCCATCCAAAACGGTAAACATAGGAGAGCAATACGAGATAAGAACACCCGAAAGGAAATGGAAAATAGAAGTTGCCGGCCTGTTGCAACAACGAAAAGCTTATGCCGAAGCCGCCAATTTTTATGTCGATCTTACGCCTGAAGAAGACAAAATGCCCGTGAAACAACAGGCAAGCAGCTTCTATACCGGTAAAAGACTTAGCAAAGTAGGCAGACCTACCAAAAAGGAAAGGCGGGATCTTGACGAATTTATGGGGGAGGATGGTTTGCCGCAATGACTGACCGGCACCAATCCTTTCAGGAAAATATCCCGTCTTTAGGTTAGGGATTCTATCTCTTTATTATTACCTTTAACTTATTATAATTACTCTAAACACGATTATTCATGACGAAGAAGTTTACATTTTATGCGCTCCTTTGCTGTATAATGATGTCTGTTTCCGGAACACTTAATGCCGGGATGTGGCAACGTCTTAGCGGAAGCAGGCCACCGACCAATAACGCCCAGGCAGTGTTCCCTGATTATTACAGCCTGTACTACCTGAACCAGGATGATATGCAGGATAAACTAAGCGCAGCGGGCACCGATCCCGCAAAAGGGCTTTTGCTTACACTTCCGTCACCGGATAACCAGACCAGGACGTTTACCGTCTGGGAAACACCGATGCTCGCGCCGGAGCTGCAGGCATTGTATCCCGGTATACATACCTATACTGCGGTTGCTACCGACAATCCGCTGGTAACCGCAAAGCTGGATTATACAATGTACGGTTTCCGGGCAATCGTGTTTGATGGGGACAAAACCTATATGATCGATCCTTACAGCAGATCGGCCGACGGGTATTATCTTGCCTACTACAAAAAAGACATGACCCAATCCCTTTTTGAAGAAAGGCCCTGTGGCGTAACTACGGAAGCGCAGCAAGTATTAACGCAGGGTATCCAATCAAAGCTTGCCGGAAAACCAGGCGGCACAGCAGCGAGAACGCATGGCAGCATACGCCGTACCTACAAATGCGCTATCTCCTGTACCGGAGAATACGCGGAGCTGGTAACGGGCGGCGTGCCAAGCACCGCTGCGGTACTGAGCATTATCACTTCAACTATCAATAGATGCAATGGTGTTTTTGAAAGGGAGCTCAGCGTTACCCTGGAGCTGATCGCAAATAACAACACGGTCATCTATCTCAATCCCGATACCGATCCGTTTGAATGCAACCTGAATAACGACTGCCTTATAAACGAAAACCAGGATAATATGGATGATGTGCTGGCAGGCTTCAGCTATGATATAGGTCATATTTTCAACACGGCAGGCGGCGGCCTTGCCCAGCTGGCAAGCACCTGTACAGATGGAAAGGCAAGCGGTGTAAGCGGGTCATTTGGTCCGGAGGATATCGGCACTATCATACATGAGATGGGTCACCAGTTCGGCGCTCCGCATACATTCAATGCCAATACAGGCGGATGCGAAGGTAATGGCAGCGAAGCTAGCGCCTATGAGCCCGGAAGCGGCTCTACCATTATGTCTTATGCCGGTCTTTGCGCACCCAACGATGTTGCCGGTGCAAGTGATGAGTACTATCATGTTTCCAGCCTTATGTTCATCACCAACCATATTGACCTGGGAGACGGCGCTACCTGCGGCACAACAGAAACAGGCCCGGCAATAGTGAGCCTTGCAAATAACACGGATACTTTCTTTATACCGCAATATACTCCTTTCGAGCTATTTGCACAGGAGGCTACCGGTACGGGCGCTATAACCTATTGCTGGGAGCAGTACAATCTCGGGCAATTTGGTGAAGCGGAAGGCGCCGCTCCTACCTGGGAAGTGGGTCCTACATTCCGGTCTTTTCCGCCAACAGCATCCCGTTTAAGAACATTCCCTGAAATCCAATATGCAGTAGATGAAACTTATGGGGCAGTGGGGCAGAGGCTATCGATGATTGAGCGTGAACTGGATTTCAAGCTTACCGCCCGGAGCCTTGACCTGGGATGGGGAACATTTAACTATACAGACCGGAATGTCAAAATTATAGTGGCGCCACAAAATGAATTCAGAGTTACAGGTCCGACTACCACCGAGCTGTACGAAGTCGGCGCTACCAAAACCATTACCTGGGATAAGGCAGGAACAGATACCATGCCGATAAACTGTCATTTCGTAGACATACAGATGTCTATTGACAATGGCCGTACCTTCCCGTTTCACATCGCGACCAATACACCTAATACCGGATCTTATAACTTTACCGTCCCGGATATATACAGTGACAGCGTAATATTTAAAGTTAAGGGCGCGGATAATATCTTTTTCGATGTGAGTCACGTCAGAATGCAGATCCATGGAACGCCTAATTCTTTAGACGATATTACCAATGAAAGCGCATTCCAGGTATTCCCGAACCCGGCTACCTCACAGGTAAGCCTGCGCAGCGTGAAGCCCGTAACTGCGCCGTTGCAGGTTACCCTGCACAATGTAATCGGCCGGCAGGTCTGGAACGGCACTATGACGCAATCTGCAGACATAAACGTTGCGCAGCTTGCCAGGGGCACTTATTTTGTGCATATCCTGGATAGCGGAAACGGGAAGAAGACCGTGCGAAAAGTGATACTACAATAGCTTTTATTGACTCTGACATAATAAAACCGGAAATTTCTATTTCCGGTTTTTTATTCTTCCAGATCCAGCTTACATTACGATACCCAGCCAGTCCATAGCATTATCCCAGAGCAATCTTGCTTTCAGTGCCTCATCTTTTATATGTGCTTCGATAAGACTACCGGGATGATGCTCTCCCAAGGGGAAAGGATAGTCGCTGCCCATACATATTTTCTCCGCGCCCATAATATCGATAATAAAATCCAGGGCCTTGGGATCATGCACCAGCGAATCGATCCAGAATTTACCCAGGTATGTTCTGGGATTTACAGCATTGTCAATTGCACAGAGATCGGGCCTTACATTGAAGCCATGCTCTATCCTACCGATAGTAGCGGGGAAGCTTCCGCCACCATGGGCAAATGCCACCCTTAAACGGGGGAATCGTTCCAATACACCGCCAAAGATCATGGAGCATATTGCCCTTGAGGTCTCCGCCGGCATACCTACCAGCCAGGGCAGCCAATACCTTGTCATATCATTCTCTCCCATCATCTCCCATGGGTGAACAAAAATACAGGCGCCCAGTTCCTCAGCCGCCTGCCAGAGCGGGAAAAAACAAGGATCATGCAGGTTCCTGCCATTAATGTTGGATCCTATCTCGACTCCCGGCATCTTCAGCTCCCTGACGCAACGTTCCAGCTCCTTTACCGCAAGGTCAATATCCTGCATCGGAAGCGTTCCAAGCCCGGCAAAACGGGCCGGGTGCAACGATACCGCCTGTGCTATATGATCATTAAAAAAGCGGGACGTTTCCATTGCATGCTCAGGTTTGGCCCAGTAATTAAACAATACCGGGATAGTGGAAAGTACCTGTACTGCCACCTGCGTATTATCCATTTCATCAATGCGGACCGAAGCATCCCAGCAATTTTTTTCTATTTCCCTGAATACTTTATCTCCCTTGATCATCCTGGCGCAACAGGGCTTGTGGTGGTCCAGCGTAATAAAATCGCCATAACCGAACTTCTGGAACCAGTTAGGTATCTTTTCAGGCATAATATGGGTATGGATATCAATTTTCCGGCACATATAAGCAGCTTTATTTTTTGCGAAGGTAACTATGTTGCAGTTTTTTCTGAGATGTTTATCATCTGCAAAAATTAAAAGTAGCCATTACCGTTTGAAAAATTCCTCCTATTTTTAGCATCATTACCAGGTGTCGCCTGGTGCCGTGGAACCGTATACTATTATATGAAAAAAACACTTATCTGGCTATTATTACTGCTGATCATTGCCGGCGGGTACCTGGGATATTATTTTTATCAAAAGCTATACGCAGGCAATACGGTAAAGAGCGGAAAGCTGTATATCCCTACCGGCGCGGGGTACAGGCAGGTACTTGATTCTATAGCACCGTTCCTGGATAATAAGGAAGACTTTGACTGGGTGGCGCAGAAAAAGAGATACCCCGGGCTTGTAAAGCCGGGGAGATATACCATACAAAAAGGAGAGAGCAATACGGATCTTGTGAATAAGCTCAGGACAGGCGCGCAGGACGAAATTGCCATAAGAATTGGTAACTATTCCAGCATATTCGAGCTGGCGGGTAAGATCGCCCCGTTCCTGGAAGCTGACTCTGCAGCCATTATCACCGCTATAACTTCAGACGATTACAGCAAGGGACTGGATACAGCTGAGATGCTGTATTATTTTATGCCCGAAACTTACAATTTCCATTGGAATACTTCGGCAGTGCAGTTTGTGCAACGCATGAAGCAGCAATATGACCGCTTCTGGACAGATGAACGTAAGCGGCAGGCCGCCCAGCTGAAGATGTCGCAGCTGGAAATAACCACGTTGGCCTCCATTGTGCAGCTCGAGTCCGCAGCAGCCGACGAGCAGCCCAGGGTTGCAGGACTCTATCTGAACCGGCTGCACATTGGTATGAAACTGGATGCGGATCCTACCGTCATATTTGCAATGAAGAAAGCTTCCGGCTTTTCCCAGAAGATACAAAGGGTTTACAATAAGAACCTGCAGATTGAATCTCCCTACAATACCTACCGGTATAAAGGATTACCGCCGGGTCCCATATGCATGCCCAATCCATCTGCGCTGGACGCCGTCCTTAAACCTGCCCGGCATAATTACCTGTATTTTGTAGCTGATCCGGCAAAGCCAGGGTACCATATTTACGCAGCCACATTACAGGAGCAGGAGCGGAATGCAGCTGTTTACAGGCAGTGGCTTAATGAAAAAAATATCAAATAACATTCAGATGAGCAAACTGTATACCAAACGGGAATTTCTAAAATTGCTGGGAGGACTGAGCCTTGGTTTTATTCCTTTTATAAGCTGCTATACACAAGAGCACAAAAACAACAGCAGGGAGCAGGACACGTCTGCGGCCGGCGATAGCAGTAAGTCTAACGAAAACAGCATTAGCGATGAGGACGTCGTTATACTTAGCCGTGATGATAAAGCCTATGAGCAATTCAATATGGCATTCAATAAAAGAATCCGGAAATTTCCCAAATATATTGCCATTTGCAAAAGCGAAGCAGGCGTTCGTTTTGCCATCCGGAAGGCGGATTCGGAAAATCTACAGGTATGCGTAAAAAGCGGCGGCCACAGCTTTGAAGGCTTTTCCAGCAATAACGGCGGTATGGTTATCAATCTTTCGCAAATGAAGAAGATAACCTGGATAAACGATTCTGAAGTAGTAATACAGCCTGGATGTCTGCTGCAGGATATCCAGGCGGCACTCTTTCCAAAACAAAAGCTGCTGCCTGCCGGCTCCTGCGGCACAGTAGGCATAGGAGGCTTAACCCTTGGTGGCGGCTACGGTTTCTTCAGCAGGAAATACGGCCTTACCTGCGATAGCCTGCTGCAGCTTACCATGATCGGGGCAGATGGCCAGGCCTACAATTCTGACGATGACCGGGAGCTGTTATGGGCATGTAAAGGGGGAGGCAATGGTAATTTCGGCGTGATCACTTCTTTCCGGTTTAAGGTTCATGAAATGCCGTCCGGCTTCAGCAGCTATACTTTTAAATTCCGTAATCTCGATGCTGCCAGGTTCTCAACATTGCTGGATACTTGGTTTGAAACCAGCAGGCAGCTTCCGCCGGAAGCATTTGCTGCTTTTGTACTAAACGGCAGGACCCTGACCGTGCTGATTACCAATTACAGGGACTACAGCAGCTTTGAGCAATTGTTTTCACCGCTTATCGCACAGGCAGATAATTATTCAAAGTCGCTGAACCAGCATTTGCCCCAGGCCATGAAGCGGTATTATGGCCGGAAAGGTCCTATTTTCTTCAAAAACGCTTCTGCAGGTCTTTATAAAGGACCCGGCAATTTTACTGCTATAAAAGAACAGCTCTTTGACCAGGTGACCGGTAATCCGGGCATGGTTTTCCAGATCAATACGCTCGGTGGTAATATTGCCCTGGAAGACTTTAAAAAATCCTCCTGCTATCCGCACCGCGACCTTCCGTATCTTGGTGAGCTGCAGGCATACTGGGAAAATGAAAAAGATGAGGTACGGCTTACAAAAGCTTTTGAACAGATACAACAGCTTTTCCGGGATAATGGCATTACGGCTCATTATCGTAATTATCCCGATATCAACTTCGAAAACTGGGAAACTGCCTATTACGGTAATAACTACAGCAAATTAAAAGAGGTCAAGAAGCGATATGATCCCAAAGATATGTTCCGCTATGAACAAAGCATAAAGGTCTAATTGCATAGATATTATCCAAACAAAAATTCTAAAATAAATATAAATTAACCCTTTGTCTGCGGCACCGCTTTCTTTTGCGATGAGGTTGATTTAACTTTGCGTTTTCACAACAACATATTATAAACCCGTGCGTAAAGTTATTCTCCTGCTTGTAATTTCCTGTTTGTATGCAACATTTGGCGAAGCAGCTCCGAAAAGAGAGTTAAGAGCAGTATGGATAGCTACCGTAGGAAATATCGATTGGCCGTCAAGGCAGGGCCTCTCCGCCCAGCAGCAACAGCAGGAGTTTATCAACAGGCTTAATTTCTTACAGCGTTCGGGCTTTAATGCCGTAATTGTACAGGTTCGTCCCGCCGCTGATGCATTTTATGAATCACCATTCGAGCCCTGGAGCCGTTATCTTTCCGGGAAGCAGGGGCAGCCTCCTTTTCCCAAATATGATCCGCTTGAGTTCATGCTCAAAGAAACCCATAAGCGAAACATGGAGTTCCATGCATGGTTCAATCCTTTCAGGGCCCTGGTAAGCAGCAATGCCAATCCCAATCCTGCCAACCATGCTACACGTACCCACCCTAACTGGGTGATTAATTATGCCGGTAAATCCTATTTTGACCCGGGTAATCCGGAAGCAAGAGAATATATACTGAAGGTCATTCTTGATGTTGTGAAGAGATATGATATAGATGCGGTGCATATTGATGATTACTTTTATCCCTACCCTGTCGGGGGGAAAGAATTTCCTGACGCGGCTAGTTTTTCCAAGTATAATAACGGGCTTTCAAAAGCCGACTGGCGACGTAATAATGTTAACCTGTTTGTATCGCAGCTCAACAGCAATATAAAGAATGAAAAGTCATGGGTCAAATTTGGTGTAAGCCCTTTCGGCATATGGCGCAACAGCAGCAAAGATCCTGAAGGATCGGCAACAAGAGGCAGCAGTTGCTATGATGACCTGTATTCTGACATCAGGTTATGGCTTCAGAACAAATGGGTAGACTACGTTGCGCCACAGCTATACTGGGAGCATGCGCACCGGGTGGCTCCTTATGAGATACTGCTTCCCTGGTGGAAGAATAACTGCGGTGGCAGGAATTTATTTATAGGGCTTGGCATTTACCGCATGGCGGAATCGCCCAGTGGTGTATGGGCCGGACCACACGAGATATTAAAGCAGATCAGGGACGCAAGGGCGGTAAATGCGGGAGGCATTGTTATGTATAGTATGTCCAGCTTCGACAAAATCGGCACCGCCCTGGCAGACAGCCTGCAAAAACAATCGTACTTCGGCAATATAGCGATTCCGCCGGCGATGCCCTGGATAAAGAAAAACCCGCCGGCTGCACCGGTTGTAACGCTAACACCTTCTGCCCAGGGATCGCTGATACAATGGACCTGCAGCAACAGTACCAGGGAACCTCTAAAATACCTGGTATACCGGTTCTCAGACAACGAGCCGGTGAACCTGAACCAGTCAGATAATATTATTGCCTTAACGCAAAGCAACTCTTTCCTGGATAAAAATGCCAACAGCTTTGCAAATGCAAGATATGTGGTCACTTCGGTGGACAGGCTTTGGAATGAGAGCCCGCAAAGCAATATAGCGCGCTACCTGGAAGATTAAATACTGCTGTTATTTTTTGTTTTTCTGCTCCCTGATCATAGCGCCAAAGTCCAGCTTGCGCTCAAGTGCAGACAGGCAGATTACCAGCCGCCTGGTTTTTGTCGTCGCTGTTTTCGCTTCGTTGATCCAGTTACTGAAATAGCGCTGGTGTGATGGTGCAAGAGATTGAAAATATGCCATTGCGGCGGGTTCGTCGGCCAGGCATTCCAACAGCTCAGGCGCGATGACAAGCGGTGTATCATCTTTAGTAATGCTCACCTGCAGCATAGCGCCTCTTTTTTTCCCAGTCCCCTTACGCATAGCAGCATTCAGCGCCAGTATAAAGCTGCCATCACCCATAGGCATAATAGCTATGCTGCTGATAGCGTAACTGTCCAGCTTACCTTTTACACGGAACGATTTCTTATTACCGGGAAATATTTCCTGGGCGATGTCTGCCGGTATCTGGATATAAGTCCAGCCCGTTTTCTCTCCTTGTTCTTCAAACTGGTGAATTATAGCGGTAAAAGTGACCGTTGCCATAGAATTATTTTCTCAATTCTAATTAAAGATAAGCTGATATTTCCGCAAAAAATCACAACAGGCGTTAATCACCCACAATTCGCTTTGCCGGTGAGGCGTATGTCCGGCATTGACCACCATGCATTTTTCAGAAGGGCCCGTAACCTGGCTTATGATGGCATTGACCTGCGCCTCTGTGCCATACTCATCATTGGTTCCCTGTATTACCAGGACAGGACAGGTAATAAGCGGTAAAAAATGCTCAATATTCCATTCCCGGTATGACGGCGACAACCATATGCCCGTCCATGCTTCAAATACCTGGCGCGTTTTATTCCCATGGTATTTTTCAAGCCTTTTCCCGAGATCAGTATCCCTGTATTGCTCCTGGGCTATCCTTATTCCCTCAAGCGTTTTCTCCTCTACAAAAACATGCGCCCCTTCCGTAATAACCGCCCCTATACGCTCCGGGTATTTAGCGGCAGCCAGCAAGGCTATAGTGCCACCATCACTGTGACCGAATAGTATAGCTTTTCTTATATTGTTTTGCTCCAACAGCAGGATAAGCGTATCTGCTTCCTTCTCCATATAATCATGCTGACGGGGCTCTTTACCAAAAGCCGAAGACCGGCCATAGCCAATCCTGTCATATATAAAAATATTTGTCCCGGCGGCAAGTGCAAGCTTTTCAGGAAAATCCCGCCATAGCATACAGCACCCCAGGGAATCATGCAGGAAGACCATTATCGGAGCGTCTTCAGAATATTTATGCAGGATGGTATGAAAACGGGTTATATCCATAATAAATAATAACAGGATCAGATAACAGCCTGAATAATAAAAAACCAGAATGCAGTGGTGATCATAGAAAGAATGATTCCAATGCCCACCACAAGATTCGACAGCTTGGGATTAAGATTATACTGATCGGCAATAATACCGGCCGTAAGCAAAGTAGGCATCGCAGCTTCAAAAATACAGATCTCCGGGATTACACCTTTTATGCCTAATACCATTACTACAAGCATTACGATAAAAGGCGCCAAAATTAATTTATAGAAAAGCGTCGCTGTAATATGCCACACCTCTCCGCGCCATCCGGAAAATTTCAGCTGCAATCCTATACTGAACAAAGCCAGAGGACCAACAGTTGCGGCAAGTTTGTCAAATAATGGATTCAAAGCATCCAGGTTGATGTAATGCGGTACTGTCAGTGCGGCCATGCAACCGATCAGCGGGGGGAAAGTAAGCACCTTCCGCAAAACAATATCTGCCGTGAGCTTTTGTTTTTGCGAAGACCGGATCGCAACGATGATACCGATCGTAGACAGCAACGTAAAAGTCACCTGGTCACAAATAATTGCAATAGCCAGTTCTTGCTCGCTGAAATAAGCCATGATCAGGGGAAAGCCTACAAAAGAAGTGTTGCTTAAGCCGCCTACCAGCTTGAGCCCTCCGGCAGTAGCTTTGCTCATACCCTTTTGCGTAAGCGAATACAGCTTGATAAACATCCAGCCGCACAGCCATACGATAACCGGAGATAGCGCCGGAAGCAGGAGACTGCGTTCCCAGCTGATATGAGGAAGGTATTTAAAAGATACGGCAGGTAGGGCAATATAGATCAGCCAGGCATTGATCCCTTTGTGGGCGTCTTTGGGTAAAGCGCTATAGCGCCTGAAAAGTATACCTGCGGCCATACACAAGGCAATAAGAATAAAGTTGGCCATTTAATATATGTCAGATCTTGTTTTTTCTTTATAAATATATTGCATCTTCCCTTTGATCCTTTTTTGCTGGTAAATATAATAGCAGTCTCCCGGCTCGGGACAAGGCATAGTTCCGCTTTTTTCCACCAGCATCAGCTTCCCGTTGTTCCAGCGGTACAGCTCTGTCCAGTTTTCAGCGGCGCTGCTGTGAAAACAATCTCCCCTTACCAGCTTTCGTTCCTCATCAATACCAAGGCACGCAACTTCGCCAAGCGCTTCATTTTCTACCAGCGTATCGCCTGCAGGATCGTAAAGATAAACACTCTGAAAACGCTGAACATTGCCGCTGAAAGAGGGAAAGGAAATATCATCATAACCATCAAAGTTAAGGTCCCAGATAGTGTATGGATATCCATAGGTAGTATCTTCCAGGTACCTGCCGGCGTCATATTCCGACAGGTCTATACGCAGTAATTCAGAAACCGAATTATAAACTACAAGCATGCCGGCGCTATCCACATAAGAAGAGAAATGTGTTGTATGATGCGGAAACCGCTTCCCATTGACACGCTGCGCTGAAGCGGTAACGGATAGCAGAATTACCCATGCCGCAATAAGGAAAACTTTCATGATTTATAATGATTCAACCGAGGATGCTACTGTTTTAGCGGTACGGTAAGCGGTTCCTTTAAACAGGCATACAAGCTCACCTTTTTCATTAGTGGTACGGATATCATAGAGACCCGTTTTGTTACCAAGATAGATCTCCTTTGCTTCAACAAAGAGCGCTTCTCCCACAACGGCCGGCCTTGTATATGTTATGGACACATCCAATGCTACTGTAATAAGGCCGTGTGAATTACAGGCAAAAGCAAAGGCAGAATCAGCGGCGGAAAACAACACACCACCGTGTATCCGTTCAAAACCGTTCAGCATATCCGGTTTAACCCTATAGTGCAACCGGCAATATCCTGCTCCAATCTCATCAACCGTTAAACCCAGCCATGCAGTAAACCGGTCCCTGGCTATCATTATATCCAGCACTTCGCCTGGTGTTAGCTTTTCTTCCATTATTGTAAAAATTTGACGCGGTATTGTAATTCATCCTGAACATATACCGGCGCGCTCCCAATTAAACTTATTTACTTCTCTTGTCCGCAATTCGATTAAGCTTTCCACCTTCGCTTCGCGGGATCGAACCAGGCGCTGCTATTGTAACCTTAACGGACAAACCGATATGTTCCTTGATCTTTTTGTTCAGGCTACCTGCAGCCGATATTATCATTTCATGCTCCAATACATTGTTTGTTTCTTTACAAAGATCCTCATACAGCGCTGCAGCTATTTCCACCAAAACCTCTACTTCATCCATAGCGGCCGGCCGGCTTATAATAAGCTGGTAGTTGGCGCTTAATGCATCTATATGTTCCAGCACAGCTTCTACCTGGGTATGGAAAAGATTCACACCACGGATAACAAGCATATCATCAGCCCGCCCGGCTATAGGCGCCATTTTAATGTGAGTCCTTTTAGCGCTCTTATCATAATAAAGGCTGGTAATATCATTTGTCCAATAGCGCAGCAGCGGCATAGCTTCTTTGGTAAGCGTGGTAAAAACCAGCACTCCCTGTTGACCATAGGGAAGAGGCTCTCCTGTATTCCTGTCAACAATTTCAGGATAGAAATGATCTTCCCATATATAGCTCCCGGTACCCCTTTCCTCAAAATCCTCCTGTGCCACACCCGGTCCTATTATTTCACTCAACCCGTAAATATTAGTGGCCGTCACGCCGAGACCTGTCTCGATCTCGGTCCTGATACGTTCGGTCCATGGCTCTGCGCCCAGTACAGCATACCGTAGCTTTATCTTGTTCCGGTCGACCTTTCTCTTCTTTATCTCTTCTGCCAATGTAAGCGCATAGGATGGCGTACAGCAGATAACATCGCTTCCAAAATCCTGCATCAGCATCAGCTGCTTTTCCGTTCCGCCGCCTGAAATAGGCAGCACCGTCATTCCCAGCTTTTCAGCACCATAATGCAGACCCAGACCGCCGGTAAACAGCCCGTATCCGTAAGCATTCTGCAAGAGCATGCCGGGTTTGCAGCCTGCGGCTGACAGGGACCGTGCAACCACCTCGGAAAATATAGCTATATCGTTATGAGTATAGCCCACCACTATCGGTTTTCCCGTAGTACCGCTGCTGCAGTGCAACCTTGCGACCCTGTCCTTCGGAATAGTGAACAGCCCGAATGGATAATGCTCCCTTAAAGCATCCTTTTTTGTAAACGGGATACGGTGCAGGTCTTCTACCGATCTTACCGACAGCGGATCCAGATTTATGCTGTCAAACATATTCCTGTAAAAGGGTACTTTGTTATACAACAGGCGTACCTGGTATTGTAGCCGTTCATTCTGAAGGGAACGGAGCCGCGTTAAGGGCATTGTTTCGGATTCTTTATTAAAAAAAGACATGCAATTTTTATTTGACCAGCATACAAACGCCGCTATATTATTTCACCAACATGCTTTTTGATATTTGCCGCCATTTTTTCCATCGGAAGATCATTCTCATCAAATCCAAAGGGATCTTCTATCTCTTCGGCAACCAGCTCAAGGCTTGCCAATACATAAAAAACAAACATGACAATAGGAGCTGAGAAATACCCAAGCGAGTGCGCGTAGCCGATAGGAAGCGTAACAACATAGAAGAAAATGAACTTCTTGATAAAAGCGCTGTAAGAAAAAGGAATAGGTGTATTCTTAATACGCTCGCAGGCACCGCAGATATCAGTAAACGCTGATATTTCCCCATTCAGGACGATCAGCTGCTCCCCTGATATTTTACCACTTTTATACAGGGAATTCACTTTTTGTATCAGCAGCCCTGCTATCTGGTTAGGCACATGCTTCTTTGTGTCTATACTTACCAGCTCGGGATGATCGTGCTCATCCAGCATCAGCCTTGTAATCTCCGACTGGAGATGATGGGCAAGCAGGGAAGAATACAGAGGAATGGTCTTCCTGAAAAAAATACGGGTGATCTTGTCATCCGTATCCAACATGGCGTCCAGCTTAATAGCGAGGTTCCTGCTGTTATTGACAAGCGCTCCCCATAGCTTTCGTCCTTCCCACCATCTGTCATAAGCGGTATTGGTCCTGAAAACGAGCAGCATGGAGATGGCAAAGCCCAGCAATGTATGCATTACCGGTACATTCCTGATCCAGCTTTTATCGCTCACCTTTAAATACTCCAGCTCCCAGTAAGTAATCCCTGCCGAGTATATACCTATCACCAGCATGAGCGGAGCGAGCGTACGTAAAGTATCGGATTTATGAAATGCCAGTTTAAACCAGTCTTTAGGATTATAGATGATCACGGTTCTAGATTCTTTAACTGAATAATACAACAAAAGTTATACCATTTGCCTTGATTTAAGCTCCAGGTATTTATTTACTATATCTATTGTCAGGTTCTGGGGCGTTGTCAGCACGGATAAAATGCCATGTCTTCTCAGCTCCTTCACGATCTGTTTCTTTTCAAAGCTGAAACGATCGGCTATAGTCTTTATATAAATGCCCTCTAATGTATCAGGATGCCCTTCATGTATTTCTTTCAAAAGCGTATTCTCAAAAAATACCAAGCAAAGCAAATGCCGGGAAGCGAGCCTTTTCAGGTAAGGAAGCTGGCGCTCCAGCGATGCGATTGTTTCAAAATTTGTGAATAACAAAAGAAAGGCCCGCTGAGAAAGCTTGTGATGTACGAGGGAAGTGAGCGCTTCGTAATTGCTTTCGGTAAAATCCGTCCGCTGCTTATAAAGGGTTTCCATCAGCTTTCCCATCTGGCTGGCAGCCCTGTCGGCCGGTACCAGTTCATTTGCCCCTGAAGAAAAAGTTATCAAGCCCGCCCTGTCCTGCTTTAATAATGCGATGTTCAGAAACATTAAGGCAGCATTGATTGAATAATCAAGCAGCGTCATCCCGTCAAAAGGCATTTTCATAGATCGCCCTTTATCTATCAGACAATAAACCAGCTGGGACCTGGCATCTGTAAAATTGTTGACCATCAGGTTATTTTTCCTGGCCGTGGCCTTCCAGTTGACCGTACGGGCATCATCTCCCTGCACATATTCCCTTATCTGCTCAAATTCCAGGCTATGCCCGAGCCGCCTTATCTTCTTTACGCCTGCAGATTGTGTATTATCGCTCAAAGCAAGCAGCTGGTATTTCTTCAGCTGACGGGTAGAAGGGTAAACTTTTACAAGCCTGGCAGCATCAAAGCTATAGCGGCGCTGCAGCAGGCCTAACGGAGACTGCACATAGCATAATATGCGATCGAACATGTACTCTCCCCGGGAAACAGGTTTTACCATGTACTGATCCTCCATCCATCTGCCCGGTAATACCTGGCAGTACCGCCGGAAATCCCGGTTCTGAAATATAACCGGGAGCTCATCGATATACATGATCCTCACAGGGAAGCTATAGCCATTAAAAATATTCAGGTTTACTTTATTTTCATCCCCAAGCCCCATACGGTCCGGTATAATACGTTGCGCCTGTATCCGGTTGCCATTGAACAATAATAAACAATCAAGTAAAGTAAGTATCAGGAAAGCGATAAGATAGACAACGGCAATGTGCCAGAAAAAGCTGATAAAAAAAGAGAGCAGGAAGAGTATCGCCCCCAGGCCTGCAAGAAAATACCATCTTATATAAATAAACAGGCCCTTCAGGGAGTTATAATTCATAAACGCTCAGCAAAAACAAAAGCTAAGGTAATTAAATAATAAAAATGTTGCGGGTAAGATATGTAAGATCCGTTCCCGCAACTATTACTCAACTCAAACTAATTATGCCTTTAGCTTTTTGATCATGGAATCAGATAAAGGATCCGAATAAACACCAAAAGCGTTTACCATAATCCCTTTCAAACCATGCACATCTGAAGAAATTGCGTATACCACCTCCTCATCACCGGGATCAGTCATCCCTTCGAAGCGAAAGACCTTATCGATATTGAACTCTTCAGGTTTCAGTTTCATCTTCCCGGAATCATAGGTAATGCAATCCGAGTCCAGGTTAAAATCATATGTATATCCCCGCTCCTCCAGCCATTTGATCACATCTGTTACCGTACTGAAATCGGGATGCTCGTTTAAGGTAGCCATAGAACTGTCATTTAGGTAAAAAATATTATAAATTATCTATGATCAACGCACCATTGCCCTTAGCATCCAGGCCATTCTTTCATGGTCCTGCAGGAGACCTGTTATAAAATCCGCACTACCCGCATCTTTATACTTTTCCTGGAATTTATCAATATTTCCTCTCAGGAAACGGATAATGGTTTCATGATCTTCCAGCAGTTCCTGGACCATTGCCTCCGATCCGCTTCCATTATCAGCGTGTTCGGTAAGACTGGTTTCCTCAAGATATTGTTTAAGAGTACCCAGGGCATAATGACCGATCTTGCGGATACGCTCCGCTACAGTATCGATTATCTCAGCCAGTTCCGTATACTGCTTTTCAAAAAAGATATGCAGATCGTGAAAAGAGGGACCTTCCACATTCCAGTGGAATTTTCTCGTTTTGGTATATAATACCGTCTCATCTGCCAGCAACTGGTTCAGGATACCGGCTACTGCCTGCTTGTTTGATTCTGAAATGCCTATGTTAGCATCTGTGGCTTCAATTGTCTTTGCCATGAGAGTATGTTTTTTTAGTTTGTTTAAAAGGAACAACAACCTGTCTGGGAAATTGTTTATATACCAAAAGTACAATATAGCTTATTGATAATAAATGCTTTTCTCATCAAAATGAATGATAATTATATAGGATTATCAAATAAAAAGACCATACTTATAAGTATGGTCTTTTTAAAGAAAAGCAGGTATTTATTTAACGGAGCGTCATCTCGTTTACCAGGTTCTGCGCGTGGCCATATTTGTCTATCAGCCATAGAACAAAACGGATATCCACCGCTATTGTCCGTTTGTATTGCTTATCAAATGCGATGTCTCCGCTCATAGCTTCCCAGTTACCGTCAAACGCAAGACCGATCAGCTCTCCCTTATCATTAATCATAGGGCTGCCGCTATTTCCACCAGTAATGTCATTATTGGTTATAAAACAGGTAACCAGGTCTCCGTTGGCATCAGCGTAGCGCCCGTAATCCTTGTTTTTGCAGAGCTCCAGGAAATCTTTAGGCAGGTCAAATTCATGGTCACCGGGTTTGTACTTAGCCAGCAAACCATTGATGGTGGTAAAGTAGTTATAGTATACAGCGTCCTGCGGATTATAGCCCCCCACGGTGCCATAGCTGATGCGCATAGTGCTGTTAGCGTCAGGGTAAAAGAGCTGACCTTCATTCTTTGCCATCAGTGATTTAATGTACTGCTTGTTCAGTTCATTCTTTGTATTAATGTAATCTGTGTACTTTGGTGCATAATTATTGAGATAATTATTCATAAAGCTGTAAGCATACTGCACTGCCGGATCAGCTTCCAGCGCTTCCCTTGACGGGCCGTTACAGAATGCCTCGAATTTCACATCATTCAGCAAGAATGTACTATTGATCGTATGTTTCGAAAAGTTCTCAAATGTTTTTTCAGGTGTGTCTCCCGCAAACTGCCTGAAAATAAGCTTTTGATATACATCCGGCAGCTGATCCTGGGGTACATCTTTGTAAAACAACATAGCAGTGGCAGCCAGCATTTCCTGCTCCACCGGCTTATCAAATTCCTTAAGGATATCTGTTCTGGATTTTCGGAGCTCCGCTACCGCCTTGTCAATATCTTCGCTTTTTGTCTTTTTCTCCCCGAGCAGGTCGTAAAGCTTTTTGGTAGCAGTACCTAATTTAGCCACTCCCGAACCACCGAAACACTCGCTGTAATAGATAGTCTGGATAGCATAAGGACGATATACCGCTATTGTTTTTGCATAACGTGTCATCAGGTCTGACTGGTCCTTATCGTTGGCTTTTGCCCAGGCAGTAAATTCCTTTTCCTGCTTTTGTTTCTCTTCAACAACATTCAGGCGTTTAAGCTGCTCTGTCTGACCGATAAAATATTTCCAGTAATTGGCGATACGGGCGTAGCTGGAAGCCAGTTTCAGGTTTACAGCCGGATCCTGGCGCATATATTTCCGCATAATGCCAAGGCGCATATCGCGGATCTTTACGATAGCCGGATTTGCCACATTGATGGCCATATCAACCCCATAGGAAGTTTCATACCTGTTGGTACGTCCGGGATAGCCCATTACCATGGAATAATCATGCTCTTTCACCCCCTGTGTAGATACAGGAAGGAATTGCTTGGGTTTGTAGGGAACATTGTTTTTTGAATAAGCTGCAGGGTTATTATTCTTATCGGCATACACACGGAAAACCGAAAAGTCTGCGGTATGGCGCGGCCATATCCAGTTATCGGTATCGCCGCCGTACTTACCCAGTGATTCAGGCGGCGTCGCTACAAGACGTATATCATTAAATACCTGGTACACCAGCAGTATATACTGGTTGCCACTAAAATAAGGGGTAACCACTGCGCTGTATTTTCCGCCTTCGGCAGCGGCTTTTTCCAGTTCGGCTTTTACCTTTTCAATATTCTTCTGCCTTTTTGCTTCCTTGCCTTTTGAGCCGGCCTTTTCCATCTGGGCAGTCACATCTTCCATTCTAACCAGGAATTTTACAGTGAGACCGGGAGCAGGTATTTCTTCCTCGAATTTTTTGGCCCAAAACCCGTTTTCCAGGTAATTTTTATCGACAGTACTTACTGCGGCAATACTTTCGTAACCGCAGTGGTGATTGGTGATCAGCAGACCATTGCCGGAAATAATTTCACCAGTACATCCACCACCAAAATGCACGATAGCATCTTTAAGGCTGGAGTGATTCGCATTGTAGAGATCATCAGCTGTAAGCTTCAGTCCCAGGCGTTTCATCTCTTCGTAATTTTTACCGATAAGCATCGGTATCCACATACCTTCATCCGCTCTTGCCTGGAACAAAGCGGCGAGCATACAAATACTGAGTAATAATTTTTTCATATTCCCTGAAGGATAATAACAGATAAAGAATTTTAAAATAATACCGGCGCAAAACTATAAAAAAGCGGCTGCATTTAATAGCATTTGGGTAAAATACCCCCTAAAGGCGTGACATGGCTTGTCTTTTTCAGATTATAAAGTTTTTCCCGGATCAGCGATAAAGCCGAAGGCTCATTATAACCCAGCGCTTATCAATACAGCCCATCAATTTCTTTTATTTTTATTTCCCGAACTTTGTCTGCGAAACAGTCACAACATATGAACAAAGTGTGGTACCAGGATATAGGAACGGTGGAATACGGAGCTGCCTGGGATATGCAGGAAAAATATATGCAGGAGGGGCTTGCCGTCAAGGCCAGGCGCTTTCACCAAACCCCGGAAGAAATAGCGGCGGAGGAAAAAATACCTCATTATCTTTTTATCTGCCGGCATCCGCATGTTTATACATTGGGAAAAAGCGGGGTAATGGAAAACCTGCTGCTGAATGATGAACGTATGAAAGAAAAGGAGGTAACCTTTTATAAAACCAACCGGGGGGGCGATATTACCTACCACGGTCCGGGACAAATGGTTGCTTATCCCATCCTTGATCTTGACCAGTTCTTTAATGACCTTGGGAGATATATGGCGTCACTGGAAGAGGCGATTATTCTTACGATCGGCGAATATGGCCTGAAAGGCGAGCGGCTACCTGGCTCGATCGGCGTATGGCTTGACCCCGATGACCCGTCCAAAGCACGCAAAATATGCGCTATGGGCGTTCGCAGCAGCCGCTGGATAACGATACATGGTCTCGCCCTGAATATAAATACCGACATGGACTTCTTTAACTATATAGTACCCTGCGGTATTGCTGACAAAGGTGTTACCAGCATGCAGAAAGAGCTGGGAAAAGCGCTCGATGAACAGGAAGTGCAGGCTATATTCCTCCAGAAATTCGCCCAGGTTTTCGGGGCCGAACTTGCCCCTTTTAAGCAAAACAAGCTCGAGCTGACTCTTTGACTGAATCCGGGAAGCTCAAAAGATAAGCTGCGGATTTTGCTGTGATCCGCAGCTAAAATGAAGACGATTATCTGGACGCCCGAACTGCTTTATAAATACGGATCGCGGCCATCAATACTACAATAAAACAGATAAGCCCGGCCAATCCCCACAACCAGCTCATGGTTTGTTTAACAACAGCCAGCATAACGATCGCAACCAGGAAAATGGTCGCAACTTCATTCCATATTCTCAGCTTTTGCGAGGTATAACGGAAGATGCCATTTTGCTGCTCCTTAAATATCCTGTGCAGCGACAGGAAATATGTATAGAGAAGAATTACGAACAGCAGCTTGATGTGCAACCAGGTATGAAAACCGAAATTTTCCAGGTAATTGCCTTTCCATAAAACAATTGGTCCGAATATCAGGGTCAGTATGGCCGAAGGAACGGTAATGCCATACCACAGTCTTTTGCTCATCAGCCGGAATTGCGGTTGCAATACCGTCCGCTCCTGTTCAGGCCTGTCATTTGCTTCGGTATTGTATATGAACAGCCGGACAATATAGAACATACCTGCAAACCAGGTAACAATAAAAATGATATGGAGCGCTTTTAAATAAAGAAACATACTAACTGTTATTAAGCCACTTCACCATAGTATCTACCCATTGCTGCTGGGCATTCATACATGGGATATATTCGAGGTTATCACCGCCGGAATGCTCAAACAGTTCCTTACCCTCACCGGCTATTTCTTCCAGGGTCTCCAGGCAATCATTAATAAAGGCCGGGCATACCACCAGCAATTTTTTCACACCCTCTCGGGGCATTTCCTTCAGTCGCAGCACCGTATAGGGTTTGATCCATTCGTTTCCGGCCGATTTAAGCCGGGATTGGAAGGAAGTTTCCAGCTTCTCCTGCGGAATATTAAGATATGCCGCTACAAGCCGGGTAGTTTCATGACATTGTTTCTGATAATTAATATCCGGTATCCGGAAATCCGGATCACCGCCATGGGCCAGGGTTGCAGCGATCTTTTCATCATCCTTTCGCATATGCCGCTCCGGCAACCCATGATAGCTGAACAATATTTTATCATATTCCTGCTCCAGGTAGGGGGCAATGCTTTGCGACAGCGATTCTATATAATCCGGGTGATTATAAAACGGACTTATGAATTTAAGCGTAAAAGGGTATTTATTTTTCCTGTATATTTTCTTTGCATACGCCACGGCTGTTTCATAGCTGGACATTGTGTAATGGGGGTATAAGGGAAAGACTACAACTTCCTTTAGCCCCGGGTTTTCCTTTATAAGCTCATCCATAGCCGCCTTGGGGGAAGGTTTACCATAGCGCATAGCGATCTTTACCGGGTAGTCAACCTTAGCCTGTACGGCTTCACCCAGCTGCCGTGTCAGCACTATCAACGGCGATCCGTCCGGTCGCCAAACTGTCTGGTAAGCCTTGGCGGATTTAGGCGCCCTGAAAGGGGATATGATCCATTTTACCAGGGGGTAACGGAATATTACAGGAAAATCAAGAACACGGCTGTCCATCAGGAACTCGTCAAGGTATCTGCGTACATCGCCCGCGGAAGGCGAGTCAGGAGAACCAAGGTTCATCAGCAAAACAGCTTTGGTTGCATTAGGCATTTATAGCATTTAAGTCGCGCAAAGTTACAAGCATATTGATAAAACGCAATTGTCATCTTTAAATGACAATTCCATGACAATCCGTTTTCTCATAACTCAACTTTGCATCTTACTTTTGCAGTCATCTCAGGTATGTTAACATGCATTTGGAAGACAGGAATTTAATCACAGATTTTTGGGTTATCGGCATTAATTATCGCAAATCAGACGCGACCCTCCGGGGCCGCTATGCAGTAAGTAATGAACAATATGAACGTATTCTGGTAACCTCTCCTGCTTTCGGCATTTCCGAAATATTTGTGCTCTCTACCTGTAACCGTACTGAAGTCTATGGTTTTGCCAAGGATCCGCAACAGCTGATATCGCTGCTTTGCAGCTTTACCGAAGGAGATGAAGAAGGTTTTATACAACAGGCCTATAAAAAGAATGGCAATGAAGCGCTGATGCATATATTCAATGTTTCGGCAGGGCTTGACTCCCAGATATTAGGTGACTATGAGATAGTGGGACAAATGAAGATTGCTGTAAATACGGCACGCGAACAGGGCCGCATCGGGCAGTTTATGGATCGCCTGTTTAATACCACGCTTCAGTCATCGCGTGCTATCCGCAGCGAGACACAGCTGAGCAGCGGTACAGTATCTGTAGCATTCGCAGCCGTACAATTCCTTAAAAATAAGATCAGCGGCTTTTCAGGTATAAAAATATTGATCATCGGATCGGGGAAAATAGGTCAGAATACCTGCAAGAACCTGGTCAGCAATGCCGGTGCGGGTAACATTACCATCATGAACCGCACCGATGATAAGGCAGTCAGTCTGGCCGGCGTATTAGGCGTACAGATGATGCCTTACGCGCGGCTACAGGAGGGCGTTGACAATGCGGATGTAATCATTGTAGCTACGAATGCTGCACAGCCGCTGATTACAAAAAATCATATCAGCGCTAACAGCAAAAAGATATTGATCGATCTGTCTATTCCTAACAATATAGATCCGGCCGTACAGGAACATCCTGGTATTACTCTGGTAAATGTGGATGATCTTTCCAGGATAAATGACGAAACGCTGCGCAAGCGACAGGCCGAGGTACCTAAGGCAAAAGCGCTGATCACCTATTATATCCACGAGTTTGCCGAGTGGTATACGATGCGTCAGAACGTTCCCGTATTAAAAGCGGTAAAAGAAAAACTCACGGAACTGAACTTACAGCTTTTCGAAGCACGGAAATGTTCATCGGATAAAACGGCAGTGCAACGGGTTATCAATAATATGGCGGCAAAGATGCGTGGAGAAACGCGCAGACCGGGTTGCAACTATATTGAGGCCATCAACAGTTATATTACAGAAGCTTCCGCTTAGCTTACCTCCTGTTTGGGTCCCCTTGCCTGAATATCTTTATTAGCCGTTATCCTTCGTATATTCGCATCTTAATCTATGAGCGGTCATCAACCTATAAGAATCGGTACCAGGGACAGTAAACTTGCGCTATGGCAGGCCGATACTGTAAAGAGGTTACTGGAGCAACGTGGGTACGCCTGCGAGCTTGTTCCCGTTAAAAGCGAAGGCGATCTTGACCTTGTTACACCCCTGTATGCAATGGGCGTACAGGGCGTTTTTACCAAAACGCTTGATGCTTATCTCCTCAGTCGCAAAATAGATATCGCCGTACATTCAATGAAGGATGTACCGATACAGCTCGCCCGGGGAATCGTACAGGCCGCCGTTCTTAAACGCGGCGACACAAGGGACGTGCTGGTGCTGAGAGATGGTTCGGAAAAGCCCGATATGACCGTGGATCATATTATCGGTACAGGCTCCGTACGCCGCAAGGCTCAGTGGCTTAACCGCTATCCGCACCATACTACGGAAAACCTCCGGGGAAATGTACAGACAAGGTTACAGAAGTTAAAGAACAGTAACTGGTCCGGCGCCATATTTGCAGCAGCCGGCCTGGAGCGGATGGGCCTGCTTCCAGCAGAAGCAGTAACGCTTGACTGGATGTTGCCGGCGCCCGCGCAAGGTGCGGTAATGGTTGTATGCCGTGAAGAGGATGAAGCGCTGAAAGAAAAATGTACCGGTATGAACGATACGATGACAGCGCTCTGCACGGGTATAGAAAGAGATTTTCTGGGCAGGTTGATGGGCGGATGCTCTACTCCGATTGGCGGTCTGGCCACTCCGGAAGACGAGAGAATTGTATTCAGGGGTAACATTTTATCGACTGACGGCCACAACAAAATGGAGATCGCGCTCTCTGCAGCTCTTGCCGATGCGGCACAGCTGGGAAAGGAAGCTGCCGAGGCACTGCTTAAAGATGGCGCAGATGACATTGTAGCACAAATAAGAAATGCCGGGATCTGACATTAAAATACTGAGCACCCGGCTTATGGATCAGGCCTGTATCGATAGGGCTGCCAGGCACGGGATTGATATAGCTCATGTGCCTTTTGTACGGGTAGATATGGTAGCTGATGCCGCGATTGATACCCGTATCGCCGCATTGGCGGCAGAAAATATCCTGGCTATATTTACAAGCGTCAATGCAGTGAATGCCGTCATACGAAAACTGGACAAAAAGCCTTGTTGGACAATAGCCTGTATCAGCGGGCGCACAGCAACGGCGGCAAAGGAATTTTTCGGTAGGGAACAGATAAAAATAACCGGAGCAGATGGGAGGGAGCTGGCAAGGAATATCATTATACAATCACCGGTATTACCGGTCGTATTTTTCTGCGGTAACCTGCGCATGGATTACTTACCCGCCGAGCTTGCAGCCCACAATATTGCTACAGAGGAAATAACTGTTTACCATACAACTCCCGCTCCGGTTAAAGTAAAAGACTTATATGACGGTATCGTGTTTTTCAGTCCCAGCGCGGTAGATTCCTTCTTCCGGCTGAATGCAGTTGCAGCACACGTAGTATTGTTTGCCATTGGCAGCACAACGGCAAACCATTTAAAAAGATACACCGGAAACCCGGTGCTATGCAGCAAGCACCCATCGCAATTATCAATTACAGAAAGTATAATCGACTATTATGATCAAAAACGATCTTTTACTTAAAGCACTGAAAGGAGAAGCCACTGCACGCCCTCCCGTATGGATGATGAGACAGGCGGGCCGGTACCTGCCGGAATATATGAAGCTGCGCGAAAAGTATGGCTTTTTTGAAAGATGCCAGACGCCGGAGCTTGCCTGCGAAATAACCCTGCAGCCTGTAGATATTATCGGGGTGGATGCTGCTATATTATTTTCAGATATACTGGTGGTGCCGCAGGCCATGGGCATGGAAGTTCAGCTGGTAGAAAGCAAGGGACCTGTTCTGCCCGATCCTGTAAAAACGCTGAAAGACCTTGACCGGGTACGTGTACCGGAAGTACATGAAACACTTGAATATGTATTTGACGCCATAAAGCTTATCAGGCAGGAGCTGAATGGCAAAGTGCCGCTTATCGGCTTCGCGGGAGCGCCCTGGACTTTGCTTTGCTATATGGTGCAGGGCAAGGGGAGCAAAACATTTGACGAGGCGAAGGCTTTTTGCTATACGCAGCCCGAAGTAGCCCATCGCTTATTGCAGATGATCACAGATACGACTATTGCCTACCTCCACGCACAGATCGAGGCCGGGGCCGACACCGTACAACTATTCGATAGCTGGGGAGGATTGCTGGGCCCTGCAGATTTTGAGCAAATATCATTAAAATACATACGGCAGATAGTGCATGCGGTAAAGGACAAGGCCCCTGTGATCGTTTTTGCAAAAGGGGCCTGGCATTCGCTGGCACAGATGGCAGCTACCGGGGCAAGCGGCCTTGGTATAGACTGGTGTATTGAGGCCGGCCTGGCCAGAAAATTTGCGGGAGATAATATTACCCTGCAGGGTAATTTCGACCCGGCAAAATTGCTATCACCTATCCCTGAGATAAAAAAGGAGGTAAAAGCGATGATTCAATCTTTTGGCAGCAGGAATTATATAGCCAACCTGGGACATGGAATTTTACCCAATGTCCCGGTTAGCCATGCAAAAGCATTTGTAGATACTGTAAAAGAGTTTGGTAATTAATGGCGGAAATGGCGTGTTCCGGTAAGGACCATCGCCATTCCGTTTTCTTTGCAGAAAGCGATAGAATCCTTATCCCGTATAGAGCCACCAGGCTGGATCACTGCAGTTATGCCTGCCTCATGTGCCATACGGACACAATCATCAAACGGGAAAAAGGCATCCGAAGCGAGCACGGCACCATCAAGGTTAAACCCGGACTGGCGTGCCTTTTCCAGCGCATGCCTCAAAGCGTCAACACGGCTGGTCTGGCCACAGCCCTTGCCTAAAAGCTGCCGATCTTTAACCAGTGCGATGGCGTTTGATTTAAGATGCTTACAAACCAGGTTGGAAAAGATAAGGTCTGCCCGCTGCTGTCCCGTAGCAGGCTGCGCCCCTTCTTCTTTCCATTCGGCATAATTGCTGGTATCGGCATCCTGGGTTAAGGTGCCGCCCAATATGCTCTTGAATACCGTGCTGGCTGCCAGTGAGCGTTTTTGCGCGAGCAGGATACGGTTCTTTTTACTCTTCAGTATCTCAAGACCCTTCTCCGAAAACGATGGCGCTACCAGTATTTCAAAGAAAAGCTCATTGATCTTCTGTGCCGTAGCCTCGTCTATTTGCTTATTGGTAACCAGCACTCCTCCGAAAGCGCTTTCAGGATCGCCTGCCAGGGCGGCCTCCCAGGCTTCGCTTAAAGTACTTCTCTGGGCAATACCACATACATTGGTATGCTTAATTACGGCAAATACCGGATCCTGACCATCACCAAACTCTTCAATCAGCTGAACAGCGGCATCTACATCCACGAGGTTGTTATAGGAAAGCTCTTTACCCTGTATCTTATCAAACAATTCATCCAGGTTACCATAGAAAACGCCCTGCTGATGCGGGTTTTCTCCATAGCGGAGCACCTGCTTCCCGTGAAACGGCGGGACTATGCTCCCGTTAAAATAGTTGCTGATAGCTATATCGTAGTTCATCACAATATAGAACGCTTTCGCAGCATAAGCCCGGCGTTGTTCTATTGTAGTGGCTCCGTTCTGCTCTTTTAGTATCGCCACCAGCGATGCATAATCGTCTTTGGAAGCTATCACAGTAAGGTCTTTATGGTTCTTCGCAGCGGCCCTGATCATGGAGGGCCCACCGATATCGATCTTTTCGATGATCAGCTGTTCTTCAGCAGTGTTTTTAACGGTTTCCTCAAAAGGATACAGGTCAACAATTACCAGGTCTATTCCCGGTATATTATATTGCTTCATTTCCTCCATATCCTGTGGCAGGTCCCTACGGCCGAGAATACCACCGAATACAGAAGGATGCAAGGTCTTAACCCGGCCACCCAGTATAGAAGGATAGGTAGTAACCTTTTCTACCGGGATACAGGCAATGCCAAGATCTTCAATAAACTTCTGGGTACCACCGGTAGAATATATCGTAACACCTAACCTTTGCAGCTCCTCCAGAACAGGTTCAAGGCCATCTTTGTAAAAAACGGAAATTAAAGCTGATTTTATTTGCTTTTGAGACATGGAGAAATAAATTGAGGTGCAAAATTAGCCAATATGGCCGAACACCAAAAACATTAGTGAGCGTAAAAAAATTTTAGAAAAGAATTATTTTTTCGTACCTTGACACCCGGTTTTCTTTTACATCAAACTAATTAAACACACATTATAGCATTAAATCTATTCCGCATAATATGAAATCATTGAAATCTTTACTCATTGCGTCTGTGAGCTTCTTTGGCATTTCGGCTTTATTATTGAGCAGTTCGTGTGAACAGGATCCTTGCCTGGATCTCGACTGTAAACAGGGAGCCAGCTGTTCGGAAGGATTTTGCCAGTGCCCTGTAGGCTATGAAGGATCTGAGTGTGAGATCACCGCAGCCAGCCGGTTTGTAGGCAGGTATGTAGGTGTTTCTCAATGTAACCGCGATCCGCAGCAGACAGACACCGCTACAATTGTACTGGATAAAGAACCCAACAAATTAATATTGAAAATTGGTATGGGCCGTACTTCAGTAATATCCTATGGAGGTATTGCCAGCACGCCCGAGATACTGTTCGATGAAATAAATGATGGGTCAGTCGCTGTCCATCCCGCTGCTACAGTTGATGGTAACCAGCTCACGGTTTCCCTGGAAACCCGTGTTGCGAACGGACAAAGGTCTGTCTGTAAATTTGTAGGGGTAAGGATTGATGAATAAAACCTTATTTTATATAAAAAGGCTGCAGAAAAACCTGCAGCCTTTTTATTTTATAATTGATCTTCTAGTCTCTTTTAAGAGATTCCCGGATCTTATTCTCGATTTCTTCAGCAAACTCAGGGTTATCATTCAGGAAGCTCTTCACAGCATCACGCCCCTGACCTATCTTGTTTTCACCGTAGCTGAACCAGGAGCCGCTCTTGTTTAAAATGCCAAGTTCTACGCCCATGTCAATGATTTCGCCTATTTTACTGATCCCTTCACCAAAAATGATATCAAATTCAACCTGGCGGAAAGGCGGTGCGACTTTATTTTTCACCACTTTTACCCTGGTACGGTTACCTGTTGCCTGATCGCCATCCTTTATCTGGCTTACACGACGGATATCCAGGCGCACAGAGGCATAAAATTTCAGGGCATTACCACCGGTAGTAGTCTCAGGGTTGCCAAACATTACCCCAATCTTTTCACGCAACTGGTTAATAAATATACAGGTACAGTTGGTTCGGGAAATCGTCGCGGTAAGTTTACGCATGGCCTGGCTCATCAACCTCGCCTGAAGCCCCATCTTGCTGTCGCCCATTTCCCCTTCCAATTCGCTTTTAGGTACCAGGGCCGCTACTGAATCGACCACTACCACATCAAGCGCCCCGGAAAGAATCAACCTTTCCGCGATTTCAAGGGCCTGCTCACCGTAATCAGGCTGGGATATCAGCAGGTTATCTACATCAACGCCGAGCTTACGGGCATAAGATGAATCGAACGCGTGCTCTGCATCGACGATGGCACAAATGCCTCCTTTTTTTTGAGCTTCCGCAATGGTATGAATGGCAATTGTCGTTTTACCCGAAGATTCCGGGCCGTAGATCTCAATGATCCTCCCTTTGGGAAAACCACCTACGCCCAAGGCTACGTCCAGCCCTAGGGATCCGGTAGAAACTACGTCCATCTCATTTTGCTGCTTATCACCCAGCTTCATTACAGACCCCTTCCCAAAATCCTTATCAATTTTTTCAAGCGTCATCTTGAGCGCTTTCAGTTTTTCATCTGACATAAAATATTCTTTTTAGAAACGTTAGGCAGACAAAGATAGGGATATATTAAAGTCAAAGTTACGGACGCCATACTGGCTGGAAATATAATTTCTTATCCTGTTTCCTCTTTTTTACCCCTATCCTCTGTTCTGTCTTTACAACAGCAAAGGTACCGGCTGGGTACGCCAAAATCTGGCGTACCTGCTAAACAATTCTTACCTGAAAATAATGGATAAAAGACATGGCAGGCAGGAACAATTTAAGCTGAATAAAATGCGGGGCTTTTTTATCCAGGCTTTGCTAATTTTGCGGTCCAATTATAATAATATATGGAATATAACTTTCGGGAAATAGAACAAAAGTGGAAACAGTTCTGGAAGGAAAGCGAGGTTTATAAGGTAAGCAATGACAGCAGCAAGCCTAAATATTATGTGCTGGATATGTTTCCCTACCCCAGCGGAGCAGGACTGCACGTGGGTCACCCCCTGGGCTATATAGCTTCCGATATCTTCTCACGCTATAAAGTAATGAAGGGATTCAATGTGCTGCACCCGATGGGCTTTGACGCATTTGGTCTCCCTGCCGAGCAATATGCACTGGAAACCGGCCAGCATCCTGCAGTAACGACGGAAAAAAATATTACCCGCTATAAAGAACAGCTGGATAATATAGGCTTCAATTATGACTGGAGCCGTGAGGTGCGTACCAGCGATCCTCAATACTATAAGTGGACACAATGGATATTTCTGCAACTATTCAATAGCTGGTTCCACAGGGGAACACAAAAGGCACAGCCTGTTGATACGCTGATCAGGATTTTTGAACAGGAAGGGAACCTGAACCATACAGCACCTGGCGATGCAGCATTACAGTTTACAGCTGATGAATGGCGGCAAAAAAGCGAAGAGGAAAAGCGCGCTGCCTTAATGCATTACCGGCTTGCTTTCCTGGATTATGCGGAAGTTTGGTGGTGTGAGGCACTGGGAACCGTGCTGGCTAATGATGAAGTGGTAAACGGGGTAAGCGAACGTGGCGGATACCCGGTGGAACGCAAAAAAATGCGTCAGTGGTTTCTGCGGATAACGGAATACGCCGACAGGCTGCTGTATAGCCTCGACGACCTGGAATGGAGCGAGGCAATGAAAGAAATGCAGCGCAACTGGATAGGCAGGAGCGAAGGTGCGGAAATCACTTTCCCCGTTCATGACACGGACCAGGAGATCAGAGTATTTACTACCAGGCCGGACACAATCTTTGGCGTGGATTTTGTCGTACTGGCACCGGAGCATGAGCTTGTGGAAAAGATTACCCCCCCGGGATACAGGGATGAAGTAGTGCAATACCAGGCTTATGTAAAGACCAGGAGCGAGCGGGAAAGAATGGCGGAGAAAAAGATCAGCGGCTGCTTTACAGGAGCTTATATCATTCACCCTTTTAATAACCGGAAAATACCGGTATGGGTCTCGGAATACGTGCTGGCAGGTTATGGTACGGGCGCCATCATGGCCGTGCCTGCGGGTGATGAGCGGGATCATGCTTTTGCAAGGCATTTTAATATCCCTGTTACCAATATATTCGGTGATCAGTATACCGGAGCGGAAGCTTTTTCCAGCAAGGAAGGCGTCATTGAAAACAGTGGCTTTATCAGTGGCATGAAGGCAAAAGAAGCTGCAGCCCATGTACTGGATGCATTGGAAGCAAAAGGCATCGGCGTCCGTAAAGTGAATTATAAAATGCGGGATGCAGGCTTCAGCCGGCAACGATACTGGGGAGAACCGTTCCCCATAGTATACCGGAACAATGTCCCCTATGCAATTAATGAGGATATGGCCGCACTTCCGGAGGCATTAAGGCAATTGCCGCTGGAATTGCCACATGTGGAAAATTACAAGCCGGGACCGGAGGGTGAAGGTCCGCTGGCAAATATTGACAGCTTTATACATGTACAAAATACGGCTGGTGAAATCCTGACAAGAGAGACCAATACAATGCCCGGATATGCGGGTAGCAGCTGGTACTTCCTGCGATATATGGATCCGGGAAATAGCAGGGATTTTGCCGGCAGGGACGCGACAGATTACTGGAATCAGGTTGATCTTTATATCGGCGGAACAGAGCATGCCGTTGGACACCTGCTATACAGCCGGATGTGGACAAAGACGCTTTATGACCTGGGTTATCTTGGCTTTGATGAGCCGTTTAAGCGGCTGGTGAACCAGGGAATGATAGGCGGTAGCTCGAGATTGGTTTATAGGATCAGCGGTACTAATCAGTTTATATCGTCAGGACTGAAAGATAAATACGATACGGACGAGATACATGTCGATGTAAATATCGTAAATGGCGTCGAATTAGATATCGAACAGTTCAAAGGATGGCGGGAGGAGTATTCCAATGCGGAGTTTATTCTGGAAAATGGGAAATACATCTGTGGCACCGCTTTAGAAAAAATGAGTAAAAGATATTACAATGTTGTAAATCCTGATGATATTGTAAGGCAATACGGTGCAGATACTTTCCGGATGTATGAGATGTTCCTCGGGCCTATAGAAATGAGCAAGCCCTGGGATACGAAAGGCATTGAAGGGGTACACCGTTTCCTGAAAAAGTTCTGGCGCCTGTTCAATGATGAGCAGGCCGGTCCGGTAATTACTGATGAGCCCGCGACAAATGAAGAGTTAAGGGTCTTGCACAAGACCATTAAGAAGATAGAAGAGGATACGGAAAAATTTGCATTCAATACCGCAGTAAGCCAGTTCATGATCTGTGTAAATGACCTTAATGGCTGTCATAAGCGTTCTATATTAGATCCGCTGGTACGGTTGATCGCCGCTTATGCCCCACATATTGCTGAAGAGCTCTGGCAGCAATTAGGGCATTCGACGTCAGTCATACATGCTTCATTCCCCGCCTGGGAGCAGGAGTATGTTACAGAAAACAGTAAAGTTTACCCTGTTGCCGTAAATGGGAAAGCAAGGACAGAAATGGAATTTACGCTGGACGCCGAACAATCTTTCATAGAAGAGCAGGTCCTGGCTAATGAAGTTATCCAGAAATGGCTGGAGGGTAAATCGCCCAAGAAATTCATCTATGTTCCGGGCCGGATGATCAATGTGGTGATATAAAGCGGCATTATTATACCTGCAGGAAAAGCAGCGCTAGGAAGATGGCGCTGCTTTTGCTTATACACACTTTTATTTGCCCCTTCCCTGGAAAATAACCTTAATGGTATATACCATAATTTTTGCATCAAGTGCGAGCGAGCAGTTCTCAATATACAGGAGATCGTATTTCATGCGTTCCAGCATCTGCTCTACGTTTTCCGCATAACCGTATTGCACCATTCCCCAGGATGTAAGTCCCGGTTTAACGCGATGAAGATATTTATAGTGGGGATGTGTCTGCGTAATGATATCAATAAAATGCTTCCTTTCCGGGCGGGGTCCGACAAGCGACATTTCTCCCTTCAGTATATTGTAAAATTGCGGAAGCTCGTCAATGCGCCATTTGCGCATTACCTTTCCCCAGGGAGTTATGCGCGGATCATCATCGCTGGAAAGAGCGGGCCCCTGCTGTTCAGCATCCGTGTACATGGACCTGAACTTATATATATTGAATGGTTTTCCAAAAAGCCCGACCCTTTTCTGCCGGTAAAATACAGGTCCCGGCGAGGATAGCTTCACCTTTAGGGCTGCAAAAATATAAACCGGGGAGAGAAATATAAGCGCAGCTGCGGAGACGGCAATATCCAGTACCCGCTTACATACCTTTTGCCAGTCGGGCAGCAGCTCAGGATATATACTGATCAATAGCGGATCATAAACGTTGCTTGTCCGTACCGAGCCAGAAATAATATCATAAAGATCCGGTAGTACTTTTACGATTACATTCCTGTAACTCAGCCGTACGAGTATATGTTCCAGGCGTTGATGCTCATGGGACTCGACAGCAATAATTACTTCTTCAATTCTGTAACGGTCGATAATCTGCTCCAGGTCCTCCAATCCGCCAAGAACGGGAACATCAGCCTGCGCATCAGGCGGGATATTTCTATCAGCGGTTACAAAGCCCAGAATAATGTTGCCCGAAGCATGGGGATTATCCTTTATTTCATGATACACTTTTGAAGCCTTACCATTACCACCAACAATAATCGTATTGTAACCTACCTCCTTTCTCTGAAGCTTATTTTTTACCGAGTTCAATAAAAGCAGCCTGGCTACCAGCAAAAAAGTAATATGCGCAAAAAAATACCAGGCGGTAATCTCAAAAAAATAGCTAAAACTGTCCGTATCATTGGCAAAGGCGATAAAACCTATTACCAGCACACCGATAATCGCCGAAACAACGCTACGGTATATTTCGACTATCCTGGATTTCCGGTAGAGATCGAAATAGGTTCCGGAGAGATAATAAAGAAAAAGCCAGCAGACGGGAATAACGCCGGCACCGATTACCCAGTCGCGCGCATCCCATATTTTTTTAGCGTGAAACCATTCCGGCATTGCCACCGTGAGCTCACCCTGCCGGTAGGTCCAGAATACAATCCATGCAGCAATAGCAGTGATATAATCCAATATCGCCAGCTTTATGATTGCATTCTTTTGTGCCCTGGTTTGATTCATCTTTGGTTTAGTCGCCTCTATTTAACGCACTATCTTTTCATATATGATACAGCCTGTAAAAAATTATGCTTCAGGGCTCATCTGAATATTCATTTTTTCCAGTATTTTATAGGCAACATCCATGGCCTGGAGACCAGCATAAACAGATACATTTACCGGCGTATTATTCAGCACAGACAATGCAAAATCGGCCAGTTCTTCCTTAATAGCATTTACCAGCCTGATTTCCGGGTATTCTATGGAAATGATCTTCTGCTGATCGTGCCCGAGCTCTATCGGAAAATCAAAAAATCCTTTGGCCTCACTATCTTCTTTCATTCTGATCACTTCGGTTTTCTTTTCTAAAAAATCAATCCCGATATAAGCATCCCGTTGAAAAAGACGCATTTTACGCATCTTCTTTAACGATATACGGCTGGAAGTAAGGTTGGCTACGCACCCGTTATCAAATTCTATCCGGGCGTTTGCGATGTCTGCAGTATCGCTGATAACCGCCACACCGCTTGCTGAAATACGCTTCACCGGAGAATTGACCAAATGGAGAATAATATCAATATCATGGATCATAAGATCCAGGATTACCGCAACATCCGTACCACGGGGATTAAACTGCGCCAGCCTGTGTGTTTCAATGAACATAGGCTGCAGCTTCCTGTTTTTTAAAGCTAAAAAAGCAGGGTTATAACGCTCCACATGCCCGATCTGGCACTTCCGGTCCGCTTCAGCTACCAGCTTCACTAATTCATATGCCTCCGCCATCGTATGGGTCATCGGCTTTTCTATAAACAAATGACGAGATTGGAGCAGGCATGCTTTGGCAATTTCAAAATGGGAGGTTGTAGAAGTAACAATATCAATGGCGTCAGCAGCAGCTATTAACGCATTTGCATCTGTGTATCTTTTTAATTGATATTGTGTTATGACAGAAGCAGCATTATCATCATTGGGATCAAAAAAACCTACCAGCTCTATACCGGGAATTTCCTTCCATTGCTGGATGTGAATTTTACCGAGATGACCGGCGCCAAAAACTCCTACTTTAAGCATGGATTATTTTGCAATAGCTTTAGCGTAAAATTTTCTATAAAAGCTTGCAAATTACGGTTTTCAAACCATATTTATTACAAAATTCCTTCATCTGCAAAACTGAAATAGTCCTGCTGCCCAATAATCAGGTGATCAACAAGGGTAATATCCAGCAGCTGGCCGGCGTTTTTGATCTTTTGCGTAAGTTCCCTGTCTGCTTTACTGGGACGTAAAGATCCGGACGGATGATTATGCGAAATAAAGATTGATGCAGCCAGGTAATCCAATGCATGTTTCATAATAATCCGGATATCGACCACAGTAGCGGTCAGCCCTCCATGGCTGATGATCTCCTGGCGTATGAGTTTATTTCCGCGATTGAGGTACATCACACAAAAAACCTCGTATTTATAATCCTGCAACACCGGTATAAGGATATCAGCCGCCATGCGGCTGGAAGTGATGCTGGTCCTCTTGGGTATAAATTCTGCCTGCCTCCGCCTGCCAAGCTCCAATGCAGCCATCAAAGTAATCGCTTTTGCTTCACCGATACCCCTGATCACCTGGAAATCTTTATGATTCAGCTTTCCAAGGCTGTTCAGGTTATTACCGGTTATCGCTAATACTTCTCTTGCCAGGTCAACCGCAGATTTTTCGGGAGTACCATTTTGAATGAGAATAGCAACCAGCTCGGCATTGCTCAATGCCGCCTGGCCTTTTTCCATCATCTTCTCCCTTGGGCGATCGTCCAGGGCCCAGAATTTTATACCATTACGAACGGAGTTTTCCTGTTCCATATCTTTTATTGAACCATGTATCTCTTCCCCGGTAAAGAACGTACCACGTTTTGCAATTCCAGACCCAGCAATAAAGAAGCCAGTTGGGTGCTAGTATTACCTGCTTTTAACTGCAGCTCGTCAATATGCATCCCCCCGCTCTCCTGCAAAATCCCGACCACTTTTATCTCCTCGGCTGTCAGATCAGGAAATAACTTTACCTGTATAATACTCCGGCTTTCCCCTGTCCAGTTCATCAATTCGGCCAGGTCAGCTGCCCCGCGGATCATTTGCGCTATATTTGTTTTAACCAGGTAATTGCATCCCCGGGATTTCAGATCCGTTACCCTGCCGGGGAAAGCGGCGACTTCGCGGTTATAGCCTGCTGCCAGTTTTGCTGTTATCATAGCGCCACCCTGGACATCTGTTTCTATAACAACCGTTACATCGGATATGCCTGCTACTATACGGTTCCGCATTGGAAAATTTGTGCGGTCCGGCCCCGTACCGGAGCTATATTCTGTAAGCAGGCCGCCATTAAAGGTCATCTCCCTGGCAATTGTACCATGGGCCTGGGGATAAAGCTTATCAAGACCATGAGCTACTATACCTATCGTAGGCATCCCCTGCTGCACCGCTTTCCTGTGTGCAATTATATCGATGCCGTAAGCAAGCCCGCTAATAATTGTCACCCCATATGCCTGCAGTCCCTCAATCAGCTCCTCAGTCATTTTTTGACCATATTCGGTATGTCTGCGTGTGCCTACAACTGCAACCGAACGGATATTATTGAGCAGTCCGTTTCCTTTAAAATAAATCATCAAAGGCGCATCGGGACAATCCTTTAATCTTTCCGGGTAACCTTCGTCCGTATAAAACAAAGCACGAATACTGTTTTGCCGGATAAAGTCCAGCTCATGCTGGACCCGTTTCCGGTCAATACCTTTTTTTATAGCGTGTATTCTCTTTGTACCTATTCCCTCGATGACTTCCAGCTGCTTTAGCGAAGCATCGAATATTGCCTTTGCACTTCCGAATTGCTGTAGGAGCCGCCTGGCAAATTTCTCGCCAATACCTTCTACCTGTGTAAGCGCTATCTGATAAAATAATATTTCATCCATACAATTCATATTATAAAAGTATAAATTATTCTTCTATTTACTATATTTATGCGAAATATTCTCTTTATTCCTGAGCAGGTTAATAATCAAACTTTTATCCCCGCTTTTATGTTTTTTCACAAATGAATAAATATGACCAATCCTTTTTCAAAACTTAAAGAGATCTATCAATTATTTAAAAGTATTGATCTGAATATGCTGGCCGGGCTTTCAAAGAAAATCGATCTGCCTAAAGTGATGGAACGTGTGGCGACCCTGGATGATAAGCAGCTGAACGGATTAATGAAAATGCTGGAGGGTAACAGGAAAAAAGAGCTTCCGCCCGTGGAAGGAGATTTTTACGACCTGGGTCATACTTTATCAGACGAGGACAGGGCACTACAATTAAAAGTACGCGCATTCATGGAGACCGAGATACGGCCAATTGTCAATGACTACTGGCTGAAGGCGGAATTTCCCTTTGAGATATTGCCAAAATTTGCTGCACTAAACATATGCGGTGTTACCTATGAGGGTTATGGCTGTCCCAATCGTTCCTTTCTGATGGAAGGCATAATTGCCATGGAAATGGCCAGGATAGACACTTCGATATCCACTTTTTTTGGCGTACAAAGCGGCCTTGCCATGGGCTCAATTTACTTACTTGGATCTGAAGCTCAAAAGCAGGAATGGCTCCCGGGCATGCAGCAGCTGAGCATCATAGGCGCTTTTGGCCTTACCGAGCCGGAAGTAGGATCCGGCGTGGCCGGAGGCCTCACCACAACGGCAAAAAGACAAGGTAATAAATGGATACTGAACGGCCGTAAAAAATGGATAGGCAATGCAACCTTTGCTGATGTCCTGGTCATTTGGGCCAGGGATGAGGATGACGGGGAAGTAAAAGGCTTCCTGCTGCGTAAAGGAACACCGGGTTTCAGTGTAAAAAAAATGCAGGATAAAATGGCCTTACGCATCGTGCAGAACGGCCTTATTACACTAAAGGATTGCGAGATAAGTGAAGATGACAGGCTTCAGCACGCCAATTCATTCAGGGATACCGCAAAAGTTTTGCGTATGACAAGGGCAGGCGTTGCCTGGCAGGCGGTAGGCTGTGCGCGTGGCGCCTATGAAAATGCGCTGAACTATACCCGGAAGAGGGAACAATTTGGCAAGCCGATAGCATCCTACCAGCTGATACAAAACCACCTGGTAGAAATGTTGTCCAATCTTACGGCTATGCAGACAATGGTATACCGCCTTTCCCAACTGCAGGACCAGGACAGGCTTAAAGATGAACATGCGTCATTGGCTAAGGTATTCTGCTCGCTGCGTACAAGAGATATCGTAAGTAAAGCGAGGGAAGTAATGGGTGGCAATGGTATTTTGCTGGAGTATGATGTTGCAAGATTTGTAGCCGATGCCGAAGCTATTTATTCTTATGAGGGCACCAAGGAAATTAACTCGCTGATTGTAGGCAGGGCAATTACCGGGTTCAGCGCATTCGTGTAATATCAGCGCATTACATTGCAGTAATCAATAATATTTTGATTATATTCGATGATATTTTTGCCAGGTTAAAAACTGCACATGAGGCTCCTTTTCCTTTTCTTCCTTATCACAGCTTTCAGCAAAGCAGGTGCGCAAACATTTGACACCTTCCGTATTTATTATAAAACAGGAGCATACCATCTGGAAGAACAGTATAAGTTACAGCTGGATTCAATTCTTCAGGAAGGTAAACCGGAAAGAATACTTATCTATTCCTATACTGATGGTACAGGCGATGAAAAAAATAATGAGGATTTATCAGTCAGGCGGGCCGAAGAGGTCAGGCAATACCTGTTAAAGCATAATGCCGTAACTGAAACTAATGTCCCTGTCTGTGAAGGTATGGGCAAAGACAGGTCTGTGTTGCCGGGGCAGGATAATGCCGGCAGCAGGCGTACCGACCTGTTCTTCCGCGGTATCCGGAAACAGGCTAAAAAGGCGGTCAAACCAGTTGTCGCAGCTGCTTCTTTTTCAGACAAAAATATCCGGAAATTGGAGGTCAATCAATCATTACGGCTTGATAACATTATTTTTTTCCCGGGATCCGCTAAAGTATTACCAAAATCAGAAGGAGAATTAAACCGGTTGCTGCAGCTAATGAAAGACAACCCCCAACTTGAGGTAAGACTGGAAGGACATGTATGCTGCAGCATTCCTCCCGATGGCTATAAAGAGAGATCCCGCTCATGGATATTATCAGAGGAAAGGGCAAAAACCGTCCTGGATTATCTTACTGATAATGGAATACAAAGCTCAAGGCTTTCCTACGCCGGGTTTGGGCGAACAAGACCGGTGTTTGAAAAAGAGCATACCCCGGAAGAGCAAAGCGCCAACAGGCGGGTAGAAGTAAGGGTATTGCGAAAGTAGTTACTCCGTATAGACAGGTTGTTTCCTACGCTGTAAAATGAACTATTCAGATAAATCTGCCGCGCGTTGCCGGTGGGCCTCATAAAGGACAATACCTGTTGCCACCGATACATTTAAAGAATCAAAATTACCTGCCATCGGTATACGTACCAGCTGGTCAGCATGCTTCAGCACATAATCACTGACACCTTTATCTTCCGAGCCCATAATGATCGCCAAAGGATCTTTAAGGCTTATATCTGTTATAAACCGGCTGGTATGTAATGCGGTAGCCAAAGATTGTATCCCGTTCAGCTGTAAAACATCCATTGCCTGCTGTACAGAGGCAATACGGCATACAGGCAGATGCTCCAATGCACCGGCAGAGGTTTTTATACTTTCTTCGGTGACCGCTGCGCTGTTGGCAACGGGAAGTACCAGCGCATGCGCACCATAGCAATATGCGGAACGGGCGATAGCCCCCAGGTTCCTGGTATCGGTAATGCCGTCCGCAATAATAATCAGCGGCGCTTCTCCTTTGTCAAAAGTTATGTTGATTATATCCTGTAATGATTGATACTCTATAAGTCCGGCAATAGCAACTACTCCCTGGTGGTTAGCCTGGGTAAAACGTGCCAGCTTTTCCTGTGGTACCAGGCTCAGGGGAACATTTTGTTCCCTGGCATTCTTCCTGATCAGGGATATTTCTTCCCCCGCAGCTGTCTGCAGTACAAATATCTTCTCAATATTTTTTCCAAGCTGCAATGCTTCTATCAGCGGCTTGCGCCCGATGATCAGCCTGCTCTTGGGCAGGGAGGGTCTGTTGCTTTTTTTAAATTGCTGGCTCAAAACGGTTTTTTATAATCAGGAACAAAGGTACGTTAAACGACAACTTAAAATTTTCCCGAAATAGCTGCGGGTGTCCATTGCTGCAGGAATTCCGAAATTTTTTTGACACTATGTCCCTCGCCTTCTTCCAGGTAAGCCGAATTCTGTGTATGGATCCTGTTACCTTTTTCGTCGAGGATAACAAAAACGGGGAAGCCAAACCGCTGGGGGTAACCGAGTTCTTTCCACAAACGGTCTTCTTTATTGTTTTTGTCATAGTTTACATGCACCACTTCATAATTGTCATGCAAAAGATCTTTTAGCGTATCATTCTTTTCAACCAGGTTATGAAACCGTATGCACCATATACACCAGTTACCGCCTATTTGTAACAGCACATTCTTATGCTCCTGCTGTGCAACCAGAACAGCCCTTTCAATGTCGGCATGAGCATCCGCCTCCGGATTATAAACTTTTCCATGCTCTTTCTGCGCTTGCGCGACAACGGCAAAGGCCATTAAACAAAAAGCGGCCAATAGAATCATTTTTTTCATCCGGCAAAGGTAGGAACATAAATTGCTCTTCTTCGCCAGGAAAAAAGTTATAAAATCTATTTGCCTATAACCCGGCATCATGGTAACCGGTAACGTATCCCGGCAAATAACCGGGTTCCCTGTAAAGGAGCATAGTTATATTCAGTGTCAAATGTATGACCATAAGGATTATTAACCGGATCATTCACATATTTGTCAAACGGATCAAAAGGTCTCATATACACATTTCCCGGGGTGAAGTTGAATATATTCTTAATGCCACCATACAGCTCCAGGCTCTTGCCCGCTTTCTTTGTGAGCTGTATATTGGCAAGACAGAACCAGGGACTTTTCCCCTGCCGGAAATCATGGGGCTGTAAGGGCAGGTGCATGGGGCCATTAAACTGCCCTGTCAAATCAAGGGTAAAGCGGGCCGGCAATGTATAGCTTACAGTAAAATTCCCCGACCAGCCTGGAGCGAACATCTGTGGAATGCGGCGGATAGTCCCGCTTTGATCAATATCATTCATCTGGTAAACATCCATCCAGGTAATGCCCAGCATTATCTGTAGCGGAATGCTGAAAGTCATGCTGGTATTTGCCGATATACCCTGCGATACGGCATGGCCATTGAGGTTCCTGTAAATGATCTTATCGGGATCAGTTTCATAGTCGCCGGTTATTTTATTAGTAAAATAGCTGTAAAACGCGGTTATATCCAGGTTGATAAAATTGTTACCAGCAGGAAATTGCCAGACATAGTTCAGGTTGGCGTTGTATGATCTCTCTGGCCTGAGCGTTTCCGCAATCTCAACTTTGCGCGAGCCTGTAAGCGCGGCATGATCTTCCGTAAAAAGATTAACAACGCGAAACCCGGTACCGAAACTACCCCGCAGTGTGTGCGCATCACCAGGGTTCCATTTATAGGCGATCCTGGGAGAGTGGATGCTGCCGTGATTTTTATCATAGTCGTACCGGTATCCCAGCAGCAAAACATGGTTTTTTCCAAGCGACCATTCATCCTGGATAAAAAGACCGGGCAAGGGCGAGTGCACCGGCGTATTACTCCCTGACTCACTGGCAGTGCCTGGTGTATTATCATCATAGCAGGTATAGCGGAATGAAAAGCCAGATAAAAGCTGATGGCTTCCCACGGTTTTATCCCAATAGGCTTGTGCAAAAGCGACCTGCTGCAACGCCTTGTAAGAAGTTGTGCCATACCAGGAATTCTGGTAATGATTATTATAAGAGAACTGGGTCATTATTTTCTCCCGGAAAGGTAACTGGTACTGGCCAATTGCTTCCCAGCGTCTCGTATAAATACTCTCTCCGTAAATATCTCCGTTACCGCGTATCCGCGGCCTGAAGTCCAATTGTCCTCCCCAGCGGTCTTCATATACATAACGGGCGGCAAGCGATGCGATACGGTTGTCAGAACGTTCCAGGTTCCATTTATTAAATATTGAGGTCCTTTTCTGCAGTGCTATATCGGTAAAGCCGTCTTTATTCTTATCATAAGGCCTGGAATAATTAAAGTAACTGATACCGCTGAGCATAGCCACCTTCTTGCACAAATTGTTGTGCAGGGAGATATCTGCCGTGTATTCCTGCCAGGAAGTAGCCATAATATCCGCACTGAAGCGAGGAGCATTCTTTGCATTTTTCGTAATCACATTGATAATACCTCCCATCGCTTCGCTGCCATACAGTGAAGCCGCGGGGCCCTTTACAACTTCCAGCCGCTCCACCATGCTGTTGGGAATCCCGCTAAGGCCATATACCGTGGAAAGTGCGCTTACAATAGGCATACCGTCTATCAGAATAAGCGTATAGGGACCTTCCATACCATTTATATGGATATCGCCTGTGTTGCATACATTACAATTCAGTTGCGGCCGTACGCCGTTGATCATACCGACCGCATCGAAAAGAGAGGGCGTCGGGTTTTTCCGGAAATAAGCCTGGGTGAATACCTCTACCGGTATAGGGCTGGCACTCCGGCTTACCGGCCTGAGCGTACCGGTTACCACCAGCTCTTCAATCCGCTCTTCCGGGGTTTGCAACGAGTCATTAGCTACGTTTTCCTGCGCCCCGGCCATAGCAATACCTGATAAAATATATCCAAGGATTATAATTGTTGCTTTCATTTTAATCATATTTTCAATTGCAAAGAAACATATTTTTAGGTTAATCTAAAAATATGTTTAGACATTTTTCAGTTTAGTGTAAAACTTTATAACAGGGTATTAGTTATAAGCTTGTTATCTTTAAAGTATGGAGACAAAAGATAAAGCGGCACAGTTAAGGAAGCATAAACGACTGGCTACCGGCCTTTTTCTGCTGATGGTAGCCATATATTCAATGTCAACCTGGATGCTACATCACCAGCCGGGGGGCTGGGTGGAATATATAATGGCATTCTCGGAAGCGGCCATGGTCGGCGCCCTGGCAGACTGGTTTGCAGTTACCGCTTTGTTCCATCATCCATTGGGCATACCTGTACCTCATACCAACCTGATTGAAAAAAGCAAAAAAAATATAGGCGATAACCTGGGTAATTTTGTTACCGGTAATTTTCTGACGCCACAAAGCATGCGTCCTTATATTACAAAGCTTCGGGTATCATCTTACGTAGCCGACTGGCTTTCATCCGAAAAGAACAAGCACCTGCTGCTGGAACAAATTACCACGCTGCTTCGTGATATCCTGCGCAGAATAGATGATGCGGCTGCTACGGATTTCATCACCAGAAAAGGAGCGGAATTACTCGGGAATGTCAGGCTGAGTGATATTACAGCCAATACCTTGCAGTACTTTATAGAAAAAGGAGATCATGAACAGCTTATAACCGCATTGGCCACCAGGATTAAAGGCTACATAAGCGGCAATAAGCCTGTAGTCCAGGAAATGGTAAAAAAAGAAAGCTATTTTTTCATTCCAAAATTTGTCGACAACAAGCTGGCAGAAAAGATCACAACCGGTCTGGTACATTATTTTGAAGAAATAGAGAATAACCACGGGCATCCGTTAAGAGCAGAAATAACCGCACAACTGACCCAACTGGTAACCAGCATTAAAACTGATCCTGAATGGGCAGCAAAATTTGAAGAAATAAGATCAGGGCTATTCAACAGCAATAACGTGCAGCAATATGCAAATGATATATGGCGCCTGCTGAAACAAACACTTTTAGAAGAGCTTGGCCACCCTGCAAGTACGATCATACTTTATTTTTCGGGTGCTATCCATGAATTTGCTGCTGACCTGAAAGAAGACATCCGGCTGCAGCAGAAAATAGATGGCTGGATAAGGCATACTGCGTACAAGTATATACTGAAGAACAGGGAAAATGTGGCGACACTAATCAGCAATACAGTAGCCAATTGGGAAGGGCGGGAATTAAGCAATAAACTGGAGCTTGAGGTTGGCAAGGATCTTCAGTTTATCAGGATAAACGGAACATTGGTCGGAGGACTGATAGGATTGCTGATCTATACCCTGACAGACTTATTGAGCCGTTAGTTTTCTGCATACAGGTAGTAAAAAAAGAAGCTGCCACAACGGGCAGCTCCAGATATTTACGGGGTTAAATGATCTTAGTTGATCACTCCACCTGTTTTATCCAACTCTACCACTTCCATGCCTTTTGCCTTTACCTTTTCGAGAAGTGCGGCCTTGTCGCCAACCAGGAGGATAACAAGCTTATCTGCCGAAGGCAGGTAGTTTGCGGCAAGCTTATTAATATCGCTTACCGTGAAACCCTTTAGTATCGCATTTTGTTGCTCTGTATAGTTGGCCGGCAAGTTATAGGTAAGGATATTATTCAGGAAACCGGCCTTCTGGAATCCCGTTTCATATTTCCTCGCTTCGCTCTGGGTCATGCTGCTTTGCGTAAATGCCAGCTCCTCCGGAGTTATCCCATTCGTTTTGTATTCATGAATGATCCTGAGAACATCAGCCAATGCACTATCGGTAGCTGAAGCTTTTATACCAGAGCTGAAGGAATAATCGCCGGTATACTTATCGCCGTCAAAATTGGCACGCGCCCCATATGTCCAGCCTTTGTCTTCCCTGAGATAAAGATTCAGTCGGCTGTTGAAAGCCCCACCCAGGGGATAGTTCATCACACCGGACTTATAAAAGTCACCTGTAGCATCATATTTCAGTCCCGTTACATACCCTACCCTGAATTCAGTCTGGGCAGCGCCGGGTACGTCTACAAAATATACCTTGGTTTTTGATACTTCAGGCGCATCGGGAAGTATAGGTAGCATTGTTTCAATATCAGGAAGCTGGTTCAGAAATGCCAGTTTTTCCAATATTGTTTTTTCCGGCACATCACCTACCACCACCACTTCGGCATTGATTTTTGAAAACCGGTTCTGGTAGTAGTTCCTTACGTCTTCCAATGTAATATTGGCAATGCTCGACTCATTCCCGGTAATTGTTTTACCCAGTGGATGGTCCTTACCCAGAAGGAGGGAATTATAGACAACGCTGGCAACATATGCAGGCTGGTTCAAAGCGTTCTTTACCTGCTCTGTAATCTGCCTTTTATTTCTATCAAAATCCTCCTGCGTAAATTGCGCCCTCAATAAGCGCTCTTCCAGCAAAGCCATTGTCCTATCCAGATTTTTGGAAAGAGTGCGTACCTGTACCGATATGTCGTCATCACCCGCGCTTATGCTGATACTGCTTCCCAACTGCTCAAGCGCCATGTTAAATGCCTCAGAAGTATAATTCTTGGTATCTTCGTTCATCATTGCGGCAAAGAGGTTGGCTGTACCGCTTTTACCAGGCTGATCTGTCATCTTTCCACCCTTAAAGCTCAGCAACAGATTAACAACAGGTATTTCCCTGTTCTCAGCGCCTATTACCTTTATATTATTATCAATGGTGCTTTTCCAGAAAGCAGGCGCTTTTACCACAACTGCATTGCCGGCCCCCGGCATCTGTTTCCTGTCAAAGTTGTCTTTCGCCTTATTATATTTAAGACCGGCATATCCGTAGTCGGGGTTCCTGTATCCGTTCTGGGCAATAGTATAGTTGTCAATACCCGCTTTATTCTGTTCGTCGTCTTTTGTCAGAACACTTAATACCACAGCATGCTTGTCTTTAATATACTTATTGTAGACACGCATCACATCTTCTTTTGTTACAGAAGTATATTTTTTCAGGTATTCAGGAAGGTAATTGGCATTGCCTGTGAATGTGTACAGCATGGCCAGCATCGAAACTTTGCCTGAAACGCTTTCCAGACCATATATAAGATTCGCTTCCATTCCATTCCTGAATTTAATAATATCGTCATCGGTTACGCCGCGTTGCTCAAATTCAGCGAATGTTTGCCTTACCAGCTGCTCCATATCTGATAGCTTCTGACCAGGATAAGGCATAATGCTGATCGTAAATTCCCCCGCCAGCTCGGTAGCCATATTATAAATGGAGGCATTAACCGCTTTATTGGCTTTTACGAAATTCTTATAGAACAATGACGTTTTCCCTTGTCCGAGTATTTCGGCAAGGCAATCAAGTGCCGCTTCATCATCGCTGAAACCAACGGAAGAAGGATAGACCATACGCAGCATAGGCAGTTTTGCATAGTTATCAACCATAGAAACATAGCGGTCCTTATCCAGGGCAGGTAATGGAAACTTTGCGGGAACTACTTCCGGTCCTTTGGGAATAGGCCCGAAATATTTCTCGACCCATTGCAGTACCTGTTTCGGGTTTACATCTCCGCCAACAGTTAATACGGCATTGTTAGGTCCGTACCAGCGCAGGAAAAAATTCTTCAGATCCTGCACATTTACACGGTTCAGATCTTCAATATAGCCTATGGTAAGCCAGGAGTAAGGATGCCCGTAGGGATAGAGATTGCGGGCGCTTACCTCGCTGACAAGGCCATATGGCTGATTATCGTAGCGCTGGCCTCTTTCGTTCTTTACAGTAGCTCTCTGTACTTCAAATTTCTGCTGGGTTACGGCATCCAGCAGGAAGCCCATACGATCGGCTTCCAGCCAGAGCATTTTTTCAAGCTGATTGGCCGGTACTGTTTCAAAATAATTGGTCCTGTCCCGGTTAGTAGTGCCATTTAAAGTACCCCCTGCTTCAGTGATAATCTTAAAATGCTGCTCATCCGCTACATTATCTGAACCCTGGAACATCATATGCTCAAAAAAATGCGCAAAACCGGATTTGCCGATTTCCTCTCTGGCGCTTCCAACATGATAAGTGACGTCTACATGTACGATAGGATCGCTGTGATCTTCATGGATCAAAACAGTGAGACCATTAGGCAATACGTACTTTTCAAACGGGATTACGGTTTCGCTGCCTTTCTGCACCACTTTTTCCACCAGCCTGGCCTGCGCCTGAACAAGTATCGGGCCGAGCAGCAGTACAGAAGCTGCAACAGGAAGGATAAATCTTTTCATACTGTTATTGTTTTATTGTTAGATTGAAATTCCGCTTTATTCCGGCGGATGAAGTTCCGAAATCTTTATTAAAAATTTATCCCCCTTATGGGGATTAAAGCAGGGAACTTATCTTCCGTACCTTTGCAGGCCCCTGAATAAAGTGCGAAGTATGAGAACTGAAGCAAAAAAAACGATCCGGCTGGCGTTACCGATTATCCTGGGTGAGCTGGCACAAATGGCGTTGCACATCATCGATACCGCGATGGTAGGCGCGGTGAGCTATAAACAGCTGGCCGCTGCAGCCCTTGTTATCAGTGTAATGAATATACCTTTCGTGATAGGTATCGGCATGACGATCTCCGTATCGCAGATGGTGTCTATGGCTCACGGACGAAGCGATGCGCAGAAGGTCTCGCACTATTTCTTTAATGGCTTTATTGTTTGCGCAATAACAGCGGTAGTTATCGCGGCGGGGCTTGTATTGGGTAAAAACGTGCTGTTTCATCTCAATCAGAATGAAGAGGTGGCCACGTTGGCTGTGCCTTTTCTAAACCTGATGGGCATTTCCATTGTTCCCATGCTGCTGTTCATGACGCTTAAACAATTTGCGGATGGTCTTGAATATACTCGTACGGCAATGGTAATTTCACTGGCGGGTCTTCCATTGAATGTATTTCTTAACTGGCTGCTGATATTCGGCAACTGGGGTTTCCCCAGGATGGAGCTGATCGGTGCCGGCTGGGCTACATTAATAACCCGCACCTTAATGTTCCTCGTTCTGGGGCTTATTATTCTTCGTCATGTCACATTCCGCAGGTATGTCGCTGTCAGGAAAAAACAATGGAAGGTGAACAGACAGACGATAGGAGAGCTGCTGCATATAGGTGTACCGAGCAGCCTGCAGATCGGTATGGAGTCAGGTGCTTTTGCGGTTTCCGGCATCCTTATCGGCACCATCAGCGCCATAGCCCAGGCTGCACACCAGATAGCGCTCAGCTGCGCATCATTTACCTTCATGGTGTCCATGGGACTGGCGCAGGCCGGTTCCATACGTGTAAGCAATGCTTTTGGGCGTTCTGATTTTAAAAAGATCAATGTGATAGGAAAAAGCACCATGCTAACCGCCTTGTTTTACGGAATATTCTGTGCGATAGGATTCGCCTTACTGCGTAATGTTCTACCACATGCTTTTAATAAAAATGCGGAAGTGCTTGAACTGGCGGCAGTCCTGCTTCTGTATGCTGCGGTATTCCAGATATCTGACAGCACACAGGCCATAAGCGCCGGCCTGCTGCGGGGCATTAAAGATGTAAAAATACCTACTGTGCTGATCGCGGTTGCCTACTGGGTGATCGGCCTGCCGGTAGGCTACCTGTTCGGTTTTTATTTCAATATGGGGGCCGCGGGCATGTGGCTCGGCTTTATCACGGGCCTTACCATGGCTTCCCTGTTCCTCATAAGCCGCTTTCTGAATTTGTCCGGCAAAAAGAACAAGAGTATTGCCGTATAAAAAAGAGACAGCGTTTTGCTGTCTCTTTTTTATATAACCCGACGAATAATTACTTCTTAGCTGTATCAGCGGGTATGTGGTTACCTCTTCCGGCTTTCGCGTCTTCATTCATTCCTTTAATTACCTGCTGTGTAATATCATAGGCATCATTGGCCCACAGTATCTGGCTGCCACTACCGTGAGAAAGGATGAAATCGTATTTTTTATCCTTGTTGTATTTTTCAAGGTAAGTATCCAGGCGCTTTTTCAGTTCCGTATTAAAGTCGCTCTGCTTTTTCATAAATTCATTGGTGAGTGCCTGACGCCTTTCCTCCAGGTTTTGCTGCATCTGCTGTAATTTTCTCTGACCAGCCTCTCCTTCCACCTGTGATAAAGTTCCGGATTGCGCTTTTTTCTGAAAGGCAGCATATTCGTTCTGAAGGCTCCTGCCCAGATTTTCGATTTCCGCATTCAGCTTTTGCTCCTCCTTTTCAAAGAGATCCTTATTTTCTTTATAAAAATCAAGATTATCTGTCAGGGTATCGATATTAACATAGGCAATGGTAGTAGCGCCGCCCGTTGCCGGTCTCGCCACAGGTTCCCTGTCCGTTGATTTATTTTCGCAGGATACAATCGCAGATAATGAAAAAAACATTACGGCAAAATAGAAAACAGAGTACTTCATAAGCAAAAATTGGAATATGGAATGGAAGCTTTTCTTAAATCAGGAGGCAAAAGTAAATTTTTCCGCTTGTACCAGCAAACGATAAAAGTTAAAGCGGGCCATTAGAAAAGGGCCCGCTTTAACTTTTTCTGATTATAAAAAACTTATTCGTTCAGCTTAAATGTAACCGGGAGCAGGTAATAAACAGGAACAGCGCGTCCGTTCTGCTTACCAGGCGTCCATTTAGGCATACCGGCCACTACTCTTTTCGCTTCTGCCGTACATCCGCCGCCAAGGTCTCTTTTTACCGTGATATTGGTAACATTTCCGGAAGCGTCCACTACGAATTCAAGAATAACCTGTCCTTGTATATTCTGCTCGGCTGCTGCCGCCGGATAACGTATATTGTCCCTCAGGTATTTCATAAGCGCAGCTTTACCACCCGGGAATTCCGGCATTTGCTGTACGGAGCGAAGCGGTCCCTCCGGTTTGGCCGGAGGTGGTACTACAGGAGTAGGTGTGGTACCTGTACCGCCTGGACTAAGACCCGGATCAACAGCGTTCGGATCAAGGGACCCCTTGATATTGGCCGGCCCTACAACTACTTTAGGATCCTTGGGTGGTTCAGGCTTATCCTCTTCCCGGACTTCTTCATTGGGCTTGATCACCGGCGGTGTAAATTTAACCGTAGGCTTTACCGGCGGCGGAGCAGGCGGTGGCGGTGGCGGTGGCGGCTGGTTCTCTTTCAATGGCGGCGGCTCAGCCATTACGACTTCTTTCATTTTTGGTGGAGCAACCGGCGCTTCCTCCTTCTCGAACTTGATAAACGTCGAACCAAATACGCCGCTGACAACCAAGATGCTGATAATACCCGCTATCAGCATACGCCTGGGATATTTTTTGCGCAATTCATACCCGCCATACTTTTTATTCCTGCCTTCAAAAAGTATATCCAGGTAATCGGCTTTTAAAATTTTATTGATGTCCATAATTTTCTTTCTTTTAACTAAGACACACATCCCGGAATTTTCCATAAATGCGGCCGGTATTCAAAAGCTGCTCGTCCGCTGTTACTGGGCAGCCGGGTTTGCAGCCTCTGTAGCTTTAATGAAATCCAAATCTACCGGTGTGATATCCACAACCGCGTAAACCGGTACACCGTTGATCGTCATTTCATCCAGCGCATTTACCAGGTCTCCGTTGGTGCTGGTGCTGTCCGGCTTGATCAATACAGTAAGTTTATCGGTAGATTTCAGCACTCCCTGGCTGATCAGGTTGTTGATCGCTTTCTTTTTATTGATAATCACATCCCTGATACCCCCCTGGTCTTTAAAGTAGGTCACTTTAACATCCGGGGCCTGGTTCGGATCATCGCCGATACCTTCGTAATAGTAGATCCGGTGATCACGACTCAATAAAACCGTAAGCGCAGCATCCTTCTTGATCTTGCTTTTTTCTTCCTCCTTCAGCTTTTCATCCTTATAGGGCATCTGTATCTGCATAGCTTTAGGCTTAGACATAGTAGTCGTAAACATAAAGAATGTTATCAGGAGGAAGTTAAGGTCAACCATCGGCGTTAGGTCCACCCTGGGGGTGCCCTTCTTCCCACCTTTGCCTTCTATTTCTGCCATGTTTTTTCTATTTTATTCCCTGCTTTCCAGAAGGGACATTTATTAATATTATTATTTAGCTGCTGTGGCATGACGCTCATCAAACAGCGCCGTTCCGGGGGGCACTCCTTTCATATCGGTAATGAAATTGAAACGGAAGATCTTCAGGGCTCCCAGAGTAGCTATTATCTTGTGAATTTCAGGATACTTGGCATCAGCATCCGCTTTTATGGCTATACGCCCGCCCTGGTCCAAATAATAGCGGGCGGTTGTGATCCAGTAAGCAAGCTGGTTGGTATCATAGTTCCCGGTTGTATCGGTAGGCAAACCCGGCGCCTGCTTATCCAGCTCGGCCTGCTGGGCCGGCGTTGCTGAAAGATAAGAAGCAAGCATCGTAAAAGGAACGCCGATAGAAGCTCCGTTTACATAGCTTTGTTTTTGCTCTTCGGTAAGCCCCAGGTTCTTATCCGTATTTATCTGGTCGATGATCTGCTTCTTCGCATTAAGGTTATCCACAGAAAAAAATACGCGGCCTGTTTTATCCAATGTGATCAATATAAAGCCCTCAGGGATCTGATCGGTTGATACAGACGAAGGCGTATTGACTACTACCGGCTCCTCAGGCTTAAATTTAGTTGCCATAATAAAGAACGTGAGCAGCAGCAATGTAAAATCGCACATCGCCGTCATATCAATACTCGTGCTCTTACGAGGCATTTTTATTTTAGGCATCTTCAACTATTTTAAATTAAGACGATCTGATGATTTATTTCCACAAAACTTCTTCCTGCTTATTTATAATTAGCAGCAAAGCTTTGTGTTAAAGTAAATCCGCTCTCGTCTATGCTATAGTTGATACCATCAATAAGCGTAGTATAAAAGTTATAAGCAATCATTGCCAGGAAAGAGGTACCGATACCCAATGCCGTATTGTAAAGGGCCTCGGAGATACCGGCAGCCAGGGCTGTTGCATCAGGTGCACCCGCAGTCGCCATAGCCGAGAAGGCACGGATCATACCTAATACCGTACCGATCAAACCAAGCAGCGTTGCGGCAGAAGTGATGGTAGAAAGAAATACCAGGTTCTTTTCCAGCATAGGGATCTCAAGAGCGGTAGCTTCTTCGATTTCATTGTGAATGCTGAGCACCTTCTGATCTGTAGTCAGCTCCGTGTTGTTCATCATCTCTTTATATTTCAGGAGGCCCGCTTTCATTACATTACCAACAGAACCGCTTTGCTTATCGCATTCAGCAAGTGCAGCATCAACGTTTTTATTAGCCAGGTGATATTGTACTTTACGTACAAATTCGCCACCGTTTACACGACCTTTAGCTTTGATAATCGTAAATGCGCGCTCAATAACGAAAGAAAGCATGACCAGGAATGTACCCATCAGCAGCGGAACGATAAATCCGCCCAGGTACATATTACCCATAAAGTCTTTAGGCACATGTTTTTCTGCATCGGCAAAGTGAGAAGCATCGCCCAATACCAGGTGGTAGATCAGCTCACCCACTGCCACACAGGCTATTACAATGATAAGATTTACCAGAAAACCACCGGAATTTTTAGGTTTTCCTGCTGCATGAGAAGAAGCTGATGGTTTTGCTGTGGCTGTTTTTACGTCTGCCATAATTCTGATTTTTTGTTTACGAATTTGAGTGTTTACAATTTAAATTAAAAAGGTCGCGGCAAATATAGGCCATTGATTAAAAAAAACCGCTGCCGGTATGAAAAATTACCAGTAAGTTAATTTAACTATCAAAAATAAGGTTATTCGATTATTCGCCAAAATTGAAGTTTTTTTTGAAAGTCTTGTAAATCTGTATGTTAATTAATCGGAAATATTTACTGATGTTAACAGAATGAGAAGACCAGGGGTCATTTATTATTTTATCATCAGCCTTGGACGACTGCCGCCGTAGTGATCTCATAACCCCTGTATGACAATCGATTCTGCATTTACCACTATGCGTCATTAATAATTACCGCGAAGTACTTTACCGCTCATGCCGTATCCCGACCTTATTATAAACGGTAGTATATTATATTAATTGCGCTTTACAGCAATAGCTCAAGATTTTCCTTTGGCAGGATACTGAAGACCTTCCTGCCATCAGGTGCGTATTGCGGCTGTTCGCAGGCGAACAGTTCGTCTATCAATACCTGAGCTGCATCCGGAGACAGCAATGAGGGCTGCGCCATTCTTTTTACAACCGTTCGCAACAGCCTTTCTTGCCTGTTGTCCTTAAGGGAAGCGGATTCATGCTTCATCAGTTCCAGTATCTCCTCCAGCAGCGCTTGCTCCTTGCCACCGGGCACGTCCGGCGGAGCGCCCTGTACCGCATAGGTATTATTTCCCAGCGGGGAAATATCATAGCCGATTTTTTTCAATAGCGGCAAAAGATCCCCCAGCAATATGCTGTCTGCAGGAGCGAGCTGTAATGTTGCAGGGAAAAGCAATTGCTGTGTTACAGCATGCTCCCTGTTCATACGCTCCTGCAATCTTTCGTACAGGATACGTTCCATGGCGCGCTTCTGGTGAAACAATAACAACCCTGACTTGGTTGTGCTGATGAGGTATTCCCGCCATTGTAATACCGGCTGGCGATGCGCCTTATCCTCGTCAAAAGATATTTCATTGCCGGGCTGCATATACCCCTCAGCAGAAGGGCTGGTTAAAGAAGGTTCCGGCTGCGACCCTGCCGCGGGCATAGAAGGGAAAAGCGCGGTACGCTGTGCCTGCCATTGCTTCATATCATTGCTTTTCTCCAGGAAATGCGCTTTTCCTTTTTCGGAAAAAGAATGGTACAGATATCCTTTCCGGATATCCTCTTTTTGCGCCGGTGATTGCGGGAGCCTGACTGCATCCATATTCAGGATTTCAGGACTCAGGGTAAAATCCAGCGAAGGCGCAATATTGAACTTTGCCAGCGCATGCTTCACGGCAGATTGCAGGTAAGCATACATCATCTTATCGTCATCAAACTTCACCTCCTGTTTTGTCGGATGAACATTTACGTCTACCCTGCGGGGATCCAGCTCAAAGAACAGCACATAAAAAGGAAAAGATTCCTTATCAATCAATCCTTCGAAAGCGGTGGTTACCGCGTGATTCAGGTAAGCGCTCCTGATGAAGCGGCCATTTACGAATATGAACTGGTTGCCGCGGGTGCGTGTAGCTGATTCCGGCTTCCCGATAAAGCCGCTGATGCGCAGCAGCTCGGTATCTTCCTCTACAGGCACCAGGTTCTTTTCCGAACGGTTGCCCAGCAGGTCGATTATTCTTGTTTTAAGATTACCGGAAGACAAATGGAACTGTTCCGTATTGTTATGAAAAAGGCGAAAGGCAATTTGCGGGTATGCCATCGCAACCCGGGTAAACTCATCGACTATATGCTTCAGTTCGGACGTGTTGGATTTTAGAAATTTCCTTCTTGCAGGAACATTATAGAAAAGGTTCTTGATGCTGAAATTCGTGCCGGGCGGGCAGGCCACCGGCTCCTGCTTCAGTACTTCAGAAGCTTCTATTACCAGGATTGTCCCTACTTCGTCCTCCTGCCTGCGGGTTTTCAGCTCTACCTGCGCAACGGCGGCAATCGAAGCCAGTGCTTCGCCCCGGAAGCCCATGGTACGGATGGAAAAAAGATCGTCTATATGCCTGATCTTGGACGTAGCGTGACGCTCAAAACTCATACGGGCATCCATAGGGCTCATGCCGCTTCCGTTGTCGACCACCTGTATCAGCTCTTTTCCTGCATCCTTTACGATCAGCTGTATATCCGTAGCACCTGCATCTATCGCATTTTCCAGCAATTCCTTTACCGCTGATGCAGGCCGCTGGATTACCTCGCCGGCCGCTATCTGGTTAGCAAGATGATCGGGGAGTAATTGAATAATATCAGGCACGTTATTTCGAATATTGTTTTCTAAACAACAAAATTAAGGAAAGCCCGTCAGCAATCGGCAGGCGGCGACTCTTTCCCGGAAGAAAACTCCAGCCGGTATATTTTCATCAGCAGTATAAAATAGGCGATCAGCAGCGGACCGAAAATAAGCCCCATGATCCCGAAAAGCTGCAACCCGACAATTACGCCGAAAACGGTTATCAGCGGGTGAACATCACCGATCCTTTTCATGATCGTAAAACGAAGTACGTTGTCGATATTTGAAACTACCCCCGCACAGTATAAGGTCAGGCCAATGCCATAGCCGATCTCGCCCTGGGCAAACAGCACAATACAGATCGGCACCCATACGATCATGGTGCCGACCATGGGCAAAAGGGAAGCGACGCCGGTAAGAATGCCCCAGAAAACGGCCTGCTCCACCCCGAATATCCAATATCCTAATATAGCGATCAGGCATTGGCACAGCATCAGCACCGGTATGCCTACGGCATTGGAGATAACCATGTTTTTCGTCTCGCTCCACAATGAATCTTTGTTCTCATCACGCAACGGTAACAGGCGCATGATCCTTTTTTCCATCTCTCTTCCGCTCAACAGCATAAAGTACAGTATAAAAAATGCCGTGAGGATATTGATCAGCACGCTCATGGTACCGTCCAGGAACGTTGGCAGCATTGCGATAGCACGCTGTAGGCCCTGTTGTATTTTAACATCATCTATCCTCAGCTGAGGCACATAATCATTAACGAGGCCTATCAGGTGCTTTCCCTGCGCCAGCAGCTGGTCGGAATGCGCCACCGCATAATTAAATTTCGGGGTCAGCAGCTGCACCAACGCATAAATCGGTACTGTAAGAATAGCCGCGCAGGTTATGATCAGCGTCAGCGCTGCGAGCCACTTTTTCCACCTGCGCTTAATGGTCAGGTTAAAGAAGAATTGCCGGAGCAGGATATAGAGTGTTGTAGCGCCCAGAAAACCCGGGATAAAATAATGCAGCTGCCAGATCAGCACGATACCGATGACCGCAATTAATAACAATAAAACAACCTGCTTAAGACCATCCGTTTTTAATATTTCCATAATTAGCCACGATATTGATTAACAGAACACATTACAACAAAAAAATAATGATAAAACTTTACTAAATGCCGATAGATATACAACAAGTTACAAGTTTTGTTGTTATTTTCGTGATGTAATTAATTTATAGTATCAAACTCTAAAAATCAACAAATTATGGCAAACAACGCTGGAAAAACCGTAGCAACACTTTTAATCGGCGCAGCAGTAGGCGCGGCGGTAGGCTATGTACTGGGAACAGATAAAGATAAGCGCCAGGAACAGATCGACCGCCTGAAAGACAGTGTTAACCGTCTGAAGAGCAAATTAAGCAAAAAGGCTTCTGATATTGAAGAAGAGATCTATAGCGCTTAATCTTTAAAACATTCCGCATTGAGAAATCCTTTTAATTCTTTAAAAGATAAAATAACCCATTATCTGCAGTTACGGTTTGAGGTCCTTCGCCTGGAGGTAATTGAACGTATCGGTAACCTGATGGGTTATTTTGCTTTTATCATACTGTCGTTTTTCCTTTTTTTTACTACGGTGTTTTTTACAGGCTTCGGCCTGGCAGCATGGTTCAGCGCTATGTTTGACAGCCAGACCGCGGGATACTTCACTACTGCGGGCATTATGCTGATCGCGGCCATAGTTGTGGTTATGATGAGCAAAAAGATCATTCGTTTTTTCGGCAACAAAACGGTATGGCTGCTTACTATCAGGAAGCATTCCGAAGAAGAGGATGATGAGGCCGATAAAAAGGAAGAATAGACCATACCTGTTTTACAGCGATAAATCCTCAGCAGATGGCAGAAACATACAAAAGAAGACACATACGGAACCTGGATGAATTAGATAAAGAACAGGAAAAGATCAAGCGTACCTACAGGCGTATGGAAAATGACTGGCTGTCGGGTATACTTAATCCTCAGCAGATGGTCATGAGCTTTGCGGGCGGCCTGCTATCCCGTGCAGGCAGTAAGTCCAAAAAGAAGAAAAAAGAGAAAGAAAACAAAGCTGAGCAGGTGCTGCGTTCCTTTTCTGCTGAAGGGAAATCTTCCTCACCTGTAATCAATGTTGCGCGCAATATTATTACCAATCCGGCCATAAAAGGATTTCTGAAACATACAGCCGCTTCATGGCTTCGCTGGCAGGCATTTAACCTGGCCGTCTATTTGGGCAAAAAAGCCTATAAATCCATCCGGTACAAAAGAGAAGAAAAACGGCTGGAAAAAGAGCTGGCCAATCTTACCAAAGGCTCCTGAAGCAATCATTTCCCCGCATTTAAAGTAGCCCGCTCCCTCGCTCCGTAATAAATGGCGCGAATGATTTATCTTTGCCTTCCATTTAAAAAGATATATATGCAGTTCCTGGATTTTGAAAAGCCACTGGAAGATCTCGCCGGGCAGTTAGAAAAAATAAAGAGCCTGGGAGAGAAAAATAAGGTGGACATGTCCGCTTCCATTAAAGAGCTGGAGCTATCGATTGAAAAGACCCGTACCAGTATCTATGAAAACCTGACCCCATGGCAGCGTGTGCAGCTAAGCCGTCATCCCGAACGCCCTTATACAAATTATTATATCAGCCGTATCTGTAACAAATTTACCGAGCTGTTTGGCGACCGTAATGTTGCAGATGATAAAGCCATCGTAGGCGGCTTTGCCGAAATAGAAGGAGATCCCGTAATGATTATCGGCCATCAGAAAGGTACAAACACGAAAATGCGACAGCTGCGTAATTTCGGCATGGCCAATCCTGAAGGCTATCGCAAGGCGCTCAGGCTGATGAAGCTGGCAGAAAAATTCAACCGTCCTATCGTAACCCTTATTGATACCCCAGGCGCTTTCCCCGGCCTGGAGGCTGAAGAACGGGGCCAGGGTGAGGCTATCGCCCGCAATCTTTTTGAGATGGTGAATCTCCGGGTACCGGTAATATGTATTATCATAGGAGAAGGCGCTTCCGGCGGGGCATTGGGCATTGGCATAGGCGACCGTGTGGTTATGCTGGAAAATACCTGGTATACGGTTATCTCTCCCGAGAACTGCTCCACTATTCTGTGGCGTAGCTGGGACTTTAAGGTACAGGCAGCTGAGCAGCTGAAGCTCACTTCCAAAGACATGTCCTCTTTCGGCCTGGTGGACGGCGTACTACCGGAGCCTGTCGGCGGCGCGCATTCCCAGCCTGAAGTTATGGCGACCACCTTAAAAGAATACATTATTAAGACAATCACCGAGCTTAAGAAGATAAACCCTGATAAGCGCATTGAGCAGCGTATTGAGAAATTCTCTAAAATGGGTTCTTTCGAAGAATAATTAAATCACAAAAATATTCTCCTGATGTTTCATGGTACAGGTGTAGCCCTTGTTACACCCTTCAAAAAAGATAATTCTATTGACTTTGCCGCGCTGGGAAAAATTACGGATGCAGTGATCGATGGTGGTGTCGACTACCTGGTTGCGCTGGGCACTACCGCCGAAACACCGACTTTATCAAAGGAGGAAAAAAAGGAAGTGCTTAACTTTATCCTTGACCATAATAACGGAAGGAAACCGGTAGTTGTGGGTATAGGAGGCAATAATACACAGGAGCTGCTGGAATTGCTCAGAGAATACCCCATGGATAGAGTCGATGGTATACTGAGCGTTGTACCTTATTACAATAAACCTTCCCAGGAAGGCATCTACCAGCATTTCAAAACGCTGGCGCTGGCAACAAATAAGCCTATCATCCTATATAATGTGCCGGGCCGTACGGTAACCAATATTTTGCCGGAAACGGCGTTACGTCTTGCAAATGAATTCAGGCATATCGTTGCTATTAAAGAAGCAAGCGGCAGTATTCCGCAATGTATGGAGCTGGTAGCAAGAGCACCCGAACACTTCTCGATTCTGAGCGGAGACGATAACCTGGCGCTGGCGCAGATCGCCATTGGTATGAAAGGCGTGATTTCCGTTGCTGCCAATAGTTATGCTGCCGATTTCTGCAAGATGATCAGCCTCGCGCGCAATAATGAAATGGATGCTGCACGCAGACTGCACTACAGCCTGCTGCGCAAGATAGATCTTATTTTTGCCGAAGGTAATCCTGCCGGTGTAAAATACGTGCTGCACCTGCAGGGACTTTGCGAAAATATACTACGGCTTCCGCTGGTGCCTGCCAGCGAAAGCCTGCAGGATAAGATAAGGAAGCAATAATGCTTCCTTTTTTATTTATGCCCTAAATACGAAACAGGAACGGGCATCGTTAAAATATACAATGAATAATTTTCTGAAGATGGCAGCCCTGTATATGCTGCTATGCGCCAATGTTGCATACAGCCAGGACAGTAAAGAAAAAGCCCGGCAAAAGGGACAGCTCGCCATTGCCCTGATGGATGATGAGCATAAGTATGACGCTGCCATAAAATTACTGGAAGAAGCCGGGAAGCTCGACCCCGGTAATATTGACTATCCTTACGAGATAGCTTATGCCTATAATGCCAAGGCCGAATATAAAAAAGCATGCAGTATCCTGGAGCAGCTGCAATCGCACCCTGGCGTACACGGACAGGTATACCAGTTCCTGGGAAATATTTATGAACGCCTCGGACAAAAGGACAAAGCTATCGCCACTTATGAAGCAGGATTAAAGAAATTCCCTGAAACAGGCGGGCTTTATATGGAGCTGGGTAATATCAATATCGGGCGAAAGAATTACAATAAAGCGCTGGCTTATTTCGAACGGGGGATCAAAGTGGATCCCCGCTTTGCTGCTAATTATTACTGGGCCGCGAAAATATACTGCAGCTCCCCCGAAACGGCATGGGGTATGATCTACGGTGAAATATTCATGAATATGGAACGGGGAACCGCACGCACGGAAGAGATAAGCAGGCTGCTGTACGAGACCTATAGAACCGGCATTCAATTAGGCGGCGCATTGAAACCAATAGTGAGTTTCAGTAAATCATCCGCCGCTGATGTTCCGGGGGAAGGCATTTCAGCATTCCCTTCTGTCGTTTACGGATCATTGCTGACAGCTGCCCTGGCAGGCGAGCAGGCAATAGATCTCGCCTCGCTGAACAGGATAAGGAGCCGTTTCCTCGAAAGCTATTTCGGCAAAGACATGAACAGGCGATATCCGAATATCCTTTTCGATTATCAGCAGCAGGTAAAAGAAGCCGGATACCTGGAGGCCTACAACTACTGGGTATTAGGGAAAGGGGCAGATGAGGCATTTAACCGGTGGAAAGCAAACAATGACGAGCTCTGGAAAAAATTCATGGATTGGTTCGGACAGAATAAACTACAGGTAGATGCCGGACATACCTTTCACAGGGAGCAATACTAATTTACACCCCTTCTATTATTGAAGCTTCACAATTATTTGTGGAGCTTTTGCTTATTTTTGATTCTTATACCCTGCATAAATTAATTTCTCTATATGTTTCCTGTACACAAGCTTTTTCTCTGCATGCTTATCTGCCTGCCATTTAATTCCCTTTGCCAGACACCTAAATATATTTTGCAGGGCACCAATGTCCCGGGCAAGGCTGCACAGGAAAATCTTACAGCGCGATATTATAGCGAGGACAAAGCGCTTGACCGGGCGGTTGATTCTGTATACCGGCTGCTCGATAACCAGGAACGCGCAGCACAGATGATTATGACTGCCTCCAGCACCTATGAAAAACTGGGATATCCTTTTGATAAGGCAAAAGCTTTGGTACGTAGCCATATAGCAGCTAATGTTGTTTTCCTGAAGGGAACAGCTGCTGCATTCAGCAGGGAGGTAAAAGAGCTGGATAAAATCAGCTCTTCAGCTGTATTGCCTGCGCTTTATGCCTGTGATTGCGAGCCTACGCTTATTACCGGCAAGTGGAATGATATTAAAGATATTAAACCGGCCTCCCAGCAAAAAAATGAGGCTTCCGTTGCTGAAAACACGCGCAAAATAAATGAAGCCGTTAAAAAAGTAGGCGTGCAGCTTAATTTTGCACCTGTAGTTGATATAGCCGCCAACAAATCAGTCATCAACACCCGTTCCTTTGGCAGCGACCCGGAGACTATCACAACGCTTTCGAAACAATTCGTAAAAACAAGCCAGGACGCCGGGATAGGAGCTACGCTTAAGCACTTTCCCGGCCATGGCGCGGTAAAGGGCGATTCGCACAAGCAATCCGTTTTTATCGACGGGGATCTTACCGAACTCAATACTTTTAAAGAAATCATACAAAGTGAAACGCCACCTATTTCTGTAATGGTAGGACACATTGTAGTGAAAAATAATGCTGCTTACAGCACTGCCGGGCTGCCCGCAACCCTATCCGGCAATATTGTGACGAAGCTGCTCAGGAATGAGCTGGGATTTAAAGGCATTATTACCACCGATGCTTTAAATATGGAAGCAGCGACCAAAATTCCTGATGCCGACTGGAAAGCCGTTATTGCTGGTGTGGACCTCGTATTAATGCCGAAAGATGCCAAAACATTGAACAGCCGGATCGTCAGGGCCCTGCAGGAAAAAAATGAGCTCTCTGCCCAGCTGGAAAAATCCATTAAACGCATTATCCGTTTTAAGCTTTTAATGTAGGTTTCCGATAAAAAATTAAAAACATATACAGATAATACATAAATATTGATTTTTATAGTATTTTGCGCAGGATTTTTAACAAATATTTTTTTATGAATCTTCGCAATCCGCTTACTAAGTGTGCAATTGCTCTCACAACCCTCTTATCCATGAGCAATTACTCCAATGCACAATTCCGTCTGCCTGGTATTATCCAGCGTTATCAGATGGGCTATTCTTATCCTATGGCCTGGGCCGAATACAAGAGAACGGACAGGATCACTGCGGCTGACGGCAGTAAATTCGACTCCACCGTAACCAGCAAAACCCATTCCAGATTCAGCTTTGGCGGCCTGGTAGGCACCACCATACCAGTCAAGCGACTGGGTGCCAAAAGTATGTTTGCCATAAGCATAGACATGCTTTATAACGGGTACCTTTGGGATTACCGGGCTCCGATGTTCTCCGGTTTCGATTTCAATGACAATGGCGAAATAACGGGATATCGGTACAGCAGCGATTATTACTTTGACGGCATGACCGTACACATGGCTATGCCTGTAGGCGGAGATTTCAAATTTGGCTGTGATGCCCTTGCAGACAAATCCATCCGCTTTTGCGGAACTGTAGGCGCAGGCGCCTATCCTTCCATGTCAGCTACAGTAGATGCCAGCGATGCCGGTTTTGGCTTTGGCATTAACCCGTACGCAAAGGCAGAGTTTGGCATCATGGCGGGCATATGTTTTAAAATAAGGGCGATGTATACCTTCGGCAATATTCCTTTTTATACTGAAGGCAACAGCATTTCCAGTCTAGCCGGCCTGGATTCGAAAAGTTCGCTCACCGGCAAGCAGAGCTTTTCTCTTTCCCTGATCTTTATGCCCTTTTCCTGGAACTGGAAAGAGTCAGGATGGTGGAACAGTTATTAATATTAAATCAAGTTATTTCAAAAGGCCTGCTTCATAGCAGGTCTTTTTATTTAAATCTCTCTCGGCCATTGCATATCAAATAGTTACCATTTATTCCAAAGTTAACAAAGGTTAATCTGCCCTTAATAGATCGTTAATATCACCCTTCTACTTTTGCGGTCAAAATAAGCAACGATGAAAAATGCAAGATTGATCACCGCCCTGTTTGTTGTGGCGCTACCCGCTTTATGCTGGGGTAAAAAAAATAAGGAAGCACCGGATAGTCATCATGCAACACAGGTTCTTATTATTGGATTGAATGATAACGTAAAGTCCAACTACTACTACGATGAAATGATCGCTGAGGCAACAGGTATGAAAGCAGACAGTATCGACCAGCAGTATAATTCCATTATTTCACAAAACATAGTCGCTGCAGCAGCCAACAGCTCCTGCAAATTTATAGCCGCAGACGACCCCATTGCCGAAAAAATCGGTGTAAACGGAGAGGCGGAGAATTGTAAAGCGGACCTGTCCGGGATCAGCACGGAAGAGCTGAAGCAAGCGCTCGACAAAGCACAGGCCGAATACCTCCTGGTGCTGAACAGGCATTATCTTAAATGGCAGGACCAGCCGATGCGTACCATATTCCACATTGTATGCTATACACTGTACGATAAAGATAAAAAACAGGTCTATTCCGGCAGCCAGTATTTCACATCCATGGATCTTGAATCTCCTAAACGGCTTATGCAGCTCAGCCGTAAAAGCAGCGCTAAGATAGCCTCTGCTATTGCAGGCTCAATAGAGCTTTAAGGTTAATAAGAATATTTTCTGACAGCGGCTTCCTGGATTTTCAGCGAAGATGGCATTGTCATTTCCGGATTTCTAACCAATAATTTCAAAACAATAAAATCGAAACAGCAATGATCAAATCAATTACCCGATTATTGACCCTGTTTGCCCTGGTTTTCCTTACCGGGAAACAAATATGGGCACAGGGAACAGAGGCAGCCATTACAGGTAACGTCATCGAAAAAGAGGGACCGGTTATAGGCGCTACCGTAACCGTCAAAAACGAATCTACAGGGTTCCAGGCAACTACAATTACCAATGAAAAAGGCGATTACAGCTTCCAGCAGCTACCGCTGGGATCTCCGTACACAATTACTGTAAATTATATTGGCTTTTCTGAACAGAAGAAATCAGGCTACTCACTGAATTACGGTGATGAGCTGGTAGTAAAGTTCGACCTGAAAACAAGCGCCAATGAGCTGGAAGCGGTAAACATTGTAGGCAATGACCTTAGGAGCTCAGCAAAAACGTTGGGCGCGTCAACTGCGATCACGTCCAAAGAGCTGACCAAGATGCCTGTTAACGGTCGTAACTTCACTTCGCTCATCGATCTTTCTCCTGTGAGCAATGGCAGCACGCTCGCCGGCCAGCTGGCTTCTTCCACGAACTATACCGTTGACGGTATGACGGCAAGAAGCACGGTAGCCGGTGGCAACAGCGGTGGCGCCTACTCCATATCCATGGAAGCTATCAGGGAATTTAAAGTAGTAACCAACGAGTATGACGTGACCAACGGCCGGAGCGGTGGCGGTAGCATTACTACTGTAACCAAATCGGGTACGAATACCTTATCCGGCAGCGCATTCACTTTTGCCCGTACCGATTGGTTATCGAGCAGCTACAACCTGAACGGCACAAAAAGATCCCAGAAGTTTTCTACCTACCAGTACGGCGCTTCCTTAGGCGGACCAATCATCAAGGACAGGGCGCACTTTTTTATTGCATGGGACCACCAGAAGGACTCAAGGCCTTTGTACATCGCCGACATACAAGCGGCGTCTGATATAGGACGTTATAAAGTAACCCAGGAATCACTGGACGAATATTCACGCATCGCACGCGAAAAGTATGGTGTAACCTCAGAACTTTTCGGAGCTTTTGATAAGCCCAAAAGAACAGACGCGGCCTTCGCCCGTATCGACTGGCAGATAAGCCCGACCAACCTGCTGACCATCCGTAATAACTTTATTTATGATATGGACAAATATGCTGAAGGAGATAACTCGGGCATTAACGGGCTGGAATCGTATATGAGCAGGAAGCTCATCAATAACAGCCTTATGGCATCTCTCCGTTCAGTGCTGAGTCCTAAAATGACCAATGAGCTGAAAGTTCAGCACTTCTATGAAAGCAATACGGCAATGCACAATATTGAAGGTATCGGCGAGCTTCAGAGCATACCGCGTGCCATTGTGGAGAATGTTGAGTCAGTCGATGGCGATACCAAGTATTATAACTCAATCCAGCTGGGCGGGCAAAGGTTCTCACCGGAATGGTTTAAAGGTAATGTAGTACAACTGGTAAACAATCTTTACTATAATACCGGCAAGATCAAATATACGTTCGGCCTTGACTTTATGTACCAAACCATGAATTTCCGCTATGGCAGCGAAATGAACGGAAGGTACTATTTTACCGGTCTCCAGAATTTCGAGAATATGACGCCTTACCGTTATGCGCGCGATGTGTATATTTCCGATAAGGAGAACACCATTGTAAACAATATTGCCGCCGGTATCTACGGTCAGATGGAAACAAAGCTGGCACGCGGATTTGAAATGGTGGCCGGTATCAGGTTCGACAATACCCGCTACCTGAAACGTGCCGAATTCAACCAGGTTGTTTATGATGAGCTCGGTATTAAAACAGATAACAGCATTAATACTTTCCAGGTACAGCCACGTATCCAGTTCAACTGGGATATCAACGAGCAGGGGAAGAACATGCTACGCTTCGGCGCCGGCATTTTCGGATCGAACCTGAACCCTTATTCCATGCTGAACAACATGCTGTTTGACGGCACGAGGATTGCCGGTGTGGATATAACCGACCCTTCGCTTATCCCTACTCCTAATTTCCCTGGCTATCGCCAGGATCCGAACACCGCTCCGGGAAAAGACCTGTTCAATAATCCCAAGATCGAAAAGCTGGTTACCATTAATACAAACAGCGCCGACGTCAAAGTTCCTACCGTATATAAGGCTAACTTCTCTTTCAACCATTTCTTCTCCGGCAAATTGCGGATAGGTATCAGTGGTTATGGCACATGGGCACGTAATAACTATATGTACGTTGACCGCAACATGGTGGACAATCCTTACTTTACCATTACCGCAGAAGATAACCGCGGTGTATATGTACCAGCTTCCAGCATTAAAGCGTCAAACGGCGCGGCCAACTGGGTTAACAGCCGTAAAACAAACAAGGTGGGCCGTGTGCTGGAAATGATCAGCGACGGAAAGGTTAACTCCTATACTTTCGTTGTTGACGGAACTTACCGTTATTTCAGGGATGGCCAGATCAACTTCTCCTATACCTGGAACGATACCAGGGACAATACCTCCTACAACGGTAACGTAGCCAATACCGCCACGCTTTCGCTGATGGTAAAGGATGATCCGCGGTCTTTAGCTACTATGGCATATTCCGATAACCAGTTCCGTCATAAGGTAGTATTCTATGGTACAGCGCCAAGCTTCTGGGGTGTTACTGTCGGCCTGCGCTTCTCCGGTCTTGCCGGTACGCGTTATACGCTTGCAGTAAGCGGTAATATGAACGGTGATTTCGTTTCTTCAAACGACCTTCCGTATGTTTATGATCCGAACAGCCCGAATACACCGGAATACCTGCGTCAGGGTATAAAAGCAATACTGGATAACCCTAATGCCGAGCAGAGCGTTAAAGACTATATTACCAAGAACATAGGGAAGATCGCTGAACGTAATGGCGGTGTAAACGGCTTCTACGGAGTGTTTGATCTTCGCCTTGCAAAGACATTCCGTATTTACAAATCACACGGGCTTGAGGCTTCCGTAGACATCTTTAACCTGGCTAACATGTTCAAGAAGACCTGGGGCGTGGGACACAACCTGGGTAAGCAAAACCTGTACAGCATCAAGAGCTTTGATCCTGAATCTGAACAGTTCCTCTATAACGTGAATACAACAACCGGCGTATCCAACCTGAATGGCAATCCCTTCCAGGTACAGCTGGGGCTCAGGTATGCTTTCTAAACCTTCATAAAGCAGCATATACAATATGCATGGATGACCTCTGGCCTTATGGAAGATGTGTTATCCATGCATTGTTTTTAAAAGCATTTTTCAGATAACAAAAAATATAATCAATGAATAGATTTCAGCTAATTTCCGCAGCAGCCACTCTCACCGTTTTCATGGGAACAGCGCTGCACGCCCAGACAAAGGTCATTGCGCATCGCGGCCATTGGGATGTGGAAGGATCCGTCCCTAATTCCGTATCGGCCCTTAAAAATGCGCATAGCATCAAAGCCTATGGATCCGAATTTGATGTGCATGTGACCAGGGACAACATTGCCGTAATCAACCATGATGATACCATAAACGGTCTTAGCATAGAAGAAAGCACTTATGCCGAGCTAAAAGACATACAGCTGGCCAATGGTGAAAAATTACCCACGCTGGAGCAATACCTCGTTGAAGGAAAGAAGAGTAAAGGAACACAGCTCATACTGGAGCTGAAGCCTCATAAAAGTAAGGAAACGGAAGACAGGGCTGTTGAGGTGATCACTAAGCTGGTGAAAAAGCATAAGGCGGAAAAAATAACCGAATACATTTCCTTCAGCATGAATATCTGTGCAGGACTGATAAAAAAGATGCCGGGCGCGGAAGTTGCTTACCTGAAAGGCGATGTGGCGCCAAAAGAGCTGAAAGAGCTGGGGCTTACAGGGCTGGATTACCATTTCAAGATCATGGAGCAGCACCCCGAATGGATAAAAGAAGCGCATGACCTCGGGTTGAGCGTTAATATCTGGACAGTAAACGATACTGAAGTAATGGCACGCTTTATACAGCAGGGTGCGGATTTCATCACCACAGATAACCCGGTAGCGCTCCAGGGAATCATAAAAAAATAATTACGCGATATGAAAAAGATCAGCATCAGCCTTCTCTGTCTTTCAATAGGTTTCAGTGCGCACGCACAGGATATCGCGAAGGGCAGGGTATTTGAAGATAAAAATAAGAACCTGAAGATCGACAAAGGAGAAAAAGGCCTTCAGGGTATAGCCGTATCCAACGGCCGCGAGATAGTGCTTACTGATAAGGATGGGAATTACCAGCTGCCGGTAGGCAAGGATAATATCCTGTTTGTGATCAAACCGGAGGGTTACCAGTTTTTGATGGATGAAAATAATCATCCCCGGTTCTACTACCTGCATAAGCCTGAAGGTGCTCCTTCCCTATTAAAATATAAAGGTGCTGCCGCTACGGGCATGCTGCCGGCATCGGTAAACTTCGGGCTGGTGCCGTCACAGGAGCAGGATAATTTCACTGCGCTCGTTTTCGGGGATCCGCAGCCATACAATTCTGAAGAGATCGCTTTCTTTGATAAAGCCATCATCGGGGAAACACAGAATATATCCGGCATAGCTTTCGGGCTGAGCCTCGGCGATCTGGTCGGTGATAACCTGGACCTGCATATACCTTATGCAGAAACGGTAAAGAAAGTAGGCATACCCTGGTACCAGGTGATGGGTAATCATGACATGAACTACGAAGCGCAATCTGATTCGCTTTCAGATGAAACATTCGAAAAGAATTTCGGTCCGGCGAATTATTCCTTCAATTACGGGAAGACGCACTTTATTGTGCTGGATGATATCCTTTACCCTGATCCGAGAGACGGCAAAGGTTACTGGGGTGGATTCAGGCCAGATCAGCTGGAGTTCCTGAAGAACGATCTGCAGCAGGTTGCAAAGGATCGCCTGGTAGTAATTTCGTTCCACATTCCCCTGCTGATAACCGACGAGGAAGATGCTTTCCGCAGGGAAGACAGACAGCAGTTCTTCGACCTGCTAAAAGACTATCAGCATGTGCTGGTGTTGTCCGCACATACTCACCTGCAGCGCCAGAATTTTTATACCAAGGAAGACGGGTGGATGGGCGCTAACCCGCTGCATGAATATAATGCCGGCACCACTTCCGGCGACTGGTATTCGGGGGAGCTCAATGACGCAGGCGTACCCGTTTCCACTATGCGTGACGGTACCCCCAAAGGCTACGCTTTTCTTAAAATTGAAGGCAACCGGTATAAGATCGATTATAAGGTAGCCGGGAAACCTAAAGAGCACCAGATCGAAGTTTTCAACCCCAGAGTAGTGCCGCACAACAAAAGAACATCTTCCGGTATTTATGCGAATTTCTTTATGGGCGCTGAAACAGACAAAGTTCAATACCGTATTGACAATGGTGCATGGCAGGCCATGGAGCATGTAACAAACGCTGATCCGGGCTTCCTGGACAAGCTGCATCGCTGGGACTTCACCGACAAGCTGATGCCGGGAAGGCGCCCGTCCAATGCTGTGAACTGCACGCACCTGTGGAGAGCCGACATACCGACAAAGCTGGATGCCGGCAATCATACCATTGAAGTTAAGGCAACCGATATGTTTGGGCAGGAATTTACTGCGCAGAGCAGCTATACTATTGAAACGACAAATACCATAGCAGAATAACCAGACAACCACACAATCAAATAAAAATGAAAAAACTGATTCTTTCTATTAGCGCCTTATGCATCGCTGCAGCTAACATGCAGGCACAGGAGCGGCATGTTGTGCTGATCAGCGTTGACGGCTTCCGTCCGGATTTTTATAAAGACCCTTCCTGGGGAATGGTAAACCTGCGCCAGGCAATGGCGGAAGGCGCATATTCAGATGGCGTACGTGGCGTATTCCCCTCCGTAACCTACCCCTCCCATACGACCATTATTTCAGGGGTAAAACCGCTAAAGCACGGCATTTATTATAACACTCCCCTTGAGCCTTTGGGAGCTACCGGTCGCTGGTACTGGGAATACGATTCTTTAAAAGTACCTACTATCTGGACCGCGGCTAAACAGGCCGGGCTGACAACGGCCTGCGTGATGTGGCCGGTAACAGTACACGCCCCGATTACCTACCGCATTCCGGAATACTGGTTCCTGCCAAAAGAAAAGGGTGGCAGCAACGATAATGCCGGCGGTATGGCCCAGGAGGCAAGTCCCGCAGGACTGTACGAGGAAATACAGGAAAATGTAGGCGGGAAACTGGCCTCATCCTACTTTACCGCTGATGCCAATAACGCGCGTATGACCGCTTACCTGATCATGAAATACAAACCGGCGTTTACCGCGGTGCATATTGCGGATGTGGATCATTTTGAACATGAGCAGGGACGGGACGGGGATAAGGTACGTGTGGCCGTAGCATCTGCCGACCAGGCCATAAAAGTAATACTGGATGCTATAGAAAAGGCCGGGATAAAGGAAAATACAACGGTGATCATTACCGGCGACCATGGCTTTGTAGATATACACAGCCAGCTCGCGCCCAATGTGCTGCTGGCTAAGGCAGGATTGATTGACAACGGAAATAAGGCTAATTGGAAAGCATTCTTTCACAGCAGCGGCGGCTCCACTTTTCTGCACCTTAAAGACAAAAACGACAAACAGACACTGGCTAAAGTAAAGGAAATACTGGCAGGACTGCCCGAATCACAAAAGAAGCTGTTCCGTGTGGTTGAACGTAAAGAGCTGGACGAAGTCGGCTCCGACCCGAATGCCTCCCTGGCCCTGGCGCCTGTACAGGGAGTAACTTTCAGCGGCTCTTCGGAAGGCGATCTGCTGAAACCGGCCAAAGGCGGCACGCATGGTTATTTCCCCGACTTCAAGGAAATACAGACCGGTTTTGTCGTATTTGGCAAAGACATCAGCAAAGGAGTGGTTATACCCCAGATGGGTCTCGAAGACATAGCCCCGCTTATAGCCAGGCTATTGAATATCGAATTGCCTTCAGCCGGCGGAACGCTGTACCCGGGCTTATTAGCCAAATAACTCTTTCTGACCGTAAACTAAAAAGCCGTTGCAGCTGCAACGGCTTTTTTTTGTATAGCAACTGCGTTAAGCAGCTTCCTTTCTTGCTTTTCTTTTGGCCGCATAGGCATTCGCCGCTTCGCGTACCCAGGCGCCCTTTTCCCATGCGGTTTTCCTGGCTTCCAGCCTTTCCTTGTTACAGGGTCCGTTACCTTTCACTACATTCCAGAACTCATCCCAGTTGATCGCTCCGAAATCATAGTGCCCGCGTTCTTCATTCCATTTCAGGTCAGGATCGGGGATGGTCAGCCCCAGTATTTTTGCCTGCTCCACCGTTACATCAATGAATTTCTGGCGCAGCTCATCATTGCTGAAGCGCTTGATCTTCCATTTCATGCTCAGTATAGAATTCGGGCTGCTGTCGTCCGTAGGACCGAACATCATAATAGATGGCCACCACCAGCGGTTCAGGGCATCCTGCGCCATCTTTTTCTGCACTTCCGTTCCGTTACTTAATGTAAGCATTATTTCGAATCCCTGTCTCTGGTGAAAGCTCTCCTCCTTACAGACACGTATCATGGCACGGCTGTAGGGACCGTAGGAAGCACGGCACAAAGGTACCTGGTTCATGATAGCTGCGCCGTCTACCAGCCAGCCTATGGCGCCCATATCCGCCCAGGAGATAGTAGGATAATTGAATATGGAAGAATATTTGGCCGTACCGTCATGCAGCTGATCCAGCATCTGGTCGCGCGAGACCCCCAGGGTTTCGGCCGCGCTGTACAGGTACAGGCCATGACCGGCCTCATCCTGCACTTTGGCCAGCAAAACGGCTTTCCGGCGCAAAGAAGGGGCTCTGGTGATCCAGTTACCTTCCGGCAGCATCCCTACGATCTCGCTATGCGCGTGCTGGGATATCTGGCGGATGAGGGTCTGGCGGTATTTTTCAGGCATCCAGTCCTTCGGTTCGATACGAAGCTCATTATCTATCTTTTCCTGAAACTGTTGCTCTAAAACAGGCATTTCCATAACACTGAATAATTTTATTTTACCATTACAAAGATACGTTTTTTGGACGACAGCGGTGCTCCATCATTGCCTGGGGCCGGGTACAATCCCGTAAACAAGCCTGTCAGAACCGCTCCATTACGCCCATTCCGAATAAGGCGAAGTCATATTTTACCGGGTCTTCAGGATCACAAAGGCGAAGTGAGGCGGTAAGCTCTGTCGCGGCTTTCCAGTCATCCTGCAGGCGGTTTAAAAGTCCGAGCCGCCTGGCTACATTGCCGACGTGAACATCCAGCGGGCAAACAAGCTGTGCAGGCGTTATGCTGTCCCACAGACCAAAATCCACGCCTTTACCATCCTTCCTGACCATCCAGCGGAGGTACATATTCAGCCTTTTACAAGCCGAGTTCCGTACAGGCGTCGCTATATGCTTACGGGTGCGTTCGGGTGCATCCGGCAGTGAAAAAAAGTAATTATGAAGCCCGGAAAGCGCCTGTGCAATATCTGTGGATCCGGGGTTGATAAACTGTGTAAAAGCTGTCTCCAGGGTATCGCTTTGCTCATAGTGGTACTGCAGGAAGTGCAGGAAATAGAAGAGGTCAGTTGCGTTGAAAGTCCTGTGTACAAAGGAGATAAGCGGCTTCAGGTCTGTATCCTTAAATGAGCGGACAAACTGGTACGGGGCATTATCCATCACCTGCAGAAGCCGGTTACAATTGTTAATAATTGTGGTCCGGTTACCCCAGGCCAGCACTGCTGCAAACAGTCCTGATATTTCAATATCCTGCTTCCGGCTGAACCGGTGCGGAATAGATATCGGGTCCTTTTCGATAAAGGAAGGCTGGTTGTACAGGTCAACCTTCTGATCCAGAAATTGCTGAAGCGGATGCATACCAAACCTGTCTACAAAAGGAACTTAATTTATATCCAGAAGAACAGGAACTTTTTCTTCACCCGTATTTTCAGGATCTTCTGATCCTCATCCGGCCTGTCTTTCTTGTCCCTTTTTACATTTTGTATCTTGTCCACCACCTCCATGCCTTTGGTTACCTGGCCATAGACCGTGTAGTTACCGTCAAGATGCGGAGCGCCGCCTTTGGTCTTATACACTTCCCGCTGGGCCGCTGTGAATTTCCTGCCCGCTCGCTTTTCACCCGCGTCCAGCTCCTTATCGGTAAAGGTTTTACCGGTAACTATATAGAACTGGCATCCGGATGAGGACTTATCGGGATTATTATCCCTTGCCGCAGCCAGGGCGCCTGGCTGATGGAAATATTCCTCCACGAATTCTGCAGGGATCCGGTAGCCCACATCTCCCTCACCCAGCATCTGTCCCTTTTTCGCCGTTTTTGAATCGGGGTCCCCACCCTGGATCATAAATTTGGGAATAACACGGTGAAACAGCGTGCCGTCGTAAAAATGCTGCTTCGCCAGCTTTACAAAGTTATCCCGGTGCTTAGGCGTTTTGTCAAAGAGCACCAGCTCTATTTTGCCCGAATCGGTAGTAATGATGGCACGGTATTTTTGGGCAGATGCGGTAGCAGATACCGCTAAAAAAATAATCAGCAGGATATTTTTGCTCACAATGATAATATTACGATTGTTGACGTTAAGGGCAAATATATCAAAAAACGGGACTTGTACAGCTACTGGTATAATTGACCTGCGTTTTCGGTATCTTGATGCCCTGATTTTTTTATTTCTCTCTGTAACTTTTATCCTTTAGCTGCGATTAACTCTTATAATGACTACGGCCGAATACAATCAATGTGTACAGGAATGGGCAGATGCCCTGTTCCGGTTCGCCTGTAAAAGTATCGGTAATGAGGATGATGCAAAGGATGTGGTACAGCAGAGCTTTGTTACGCTATGGGAGAAACGGGATGAAGTAGAAATACTAAAGTCGAAGAGCTTTTTGTTTACAGTGGCGTATCGCCGTTGCATGGATATCCACCGGTCCAGGGATAAAATAAGGGATGACACAATGCTGCAGGAAGCACCTGTTTATCCCCTGCAGGGCTACGACCTGAAAAAGATCCTGGACCGGGCATTAAATACCCTGGACAAACAATCAAGAAACCTGGTTTTACTCAAAGATTATGAGGGATACAATTACGAAGAAATAGCAGTACTTACCGGACTTAACCTGACCCAGGTAAAAGTATACCTGCACAGGGCCAGGAAATCGTTGAAAACTTACCTGGTGAGCCGGGAACGCATCATATAATTTTTAGCTATGCAGATCACTGAGCAGAATATTGAAGAGCTGATATTACATTACATCGACGGAGAACTGGATCCGGCAACGGCTGAAGATGTGCTGGAGTATGCAGGAAAGCATCCGAAATTCGCGGCGATGCTGGAGGATTATCAGCAGACCGTACTTAGCCCGGACGCAAACATGATGTATCCAGACAAAGAAGGGTTGTTGCGTCCGGAAATAACGGCAATACCATTCAGAAGAAGGCCTGCATGGAAATTCAGCATGGCTGCCGCCGCTTCGGTTTTATTGCTGCTGTCCGTACTGGCAATAAAACATATCCGGAACAGGGAAGAGATTCCCACAGCAGGAAAGATTGCCAAAAGTCATACCGGCCCGGCGCAGATAGCGGCTCCGATACTGCCCGTAATACCGGAACCCGTCACTGCGAAGCATAATGCAGGGATCAACAATATGACCAGGTCGCCTCATCGTAACAACAGGCCTGCGGCGAACATACAACAAGGCAGTGCGACACAGATCAGCCAGCCCAAACCGCAGAAACAACCGGAGATCGTACCCTTGCCTTCTCAGAAAGTCATGCGAATACCCCAGGAGATCGAGCTTAATGCAACAATGGCGGCTGTAATATCTCCCCAGGCGGAAACAGCAGTTCCGGCCAGGCAAAACCTACCGGAGTGGCTGCCGGTCAGGGAAGAAAAAATAGATGTCGTCAATGAGCTGGTAGCCCAGTTTAAAGAAGTGAAGGAACGATTCGAAGAAGGAGGACGCACTTTAAAAAATGCCTCTTTTGCCCTGAAAATAGGCGATAAGGAAATCGGTTTCGGAAAGAAAAATCATAACTAATCTAAAATACAAGATCATGAATAAGACAATAATCCTATTGGCTTCAGGCCTGCTTTTTTCCCTGACCACAAGGGCGCAGGACAGTACAGAAAAAGATAAATCCTATATACTGGACCTGGGGAAAATAAAAAAGCAGGAAAATACCGGTACCCCAGGAGACACTTCCACTATCATCGAAAACAGCAAAACTTCCATCTCGCTGGGTACCGGCGGACTCAAAGTAGGGAAAAACATCTCCGGCGAAGGCAGGAGAAAAGTGAGCCTGCACTTCCTGATGCTGGACCTGGGTATTAACGCGCTGAATGACCGTACCGATTACGCTTCGCCCGGGGCAAAATCGTACCTGCAGGTAAGTCCTGACAAACAAAACGGTAATCTTTTCAGCCTGAGACCTGCAAAATCGATCAATGTGAATATCTGGCCGGTATTAGCGAATTTTAACCTGTTTACCTCAAATTTCCAGAAAATATCGCTTTATACCGGAGCCGGTATGCAGCTCTATAATTTCCGCTTCAACAAACGCATTACCTACCTGAATGAAACAAACCCGATGATCATTGAAGATTCGGTTTCGTTCAGCAAGAATAAACTTGCTTTCGCCTATGTCAGTATCCCGCTGATGCTGAATTTCCAGACCAGGATCGCCGGCAAAACATGGCTTACCTACGGATTCGGCCTGATAGGCGGATATGCCTTTGATATCTGGACCAAGCAGATCTCTGATGAGCGTGGCAAGCAGAAAAACCACGACCAGTTTAATTTTAACCGCTTTAACCTGAACCTCAGCGGGGAAATAGGCATAAAAAACATAATAAGATTCTATGGCACTTACCAGGTGACAAACATGTACGAGAACAGCCTTGTTCAGAATCCTTATTGCATCGGGATCCGGTTCTTCGGCATATAGCGCCATAAAACCTTCCGTTAACAGCGGCAATTCAAAACTTCTTGTTACATTTGCATTGAATGGAATATAATACTAGCCGCAACTACCTCATAATGCCGGAATACGGCCGCAACATACAGAGGATGGTTGACTACTTGCGCACGATTGAAGATCCCGCGAAAAGACAGAAGAACGCACAGGCGATTATTGAGCTGATGGGTATCCTGAATCCACACCTTAAAAACGTAGAAGATTTCAGGCACAAGCTCTGGGATCACCTGTTCCTGATCTCTGATTTCGACCTGGATGTAGCTTCCCCTTACCCCATACCTACCCGTGAGTCGCTCTCCCGGAGGCCGGAACCATTGCCCTACCCGGTTAAAGGAAAGCAGCATAAGCACCTGGGCAAAAACCTGACCAATGTATTGCAGAAGGCATTGAAGGAAACAGATGAGGAAAAACGCAGGGGTTTCACGCAGTCCATTGCCTATTATATGAAACTGGCATATAACAACTGGCATAAAGAAGCAGTGCATGACGATATGATCAGGGAAGAGCTGGCAATACTGTCAAACGGCCAGCTGGAATACACCCCCGGTGGCACACGTATGAGGTTTAACAGCAATAATATGAACAACCAGCATAAAAAGCGGAACAATAAAGGCAATGGGGGTGGTAATAATAACCGCAACGGGGGCGGAGGACAGCACAGGAACAACAATAACAACAGGAAAAACAACAATAAAAGGATGAAATAAAAGAGGGCGATACCCTCTTTTTTTATTTCCGGCCTATATTACTTCTTCATCTTTCCGTCTATAATATTATCCCAATTATAACGAAGATGATCCCGATACATGATTTTTCAAAGGATGACGGAAGCAGCATTCCTTTTAAGTTCATCCCCTTGAACCAGCGTGCTGATTATGATACTTCGCATGCGCACCGCCATAATTACTACGAGATATTCCTGTTTGCCAACGGCGGCGGTAACCATGAGATCGATTTCGGCTCCTATTCCATTTCCAGCAACAGCATTCATTTTGTATCGCCGGGGCAGGTACATTGTGTACGGCGAAACCCGGATTCCTTTGGTTCCATCCTGCTGTTTTCACGGGACTTTTATTATTTCGGCTCTAAAGCGGACCTTTCCCTGTTCGAATATCCCTTTCTGAATGGCTCAGCGGCAGGCGCACCTGTACTGGAGCTGGGCAAAAACCAGTTTGACGAATTGCTCGTGCTTTCACAAAAAATGGGCATGGAGGATAATTCTTCAGGAAACAATTCCGCGGTTATCAGGTCGTACCTGCATATTTTCCTGCTCAAATGCAGGCAATTCGTACAACCTGCGCATCCATCACCGGGAGATCATAAAAAGCAGAGCTTTTCGGAATTCCAACGCCTGCTGGAACAACACTTCCGCGAGCAGCACCTGTCTTCTTTCTATGCCGATAGCCTTAACCTTTCTTCGCGGAAACTTAATGAAGCCTGTATGACGCATGCATCCAAAAGTTCGATGCAGCTTATAAAAGAGCGTCTTATGCTGGAAGCCAGGAGACTGTTACTGCACGATGACCTCAGCATTAAAGAGATCGCATACTTCCTCGGCTTTGACGATCCGGCTTACTTCAACCGCTTTTTTAAAAGAAATGAAGGTACACCGGCAGGAGATTATCGCAGGCAGCGCAGAATAATACCGTAAATTGAAAGATTTGTCCATTGACCTGTTGCGCATCCCAGGATATTTTTGCATAAAACGATGTTATGAAAAATATATTCCTGGTTGCCTGCTTCACAATAGCAGGCATCACCGTCCGTGCTCAGTGGGTGGAAATCAGAAATGCAGGCACTGACTACCTGCAATCATTACACTTTATCACCGCAGATACGGGCTATGCCTCAGGCACGTGCAACGGTAACATCTACAGGACCCAGGATGGCGGTGCCACCTGGGATACGGCAGCGACCTACTATACTATGGATGCCTATACCGGCTTCGCTTTCCCATCCAGCCAGACGGGCTATGCCTGCGGCAGCAACCTTACCTTTGAATATCATGATATAGCGCTGAAAACAGCTAACGGGGGTGCTGCCTGGGATACCCTGAAGGTTAACGGCAGCCCTGACCCGGTTAATTACCTGTCTGTAGATTTTGTTGATGAAAATAACGGCGTTTTTATCGGGCGGAATTCCTTTATCACTCATGACAGGGGAGCTACCTTTAACCAGCTGGGAACTCCTGTTGTTGCCGATCCTTCCTATTTTTCATTCAATGATATTAAAATGCTGATGCCGGAACATCTTATTGCCGCCGTTCAAACCTACCTGCCTGAAGATGCCGGCACAGGCAGGAGCCTTTTCCAGATATTAAGTACAATGGATGGCGGAACAACCTGGTCTGAACGATATACAGATACTTCCCTTATCGAACGCCTCTTCTTCCTGGATCATAACAATGGCTGGGCCTTTACCCATAAAAACCTGCTGCATACAACCGATGCGGGGAACAGCTGGACAAAAATCTCCCTGGAATTCCTGCCGGAATCCTATAATGTACAAGGATTACAGTTCACAGATCCGGCGAACGGCTGGCTGGTCATAAATGCCTGGAAGGCAGAAAGCGCTGTATGGGATGGTCATTTATACCATACAGGCGATGGCGGTAATACCTGGTCGCTCAACTTTACAACCGATAACCTGCCCATTACAGCCATATCAATGCTGCCGGGCGGTACAGGATATCTCAGCACCGGCCAGAAAATATTTAAAACAGCCAATGGCGGTGGTACCGGTATCGGCACTCCTTTAATTAAAGGGGAGTACATTAATGTATATCCAAATCCCTCAAAAGGGATCATCCAAATCGAAAACAAAGGAGGACCGGATATTAAAGCCATTCTTGTCACTGATCTCTCAGGCAGAACAACCGGCATATCCGGCTATGACAATAAGCGGATAGACCTTGGTGGCACGGCACCTGGCATATACCTGCTGCATATCTTTACAGAAAAAGACCGTGTGATAAAAAAAATAACCCTGCACTAACTACACGAAAAAAGCGGCAGTAAATACTGCCGCTTTATTTTTCAAACCATTATTCTGTAATGACTAATTTAACAGGTGTTGTATAGAACCTGGTATGCAAGGTATCCGGGTAGACCGCTGTTACCTCGTCTATATAGGCGGTATCTCCCTTCTTTGACTTATCCCGGATAACTTTCACCCAATCGTCGGAAAGTTTGCCCCCGGGACAGGTGGTGGAAAAGTAATCGGTCATGACAACCGGCCGGCCGGTACTATCTTCATAAAGGGCACGCTCCGCGTAGGAGAAAACAAATTCAATCACCGGTCGCTCCACACCCGAGCTATCTCTTGAGATCACCGGTAAAGCGATAAGCGAGTCAAATCTCTTTTTGGAAATTGTTCCGCTACCCGTTACTCCATCTGCCAGATAAGTTGTCCCTTTATGAATAATTTTCTTACGCTCCAGAGGTTTTCTCGTATACTGCGCCCTGGCAATAAAAAACCCCGGAACAGCTAAGGCGATAATAATAAAAATCTTATAGTTTTTCATACACGGAGCTTAATATTTAAACACCTGCGACTATGTGCCGGCGCAAAGCCAAAGCATTAATCGTCGCCGTTCGTCAGTACCGGCAATCTCTCAAATTTACAAAAACCTACAATAAACTCAGGCTTTCCTCCAATGTTTTGATTTTGGCCAGCGCATCAGCCTGCTTCTTCCGCTCATTTTCCAGCACTTCCGGTTTCGCATTCTGTACAAATTTTTCATTGCCCAGCTTTTTATCTACCGATACCAGAAAGCCCTGCAGGTATTTGAGCTCTTCCAGCATCTTATTACGCTGCGCATCCGTATTTACTTCCGCATGGCTTACAATATAAAGCTTCTCTGTCTGCACCACCAGTGCCAGGCTTCCGGCCACAGCCTCCGCGGTCATCTCCAGCCGGTCCGCGTTTACCTGCTTCCGGAGGATATTTCCAGCGACATTGTAAAAAGAGTCGTTGGCCGAATCGGCAAATAAAGAGATAACATCCTTTGGCTTCAGCTGGTTCTTGTTCCTCGTATCTCGGACGGCCGTGATCAGTTGCTGCAACAGCAGACCCTGTTGCAGAACTGCTTCATTCTGCTGTACCGGGGCCATTAGCTGTTTTACAATAAGGTCTTCGCCTTCTTTACGTTCTTTCAGGAGGTGGAATATTTCCTCCGTCAGGAAAGGCATAAAAGGATGCAGCAATTGTATCAGGTCTTCGAACAGATTGACCGTTTGCTCATAAGCGGCCTTATCCATCGGCTCATTCATGCCGGGCTTCACCCACTCCAGGTACCAGCTGCAGAAATCGTCCCATATAAGCGAGTAAATGGTTTTAAGCGCTTCGCTTAATTTGAAATCTTTGAACAGGGCCTCAAGCTGGTGTCTTACTTCATTGATCCGCTCACGCATCCAGCCCGTGGCAAAGTGCGCTGCCGGTGCCATCGTTGTACCTGGTTCAGCAATACGCCCTTCCCACATCTTTACCAGCTTCAGGGCATTCCAGATTTTATTGGAAAAGTTACGTCCCTGCTCGAGGAATGCTTCATCGTATAAGATATCGTTGCCGGCAGGGGATGAGATCATTACGCTGAAGCGTACGATGTCCGCCCCATGATCTTCTATCAGCTGCAGCAGATCCGGTGAATTTCCGAGCTGCTTGCTCATCTTGCGCCCTTGCTTATCCCTGATGATTCCCGTAAAATAGACCTGCTCGAATGGCTTCTTACCTTTAAACTGGAAACCGGCCATGACCATACGGGCCACCCAGAAGAAAATGATATCAGGCCCCGTTACCAGCGTATTGGTCGGATAGTAGTAATCCAGCTCCTTATTGCCGGCATCTTCGTTCCAGCCGAATACCTGGAGCGGCCATAGCCAGCTGCTGAACCAGGTATCCAGCACATCGTCCTCCTGGCGCAGATCGGCAGCCGTACCCGCAGGATTTTTTTCCTGGTATTGCTTAACGGCATCGTCAGCGGTCTGTGCTACATAAATATTCCCGCTGTTATCATACCATGCGGGGATACGCTGTCCCCACCAGAGCTGGCGGCTGATGCACCAGTCTTTGATATTACTCATCCAGTGGCGGTAAAGATTCCTGAATTTCGCGGGATAAAAGCTGATCTCATCGTCCATTACCGCAGCCAGCGCCGGTGCGGCCATCTGCTCCATATCGCACCACCATTGCATCGACAATCTTGGCTCGATCACGGCACCTGTCCTTTCCGATATCCCTACCTGGTTGGTATAGTCTTCCTGCTTTACAAAATTGCCGGAAGCCTTCAGATCCTCCACTATTTTCTTCCTGACAGCAAAACGGTCTTCTCCGATGTAGAGCCCGGCCGCTTCGCTGAGCGTTCCGTCGGGGTTGAGGGTATCTATTACCTCCAGCTTATGCTTCAGGCCCAGGTTATAGTCGTTGATGTCATGGGCAGGCGTTACCTTAAGAGCGCCGGTTCCGAATTCCCGGTCTATATATTCATCAAATATGATCGGTATTCTCCTGTTGATCAGGGGTACAAAGCAATATTTACCTTTTAAATGTGCATAGCGTTCATCTTCCGGGTGCACACATACCGCCGTATCACCCAGTATCGTTTCAGGACGCACGGTAGCAATGGTTATGTATTCTTCCTTATCGTTGTCGATACGATATTGCACATAGGTCAGCTTGCTGCCGGTTTCCTTGTGCAATACTTCTTCATCGCTGAGCGCCGTAAGGGCCTGGGGGTCCCAGTTGATCATCTTAACGCCACGGTAGATATACCCTTTATTATACAGCTCAACAAAAACACGGATAACCGCTTTATAATAAGCGTCATCCATAGTAAAATGCGTCCGGTCCCAATCAAGCGAGCAGCCCAGCTTTTTCAGCTGCTGCAGGATAATGCCGCCATATTTCTCCTTCCATTCCCAGGCATATTCCAGAAATTCTTCCCTAGAAAGGCTGTTCTTATCAATACCCCTTTCTTTCAGCATACCCACCACCTTGGCCTCTGTAGCGATGGAAGCATGGTCCGTACCGGGCACCCAGCAGGTATTAAAGCCCTGCATCCTGGCTCTCCGTAATAAAATATCCTGTACCGTGTTGTTCAGCGCATGTCCCATATGCAGCACACCCGTTACATTGGGCGGGGGCATCACTATGGTATACGGCGGCCTGCCGTCAGGCTCGCTGTGAAAATAACCTTTGTGGTTCCAGTGTTCATACCATTTCTGCTCAATGGCCTTTGGCTCGTAATTTTTACTCAGTTCCATTTTTCTATGTATACTCCTGTAAGAAGCTTATGTTAAGTTTATCTCTGCAAACGGGTAGCAAAAGTACGATTTTGCAGCATGTATTACAGCCCTGAAGCCCTGCCGGGCATAACTTATTAAGATTGCGCTCATTTACCGAACAATTACCGCTATTGGTCGAAAGCACATTTTTATTATCTTGTCCGCACAATATTTTTGTGTGATAATTAAAATTTGTGATGGAACAGAAAGATTTTGAAAGCAGATCCCCTTTAAACTCAGGTAATTTTTCAAAAAATAATAATATAGCCGGAGGGTTGATTCTTGTGCTGATAGGTATCGTTATCCTTATTAAAAACCTGCCGGGGATGGCTGTTTATTTTCCCGAATGGTTGCTGACCTGGCCGGTCTTACTGATAGTAATAGGTATTTTTGTTGGTGTAAAACATAACTTCAGGGGAGCCGGATGGCTGGTATTGATGTTGATAGGCAGCTATTTTTTACTGCTGCACAATAACCTTATATCTTTTGACCTCAGACCTTATGCGTTGCCTATTGCACTGATCCTGATAGGTATCAGCGTTATGACCAAGCGAAACCGCCGCTGCAGGGTACGGGCCAGGCATCGCTGGCACGAGCGCTGGCAGGAACAACATGCGGCAGGAAGAGGCCCGGCCTTTAAAAACACACCGGAATTCATAACTCCCGACCCGGCTATGGAGGGCAATCCGGAAGATTATGTAAACGTAAACAGTGTATTTGGCAGTGTCAATAAAATGATCCTTTCCAAAAACTTCAAGGGAGGAAAAATAAATTGTCTCTTCGGGGGCTCTGAAGTGAACCTGGCACAGGCGGATTTTGAAGGCAAGGTGGTGCTGAATGTTTCTATATCATTTGGCGGGGCCGAAATAACGATTCCGTCCAACTGGAATGTGCAGAACGAGGTCTCTGTAATCCTTGGCGGTCTTGATGACAAGCGCCGGATCGTACCGGGCGGAGAGGCTGTAAAAACACTGGTGCTTCAGGGCAGCGTGCTTTGCGGCGGAATCGAAATAAGAAGCTGATAAACCCCCTTATGCCGGAAAATAATAACTTTTTCAAGCCGATCAACGTAAAGCTCAGCGCTGCAGCAATATTGCTGACAATCAGCGCTGCGCAGTTTTACTGGCTATGGCAGGTCAAAGATTTTTCTATTGATATTTCGGCGCTGGATGCATTTGGCAGCTATGCCCTGCTCTATGCTATTTTCATGTTTATCGACTACAGCATGACCTATTATCTTCCTCCTGCATCCAGGTATTTTATCATAGGTATACAAAGTCTGCTGTTGTCGATCGGCTGGGTATTCATCTGCGGCTGGTCGTTCTTATATTATTTTTTTGACGACCAGGTATACCTGGCTTTCTGGCACGACAGCCTTTATATCAGGGTGTTGCTGGGTTGGATACTGCTGTGCGATTTCAGTATTATCAATCACCTGGTAAGCCGGATTGAGAAGGACCATGAAAGCATTGAAGATTCCAGGGCAATGGAGCGGTTGCGGAAGGAGGCAGAACTGTACAAGCTGCGCCAGCAGCTGCACCCGCATTTCCTCTTCAACAGCCTGAATTCCATCAACGCGCTGATAGGAAAGGAACCGAAGCAGGCAAGGAATATGGTGCAGCAGCTATCCGACTTCCTGAGACATACACTGAAAAAGGAGGATAATGATCTTATATCTTTCCAGGATGAGCTGGAAGACCTGAGGCTTTACCTAAGCATTGAACAGGTACGTTTCGGGCACCGGCTGATCATAAAGGAGGAGATCAGCGAGATATGCAGCGATGTGCGGATCCCGCCCTTTCTACTGCAGCCTTTGGTGGAAAATGCCATTAAATACGGGCTTTACGGTATGACCGGGAGCGTGACCATTTATTTAAAAGCAAATATTGAACAGCAGCAGCTGGTATTTACCATTACCAATCCTTTTGATCCCAATGCGGTAACGCCGAAAGGAACGGGATTCGGCCTGGAAGGGGTAAGGCGGCGGCTTTACCTGCTGTTTGCGAGGAATGACCTGTTATCAGCCGCTCCCACAGGCACGCTGTTACAGCTGAATGACGGCTCTGAAGGCAGCATATTTAAGGCCGAGATAAAAATACCGATTACAGTTTCAGCTAAATAATTGCTTATGCGTATTATAATTATAGACGACGAACCGCTGGCCCGTTCATTATTAACGGAAATGCTGGCAGATGAGCAGGGAATAGAAGTGCTCGCCGAATGCAATGACGGCTTTGAGGGTATGAAAGCGATCCAGGAACATCAGCCGGACCTTATATTCCTGGATATACAAATGCCCAAGATCACGGGATTCGAGCTGCTGGAGCTGCTGGACGAGCCGCCACAGGTCATATTTACCACTGCTTACGATGAGTATGCGCTAAAAGCCTTCGAGGTAAACGCGCTTGATTACCTGATGAAGCCGATCAGTCCCGAGCGGCTGAAAAAGGCGCTGGAAAAAGTACAGGTAAAGCTAAAAGCCCCGGCCAAAAACCCGCTTTTCGAAGGAAAAGTACCCCAGTTGCCGGAGCAGGCGCAGAGGATCGTGGTGAAAGATGCAGGAAATATCAAGATAATTCCGCTGGTGGATGTTCTCTACCTGGAAGCGGCTGATGATTATGTAAAAATTAATATAGCGGAAAAATATTTTCTGAAGCACCAGACCATGGGAAATTTTGAGCAGCAGCTACCCTCTCACCAGTTCGTACGTATCCACCGTTCCTATATCGTAAATATTCAACATATTCATAAAGTAGAATTATATGAAAAAGAGCAATATTGTGTGATATTGCGCAACAATGCAAAATTACCTGTAAGCCGGAGCGGTTATACCAAGCTGAAGGGCGTTTTGGGTATCTGATCCGGATATTGAATGCCGGATACATTAAACAAATGTGTAACCTAAAAATCCGGTTACACCTTTGTTTTTTTAAAAAATACCGTAATCTTGCAACGCTTTGACCTTCCGGGGTCGTCTTTTATAGTATTAAAATAATAATTTAATTAATCGGATTGCCGGCAAGCCGGCCTGATAGTATCCTGAATTTATAATGGCAAAGAACCTGTTGATAGTGGAGTCGCCGGCCAAGGCGAAAACAATTGAAAAAATACTGGGCAAGGATTTTGAGGTAAAATCCAGTTTTGGTCACATCCGCGACCTGGAAAAAGAAGGGATGGGTATTGATATAGAAAACGGCTTTACTCCTAATTATATAATATCGGACGATAAAAAGAAAGTAGTTGCAGAGCTGCGCGCAAAAGCGCAGAAAGCTGACGAAGTATGGCTGGCAACGGATGAGGACCGCGAAGGAGAGGCCATCAGCTGGCACCTTTGCGAAGTGCTTGGATTACCGCCGGCAACTACCAAGCGGATCGTTTTCCACGAAATTACCAAGCCTGCCATCCAGAAAGCAGTACAGTCGCCCAGGCTGGTCAATATGAACCTTGTGAATGCGCAGCAGGCAAGACGGGTGCTGGACAGGCTGGTAGGCTTCGAAATATCGCCCGTTCTGTGGCGCAAGCTCAGCGGCGCGCGCAGTCTTTCTGCGGGCCGCGTTCAGTCAGTAGCAGTTAAGCTGATCGTTGAGCGGGAAAGAGAGATCAATGGTTTTAAAGCCGTAAGCGACTACAGGACCGAAGGTATATTTGAGGCAAAGGATATAAACGGCCGAAAGGTGAGCTTTAAAGCCGAAGGTACCCGCTTTAGTGATAACAGGTCGGCACGTGCATTTCTTGAAAAATGCATTAATGCTTCTTTCAGGGTAGAAGATGTACAGGTAAAGCCGGGCAAGCGATCGCCCGCAGCGCCTTTTACCACTTCCACCCTCCAGCAGGAAGCCAGCCGCAAGCTTGGCTATTCGGTTTCCCGCACTATGCGTATCGCACAGCAGCTGTATGAGAACGGGCATATCACCTATATGCGTACGGACTCCGTGAACCTGTCGGAAACAGCCCTGGAGAATGCAGAAAATGTTATCCGTAAAAATTATGGCGATGCATATCATCAGCGCCGCCGATACCAGAATAAGAACCAGTCCGCCCAGGAAGCGCACGAAGCCATCCGCCCTACGGAAATGTCCATAAGCAATATAGGCGATGCTGACGGGCAAAGATTGTACGAGCTGATCTGGAAACGTACCGTAGCTTCACAGATGGCAGATGCACGACTGGAAAAGACAACGGCAAAGATCGGCATTTCTACCGTGCAGGATAAGCTGACGGCAACAGGTGAGGTATTAAAATTCGATGGCTTCCTAAAGGTATATATTGAGAGTAAAGATGATGACGAGGAAGAAGAAAACGAGGGTATGCTGCCACCGCTGACGGTCAACCAGGAGCTGCCGCTGATATCGCTGAAGACCACGGAACGTTTTACCAGGCCTGCGCCAAGGTATACGGAAGCTTCATTGGTTAAAAAACTGGAAGAGCTGGGCATCGGGCGGCCGTCTACCTATGCGCCGACCATCAGCACGGTACAGCAGCGCGGTTACGTGGAGCGGAAAGATAAAGAAGGTGTACAACGCAACTTCCAGATCCTGCAGCTGAAGGATGGCGCTATTACCGAGCGGACCGCCCAGGAAACTACCGGGGCGGAGAAAGGAAAACTGTTCCCGACTGATCTCGGCATGGTCGTAACGGATTTCCTGAGCGAGCACTTTAAGAATGTGATGGACTATAGCTTCACGGCAAATATCGAAAATGAATTTGACGAAATAGCCTCAGGAAAAAAAATATGGAACAAGATGATCGGCAGCTTTTACGGTCCTTTTCACAAGACGGTAGAAGACACTATGGAAAACGCCGAAAGGGCGAAGGGCGAGCATGAGCTGGGCACTGATCCGGAAAGCGGGAAACCTGTTGTAGCAAGACTTGGCCGTTTTGGCCCCATGGTGCAGATCGGCAGCGTAGATGACGAGGAAAAGCCGCGTTTTGCTACATTAAAGCCGGGGCAAAGTATTGAGACTATTACCTTACAGGAAGCGCTGGATCTTTTTAAACTTCCGTTTACACTCGGCGACTACGAGGGCAGCGAGGTAAGCGTAGGCGCAGGCAGGTTCGGTCCTTATGTAAAGCACGGTGATACCTTTATTTCCATACCACGCGGAGAAGACCCCCTGACAGTGGATATGGAAAGGGCTATCGAACTGATAAAAGAAAAGCAGGAAGCAGACGCGCCGGTCGGTTATTATGAAGGGAAACCTGTGTCCAAAGGAAAAGGGCGCTTCGGCCCCTTCATCAAATGGGAAGACCTGTTTGTAAATGTGCCGCGGGCGTATGATTTTGACAATCTTACCCAGAAAGATATCGATGAGCTCATCAGCAAGAAGGTAGAGAAAGAGGCGAACCGCTATATACACCAGTGGCCTGAGGAAAAGATATCCGTTGAAAACGGTCGTTGGGGTCCTTTTATCCGCTTTGGCAAACTGATGCTGAAGCTGGAAAAAACCGAAAACGGGGAAAAGCCAACTGCGGAGACAGCAGCCCTTCTTTCCCTGGAAGATGTTAAAAAAATGATCACCAACCAGATACCGGACGCCTTTGAGAAAAAAACAAAAGCGTTGAAAAAAGCGGCGCCCAAAAAGAGCAGCGCCGTCAAAAAAGCGGCCGCCAAACGGGCTACCCCGAAAAAGGCCGCAGCCAGGAAAAAATAATTTTAGAACAGAAACATACCCTGCCGATTTAACATGCGGCAGGGTATTATTATAAGGTTAATTTACGACCTTTGCACATTGAAAATTACTTGCTGATGGCATCTCCTACCGTTCCTAAATTCCCCAGCATCAAAAACTCACTGCACAGCGAGCTGAAAGCGCGCGTGCAGCAATATTTTGATGAAAATAAAATAAAGCAGACCGGCAATTTTGCATTATGGCACAAAGCCATCGTCCTGGTTACGGCGTTAATAGCCATCTACCTGCACCTGCTTATTTTTCAGCCTGCATGGTATTGGGGCCTGCTGGAATGCGCATTGATGGGATGCATTATCGCCTCTATCGGCTTTAACGTGATGCACGACGGCGGCCATGGCAGCTTCAGCCAGAATAAGGTAATGAACAAGATCGCTTCCTGGTCGAGCAGTATGCTGGGCGCCAGCCAGTTCATGTGGAATATGAAGCACAACATCATTCATCATACCTATACTAATGTTGATGGTGTTGATGATGACATTGAAATCGGCGCGCTGATGCGTATGGCCCCCTCACAAAAACATTATAAGCTGCATCGTTTCCAGCATATATATTTTATAGGACTGTACATGATGATGTACATCTTCTGGGTATTTTTCAGCGATTATAACAAGTACTTCTCCAAGAAGATCGGTGATATGCCCTTGAAAAAAATGAAATTCGCAGATCATCTTCGCTTCTGGTCCGTAAAAATATGGCATGCTGCCGTTTTCATCCTGATCCCGATCCTCGTCGTGGGCTGGCTCGACTGGCTTATCGGCTTTCTTACATTAAGTCTCGTAGGCGGTTTTATATTGAGCATTGTATTCCAGCTGGCACATACGGTAGAAGATGCCCACTTCCCTATGCCGGATGTGGACAGCAATAAACTTCCTGATGAATTTGCCGCTCACCAGATTAAAACAACCGCGAATTTCGCGACCAAGGACAGGATCATAAACTGGTTTGTCGGCGGTCTTAATTTCCAGATCGAACATCACCTCTTTCCCAAGATATCCCATATCCATTATCCTGCTATCAGCAAGATCGTAAAAAGCGTCTGCCAGGAGTACCAGCTGCAGTATGTGGAGTATCCGACAATGGGGAAGGCGGTATTGGCGCATGTCCGGTTCCTCCGCCAGATGGGGAGGAAATAGTGATATAACAGGTTTTTGAAACCGCTTCTGCAGAAGCGGTTTTTTTCTGCCGGTAACAGAGCCGGGCAGCAGTCGTTACAGCAATTACAAATAAAATATCAGGGGCAGCGAATATAGATTTTGCTTACTTTGATCTTTATATTATACCCATATTTGCTTATGAACAAAACGGCCCTGATTGCGTTTGCACCGGTTTTCCTGTCCCTGACAGCTATAGCCCAGGCTCCTGATGACGTCCCCGCGGCGACCACTGACAGCGACAGCGCTTATATCTATGCCAGCAAAGGCTATGAGCTGGCCATTGAAGAAAAAAGAAAGGCATCTGTTGAGGCTTATACCAAAGCCATCAGCTTCGACCCGGAAGAACCGAATTACTATTATAACCGGGGGCTTTCCTATAATTATCTCAGCGAATTTGAAAAGGCTGTTAACGATTTCAACAGTGCGATAAAACTGGATAACGAATACGCGGACGCATATGCCGAAAGGGCAAACGCCTATGGAAAACTGGGTAAGTACCGCGATGCGCTGGCAGATTATGAAAGGGCCATAATCATTGACAGTACCCAGGATATAGTTTACAACAACTACCTGAGCACAATGGTCGATTCCGGAGATTATGAACAGGTAAAGCAGGTAGGATTACGTTATATGCGCCGCTACCGCGATCAGCCGGTAAGGCCCGGCCGCTTCCGGGATGATATCCTGTTTTATATAGGGCTGGCTTATCATATGCAGAAAAAATATCCTGAAGCGATAAAATGGTACGACCGCACCATTATGCTGCAACCCGCACATGCGGGCTATTACAACAACAGGGCGGAGGTTTACAGTAATATGAAGCAGTATGCAAACGCTATTATGGACTATAACAAGGCCATAGAGCTGGAGCCCGACAGCGCCATGAACTATTACAACAGGGGGACCAACTACCTGGAAATGGGTGCCAACGATAAGGCTTTGGCTGATTTCAGGAAGGCACAGTCGATGGGGTTGTATACAAAGGAGCTTTACCTGAATATGGGTAATGTAAAAGATAAGCTGGGCAACAAAAAGGAAGCGTTAAAAGATTATGATGAGGCGCTGAAAATAGATAAGGATTTCGCCTCAGCCTATAATAACAAGGCCAATATCTATAAGGAACAGGGCAGATACAAAAATGCCAGCGACAGCTGGGATAAAGCAATACAATTAAGCCCCGGCGAGTTTTCCATCTATTATAATAAAGGAAATTATTACCTGAAGAACGGAAGCTATGCCCTGGCCGTGCAATATTTAGACTCTGCCCTGCAACTGAACAAAAACAGTCCTGAAGTTTACAACCAGCTGGGCATAGCTTACGAGCAACTGGATAAATACCCCGACGCCTTAGACATCCTGACCCAGGGAATCCTTACCAATCCAAATGAAGCGATGCTGTACATTAACCGGGGGAACGCCTATAAAACCCTGGGGCAGTATGACCAGGCACTCAACGACTACCATGCGGCTATAAAGCTCGATCCGGAAATGGCAGGGGCCAGCTATGCGCGCGGAAAATTCTTCATGACAAACAGCGAATATGACAAGGCCCTGCCGGATTTCAGAAAGGCGGAAAGTCTTGGTATGGATACCAAAGAATTTTACCTGGACTATGGCAGCCTGTACTCAAGAACAGGTGATCCGGACAAAGCGCTTGTCATTTATAATAAAGCCATTGCCCTGGATAATAAATTTGCCGACGCTTATAATAACCGGGCAGGTATTTATGCAGATAAAGGAAAAACAAAAGAGGCGCTGGCCGATTACAGCAAGTCTCTGAGCATTGATCCAGAAGATCCGCATACCTATTACAACCGGGGCAATCTTTATCTTCAGCAAAAAGAATACGATAAGGCAGTATCAGATTATTCAACAGCTATCGGTCATGATAATCATTTGCTGCAGGCATGGCTGAACCTGGGCGCAACATATGGTATAACCGGGGAGAAAAGTAAAGAGATGGAAATCTATAACCAGGTACTGGCTATAGACCCCGAATTTGCAAACGGCTATTATAACCGTGCCTCTGCCTGGGCCGACAGAAAAGATTATCAGAAGGCTGAAGAAGACTTTGAACGTGCATTTGCCCTCTTCGATAAAGATATCAGGCTGCAGCGCGCAAAGGTAGCCAGTACCAATAATGACCTCACACCGGAAGGTATCAGCCTCGATAAAGCGCTCGCATTTCAGAAAATAGGAAAGTGGGAAAAAGCGATCTCCTATTTCCGGCAATATATGACCTATAAAAGCGATGATGCATATGCCATGACGAATTATGGTTATTGCCTGTTCGAGGCCGACAGCATCCTGGCAGCGAAAAAATATTTCGGCGCCAGCCAAAAGATCGATGGTAAGAATATCGACAACATAATAGGACTTATCGCGGTAAGCTACCTGCTGAATGAACCGCAGCAGGCAGCAACCTACAAAAAGCTGATGAAGCAGGTACGCCCCGACCTTCCGTCAACTATCAAAGCGCTGGAAATATTGGAAAGCGAGACCTATTTCTATACTGATAAATTCAAAGGTGTCCTGGCCGAAGCTTTCAGGGAATAATAACCGTTTTTATGACTATTATTCCCTTACATATACCTCGTAAGTATAGGTAAATGTGCCGGATCCGTTGGCTTTTACGGAGGTAGTGAACTTAAGCGCCTCCAGTGGGTTTATATTACCGCTGCTTACTTTTGATTTACGATCCATCGCAATAGTAGCGGCAGTACACTTACCTAAAAGGCTTTTATTCAATGCCAGCTCAATATCCTTATTCTTGGTATTGATGATCTTCACCTCGCTCTGAACAGTAACAAGGTTGTAATTATACCCGTATTTTGACCGGGCATTTACTTTGGTATCGATTATTTTCTCTTTCTCTTCTATCCTTATATCCGGCGCCTGCATCAGCTTCACACAGCTTTTAAGACCTTTCCCCGTATACTTCACTTCATCCTGTGCCAGTGCCTTACCTTCTTTGTCCGTGATCAGCACAGGACCTGTCGTAAAAGGCGTTTTACCGTCATTGCTTATTTCGATCACATGGTAAACACCTGCGCTGTATTTGGTATCAAATGAAAAATTATCTTCCGACCGGTAATAGTTCTCATCCGTGGCTGGTGTAAGATTACACTCATAAAGATGCCGTATTTTGACCGGGGAGGCAAAGAGGGGATAATGCGCCCTTGATCCTTTTTCAAGCGTCATATCCTTAACCGTATAGAAATAGAGCTCCTCAGAATTGACCGGGTCTATATTACTACCGGTGGGTTCTCCTGAAGCTACTATTTCTTCTGCCACATCATAATTAGCCATTCCTCTTGACTGGATAGCATTGGAGAAGGCATCCGGGTAGATATTCCTGATCTTATTGAGAAATGCAGTGAGTGTAGCAGGCCTAGCCGCATATTGGAAATTAGGAACACCAACTACGAAATTCACGTCCGTGCCGGCTATATCTTCTACATTGTTCACCACTTCGGCCTGCAGCCGTAGTGTGGCTTCCGTTTCTGATTGCAGCTCCAACCTGTAAACAGGCGTCCATGAAATTCCGTCCTGCAGGTACATCATATTAAGTCCTTGCTGTCCTCCCTGTGTAAAATGAACTTTAATCACCGGTTTCTTCAGCTTTATCTTTGAGATTGCCGTACGTTCCGGCCTGGTTTCAAACTCTATGCTTTTTACAGATGCGGGATCTATGCTTATCCATTTACTGTTCATTTTAAGCAGCAGTACCGTGCTGTAGGACCCGGGGAAGATACGGCCGGCAGTATTTTCCAGGTTATATTTATCCGCCAGCTCTGCTTCCTTAAGCTGCAGGTAGCTGCTTATCTCCTCCGGAAGATCAAAGTCTTCTACTATACCTGAATATATTTTCCCGTCATGGGTTACGAGTGTGACCTGCTTGCCTTTATTGGCATAGAGCAGCTCAAGAAAAGAATTGGCTTTTCTTTCAACGGGCTCTTCAACTTCTTCCTGCCTGCTTATTACACGGCTGATATCCGATTGAAGACCGCTGAACCAGAAAGTTCCGAAAAGTGCAGGGGGTAATTTGTCCAGGGTATATTCATTGTTAATGGTGGCTGCTTTCCCTTCTTTTATGACAAAGGATTTCCCGTCTTTAAAAATTGATATGGATTTGGTTTTCATTTCGGGCTGGGCCATCAGCCTGTAAGAGGTAACGGATGCTGTTGCCAGAAAAACGATTGCTATTTTTTTCATGAAAGATTATTTTGAGAGAAGGATGCTGTTTTTGCGATAATTGCACAAGAACGGATAAATAATAAAGCAGATTGTATACAGGCAAATGTATTTTTCAGATAACGGACAAGCGTATACTATCAAGTATTTTCCAGCCGTCTTCAGTTCTCTGGTATATGAAAAGTGAATCCCAGCCGCTGCTCCCCGCATTTTGACCGCGGACGACAAGTGCATAGCAGCCATCGCCGGTGAATAAGGGTATACCGGAATAATTGATAAGCCGTTCTTCAACAACTGAGCTGTTCCACTCCCTGATATAAGCTCCTGCTTCTTTCCTTTCCCGTTTATTGAGCAAGAGAGCATTTAATCTTTGTCTCTTTATCGTATCATTATAACCGCTGACCACAATGAATTTACTGATCCTGGCTTGTTCCCAATGAAACCGGCGCTGCCAATCAGCGTCCAGCTGATTGCATTTAATACGAAGCTCCTGCAATACCGCTTCCGGTACCTTTGTAAATATCTTATCGGGCTGTTGCGGATCAGCGGTGATCAATGAGCATAATGCTTCGTCATAAATATAAGGTTTGCTGAGCAAGAATATTCCCCAGTCTGACCGGACATCAAAGCTTTCCATAACGGACATATGGATCGTCTCGTTCAAAAAGCTGTAAATGCTGTCAATATCCCGGGCGCTTAGCCGCCTGCCTGCAAATAAAAGGACTAGTAAACAGATCCATTTTCTGATCATATACTGATTGCCGTCGCATGATTAGTCATTTTAAAGTTACGGACATTCATCCCTTCGTAATAGGTCCCTGGCAATACGTTGCACGTTTATCTTTATCCGTCCGCTCCCGGGCAGGATATGGAATAAAGATGATAACCAATCGCCATAACAGAGAAGCGGCCACTGATAGTATTTCAGTAGCCGCCGCTTATGTAAAAACGAAAACTTATTGTAGTCCCCGGTTCTTCAGCATAGGCGTGATCAGCGGGTCATGCCCGCGAAAATCACGGAACATTTTTCCATACTCTATAGTATTGCCTCTTGAAAGGACCATATCGCGGAAGCGTTGTCCATTAGCACGGGTAAGTCCGCCGTTCTCCTCGAACCATGCGTAAGCGTCATGGTCCAGCATTTCTGTCCACAGGTAAGCATAATAACCCGCGCCATAGCCACCGCCCCATATATGCAGGAAATAGGAAGAACGGTATCTTGGCGGCACTTCATTCAGGTCGAGGCGGGTCCTGCGCAGCGCATCTTTTTCAAAAACATCAGCATCCTGCAGCGGCATATCAGCTTTCAGCATATGCCATTGCATATCAAGATCGGCAGCGGCCAATATTTCTGTCAACGCATACCCCTGGTTAAAGGTCGCCGCCTTTTTGATCTTGTCGATCAGCGCCTGTGGTATAGGCTGGCGGGTTTTATGATGAATTGCATAGTGGGTAAGAACAGAAGGATAAAGCGCCCAATGCTCATTGAACTGGGAAGGGAATTCAACGTAATCACGTGCAACGCTGGTACCCGACAGACCGGGATATTGCTGATCGGCAAAGAACCCATGCAGCGCGTGGCCAAATTCATGGAACATGGTCGTTACATCGTCAAAGCTGATCAATGCCGGCTGCCCTTCGGCAGGCTTCGTAAAATTGCACACATTGTAAATGACCGGTTTGGTACCCAGCAGCCTGGTTTGCCTTACCAGGTTGTCCATCCAGGCTCCGCCGTTCTTATTGTCCCTTTTAAAATAATCGCAATAAAATAAGCCGATAGCCGAACCATCTTCGTTAAAGAGCTCAAATACCTGCACATCCTTATGATAAACAGGAATATCTTTACGCTCTTTAAAAGTAATGCCATAGAGCTGTGTAGCGGCATAAAACACACCATTTCTCAAAACGCTGTCCAGCTCGAAATAAGGTTTTATTTCACTTTCGTCCAGGTCATATTTCGCCTTGCGTACCTGGTCGGCATAATAATCCCAGTCGTACGGCTGGACTTTAAAAGTATCGTTTTGCCGCGTGATCAGCGCCTGTATATCCCCGGCCTCGCTACGGGCTTTAGTAGTGGCGGCGGGTATCAGCTGGTTGAAGAAAGCTTCAACAGCGTCCGGAGTTTTTGCCATCTGGTCCTGAAGCTTCCAGCTCGCGTAATCGGGAAAGCCCAGCAACTTCGCCTTTTCAGCTCTTATTTTAGCAATACGTGTCAGCAGACCACGAGTATCATTGGCATCTCCGCGCTCTGCCCGGTTCCAGGATGCTTCAAACAATTTTCTCCTGGTTTCCCTGTTGCCCAGGCTTTGCAATGCCGGCTGCTGTGTAGTGTTCTGCAATGGCAGCAACCATTTACCATTCTGCCCCGCGTCTCTGGCATCTTTTGCGGCAGCATCAATTTCACCCTGAGACATGCCCGTCAGCGCCGACTGATCATCCAGCACCAATGCTCCTTTCTTGGCAGCCGCCAATAACTGGTTGGAGAATTTGGTGCTCAGCGATGCTTCTTCTTCATTGTACTTCTTCAGTTGCCGCTTATCAGTTTCAGAAAGGCGCGCACCAGCCAGGCCAAATTGCTGGTAGTAATACTCAATCAGCCTGAGCGATTCTGCATCCAGCTTCAGTTCATTCCGCTTCCCATAAACTGCTTCCACTCTTTTAAACAATTTCGGGTTGAGATAGATCGCGTCCTGATGAGCCGCAAGCCTGGGAGCGATCTCTTCCTGTATCTTCTGCAGGTTGTCGTTGGTATTCGCGCTGGTCAGTAAGTTGAATACCATATTGACACGACTGAGCAGTTGTCCGCTTTTTTCCATTTCGACCAGCGTATTTTCGAAGGTCGGCTCTGCTGTGTTATCGGCGATCTTCGCGATCTCGGCGAGTTGCTGCTTCATGCCCTCTTCGAAAGCGGGTTTGAAGTCGTCGTCTTTTATCTTATCAAAGGCAGGGGCCTGGTAAGGCAAAGTGCTTGCCTGTAGCAATGGGTTGCTGCCGGATTCTTTATTCATAGCAGTATCGTTGTTATTGCAGGAAGAAATAATACCAGCTAAAGCAATGGTACATAAAAGGGCAAATTGTTTCATTCCGGATTTTTTTGAAGAACGTAAAGCTACACATTTCAGGCAAAACAGGCATCACCCTTTTGGTGGTAGCAAAAAAAGCGGGCGGCAATATATTGCCGCCCGCTCATTCTTAAAAATACTTTTGCGATGTTTTTACTCGTCCATGGTCACTTTGCCGTTCTCATCCATAGTAAACGCAAATTCATAGTAATTGGTAACGATCATGCGTCCCTGCTGCTTACTTTTTTCTCCTTTCTTGCTGCCTTCAATCACAAAATCCGCAGTTACCTTACCATTGTTGGCTACATTGTAATACCAGTGATTCAGGGTAAATCCTTCAAATTCTGCCGGTATCATGGCCGATGCTTCCTTTACCTTGCCTGGTATCTGGTCAAAATTGAAATCTTTCAGGGCCATTGATCCTTGCCTGCTTTTTAAAAAGGCCTCGTTCTGTATAGTAGCCGGTTCCGGCTCCTTGGTCTTTTCTTCAGGTTCGGTAAGAAACAGCTGTGACATGTCTTTTCCATTATCAAGGTAATGAATAGAAGCGTTTCCAAATTCATTGCTCATATGATCCCTGGCGGAGATCTGGCAGCTGTATACTTTTTTATCGGCGCCAAAAGCCTTCGTTACTTTTTCCTTAATGGATTTCAGGCCTTCAGCAGTAGACAGATCCCTGTCTTTGGGCGTACCCAGCAAACCGCTTCCGCATGATGCGATAAATAAGCTGCCGGCAGAAAGCCCGGTAACAATAAATTGTGACAATCTCATAGCTTGTTATGTTTTGTTTTAAAATCAGTAGTTATTCATAGCCGCGAGCTGTATATATTTTTTCCCGAGCTGTTCTTTAAAATAGCGCCCCATAATCTCGAAGTTTACCTGCGTCCTGAATACATTCCTATCAGTAAAAGGTAACGGGCCATGAGGTAAGCGATTGATCCTGTTATAAAAAAGGACTTCCATTTTTTCCCCGTCAAGGTCGAGGACCAGCTTCTGCGATTTCATTCCCATTGCTGATGACATCCTCGTAACTTTATCTGTTCCCGAAGTCTGCTCCAGCTTCGCATTCGCCAGGCGATACTGGTCGAAAACAAGGTGCTCTTTTATCTCGCCTTCTTCATAAAAAAGATAATGGAGATCATCACCGCTCAATACGAGGTAACAGGCATGATCTGCAGCCCGGTATCTTGCCTTTACCCCTACAGCCGCCCATGCTACGGTCTTTGCCGCGGTCATTGCCGCGGATGCCGCCTGCCTGCCTATATTGGTTATATGCATGCACTCGGTAACGGCGTCAACAGGCTGGCCTTTCATCTGCTCCCGGATATCGCTCAACGGACCATTGACCACCTCCCGGAGTATCTCATCGGCGCGATGATACTGATTCTCGGCATTGTAATCGCCCAGCAGCTTCTTTCTTCTCGAATTCATGAATAAAATGAACCCGGCAGATAGCACCAGCATGCATACGATCATAACAATTGTAATACCCATAATATTCGTTTTTTGTTTGAAGCATTTTTACATTATACCCTGTTAGGCAATACGTCTCTTTTCCGTCTTTTGGAAGGAATAATCCCATAGATAATGATCGCAAGCAAGAGAAGCGCTGCCAGCTTTCCGCCATAACGGGTATAAAAACCGATATTCAGCAGTTTATCCCTTTGCAAATTATTCTTCCTGAGAATACCATCCATTTCAGCATCGGGCAGGCTCAGATAGGTATCCTCCTGCTCATCACATGCCACGAGCACAGGTTCCTTTGTAACCCATAGCGGTATAAAAGCGATTTTATACACCCGGTAAAGCACACCGATATCAGCATAATGGCCATGTTCAATTTTGTATTCTTCCACATCCGGCAGATCCGCCACTTTCTTAAGCACTTCTATTTCTCCGACAGTAATCCTTACACGTGCCTGTACCGTAATGGCAGCCAGCGTCAAAACCGAAATCATCAGCAGAGAAGCAGCAATTTTAAAATAACTCATAGGTGCCGGATATACTATAATAAAGCAGTACAAAGAAATATTGATTTAATACAGATTATCGCTAAAACACATATCCGTAAAGAGATAATATAAATCCGCAGGCGATAGCAGTTAAAGCGTATAATGATGTACAAATGAAATATCAGATCATTAACGGCTTATGTACAGGAAGACAATAAAAAGAAAAGCCCCCTAAGCCGTATGTGCTTAAGGGGCGTAAATGATATCCAAATCCGCTTTACATATTTCTCCTGTATTGTCCGCCTACTTCGAAGAGCGCCTGGGTGATCTGCCCCAGAGAACAATATTTTACCGTTTCCATCAGCTCCTCGAAAATATTCTCGTTATGGATCGCTTTCTGCTGCAAACGGCGTAGCATCTCTTCACCTTTATCCCCGCTACGCTGCCATAAATTGTGAACATTGATTATCTGGAACTCTTTTTCTTCCGTAGTAGAACGGATCACTTCGGAAGGAATAATGGTTGGCGATCCCTTTGAGCTCAGGAAGGTATTCACACCTATGATCGGGTATTCGCCCGTATGTTTCAGGGTTTCATAATACAGGCTCTCCTCCTGTATCTTGCCGCGCTGGTACATAGTTTCCATAGCGCCCAGTACACCACCGCGTTCGGTGATACGGTCAAACTCAGCATAGACAGCTTCTTCCACCAGGTCGGTCAGCTCTTCTATAATAAAGGAACCCTGCAGCGGGTTTTCGTTCTTCGCCAGGCCCAGCTCCTTGTTAATGATCAGCTGTATCGCCATTGCCCGGCGTACACTTTCTTCCGTAGGTGTGGTAATCGCCTCATCATAGGCGTTTGTGTGCAGCGAATTACAGTTATCGTAGATCGCGTATAAAGCCTGGAGGGTAGTACGTATATCGTTAAAATCTATTTCCTGGGCGTGCAGCGAGCGGCCGGAAGTCTGGATATGGTATTTCAGCATCTGGCTCCGTTCATTCCCGCCATATTTGAACTTCATGGCTTTTGCCCATATACGGCGAGCCACACGGCCTATCACGCTATATTCCGGGTCTACGCCATTACTGAAGAAGAAAGAAAGGTTGGGAGCGAAATCATCAATATGCATCCCGCGGCTCAGGTAATATTCTACAAAAGTAAAGCCGTTGGAAATGGTAAAGGCCAGCTGCGAAATAGGGTTGGCACCAGCTTCAGCAATGTGGTAACCGGAAATGGACACCGAGTAAAAGTTCCGCACGCCGTTATTAATAAAATACTGCTGTACATCACCCATTACACGCAGTGAAAACTCCGTGGAGAATATACAGGTATTCTGCGCCTGGTCCTCCTTCAGGATATCCGCCTGCACCGTACCTCTTACCGCTTTAAGTGTCTTGGCTTTGATCTCGTTATAAATGTCGGCCGGCAGCACCTGGTCGCCCGTTACGCCAAGCAACAGCAGCCCCAGCCCGTTATTGCCTTCTGGCAGCATCCCCTGTTTTCCTTCCGCCTCTTTTCCGGAACCTACGTTGGCGCTATAGTATGGGCGTGGAACACCTTTTTCTTTATAGATCGCATCGATCTTTGCATTCACCTCAGCTTCCAGCCCCTGCTCTTTAATATAAAGCTCACATTGCTGATCAATAGCAGCATTCATAAAGAAAGCCGTGATCGTAGGCGCAGGACCGTTGATGGTCATGGATACCGAGGTCTTAGGATCGGCAAGGTTAAAGCCGCTATAGAGCTTTTTGGCATCGTCAAGGGTAGGCACGCTTACGCCCGAATTACCGATCTTCCCGTAAATATCCGGGCGGTGATCAGGATCCTGCCCATATAAAGTGACGCTGTCAAAAGCGGTACTCAAACGGGCGGCAGGCAGTCCTTTGCTTACATAGTGAAAGCGTTTATTGGTACGTTCAGGCCCGCCTTCTCCCGCAAACATACGGGTAGGGTCCTCGCCTTCCCGCTTAAACGGATAGATACCGGCCGCATAAGGGAATTCCCCGGGGAAATTTTCTTTCAGGGCCCATATCAATATCTCGCCCCATGCTTCAAACTTAGGTACTGCCACTTTGGGTACCTGCGTGTGGGAAAGCGATTCGCTGTGTGTCTTTATTTTTAGCTCTTTATCCCTGACCTTAAATACATAGAACTCGTCCTGGTAGTGACGCTTCTTCGCTTCCCAGTTCTGGAGCAGCTGCAGATTTTTCGGATCGATCTCCAGGGTGATCTTCGCATACAGCTCTTCAAGCTCTTTCACTAACCTGTCCTTATCCTCAATCTGTGACGCCTGCAGGGTATCGATGGTTTTGCGGATACCGAACAGCTTCTGGGCTATATCAGCCTGCTCCCGCGACTTCCTGTCATAGCTACGATTGTTCTCGGCGATCTCGCTGAGATAGCGGGTACGGGCAGGAGGGATAATAAATATCTTTTCGCTCAGCTCTTCGCTGGGATGAAAATCCGACTTCAGGTCCGCACCGGTCTTCGCCACGATCACATCCATCAGCGCCCGGTATAATGTATTAGTACCCGGATCATTGAACTGGGAAGCGATGGAACCATATACAGGCATGGTCTCGGCATCACGGTCGAACAGCTTATGGTTACGCTGGTATTGTTTTTTCACATCCCGCAGCGCATCCATGGCGCCGCGTTTGTCGAATTTATTTATGGCGACAATGTCGGCGAAGTCCAGCATGTCGATCTTTTCGAGCTGGGTCGCGGCTCCGTATTCCGGTGTCATCACGTACATGCTCAGATCACAGTAATCGGTGATCTGGGTATCGCTCTGGCCGATACCGGAGGTTTCAAGGATAATAAGGTCGTATTGCGCGGCTTTCAAAATATTTACCGCATCATGAATGTATTTTGAAACGGCAAGATTACTCTGGCGGGTAGCCATAGAACGCATATAGACCCTTTCGTTGCGGATCGCGTTCATACGGATGCGGTCGCCGAGCAAGGCGCCGCCCGTTTTACGCTTGGAGGGATCGACAGATATGATACCGATGGACTTATCCTTAAAGTCCAGAAGAAACCTGCGTACCATCTCATCTACCAGCGAGCTTTTACCGGAACCACCTGTACCGGTAATGCCGAGTATCGGTGTTTTGCTTTCCTTCGCTTCCTCACTTATTTTCTTCAGCATGGCCTGGGTCTCCGGCAGCTCGGAAAAATTCTCCGCGGCCGATATCAGCCTGCCTATATCTCTTGCATTCCTGTCCTTTATATGTCCTGCTTCTCCGTTAAGCTGGTTTCCGGTAGGGAAGTCGCTTCTCTGCAAAAGATCCACGATCATACCTTCCAGTCCCATTGCACGTCCGTCGTCGGGAGAATAGATACGGGTAATACCGTAGTTGTGTAATTCTTCGATCTCCGAAGGCAGTATTACTCCCCCGCCACCGGCAAAAATGCGTATATGACTACATCCCTTTTCTTTCAGCAGGTCGTACATATATTTCAGGTACTCCACGTGTCCGCCCTGGTAGCTGGTCATGGCAATAGCATTGGCATCCTCCTGGATCGCGCAGTCCACTACATCCTGCACGCTGCGGTCATGCCCCAGGTGTATTACTTCGGCACCATTGGCCTGCATAATACGGCGCATAATATTAATTGCGGCATCGTGACCATCGAAGAGGGACGCTGCCGTGACGATACGGATCTTGTTTTTGGGCGTATATGACATAAATAGTAAGTGATTACTTCCAGGGCGCAAATTTACGGTTTTTAGCGGCCCTTACAAGGGAGATCTTATTGTCACAGATATGAGCGGTATGATTTTATGCAAGATGCCCGATTACCGCCAGCGCTTTTTGTATCATATTATCGACCGCCGCGGGCAGGTTATTGCTAAAGCTCTGCTGCTGGCGGTTGCCGATCACATTGTTGATGCTGATACAATGATGCCCCAGCAGCTTTCCAAGTCCGTAGATGGCAGATGTTTCCATTTCAAAATTGACGATCCGGTGGCTGCCACTGGTAAAGCCGGAAAGATTGTCTACCAGATTGGTATAGGCAGGCGACAGCCTGAGCCGCCTGCCCTGGGGTGCATAAAAGCCGGGGCTGGTAACCGTGATGCCATGTATATAACCTTCTGTAAAATGATTGCGCAGCCGCACCGAGCTTTCCGCAATATAAGGTTGCAGCGGATTACCTGGTAGTCCGCAATGTTGCTGAAAGGCGTTTAGTAAAAAGCTTTCTTCCGCGTTATTTTCATACCGGTAATAATGCAGCAGGTTATCCATCCCGACAGCAAACGTAGACACCACCAGGCTGTCTACAGGAATATCGGCCTGCAGTGAGCCGCAGGTTCCCAGCTTGATGATATTGAGGCTACGGGGTATTTCATAAGACAGGCGGGTGTTAAAATCAATGTTCAGCAGGGCATCCAGCTCATTGAGCACAATGTCTATATTGTCGGCGCCAATCCCTGTTGATACCACGCTTATTCTTTTAGCTCCCAGATAACCGGTATGCGTAATAAATTCCCGGTGCGATTTTTTAAGTTCGATACGGTCAAAATAGCGGGAAACCTGCGCCACCCTGCCCGGATCGCCGACAAGTATTATCGTGGTTGCCAGCTCTGCCGGGTGCAGGTCCAGGTGATAGATACAGCCCTGCGGGGTAATGATCAGCTCGGATTCACCTATAGGATGCTGTACCATAAATACATCTGTCTTTTTTCTTTTTGCAAAATAATGAAACATTATTACCTTTGCCAACCTCCGGTTAGAACGGTACCGTGGCCGAGTGGTTAGGCAGAGCTCTGCAAAAGCTCGTACAGCGGTTCGAATCCGCTCGGTACCTCTGAAACTCCCGCTTTTCCGCGGGAGTTTTTAATTGAATAAAAATATTCCTTCAATCATTGAACAATCTGGATGAGAAGATTGTATCTTTCGACGGGCAGAACTATTTGATAGGATTAGTCCGGTGTTGGGTAAGGAATAATTAAGACTTAAAAGAAACATAAATTATTATGGCATCTCCCAATAAGACTTTAAAAAGTTCCGTCTACCTAAAGAACCGGCCGGCTACATTTGAATATGCGATTGAAGATAAGCTGACCGCGGGAATAGTACTGACCGGGTCCGAAATTAAGTCGATAAGGCTGGGTAAGGTAAGCTTTAACGACAGCTATTGTTTCTTTTATAAGGATGAGCTTTGGGTACGAAGCTTACACATAGCGGAATATGTAAATGCCGGCTATGCAGGCCATGATCCGGTACGGGAAAGGAAGCTGCTGCTGAATGCAAAGGAAATAAAGAAATGGCAGCAGAAAATCAAGGAGAAAGGACTGACGATTGTTCCGTTATCTGTGTATATCAATGAAAATGGCTTCGCCAAAATGGATATAGGCCTGGGACGGGGGAAAAAAGTGCATGATAAACGGGAAACGATCAAGAACAGGGAGGCAGAGCGATCACTGAAAAATAAAGACTGGTAAAAGATTTTTAACAAAAAAATTGTATCTGTTGTTCTCTGATTGTTTTGATATTAGCCGGATACTCGTATTTTTGGCATGGATTTTGACTAAAGCGTAGGAGCGCTTACCTGAAACAAAAAGAACCACAGGCAACCAGCTAAACGGCACAACTTAAACTTAAATACAATTTAAATTTACAATTATGAAAAAAGCACGTTTGATTCTTTCGGCTTCTATGCTTTCCATTGCAGCTTTTTCTGCAGTAACTTTCACCTCCTGCTCCAAGGACGATGACTGTGCTGCTGGTTATGAGGGTAAAGACTGTTCTGAAGAAATTAGAGCAGCAATGATTGGAACATACAATGCTACCGACGTAGATGTAGAGGACAACACACCTTATGCATACAATCCAGTTGTAACTAAAAATACAGGAAGTGTTACCGTAATCAACATTGCAAACTTTGGAGACTTCTTCACTAACACAGAAATTGTAACATCAAATGTTACTAAGTCGGGCAATATAATTACTTTTACAATACCTGCCCAGAAACCCGATGATGTTTATGAGGTTAGTGGAAGCGGAACATTTAATACTGAAACGAAGAAAGTAGATATCCAATATGCTTTGGATAATGGTATTGAAATAAAAAATTATACAGGAACCTGGACAAAACAATAACTGATTTGTCAGTCCCAACTAAAAAAGCGATAACTAAAAGTTATCGCTTTAAATAATATTGTTGTTAATATATTTATAAAATAATAAATAATAAAAAGCCGCAAAATGTTTGCGGCTTTTTATTATTTATTAAATCTTTCGGCCTTCTTCTTTTGTGCAGCTTCGTCAACACTTTTTTTAGCATCTTGATTAAAGCGAGCAGCCTTAGGATCTACTGGTTTAGGTTCTTCTGGTTTAGGAGCCGGAGCCGGACCTTCAGAAGGGGTTGTGGGCTTAGCAGAACCACTGCCGCTTGGTTTGCTGGGCCTGCTGATCGTTGTACCGGATTTCTTGCCGGCAGCGAATAAAGAATCTGCAATACGGGCCGAGTCAGCTCTCCTGGCTTCTTCTGCCGCCTGTGCCGCGATCAGGGAATCGTTCTGGGCTTTGAGCGCGTTGGCCATGGAGTCGGCTTTGGCATTCGCTATAGAATCTGCCTGCTCTTTGGTGAGCGTACCTTCGCCGCCACCGCTACATGCCGCAAAGCCTATAGCCGTTGCTACGGCAGTCATGAATAAGATGCTTTTTTTCATTTTCTGTTTTGTTTTATGCTTTAACTACAAAAATAATACCATTTGTATGCTCTGAAAATAAATGACGGAAAAAGTTTAATTAAAACTTGCTCTGAAATGATACATTTTTTACGAAAAAAGGTTGCCTGATCAATCCTACCATTCCATTCCGGGGTAAGCCCGCTGCATATACTGCATTTCTGCGAGGATATAACCAAGGTGCTCGCTATGCCGGCCATCTTTGCCGCCTTCGTGCATCCAGGCATCTGCAGGGGGCACCTGCAGGGTAGCTTCGGAAATTACTTCGCCGATCGCCTGGGACCATTGCCCCTGCAGTAATTGCAGAGCCGCACCGGTACCCGCATCAGCCATGGCCTGATCGGCCTGTGACGACATAAATAATTCACCGGTATAGTTCCAGCGCTCATTAATACCCTCCTGCATCCTGGTATGGCTTTCGCCCGTGCCATCACCTAACCTTATTACCCATTCGCTGCTCCATTTACGATGATACAGGGCTTCCTTCAGCGATTTTTCCGCGATGGCACGCAGGGTATCATCATTACTGCTTTCCAGGGCTGTAAACAGGAGTACCGCATAATGATCATAGAAGAAGGAGCGTGCTATGGTATAAGCCCAGTCGTCATTGGGCTGTTCTACAAGCAAAACATTCCTGAACTCCCAGGAATCACGCAGGTAGGCAAAGTCATCTTCCGTTACCGGCAGCCCTTTACCTACCTTAGCCGTAATAGCAGGCGCTGTAATAAAGGATAGCTTGTCCGTCTCGGGGAGGCCGTTAAATAATTCAGCCGCATACTGGTACAGGCTTCTTGCCTGTCCCAGGTGGTCCAGGGCTGTGTTGGTAATGGCTATGTCCTGCTCCAGGATGGGTCCGTGCCCGCACCACTCGCTCAGGCGATGCCCGAGTATGAGCGCATCATCGGCAAGCTGCAATAAATATTTTATTTTTAATATACTCATTGATTGTGGTCATTATTACATGTGCTTCAATTCATCCGGCAGGTCATAAAATGTGGGATGACGATATACCTTGTCGTTAGCCGGATCATATAAAATAGCCGCATCATCAGGATTGGACGCGTGTATATATTTGCTTTCAACCACCCATATGCTTACTCCTTCCATCCTGCGCGTATATACATCTCTTGCGTTTTCAATTGCCATCTGGGCATCTGCGGCATGCAGGCTGCCTACGTGCTTGTGATCCAAACCTGTTTTGCTGCGGATAAAAACCTCCCATAAGGGCCATTCTTTACTCATGTTATTGCTTTTTCAGGTGGTAAAGATACTCGGATTTTCCAGATTTGGACCGTTTGCCCGCAGCGGGAATCCGGGCGCTTAACATTAATTAACCCGTTTCCCCCTTATGGTGTTAAGGAATTCTAATTAATTGCCATTATTTTTGCGACCAGTGTTTATCAAAAATTAACTCAATGAAGCACATTATTTTCTCTGCCTCGTTCCTGGCCCTGGGCTGCCTTACCGCTACCGCCCAGGAAGGGAGCATCAAATTTACGGAATATGACCTGGCGAATGGCATGCACGTTATCCTGCATGAGGACCACGCCACTCCTATCGCATCCGTATCTGTAATGTATCATGTGGGATCAAAGAATGAAGATCCAAGACGTACAGGATTTGCCCACTTTTTCGAGCACCTGCTGTTTGAAGGAACCGCTAATATTGATCGGGGTGAATATATGAAACTGGTTCAGTCGAACGGGGGCGTATTAAATGCCAATACTTCCCAGGACCGTACCTATTATTATGAAGTATTGCCTTCCAACCAGCTGGAGCTGGGTTTGTGGATGGAAGCGGAAAGAATGCTGCACGCCAAAATTGACAGCACGGGCATTGAAACGCAGCGTAAAGTAGTAAAAGAAGAAAAGAAAGAGCGTTACGACAACTCGCCTTACGGACAGCTTTTCAACGTGATCTTTGAAAATGCCTATACCACACATCCATACAGGTGGTCGCCGATCGGTAAGGAGCAATATATAGACCAGGCCAGCTATGGAGAATTCATGGATTTTTACAAGACCTTTTATGTACCGGAAAATGCTGTACTGGTAGTAGCAGGCGACATTAATCCTGAACAGACAAAGGCATGGGTTGAAAAATACTTCGGGAGCATTCCCAAAGGTGGAAAAGCAATTCCCCGACCTACGGAAAAAGAGCCGGTACAGACCACGGAAAAAAGGGTAACTTTTTATGATAATGTTCAGCTGCCGGCAGTTGTTATGGCATATCATGCGCCAGCTATGGGTGCAGATGATTATTATGCGCTTTCTATGCTCAACCAGCTTTTATCACAAGGCGCCAGCTCACGTTTCCAGAAGCAGATCGTAGATAAAGATGAAAAAGCCGTACAGGTTGGCGCATCTTCTGTTCCCCTTGAAGATCCGGGCCTGGTATTCATGTTCGGTATAGCCAACCAGGGCACAACGCCGGAAGATCTGGAAAAAGCCATGAACAAGGAGATTGAAAAGGTAAAGTCATCAGGCGCAACCGCGGAAGAATTTAAAAAGCTGCAAAACCAGGCGGAGAATGATTTCATACTGCAAAACAGCCGTATCTCCGGCATTGCGGAAAACCTGGCCAGCAACTATACTTATTTCCGCAATACAAATCTTATCAATACGGAACTGGAAAAATTCCGGAAAGTTACTGCGGATGATCTGAAGCGTGTTGCCAATAAATATCTTACCAAAGAAAACAGGGTGGTTGTGTATTACCTTCCTAAAAAATAATAGCGACACCGCTATTATTATCCAAAATTCAAAAGCTTTACAAAATGAAAAAATTATTTTTCTCTATTATAGCGCTCTCTGTTTTTGCAGCATCACAGGCGCAGACACTTGACCGGAGCATCAGGCCCAAAGCCGGCCCGGCCCCGGAAATAAAGCTGGGCGAGGCTCAGAGTTTTACCATGCCTAATGGCTTAAAGGTATTCGTGGTCGAAAACCATAAACTACCGGTTGTTTCCTATTCTGTTCAGCTGGACATCCGCCCGGAACCAGAAGGCAGCAAGTCGGGGATGTCGGGGATGGTAGCCGAGCTGATTACATCGGGCACCAAATCCCGTAATAAAGACAAGTTTAACGAAGAAACGGATGCTATTGCAGCCTATATCGGCGCCAGTAGTAGGGGAATATTTGGTCAGTCGCTCAAAAAGCACCAGGAAAAACTGCTGGATCTGATGAGCGATGCCCTGATGAATGCCGATTTCCAGCAAACAGAGCTGGACAAGATCAAAAAGCAAACCGAATCCAGCCTGCTGACACAGCAGAATGAGCCGGACGCTATGCTGAATAATGTGACCAGCGCCCTTGTATATGGCAAAGAGCACCCATATGGCGAGGTAACTACAGATATGACAGTAAAGAATGTTACACTGGATGACTGTAAGAATTACTACAAAAAATATTTCCGTCCCAATGTTGGCTATATGGCCGTAGTCGGAGATATCAATCTGGCAGAAGCCAAAGCCATGGTGGAAAAATATTTTGGCAAATGGGAGCAGGCGGAAGTGCCCCGTACCGAATACCCCCCCTGCTATGCCCCAGCCGCCAACGAAGTTGATTTCGTAGCCCGGGCGGGCTCTGTACAAAGCGTTATCGGCATCACTTACCCGATAAAGCTTATGATAGGCACACCCGATGCCATGAAAGTGCGCGTGCTGAATGAAATATTAGGCGGCAGCTCCCAGGGACGCCTGTTCCAGAACCTGCGTGAAACGCATGCCTGGACTTATGGCGCTTATTCAAACATGAATGCAGACGAAATCGTAGGTAATTTTAATGCTTATATCAAGTGTCGTAACGAGGTTACCGACAGCGCTATTACCGAAACGCTGAAAGAAATGACAGCGCTTCGCAATACGCCTGTTGATCAAAGCACTTTACAGAATACGCTCAATTATCTTTCCGGTACTTTTGCTTTAAGCCTTGAGAGCCCGCAAACCATCGCACAGTTTGCGATTAACCTGGAGCGTTACAAAATGCCGAAAGATTATTATATCAACTACCTGAAAAATCTGAATGCGATTACAGCCACCGATGTACAGTCTGTGGCAAAAAAATATATCGCTCCCAATAATACACATATTGTAGTAGTAGGGAATAAATCAGAAATCGCCAAGCTGAAAAAGCTGGACCCGACAGGAGAGCTCCGGTATTTTGATAACTATGGCAATGAGATCAGCAGTGTTGAAAGCAAGGTAATAGATGGAGTATCTATTGACAACGTATTGGCAAAATACATAGAAGCTATTGGGGGTAAACAAGCGATAGAAAGCTTGAAAGACATGACGGTAAGTGCTACCAGGACAGAGGGCAGGCAGGAAATGTCTGTTACGGAAATGCGCGTATCTCCCGATAAATATAAATTTGAAGTTAACGGAGAAGTCCCTACCGGGGAAATGAACAGCGCGAATATGCCGGTAATGCAAAGGGTGAATTTCCAGACGCTGGTCATTAACGGGGATAAGGGTATCCAGGAATTCCAGGGCGAAAAAATGGACCTTCCTAAAGACCTGGTCGAGTTTTACCGCAACAGGGGCAATATCCAGGCGATCCTTACCCCTGAAAAATATAATATCAGCTATTCATTACTGGGTACGGATGATGTAGACGGGAAAAAGGCGTATAATGTAGAAAAAGGTGAAGATGGCGGTAAAAAGAAAACGATACAATATTATGATGTGAATACCGGCCTGCTCATCAAAGAGATAATCACCACTATGGAGCAGGGGCAGCAGAATATAGAAATAAGGATGCTGTCAGATTATAAAGAAGTAAAAAACGGTAACGGCTATAAAATCCCGTTCACGGTGGATAACTTCGGTAACAGACCTTATAAAATGACTATCAATTCTGCCAAAGCCAACAGCGGCATTAAAGAAAAAGAGTTCAAGCTATAATAATCTTTTCCAGAGAAGGCATACGCTCTAAAAGAGTGGCAGTATATTTGCCACTCTTTTTTATTAAGTTTATACTGATGTTTGCTACCCTTCGCAAGGAATTATTGCTGTTGCTGCGCGATCCCGGCGGATTACTCCTGCTAATGATCATGCCTGCCATCCTCATTGTCGTAATGGCATTGGTACAGGATGCGCCTTTCAGAGATTACCAGGAAATGCGGTTTGAGATGCTCGTGGCCAATAAGGATAAGGGGCAGGTAGGGAAAAAGATAACAGCCGCCCTGAAGGATAATAAAAGCTTCATCATCATTGACTCTCTTGACGGGCATAGGATAAAGGAAGAAGAGCTAAAAAGCAATATACAAAACGGCAAGGCGAAAATAGGAATTATCATCCCGGAAAATGCTACTGCAATCCTGGTCAATACTTCCAATAAGCTGGCCAATGACCTGTCTCAGGCCATAGGAGCACCAGGCATGCTACCTGTCTCCGGAACTACAGACAGCGCTTTTGTAAAAATTTTATTTGACCCGGCAACCAAACCGGCCTTCCGGACTTCCCTCCGCTATGCGACTGATCAGCTTATTGCTAAAATAAAGGTAGAGATATTGGTGGAGCGGTTGTCCAGGTCTGCTGGTAGTGAAGGAACATCCTTATCGGCTGCCGCACTTGATATTTTTTCTGTCAGGGAGCAGCAAATAGGCGAAGGGCCGCAACTAAAGGCAGCGCTGAATTCCGTACAGCATAATGTTCCTGCCTGGGCCATATTCGGCATGTTCCTTATTGTTATCCCTATGTCAGGCAATATGATCCGGGAGCGGGACGAAGGCAGCTCCATTCGCCTGCAGCTGATTCCCAATGTATCTACAGCCGTGGCGCTGGGAAAAATCATGTTCTATATCCTGCTGTGTATGGTACAGTTTGCCGCTATGCTGTTGGTAGGTATTTACCTGTTGCCCATGCTGGATCTCCCCAGGCTTTATCTTGGCAGCCACCCTCTTGCGCTGGTACCCATGGTAGCGGCTATAGCATTTTCCGCAACTGCCTACGGCTATTTCATTGGCAGCATTTTTAAAACGGCTAACCAGGCAATGCCCTTTGGCGCTATATCGGTCGTGCTGTTATCCGCAATTGGCGGTGTATGGGTGCCTGTAGAAATATTGCCACCGCTTATGCAGCAGCTGGCCCGTATTTCGCCACAGCACTGGAGTCTCCAGGGTATCAACCAGGTGATGCTCCGCGGCGCTTCTTTCAACGGTATTATACAGTCTTTTTCAATAGTTTGCTGTATCGGTATTGTGCTAAGCCTGCTGGCCGTATGGTTCCGGCAGAAGTAGCCCTTGTTATTTGGCAACCTCAACCTTTGCCTTTTTACCTTTTATCCGCTCTTCTTTGATGAGGTGCAGTATGTGGCTCACTTTATTTTTGCGTACGGCTACAAAGGAAGAAAAATCTTTTACGTCAATAAGACCGATATCTTCTTTTTTCAAACCCGCTTTCTGGGTAAAGAAGCCTACGATGTCTATTTTATTTACCTTATTCTTTTTCCCCAGAGGAAGATATAATGTTGTCCACTTAGGCTTTTCGGGCAGCTCAAATGGCCCTTCCAGCTGCATTTCTTCTGTATCTGCAGCAATATAATCCGGAAGCCTTTCTTCCGGCGAAAGCAATAATATAGCGGTACCACTGGCTTCCATACGGGCTGTCCTGCCATTACGGTGGGTATAGATATCTTCTGTATGCGGCAGGTGGTAATGTATGATATAACGGATATTGGGAATATCCAGCCCGCGTGCAGCCAGATCAGTGGTCACCAGGATATTGGTTGTCCCGTTCCTGAACTTGCACAGTGCTGTATCCCTGTCCCTCTGCTCCATTGACCCATGGTAAAATTCATTGATGATTCCTTTATTCCATAATAGTTCACTGGTCCGTTCAACAGCTTCTTTATGGTTACAAAAGATGATCATAGGCCGGTTGCCCAGGTAGCAGATAAGATGAAACAGGGTATCCGACTTATCTTTATCAGGCGATACCAGGTACCTGACAGCCAGCCCAGCCGCAGATTGTTCTCCTTCTTTAAGAAAGTTCAGGTATTGCGGCTGCTTAAGTCCCACGAACTCCGGCATAACTACCGCTTCCGTCGCAGAAGTAAGTATCCGTTTATCAATTACGGGCAATGCGGCAATTATTTCAGACATCTCCCCCTGGAAGCCCAGCTCCAGCGATTTGTCAAATTCATCCAGCACAAGTGTTTTTATGTCGGCAGTCTTTATATTGTCCCGCCTGATATGGTCCGCGATACGCCCAGGTGTGCCTACAATTACTGCGGGTGCCTGTACCAGGTTGTTCTCCTCGATTTCTCTTTTATGTCCGCCATAGCAGCAGGTTATTTTATAGCCTGTTCCCATTTGCCTGAATACCTTTTCTATCTGCATAGCCAGCTCACGCGAGGGGACAATGATCAGCGCCTGGGTATTTTTTTCTTCCGGGACCAGCTTTTCCAGCACCGGCAGCAGGAATGCCAGGGTTTTTCCCGAGCCGGTTGCCGAAAGGAGTATAATGTCATTAAAGAGCCGGTTGTTTTCCACGGAAGCTTCCTGCATCTCGTTTAACGCCTCAATATTGAGGTGAGAGAGTATCTGCGCCAGGTCATAATTGATTTTCTGCATAGCATTGCAAAAGTACGTAAGTTATAACCGGATATTCCGATTATCGGGCCTTGCTACAACAACTTTATTCATATTTATAAAAATATATCCATTAAAGGAAATAAAAAATCAGAAAACGGTTATATATTGTGCCGCAAAAAAATTCACCATGAAAAAATCAGGAACACTGGTTGTCATATTGCTGTGCATAGTAGTCAATAAAACCTATTCGCAGACCTCCGCGACCCGGATGATGGGCAACTACTTTAAGGCAAAAGAAGAAGGCAAAAACCTGCGCTATTATCAAAGCTGGCACCTGGGTGTCAGTGTACCTCTCGAAAATACGTATACTTTCTCATGGGACTACTGGAACAGGGCAGAAGATGGCACTTACCTGGGTAAAAGCAATGTTACCCGTACCTTTAAAAACAAGGCGCTCGTATTAAATGCCGCGGTTTATTTCCCTATGTTCGAGATCACAGAAACAAGTGCACTCGCATTTAACCTCGGCGTGATGGGTTATGGTCTGGTAGGTGATATAGATGAGATAAGAATTGGACACACGACTTATCAAAATCAGTTTGTCAGCATGCAAATGGGTATGCCTTTAACTTTCGATTTTAAATATGGCGGAGAAGCAACAAATGATAAGGCCGAAAAATTCTCCTTCACCCTGGGCGCGGGCATGTGTCCCATTATGTATATCTCTACATTCGGGGAGTTCAGCAATACAAGGGGAAGCATAAGGCCTTATGTACATGGGGAAATAGGGTTCTTCGCCGGAATAGAATGGAAGTTCAAGGTCGATTATCTTGCAAAATCAACTGAAGTATACAGGGTAGATTACCGTGATTTTGAAACTTTACCCGAGGGTTCCCTGATATCCGTGAAAGGCCAGCCAATGCTTTCGGTCGGAATTGCCCTTATGCCTTTCTCCTACGATTGGGAAAGCTCACGCTGGTAATCCAATCCTATTATTTAATACGCAAGGGCCCTAAAGGGTCCTTTGTATTTTATGGGAAGCAAAACCGACGTTAAGTTTTAATTTCGTCGTTTTAAACTATCAGGAATATTTATGAGTCAAAAACTCTCAGCAGGCGATAAAGCGCCGGCCTTTTCAGGAAAGGACCAGAACGGGGAAGAAATATCCCTGAAAGGATATAAAGGAAAGAAAGTCGCATTGTTTTTTTATCCGCATGATAATACGCCGAGCTGTACCGCGCAGGCCTGTAACCTGCGGGACAATATAACCGCTTTGAAAGCCAGGGGAATCTCGGTTATCGGTATCAGTACGGATAATATAAAGAGCCACAAAAAATTTGAACAGAAATTTTCATTACCTTTTCCCCTGATAGCAGATGAAGATATGGAGCTGGTAAATTTATATGGTGTCTGGAGATTAAAGAAATTTATGGGTCGGGAATTTATGGGAACAGTTCGTACTACATTCCTCATTAATGAAAAAGGCATTATAGACCACATCATTGAGCAGGTAAAAACAAAGGACCATGCTACCCAGATCCTGGAATTATGGAAAGATAAGCTATAGCAACCAATTGGCACGGTATTTGTTTAAATGACAAGATCTTGTTCAACATCAATAACAATAAAATGAAAAAAATACTCCTAACGCTAAGCATGGCTATTGCCGGTTGCATAACAGCGCAAAATGTGTCTGCCCAGTCGCTTGATAATATACTTGGCGGCCTATTCGGTGGTTCCGGCAAAAAATCTTCCGGCAATACCACCTCCGGACAGAATTCCGGCATTACTTCTGGCAGCCTCAGCAACAGCGATATTGCCTCCGGCCTGAAGGAGGCGTTAAAAATAGGCGCACAGAATGCGTCCAATCAATTATCGGCTACAGACGGCTTTTTTAAAAATGCGGCCATTAAAATACTCATGCCGCAGGAAGCAAGGCAGGTGGAGCAGACATTACGGTCGGTAGGCCTGGGCTCTGTTGCCGACAAGGCAATACTGGCCATGAACCGCGCTGCGGAAGATGCGGCCAAACAAGCCGCACCGATATTCATTAATGCGATAACCTCTATGTCCATCCAGGATGGCGTCAACATCCTGAAAGGCGGTAATAATGCTGCTACCAATTACCTGAAAGGGAAAACAACAGCTGCGCTTACAGCCGCCTTCAAGCCCGTAATTCAGCAGTCATTGGCAAAAGTAAATGCGACCGAAATATGGAATACGGTATTCAGCACTTATAACCAGATCCCCTTTACACAGAACAAGGTAAACCCGGATCTCACCGGTTATGTAACAGAGCGGGCATTAAGCGGTATATTTACGACGATAGCAGGTGAAGAGCTTAAAATACGCACGGATCCGGCAGCCCAGGTGACCAGCCTGCTTAAAAAAGTATTCGGACAAAAGTAATCATTATAAAAAACGAGCCGCTTCAGACAGAAGCGGCTCGTTTTTTATGTTAAGCCTACCACAGCTATTTCACACGTTTGATCGTACAGCCGATCGATTTAGTCTCTTCCGGGGCTATTGTCTTCCCGGCAAGCATATGCTCCATTGCGTTTTTAAGAAATATTTCCCTGGCCGCAGCGGGATCCTGCACATTGTCATCCATAGCGCCTTTATATACCAGCTTTTTGTCTTTATTGAATAAAAATACTTCCGGTGTACGGTTAGCACCGAAGGCATTGGCCAGCGCTGATCCGTTATCTATTACATAATTAGGATAATGATGCTCGTTGCCAAAAGCCTTCATAGCCTCCGGCGCATCAGCATCGCTGCGCTGGGCTTCATTAGCATTCAGCACCATAACACCAATCCCTTTTGTTTGGGCAAATTGCAGCATCTCCTCCATGCGCGGCATACTTTTCAGTACATAAGGGCAGGTATTACAGCTAAAGACCACAAGCAATCCTTTATCCGTCGCCGCTTCTTCCAGGGTGATTTTTTTATTGCTCAGCACATCCCGTGTATCATAAGTAACTTCAGGATAGCCCGACCCTATTTTAAGAGAAGTATGCTCTTCGGCATAAGTGTTGAATCCTGCTACCAGCGCAGCAGCAAAGAATAAAGAAGATAATTTCATAAAAATAATTTTAAAAAAGATGATAAACAGTAGGATAAAATTAAGCGGTAATCTTTCCGCAGCCTTTCAAATTTATGTTAATACAAAACTTTTATCTGCTCTTCCTCATCTATAAGAATAATACCGGGTCTCTTACCTGCTTCCAGCGATCCGATAATATGTTCCATCTGCAATGCTTTTGCGCCGTTAAGTGTGCCCCATCGCAATAAGGTTTCAATATCAATACCCGGAAAGTGGCTTTTAATAGTTTGTATTTCAGCCAGGATAGAAAGCTGGTGGTTACTGGCAAGGCTGTCAGTCCCCAGGCAGATGTTCATGTCTTTTTTAAGGAACAGCGGGATGGGTGGCATCCGGCGCTCAATATACCAGTTCGCATTAGGACAAAGACAGAGATAATATTCCCGGTTTTCTCCCTGCAGCCAGTCAGTATCCTGCTCCTCCATATAAGTGTTATGTACCAGGATAAGGGGGTGATCTTTCGACAGGTAAGGCATACACGTCTGCAGGGATGTCTTGCCCGAAGGAGTGAAAAAAGCATCATCTATATGAAGCGCATCGTACAGCTCCTTCATTCTGCCGGACTTTTCCCGGTAATATTCATTTTCTGCGAGCGTTTCCTCATTGTGTATACTTACCAGGCTTTTACTCTTATGCTGATCTATCAGCCCAAACAGGGCGGGAGATACAGAATAGGGCGCATGGGGAACAATGGATTGCCTGAGAAGGTAATCGGCTGAAGGCTGACCGGCAAACTGCTCATATATCTTCTGTGGCCATAAAAACCTGTCGGCGGCATGATCATCCGTAAAACCGATGCTTTCTATAAATGTATGAAAATGCATCGCTGCTGCCAGACGAGGCTCCAGCGTATCGGCGGTATTCGCAATATCGCCTACAGCTACAGTACCTGCTGCCTTCATCCGGCCGAGCGCCTGTTGCAACGCTGCATTTTTTTCTTCGCTGCTAAAATTATTACGTTGCAGCATGACCTGCTGTAAGAAGGTTACAAGCCCCTCCCCTTCCCCTATGACGCCATGCATATGCGACAGCTCCAGGTGACAGTGTACATTCACGAACCCGGGACAAATAATACCTTTATATTCCTGCACGGGCTGCTCCGTAAAATGGGAAGATCCGTGTATATTAATGATCGTCCCGTCTTCTGTTATCTCTATAATTGAGCCTTCTGTTACAAATCTATGCCCGTTATGTATACGGGAAGCCTTTATAAATGGCATATATACTATTTTGGATCCGCAAATTTAGCGTTACTTTTTCAGCGAAAGCTGTGTAAATCTTCAGTAGCTTTTCTAATTTTACCGCTGAATTAATCATCCTTCGGGAGCTATCACCTATGCAAAGAGTAGTTATTACCGGGTCAGGAATTTATTCTTCCCTGGGAAAAGATAAAGAAGAAGTAACCCGGTCATTATTCGAGGGTCGCTCAGGCATCGTCTTCGATCCGCAACGTAAGGAGATGGGTTACCGTTCGGGACTTACCGGCTTTGTAGCCCGCCCTAACCTGAAGGGCCTTCTGGACCGCCGTGCCAGGATCATGATGCCGGAACAGGCTGAATTTGCCTATATGGCCACCATAGAGGCTTTGCAGCAGGCAGGGTTGGATATTGATTTCCTGGAACATAATGAAACCGGTATTGTATATGGTAATGACAGTTCTGCCAAGCCGGTAATCGATGGTATTGACGTATTACGGCAAAAGAAGGATACCATGATGATCGGCTCAGGATCAGTATTCCAGGTGCTGAACTCAACCGTGACCATGAACCTTGCCACGATCTTTAAGCTTAAAGGTATTAATTTCAGTATCAGCGCTGCCTGCGCCAGCGGATCCCATGCGATCGGCATGGGGTACTTGTTTATAAAGAACGGGCTGCAGGACCAGGTGATCTGCGGCGGCGCACAGGAAGTCAACAACTATTCTATGCCCAATTTCGATGCCCTGGGTACTTTTTCCGTGAGGGAATCAGAGCCGGAAAAGGCCTCCAGGCCTTTTGACAAGGATCGTGACGGGCTTGTTCCGGGCGGCGGCGCCGCAACGATCATCCTGGAAAGCCTGGAATCTGCCCGGGCCCGCGGTGCGCATATAATAGCAGAAGTAGTGGGTTATGGCTTTTCATCCAATGGAGAACACATTTCTAACCCAAGCGTTGACGGGCAGGTAAGATCAATACATAAAGCATTAAAGGATGCAGGCCTGGATGCAGCGGCTATTCAATATGTAAATGCGCACGCGACCTCCACACCGGCCGGCGACGGCAGCGAAGCCGAAGCAATATCCGAGGTTTTTGGCGGTAAGATTCCGGTAAGCTCTACCAAGTCCATGACCGGCCACGAATGCTGGATGGCGGGAGCAAGCGAGATCGTCTATTCCCTGCTGATGATGCAAAATGACTTTATGGCGCCCAATATCAACTTTGAGCACCCGGATGAACATTCAGCCAAAATAAATATTATACCGGAAACCCTGAAGCAGGGATTTGATGTTTTTTTATCTAATTCTTTCGGATTCGGCGGTACCAACTCCTCATTGATTATCAGGAAATGGCGCTCATAATCATATGATTTTCCATGAAAATCAGGGGCAATAAGCAGCCAGAGTAAAAATATTTGTACATACCGTCATTTTTACTGTCAAAAAAGTGTAAATTTTCTACCTTTGCACTCTCATTTTTGACACCTGTAGTCATTCTTAACCTGATTCATGTTGCGGGAAGAACCGATTAAAGCAAAGGAATACTCATTGCCGGTCGCGAAGATGCGCGATTATGCACAGATGATGAAGCCCAATCTCAGCTTCATGATCGCCTTTTCCAGTATTGTCGGCTACCTGCTTGCCCCGGATGTCAGATTTCTCTGGAAAGATGTGCTGGCATTATTCATCGGCGGTATGCTGGTAACAAACGCTTCCAATATTATTAACCAGATAATAGAGCGGTACAGCGACCGCATGATGAAACGTACCATGCTGCGTCCGCTGCCGGATGGGCGTATGGGCGTTACCGAAGCCTGGATCATTACGCTACTTTCAGCCGTTTCGGGAACATTGCTGCTGGTCTTCTATTTTAACCTTCTTACCGGAGTCATTGCCTTTATTTCACTGCTGCTGTATGGATTTGCCTATACGCCAATGAAAAAAATACACCCGGTAGCGACTTTCATTGGCGCTATTCCCGGTGCCTTACCCCCGCTGATAGGCTGGGCTGCTGCAACCAATTCCTTATCGGGCGATGCCAATATTGGCGGATGGATATTGTTTTCGATACAGTTTTTCTGGCAGTTCCCCCACTTCTGGGCTATTGCATGGGTAGGATATGAGGATTATCTGAAAGCCGGTATCCGCATGCTGCCGTCAAGGGAAGGCAAAACTACCTTTACCGGTCTTCAATGCATGTTCTACAGCCTGCCGCTGATACCCCTTGCCATGGCGCCTCATTATCTGGGCATCAGTGGCAGCAGAGGTATGTGGGTTGCCATAATCTGCGGTATATTCTATTTTATTGCATCCGCATCATTTTATTTTAAAAATGATAAAGCATCGGCCAAGAGGCTGATGTATACGTCTTTTATTTATCTGCCTGCTGTGCTGCTGGCTGTGCTGATCGATAAGGTTTAGTTATTATAAAATATTATCCCATCATGATAATGGCAGAAGAGAAAAACATACAGAGAAAGAAGATCCATCCGCAGAAATTTGCCTTGTGGCTTGGTATCGGCAGCATTATCATGATGTTTGGCGGCTTTACCAGCGGCTATATTGTACGTAAGGGTCAGGGTAACTGGATCCGCTATGACCTGCCCCTCTCCTTTTATATTTCCACCATAGCCATTCTGCTCAGCAGCATTACGATGGCAATTGCCTTACGCACCTTTAAGCAGCGCAATATGAAGCTGCATAAAAATATGGTAACCGTAACGCTGGTGCTTGGTATAATCTTCACAGTACTGCAGTATTTCGGCTTTAAGGAGCTATACCACCAGTTAAGATGGGACAATAACGTATCGCTTCAGTTCCTTGCGGTTATCGTAGGCGTGCATGCGCTGCACATTCTTGGCGGAGTAGTAGCGCTATTGATATTATTTGTACGCACTTTTAGCAGGAGAGTAAAAATATATAGCAGCACGGGATTGGAAATTATTGCTACTTACTGGCATTTTGTAGATATATTATGGATATATCTCTTTATTTTCTTTTTGATGAACCAGTAGAAATGCGGTAAAAATCAAGGCTGTATTTGCAAAATCAGAAATTGCGGTTTAACTTGCACCGGTAATTTCAGGCATTTTAATCAAAACAAGTTTAGTAACAAACGAGGACATTATAATTTTACATTTCTATGACACACGCTGCAACAGCTACTCATGACATCGAAAAACTGAATAAATGGGGTGGCGGACGCTCTCCGTTTAACGTGAGCTATGGAAAGATGATGATGTGGTTTTTCCTGCTATCGGACGCGCTTACTTTTGGAGCTTTGCTGATCTCTTACGGTACTACCCGTTTCTTCAGCAAAGTATGGCCTGATGCCAACCATGTATTTCATGCTTTTCCTGGCCTGGGCGATACCAATGCACCGCTGATGTTTGTGAGTCTGATGACCTTTATCCTGATCCTCAGTTCTGTTACCATGGTACTGGCAGTACATGCAGGTCACCACGGAGACAGGCAGGGTGTTATAAAATGGATGCTCTGGACCATTATCGGTGGTATCGCATTCTTAAGCTGCCAGGCCTGGGAGTGGACCCACCTTTATCATACAGGCGCATGGTGGGGTTCCTTTACGGATCCGAATACTGCTGTTGAATCTTTCAAGCACCTCTTTAACCCGCATAAGCCTAATGTAGAGGCAGTGTTCAGTACACATCCGGAGCTGGCACGCCATGCTACACATGATTTTTACAATTACTTCTTCCTGATCACCGGTTTCCACGGAGCACACGTTACCAGTGGCGTTTTACTGAACGTGATGATATTGGTCAATACCGTAAACGGCACTTATGAGCGCCGGGGCCACTACGAAATGGTAGAGAAAGTAGGTCTTTACTGGCACTTTGTAGATCTGGTTTGGGTATTTGTATTCACCTGTTTCTACCTGCTGTAACCAAAACACCGGAAGCCATAATCCTAAAATCTAAAAATATTTAATCAGCATGTCTGCACATCATAACCACGACGATATTCAATCATTATACGAAGGTGACCAGTCCAAATTATATTCCGGCGTATTAGGCCACCACGGCGATGCAAGGTCTCCAGAAAGCAAAGCACAGGTAGCCCGTATATGGAAAGTCACAGCGCTTCTTTCTGTAGTGACTATTGTAGAGGTACTTTTGGGTCTTTTAGGTCATGGTATGCCTCACGGCCTTTTAAATACACTGTTCCTGGTACTTACCCTGGTAAAGGCGGCATATATCGTTAAAGTGTTCATGCACCTTGGCGATGAGAAAAAGAACTTTGTTTATTTTGTGCTGATGCCATTAACATTATTCGTATGGTTCATTATCTCCTTCCTGATGGATGGCAGCCACTGGTTGCATATGAATTTTACGCAGGCAAACACAATTACTGATCTTTTTAAATAAGATCACATATAGCTGATCTTATGGTGACAAGTATCATTGTTACCAGCGAAAAAATGTAATGAACAAGAAATTCAAATTCAGAGTAGGGATAGCAGTAGCCGTTGGGTTACTGCTTTCTTTTTATTTCATAGCTGTGAACCTTTCTCACGGAAAGCTACGCATACCAGGCTACTACAGACCGGAAAGCGTCGACTCTTTTGCAGAAGACGGGAAAATGGTTTACGATACCGTTTTTCATAAGGTATTGCCGGTAGTACTTACTAACCAGCTTGGTAAAACAGTGGATCTGAATAAAGATGCCAAAGGAAAAATGCTGGTCGTAAATTTCATGTTTACCTCCTGCAACTCTATTTGTCCGCGCATGAGCAGCGGCATGAAAATGCTGCAGAAATCCTTTATCCGGAAGAACCCGGATATGGTCCAGTTCGTCAGCATTTCGGTAGACCCGGGCAGGGATTCCGTTCCGGTACTCAGAAAATATGCCGATAATTATCATGCTGATCATGACAGGTGGTGGTTTGTAACCGGTAACCGCGACAGTATTTTTAATTATGCCCGTAATGAGCTTGGCCTGTCACTGAACGATGGTGATGTGCAAGGTGACTTTATCCACTCCAGCAAGATTATTCTAATGGATACGTCACGGCATATAAGGGGGTATTATGATGGATTGGATACCATGGCCCTGAGACAATGCGCCGATGATATCGTAATACTATCAATGGAAAAAGAAAAAAAGAAAAGAAAAAAATAAACACGTTCCAACTACCAATATTTATTTCCTATGCTGCAGGCTTCGCTTAAAAAAAATGATAAAAGAGCCAAATGGTTTATTATTGTTGTATCCGTAGTAATATTCGGTGCTGTTGTAGCGCTGGATAATAAAGTTTTGCAGCCGGAGTTCCCTTTCAGCTTTGACGTACACCTGTTCGCCTTTTTTAACTCCATAGTGAATTCTGTTGTTTCCCTGCTATTGATATGGGGACTGTTCAGCGTCAGGCAAAAGAAATACGTACTACATAAAAAGATCATGACGGCGGCGATAATATGTTCTGTATTATTCCTGCTATCCTATATATGCCACCATTTATTTGCCGGAGATACCAAATTTGGCGATATTGATCATAACGGTGTGGTAAGCGCTGAAGAACTGGCCTCAATAGGAATGCTCAGGTATGTCTATTATTTTATCCTTATTACCCATATAATACTGGCAGCGGTTATATTACCATTTATACTGCTGACAGCTTACCGCGCACTGACTGCCGAGTACCTGGCCCATAAGAAGATCGCAAGATATACCTGGCCCCTGTGGTTGTATATTTCTGTTACCGGCGTTGTGGTATACTGGATGATCAGCCCGTATTATTCCTGATCTTTTTATTATACCATCTTCGGTATTGGGTATTCTCTTAACTTTACCACTTAACATAACCTGTAGTATGCTAAGACGTTTATCCGCCATTTTATTGGTTGTATTTGCCGGCTGCTCCGGAGGAGCGCAGAATAACAGGAGCATACCTGTGATCGGCTTTGCTGATGCGTTTGAAGATAATACCATTGCACAGGCAAGACAAGGCTTTACCGATGCGCTTGCAAAGAACGGCTTCAGTGAAAAAGATAATACGGTAAAGATCATATACAGGAATGCCCAGGGCAGCATTCCGACACTTACGCAGATCATAAAATACTTCATATCAGAAAATGTTACGGCAATTGCCACCTGCCCTTCCCTGCCAACCATTACAGCAGTACAGAATACCAGCACCATCCCGGTATTTATGATGGTATCGCCTATGCCCCAGCTGATGAAAATAACCGGAAAAACAGGAAAAGCTCCGCAGAACCTGTACGGAGTAGGTGAAAATCTTGATTATATTGACACTTCTTTCACCCTGATCGCCAAGCTGATCAGGCCTGCTTCCGGGATACTTTCTGTAGGCATGATCTATAACCAGTCGGAGCCACAGTCTGTGGATGCGCTGAACAGGATCAAATCGTTGGCAACCACCCTGCACATCAACCTTGTTTCTTTACCGGTCAATAGCTCGGCAGATGCGCAGCTGGTAACACGCAGCCTTCTGGACAAGCATATCGACGCTTTCTTTGCCAACCCTGATAACACGGTATTCGCCTCTTTTGAAACCATTATTAAATCCTGCAATGATGCGCAGGTACCTGTGTTTACCAGTGAGGCTGGCCTTGTGGCCAGGGGTGCTGTTGCAGCTTATGGGGCCGATATTTACCAATGGGGGTACCAGGCAGGTATGATCGCTTCAGAATACTTAAAGAACCATAAGCCCTCGGCACCGGTTGAAATGGTAAAGCTGCGTAACAGGGTCTATAACCCTGAAGCAGCGAAGAAGTTCAATATTGTCATTCCACAGGATTTTGTTCCAGTAAAAAAATAGCCTGCCTTGTCTCTTTACGCTTCAGCCATCATCGCAGGTCTCTGCTATTCACTTATGGCAGCCGGTATTTTCATATCCATGAAAATATTCAGGATACCGGACATAACTACAGATGGGAGCTTTACCCTGGGCGCCGCGGTAACAGCCATTATATTACCGGAAGGGATTTCCGCATTTGCGGCGATACCTGTCGTAATATTTGCGGGAGCGTTGGCAGGCGCAGTTACAGGGTTTATACATACAAAGCTTAAGATTGATGCACTGCTGTCCGGCATATTGGTCATGACGGGACTTTATTCTATCAACTTAACGCTGATGCAGCGTTCGAATATTCCTTTACTTGATGTGCGCTCTGTTTTCAATCTCATTGCCAATGAAACAATAAGCCAATGGATCATCAGCATATTATTCACACTATTCTTCATCGGGCTTACAGGCTACATGCTCAAGACGGATTTCGGGATAGCCATGCGCGCTACCGGCGATAGTGAAAGTATGAGTAAGGCGATGGGGGTGAATACCAGGCGTATGAAGATAACCGGGCTTGCTATTGCCAATGCGCTTACCGCCCTCAGCGGATTCCTGGTATGCCAGTATCAGGGTTTCGCGGATATCAACATGGGTATAGGGATTGTCATTACCGGCCTGGGATCTGTACTGATTGCAGATGCCCTGTCTTCCTGGATGAAAATAAACAATACCTGGCTGCAATTGCTGCTGGTCATCGGCGGCAGCATATTATTCCAGCTGGTACTGGCGGCAGCATTATCAGCCGGGGTCAATCCTAACCTCCTCAAGCTGGTTACTGCCTGTTTTGTACTGGCCATTGTAGGCCTTCCCAATATCGGAATAAGGAGGGCACGGCTATGATCAGGCTGACACATATAACTAAGATCTTCGGTAAAGGCGGCAATAACGAAATACGCGCCGTACAGGACGTTTCACTGGAGCTCGGCAGGCATACTTTTACTATTATCGTAGGTGCCAATGGCAGTGGAAAGAGCACACTGCTCAACATCATTTCAGGAACGGAAATACCAACGAGCGGTAATATATACCTGGGTAATCAAGAAATAACTTCGCTGCCTGAGTACAGGCGCAGCAAATGGATCGCCCGGGTCTTTCAAAACCCTGTGAACGGTGTTGCAGGGGGGCTTACCATACTCGAGAACTTCCGGCTGGCAGCTTTGAGGACCAGTAATAAAAACCTGTCGCCGGGTATCAGCCGTTCCTTCCAATCCGAAGTGCGGAACAGGATCGCAGAGCTCGGTATGGGAATGGAAAATAAGCTGAATCAACCTATAGGCACGCTTTCAGGCGGGCAGAGACAGGCGCTTACCTTGTTAATGGCCACGATGGTTAAGCCGGAAATCCTGCTGCTGGACGAGCCCACCGCAGCGCTCGATCCCAAAAGCGCGGCAATGGTAATGACACTGGCGGATAAGCTTACACGCGATCATCAGCTTACTACCCTGATGATTACACATAGTCTTAAAGATGCGCAGCAATACGGGGACCGTATTATACAGATGGCGGAAGGGAGAATAATACGGGATATAGAAGGCGATAAAAAAAAGGCCCTGTCATTAAATGATCTTTATGAATGGTTTGAATAGCATGAAAATTTATTACTGTATAAAGGAAATGTCCTTATTTTTTCTGCTGCTATTATCGGCAGCACTGGTACCCTTAGTTACTTACGGGCAAAAACAGGAGTACCGGCTAAAAGGCTTTATAGGTGTACAGGGGGGTGAATCTTTTACCTATGAGCTAAACCTTAGAGAAACAGGAGATGGAAATATTACCGGTACTGCAGCTACTTACCTGGATCAGGGTAAGGATGTAACAGCCACACTCACCGCGTCGGTTGATCGTACGCAAAAAAAGCTGACCATCAGGGAAAAGGATATTGTTGCCAATAACGGCTTTAAAAGCAGGGCTCTTATATGCCTGGTGGAAGCTGTGCTTACCTATGATGAAGCCGAGAAAAAGCTGTACGGACCGCTGATCACCAAGACTGCCGGCAATGGCGCGGAATGCAGCAAGGGCAGCATTACATTTATGAACAAGCCGGAACTGGATCTTCTGTTCGGCATGCCGGCTGTAATTGCGGAGACAAAAGAAACAGCAAAACCGGCACCAGCCACAACACCATCGAAACCAAAAATAGACCCATCCAAGCCGTTGAAAGTGATCTACGATACACTGGCAAGCCCTGCCCCTGTAGCATTTAAAAAGCGGCCTGACAATGTCACAGAAGGGAAAGACAAAACATACCTGTGGCATACAGATACTGTGATAGTAGATATATGGGATGGTAATAATATAGATGCTGACAGGGTAAGCATATTGTACAATGGCACAGAGGTGCTTAAAGACTATGTGCTTACAGCAGACAAAAAAAGGCTTTTATTGCCCATAGGCGGCAATGAGCTGAATATACTGGCTATAGAAGCAAGAAACGAAGGGGGCGATCCACCTAATACTGCCAATCTGGTATTAACGGATGGAAATACCACCTACGATGTGGTTGCTCATAATACTACCGGTAAGCGTGCGGTAATTATGATCGCCAAACAATAACCTATCAGCATTCTAAGAAAGATATTTTGCCACAATAGGTATACGCCTGCCGATACCAAATGCTTTTGAAGAAATCCGGATGATAGGACAGAACTGGTTCCTTTTATATTCGTTCCGGTTTACCATCTGGAGTATCCTTTTCACCAACGCTTCTTCAAAGCCCTGCGCTATTATTTCGGCAGGTCCCTGCCGCAATTCAATATACTGGTATAGTATTGCGTCCATTATTTCGTAAGGAGGCAGACTGTCGCTGTCTTTCTGTCCCGGCCTTAATTCGGCGGATGGCGGTTTGGTAATAATATTTTCCGGAATGATCTCTCTTTCCCTGTTAATATGCCTGGCAAGGGCAAAGACCTGCATCTTATACAAATCGCCCAGGATACCAAGGCCGCCCGCCATATCACCATATAACGTACCATATCCGGTAGACAGCTCGCTCTTGTTGGAAGTATTCAACAGAATATAATTGAATTTATTGCCAAGGGCCATAGCCAGCGCTCCGCGGATGCGTGACTGGATATTTTCCTCCGCCACATTAAACGGTAAGCCCCTGAATACCGGTGCCAAAGCGGTTTCAAAAGCGTCAAAGATATCTTTGATCGGGATGATATCATAAGGGTTCACCAGGTTAGCAGACAACTGCTCCGCATCCTTTACCGAGTGACCGGTAGAGAACTGGGAGGGCATCAGCAAGGCATGAACATGCTCTGGACCCAATGCTTCTACAGCCAGCGCAAGTGTTACGGCACTATCAATTCCCCCCGACGATGCTACTATCGCTTTGGTAAAACCCATTTTTTCAAAATACTCCCGTATCCCCATCACCAAAGCTTCATGTATACGGCCTATATTAAAAACAGGGTCAAAAGCCGGAAGCTGCAGCTCTTTATCCGGCAGCAAGCTTGCCTCTGTAATGACAGGTTCCGTTATCTTTCCCTGCTCCCAGGTTATACAAGCCAGCTCCTCCCTGAAGAACGGGAGCTGCTGTATAAGGTTGCCCGCCGCATCGCATACGATCGAGCCGCCGTCAAATACGATCTCCGTCTGTGAACCCACAGTATTACAGTAAATCATGGGCAGCTTATACCGGATACAGTTCTGCTTTACAACAGCCAGCCTGTCCTCGGCATGGGTATAGTCAAAGGGCGAAGCGCTCAGGTTGATCATCAGCGTGGGTTCCTGCTGGATCAGCACATCCATAGGCCTGTGACGATATAAAGGATTGTCGCTCATATCCCAGATATCCTCGCATATGGTAACCGCTATTTTCTGACCCTTAAAATGAATCACCTGCCAGTCATAGGCAGGTTCAAAATAACGATACTCATCAAATACATCATAGTTAGGAAGAAGGGTTTTATGAATTACCTGCCTGATCTCCTGCTCCTGTAAAAAATACACGCTGTTAAAAAGATCTTTCCCTTCAGGCTGCGGGTTACGTGCTGGGCAGCCAACCAATACAGCGATATCCTTCGCCTCTTTCTTTATATGTTCTATAGCGGTAAGACACTGCTCCACGAAGTGATCAAATTCCAGGAAGTCCCTGGGGGGGTAGCCGCAGACCGCCAGCTCGCTGAATACTATGAGATCTCCGCCCAGCTTCCTGGCGCTACGGATAGCGCTGATTATTTTTTGTGTATTCGCCTCAAAATTGCCTATGTGATAATTTTGCTGTGCAAGAAATATTTTCACTGTATTATTTTTTACAGAAGATAGTATTTATTCATTATAGCTTTATAAACTTCGACATCCCGTTCCTGCCGTCTTTCGCCCGGACCTCAATCAGATAAGTGCCCGGTTGCAATGCCTCGGTGTTAACCGCATTGGCGTCACCTTCCTGTTTGATGATCACTTTCCCGCTGATATCATATAGCGTCAGCCCGGCAATTTCCTTTACATTGCTTATGTATAAACGGTTCATGACCGGATTAGGATATACTTCGGGATAAATTACCGCCGGCGTATTTTCCAGCGCCGTTATCCTGTACTGCCTGTTGAAGAACTTCCATATCTCTTCAGCATAATCAAACTCCCCACCGGTAGCTCCGGACAGATACCAGGTGTGTTCGCCTCCGTTTATCCGGAAAAGCTCTACCATAGATCGCCCGGACGCATTGGTATAGATAAAATGATCCATTGACAAGCCATCTCCGTTTACATCCGGCAGGCTTATGGCTTCCGGGTCAGGCAGGCATCCGTTAATCGTTTTCCATTTATCTATCAGCAGGTTCACATCCAGGCCAACAGGCACATATCCCAGGAAGGGGAAAGGCGTAAGGCCTTCATAGGTGACCACACTATCTGCTGTTCCATGAAAATGAGCCACCGGCAATACATCAGAAGGTGTACATTCCGGGAGGGCCAGGGCATATGTTCCTGCAACCGAAGCCACGGCATCAAACCTGTTGCTCAGCTCGCAGGCAAGCCTTTGGGTCATAAACCCTCCCATGGACATCCCGCATACATAACTCCGGTGCTCCCGGATATTATAACGTAATAAAACCGTATCCATCATGGCGCCGATAAATCCCATATCGTCTATATCCCCGTTAACTGCCACTGTTCCGAAACCAGGCATAAAAACGGCGATCCCATTATTCCAAGCCGCTGGAATAACACCATAAGGGCTGTCAAAATCCAGCGCCTGCGGCGCCGCTATTATAATATTGGCAGTATCAGCTATCGACGATAGTCCGGTATAGGAAATATCCTCCATACTACCGCCAAGCCCGTGCAATGCAACTATAAGCGTGGCCGGTTGGGTTTCGGAATATACATCCGGCACATATATCCTATATGCGCGTGTTTTTCCACCAAAGTTCAGGCTGCTGGTTATCCAGCCAGCGCCGGCTTGCAGAACAACCAGCAGACACCCGAGAAGGGTTAAAAGGCTCTTTTTCATTTTATGCTATAGGGCTACAAATGTAGCACTCTTTTAATACTGATATTTTTTTGGGTTCTCCCCCATTTATGGGGGAACTTTTTATATAAAGCGATGTTAATTTTGTCAAAATTAAAAGTTAATTTTTTGAATAAAAAGGAGACTCTTGGCTCATTACGAATACATACAAAATTCTGAATTAAAACGTATTATACAGAAATATGTCTACACAGCATTTTGTATAGTTTTGTTAATTTTTCAAAATGTGTCATACGGGCAAACCAAAAATTATTTAAAGGGAGATGTAACAGGGGGAAGGGCAAATGTCGCTTTGCTGGGATTCGGTACGGATGCGGGTGTGTCCTCGCCATTGACCGCATTCAGTACGCTCACCTTTCAGTTTTATTACGGCAGGAATATTCTGGACGATGTTTCTACTGCCTATACAACCATGAGTGCTGCCCGCCTGAATGTAGCATTGGGACTATCCGGCGGGGATGTCTATATCCAGTTTCGGAATACCGGTAACGCCTCAATGCCAGCCGGCAAAAGTGTCTTTTTAAAACTGGGCGATACTATTACCAGCACAGGACTTTCAGTATCCGTTGGCGGCTTGTTGTCTTTAGGCAATAACAGTCCTGTAATCGGTTCCATGTACACCAGTGCCGGGAATTACAGCACGTCAGGCGCGGGAAACGAAAGCAGCGGGAGCATTCCTTCAGGTAATCTTTTCAATACAGAATTATTGCAGGACAAGAATGGCATTGTCTATGCAGGGATTCATCCTCAAAATAAAACGCAGGCATACAATTCCGCGCGGCTATTGCTCAGGATACCATCAGGATTACTGGATATTAACCTGAATAAAGTTACCATGAACGTTCACAACGCCTTTTATTTAGGCACTACCGGTCCGGCGTGCAGCATTACCCCTATGTTTACAAGCCAGGGAGAAGTAGAAGGCGTTGAATTAAACCCTGACCTTGGCAGCATTGCACTCAGCCAGCTTGTGGCCAATCCCAAGAATGCCATCGATAATAACATAGCAACTTATTCTGTTTTAAAAACAGGGGTATTAGGGTTGGGTGTGCTGAGCTCGGTTTCTCAATCTTTTATATTCGATCATGTCGCTAACACCACAGATGGTCTGAGGCTTCAGCTTTCTGTCGATACCAACCTGCTTTCGCTAAGCCTTCTCAATGGCGTATCAGTTGAATTTTATAATAATGATACATTAAAAAGCACAAAACAGCTTGGGTCGAATCTTATTGCCCTTGACCTTTTATCATTACCGCTGTTAAGCGGCAGCTACCGGCAGATTAATACTGTTTTTATACCTAGTGTTTTGTTTGACCGTGTTAAAGTAAAGCTGAACGGCGGCGTATTATCGCTGGGACTGCTTGGGGCAGGTATATATATTCACGAAGTCTCTCTTGCTCCGTCGGCACCGGTTATCAGCGCTGACCCCACAGGCGATACGGTATGCAGCGGTCAGCCCGCAGCATTCAGCGCAACGGCATCGGGTGCAGCATCATACCAATGGGAGTATTATAATGAAGGCACATCTTCCTGGATAAATGCTCCGGGAACTTCCGCTACCCTGAACATTACAGCTACAACTATAACAATGGACAACAGGCGCTATAGGGTAAGCATCACAGGTACAGGCGCCTGCCCGCAAACGGTAACCTCCCATCCTGCAATACTTAAAGTAAATCATTTGCCCAGATTACCCGCTGTAATATTCGGGCCATAGCTTTCTAATAAAATCGGCAATCATTTTTCAAACAATAAAAACAGATCAACAATGAACAAGATCAGCACTAAAAGCTTATTGCTTTTCCTGGTATGCTTTATCACAGCATTGCCACTATTTGCCCAGACAAGCAAAACATTTTATGTGTGCTCAGGCACATCCTTCACCTTAAAGGCGGCAAATGTCACCGGTCTCAGCTACAGCTGGTATGCATCAGGCAGCTCTACCGTGCTGGATAGCGATACAGCGCTTACCCAGACTGTGACGCTTGCTGATCCTCTTGTTTACGAGGAGAAGAAATACGTATTATTTGTGGACAGCACCAATAGCTGTACCTCTCCGGGAGATACCTTTACCGTATTCATCATGCCTCAGCTGGTAGCTGATATCGCAGATCCGGCTAACTCCTTTTGTGCCAACGAGCTGCCGGTTACAGACACCCTTACTGCTACTGTAAATGTTACCTCTTTTCCTGCAGGTGTAAGCGTAGCCTATACATGGGCCGATGGTCCTACAACAGCATCTAGGGAAATAGAAATTACCGGAACAGGAAGCACCACATTTACAGTAACGCCAAGCTATGTATTACCGGCCACAATCGGCGGAAAAAAGCTTACTGCCTGTGAAACAGGTGCCTCAGTAGATGCGATAACCATTATCCCTTCTACACCGCCAACGGTTCCGGCTGTAACACTTGAATAACTGTAAGCACGTCATGCTTTCTAAAAAGAAAAAAATATTATTCGCTGCTTCATGTATGCTGTATTGCACCTCCGCCTTTTCACAGGCGGAGGTGCTCACAGTGCATCTTTGCCCTGGCGAAAGCGCAAAACTGAGGGCAGCATCTCCTGAAGCGGTTTCTTATGAATGGTACAAGGATGATGCTATAATTACCGGTGTTTCCGGGGATAGCTGCATGATCACCTCTTCCGGAGTATATAAAGTAGCTGCCATTGGCATAGATGGCTGCCGCTCTTTCTCCCTGAAAGAAGTTAATGTAATAGAAGAAACGCCGCTGGCCCTTAATGATGAGGCTTTTGCCACCCACGATGCTTCCGTTGCTATACCGGTATTGATCAATGATACCGCTTTCTGTGCAGCACTGGATACACTTTCCGTTGCTATAAAAGCAGCACCGGGCAAGGGAACAGTTTCGTTTGACATATATGGCATAGCCCATTACCGGCCTCGCTGGGACGAAACAGGAACGGACTACTTTACATACATAGTCAGGGACAAGGAAGGAACAGAGTCCAACATTGCACGGGTAGACATATTAATTGAAGGACTTCCGAATATTATTATTTACCCCAATCCCACTACCGACGGACACGTAAGAGTAAGAGTGCTGGATGAATCGGTAATCGAATATAAGCTGATAGACGTTCATGGCCGGGTATTCTTTCAACGGCCGGTTATCGATAAAGATATGACCGTAGACATAAGTCATCTTGAATCGGCGCATTACTTTATAACATTTATTACCAGCACCCGGCGTACCTTTACTTACAGGATCATTAAAATTTAATCATCAACCGCTCTTTGAATGAGAACGGCCCGCTCTTTGAGCGGGCCGTTCTCATTTGCTACTTATAATTCTGCTTATAAAACTGCCTATAATTGCTATAGTCTTTCTGGCTGAGCAACCGGCTAAGATTATCTGCCGAAATAATGGACAGCTCATATTCCGTGCTATTCTTCCCGTATTCGCGGAACAGGTCTTTCAGCCCTTTGATCTCATTCATATATTTTTTCGCCGAAGCTTCACTGGCAAATTCCCTGCAGACGATCAATCCATTACCTGATTTCAGGGAAGCAACAGATACTGAGATCCCCTCTTCGCTATGTTTCATCATATTATAATCCGACAAGCCGGATTTGACTCCCATAAGGCGGCCATCCATTAAAGGTGAATAAATAATCAGGGAATGCTTCATCCCCGGTTGATAATTATAGGCTTTTAAAACTGTGTCGGCTTCCGGCTGTCCTCCCGTTGTATCAGCAGGCGCGGGTTCGCCCGTATTTAATGGCGGTTTATTGCTCCTTATGTAATTCAGAACCGCATTAGCCCAGGAGGTAAGCGAATCATTAGGATTAACGGCAAGGAATTGAGAAAGCATGGTGTCGGCTTTGGGATAATTTCCCTGGCCTGCGATCGCCACTGCTTTCATCAGGTTATACTTTTTCTGATACTGTGCGGCCTGGGACGGATACAACTTTTCCAGGTCCTCTGCCCGGGCAATCACGTCGGCAAACTGCTTCTGCATAAGCAGACCATAAGTCTTGTCATAGTGGTTGGAAATTGTCTCCACAGGTCCCCCCGCATTTGTCAGTAAAGGATTGCCTGTCTCCATAGCTCCCGGCTTCAGCGCATCCTTTAACAGCAGGGCCCATTCAGAATCCGGGTACCGCGTTTGCAATATAGTATTATACTGCTGTGCCTCACCGGATTTGTTAAGCTTCATGGCCATAAGGTATTTATGATACAGCACTTCCGCGCTATGCTCATTATCCGGGTATCTTCTTTCCAGCGAATCGTAGGTCTCAGCGGCCTTGGCATAATCCTGGACAAAGCTGTAATAAGCTTTCCCCAACTGATAATAGGCTTCTTTAAGCTTATTGTTTGCCTGCTGTACCTGTTCGGGCGTATGGGGAATTGCCGCAATAAGTGAATCTTCATCAGGCAGCATGCTGCGTATCCGCTCTTCCTCGCTCACCTCACTTTCCGCATCTTCATCAAATGAACCTCCGCCAGCGCTCCTGTTCCAGTTATCTTTAAGGGTACGGTTACCCCATTTCATTTTAAACTCATTGGACCCTTGCTGTATCAGCGTAGCATTTGCAAAATACCATTGTCCGCCACTGCCGCCACCCGAATTCCCATTGTCAAATGTAAGAGGGGTGTTCTGCGCCATATAAGCGCTGTCGCTCATCATACGCTCCAGCTCCCGTATATATCTCCGTGCATTACTCCTCTGCTCTTTTTCGGAAAGGGCGGAAAGACGAAGCAGGCTATCCTGTTTCTGTACTTCCCGTGCGGGCAGGGCTATCCTGTCAAGAGAAAGGGACTTTTGTTTTGCGTCGCTGTAGGCAGGCTCATCTGCAACAGTAAGGAACATTGCAGCGCTGTCATATGCGCGCTTGGAGCTGGTGTATTCGTTACGTTTATAATACTCGTCTCCCAGCGAAGCATATGAAAGCCCTTTCTGCTTCCTATTATTCTGGCTATAGCTTACGCTTTTACGAAAGCTTTCCAGCGCCTTATCCGATTGGTTGCTCTTCAGGTCAGCTTTTCCCATGGCATAATAAACCTGGTCGTAATAAGGCCGGTACTTATCATCTGCAGCCATGGTCGCGAGCATACTGCGAACATCCGTACTATCGCTGTTGCCTGCCAGGCTGTTGAATACTATATTTTTCCTTGCATAAAAATCCATATCCAGTGCCGGATGCAGATCAATGGCTATATTAAAATATTTTTCCGCATCCGCATATTTGCCTTCACCCTGCAGGAGCTGCCCGTTAAGAAAGGCGGTTCTCTGGCGTATCCAGTCCGGCATGGCTTTATCTTCCGCAACAACAGCCAGTGATTGGGTCGCTTTGCTAAAATCATTCCTGCTCATATCAACAAAAGCCTGCTCCAGTGCGAACCGGCCTTTAAGCCGGTCCGGGAAATTAGGATCATTGGCCAGAAGATCGAGCAGCGCCTGGGCCTGTCCTTCCTGTCCCTGCTGGGTCAGGGTCCTGGACAGCCAGAGCATGGCTTCGTTTTTGGATGACTTATGGGCTATGAGCCCGGACAAGCCTTCTTTGTCGTCTTCCGCCAGGCTGGATAAGACCTGTTTATCAGCTTTATTCTTATTTTTCCTGGCTGCTTCTTTTTTATCAGCCTCTGCCTGAGCCACAATATACTTAAAAGATGCCGCAGCATTTTTATAATCACCTTTATAGTAAAAGGCCTGTCCTGCCAAAAGATAGAGATTATCCTGCCATTTACTGCGCGGATCATGGATCTGGATACCGACGGATGCCTTATGAACAATGGTATCCATATCGGTTTTCAATTTGGCCGAATCCCTGTCGGGGTTGAAAGGGAAAATCGCGATAAGACTGTCATAGTTATCCGTTGCCGTTCGCAGCATATTTGCCTCAGCCTCTTCCATTTTCCGGTTGGCATTATAATAATAGTTGTACCTGGTAAAGGTATTTTGTATGATCTGTCGCGGAATGCCCCATTTTTTCTTTCGCATTTTCTCATTGGTATAGGCATCCTGCTTTTTCTTTATTTTCAGCTCCAGCGCCAGGCCTTTTTTCTTCTCCGCCTCCTTGGCTTTTTCTTTACGGGCTGCCTCTCTTGCTTCTTTTACCTTTGCAAGGCTATCGGCACGCGCAAGCCTCACCACCTTCATACTATCCAGGTACTGCTGGCGGACGGCACGCGTACTGTCCAGTACCATGCGCAGACTGTCATTGTACGCTTTCCGCACGGCGACGGTACTATCCAGTATAGCCTTCCGGGCTGTACGCATGCTATCATTGTAAGCCTTTCGGACAGCCTTCATACTATCGAGGGCCTGCTTTCGGACAGCCGCCACACTATCTTTAAAGTGATCGCTTTGCCGGTACTCTCTTATGGCAGCCATACTATCAGCAATCCGTTGCCGCACGGCCCTGGTGCTGTCCAGCACCCGCTGTCGCTCCGCCTGCTCTGCTGCGATCACAGCTTTAAGGCTGTCATTGTATTTTTGTCTTACGGCAGCCACGCTGTCAGATACCCGTTGTCGTTCTGCTTTTACGGAGTCATTGTATTTCTGCTGTACCAGTCTTACGCTGTCCAGTCTTCGTTTCCGGGCCAGTTCCAGGCTGTCGTTATACTGTTTGCTGCGTAAATAAGACCTTATGGCAGCCAGGCTATCGGCTATGCGATCCCTTTCCGCTCTTACACTATCGCTGTATTTTTTCTGGGCAATTCTTGTACTGTCAAGTATGTATTTGCGTGCAGCTGCCGCGCTGTCATTGTAGGCCTTTTGCGCTTCCTGGGCCTTTTGCCGGGCAGTAGCGAGACTATCATTATAATGCTTCTGTGCAGCACGTGCGCTATCGCTATTTTGGGCTGTAGCCGAAAATTTATTTAGGAAAAGAAAGAATAATATAAAAAATCCTGATAAAAAATAAAAACGCCTGTTCAATGTTATTCGCTCCCTTTATACAACTTTACTGTTTAATAACTGATTTTGGAAAAAAATATTATCCGTACCGCCACAAAAGCGGGACAAAATAAATGATTATTCTGATTTTGTATTACTTTCGTATCAAACAGTTAGCTTATTGCCTTATACAATCCTTTATTTTAAATATCGGGATCCTGCTGTATTATTATAAAATTAAATCTTAATTTAAAAAGGATCAAAAAAAAATTTAAAAAAAATCTTATTAACTATTGCAAGTCCGAAAAATTTTTATGTATTTTGGATGCGATTTAGAAAAAGACAATAAAATTATTATGAACAAAAAAGTATTATTGGTGTCCGCCATAGCATTTGCGGGCCTATTTATGGGAAACTCTGTAAAGGCTCAGGATAATGATGAAATGGTACCTGTTTACCGTTGGTTCAATACTGTTGACAGGAATTTTGTAACCTTAGCTGACGGGGAATATCAGGAAGGCCAATTACTTAATTGGAAATATAAAGATAAAACTTTAATGTTTTATGCTTTTCGTGAGCCGGGACCAAATCGTGTAGCAGTTTACCGCTGGTTTAACCCGACTACAAAAGATATAGCCAGCATAGCTGAAGATGAGTTTTCTGATGATCAGATGCTTAAAATGGGCTATAAAGAAAAGACGTTGCAATTCTATGCGCCTATCCGCCGTTCTGAAAACAGGGTGGCTATTTATCGCTGGTACATCCCTAAAACAAGGGATTGGGTTACTATTCCTGAAGAAGGTGATACAGACGAGTATGGAAAAAAAGGCTATCGCAGGAAAGCATTCCAGTACTATGGTATCAAACGCAGCGTTGATGAAAGCCTCTATGCCCAGCCGCTTTAATTGTTCATTTATAATTTCTTATAAATCAGGCTGTCGTTATTCATAACGGCAGCTTTTTAATTTAAAAGCATGGGCCGCTATCTGTTGATAGCGGCCCATGCCTTCTTTTATTAGCGTTCTTAATTAATTCTTTGCCGCTTCCTTTGCCCAGCTGTCCTTCAGCCCGACTGTACGGTTAAAGACGAGGTGGCCCTCTGTGCTGTCTTTATCAACGCAGAAATATCCTTTACGCAGGAACTGGAAACGATCGCCGGCATTGGCAGACGCTAACCAGGGCTCGATATATGCTTTGGGTATCACATGCAGGGAGTCGTTGTTGATATGCTCCCTGAAATCACCTTCTCCTGCCGCAGGATCCTCCACCCGGAACAACCGGTCATACAGCCTTATTTCAGCAGTTTGTGCATGAGGTACGCTTACCCAGTGAATGGTACCCTTAACTTTTATATTGCTGGTATCGTGACCGCTTTTACTTTCCGGAATATAAGTTCCGTAAATTTCGGTAATGTTCCCCTGATCGTCTTTTTTAAAGCCGTCACATTTTACGATATACGCGTGCTTCAATCTCACCATAAGCCCGGGCCCCAGGCGGAAGAACCTTTTAGGCGGATCTTCCATAAAATCTTCACGCTCTATCCATACTTCACGGCTAAAAGGCATAAGATGACTTTTGCTTTGCGGATCTTCCGGATTGTTTTCAGCGGTCAGCTCCTCGGTCTGACCCTCCGGATAATTGGTGATGACCAGCTTCACGGGATCAAGAACCGCCATAGCCCTGTCGGCTATTTTATTAAGGTGCTCACGTACACAGAATTCCAGCAGACCGATCTCCACCATATTCTCCCGCTTTGCTACACCTATCGTATCGCAGAAATTGCGGATGCTTTCCGGCGTGTAGCCACGGCGGCGTAACCCGCTGATCGTAGGCATGCGCGGATCGTCCCAGCCCGCAACGTGACCTTCGTTTACCAGCTGCAGCAGTTTCCGTTTGCTGGTAATCATATAGGTAACGCTTCTTCGCGCAAATTCATACTGATGTGACGGAAATATTTCCAGCTGCTCAATAAACCAGTCATACAAAGGCCGGTGATGGATAAATTCCAAAGTGCAGATAGAATGAGTAATATGCTCAATGCTGTCGCTTTGCCCATGGGCAAAATCGTACATGGGATAGATGCACCATTTGTCGCCTGTGCGGTGATGATGCGCATGCTTGATACGGTACATAATCGGGTCACGCAGCAGCAGGTTGGGATGCGCCATATCTATTTTTGCCCTCAGCACTTTCTCACCGTCACTGTATTTGCCGGAACGCATATTTTCAAACAATTCAAGATTTTCTTCAACTGTCCGGTTCCTGTAAGGACTTTCTGTACCAGGTTTGTCGATCCCCCCTTTCTCGGCAGCTATCTCTTCTGCAGTGGAATCATCTACATATGCGAGGCCCTTTTTTATCAGCGCTACAGCAAAATCGTGCAATTGCTGAAAATAATCTGATGTATAGCGCAGCTCGTCCCAGTCAAAGCCAAGCCATTTGACATCTTCCAGGATGCTTTCCACATATTCTGTTTCTTCGGTTGAAGGATTGGTATCATCAAACCGCAGGTTACATTTACCCTTATATTTTCGCGCAAGGCCGAAGTTGAGACATATAGACGTAGCATGCCCTATATGCAGGTAGCCATTAGGCTCGGGGGGGAAGCGCGTATAGATACTTTTATACTTTCCTTCTGCCAGGTCTTTTTCAATTATTTCCTCCAAAAAATTAAGCGAGCGTTCTTCCATTTTTAATTGTTGTGCGGGAGGGTATCTTACCTCCTGAGGTATGCAAAGTTAAGCAGTTGGCATTAACTTACGGAAGCCTGATGATATTGTATTTTAATAATGAATAAAACAGGTTATTTTTGTTATAATCTCTAAATAGCTGCCTTATGTATGGTCTGGAAAATATCATGATATCCGAAATTGTCACAGTAAGCATTTCACTTTTTGCTGTCATTGATATACTTGGCTCTATCCCGGTGCTGATAGGGCTTAAAAATAAAATGGGGGATATCAACGCGTCACAGGCCACGCTGGTATCCGGCGCGCTGATGCTGGTATTCTTCTTTTTCGGGGGAGAGATGCTTAAATTCATGGGGCTGGATGTGCCTTCTTTTGCCATAGCAGGCTCGCTGATCATATTTTTTCTTGGCATGGAAATGATATTAGGTATTGAGTTCTTTAAGAATGAAGGCAGCGAAAAGTCAGGTACTATTGTACCGATCGCTTTCCCGATAATTGCCGGTTCTGGCACATTAACCACAATTATGTCGCTAAAAGCCGCCTATCATCACTACAATATACTGATCGGCATCCTGATAAACCTGATCATTGTATTTATATGCCTTAAGTCCCTCAATTATCTTGAAAAGCTGCTTGGACCATCGGGAATAGCGGTAGTCCGTAAGTTTTTCGGCGTTATCCTGATCGCCATCGCCATCAAGATATTTAAAACCAATGTAAGGCTATAGAAATATATGCATTTTTTAAATATGACCCTGGTACTTCGGTAAATGCTTATTCAATAGTTAAGTATTCCGGCAATTTTGCATCCTGGCCGCATTACATTTACATTTGTTAATAAAAGGCAGCGTGCTGTAAGAAAATGAAAAATGCAACTATCCGTCTCATATTAATACTGGCGTTATTGTCCTGTGTGGGTATCATTGCCACACAGGTATATTGGGTCAGCCGGGCTTATACCCTTGAGGAAAAGGAGTTCAACCTGAACGTAAATGTCAGTCTTCGTAACGTCGCGAATAAGATATGGAGAATGAAAAGGATCCAGCCTGTTGTGGCCAATGTTGTCGACCAGGTATCCCCGGATTATTTTATTGTCCAGATAAATGACCATATCGATAAAGATATCCTGGAACACTTCCTCAAAGAAGAGTTCACGTTGAAAAATATCATCACGGACTTTGAATACGGTATCTACGACTGCACACAGGATACGATACCGGGCAGCCATTATGTACACATGAGCGGAAGCTCGGAAACATTCGAGCCCCAGATGGATTTCCCTCATCTTAAGCATGAGAACTATTACTTTGGCATATTTTTCCCGCACAGGAAAAAATATGTTGCTTCCCAACTTTCCATATGGACGGTATCGTCTTTGGTTTTGCTCTGTGTATTAGCATTTTTGGGATATGTGGTTTTCGTGATATTGAAGCAAAAGAGGTTAAGCGAGGTACAGAAAGATTTTGTGAATAACATGACACACGAGTTCAAAACACCCTTAGCCACCATACAACTGTCGGCAGAAGTACTGAAAAAGCCGGAAATCATCAGTAACCCCCAGAGGTTGCTGAATTATGCCACGATTATTGACAACGAGGCTTCCCAGCTTGCCCTGCATGTAGAACGGGTGCTCCAGATGGCGCATGCGGAAAAGGGGGAGATACAATTGCAGAAACAAGAAATTGTATGGCAGGATCTTATAAGGGAGGTAGCCAAAAATTTTGAGAATATTCTGATCAAAAAAAATGCGGTATTAAAGTTGAATTTACCCGAAAAACCTGTTTATTTTACAGGAGATAAATTACATCTGAAAAACACCTTAAGTAATTTATTGGATAATGCCATGAAATATAGCAGCCAGGATCCTGAAATCTCCGTCAGCTTATCTGAAAACAGCAGAAGTATAAGGATTGACGTTTCAGATAACGGCATTGGTATTGACAAATCCTATCAGAAGCTTTTATTCAGGAGCTTCTATCGTGTACCTACGGGCGACCTGCATGATGTAAAAGGATTCGGGCTTGGGCTGAACTATGTTTCTATAATTACCAGGCGGCATCATGGCGAAGTTGTCTGTCATAGCGAAGCGGGAAAAGGCAGTACTTTTTCATTAATATTCCCTTCAAAAAATAAAAAATAATATGCAACCTAAAGCCAAAATACTGTTAGTAGAAGATGACTCTTCCCTGGGCTTTGTAATCAAGGATAACCTGGAGGAAAATGGCTATGAAGTCATCTTCAGCGCTGACGGAGAGCATGCCTGGCAGCAGTTCATGCGTAACAACATAGATATCTGCCTGCTGGATGTAATGCTTCCTAAAAAAGATGGCATGGCGCTGGCAGCGCAGATCCGCAAGAAGAATGAAAAGATACCGATCCTGTTTATCACCGCCAAGTCAATGGACGAGGACCGGATCGCAGGATTTAAGGCCGGCGGAGATGATTATATAACCAAACCTTTCAATATGCAGGAGCTGCTGCTGCGTATCGAGGTTTTTCTGAAGCGCACCCAGAACAAGGGTAACGCCACAGTGCAGAAATACAAAATTGGCAACCTGGTATTTGACTATGCCAACCTGGTGCTGAAGCATGTTACCCATGAATACCAGCTCACACAAAAAGAGGCTGACCTGTTCAAATACCTGTGCGATCATGCCAATACTGTGGTAAAGCGGGAAGAAATATTGCTGAACGTCTGGGGGAAGGATGATTATTTCCTGGGAAGAAGCATGGATGTATTTATGACTAAAATAAGGAAATATATAAAAGGCGGCACAGGCATCGAACTACAGACCATACACGGAGTAGGCTTCAAGTTATCCATTGAAAAATAAAGATAACTGTAAAACTTATTAACTTCGCGGCTCAAATTCCTGCAATGAGAAAAGCATCTTACCTTATTATTGTACTGCTTGCCCTGACAGCCGCTTCCTGTGGTGCGGGACGAAAAGCGGCCAAACAGCACAAGTATATACAAAATACTTACGAGGGCATTAAGGAGGCTGTTAATGAAGCCGAAGTAACGATACTGAACGATACCATAAAAGTGCTTTTCCCTGAGCACCTGCTGTTTCAAAAAAGCTCTTCTGATATCAATATACAAACGCATCCGCTTATGGAACGGTTTGCGAATGCCCTTATAAAATATCACAAAACAGATATACTGATAAACGGGTATACTGATAATACAGGGTCCGAAGATCTGAATAGCAATCTCTCGAGGGAACGGGCTATGAATGCGAAAAACCTGCTGGTAAAGGATGGAGTAGATTCTTCAAGGATGCTGACCTGGGGCATGGGTTCCAAAAATCCTATAGCAGACAATAACACCCAACAGGGAAGATCCCGCAACAGGAGGGTAGAATTCATTATCCTGTATAGCTTAAGAGCAGATAAATGAGCTAATCTTTAGCGCCCACTATGCCCGGCAATATCCTGTTCAATACAACCCTGGCTTATAGAGCTATACGTACGAATAAGCTGCGTACAGGTATCACTATAGGTATAATCGCGCTGGGAATTATGGCGCTGGTGGGTATCCTTACAGCGATCGAGGGCATGAAAGCCAGCATCTATGCCAATTTCAGCGGCATGGGCGCCAATACTTTCCAGATAACCAATGAAGTATTAAAACGCTCGAAGCGCAACAAGATGAATATCCATTCTGTAGCGCAGGAAAACATCAGCTATCGTCATGCGCTTGCCTTTAAAGAACGGTATACCTTCCCTGCTGTAGTGAGTATGTCTATCAGCGGTACAGGCATCGCTACTGCAAAACATGGAGAGCAAAAGACCAATCCCAATATACAGGTGATGGGGATAGATGATAATTATGTTGCCGTATCGGAAACTGTGCTTTCCAACGGACGTAATTTTTCGCCGGGAGAAATTGATGCGGGCAGCTATGTATGCATCCTGGGCAACAGCATTGCCAAAAAGCTTTTCAATAATAAAACGGCCAATGCCGTTAATGCCACAATTACGGTAGGCTATGTGAAATACCGGGTAATTGGTGTGGCGGAAAGCAAAGGTAGCAGCATGGTCAGCAATATCGACAATGCTGTTTTTGTGCCACTGCAAAATGCAAGGGCAGTTTATGGTTCCGCCGACGAATCCTTTGTATTAAGCGTCCGGGTGCCCAATGTCAATATGATCGATGCCGCAGCCCAGGAAGCTGAAGGCTTGTTCCGGAGCATCCGTAAAATACCGCTGAACGCTGAGTCGAACTTCAGTGTCAACAAAAATGACAATCTTGCGGCCATGGTAGTGGACAATATTAAATTTGTTTCCGGCGCTGCCATGTTTATCGGGCTTATAACCCTGTTGGGAGCAGCAATAGGACTCATGAATATAATGCTGGTATCTGTGGCGGAGCGCACCCGGGAGATCGGGGTTAACAAGGCTTTGGGCGCGCGCAGCAGCACCATTAAAAATCAGTTTCTCACAGAATCAATACTGATAAGCCTTGCCGGTGGCGTGCTCGGTATAATGGCTGGTATACTTATGGGTAATATTGTGTCTATCCTGCTGAAAAGCGGGTTCATCATACCCTGGCTGTGGATCAGCATTGGCATGCTGCTTTGCACCGCTGTCGGACTTCTTTCCGGTATATATCCCGCCCGGAAAGCAGCCAGGCTTGACCCGATCCAGGCGTTACGTTACGAATAGCAGACAACTATACAACGGGAAGCTCCAGCTTTAACCGTGAACCACTACCAGGGACGCTGCTGATCGCTAACTCCGCATTTATTCTTGCGGCCCTGTTACGCATGTTATTGAGGCCATTGCCTTTTATAATATTGTTTTCGTCAAAACCATTGCCGTCATCAGATAGCTCCAGGCAAATAATACGCTCATCCAGCCAGCTTACGGACAGGGTAATGTTTTGTGCCCCGGAGTGCTTGACTATATTGTTAACCGCTTCCTTAAAGATCATGATCAGGTTTCGGCTATAATCTATGGGCAACCTTATATGCATATTTTCCGGCCCATCCTGCTCCCTGTAATCGAATTTAATAGCAGTACCTTCTAGCATTCCCGCAGCATTTTGCCTGATGCGTAATACTATCTCGTCCAGGTAATCGCTATAGGGCTGCAAAGACCATATAATATCTTTTGAGCCATTATACAAAGAAGACACATTTTTTTGTATCTGCCCGATTATACCCCGTATATCATCTTTAGCTTCTGCCTGCAGCTTACTTTCCGCTATAGTAGCCAGCAGGTTGATCCGGGTCAGCTTGTTACCGATCTCATCGTGGAAATCTTCTGCTGTTCTTTGCCGTACCCGTGCCTGCTCTTCTTCCCTTAATCTCTCCTCCCATTGCATCCTTAATGTCTTTTGCCGGTTACGGAAATACACGCTGCCCAGAACTATGGCAATAAACAACAGGGCGAGGCCGACGGTAAAATAGACGGTCTTGTAGAATGGGGCCTTAATGATAAAGGAATAATGTACCGCATTATTGTACCAGTTTCCATCCGCATCAGAAGCCCATACTTTAAATGTATAGCTACCTGCCGGAAGGTTTGGATATACTACTGTCGACTGATCCGTTTCTGTATAGGCATCATCAGCACCGATCAGCTGGTAACGATATCTTACTTTATCAGGATTGGAAAGATATATGCCTTTAAAGGTAAAAGTCAGATGGTTTTGCCCCGGAGGGAAAACGGGGTTCCGTGGTGTATGGGTAAAAGGGGTGATGCTATCGGTGTATTTACCCGCCGGTATTTCTTTCGAAAAGAGCTTTACCGATTGCAATACCACTACAGGCGCCCTGTTTGCCAGAGGATCGGCATAGGGGTTAAAGCGAAAGGCGCCTTTTGTTGTACCGAACCACAGGTATCCTTCTTTATCTTCAAACGAAGCATTTGCATTATTCTCAATACCCAGAAGACCATCCGACTTACCAAAACTCTTCACCATGATTTTTTCCCCGCCGAAAGCGATACGGTCAATACCACAACCGGTACCTACCCAGAGATTACCCTTTTTGTCCTTTAACAGGCTATATACATAATCGCAGCTGAGGCCTTGCTTCCTGTTGATTAGGGAGACAGCCATCGTTGACTTATTGACCCGTACCACACCTCTGTCATCAGTACCGATATATATGTTCCCATCGTCTTTTGCGAAACAAAGCACATTTGCATCCGGCAGCAAAGGCTCTTTCTCGAGCCTGCCCGAAGTAATATGGTATATATAAGCTCCCTGTACCGTACCCAGCAGCAAGGTATCAGCTCCTATGCTCATAATAGCATGGATATTTCTCAGGGGGATATCGACATAAGCTATTTTATCGCCTGATATGCGGCAAAAGCCCAGAAGTGAGCTTACCCACAGTATACTATCCTGCCGGTGCATTGCAAAAGCAGCCAATACGGGTTTCCCTGTATCAGGCTGAACCTTTTTGCCACCCCTGTCGTCGTACATCCAAATACCCGCATCCTCACTGCCAATCCATAAACGCCCTTTAATATCCTCCTGGAGGCAGATGATATTTTCGATCCCGGTGTTCAGGTTCACTTTTACCGGTTTCCTGTCATTTATCTCGTACAGACCGGCACTGGAGGTACCCAGGTACAACTTACCCGTTTTGCCGCTTTCTCCTATGGCCATTATACTGGGCGATGCAAGACCGCTGCTTCTGTCGTAATAGGTAAACAGGTTACCCGAATACCGGTAGATTCCCGACCCGTTGGTAGCGATCCAGACATTGCCTTCCCGGTCTTCGAAAAACGAATGCACATTATCATCGGTAAGCCCGTTATGATATGTATAATGTATCCAGTTTTTATCACGATACATCCAGGCCCCGCCATCAGTAAGGTTTACCCATATATTTCCTTTTGAATCTTCAAATATCTGCGTGTAGAAATTAAAAAACGGCAAAGGCGGCAACCAGCCCGGGGGTTCCATTTCCCCCCCCTCTGCTGTCATAATGCTCCCGTTAGCCATAAGGCAATAAATTTTCCCGGAGGTTTTACCCTGCCACATATTGGCAATTCCCCCGGAAGCCGTTTCCAGTTCCCATTTTTTCCCGTTTAGCTTATAAATTCCTCCATGAAAGCTTGAAGCCCGTATCTTTCCGTATTTATCCTGCACGAGCGCAGTTACGGCATCCAGGCTGGTGTCCTTTACAAACCTGCCTTGCTCAAGATAGTACAACCTGCCGTTTACCCTGGCCCAGACCAGGCCGGATTTATCAAGTTTAATATCAAAAACAATCTTTTCGCCGGTGATGTCGGGTAATCCAATGGTAGTAAACCGGTAGCCGTCATACCGGGTAATACCTGCAGATGTCCCTATCCATAGATTTCCGTCATCGCCATAGGTTAGGGCCAGGATAAGATTATTAGGCAACCCTTCGCTTTTGCTGTAATTGATAAAATTGCTTCCGTCAAATAAGGATATTCCGCCAAAGGTCCCGAGCCAGAGCTCGTTATTCCTGTCCTGGGTCATGCACACGACCTGCGATTGTACCAGCCCGTTTTCTACATTAAAATTTATAAAATTATATTTCTGGCCAAAGGAGCTGACCGGCGCGGCAATAATAACAGTGGTAAACAGCAGTATACAGGAGGCTATTGCTATGTTATATGCGGGATTATATCTATATCGCTTTGGGAAAAGAAACATCAATTGTCAGGAGTTCGGCAATACAAAATACCGAACATTAATTATAAAAAAAATCCCCCATAGGCGGGGAATTACAATTTCTGCCGGCAGGTTTATCTGATCTCCACTTCAAGCAGCTTCTGATTGTTCATAAAACCTTCCAGCCTGTCGAAAGGCAGAACAGGACCAACGCCAGCCGGGGTGCCTGTGAAAATAAGATCTCCTATCTGGAGCGTAAAATATTTTGAAACATGGCTGACGATTTTCTCAAAGGAAAAAAGAAGATCGGAAGTATGCCCTTTCTGCACATTTTTCCCATTTATACTCAGGGAAAAAGAAGTATTATAAAGCTCAGTCCCCTCATCAATCTTTATCCACTCTCCCAATGCCGCGGAGTTATCAAATCCTTTGGCCAGCTCCCAGGGAAGGCCCTGGCTTTTTAATTTATTCTGAAGGTCACGTGCCGTAAAATCAATGCCTACTGTCCAATGATCAAAATATTGTCTTGCCGTTTTCTGCGATATCTGCTTACCATTGCGGCAGATACGCAGCACTATTTCACATTCGTATTGAAGATTGTCTGTAAATTCCGGGTAGTGTACAGGAAATTTCGGTCTCACCAGCGCAGATTGCGGCTTCATGAAAATAACCGGGTCCTGCGGAACCGGATTATTCAGTTCTTTTGCATGATCGGCGTAATTTCGGCCGATGCAAATAATTTTCATACGCTCTGAATTAACCTTTTTATAAACAATGTCACGTGTAAAAATAAATTATCCTGATCAAATTCCAATATTCACCATAGAAATTCCTGTCAGGATAACGGACCTCAATTATGGTAATCATCTGGGGAATGATGCCGTATTATCTATAATTCATGAAGCAAGGGCCCGGTTCCTGCATAAGAACAAATTAAACGAGCTTAATATAGGTAATTGCGGCCTGATTATGGCGGATACAGCCATAGTCTATAAAGCCGAAGCCTTTTTTGGCGACCTGCTTAAGATTGACATATTTGCAGATAACCTTTCAACGCTTTCATTTGACCTGCTATATAAGGTTACAACAATAAGGGACAAAGAGGAAATTGTTGTCTGCGATGTGAAGACAGGAATGGTATGCTTTGATTATGAAAAAAGGAAAGTATGTCCCATGCCTGCCGGTTTCCGAAAAATGCTTGGTTAATAGATATTGATTATCAGCACAATCAATTATAAATGATAATTCATAACCCATATTCATAATTATTAGCCTACCTTTGCGCCTTATTTTTAAATGACTCTTTGAGAAGTATGGTAACATTCGATCAGTTTGGATTGAAAGAGGAGCTTGTGAGCGCCGTAGAAGCGTTAGGATTTACATCCCCCACCCCCATTCAGCAGCAGGCTATTCCGCTTTTAGTACAAGCGAACACAGACATTACAGCACTGGCCCAGACAGGGACAGGCAAAACAGCCGCTTTCGGCTTGCCGCTGCTTAACCGCGTAGAACCAGGTATCGAGGGTGCCCAGGCATTGGTGCTGAGCCCTACCCGTGAACTCTGCATGCAGATTCAGGAAGAATTCGTAAAGTACAGCAAAAATCTGCGTGGCCTTAAAACTACTGCAGTATATGGTGGCACGCCTATAGGCGGGCAAATAAGGGAGCTGAAAAGAGACCCCCAGGTAATAGTCGCTACCCCGGGACGCCTTATCGACCTTCTGGACAGGGGCGCTCTATCGCTGGAGCAGGTAAAAACCATTGTGCTGGATGAAGCCGATGAAATGCTGAACATGGGTTTCAGGGACGATATCGACTTTATCCTTAAAAACGCAGTTTCGCGGGAAGCCACCTGGTTATTTTCCGCCACGATGAACAACGACGTGAGGCGTATTGCCAAGCGTTATATGAAAAACCCCGTTGAGGTGGCTGTCGCCAGGGAAAATATAGGTAACGCAAATATCGATCATCAGTACTTTGTAACCAACGCTCATCAGCGTTTCGAAGCCTTGCAACGTTTGCTGGATTTTATCCCTGATATCTATGGTATCATTTTTACCAGGACCAAGCAGGATGCCCAGGATATCTCTGAAAAGCTGATGCGTGACGGCTACCAGGTAAGCCCGCTGCATGGCGATATGGACCAGAAGATGCGGACCAAGGTAATGGAACGCTTTAAAAAACGCCAGCTGCAGGCAATCGTGGCTACCGATGTGGCGGCCCGCGGTATTGATGTCAATGATATTACCCACGTAATCAATTACGAGCTGCCGGAAGATCCGGAAGTATATACACACCGTAGCGGACGTACGGGCCGTGCGGGTAAATCCGGCGTATGCATGTCCCTGACAACTACCAGGGAGATCGGCCGTATCCGCCAGGTAGAACGTATAGCCAAAACAAAGTTCCATCGCAGCGATATACCGGACGGTGCTGAAGTTGTACGGAAAAGATTATTCCATTTCCTGGATAAAATAGAAGAGGCTCCTGCGCAAAACGAATTTGGCGCAATTTATAAGAAAGCTATCCATGAACGTTTTGAGAACCTGGAAAAAGATGAGCTCATCAGTCGTCTTATCTGGTTACAGCTGCATGAAACGATGGCTGCCTACCAGAACGCTCCGGACCTTAATGCCGGTTATGGACAACAGTCTGGCCACAGTGAAGAAGGCAGCGATAGCAAGAGCGCACGCCTGTTTATAAATATCGGTACCAAGGATGGCGTTAATCCAGGTAAGCTGGTTCAGTTCATCTGCGATGCAACCGATTTTGAAGGTCGCCTGATCAATCGCGTTACTGTACGGGAACTGAGCAGCTTTTTTAATGTACCTGCCGATGCCGTTGATTTTATCAGCAATGCGCTGGCACAGCAGAAATTCAACGGACGTAAAGTACGCGTGGAAGAAGCAGATAAAAAACCTGGTTTTGGCGGTAAGGAACGTGGTGGTTATGGAGGTGGATATTCCGGAAAAAAGGACAATTATCGTAAGGGAGGGGGCTATTACGACAAGAAAGATCATAACCGGGAAGTTCCTCGTTTTGAAAGGGCGCGTAAACCATTTAACCCTTCATAGCATTTAATTGTAGCCTAATACAAATTGCATTTATTTCCCTTTGTGTAATGCCGGACATTATATAAAGGGAAATTTAACATTTGAAAGTAACCTTCCCAAAGGGTTTTTTCTATTTTTGCACCCGAACCAAAAGTTATTTGTGATATGGGACTTGTATTAGTACTTTGGTCTTGGCTGGCATTTGCCCTGCCAATTCAGCAGCAAAATGTTGAGCAGTTTACTGCAAAAAAACAGGAGATAAGGAGTGAGCAAAAAACAGGCATCGCCAGTTTTTACCACGACAGGTTTGAAGGAAGAAAAACAGCTACCGGAGAAGTTTTTGATAACGGGCAATATACAGCGGCCAGCAATCATTTCAAACTGGGGTCTTTTGTAAAAGTGACCAACCTGGCAAACGGAAAAACCGTTTATGTAAAGGTAAATGACCGCATGGGACATCCCGGAAGGATTATAGATCTTGCAGAAGTAGCGGCAAAAGAATTAAAGTTTATAGGCCGGGGAACAACAAAGGTTAAAATAGAAACAGTTACGGCTCAGGAAGGTAAACGCCGTATACTGGCCCAGAACCTGGATGCGCATCCTGACAGACAGGTAAACAGGTTATAATATTTACCCCCGTTCAGCGGAGGTTCAAACTTTTTACAGGTTTGAACCTCTTTTTTTATTCTGTAGCGTACCTTTGCACGGCAAAAAGCCGTAACACAAATGTCCTTTGCTCCCCTCTCTCTTACCCGGCAAAACTGGATTGATTTTATTCATGACCTTCAGGATAGAGTATGCTCAGCACTGGAAAGTGCTGACGGAGTAGCCAGGTTCCGGGAAGACAAATGGGAGCGTACAGGCGGCGGCGGCGGTAAAACCAGGATCATTGCCAACGGAAAAGTTTTTGAAAAAGGCGGTGTCAATACGTCAGCCGTTCATGGTGAGGTCACGGATGTGATGCGCGGCCAGCTAAGGATCGACGGTGATAAATGGTTTGCCTGCGGCCTCAGCCTGGTCATACATCCCCTTAATCCTTTTGTCCCGACAGTTCACGCCAACTGGCGTTATTTTGAACTTTACGATAATTCTGGCACAATAACGGATCAATGGTTTGGCGGCGGATCAGATCTCACGCCTTATTATCTTTTTGAAGAAGATGCCCGCCACTTTCACCGCACGTTGAAACAGGCAATGGATCCGTTTGGAACAGAGCTTTTCCCGTTATTTAAAAAACAATGTGACGCATATTTCAACAACAGCCACAGGGGGTCGGAAACACGTGGTATCGGTGGTGTGTTCTACGATCATCTCCGGCCTGAAAAAGGGTTTGACGCTGATAAGCTATTCAGCTTCCAGCGGGCAAACGGTAATTGCTTTACGGATGCTTACCTGCCAATTGTAGAAAGAAGGAAGGACACCCCATGGAATGAGCAACATAAATACTGGCAGGAGATAAGGCGCGGCCGCTATGTAGAGTTTAACCTGCTGCACGACCGGGGTACAATTTTCGGCTTAAAAACCAATGGGCGTACCGAAAGCATCCTGATGAGCCTGCCACCTACCGTACGTTTTGATTATGATTACCGGCCTGCAGCGGGTAGCGAAGAAGAAAAGCTGCTTAATGTGTGCAGACAGCCGGTAGACTGGATATAATGCTTAAAAGAGAATACTATGTACTTACAACGCCGTAACAGGATATTAAGGTCCAATGCAGCTATACGCAGCCTGGTAGCCGAAACTGTACTCACCCCTAATGACTTTATCGCGCCGCTGTTTATTGATGAAGGTGAGCACTGCCGTCACGAAATACCGTCTATGAGCGGATATTACCGTTGCTCTATAGACGAAACGGTCAAAGAGGTAAAGGAGCTGTGGAGCCTGGGTATTAAAAGCGTATTGCTGTTTATTAAATGCGAGGATCATTTAAAAGATAATACCGGCAAGGAAGCATGGAACAAAAACGGCCTGATGCAAAGGAGCATTAAAGCTATTAAAGATGCAGTGCCGGAAATAATAGTTATGACTGATGTTGCGCTTGACCCCTATTCAGAATACGGGCATGACGGTATTGTAAGGAATGGCGAGATTGTAAATGATGAAACGGTTGAAGCCCTGGTGCAGATGAGCGTCAGCCATGCCGAAGCCGGTGCAGATATAGTAGCTCCCAGCGATATGATGGATGGTCGCATTGGCTCCATCCGGGAAGCCCTGGAGCATAACGGGTTCACCAGGACCGGTATCATGAGCTATAGCGCTAAATATGCTTCCTGCTTTTACGGCCCCTTCCGGGACGCGCTGGACAGCGCACCGGGATTCGGAGACAAAAAAACATACCAGATGGATTATGCGAACAGAATAGAAGCAATAAAGGAAACATTGATGGATATTGAGGAAGGAGCCGACATCGTAATGGTAAAACCGGCAATGGCCTATTTGGATATCATCCGTGAAATAAAGAACGAAGTGGAGCTTCCGGTAAGCGCTTATCATGTAAGCGGCGAATATGCCATGATAAAAGCGGCTGCTAAAATGGGATGGCTGAATGAGGAAAAAGCTGTTCTGGAAAGCCTCACGTCGATAAAAAGGGCTGGTGCCGATCTTATTGCAACTTATTTCGCAAAGGACGCTGCCAGATTGCTCAACCGTTAAAGGGATATACCTCCTTTCTTATTAATCAGTACCGCTAACATGTATCAATCCAGCAGGGCCCTGTTTGAAAGGGCGCAAAATAGTATCCCGGGAGGCGTTAATTCGCCCGTAAGAGCATTTAAAAGTGTAGGTGGCACGCCTGTATTTATTGAACGGGCCAAAGGTGCCTATCTTTTCGATGCCGATGGCAATAAGTATATCGATTATATTAACTCCTGGGGACCTATGATATTGGGGCATGCTTATGAACCCGTAATAAAGGCGATACAGGAAAGAGCCGAAAGATCAACCTCATTTGGCGCGCCTACCGAGCTGGAAATTGAAATAGCGGAGCTTATCAAGGACATGGCGCCCAATGTGGACCTCATCAGGATGGTCAACAGCGGAACGGAGGCCTGCATGAGCGCTGTACGGCTGGCAAGGGGTTATACCGGGAGAAACAAATTCATCAAATTCGAAGGTTGTTACCATGGCCATGCAGACTGTTTCCTGGTAAAGGCAGGCAGCGGTGTGGCTACTTTTAATATACAAACAGTACCTGGAGTTACTGCAGGGGTATCAGGCGATACGCTTACCTGCGCCTATAACGACCTGGAAGGTGTTAAAGAACTGGTGACTGAATATAAAGACCAGATTGCCGCCATAATTATTGAGCCTGTTGCGGGCAATATGGGCTGTATACCTCCAGAAGAAGGGTTCCTGGAAGGGTTAAGGAAGATTTGTGATGAAGAAGGAATGCTGCTGATATTTGATGAGGTAATGACCGGCTTCCGCCTGGCGCCGGGCGGTGCCCAGGAGCGCCTGAAAGTGGATGCCGACCTGGTTACCTATGGCAAGGTGATCGGCGCAGGCATGCCTGTTGGCGCCTTTGGCGGCAAAAAGGCTATAATGGAGCATATTGCGCCCCTGGGTAATGTTTACCAGGCAGGAACGCTGAGCGGGAACCCGCTCGCAATGATAGCCGGATATACCTTATTGAAGACATTGCAGGGCGATAAGGAAATATTTACCAGCATTGACAAAAAAACCGCGGCCTTGCATACCGGACTGAACGAGGTATTGAATGATTCCGGGCTGCCGTTCGTAATCAATCGCCTGGGCAGCATGGTCAGTATACACTTCAGCGAACAACCCGTCAGGGATTTTTCAAGCGCTGCAGCAGCCACAAATGATCGCTTCAACAGGTTCTTCCATGCCATGCTCATGCGTGGTATCTATCTGCCACCATCTGCTTTTGAAACATGGTTTATCAGCGACGCTCTCAGCTATGAAGATATTGACAAGACAATAAAAGCGGCAAAAGAGAGCCTTGCTGAGATAGCATAACTTATTTTAATAATTTGGAAAGACAGTTGTTGCATACAGCCTACCTGCTTACAGGCAGTAACGAGGGAGACAGAGCCTGTATTTTACAGCAATGCCGCGAAGAGCTGAACCGAACAGCAGGCAATATAGTCCGGGCATCTGCGTTGTATGAAACCGCGGCCTGGGGCAAGGAAGATCTTCCTGCACATCTTAACCAGGCGCTGAAACTGGAGACAAACCTGGAACCGGAATCCCTGCTGGCGGCTATACATGCTATAGAAAATAAGCTGGGACGTGTGCGGCAGGAAAAATGGGGATTACGGAGCATTGATATTGATATTATATATTTCGGCAATCGGGTGATCCGCACCGACGTATTGACGATACCCCATCCGCTGATACAGCAACGGAGATTTGTCCTGGTGCCCATTTGTGAAATAGCCGGAACATTGGAGCATCCTGTTTTACGGGTAACGAATGAAACTCTGCTGGCAGGATGCAGCGATCATCTTTCAGTAGTGAAATACCAAAACTAAAAACCACACCTACGCCACATAAATATGGATTACCGATATATTGCAATAGAGGGAAATATTGGATCAGGAAAAACAACGCTTGCCGAGAGGCTGGCCGCACACTATAATGCAAAATTAATTTTAGAACAGTTTGCCGATAACCCGTTCCTGGCTAAATTCTACGAGGAACCAGGCCGCTATGCCTTTCCACTGGAGCTGGCGTTCCTGGCAGACCGCTATAACCAGCTGAAGTCTATATTACCCAACAGAGACATATTCCAGGACACTATCGTGTCCGATTACATGTTTACAAAAACGAAGCTTTTTGCGCGCATTAACCTGCAGGAAGATGAATACGAGCTGTTCCAGCGGATGGCTGATATTATCAAGATCAATCTCCCAAAACCCGATTTATTAATTTATCTTCATGCGCCTATTCATAAGCTGAAAGAGAACATTGCCAAAAGGGGGAGACCATTCGAACAAAAAATAGAGGCGGAATACCTGGAAAAAGTGCAGCAGGCCTACCAGCAATACCTGAAGCAGGAAGAGGTGAAAGTGCTGATGATAGAGACAGATAAAGCAAATTTCCTGGATGACGATCATTTCAGGCAACTGACCGGTTTCCTGGATAAGGATTATGCATTCGATTCTTATTTCTTAGCCATCAGGTAATGAAGCAGGTGGATTGACAAGACGATGGCATAAATTTTTTGTCTGAAAAAATGAAAAGATATGTTTGTATTCGCTTTGTACAATCTTAAAGGGGGAGTAGGCAAAACAGCCTCCTGTGTAAACCTGGCACACCTGGCTTCACAGGATGGCTACCAGACATTGCTCTGGGACCTGGATCCGCAGGGCGCCTCAGGATTTTACTATAATGCCCTGTCTGAAAGCAAAAAGAGTATCCGTAAGCTGATCGAACATGATATAAGCCTGCAATCGCTGATACAGCCATCAGAATATGAGCACCTGGACATTATACCTGCCGACCTGTCCACCCGTAAGCTTGACCTCATCCTGGATGAAAAATCATCCAAAAAGCAGATCAGGCAATTGCTGAAAGAAGTGCAGCAAAAATATGATTTCGTATTTATTGATTGTCCGCCCGGATTTTCGATACTGGCCGATAATATCTTTACAGCCGCAGACGCAGTGCTGATGCCGGTAATTCCGACTACTCTTTCGCTGCGTACCTACGACATTGTAAAAAATTATTTTGAAGATAAAGACATTGAACTTGAAAAGCTGATGTGCTTTTTTACAATGGCCGATGCCCGTAAATCGCTGCATAACGAAGTAATGTTCACGCTTAGTGAGGATCACCGTTTTTTTGAGCATTATATTCCTTACCTGTCCGATATAGAACGCATGGGCATCAACCAGGCGCCTGTTACCGCCTTTGCTCCTTCAAGCCGTGCTGCACACAGCTATACCGATCTCTGGGAAGAGATAAAAGAAGGGATCTTAGAATAAACATACACATATGCAAAATACAGCCACGAAGCCTGACCTCCGCGTCCTTGTAATAGTTATAATGTCCTTATGTGGTAGCGCCTATGCACAAACAAAGGATCCGCGGCAGTTTTCGGGATGGAATAGAAATATAATATTCGAAGATAACTTCAGCGATGACCGCAATAAATGGCTTAGCAGGGACGATACATTACCAGCCACAAAAAAGGCTGAAGTTGAAGCCGAATCCTCGATTGCGGAAGGCTTCCTGAATTATGAACTGATAAAAGGAGATAAGCCATATGCCTTGGCTATTGAGCAGGATATTGATTACAGCAGGAATTTCGAGATTGAATATTGCTTCAAAATTACTGCTTCGGCTAAAAAGAATGAGACGGCAAGCGCTTTTTTCTGGGGAAGAGATACAGGCAGCAGCGCGTGTTTCCTGTATTTCACAAAAGTTGGCGGTGCCAATTTTGTGAACTGTATTGATCCGGATTGGAAAAAATGTAGCTGGAAACACAGCTTTTCCTTCCCGTTTAATAAGAATACGTTTAACAGGATATACCTGAGGAAGGTCAGAGACAATTATTACCTGTTTGTAAACGAGCGCCTCGAAAAAACATATCCTTACCAGCCTTTACGTGGCAACAAAATAGGCCTGGGCGCAGGCGTAGGCGCTTCGGTTAGCTACGATTATATTAAAATATCCTATATAGAATAGCTGTCAGCGAACACGACCGGGATTAGACGCAATGAAATCGGTCCAGCTGTTCGCTTTGGCTTTCTTTTTTGCGGTAGCCGCCGTTTTCCTGACAGGACCGGACATTTCATAATGATGACATATGGCGACAGCTACAGCATCTGTGGCATCCATAAATTTAGGATCATCTTTGAAGTGCAGCAGCTGCTGCAGCATTTTCCATACCTGCTCTTTTGAGGCATTACCATTACCGGTAACCGATTGCTTGATCTTACGCGGAGCATATTCAATGGTGGGGCTTCCGTGCGCCATGGCGGCAGCGATCGCCACGCCCTGCGCCCTGCCGAGCTTCAGCATGCTCTGGACATTTTTACCAAAAAAGGGAGCTTCCAGCGCTACAGCTATGGGCTGATGGATCTGCACCAGGGCGCTTACCCTTTCAAAAATATAATGCAGCCGCTGGCTGTGATCTTTGTGGCGGGAAAGCTGCAATACACCCATTTCGACAAGAGAAACATTACTTTTGTCAATAGAAATGAGGCCATAGCCCATTACGAGCGTACCAGGATCGATACCGAGAATTACAGACAACCTATAGCGTGGGAATATCCCTTTTTAAGCATTGAACAAGTGAACAAAACTACCAAAAAAATCCTACTCAATTATATTCTGGCACCCGTCTTGCTGCTGCTGCTGCTGTGGCTGATCTACAGGCAGGTAAATGGCAGAGGATCCTTTGCAAATGAACTGCAGCAGCTGCGGAGACATCTTGAGAACAGCAATGCAGCCCTGGTGATCTTTGTGATATTGCTGGCGCCGGTCAACTGGTGTACAGAAGCTTTCAAATGGCAGATGCTGCTACGAAAAATCGAGCCCGTGCCTTATATTAAAGCATTATCTTCCGTGCTTACCGGCATGGCTTTCGGGTTGGTAACCCCTAGCAAAATAGGTGACTTCGCAGGGCGTATATTATACCTGGAAGATAAAAATAAATTACGCGCTGCCATAGCTACGCTTATCGGCAATACCGCGCAGACGCTGGTTACCTTTATTGCGGGAACCTGCGGCCTGGTCTACCTGAATATCCGTTATCCCGGGAGCTGGCAGGTATTTTGCCTGATCGCGGCGATAATATCCGGCGTCTGTCTTGCCTATTTTTATATAAGGATAGATACAATAGCCAATTGGGCGGAAGGAAAGACCTGGCTGCGGAAGGTGATTATTTCCATAAGGATACTGAAACGCTATTCCAAACGAGAGCTGCTACAGGTGCTTCTTGTTTCATTGGTCAGGTTTTGCACATACAATACGCAGTTTCTTATTGTCGCCAATATTATGGGAGCTGGTATTCCCTGGACAGGCGGCTTTCTTCTGGCGGCGGTTATGTTCTGGATGATCACCGTTATACCATCCTTCTTTGTTGCGGACCTCGGTGTGCGGGGATATGTAGCCGGCCTGCTATTTACAGAAACAGGCATTGCCGGCAACGGTATTGCCATTCTTGCGGGAAGCTATGTCGTATGGCTGCTGAACTGGGCATTACCGGCTATTATCGGCAGCCTGCTTTTACTGACAGTGCGTATTGTAAAGTAAAATGGTTACCTGGCAATCCAGGTAACCATTTATATAATTCAAACTATTATTTTGGTGTATCGTAAGCCCATTTAATATAGGTAGATCCCCAGGTAAATCCACCGCCAAAGGCGGCCAGAATAAGGTTATCGCCTTTTTTTAACTGACGCTCCCACTCCCAGAGGCAAAGGGGTATCGTGCCGCTGGTTGTATTGCCATATCGCTGGATATTCAGCATTACCTTCTCTTCCGGCAGTTTCATACGATCGGCGGTAGCGCTGATGATACGAAGGTTAGCCTGGTGCGGTACCAGCCAGGACACATCATCACCTGTAAGACCGTTTCTTTCCATGATCTCCGCACTCACATCAGCCATATTTTTAACCGCAAATTTGAACACTGTCTGTCCTTCCTGGTAGATAAAATGTTCTTTGGCCATTACCGTTTCCATGCTTGCCGGCTTAACGGATCCCCCGGCTTTCTGATGCAGGTGTATCCACCCGTTACCATCACTCCTTAAAATGGAATCCATAATGCCGTTATCTTCCTCATTGGGCTCCAGCAACACTGCACCTGCACCATCGCCGAATATAATACAGGTGGAACGATCCTGGTAATCGACAATAGAACTCATTTTATCCGCACCTACCACGATCACTTTTTTGCAGCGGCCGCTTTCTATAAACTGTGCTCCTGTGTTAAGCGCATACAGGAACCCGCTGCAGGCAGCGCTGATATCGTAGCTGAAGGCATTTATCCCGCATTCAGCAGCAACAAGGTTAGCGGTAGCCGGAAACTGCATATCGGGTGTAGTGGTCGCACATATAAGCAGGTCAATTTCTGCAGGATCAATATTCTTTTTTTGTAGAAGATCTTTAACGGCATTTTTTGCAAGAAAAGAGGTACCCAGTCCTTCTCCTTTCAGAATACGTCTTTCCTTAATGCCCGTTCTTGTTGTTATCCATTCGTCGGTGGTATCAACTATAGTTTCCAGTTCCTGGTTAGTCAATATATATTCCGGCACATAGCCACCTACAGCTGTGATCGCTGCACGAATCTTTCCCATTAAAAAATGTTTAGTTTGACGGCAAAGGTAATTGAATTAGGCAATTCAGAAATTACCGGTTTGCTAATAAGGCGTTACAGTTAAACTTTACTGAATCATATATTCATGCCGCCACAGGCGCTGATTACCTGTCCGGTAACATAACTGCTTAAATCTGATGCGAGATAAAGGGCTGTATTGGCTATTTCTTCAGGCTTCCCGAAGCGTTGCAAAGGAATTTTCTCGAACCATTGTTTTGAATCACCTTCATTCAGATAATGGGTCATATCCGTTTCTATAAAACCCGGCGCAATCGCATTACAGCGGACATTGCGGCTGCCCAGTTCCTGGGCTATAGACTTGGTAAAGCCGATAATTCCGGCTTTTGATGCTGCATAGCTGCTTTGTCCTGCATTCCCTTTAACACCTACAATAGAGCTCATGTTGATGATGCTGCCGTTACGCGCCTTCATCATCGTGCGTATTACCTGCTTTGTAAGGTTGAATACAGATTTCAGGTTGGCGTGCATTACCTCATCCCATTGTTCCGGGCTGATGCGCAACAATAAATTATCGCGGGAAATACCTGCATTATTTACACAAATATCTATTGCACCGAATTCCTTTATCACATCATTGGTCAGCGCCTCTGCCGCCGCGAAATCCGCAGCATCGCTTTTATAAGCTTTTACCTTCACGCCGGCAGCAGCTACCTTTTCTTCCAAAGCTTTAGCCTTATCATCGGAAGACAGGTAGGTAAAAGCGATATTTGCACCATGCTCAGCAAATTTCAAAACAATAGCTTCTCCTATGCCACGGCTCCCTCCTGTAATAATGGCTGTTTTATTCTGTAATAATTTCATTTACTTGTATTTGAAGTAGAATATCAAAAGACTGGTCGCGGTTTTGTTAACTTTTAGGGCGCTAAAATAGAACTTTATGTGCTAAAAAATAAAACAGGCACCTGAAATATATTCCTGATGCCTGAGTTGATCTATATAAAATCAAGGGTTTAAGCTGTTACGGAGCTTACCTGTGGTATCTCCTTGGGGTAAAGTCCTTTTTCAAGCTTTTCACGTACCGCAGAAAAAGCATCCAGTGTTTCACGGATATCTTCATCGGTATGCACCGCAGTAGGTATCAGGCGCAAAATAAGGTGCCCTTTAGGAATAACGGGATACATTACCATAGAGCAGAAGATATGGTAATTTTCACGAAGGTCCACTACAAGCTGGGCCGCATCTGTAACACCGCTTTCCATATATACCGGCGTAACAGGCGTATTGGTGGAGCCGATATTAAAGCCCCGTTCACGCAGGCCGTTCTGGAGCTTGTTTACATTTTCCCAAAGCCTGGCTTTAAGTTCCGGATGATTCCGGATCATCTCCATGCGTTTCAATCCGCCGATTACCATAGGCATCGGTAATGATTTTGCGAATATCTGCGAACGCATATTGTAACGCAGGTAATAAAGAATATCCTTATTGCCACCTATAAATCCGCCTATGCCGGCCAAAGATTTGGCAAATGTTGAAAAGTACAGGTCAATTCCGTTGGTACATCCCTGCTCTTCGCCTATTCCTGCTCCTGTTTTTCCCATAGTGCCAAAGCCATGGGCATCATCTACGAATAAGCGGAACTCATAGCTGTCCTTAAGCGAAACTATTTCTTTGATCTTTCCCTGGTTGCCATTCATGCCAAACACACCTTCGGTAATCACCAGAATACCGCCCGGGGTGCCTTCTATAAGCTTGGCAGCGCGCTGCAGCTGCTTTTCACAATCAGCAATATCATTATGGATAAATTTGAAACGTTTGCCGGGATGCATCCGCAGGCCATCTATTATACAGGCATGACATTCGGCGTCATATACTACTACGTCGTGCCGGGACAACAGCGCATCTATCGCCGACAGCATACCCTGGTAGCCATAGTTCAGCAGCATTACATCTTCCTTCCCGATAAAAGAAGCGAATTCACGCTCCAGCTGGTCATGATAATCAGAATTTCCACTCATCATGCGGGCGCCCATAGGATAGGCAAGACCAAACTTTGCGGTAGCTTCCGCATCAGCTTTGCGTATTTCCGGGTGATTGGCAAGGCCCAGGTAATTATTCAGGCTCCACACAATTTTTTCTTTTCCGCGGAACATCATCCTGTTGGCAATTTCTCCTTCCAGCTTAGGGAAAGCAAAGTATTCATGTGCCTGTTCCTGGTATTGGCCTATAGGCCCTTTATCCTTTAAAAATTTAGCAAATACGTCCATATAATAACAACAAAAGCAAGGGGGGTTGCCCCACATTAAAAATCTTCTTATAAGAAGCAATCAAAAGCAAAATTAGTAAATTATAAATTCTGTTAAAGAGCATTCTATACTACCATTTATTTTTCAGGCACGCCAGTCTGGCGTGCCTGAAAAATACGGTATCTTATTTTGCTTAAGGCGCTACAAGCCTGAATCCGTTACCGTGAATATTTACGATACTCACATTCTCGTCATCGCTCAGGTATTTACGGAGCTTAGCTATATATACATCCATGCTCCTGCCGTTAAAATAAGTATCGCTGCCCCAGATGCGTTTCAACGCCTGATCGCGTGGCAGCAGATCATTTTTGAACTCGCATAACATTTGCAGCAGTGCATTTTCTTTCGGAGAAAGAGTAACTTCCTTGCCATTGAATGTCAATATCCTCAGCTTACTGTTGAAGTGATATTCGCCAATGTTAAATTCTATCTGCGAAGGATTTTTATCCTGTATCTCCTGGTTACGCTTCAGTATCGCCTTAATCTTATGCAGCAACACTTCACTATCAAAAGGCTTTGCTATATAATCGTCTGCACCAAGTTTATAGCCGGTAATCAGGTCTTCCTTCATACTGCGGGCGGAGAGGAAAAATAAAGGAACATCCGGGTCTACATTACGGATCTCTTCTGCTAATGTAAAACCATCCATGTTAGGCATCATTACATCCAGGAGACAAAGATCAAACTTTTCTCTTCTGAACGCAGCCAGCCCCAGAATACCATCGCGGCACAGCTCGACAATATAATCATGTAACTCCAGGTAATTTTTCAGTACCTGGCCTAAATTGGCATCATCTTCTACCAACAGAATTTTCGATTTTTCCAGTTCCATAAAGTTTATTGAATATTATTCAAATGTAAAAACCACTATCTATAAATCATTAAAAAAAGAAACAACTTTTTGTTAAAAGCGGGGGCAGTTATACGCGCTCCTGTTAACGGAACCCATATTATAAAGTCCCTGATAAATAAGCGATAATTCAAAAGCCCCGTTACCCCCGTTAGCCGAGCTCAGCTTGGAAACCGTGAAGTCGTAGGAAGTAACAAGACGTATCTTTTTCCACTCAAACCCTACCACCGGGATAATTGATTCCGCCAGCCGGTGATAAAGCCCCATGATCAATAAATTAGGCGCTTTTTCAGAAGGGCTTATATTGCAGCTGAACAGGGAGCCGAATACCAGTTCATAGGCGGATCTCTGCTGTGTGTAGTATATGGAAGGGTTGGCTATCCAGCCGCTGTTTAGCTTGAACAGTATATCTATCATACCCGTAGGCCTCATCCCAAGCTTATTATCCTCCGAACTCAACAGTGATTCCTTGGGCTGGTTAATATGCAGCATTCCTACGCCGAACTTTATGTATAAATCTTCGCTTGGAAAGTAAGCATAGTTAATTCCTGCCGTTATATCAGCGTATGAGGTTTTGCCTACAGCATTCCCCTCGCCGTTCATGCGGTCGCGGTTAAAGGTAAAGCCATCCCATTGAACATCAAACGTAAGCTTGTTGAAATCCACGCTTCGCTGCACAAATGCAGCGCCCAATCCGCCCGATAGCATGCTGTTATCGCTCAGCTGAATATGATAAGCTACATTGAACTGCCCCTTTGTTAAAGCCAGGTCGCCGTTACCGGCCCTGTCTGTAAAAAAAGCTCCGCCTACTCCCAACCAGTTTTTCAGGTTGCGGTTACGGAACAGCTGAAAGTCGGCAAAAGCGGCAAAAGTATTGAACGGAGCAGGGATTGTTGACCATTGATTCCGATAGTTAATACCTACGCGAAAATCATCTTCAGGCATCAGCGCGGTATTTGCCGGGCTTTGCAGCATGGGCGCATTATAGTACTGGGAGAAATGCAGTCCCTGGGCCCAGCCGTTTTGCGAAGCGAAAATGAAAAAACCGAAAAAAAGAAGATGTAAATATTTTCGCATGCAGCAATATTTGGTAGTTATTTTTAATATAATCCAACCTCTTACTCCTTAATCAGAAAACGTCCTATAAAGGTAAGAAAATATTTAACAGATTAAATTTTTCTGACCATGATATAACGCGGAACAGCGCTATAGGATTTGATAATTGTCCTAATAGAATAAACCAGGATTCTTTATAAAATAAAACACGAACTTTGTCATAAGTGCGATGACATTGCATTTTTTACTAAATACATTGATAATATCCCAGCATAATGATCAACGAATTTGAATTGGCCAGGAAAGCCGTACCGCTGAGAGGCTTCCTGGATGTTGATATCGACCCTTCACTTGACCTCTTCGAAGAGATCGGTCGGCTTAAGAAAGAAAAGAATGCCGTATTGCTGGCCCATTATTACCAGGAACCGGATATACAGGACGTGGCAGATTATATAGGAGACAGCCTGGGACTGGCACAGGAGGCTGCCAAAACAAACGCGGACATCATCGTTTTTGCTGGTGTGCACTTTATGGCGGAAACAGCCAAAATATTAAACCCTGGTAAGAAAGTGCTCCTGCCGGATCTTAATGCGGGGTGTTCCCTGAGCGATAGCTGTCCGCCGGAAGATTTTGCCCGGTTCAAGGCAGCGCATCCGGATCACCTTGTCATCTCTTATATCAACTGCAGCGCCGGCATAAAGGCTTTGAGCGATATTATCTGTACGTCATCCAATGCCAAGCTGATAGTAGAAAGCTTGCCGAAAGACCAGAAAATAATCTTTGCGCCGGATAAAAATCTCGGCGGCTATATCAACAAAGTTACCGGAAGGAATATGCTTTTATGGAACGGTGCCTGCATGGTGCATGAGATATTCTCACTGGAAAAGATCATAAGGCTTAAAGAACAACACCCCGAAGCGAAACTTATCGCCCACCCTGAATGCGAAGATCCGTTGCTCAAAATAGCTGATTTTATAGGGTCCACAACACAGCTGCTGAAATATGTAGAAACTGATAGCGCACAATCCTTCATTGTGGCGACCGAGACGGGTATCCTGCACCAGATGCAAAAAAACGCCCCTGGCAAAACACTTATACCCGCTCCTCCTGAAAATAATTGTGCCTGTAACGACTGTCCTCATATGAAGCTGAACACTTTGGAGAAATTATACCTCTGTATGCAATATGAAACACCGGAAATTGTTATGGAAGAGCATTTGCGGATCGCGGCGAAAAAGCCTATTGACCGGATGCTGGAACTGAGCGCTCAACTTGGTCTCTGATCATTTACTATAAAAAACAGCGGCCGGTTATGAATAACCGGCCGCTGTTTTTTATCCGTATCAGGAAGGCATGTCCTGTTTTTTTCTTTTAGCCTTATCCATCCAAAGCAATAGCGCCGGCTGAATGGTGAGATTGGTGATCATAGCCAGGAAGAGGGTAAGCGCTGTCAGGTAACCAAGAGACTTTGTTCCCTGGAAGTCTGATACGGCAAACACCCCAAAGCCAGCGATAAGGATCAGCGAAGTGAAGATAATGCTCAGCCCGGTATCTCTTATCGTACGCCTTACCGTCATCTGTATATCTTCATCATGTGTACTCAGCTCCTGCTTGAAGTTGACCAGGAACCGTATGGTCACATCGACCGTTATACCCAACGCTACGCTGAATACGAGAACGGTGGAGGGCTTCAATGGTATATTAAGCCAGCCCATTAAACCAGCAGTGATCACCAGCGGTACAATATTGGCAACAAGCGCGATTAAAACGATCTTCCAGGAGCGGAACAGGACGATCATGCATACCAGTATCATCCCAAATGCCCACATAAGGCTTTCAGCCAGGCTGTTGATGATGAATTTGCTTCCTTCCAGGAAGGTAATGCTGGTACCGGTAAATGTAAGCTTGTAATCAGCGGTGTCAAATATCGCTTCTGCCTGCGGTCGGATCTCTTCCAGCAGCTTAGGCATCTCTACTGAGCCGACATCCGCTATCTGCACGCTGAGGCGCGCCTGCCGGCCGGTGCTGTCTACCAATGAATATAAAACCTTATTAAGCTGACTGCTATTACCGTCTCCGCCTCTTGGTTTACGGAATTCGCTGAGGATACGCGGTCTCAGAGCGCCAAACTCAAAAGACGAAGGCAGATCATACGAAGCCCGATCTCCGCCACTGTACCCTTGCTTAAAGAATTTTATCCCCTTTACAAACGATAAGGCCGCGCCAATCTGTGGCCTTGCCTCCAGCGAATCCGAAAATTCATTTATTTTTTCCCAGGTTGAGAGGGAGGTAAGCGCCCCGTATTTTTTCTTTGTATCAATGATAATTTCGAGAGGCATTACCCCTTTAAAATTCTTTTCAAAGAACTTAAGATCGGTATATATTTTATCTGATTTGGGAAGATCGTCGACAATATGGCCGACAGCTTTCAGGCGCAGGATACCCGCTGCAGCAATACCGCATAATACGATCGTGACGCCATAGATCAGCTTTCTCTTCTGAAATACCGCGGTTGTAAACGAATCCAGTAGCCCGTTCATCCATTTGCTCTCAAGATACCCTGTATGTCGTGTATTAGGCGGTTTCAGATAGCTATATATCGCCGGAATAAATATAAGGGAGATGAGGAATAAGCCCATGATATTAAGCCCGGCTACCAGGCCGAATTCTTTCAGGATAACGCTCTTGGTAAAGAAGAAAACACCAAACCCGATGGCGGCAGTAAGATTCGTGAAAAGCGTAACAATGCCCATCTTGCCAACCATTTCGCGGAGTGCGGGCATTTTATCAGGACGGACGCTATATTCCGAATGATATTTATTCAGGAAATACACACAGTTAGGGATGCCGATCACTACGACCAGGGGTGGAATGACGCCGGTAAGAATAGTAATTTTATAGCCCAGCAAAGCCAGGGTGCCAAAAGACCATACCACACCGATAGCCACTACTATCATAGAAGTAAGTACCGCTACCAAAGACCGGAAGAACAGTAACAAGATAAGTGCGGTAAATGCAAAAGACAATAAGAGGAAAAGCTGTAATTCCTGCTGTACCTTATTCGCCATTTGGGTGCGGATATAGGGAAGCCCGCTGTAATGCATTTCTATATTATGCTTTGCCCCGAACTCATCACCGACCTTCCTGATAGCATTCATTACTCCCAAACGGGCCTTGGAGGCCAGTACGGTTTTATCAACAGGAACCATCAGCAGGTAGGCGCCCGTCCGTTCATTGTAAAAGAGCCCCTTGTACAATTGCTGGTTAAAAAATACTTCTTTTATACTATCGGAATTAGCAGGAGTAAGCCCTTCCTTAGGAAAAATATTTGCAACGGCTATCTTGCCGGTTGTATCCTGCTGAACGGTTACCGCCATCGGAACGCCGAGCACATGTTCCACCGCTTTTATTTTTTTCAGCTCCCGGGTCATGGCAACATAGTCGTTGAATATTTCCGGCTGAAATAATTTATCGGTCTGGATACCGATCACCACATTGGTACCGTCTTCGCCAAAGGTGCGGCGAAAACTCATATAGTCCTTATATTTCGGATTATCAGTGGGTATGGCATTGGTAAAATCATAGCTCATTTCCACTTTAGAGGCAAAATACCCCATAACACCGGTAGCGGCAAACAGAAGAATCAGCAGGAGGACCCGGAAACGAATGACCCAGTCGGCAAGGCGGTACCACATAAATACTTATGAGTAATTTAAAATACTTAACAAAAAGCTTCTTCTATGAAAGCATGGCTTACGGAGCGCCTTAAGAAGCAGAATTCACAAAAATTGTGCAAAAGTACACGATGCCCTGGACATTTGCTTGTTAATTTAAAGAACGGATTATATTAATAAATGTTCAAATAAGCTATATATTTAAAAAAATCCCTTCCTGTCAGATCATTCTGTGGATAATTATTTAAAATCCTTTATTTTTGCAGCCCTTTGTAATAATTATATATGGAATACAGACAAATTGTAGCGGTTACAGGCCTTGGTGGTCTTTACCAGTTAATGAGTACAAAAAACGATGGTGCTATTGTACGTAGCCTTACGGATAAGAGCGTAAAATTTGTATCTGCCCGTATTCATCATATTACGCCGCTTGAAAGTATAGAAATATACACGACCGGCGATAATGTGCGCCTGCATGAAGTACTGGACAAAGTCAAAGGGAAGGAAGAAGGCTTAAAAAACTTAAATCTTTCAAAAGCTGACAATGCCGCCATCAGAGCTTATTTCAGGACTATATTACCGGAGTTTGATGAAGACCGTGTCTATGTAAGCGATATCAAGAAAGTGCTTAAATGGTATGATATACTTAAAGCGAATGATCTTCTGAATTTCGAAGCATATAGCCAGGCAACGGAAATCCCTGCGGAGCAGGGCCCAGCTGCTGAAGCCGGAACTACAGAAACAGAAGAGAAACCCGTGAAAAAAGCAGCGCCTAAAAAGAAAAAAGAAGAAGCAGAAGGAGCCAAAGCCGGTGAAAAACCTGCGAAAAAAGCAGCGCCTAAAAAGAAAAAAGAAGAAGCAGAAGGAGCTGAGACCGCTGAAAAACCTGTGAAAAAGGCAGCGCCCAAGAAAAAGAAAGCAGAATAATTTTTATCCGGTACAAAACACAATAAACGGCTATACTTAGTATAGCCGTTACTATTTGTCGAAATGCATAGTTGTCCAATTATGGATCATCTGCTGACCATATTCGGTTAATATTGATTCGGGATGAAATTGAAGCCCGATAACGGGGCTGCTGCTGTGGCTGAAGGCCATCAGCACCCCCTCATCCGTTTCCGCAAGCGGTATGATCCCTGTCCCTTCCCAGTCCCTGATAATGAGCGAATGATAACGCATGACGTCCAGCCTGGCGGGCAACCCATGGAAAATGGGGTGTTCCTGCAATATGTTTATTGCGCTTACCTTTCCATGGCGGGGAATGGCTGCTTTTTTCAAAACAGCCCCAAAATGCATACCAATAGCCTGGTGACCAAGGCAAATACCCAGAATGGGTATATCCTGATGAAAATGCCGGACTACCTCCCTGGTAATGCCTGCTTCTGCCGGTGTTTGCGGACCGGGAGAAAGAATAATTCTTTCCGGCTGCAGACCGGATAACTCCTCCACAGTAATTTCATCATTACGCCATACCTGGATATCTTCATATTCTTTAAGAAGATAGTGATGCAGTATATGTGTAAAGGAATCATAATTATCAATCAGCGCCCACATCTCCCGAAATATCCTTGTTTAGCTTATCATAGAAGTTACTTAGATCATTAAACACGGATCGTGCGAAAGGCCAGACTTTGCCGATGCCTGAAAACAGGAGCGGGGCCAAAGGCTCGATATGGCTATAGGTTACAGAAGCCTCCTTTGTCCTGGGGTTAACCAGGGATATCTTATTGCCCAGCCAGAGAAAGGTACTCCATACAAAGCAGACAATAAGGCCATATACTATAGCGCCTGACAGCTTGTTTGCCCAGCCCAGCATAACTATCTTCAGCGATCGCTCAATAAAAGAAGCCAGCAGGCGTACACCCCATACGATCAGGACAAAAAGGAGCAGGTAAGTTACCATAGGCGCCCACTTCGCAATAACACCATTATTATCTGCAAATAACAGGCGGGCTACTGTCCCCGATAGCTTCAAGGCTCCCATGACAGCCAGTATTATTGCCAGCAGGGAGCATACGGCCAGAACAATTCCTTTCCTGTATCCTCTTATCATAAAAATGACCAGCATTGCAAGGAATATAAGATCCAGTGCCATATCAATTTCTTATCCGCCGGCAAGCAAAGCTTTCACTGTTTCGGAAATAAGCTTTCCGTCAGCCTGACCCGCAAGCTCCCTGGAAGCGGCCCCCATCACCTTTCCCATATCTGCCGGCGATTGCGCGCCGACAGATGCAATAATATCGCTTACCTTCTGCCTGAGCTCTTCCGGGCTTAATTGCTTAGGCAGGAATTGCTCAATGATCGCCAGCTCTTCCTCTTCCTTTCCAGCCAGATCATCACGACCCTGGGTTTTAAAGATATCCAGGGAATCCTTCCGTTGCTTTGACATTTTCTGCAGCAGTTTCAGCTCATCTGCCTCTGTCAGCTCATCTTTCGCTCCTGCCGCTGTTTTTTCCACAAGAATAGCCGCTTTTATGGCCCTTAAAGTACGCAGCGCCGCTTCATCCTTATCACGCATTGCCTGCTTCAGGCGATCCATTACAATTGTTTCCAAAGACATGTACCAGAATTTTAAGGTTGTAAAAATACAAAATCCCCGCTGTTGACAGCGGGGATCTAAAACTTATAATTTCCGGAATATATTATGGATTCTGCATTACCTGCGGATTCTGCTCCCGCTCGTTTCCAGGGATGCGGAACAGGTAATCATAACCATACTGGCCAACCGACATTATTGAAGCCAATTGGGAGTTATGTCCCTGCGCACCGCTTCTTTGCATACCTGTTGTATTTTGTACGTCACTTACGGGGAACGTCGCGAATGAGCGCTGCAGGTCAAAATAACGGAAACCTTCACCCCATAATTCTATCCTGCGCTGCAGCCAGATTTCCTTAACAAGATCGGTAGCTCCGAGGCCGCTGGCATCGTATGATGCCTGTCTTGTACGACCAAAATCGTTTAGTACTGTTATTGCGCCACCTGTATTACCTTGCATTGCCATCGCCTCTGCCTCGATCAACGCCATTTCAGAGGCGCGCATCATCGGGAAGTCACCGGCAGTAGATGCAGTAGTAAGCACACGGAATTTACGTTGTGAATAAGCCGCATAAGGCGCGCCCGCACGTTTCTGCTCCCGGCTGATCCACCAGGCACGACGAAGATCAGTAGTATCTATCTGATTATTAAAAAGATCGGTATTTATCCTTTTCTCTTGCCCTCCTGCAGCGTACAATCCCATATCCCAGTCCATCTGGGAAAGGAAGGACGCCCACAGACCTGTTTGCTCGGTATTGATGATAGAACCCCAGATCCATTCTGAGTTTTTTGCATTGTTGAAGCCATCATTTACATTTACTCCGGTAGCAAAAGCATAATTCGCCCTTGCCTCCCTGGCCATCTGCTCTGCTTTCGGCCAGTTCTGCATTACCAGGGCAACACGGGCATAAAGCCCCTTGGCTACATCAATATTGATCTCTGATTTATCAGCACGGCCACGGTCAGAAACCGCATATAGTGCTAATGCAGCATCCAAGTCAGATACGATCCGGTCATAAACCTCCTGAACGGAAGCACGCGGGTTAGCCTGGTGGTTTTCAGCAGTAGTTGGCTCTGTATAGATAGGGACGCAGGCTGCCTCTTTAAAAGAGGAAACAACCCCCATTCCGCTTCCCGGAACAGGTACTGGAACAGTACTGGAACCGGCATATGTGAACATATAGCAGTTAGCCAGGTTATAATAAGCCCAGGCACGATAAAATAATGCCCCTGCCTTTACAAAATCTCTGCGGGACTCATCATTCGTCTCTATTTTATCAACATTAGCCAGTATATAGTTAGCATTGTTGATAATTCTGTAGAAAAATCCCCACATGTAGGAACCGGTGCCATCGGGAGTCCTTGCATCGGTAAGCCTGTAAGCCCCGACAAACCAACCCGAACCACCACCGCTTAAGCTCATATCCTCGCCCATCAGGTCCCACATCAATGCAATAGAGGGAAATCCGAAGGCATCATGATCAGCAACTTCATAAACCGTTCTGTGGATACCCTGGAGCGCTGCCTCAGCACCCTCTACTGTTTTAAATACTTCTGATGTAGCAACCTGGTCTGTAGGCTTTGTTTCTAAAAAGCTCTTTTTGCAGCTTCCTAAAGTAAAAGCTGAAAACCCTAGAACGGCAATCAGGCTGCTTTTAAAAATTCTATTCATGATAAATATTATTATTTTGATAAAAATCAAATTGTTTTATGTTATTAAAGCCCTAACTGGATACCGAACATATAGGTACGGTAAGGGAAATATGTAAAGCTGGAAGTACCGAAGAAGCTCTGGTTCAGATCCAGCCCTTTGCGCGCGGAGAAATAAAGCACGTTATCCATGGAAACATAGATACGGGCATTGCTCATTTGCGCTTTTTTGGTCCATTTTGCCGGTATGGTATAGCCAAAGTTAATGCTCTTCAGGTTCAGGAACGAGTTGCTTACAATGAACCGGTCGGACAATGCAGCTGCATACCGGTCGGTATAGCTGGCACGGGGGATCGCATCCTTACTGTCACTGCCCTCTCCGCCATTCCATGCGTTTAACATATCAATATGCCAGTTCTGTCCATTTTGCTGGTATCCCTGATTCATGAGGTTCGCATAGGTATTATCATAGAATTTACCGCCCAAACCAAATGATAACATAAAGGTGAAGTCAAAGTTCTTATAGCTCAACGTATTGGTTAATGAACCTTCCAAGTCACGGAACGGACTTCCGGCATAAGAGTAGCTTTCGATGCCTAACGAAGCATAATCAGTGGTTACGGAGTCTGTACCCTGTCCTACATAGTATTGTGCGATACCTTGCCCGTTTACGCCTGCATAACGGGGAAGATAGAATGAACTAACCGGTAATCCTTTGATGATGGCAGTACCGCCGCCAATTATAGAGTCTTTTCCCTGTACAGAAATGATCTTATTACGGATACGGGTTAAATTCACGCGTACATTCCAGTTAAAATCAGTAGGCTTCCGGTCCCGGTTACTAACGATATCAGCGCTGATCATTGCCTCAATACCAGAGTTATTCATATCACCCACATTCACCGGCTGCGAAGTCACACCGCTGGATGGCGCCAATGGCAGGCCATACAGCATATCTCTCGAGCCCCTGTTAAAATAATCCACGCTGATCAGGAACCTGTCCTTCTTAAAGCCCGCATCAAAGCCGATATTGGTTTCCAGGCGGCGCTCCCATTTCAGGTCCTCGTTACCGATAGTCGCAAGCGTATACCCCGGGTGGGAACCATTGTGATTAAATGAATAACGCGGCATCCAGGCATAATAACCGGTTCCGAGATCCTGCTGACCTGTATAGCCATAGCTGGCGCGGATCTTCAGCATGCTCAGCCAGCCCTTGGTATCTTCCATGAACGCCTCATCAGAAATGATCCATCCACCACCAATCGAGTAGAACAGTCCCCATCTTGACTTTTCTGAAAAGCGGGAAGTCCCGTTCCTGTTTATATTTGCGGTAAGGAAGTATTTGCCTTTATAATCATACGATATAGAGCCGATATAGCTTTCAATAGCCAGGTTATCAACATAAGACCCCGAACCTTCGTTTACTGCAGCAGCGTCTCCCTCGGTATAGCCAGTACCAACCAGGCCGATACGCCTAAAGCTGTTATACCTGTTTTGTTCCTTATAGGCTTCATGCACCAGGGTAACATCCAGGTTGTGCTCATCTTTCGCAAAGATACCAAAGCTGGGCTTCCAGTTCAATATCTGGTTAAATGTCCAGCTTGTATAGGTATTCAGCCCACGGTTAACACGACCACCAAATGTCGCCGCATCGCCATATTTATAGTTCTGGAAGGCATCAACAGTCTGGTTGATGTAGTTATAAACAAAATTGGTCGTCACCGTGAAATCCTTCAGGAATTTGGCTTCCAGGTAGGTTTTGCCAAAGCCTGTCAGCTGCTTGTTGGTACGCTCATCCTGCTGCATAGCAGCCACTACGTTCGTTCCCTGACCAAAGGGGCGGAATTGCTCCTGCCTAGCAGGGTTATTAGCATCATTTCTACCAAAATCGTACAATGGTGTAACGCCATCCGCCTCGTACAGACGATTACCCAAACTATCATACCGGTAAACAGGATAGATTGGCGCCATTACCTGAGTCGACATAAACGGGTTGACATAAGCCGCGTTGTCCTGCACAAAAACACGCTGATCATCCATGGTTCCTGCCAAGCTGATACCGCTCTTCAACCAGGATGTTACCTGGGAATTAGCAGTCAGGCGGGTCGTAAGACGGTCATAATTGGAGTTCTTCACGATACCATTATCCTTGGAATAGCCCAGGGAGAAGTAGTAGTCGCTGCGCTGATCGCCATTGGCAACACTCAGGTTATATTGCTGACGTAGGCCAACGGTAAGCACTTCATCCGCCCAATCATCCGTATAAACTAAAGAGGCATTGGGATTCACTTTACCATCAACGGTCATCAGCTCCCTGTTGGGTACATTATAAGCATTATAGCCTCCAAGGAAGGTGACAAAAGCCTGAGAGGCATCACCATGATCTGATGGGAAACCGGCTTCGCGTTTGAATGCCTGCCACGCTACTTCATAATAATCCTTGGTTCCCAATGTTTCATACTTTGGTATAAAACGGTTAAGGAAGCCCACGGAAGCATCCAGGTTGATCCTGGGCTTTCCCGCTGTATTGCCGCCTTTCTTCGTGGTCAGCAGGATTACACCATTGGCACCGCGCGATCCGTACAATGCGGTTGCGGTCGCATCCTTAAGAAAAGTCATATTCTCCACATCATTAGGATTGATAGAAGCCAGCGTTCCGCTATATGGCGCACCGTCCAATACTATCAAAGGAGCGTTGTTGGCCGATATAGACCCGATACCACGGATCAGGATATCCGGGGAAGCACCGGGCTGACCGCCGCCGCTGGTTACCTGTACACCAGGCGCAGCACCTTCTATCGCTTTGGCGATATTGGTAACCGGCCTTTTGGAGATCTGGTCAGCACTGACGGTAGTTAATGCTCCCACATAGCTCCTCCTGTCTAATTTTTTACCATAAACCTGTACACCTTCCAGCTCCTCTGAAGATCTTAAAGAGACATTTACCGGTGCAGATCCATCTCCTATATCGACGATCTGAGAACTTCCCACATACTCAACTTTCAATTGAGTCTTGCCATCTTCTACCTGGATCTCATAGTACCCGTTTTCATCAGTTTGAGCCGATAGTGCGTCTGGTGAACCATTTTCAACCGTCACAACGGCTCCGACAACAGCTTCTCCTTTATCATTCTTCACCTGCCCCTTCACTGTTCGTGTTTGTGCAAAAGCCTGCAAGCCAACACCTGCCGCTAAAGCAAAAAGAAGTAAGATTTTTTTCATACTTTATTTTAATTGTGTTTTTAGCCAAAAAGAATTTATCCCGGAGACGCTCAAGCGAACTCCGGGAAATAAACAGTTATTTATTGAATGATCACTTTTTTGGAAACGGAGGCTTCTTTAGATACAAAATTCAGCATATACATGCCGCTTGCCAGGGATGACAGGTCCAGCGTATGTTCCGCCGAGCTTGTAGCGGGAATAGAATAGCTTTTCCTGACAGCGCCGGTAACATCAACCACATTCAGCTCCAATTGGTGTGGCACATCAAAATTCAGTCTTATGGTCACCACGCCATTTGAAGAAGGATTGGGATACACGAATATTGATGAAGAAAGTTGTGACTCGACATCATCAATCGAGCTGATATCACTGCAGTCATATTTGGCGCTTACCAGGGTCATAGGATTGAGCCCTGCCGGATCCAGCCAATCCTTTAAGCGGCTTTTAGCCCCTGCAAATTCCGGGAAAGCTGTCTGGTCAAACTCATTATTCCAGGCATAAGTGAACTTACTGTATTCTCCTGTATAACCCATAGGCGCACAGTCTCCGGTACCATTAGGACCACCCGACAGGTCACCGATGAGCAACCCGTTCTTGTCAAAGAAGCCGCTACCTGATGATCCGCCTTCTGATCCGCCGACAGTATAATTTGCAGTCCAGTGAGTCCCTGAAACTACAGTCTGGTTAAAGGTACCATTTACATCAACGAAATTGGAACGGGACAATTTTTTAACATCTCCCGCCGGATGATGAAATCCTACAAACTGGTAATCTTCTAACTCATCTGAAAATGAGCTCGCCCTGTTCCAGCCAGCCAGATAAGCATTTGTTGTGGGTTGTGGCGGGCTTTTTAATTCCAATAAAAGAAAGTCAGCGACAAGGGAATTTGCCGGTGTCGGAAAAGTAGGGTAATAGGAACGGGCTCTGAAATAAGCACCTGTCCTTGTCTGCATTTCTGATACAGCCGGGCCTTCGCAGGTAGTATACTGGTAATTGAAGTTAAACTTCCAGTTAGCGAAATGCTCATCATCGTGCGCGTTTGGGCTGTCGCAGTGACTGGCTGTAAGCAAATAAGGGATACAAGCTCCGCCGGCGGCATTCCCGGTATTGTTGATCATCGTTCCTGAGCACCAGCCTGCATCATCAATATTGATACGGACAGTTGCGTTTTTCGCCTTAGTCCAGGCTTCACCATCTCCTTCGGGGCAATTGGCATTTCTATGACATGGACTTGCGTCTGTTGGTCTTTCAGCCAGATTATTAGCTGCACCGTAAATCCTGTTCAGATTTTCGAACCCGCGATAACCGGCTCCAATACGATGTATATGGAAATCAATAGACGACGGGTCAACACCAGCCGGAATATTTAATTCTATACGTGCCGTATTACCCTGAACCTGGTCGTTCGTAAACGAATTGAACTCATTTTTGTTAGCAATGGTATAAGCTCCCAGCAGTTGTGTTCCGCTTTCATTGGTCAGGAAATATCTTACCCCCTGTGGTAAGGTAAATTTATCATAGAAAAAGTCCAATGCCTGGGCTTCCGGGATGGTAACAACAGCTCTCCATATCTTCCTGCCATCTTCCAGATAATACCATGTTCCGCTGTTATTAATATCAATGTCACAATATACCCTTGCTTCAACACGATATGGCTTTGCGATTCCGGCTAAAGCATCTTGCTCATCTTCTTTACGGTAACGATCATAGTCCGGGGCAGGCAATTCTACCTTTGCCACATCCTGACCTTTGATAACGTCGTTCTGAAGGCTCATGCTCCACGGTATCCCTCCTTCACTGATCTGCGCATGCGCCGCCCCTCCCATTGTACATGCAAGAAAAACGGCTAAATAGATTTTCTTCATACTACTTTCTATTGTTTATAAATGGATATTAGCGTGTAAATGTAAACAGTTAATTAATATTCTCCAAAACCAAGTTAATATTTTAAACCTTTAAATGTTTAACAAAAAGACAATAAAATGCTGATTATTAAAACCAAATGAGCTTTTCCATCAGGAATTAAGAATGTTTATCCTTGCCAAGAGCCTTTTCCCATAGTTCCGGTATCCTCCTTATCCAGCCGAGCTCTTTCATCTTTTTTCTTGCTTCATCCACAGGAGAACCAAAATACACCTTTCCTCCTTCTATAGACGAGGCTACGCCACTTTGCGCATAAACCACCGCATCTCTCCCTATGGTCAGGTCCTTGCTCACTCCTACCTGTCCCCATAAAATGACGCCGTCTTCGATGACCGCTTTACCACCTATGCCAACTTGCGCTGCAAATAAACAATTTTTTCCGATCACTGCGCCATGACCTACATGAACATGGTTGTCGATTTTGGTGCCTGCACCGATTATTGTATCGCCGCTTACACCTTTGTCAATAGCGGAACCTGCCCCTATCTCAACATCATGCTCAATAATAACCCTTCCGCAGCTTTCCATCTTATCATATTGCACCAGCCGTTCTTTTCTCCGCTTATAATAAAACGCATCGGCGCCGATCACTGCCCCCGCATGGATAATTACATTATCCCCTATCACAGTATGATCATAGATGGTAACATTAGCATGAATAATACAATTCTTACCGACGGACACATGGTTACCAATAAATACCCCCGGCTGTATGTGCGTACTCTCCGCTATTGTCGCTGTATCACTGATCATTTTATAAGCCGGCTCAAACGGTCTGAAGCGCTTTACGATCTTTACATAAGCCTCAAAAGGATCAGTACATATAAGCAGGGCTTTGCCCGGAGGGCATTCCACTTTCTTATTGATGATAATAAAAGTTGCGGCGGAACGCAAACATTTATTATAGTACTTTTCAAAATCAACGAACGAAATATCACCGGCCTCAACCTTATGTATTTCATTTATACCGGTAGCAAACATTGAAGGATCACCCACAAGCTCCGCATCTATAAAAGCAGCAATCTGGCCGATGGAAACAGGAACATCAAAACGCATATTCAGTAAATATTAGAAAGCGGTAAAGTTATAGGTTTGTTCTGAGAAGCCTGCATTATAACCTACCGCTTTCCTGCTATTGAAAGTATACTTTTGCCTGCTTGCAGTAAAGCAAGCTAAAATAATTATGCTCATAAGCAAAAACCTTTATCCACAATTTTGTTTCTTTTGTGAATATTTTTTTTGAAAAAATTTTCTCATCAAAAAAATACTTATTAATATTGTGCAAACATTAGTACTTACTAACCCCTCCTCATAAAAGACCCGGCTCAACAAAAGCCGGGCTTTTTCTTTTAATAAAAGCTGAAACAGGCAGCAGGAAAGGATTTTATTATACATAATTTAGTTATGCAATCCAGCAACCAGTATTTTCTTTTCTATAAACCATACCAGGTGCTCTCCCAGTTTTCAGCTGAAGGAAATAAAAAAACACTGGCCGATTTCTTTCCAAATGCAAAAAAAAATGTTTACCCGGTGGGGAGGTTGGATTACGACAGTGAAGGGTTATTATTGATGACAAATGACAAACAGCTTAATCACCGCCTGCTTCATCCGACATTTATGCATGAGCGAGAATACTGGTCGCAGGTGGAAGGTATTCCGTCCCTACAGGAGTTAAGCCAAATGGAGAATGGTATCAATATTAATGTAAACGGGATTCTCTATAAAACAAAAAAGTCGAAGGCATTAATATTGGAGGATATTCGCAACGTACCAGAAAGAAATCCGCCTATAAGGTACAGGAAGAATATCCCAACTACCTGGATATCGCTTACGCTTATTGAAGGCAAAAACAGGCAGGTCAGGAAAATGACTGCTGCCATAGGTTATCCTACATTAAGACTTATCCGTTACCGTATCGGTAACCTAACCCTGGGTGATATGCTGCCCGGCGATATTATTGAAGCCGGCAATGGCATTATTAAAGATTTATTTCAGACCAGGTATTCCTGGCAGCAATAAATTTGCTTTTGAAAAAACCTAGTTATGTCCATTATATTTGAAACGGCAAAGAACAGCTATAGCTACAGAATTTTTGCACAACTGGCATCGGATCTTTTAAAGGATGGTAAAACAACCGGTGGGAATCAGTCTGCAGAATATATCCATTATGCAGGGCTTAATCTTAAAAGAATGCAGCGATGGGATAAGACCTACGAGCTGCCGCAGTCATTAACGGAAAAAGTAAAAAGATTATCCCCGCAATCCTGGTGGGTTATTACCGAAGCATGGTGCGGAGACAGCGCGCAGAATCTGCCTATCCTCGCAAAGATTGGCGAAGCATCTGAAGGTAAGATACAGCTGAAGATAGTGCTCAGGGATGAAAACCCCGACATTATGAACAACTACCTGACGAATGGATCCCGTAGCATTCCTATACTGGCAGCGTTTGATAAGGATGGCAGAGAAATATTCCGGTGGGGTCCGAGACCTGCGGGTGCCCAGCAACTGATGACGGAATGGAAAAACGATCCGGCCGGAAAAAGCTTCGAGGATTTTGAAATAGATATGCAGCAATGGTATAATAGAGATAAAGGCGAATCTTTACTGGCAGAGTTAACACCATTATTGGAAAATTGATATATATCAGCCGAAGTTTGTTGTTCATTTATTACTTTTGCCGCTTCTGTGCATATATTCAAAACTCGAAAAACAATGTTCAACTTAATCTTATTTGGCCCTCCGGGAAGTGGAAAGGGAACACAGTCTGCGAATATAATTGCAACTTTCGGACTGAACCATATTTCTACGGGAGATCTGCTGCGTGATGAAGTAGGCCGTGAAACAGCATTAGGTCTTGAAGCAAAAAAGTTCATGGATAACGGCCAACTGGTACCCGACGCTGTAGTGATCGGCATGATCGGCTCCAAGCTGGATGAAAACCCTGAAGCCAAAGGGTATATTTTCGATGGGTTTCCCAGAACAACCGCACAGGCAGAAGCATTGGATAAATTACTGCAGCTCAAAAATACAGAAATACATGTGCTGTTATCGCTGGAGGTGCCGGAAGAGGAGCTGAAACGCCGGCTGATACACAGGGGAGAAGTTTCCGGTCGCAGCGATGACAACGAAGCGGTAATTCAGAAGAGGATAATAGAATATAAGAACAAGACCGAACCGGTAGCTGCCTATTATGATAAAGAGGGGAAGCTGGTACGCCTTAAAGGCGACGGCTCCATCGAGGACACATTTGGATTAATTAAAGCCGAAATCGGTAAATTCATCAGGATAGTCTAACCGGATTAATATAACAAAAACCCGCCTGCAGAGGCGGGTTTTTTATTGCCGGTACCACGAAGCTTTCGTACCTGAAAATAAAAGGGTAATTTTGCCGGCTGTCTCTTAAAGAGATAAGGAAGATAAGAACAGGAGACTTATGGATAACGCCAACTTTGTTGATTATATTAAAATATTCTGCCGGTCTGGTAAAGGCGGGGCAGGAAGTATGCACTTTGCACGCACGAAATTCAACCCTAATGCTGGTCCGGACGGCGGCGACGGCGGCAGGGGAGGTCATATTATTCTTCGTGGGAATACCCAGCTATGGACCTTATTACATCTCCGTTATTTTAAGCATGTGCATGCCGAAGATGGCGAAAAAGGCTCGGGCAGCAATTGTACGGGACGAAGCGGCAAAGATGTGATCATCGAGGTACCTTTGGGAACTATCGCCAAAGATGCAGAAACAGGAGAAGTAGAAGCCGAAATACTGGAAGACGGCCAGGAGGTGATACTGATGCGCGGGGGCCGGGGCGGATTGGGGAACAGCAATTTCAAAACAGCTACCAATCAGACGCCGGAGTATGCGCAACCTGGCGAACCATCGGAGGAGGGTTATAAGTTTCTTGAACTGAAAGTATTGGCCGATGTGGGTCTTGTAGGATTTCCTAATGCCGGTAAATCAACGCTCCTGTCTACCATTTCAGCGGCCAGACCCAAGATCGCCAACTACCCGTTTACTACTCTTACACCACAGCTCGGAATAGTATCGTACCGTGACGAGCGCTCTTTCTGCATGGCGGACCTGCCTGGTATTATTGAAGGGGCGGCTGAGGGAAAAGGGCTTGGTCATAGGTTTTTAAGGCATATAGAGCGAAATTCCGTGCTCCTCTTCATGATACCTGCAGACAGTGCAGATCATCGTAAAGAGTACGATATACTTTACAGTGAATTAGAGCAGTATAATCCTGAGCTGCTGCATAAAAAGATCATCGTGGCTATCAGCAAAAGCGATATGCTGGATGAGGAACTGAAAGCAGAGATACAAAAAGAGCTGCCGGCCGATATACCTTTATTGTTTATTTCATCCCTTACTCATAAAGGCATACAGGAGTTAAAAGACATACTTTGGGAAGCGCTGAATGAGCCGGTGAAGTCCTGAGCACCGTATTATTACAGATCGCCAAGCTGTGGCCGCAGGACGATCTGCTCCATTACCGCCTGGAGGGACAGACTATAAGCAGTCCATAACACAGCTGCAATATCTTCGGCCTTCATGATCCTTTCTTCCTTAACACCACTACCGCTCCAGCTATTACTCCAGGTAGCGCCGGGGCAGATAGCTGTCACTTTAATGCCATAGGCTTTCAGCTCGTCGCGCAGGTTATCGGAGAAACCCTGCAAAGCATATTTGCTGATGCTGTAAGAGCCGCCGCCGGGATACGCTTTCAATGCAGCCACCGAACTCATATTGAATATATGCCCTGCGGCCTTCTTTTTCATCAACGGAAGCAGCGCGCGCGTAAGGTGGTAAGCGCTGTACAGGTTTACTGCGATCATCCGTTCGAGCTGCCCCTCAGGTTCATCCGTAACATTTCCGGGGTAATATATGCCGGCATTGTTAACCAGTATATCCACAGAATCAAAAACTTCAATTACTGCATCGGCAAAGCTTTTGACTTCGTTTTCGTTTCCGGCATCCGTTGCCTTTATCAATATTTTCAGCGAAGGATGTTTGACAATAAGCTCCTCCTTCAGCTTTTCCAGGTCGGTCATAGTTCTGGCATACAGCGCAAGGTCAAAACCTTCCGCTGCAAGTTTAACAGATATGGCTTTTCCTATCCCTTTGGTGGCGCCACTGATTACTGCTACCGGCATTTGTATTTATCTTTTATAAATAATGATTAACGAATAACAAAAGTAGCTTTTACCTGTTTATTTTCCATTCTTCCTTAACTTGCTAATTGAATGACAAAGAGAAGGTGTAAAGGAAATCGCCGGTTACATGAATCTATCGCCCTGGGAAAAAAAGCGGGAAACAGCTTGTTATACCTGTTGCTTTTGCTATTATCCGCTCAGCTTTGCTCTGCACAGGAAGTTGATACAGGCAGTAACCGGCAGCGGGGAATAAGGAGAGTCGGCAGCTTCGGCAAGGATACTACCGGCAGAAGACAACCGGCAAGGCCTGAAGAAAGTGTGGGGCAGCTGATGCATTATGAGGGTAAAATAATACGCAGTATCCGCATTCGAAGATTGGGCTTTGAAGTGAACATCACCGATTCTGCCAGTGCAATATTATACCAGGGAACGCAGGTATTAAACACCCTGCACATAAAGTCAAGAGAGGAAACCATCCGGCGTAACCTTTACATTAAAGAAGGCACTGCGCTTAACCCCTATCTTGCTGCCGATAACGAGCGTTATCTGCGTACCATCGGGTATATACAGGACAGCCGTATAATTGCCAGAGCGGCGGGGCCGGACTCTGTGGACATAACCGTAATTACAAAGGACCTCTTCGGGTATTCACCCAAGATCGGCGGTATAGGTCCGCTCAGGCAAAGGGCGGGTCTTTCCAATATCAATATCTGGGGAACGGGACAACGCCTTACAGTAGAAGGCCTGCATGATACAAGAAGGGAGCCGACAGTAGGTTATGCCGCAGAATATTATTACAATAATATCGCGGGGACTTTCCTGAATGCGGGAGTATCGTTCGGAAAAATAACAAGGAATATCTACGACCGGAGGGAAGACGAGGAGTCATTTGTGATCAACATAGAACGGCCACTCGTATCGCAGTATAAACGTATAGCCGGCGGCCTTTCATTAGGAAAAGGCCGGTCCCAGAACCAGTACCCTAATTATTACGGCGGAGACTATTTCCGTTATCAGTATGGTATTGTCGATGGCTGGGTAGGACTTAATATCGGCGCTAAAAAATACAGGAACGATCAGCTTTTCCATATTAAGAAATTTCTTGCTATCCGCTACTATTATTACTATCCCTTTGAAACGCCCTACCAGTTTGCTAATGACAAGTTTGACCAGCGGTTTAATAACAAAGAAGCGATCCTTGCCAGCCTTACTCTTTTCAAGCAATACTTCTATAAAACAAAATACATTTATGGCTTTGGTATTACCGAAGATGTACCGGCGGGCTTCAATGTGACATTTACGACAGGCTGGTACAAACAGCTGAACCTATCCAGGCCCTATATCGGTATTGATGCTTACCGCTACCGTATTTCTGCCCCGGGAGATATATCCGGTACTTTTTTACGGACAGGTATGTTCTTCCATAACGGCAAAGCAGAAGATATCTGCATCCTGGCAGGAGCCAGCCTCTTCAGCCGTATTATGAATGTAAGCACGCTTAAGATGCGGCAGTATTTCCGTTTCAGCTATTCCGGTATTTTTAACCGTGTAGCAATTGACCCGTTACGGATCAACAATACATTCGGAATAAGAAATTTCACTTCTGACCTCGCGACAGGGAGGCACCGCCTGGCCTTAAGGAGTGAAACATTCCTGTTCCTGGAGCAAAAAATATTCGGTTTCCGCTTTTCGCCATTGGTTACCGCCGATATCGGCTGGCTGTTCAGGGACAAGCTGACAAATGACAGCCATGGCCTGTTTGTCGGTCTGGGGGCCGGAATCCGTACAAGAAACGATAACTTTGGCTTTGGTACCTTCGAGATAAGAGGCGTCGTTATTCCCAGGAAACTACCAGGCGATGGTATATTTAAATTAAGCGCTACCGCCGATCTGAAATTCAGGTATAACAGCAGCTATGTAAGCAAGCCCGATATTGTAGAGCTGAACAGTGATGTTACCGGAGATATTTACTGACAGAATACTTGATAATGACCGATATTACGTTAAACTGGAGCAGCGGTAAGGACGCGGCGCTGGCATATTTCAGGTTATTAAATGATCCTGATTTTAATACAGTTTCCCTGCTCACTACCTTATCAGATGAGCACAAAAGAATCAGCATGCACGGCATCCGCGAGGAAATACTCAACCGTCAGGCGGCGCTAATGAATATACCTTTGCAAAAGCTGTACCTGCAACAAGACGCGGGAATGGAAAGCTACGGCCAACTGATGCGGAATGCCCTGAAAAAGCTGAAAGATCAGGGAATAACGACTGTCGCTTTTGGCGATATCTTCCTGGAGGATCTCCGGGCATACCGCGAAAGGCAGCTGGCCACAGAAAATTTCAACGCGGTATTTCCGCTATGGAAAAGTAATACGGCAAAGCTTGTCGGGGAAGCAGAAGATGCGGGTATCGAAGCGATCATTGTTTGTGTAAATGACCGTTACCTCGGCAAAGAATTTCTGGGAAAGAAAATCAGCAGGTCACTGCTGCAATCACTGCCGCATGGTGTTGATCCCTGCGGCGAGAACGGCGAATACCATACGCTTGTTATCAATGCCCCGTTTTTCAGCGAAAGCCTGAAAATAAAAACAGGCGAAACGGTATATAAAACCTATTCGCCTGCTGACTCCGGAACCTGGGATTCCGGTTTTTATTTTCTTGATATTTTACCCGGCTGGTAATTATTCGGCCTCGGCCACTACTTCTTTTACTTCCGGTATCATCCGCTTCATCATACCTTCGATACCTGCTTTAAGCGTGATCATGGAAGAGGGGCAGCCGGAACAGCTTCCCTGGAGCATCAGCTTTACGATACCATCATCGTAGCCGCGAAAGCTGATAGCGCCGCCATCCATTTCCACTGCAGGCTTTACATAGTTCTCCAGCATTTCCTTAATACGCTTTACCACATCCGTATCGCTGTCGCTGATCATGTTCGACTCTTCATGCTTCACTACCACCTGGTCTTCATGTATCACCACTTTACCCTCTTCCAGGTAGGCTTTTAAAAACTGACGGATAGTAGGTATTACTTCTTCCCACAAGGTATCCGGCATTTTGGTAAGCGTTACAAAGTTGCTGGCAATAAATACTCCTCTCACAAACGGGAAGCCGAACAGCTCCTGCGCAAGCGGAGATGGTCCTGCGCTTGCCTCATCGGGGAAATCGATGCTCTTACCCGGGTATAACAATTTGTTGGCAACAAATTTCATTGTTTCCGGGTTAGGCGTCATTTCGGTATATATGCTCACAATAGCGCTTCCTGTTTTCAGCATGGCTTTTAAATTTTAAGCAAAATTACAAAAATGCGTGCTATGCCGTAAAAATGATTGGCAATAGCCTAAAAGATTTATTCAATATCACAAATTTATAACACATTTGCATTTGTAAGCCGATAATATTTTTATGCCTTTATTTAAGCAATGGCAGGATAATAAGACCACAATCAGTATCTGGAAAATAGAAGAGGAAGAAGATTTCTTCCTGAAAAATGCGGGGCTGAAAAGTGATAAAAAGTTCCTGCACAGGCGGCTGGAGCATCTGGCAAGCAGGTATGTACTGTTGCAGTTTCTTCCCGATCTGTCGCTGGACCAGATCGTGATCAGCGATTCAGGCAAACCGCATGCACCCGGGCACCCGGCTTATTTTTCTATATCGCATTCTTTTCCATATGCGGCAGTCGCCATCAGCCACGACCAGGAAACCGGCATTGACATCCAGGTATACCAGGAGAAGATATTAAGGTTACAGCACAAATTCCTTTCGGAACAGGAACAGTCACTTTTTGAAAATGATCCGAAAAAAATCACGCTCGCCTGGACGGCGAAGGAGGCCACTTTTAAATGGTATGCATTAGGCGGAGTTGATTTTATCCGGCATATGCCCATCAGCGACCTGAAACTTAAAGGCTCGCATGCCCACTTGAGAATGCAGTTCTCAAAAGAACATCATCACCATGACCTGACGCTTAAAGGTGGTATGGAAGACGATTTTGCCTGGGCGTATCTCTGAAAAAACCCAAAGCCCTACAGCTTAAAAGCCCTACAGCTTAAAGGTCACCGGCAACAGATAGTATACAGGTACCGGGAGATTATGTTGTGTTCCGGGAAGCCACCATCCATCAGTCTTCTCCACTACACCCATTGCGGCATTATCCAACTCCCAATTTCCCGAGCTTTTTTTAATATCTATGTCCGAAACCCGGCCATTTTCATCAACGACAAAGGTAATAATGGCCTGGCCCTGTTTCTTTTCTTCGGCTGCCTTATGGGGGTATACGAGATTTTTCTTCAAAAAAAGAGGAAGACTACCCTGAAAAAGCGGCATGCGCTGGATGCCATATTCTGAAAGACTTATATCCAGCTTTTCTCCTGCCGTATCCCATAAAGAAACAGCAAAAAGCTTACCGTTTTTATACGATTCCTCAGCTGCCGCCCTACCGTTTCTGCGGTACCATTTACAGATGCCATCATAGATACCACCTTCATTTCTTATGAGATAATGTAAAGATGAATCCGTTTTAATAAGGTGCTCAATGCTGTCCGTCGAGCTTAAAAAGCTTATCTCGTAACGCTGCTGTCCGTTATCATAAAAAGCCTTCCAGATGCCTGTCTTATAATTATTCTGATAGATACCTTCACTAATGAAACCCCGTTCATAAATTACAAACGGACCATCCGCAATGGTATCATTATCTGTTTTATAAAAACCTTTTTTTAAAGGTTTATCATCCCCGGATGAAAAAGATTCAATGTACTTTTTCTCTCCTGCAAGAACGGTTTTTGTATAATGACCATCTTTCTTTCTCTTTTTGACTATCTCACCTTTTTTATCATAAAAAGTCAGCACAGTATCCTGTGCCGACAAATGCGGCGTATAGAAAAATAATAGCAGTAAGGGAATTATTACTTTACGGATTTTCATGGGGTGGTAGCGGATATATTATTACTGGACAATAAGCAGGCCAACTGCGAAAAGGACAATGATACCGATAACCATGGCGAAAATATAAGTGCCTACCTGCCCGTTCTGTAAAAGACGCATGCGCCCGCTGCCCCAGCTGACGAGCCTTCCTATGCCGTTTACAGCGCCATCAATACCTTTTCGCTCAACATACTTATCCAGCGCAACAGAAATACCTTTGACCGGCTTTATAATAACGGCATCATACAGCTCATCGATATACCATTTATTTTCGAGCATTTTGGCCAGGCCGGCATTCTCTTTGAAATCGGGCTTTTTCGTCCGTGAATAAGCAACTATTATCATTATTACCACCAGGCCAACCGACAATCCCATCAACATCCATTCCGTTCCATGGCTCAGGTGATGCTCAGCAAGATTGTGTACCACCGGCGACAGGTATTCACCCAGCAGGTGATGGACGCCAAGATGCTCACCGATCACTTCCGGGATACCGACATAGCCGCCGATCACAGCCAGGATGGCCAGGATAATCAGCGGAATCGTCATCGCGCCAGGACTTTCATGCAGATGATGTTCCTGCTCGTGGGTACCCCTGAAGTTTCCTGTAAAAGTGAGGAAATAAAGACGGAACATATAAAAGGCCGTCATCAGCGCACCTGCCAGGCCCACATAGTAGTAGACCGGGTTTTTTGCGTACGCTGCAGCCAGTATTTCATCTTTTGAGAAAAATCCCGAGAAGCCCGGAATACCGGCAATTGCCAGGCATCCCAGCAGGAAGGTAATATTCGTAACCGGCATTTTTTTCCTGAGCGCCCCCATAAAACGGATATCCTGCTCACCGCCCATAGCATGTATTACCGAACCCGAACCCAGGAACAGCAGCGCTTTAAAAAAGGCATGCGTCATTACATGGAATACGGCGGCAGAATAAGCACCAACGCCAAGTGCCAGGAACATATACCCCAGCTGGCTTACAGTGGAATAAGCCAGTACCTTTTTAATATCGTATTGCTTGATCGCAATGCTGGCGGCAAATACAGCAGTAGCCGCGCCTATTACGGCAACCAGCGTTTGCGCTGCAGGGGCAAGATTATAGAGCGCGCTGCTGCGGGCGATCATATAAATGCCCGCAGTAACCATCGTTGCGGCATGTATCAGTGCCGAGACCGGCGTCGGCCCGGCCATCGCGTCGGGTAGCCAGGTATACAGGGGTATCTGCGCGCTCTTTCCCATTGCACCGATGAAAAAGCATATGGCGATCGCATTCATGATATTGCCGGATACGGCAGTCGTACCCAGCTGCCCGAACAGTTCACTATAGCTTGCCGTACCGAAATGGTACAATGTAAGGAACATGCCAACCAGGAATCCCAGATCCCCGATACGGTTCATGATAAAAGCTTTTTTAGAGGCATTCGTGTAGTCCCGGCGTTTATACCAGAAGCCGATCAGCAGGTAAGAAGCCAGACCTACCCCTTCCCAGCCTATAAACATGATCACATAGTTGGCGCCCAGCACGAGGAGCAACATAGCAAACACAAAGAGGTTCAGGTAAGCGAAATATTTGGTATAGCCCGGATCATCGTGCATATAGGAAGTAGAGTACACATGTATCAGGAATCCCACCCCGGTAATGATCAGGAGAAATAAGGAAGAAAGAGCATCAACCTGGAATGCAAACGGAATATTTACCGTTCCGGAACTGATAAAATCAAATAAATGGACTACTCCCGCTGCAGCCGGATCGGCCTTGATCTCAAAAAAGATACCCAGGGATACGGCAAATGAAGCCAGTATGGCCAGGCTTGCCAAAACACCTGATATCTTTTTAGGCATGGATTTCCAGAACAGGCCATTCAGGAGAAAGCCGATAAGGGGAAACAGGGGAACTAAGTAAACTAAATCTTTCATTTTAATTTTTTTGTCCGCCTTGCATTAATTTGGCACAAGGCAATTCAGCTATGATTTTCTTTTCAGAAAAGCTATGGTTTAATGCTTCAGCCGGTTCAATATATTAATATCGACCGAATGTACTTTCCGGTACATCATCACTATGATAGCCAGCCCCACCGCTACTTCCGCCGCGGCCACCACCATAATAAAGAACACGAATATCTGTGCATCGGCATTGCCGAACATTTTGCTGAAGGCTACCATCAGCAGGTTAACCGCATTCAGCATCAGCTCGATGCTCATAAAAACGATGATTGCATTGCGGCGCATCAGCACACCCATGATACCGATAGCAAACAATGCGAGGCTGAGAAAAAGATAATATTTTATTGGCACGTCGATAATTATTTTACGGAAGGTTCTTGAATTTGTTGCGTTTCTTTTTTACCGATGACCATAGCACCTACCATAGCTGCGAGAAATAATACGCTGCTCAGCTCAAAGGGCAGTACATATTCCTTAAACAGCACCTGGCCAAGATGATGGATCAGGCCTATTTCACCATCGCCTGTTACAAGATTGCCGGAAGTATTCAGATCGACCGTACGCAACGCTGCAATAATGACCAGGAAGAGCGCTCCGCCGCTCAATACCGCTGCCAGCTGGACAACCCTGCTTTTCTGTGGCTCGGCGTCGGCATTAAGGTTCATAAGCATGATCACAAACAGGAAAAGGACCATGATGGCCCCGGCATACACAATAACATTCACTACTGCCAGGAACTGCGCATTCATCAGGATATAGTGCCCTGAAATAGCAAAGAAAGTGGCTATCAGGAACAGCACACTTTTTACCGGGTTACGGCTAAGGATAACGCCGAGGGCACAGCAAATGGCCATGGCGGATAAAAAATAAAACAGGATTTCGTGTAATGGCATTTCAATTATTTTGGCACTGTCAAAGATGTCTTATCTGTTCTCCTGGCCCGCAGCTCTTCTCTTCAGCTGCTCATCGGTGATCAGCATATCCTCTTTCTTATATATAAAGTATTTCCGGGTATAATTGGCCGGCATCACGGTTTCGCTCATATAGATCGCATCTTTGGGACATGCCTCTTCGCAGTTGCCGCAGAAGATGCAACGCAGCATATTGATCTCGTATTTCGCCGCGTATTTCTCTTCACGATAAAGATGCTTTTCATCAGGTCTGCGTTCCGCTGCTTCCATGGTAATGGCTTCTGCAGGGCATGCCAGGGCACAGAGACCGCAGGCAGTACATTTTTCACGCCCTTCTTCATCCCTGTTCAATACATGAAGCCCCCGGAATACAGGGCTGAAGGGACGTTTTACTTCAGGATAGCTTACCGTAGCTTTTTTCTTGAAGATATGTCCCATTGTTATGCTTAATCCCTTCATAATAGAAGGGATATATATTTTCTCCGCCAATGTCATCGGGCTCCGGTCTACTGCTGCGGCTCTTTTGGTTAATTGCATAATAATGTCCTTTTAAAAGGAAATAACTATTTATTGAAAAAATATAAAATAACAAACCCGGTGATCACCATATTGATCAGGGCCAGGGGTATCAGCTTCTTCCATCCCAGGTTCAGCAGCTGGTCGTACCGGAAGCGCGGTAAAGTCCAGCGGATGAACATGAAGAACAGGATAAAGCCTATGATCTTGACCATCAGCACGGTCACGCATATCAATGAGAATATGCCTCCCGGAACAGCTGCCTGCACATTGTCCATCCAGGGGAAATTATACCCGCCGAAAAACAAGGTCGCCAGCACTGCCGAGCTGATGAACATATTGATATATTCTGCAAAAAGGAATAAGCCCAGCTTCATGGAAGAATATTCCTGGTGATAACCCATATTCAGCTCGCTCTCGCTCTCCGGCATATCAAAGGGCGCACGGTTGAGCTCTGCAAAGGAGCAGGTAAGGAATATCAGGAAGCCCAAAGGTTGCTTAAAGAAATTCCAGCTGAACCAGCCATCTGACCAGAAGCCATGCTGCTGCTCTACAATAGTTCTCATGCTCAGCGAGCCGGTAAGCATCAGCAGCGCAATAAGGCTCAGCCCCATTGCCAACTCATAGGATATGGACTGCGACGCCGCACGGATACTGCTTAATAAGGAAAATTTGTTGTTGGAGGCCCATCCTCCCAGCATAATACCGTACACGCCCAGGCTCACCACACCGAATATAAACAGGATACCAATATTAATATCTGCTACCTGCAGGGAAATACTGCGCATCTCAGCGCCTGTACCTATGGTAAAATCAGGCCCCCAGGGAATGACGGCGCTTGTCATCAGCGCTGTGACCATAAACATGCCCGGTGCAAGAATAAACAACCACCTGGTAGAACGGTCCGGGACGATCTCCTCCTTAAAAAAGAGCTTCCCGCCATCAGCCAGCGGCTGCAGCAACCCCCATTTACCGGCCCTCGCCGGTCCGATCCGGTCCTGCATTATGGCCGCCACCTTACGTTCACCCCAGGTGGCATAAGCGGCTACTCCAAAAGATGAAAGGATAATGATCAGGATCAGGGCTACTTTTTCAATTATAAAAACCCAATCGATTGAGAGTAAAAGCATGATGTTGCAAATGTAATAAGATTGTAAAAATTTTCGGCTTAAATGCTAAAATTCATTCTTCCACATCATACTTTCAACAGGACGGATCGTACGTTCTGTATACTTAGCATTCTTCTTGGTATTATACCTGTTCTCCACCTCCCCATCTACCGGGAAATAGATCAGCTGCCCGATGGGCATACCCGCGTATATCCTCACAGGATGCACACAGGAGATTTCCAGCGTCCAGGTATTGCAGAATCCTACATCACCTTTGCCCGCCGTCGCATGTATATCGATCCCCAGGCGGCCGGTTGATGATTTACCTTCCAGGAAGGGTACGTGCGCATGTGTCTCCGTGTACTCTTCGGTAACACCTAGATACAGGACATCCGGCTGCAATACATAACCCTCGGCCGGGATTTCGAAATGCGTAATTTCATTATGCTTGCGCGCATCCAGCACCTTGTCCTTATAGACAGCCAGGTGCTTCCCCAGATGCACATCATAAGAATTGCTGCCCAGGTATTTCCGGTCGTAAGGTTCTATAATGATCGTACCTTTTTCAATCTCTTCCAGTATCCGCAGGTCAGAAAGTATCATTTTATATTAAACAGATTATTGATTGGTAAAAAATCTTGGCTGCGCAAAAATATAAAACGGCCTTATATTTCATGCGTTTATTTAAGTTATGCAAAAAGATTTAATGTGGCTCGGGAAGCGATACCCTTGTTTTGAGCCAGCTATCCTCCAACGGCTGCATCCAGTTATCCAGCAATTCCTGGCGGTTACTTACCAGATTATTGAATAATAAGGTTTTGCCATTAATAAACCCTTTATCGATAGCATACTGTACCTGGTTTAAAGGCAGCACTTCGGGTTGCCCCTTCACCAGGAAAGTAATTGAGAGGCGATCAAACATATTTACCTCATACTGGCGTTCAATGCTTTTAATAACCCTTACCGAGCTATCCGTACTACAACCACTTACCCCAACTTCACTTTCATCAGCCATCATGACAATAAACCTGCGGAACAGTAATCCTGCCCACCCTTTTACAGGGGCTCCATGTGCCTGCCACTGCGCGTAAAAATGATGCAATTGCTCATTTATTTCCTGTTCTTCCTTCTCGCTGAACGGACGACTGCTCTGGTAAACCCAAACCCTTGAATCTGCCGCAAATCCCTGCGGGATAAGCTGCGCTACATCTTGTGTGTTCATACGGCAAAATTAGGTAAAATAAAAGGAGCGCAAGACCTGTAAAAAGAGGTAGATATTTAAGATAAATATTTCATATATAGCCTTTGCCCGGCAAACATTCAAATTTGTTGATCCGAACAAAAAAACACGAATGCCGGAATCCGGCATTCGTGTTACTGGTCTTAATGGATAACTATGCAATAGCCGACAGCTCCTGCATATACGCGTCCAGCGATTTCGGTCTCCTGCCGAGCAATTCTTCCAGCGCCTTGTCCGTAGCGGTAAACTCACCGGATTCAATGCTCCGGGCCATGCTCACATAGAAGGAAATTTCATCCGGATGCATGCCCAGGCTTTCGAGGATGGAGGTGTAATCTCCAAAGGATAAAGTATGGAACGCTGCCGGTAAGCCCATCGCCTTGTGCAGCAGGTTTGCAATTTCCGGGAAAGAAAAAGCCTCGCCGCCGGTTATCGCATATGTTTTGCTTTCCTTGTCCGGCGACATTAAAACATTGCTTAACGCTTCTGCAATATCTGTGCGGGATACAAAGCTCACTTTTCCTTTTTCTGATGGATAATGTATCTGCCCGTCTTCCATCGCATTGCCGATAAATAAGGGAACGGTCTCCTGGTACATACTGTTCCTGAACAGGATATGCTGCAGACCAGATTCCCGGATCAGCTGCTCCGTATGCCCGCAGGTACGCGCCGCTATAAAGTGCGCATCAGCTACGGGACGGAGGGTGCTGGTATATACCAGCTTCTTTACCGATTGGCTTGCTGCTGCCCGGACAACATTGCTTTCCTGTTGCGTAGCCTCTGCTCCCATTGCCGAGGAGGATATCTGTAATAAGGTATCTATGCCATCGAAGGCTTTTTCCAGCGATGCCATATCTGCATAATCAGCCGTTCTGATCCCGATACCGGTATCAGCCAGTATTCCCAGCCGGGAGGCATCCCTTACGACAGCTATAATGTTTTGGGGCGCTGTTTTCTGAAGCAGGAAACGTAATGTAGCTTGCCCGAGGTTTCCGCTTGCTCCTGTAATTGCGATCATAATGCTTTGTTTTTTAGCAAAATTGCTGCAGGAGAAGCACGGGAAATAGAACAAAACCGACAATTTTCTAAACAAGCCGTTCCGGAAAATTCTCGACCATTTCAAGCGTGCTTTTATAAAAACGCTTGGGTGTATCTCCCGCAAATTCCTTGAATGCCCGTATAAAATGGGACTGATCGGCGTATTCCTGCTCAAAAGCTATATCCGATAATTTTGAAAAGGAATGGCTGCGTAGCTGGTTAAGCGCCGCCTGGAAACGGGTAATCCGCGCAAACAGCCGGGGCTGCATGCCTACAGCCTGACGGAACTTGCGCTCAAATGTACGCTCCGTATTATGGGTTTTGCGATGAAGCTCTGCCAACGGTATATTACCGCCGGAATGTATGATCTCATTTAATGAGTAATGCAGCACCGGCTCCAGCTTTCGTTTGTTCCGGCATATACATTGTTCAATAAAAGAGCTGATCAATCCTACACATGTATGCGTATCCTGCTCATTAAAGAGCTGCTCCCGCAACCTGTACCTGGCGGCAAATATATCCAGGTCGGTACAGGTATCGGTAAGCTCATGCGCATCAATACCGAAAACGGATCGCAACGCATGCGGATAAAAGTAGACACCGATACTCCGGAATTTCCCGGGAGATGCTATGGTCGTATATTTCGTGGTTTGTCCGTACAGGTACAAGGAAGGAAGGATCTTATCGCCCTGGCTGGTATGTCCATCAGCCGAATGGTGAAAGATGATCCCGGGAAAACCATCGGCTATGGTGACAAAGTTCCTGGGGCCTGCGCCTGGTTCATAGCTTTCCAGCGCCCAGAAATACTGAACATATTGCCTGAGGGCAGGAGTTGGCTGTAGCTGCAGGTATTTCACAGCCTGAAGTTAGGAAAGAAAGCGATAAACGGTTTATAAACTTTCCATAACCTGCCATATGGCATTGGATCCCTTTTCCTTAAACAGGAGTTCTGCCCGGAGCGCAACCGTTCCGTCCCCGCATTTTGTTGCACCTGCATCCAGACTATCCAGCTTTCTGATATAAGACGACAGGAAACTAAAATCCTTTTGTTTTGCCAGCTGTTTAAAATCAATTTTCATACCGAAAAATTCCGGGGTACTTTCTATTTTCCCGGGATGTGTTGCTTCGCGGAGCGTTGCAACCTGCAAAAATGTATCACCGGGGTGGGCATATAGCTGGAATAAGGGAAATACCTTCCTGTTTACCCGGTTACTGTCCGGCTCTATGATATCCAGCCGCTGCAGGTATCCGTAAAGTCCCCGGGAATTACAGCTGATCAGCGCTTTCATACCCGGAACGCTGTTTTCCTGTACAGTAACCACAGGTACTTTTTCAAAATCATCATTATATTCATAGGTTATCACGGAGTCCCTCTGGATAACGGAACCGGAAATCATTATCTCCATACCCTGCAAATGAAAATTGCTCAGGCTGTCCTTATTAAGCTGTATGTCGCCAATGCGGACATCCTGCAGCCATTGTGCCCCTTTCGTATATAACCACAGGCTGATCATCGGCTGCTGCTCGGCCGGAATATGACGTTGCACATGATCAGGAATAATAAGACCGGGCAACTGTAAGCTCATATCGGCTTTTACAGCGCCCTTGCAGAAATTAACCACTGCCTCCCCTGCGTCGGAAAGGAAAACAACATGTCCATCCTCTTTCAGGATATCCTTAAAAGGACTTTCCTTTACAGGTATTATGTTATTACCCCGGACTATATCCAGCAAGACAGGTTGTACATTTTCCCGCTCAAGAGAAAAAGCCAGCACTACTTGCTTATTGTTATAAGCTACGGTCAGTGTCCTTGAAGCATTTGCAGCCAGCTTCGGACTTTCGGAAATATTATTTCCCAGCAGAATAAGCCCCCATCCGGCCACTGTCTGTGCAAATGCATCCGGGTCAGCTATTTTCAGCGAGCCAAATACTGTAGTATTATGTTTATCCTTTACAGTGTAAAAGAAGATATCGGACGGTATTTCCAGGCCCTCCAGCAGAGAGGCCCTGCTTTTGCGCTTTCTGCCAAGGTATTCAGGAAGCATACTGCGATAAAGAGCATGCATATTGATCCTGACCAGGCCCGTTGCATACCTGCTTATCGGGGTACGGGCAGCTGCCGCGCTCCTGTAAGCAAGATAAGCATAAAATGACCCGGATAGCGAGACAATTACGGCGACCGTAATCCCCAATATTTTCCCTCCTCTTTTCATACAGCTAAAAGATGCTATTCCGCTAATCCAGCCTGGCTGCCATTTCGACCAGCGAAAAGAAATACTTTAACGCATTTTCCTTCCCCCCTGATACTGTTGCGATCATTTCCCCGGATATATGGCCATTCCTGACACCAGTTGTACGGGCATACATTGGCCCCATTGCATTCATGAGCGTATTAAAATCTTCCAGCCTGCGCATATTATTCCATTCAGTAGCCGGTATTTTACCTGCAACATTCCTGGGATTGAAGAGCATGGATACGTTATTTTTCAGCAACAGGTTTTTATGCTCCCTGCTTATATTTCCTACATAGCTGCCATGGCTGATCTGCTGAACATCGCGGTAAGAAGTACCGCAAAAGATAATACCATCCTTTATAAGGATATGAAAGGCAAAGGGGGAGTTCTTCGTAAGGCTCCCGCCAAGCGTGTAGATATCATTTTTCAGCACTACCTGTTCCTTCCGGATGCCATAGTTCAATATGCGTTCCAGGAGACGGGTGTCGTCCGAAGACATCATAAACAGGAAGTCAGGCAGCGTTTCTATCTTTTTCTTTTTTACTTCCGTACGCTGGTAATCGTCATCATACTCGTAAGTCGTATAAGTATATTCCTTAGGGCCTATATCATTAAGCAGCAATACGGCATCTCCTTTTATAACTTTTGCTACTGCTTTTTCATCCAGCAGTAATGAAAACAGCTCAGCGCCTATGCTCAGCTCATCCTGGTAGAGACCGAAATAGCTGCCATAGGCGCTTTCCAGCCATTGCGGCAGCTCTTTCAGGTATTGCTCCGTATCAAATGAGTAGCCGATGAATCCTACCATTTTTTCGCTGTTGATATAACGTGCGAATTTCTTATTCAGCTTATGCCGGTACATTCTCTTAAGGGATGCGGCTTTTACATCATCTACCTGCATATCCGTGGTAATGCGCATTTGCTCCTTATCCATATACAGGTTGGCATTCATACTCCCATACCCCGACATGATATTAGCCATGCCCAGGTAGCGGTAAGACAGGTAGGGAATAAAGCCTTTATAAATATCCTGGATCGCAGAAAGGTAAACAGAAGCTAAGGCATCCGGATCCTGTCCGTATTGGTAAGCAGGATTTTCCAGTATCGAGCTATTTACCGTAGTTTTATTAAACGTCAGCGCAGCATAGTGGCCTGTCCATAGGCTTGTCAGGCTGTCTCTTATAGCCTTTTGCTGATTATAAGCGGCCTCGTAAGCCGTATTGTCATAGTAGTCCACGACAGGTGCTGCAACTACCGGCTCTTCTGTTTCCGTTATTGCCGGAGGTGCATCCACGATGGTTGGCTCTTCATCATACGGCACTGCTGCGGTCATTTCCGCATCAGCCGGCACAGCGACAGCTGCGTCAGCCGCTTCAATCATCGTTGCCACGGTTTCCTCAGGTACAGACTTAACAGTGTCTACGGTATACGGATAGTTCTCGTCATCAGCATCGGCGGGCACCGGGGCAGCCTCTACAGCATAAGGATATTGCTCATCAGTAGCAGGAACAGCCTCCACAGCAACCGCATCCTCCGGATAAGACGGATATGCCTCCGCCGGTTTATCGTAATAGTAATCGCTGTAGGAAACGCTTTTTAATCCGTAACGGGCGGACAGAACACTGTCATTTTCAAGAAAGCTTGTTCTCAGGTCGCCTATGACCAATAAGGCCATTTCATCATTCCATTGCAAAAACGTTTCTCCTTTTTTATCCTGCAGCTGGCGCAGATTACCATTCCGGCTGATCCTGTCGCGATCATGCTGTTTAAATACCTGTTCGAACTTTGCCGCATCCGCGATCGGCAGCAGCAGGCAGTTATAGCTTATGGTGTCTGTAAACTTGTTAAAAAAATAAACAGTACCATCCAGCTTTATACCAAAGTCGGCGGCGCTGCTGCGTACGTTGCCTTTTCTGCTTCCTGGTGTTTCCTCAAGCAGCTTCCTGCCGAGAAAAGATTTATCAAATTCGGATACAGACATCAATTCCAGGAATTTATTGCCTTTTGCAGACACTACGATAGTGGCATCCTTGGGTATTTTTACAGCCAGGTCCTGCGCCCGCAACGGCATTGTTGCCAGCAGGCCTGCAACTAATATCAGGTATTTCATGAGTCTATTTGGATAATAATATTTGATTGGATACGGAGACCTTACCATTGACCAGGTCCATTACACTACAGGTCTGCATAACGGCCTTGCGGCTTTTTGAGATCTTTGCCAGCGCATTGCTGCTCCTGCTCACGACAGCGGGGAAACGGTAAATGCTGGTATAGGTGGCGGTCCTGAATATTTCCCTGTCCTCCTTTTTAAGCTTATTAAATTCAGCTTTGGCTGTAGCATAATACCGGTAATCCCGGCTAAAAGAAGCCGTCGCCTTATTATAGCTGTATGTGGATATATTGGTAGCCTTTATCTTTTGTGCTTCCAGTATATTACGGCTTATATTGTTGATATTGGATACATCCCTAAAGGAAAAGCTGATCGTAGCTATATAGTTATTGAAATCCGTTGTGCTTTTCACATTGGAAATACCGGGCATTTTTCTGAGCCGGGCAACCGCATCGTTCATTTCCTGCTGAATTGTTTGCCGGCTGGGTACTTTATAACCGTTTACACTGTCCATAAGCATAATAGAGGCAACCTTTGTTTTGCTCTGGCTCAGGTTAACGGTAATGGTCATTTCTCCGCTCCCGTCGGCACGCAGGCTTATTTCTTCTATGATCTCGAAACAGGAAGAGAACAACAGCGGAAGACAGATCAGCAATAATACAAAACGAAATCTGGACATCATTTTTAATAGGTTCATACAAGGAATATCCGTAGAACGATATAGTCTCGCGGACCCACACAGCGGCGTTACGTGTTACCGTTTTAGCGCAAAGGTATCAGCTTATCCCCTCTATAAACAAGTAATTTTTAAAATAACCTGTCATCCCACTGGTAACAGGAGACGGATCATATATAAAACGGGGCCAAATTAGTCCTTTCCCCTTACGGCGGATAGATAAACTTTAAATCTGCAGGATAAAAGCGGATAACCGCTCAGTTCCCCCGTCTTTCCGGAAGGATGATACAGGCTCTATATCCGCCCCGCAGCTACCCGTTATAAAAACTGCGGCGACCTATGATATTATCCGTGTAGCCTTCTTATCGCTATTGATTAAGTAATGCAGCAGCAAGCCGCATCCATTATTAACACCGGCGGAACTAACAAGAGCCCAGGAACTTCTCTGCATAAAAGGATCCTGTTATAAGCAGATAAATTAATTTTAGATTTGTGTTCTAATCTGTTTTCTTCTATGAACCCATACGAGGTCCTCAGTACTGCCCTGAAAAATTTCGCCGGGATAGATGAGGCCGGCTTCAGTTTGTCTGAGAAATACTGGCAGGAAAGGCATTATAAAAAGGGGGAGTTTTACAACGAATACAAGAATGTATGCAGGCACCTGGGCTTTGTGCTTGATGGCGTATTCCGCACATACTATACCAACGGGGAGGGTGAAGAAAAAAATGTTTTCTTCTGCTCCGACCACCAGATAATAGTAGCTTACAAAAGCTTTGTAGAGCAATCTCCCTGCAACTATTTTACAGAGGCGCTCGCAGACAGCAATATCCTTTACATCCATATCGATCACCTGCAGCAACTCTATAAGCAATCCCATCAATGGGAGCGTTTTGGCAGGATGGTAGCCGAAAAGGCTTTTGGCCTCGCCATGACAAAAGCTGAGGCATTCATGTTCCGCTCGCCGGAAGAACGCTACCTGGAGCTGATCGATCAGCATCCCGGTATCTTTAACCGCATTCCGCTATACCATATTGCTTCTTACCTGGGCATACAGGGGCCTTCCTTAAGCCGGATCAGAAAAAGGATGGCCGCGAGATAAAGGAATAGCCAGTACCCTACCGCTTTTTAACAAAATTTTTATGCTGACAAATTGCGCAACCGTTCAGTTGCATCAGTATATTTGCAACTGAACGGTTGCTTTATGAACTTTCCGTAATGACTTCCGTATTTAATAACTTAAAACTCCGCAAAATGAACAAGAACCTTTTATTGGATTTTTCCGTTGACAGGGAAAATAAAAAGATCAAAGTAAAGAGAGAATTTGAAGCGCCTGTAGCCGATGTATGGGCTGCCTGGACACAGCAGGAGCTGCTCGATCAGTGGTGGGCGCCCAAACCATGGAAGGCCAGGACCAAATCCATGGACTTTAAAAACGGCGGTACATGGCTGTACGCTATGGTAGGGCCTGACGGATCGGAACACTGGGCGCGTGCCGATTTCAGCAATATTACCTTAATGAAAAGCTACCAGGCAAAGGATGCTTTCTGCGATAAAGAAGGAAATATAAATACGGAGATGCCCCGGTCGCTATGGAACAATATGTTCAGCGAGGGTGGCAGCTCCGCTACTGTTTCGATCGAGATTGAATATGAGAAGCTCGAAGACCTGGAAAAGTACATAGAAATGGGCTTTAAAGAAGGTTTTATAGCCGCCATGACGAATCTTGACGAGATCTTTGCAAAGAAATATGCTTAAAACTTCATTAAGCAGCCTAATGCCGTACCCAAAAAACGTACGGCATTATTTTTATTATTGATCCCTATCAAGACAAGACAGGAAGCTATATCATCAGATATATCCGTATCTTTGCCATTCTTTCTTTCACACATATATTCAGGATGTAGACAGCAATTTCTTTCAGGGATAATGAAGCACGGATACTATTCCGTGCATTTCTGGTTTTCAAAAAAAGAAAAATGCTTACACTACAGAATATAACCTACGGGTATCCGGGTAAGGATACGCTTTTCGACAATATCAATTTTACGATCGGCAGGCAGGATAAAGCCGCGCTGGTCGGGAATAACGGTACCGGTAAATCTACTATACTCAGGATTATGGCCGGTATCCTGCAACCCGCTTCCGGATCAGTAAGGACAGAAACGAAGCCTTATTACATACCACAACATTATGGACAGTTCAGCCATATGACCATAGCTGCGGCATTGGGTGTTGAAGAACGGCTGCATGCGCTGAAAGAGATTCTTGGCGGTAACGTCACGGAAGAAAATATGTCAGCGCTGGCCGATGACTGGAATATTGAAGAGCGGTGCCATGAGGCTTTAACCCAATGGGGATTTAAAGCGGAAGATCTTTTCTGCAGAATGGATAAGCTCAGTGGCGGAGAAAAGACCAAGGTATTCCTTGCCGGTATCGCGATCCACCGGCCTCAGATCGTATTAATGGACGAGCCGAGCAATCACCTGGACAGCAGTAGTCGTGAAATGTTATACAGCTACATAAAAACCACCGGCAATGCGCTGGTTATCGTCAGCCACGATAGAACCTTGCTGAACCTGCTGAGTACCGTATATGAGCTGAACCGGCAGGGAATTACCGCTTATGGAGGCAACTATGATTTTTATGCCGGCCAGAAAGAAATAGCAGCCCAGGCGCTGACCGAAGATCTTAAGGAAAAAGAAAAAGCGCTGCGCAAGGCAAAGGAGACCGAAAGGGAGGCTATGGAAAGACAGCAGAAGCTGGATGCCCGGGGTAAAAAGAAACAGGAAAAGGCCGGGCTGCCAACCATCGTCATGAACGGGTTGCGCAACAATGCAGAAAAAAGCACCGCACGCATGAAAGATGTTCATGCAGAAAAGACAGGCAGTATAGCAGAAGAGCTTTCCCGGTTACGAAGGGAGCTTCCGGACAAGGATAAAATGAAGATCGGGTTCGACGACTCTTCCCTACATAAAGGGAAAATACTGGTAACGGCGAAGGATATCAATTTTAGTTACAATAACAGGCAACTTTGGAATACTCCGCTCAATTTTGTGATCAGCAGCGGGCAAAGGATAGCGATAAAGGGCGGGAACGGATCGGGAAAAACCACGCTGGTCAGGCTGATGCTGGGCGAGCTGAAACCAGCGGAAGGTGAATTACAGGCGGCTGCTGAAAAAGTCGTTTATATCGACCAGGATTATTCGCTGGTTGATAACCGGCTGAATGTTTACGGGCAGGCACAGCAATTCAATACCGCTCACCTGCAGGAGCATGAGGTAAAAAGCAGGCTCACACATTTCCTGTTTACAAGCGGAGACTGGGATAAATCCACTTCAGTGCTCAGCGGGGGAGAAAAGATGCGGCTCCTGCTTTGCTGTATTACCCTCAGCGACAAAGCGCCGGATATGATCATCCTGGATGAGCCGACCAATAACCTGGACATACAGAATATAGAAATTCTGACGGCTGCCGTCAAAGATTATAAAGGAACGCTGATCGTAATATCTCACGACGCTTACTTCTTGGAGGAGGTAAACGTGCAAGGATCGATTGAACTTGCCTGATATTAGGAAAAGCTGTTCAAATGTTATCCGTAAAACGTGCATTTGTCCTGGCATGTACTACTAATAAGTATATTGCGCAGCAATAACCAAAAACCGACATGAATTCCCTAAAAAAAGTTACCGTATGCATACTGGGGGCTGGTCCTGCGGGGGCCGCCGCTGCTTTGCAGCTTAATCAATACGGCATACCATGCACCGTCATAGATAAAGCTGTATTCCCCCGCGACAAAGTATGCGGCGACGGATTAAGCGGAAAGGTGATCACATTGCTGGACCGTATTGATCCGGCGATAGCCGTCCGCCTTAACGGGCTTAACACCAAGCTGGACAGCATGGGTGTAACATTTATCGCCTCTAATCGTGCCGCGCTTAACATTCCCTATCGTTTAAGGGAGGATAAGCTGGCGCCGAGTTTCGTATGCAGGCGGATAGATTTCGATCATTTTCTTGTCGGGGAAATGAAACGCTGCAAAAATATCGAAGTGATCGAAGGTCAGTCTGTTGATCAGTACCAGCTGACGGATTCGGGCTACCTGCTATCCGGCAAACAAAATGGATTCCGGCTGGAAGCGCAGCTGTTAATCGTGGCCAATGGCGCACATTCCGGCTTTACCAGGGAGGTGGCGGGTATTCAAATGGACACCCGGCATTACTGCGCAGGACTCCGGGCCTATTATAAAAATGTAGGCGATCTCAGCAAAGACGGACATATCGAACTGCATTTTTTAAAATCGCTTCTTCCCGGCTACTTCTGGATATTCCCGCTGCCGGACGGAGGCGCTAATGTCGGTATTGGCATGCTGAGCGAGGTTGTACGCAGGAAAAAAATAAACCTGAAGCAGCTGCTGCAGGATACGATCGTCTCGGACCCGTTATTGAAGCACCGTTTTAAAGATGCAACGCTCTGCGGTACGATAGATGGTTATGGCTTGCCGCTCGGCAGCAAGAAACGGACACTATCCGGCAACAGGTACATGCTGGTAGGGGATGCCGGTCATCTGATCGATCCTTTTACGGGCGAAGGGATCGGCAATGCGCTGTACTCAGGCCGGTTTGCAGCAGAGCAGGCAAAGCTGGCCATAGAAGCCGGTAATTTTTCAGCAGGCCAGCTTAAGGCCTATGATGATATGATCCGTGATAAATTAGGACCCGAGCTAAAACTAAGCGCGCGCCTGCAGCAGCTTGTGCAACGCCCATGGCTGTTCAATTTCCTGCTAAAAATAGGTATGGGCAATAAGCAGCTACGGGAGCTGATGAGCTGCATGTTTTACGAGCTGGACCTGCGCAAAAAACTAACACGTCCTATGTTCTATATTAAGCTGCTGTTTAATATTAATTGAGCTTCTTTAGTACCAATTGTAAGAGACACTAAAGCAAAGGCCGTAAAACCTAACGCCCTTTGCTTTTACCGAGAGCTGCCGCTATAAAAGCGATCGGTAAGCCTACCAGTAACATATGCCATATTACCGCCAGCAGGGCAACTGTATCAAACCCTGCAAATGACATACCGGCAAACGGCATAACAACCAGGTTCATAAAAGCCCATATAACCAGCCCATAAATAAGGCCTGCCAGCACCGCATGGCCGCTGTTGATCAATAGCCTGCCCGGGTAGAACCTGATAAATAAAAAGCTGCTAACGAATGCAATACCGAAGTGGATAAGAAGACCAAGCAGCGCTGCAGGTAAGCCTCCGGCATATGCTTTGCTCCCAAGCAGGCCGCTGGCCACAAACTGGTATACCTGTAGAGGGTTATAGTGATGAAAGATCCCGTAAACGGTAACGGCGGCCAAAGCATCCAGTATACCGGTAATTATTGTTGCTTTTAATACGGTATTCGTGAGGGATTTTACCGCGGCATGATCTCTAGTTTTCATTTTGCTTTTTAGTTTTGAATAGCTCAGGCACGGGTGGACAATCTTAATCCCGGTCCTTACTAAATGCAAAACAACAAAGAGAATGCGCAGTAAAAATTAAAGTACTTTAATAAATCAGGGAGACGCTAATTTTTTTCTCAGCATGCTCAGGAATACCGGTGTCATACCAAGGTAGGAAGCCAGCTGCTTTTGTGATATGCGTTGCTCCAGCCGGGGATATTTTTCCAGAAAATGCAGGTAGCGCTGTTCGGCTGTAAAAGAAAGACCCTGGTTGATACGGTCCTGCTGGGCGATAAATGCCCGCTGCAATATGACCCGGAAAAAACGGTCGAACTTTGGCACCTTTTCATACAGCAGCTCCAGGTTTGCCCTGCTGATCTGCAGTACTTCGGTATCTTCCAGCGCATCGATAAAGTAGCCGGCAGGCGATTGTGTGAGAAAACTGTAGAGGTCACTTATCCACCAGTCTTCAATGCCAAACATGACAATATGCTCCTGGCCGCTTTCATCAATGGAATACATACGCAGGCAGCCTTTGATGATAAAATTTTCAGTCCTGCATACCTCACCCTGCCGGAGCAGGAAGTCTTTTCGCGCGATCTTTTTATGCTGCAGCAACGATATAAAAAATGCCGACTCCGCCTCATCAAGCCGGATATGCCGGGCAATGTTCTGAAGGATCGGCTCACAGTACATATGTATCAGATTTAGAAATAAAAAGTTTAAGCAGGGTCAGAGATGTTCCGGCTGATGTACAGTCAAATCATTTTCCTGGTCGCCGGTATTCAAAGTAGTGACCGGTTCGAACAGGAGCACATGTACTTCTTCCATTGCCACAGGCTTATGTTCTGTTCCTCTCGGCACTATCAGGAATTCACCTTTCCGTAAAGTGATGATCTTATCCCGTAAATGCATCTGGAATTCACCTTCCAGCACCATAAACATCTCATCTTCCAGCTCATGCTGGTGCCAGACAAATTCACCTTTGAATTTCACCAGCTTTACATGCTGTGTATTCAGCTCCCCTACAACTTTAGGGCTCCAGTATTCGGAAAACTGCGACAGCTTTTCGTAAATATTTACCTTATCGATGCTCATTGGAATATGAATTGTTTGCAGAACGACTAAAGTTAAGCTAAATAAAAATGGGAACACCTTGCTTTAAGATGTTCCCATAAATGTGGGCAATACCGGGTTCGAACCAGTGACCCCTACCTTGTCGAGGTAGTGCTCTAAACCAGCTGAGCTAATTGCCCTATAATAAAAGCCTACCCTGAGAGCAGGCCTTGTCGTGGAGCCGGCGGGAATCGAACCCGCGTCCAAACACCGGTTGAAAAAGCTTTCTACATGCTTATTCCGTTATTGCTTGTCGGCAATGGTCAGGAAGCGGACAAACCAAACCAATGCTTAGCTGGATAGTCTTAAGCTGCAGGCACAGCCTTCTGCAGCGGCAGCCTGTTTTTGTTTTGAGTCGGCGGCGGGGCTTGGTAACAGACAGACCATCCCGGGCGGCCCTAATGACTAACTAATCACTGATTAGGCAGCCATGGCATACTGAGTATTGCCATTTAAAGTTTGAGTATTCAGATTAAAGCGCTAATTACACAACGCGCTGCATGCTTACACCTTCCCCGCCATGGTGCTGTCAAAACCGGGCGGCCCCGTTTTGCTGCGTTCCATTGTTTACAACGGACAGATGAAAAATGTACTTTTTCAAAGAGCGGCTGCAAAGATACGAAATTTACAGGAGCCATGACTGTCATCGGGCTCGCCGGAATGACAAAAACGGAAATCATCTTCACAGCATTGCTTCGACAGGCGCAACGACCGCAAAAGAACAAAATGAGGCAGAAACCTTATTTTTACCCCGCAATTATAAAAAACAGCGACTGACCACATGAATCTTGAATTCAACAAAAATGAAGATGCCATGCGCCTGGCTGTCAGCCAGATGAAGCAGCGCCTTGCGAAGATCGAAGAAGGCGGCGGCAAAAAAGCGCTTGAAAAGGCAAAGGCGAGGAACAAGATGTCTCCGCGGGAGCGTATACAATACCTGACAGATAAAGACAGCATTTTTACCGAGATCGGCGCTTTTGCCGGTTATGAAATGTACAAGGAAGAAGGCGGATGCCCCGCTGGCGGAACCGTTGCCGGAATCGGCTATGTAAGCGGCCGCCAATGTGTGATCGTTGCCAATGATTATACGGTAAAAGCAGGGGCCTGGTTCCCGATCACGGGTAAAAAGAACCTGCGGCTGCAGGAGATCGCTATGGAGAACCGCCTGCCGGTGATCTACCTGGTGGACAGCGCGGGCGTGTACCTGCCGATGCAGGATGAGATATTCCCGGACAAGGAGCATTTCGGGCGCATCTTCCGCAACAATGCGCAGATGAGCGCGATGGGCATTACCCAGATAGCCGCCGTAATGGGTAGTTGTGTCGCCGGGGGCGCCTACCTGCCTATCATGAGCGATGAGACCCTGATGGTAGAAGGCAATGCTTCTATTTTCCTGGCCGGGCCATACCTGGTAAAGGCTGCTATCGGCGAGGACGCGGATACCGAGGCGCTGGGGGGCGCGAAGATGCATACGGAAATCAGCGGTATCGCGGATTATAAATTTGATACGGAGCAGGAATGCCTCGACCAGGTACGTCGTATCATGGACAAGCTGGGAGGGCAGCCCAGCGCGGGCTTTGACCGTGCGATACCTGCCGCTCCTCAGAAAAGCGAAAAAGAGCTCTATGGTATCGTATCGGCGGACAATACAAAGCCTTATGATGTGGTAGAGGTGATCGAACGCATTGTAGATAATTCTGCATTTGACCAGTTCAAGGAAGATTATGGCAAGACGATCGTATGCGGCTACGCGCGCATAGACGGCTGGGCGGTTGGCATTGTAGCCAACCAGCGCACCATTGTAAAAAGCGGCAAGAAAGAGATGCAGCTGGGCGGCGTTATTTATAACGACAGTGCCGATAAAGCAGCGAGGTTTATCCAGAACTGTAATCAAAAGAAAATACCATTGGTATTCCTCCAGGATGTAACAGGCTTTATGGTGGGCACGCGCAGCGAGCAGTCCGGCATCATCAAGGACGGCGCAAAGCTGGTAAACGCGGTTGCCAACTCTGTGGTGCCGAAGATCACGATCGTGATCGGTAACAGCTACGGCGCGGGGAACTATGCGATGTGTGGCAAAGCTTATGACCCGCGCTTCATCTACGCATGGCCCAATGCCAAGATAGCGGTAATGGGTGGTGAGCAGGCGGCCAAGACCTTATTGCAGATCCAGGTAGCTTCGCTGAAGGCCAAAGGGGAAGAGATAGACCCGGCTAAGGAAAAAGCGCTGCTGGACAAGATCACTGAACGTTATAACAGCCAGACATCGGCTTATTATGCGGCAGCCCGTCTCTGGGTGGACGACATCATTGATCCGACAGACACACGCAGGGTAATTTCAGAAGGTATTGCGGCGGCCAACCACGCACCCATTGAGCGGGAATGGAAAGCGGGTGTGTTCCAGGTCTGACCTGCCTTACTTAAAAAAACAGCTGATGCGCGGTGTTGTATAACACCGCGCATTATTTTGTGCGGTGCTAAAGAAAAATTTAGCAATAAAACGAATAAGAATTTTTTCGCTGCAAAAATTATATCCTTATCTTCGCCACCTCAACTCCTCGAACAATGAAGATCTATGGGGCTGTGATCCTCGTACGCTGACGCGGCCAGCCAATTACATCCGATTTTTCCTGATCAACCTGCTGTGATTTTCGCAGTTGATCGTTCTTTGTTTTTATTTTTCTTAATAACAGTTTATGTCATCTTATACCAACAAAGGTGCCGCTAAGGCATCGGGTTACCTGTCCCTTTTAAAACAGGCGCTGCATGGCGAAGAAATGGATTATACGCAGGGCAGCATACGCAAGGCCGTTATCATGCTGGCAATTCCCATGATGCTGGAAATGGCCATGGAGTCGGTTTTCGCGCTTGTCGACCTGTATTTCGTGGGCCACCTGGAACACAGCAGCCATGCTATCCAAACCGTTGGTCTTACAGAATCTGTGCTGACCATTATGTATTCTATCGCTATAGGCATGAGCATGGCGGCCACGGCTGTGGTAGCCAGGCGTATCGGGGAAAAGAACCCTGAAGAGGCCGGTCATAGCGGTATGCAGGCGATCGTGGTAGCTGGCCTGGTCACTATATTGCTCAGCATTGCAGGTGTTTACTTCGCTCCTGAAATACTGACGCTAATGGGCGCTTCGGCCGAGACAACGGCGCATGGTACACCCTTTACACGTATCATGATGGGCAGCGGTATCATCATTATGCTGCTGTTCCTGATCAACGGGGTCTTCCGCGGAGCCGGCAATGCCGCCATCGCTATGAAGAGCCTCTGGATCGCCAATATCTGCAATATCATCCTTTGCCCGGTATTCATCAACGGCTTCCTGTTCATACCCGCTTTCGGGCTGACGGGCGCCGCTATGGCTACAGCAGTAGGCAGGAGCATTGGTGTTGTTTACCAGGTATACCACCTGTTCAACGGAAAGCACCAGATGAAAATAAAGATAAGTCATTTCAGGCCTGATCTTACCATTATAAAATCGCTGGTAAGCATTGCAACACCAGGTATTTTCCAGTTCGTGATCGCTTCCTGCAGCTGGATCTTCCTGGCGCAGCTGGTGGCCACAACTGGAGGCGATACCGGTTCAGCAGGCTACCAGACCGCTTTACGGCTCATGATGTTTTTTATGCTGCCGGCATGGGGATTAAGCAATGCCGCTTCTACCCTTGTGGGGCAGAACCTGGGCGCGCAGGATATAAAGCGGGCCGAAGCTTCCGTAATGCGGACAGTGCTGTATAATGTATTGTTCATGCTTGCCGTAAGTCTTATTTTCTTTTTCCTCAGCGACTGGCTGGTATCTTTCTTTACCACCGATCCGGCTATCAAGGCAGTGGCGCAGAACGCGCTTCATATCATGAGCCTGGGATTTGTTTTCTATGGTATCGGTATGGTGATGATCAATGCCTTTAACGGTGCGGGCGATACCTGGACGCCCACCTGGGTAAACCTCTTCGGCTTCTGGCTGTTCCAGATACCGCTGGCTTACCTGCTTTCAAAATACATGAACCTCGGGCCAAAGGGTGTTTTCATTTCCATACCTGTAGCCGAGACGGCCATTACCGTCGCAGCCTTTATCCTGTTCAGGAAAGGCGGCTGGAAAAAGAAAAAAGTATAACACAACGCTTCGCATATTGTAATTATTTAAAGTTCTATAAAATAAGGCTGTCGATCGACAGCCTTATTTTATAGGCGTCTCTACCATTTTATCTTAATTTTGCGTAGTAATAACCTAACTAAAGGTTATCTTGTACAATAATAATATTGCTCCTGAGAAAATGAATCTCTCCAATTTATACGATCGTGCTTTAAACTTCGAGTTCCTTTCTGCAGAAGAAGGTGTCTTTTTGTTTGAGCAGGCCCCGCTGGCAGAACTGGCTTATGTGGCTAATGAACTGCGGAAGATACAGGTACCTTATAATAAGGTGACCTGGATCATAGACCGTAATATGAATACAACCAATGTATGCACGGCCAATTGCAAATTCTGCAATTTTTACCGTATACCGGGACATGCCGAAGGCTACATTACCGATATAGCAACCTATAAGCGGAAGATTGAGGAGACCTTCCGTTATGGCGGTGAGCAATTGCTCCTGCAGGGCGGACATCACCCTGAACTGGGACTGGATTATTATACAGGCCTGTTCCGGGAGCTGAAGCAGCTCTTCCCCAGGCTGAAGCTGCATGCGCTGGGACCGCCGGAGATTGCGCATATATGTAAGGTAAGCGGTGTCAGCTATTATGAAGCGCTTACGGCATTAAAGAAAGCGGGTATGGACAGTATGCCGGGACCCGGTGCAGAAATACTTGACGACCGGGTACGCAGGCTTATTTCCAAAGGAAAATGCGGCGCGCAGGAATGGCTGGATATTATGGAGGTGGCGCACCAGATAGGACTGACCACCAGCGCCACCATGATGTTCGGTCACGTGGAAACCATACAGGAGCGTTTTGAGCACCTGGTAAAGCTACGTACCGTCCAGGCCAAAAAACCGGAAGACGCTAAAGGCTTCGTAGCTTTTATCCCCTGGACCTTCCAGGATGTGGATACCCTGCTCCGGCGCATACGCAGGGCAAAGAACGATACCACAGCCGAAGAATATATCCGCATGATCGCGATGAGCCGTATCATGCTGCCGAATGTGAAGAACATACAGGCCAGCTGGCTTACCGTGGGCAAGCAAACGGCACAGCTCTGCCTGCACGCCGGCGCCAACGACTTCGGCTCTATTATGATCGAGGAGAACGTGGTAAGCGCCGCAGGAGCGCCGCACAGGTTTACAGCAGCGGGTATACAGGAAGCGATACGGGAAGCAGGCTTCGAGCCGCAGCTCCGCAACCAGCAATATGAGTTCCGGGAAATGCCGGTTCTTGAGCAGCAGGTAATTACGTATTAATAGTGTAAAATTTTCAATGATAACCAATATGCAGGAATGGCGGATAGTCTTCCTGCATATTTGCTAATATGGCAATTTAGGCCGTACTTTGTCCTCCCTTTTTATAAAGTTTATTCTGAAATCAACAATATTTAAATATGTCTTCAACCTGGTTCCGTAGGATCACGAAGGGTATTCAGACCGATACCAAAGAAAAGAAAGAAGCACCGGAAGGAATATGGCATAAATGCCCTGAATGTAAGACTACCGTCACTATGACTGCGTTGCAGGAAAATCTTTATGTATGTCCCAACTGTAATTTTCACAACCGGATCAATGCAGAAGAGTATTTCGAGATCATTTTTGACGAAGGCCAGTATAAAGAACTGTTCGAAAACATAGCCCCGAAAGATTTCCTGCATTTCGTAGATGTGAAACCATATGCAGACCGCCTGAAGAGCGCACAGAAATCAACAGGTCTGAAGGATGCCATGACGGTAGGTGTCGGTAAGGTGGAAGGAAAGGACCTGGTCATCGCCTGTATGAACTTTAATTTTATCGGTGGTTCCATGGGTTCTGTAGTGGGAGAGAAAATAGCCCGTGGCATCGACTACAGCATCAAGCACAAGCTGCCGTTCATGATTATTTCCAAATCGGGGGGGGCGCGTATGATGGAAAGCGCTTTTTCGCTGATGCAGATGGCAAAGACATCGGCAAAGCTTACACAGCTTGCCAATGCGAAGCTGCCTTATATCTCGCTGATGACCGATCCGACTACGGGCGGCGTAACCGCTTCCTTTGCTATGCTGGGCGATATCAATATAGCAGAACCCAAGGCGCTGATCGGTTTCGCCGGCCCGCGTATTATCAAAGAGACCATAAAAAAGGATCTGCCTTCCGGCTTCCAGCGCAGCGAATTCCTCCAGGAGCATGGCTTCCTGGATTTCGTAGTTGACCGGAAAGTGCTGAAGCGCAAGCTTTCGGATGTAATGGAATGGTTTGGGAAATAAAGACCGAAACAAATATTAATCAAAAGGGAAGCCTGGAGGCTTCTCTTTTTTGTTGCAGATATTTTTAAGAATTTTCCGCAACACGGATATCAATTACCTTGATCTGGAGACTGGTAGTTCCATTCCATTCGTTTTCATCTATCGTATAAACTATATCAAATGGCAGACCGGTTGCTACAAGATCAAACTTATCGGCCATGCCGAAACCGATACCGGTAATGCTGCCCCCCGTATATTGCGTTATGGAAAACCGGATGTGCATCTCTTTTACCACCTTGCTGTAGCCGTTATTGATCACATTCCTTGATAAGAATACCGGACGAAGATTAGCAGGGCCAAATGGCTCGAACTGACGTATTATATTATAAAACGCGGGCGTTATATCCTTAAGCTGGATCTCAGCATCTATCTCTATTTCTGGCTGCAGCGACTGCGGCTGTATGGTATCCCGGACCACGGTTTCGAATTTTTCCCGGAAAGCAGGCAGGTTGCCGGGCGCCATGCTGAGACCGGCGGCAAAAAAGTGCCCGCCATAATTGTCCAGGAGATCACGGCATTCATGGATAGCTTCATAAATATTGAACCCGCTCACTGATCTTGCGGAGCCGGTGACCATTCCGTTAGACTCTGTCAGCACTATGGTAGGCCGGTAATAATGATCGATCAGGCGGGAAGCAACGATCCCTACCACTCCTTTATGCCAGTGCGGCTGGAAGAGTACGGTCGCCCTGCTGGCTGTCAGCATAGTGTCGGTCTGGATAAGGCTCAGGGCTTCGTCCGTCATATTCTTATCTACCTCCCTGCGGTCATAATTATCGGCATGCAGCGCTGCTGCCATTTCCTTTGATAGCAAGGGGTCTTCCTCTACAAAGAATGCTACGGCTTTACGGGCATCATCCATGCGTCCCGCCGCATTAATGCGTGGCGCTATCACAAATACAAGATCAGAAATGGTAAGATCACGGTTAATTGCCGATATTTCTTTTAATGTTTTTATAGCCAGGCAAGGCTTTTCATTGGCATTTTTTATCCCGTAATAAGCCAGGACACGGTTTTCACCATCCATAGGAACGATGTCCGCGGCAATGCTGGTTGCTACCAGGTCAAGATAGCAGGAAACCGCTTCTGCAGGGAGCTGCCATTTTTCACCAAGCGCTGAAATAAGCTTGTAGCCGATACCACAGCCACTCAGCTCTTTATACGGGTAATTACAGTCTTTTTGTTTGGGATTCAGTATTGCGACCGCATCCGGCATAACTTTGTCAGGAAGGTGGTGATCGCAGATGATAAAATCAATACCTTTTTCTCTGGCATAAAGAACCTTATCTACCGATTTAATACCGCAATCCAGCGCTATCATCAGGGTGCATCCTTCGGATGCCGCATCATCTATACCATCAAATGATACGCCGTAACCTTCCCGGTACCTGTGCGGAATATAAAAAGATAGCTGTCCGGGTGAAGGGCTGTTCTTTTTCAGGAAAGAATAAACGACCGCCACGGATGTTGTGCCATCCACATCATAGTCGCCATACACTCTTATTTTTTCGCCATTGTTTATTGCCCGGTCTATCCTGTCTACAGCTTCCTTCATTCCTTTCATCAGGTAAGGATTGTGCAGATGGGTAAGAGAAGGGCGGAAAAACCGGCGGGCATTGTCGAAATTGGTGATGCCACGGAGCGCGAGCAGCCTGCTGAGCGCCGGGTGTATATTAAGATCCTGTCTTACCTGTAAAACAGTTTCTTCCCTGACCGGCTTAAGCGTCCATTTCTTGGCTTGTGACATTGCGCTGACCTGTATTTCTGAATAATTAAGCTTTAAAATCAACTCCGGCTATGAAAGCGATGCCGGTGGCTATTTTCCTCCCGGCATCACACCGTTTATAGGCGCCTGCCCGTCCTCAAGCTTTAATACGCGAACCGGTTCAGGATTATATACCCAAACGCCGTTTCGCCATTCAAAAGCATCCGTTTGTCCTGAGGGGACCATGGTATTCTTCCTTTTGGGATCATTTATTTCCGACATGAGCCTGTCAAACAGGATCATCTTCTTTGTTTCATCGTAATTCAGCGCGATAGTCGCCTTTTTCTTATACTCCAGTATAAATCTCTTTTTCAATGGACTACCTTCCAGCCTGTCCCGGTCATCGGCTATGGCAAATACCGGCCACCCGAATACCGGACCGTTTTCCGTAAACATTAATGCGTCCAGCAGCTTCTTGGTGCTGTAGCTGCCATTATTGTTATAGCCGAACAATGTATAGATCTTTTCGCCATTCCCGTTCGTTCCCGATAAAACCCGGTAATATTCGCAACCGTACCACTCCTTGGCCGTAACCTGCTGCATCTCGCCGTTCAGCTCCATAGATTCGGATGCATCGGTAAGCGGGTAAAGCTTCAGGGAGCCATCCTCCGTATTCATCTGGATAGCGCCATAATACCTCCGTCTGAACTCATCGACCGTCAGCACCCAGTTGAATATCCTGAAATTCTTATCATCCGGTATGATAATGTGCACTTTATCTTTTATCTTATCAAAAGGATAGCCAAAAGATCCCCGTACCTCCAGGGCTCTTTTCAAGGTCTTGACAAACTTCACACAATAGTTACTTTTTTCATCTGGAAAAGCGGCCTTATACATGGAATCCGCATAGACGGCGAGGGTATCTTCCATAGCGGCCAGCCTGGCCATATCTTCCTGCACCGGAATTTTTTGTGCAAAAGCAACGGTGGAGATCAGCGACAGCAATACAGTATAAAGGAATCCCCGGTTTGTCATTACAGGCAGTAAGCGTTTGGGTTAAAAAAGGGTTACTACGTGTAAAAATAAGGAAGTTTTCGGTAATGTAAATGATAGAAGGTGATACGGCACTCAACCTTAAAGTTACACGAGGAAAATTTTTAATTTGATAACCATATTTGTGGGGTTTGTTTAGTAGCTCGTTTTTGTATTTTGGTACTAAAATATATCATGCATCCCATTGACACACTTGAAGAAACCATCACTTTATGGGATAATAAAGTTCCTTCTTTAGAAGATAATGTCATAGGACAACTGACATATAGATGTTCCAAACACATAGACGAAAAGGGGATAATTTTAGTTATAGAGTATGATTTCAAACTTTTTCACCACCAAACAAATGAAATACTTTTTAATGTTATATCAAATTGTAAGTACGATCTTCTTAGAGATGAAGAATTGCCCACTTTAGAGGAAATTAAATTGATCTTTGGAAAGGCATATAAATATTTGAAAAATGAGTTTGATAAAAGAAAGCGTAATAGTAATTTAAAAACTATTACTCTTCCTCCTCTTGATCCTGATTCGGATTACATAGAGAAAACTTACAAATCCATACTAATCCAGTTACAGAAAAGAAGAGTAGCATACTTTAATCTTTCTTCTAAAGAATCTTCTTCCATATCTATTACATTAAAAAGCCTCCCTTTATTGAGGAGGCCGGTTTAGAATACGTTGTATTAAATTGTCAAAATCTATTGATTCTTTGGGAGGCTGTTGGTTTCGTTTCTCAAATTCCTCCCATGTACTTGAATTTATCAGGTCTCCAATCATTTTAGCTGTTACTCTCAGTACTGCTTCTTTTTTTAAACCATCAGGTAAATCTATGGATGATACCTTATCGGTTTTAATTATCTCCAGCACCTGTTCATCTGTTAGCCTATCATATATATACTCCTTAAATATGTCTTTTCTTTCCTGTTCAGTTATATCACCT